>Ga0307428_1000012_pt1 | contig 193702 bp, 186 predicted proteins | sample SalMarWE160240MG_FD_202161 | JGI IMG/M metagenome (GOLD analysis project Ga0307428, IMG submission 202161) | Salt marsh sediment microbial communities from the Plum Island Ecosystem LTER, Massachusetts, United States - WE1603-240 | ecosystem: Environmental > Aquatic > Marine > Intertidal zone...
CGTCCATCTGTGCAGCACCGGTGATCATGTTCTTGATGTAGTCGGCGTGACCCGGACAGTCTATGTGAGCATAGTGACGCTTCTCGGTCTGGTACTCGATGTGCGCCAACTGGATCGTAAGGCCGCGCGCCTTCTCCTCAGGCGCCTTATCAATCTCATCAAAAGGCGTAAACTCAGCGCCGCCTGCAAAACCCAACACCTTGGTGATCGCCGCGGTCAACGTGGTCTTGCCGTGATCCACGTGGCCTATAGTCCCTATGTTTATGTGCGGCTTCGATCTGTCGAACTTGGCCTTCGCCATATTTGTTCCTCCTTAAACATTACAGAACAAAAAACATCACCCAGCAAGCCCTCTTCGATTGCGAACTTTCTTACCCATGTTGGTCCGGAAAATACAGACCACTTTCCGGCGGAGCGCCGGAATCAAAGAGTATAGCGATGAGTCGAGCTTTGTCAACCCCTAACACTCCAAAACACTTTGTGTTGTGTTCACAGGGTTACTAAGGGAAAAACCCTGATTTTTTTACCACAGCTTAAAGGAGAATTAACCTCTTGACATAGGCAAAATTCTGCCTAAAGTTATAGGGGATGAGAGGATTAATCTTTCTTTTAAGTGCGCTTGTATCAGCAAGCAACTATCATCCTTCGACACTGTTGGTGCCGCCCTACCGTCATACCCTGGGATATAATCGTGCAAACCGCTTCTATCTCTCGTTGTACCTGGGAGGAAGCTTCCAATTTCAAGATCCACAGGGACTTACGGCAACCAAACTTAAGATGTACGACGACACCACCACCCGCAGGGACGATGATGAAGTGACCCTTTTCGCGGTGCACTCCGGGGCCGGGGAGATAATCTACAACGTGGAGTTCAAGCGCCTGGAGCGTTACGGGGAGAAAGGCTCAGGAGCGGGCCAGTTCAACCAGCCCATGGGGATAGCTGCAACCCCGGATGGGGACGTTTATGTGGCGGACGCAGGCAATAACCGGGTGGTTCATCTTCGCTACGCAGAGGACGGCAGCATCACCTGGCTGGGTAAGATAGGCTCAGGCTACAACCATCCTACCGACGTTGCGGTAGACTCCAAGGGGGCAATATACGTGGCGGATGAGGGTAACAATCGTGTGGTTGTCTTCAATGCTGACGGAAGCGTGCGCTCGGTATGGAAGCGAAATCTGTTCAAGCCTCGCGCTTTAGCGGTGATTGACCGTGACGCACCAGCCAACGACAACAAGGACAACTTCGTAGCAGTGATCGACAATCGGCAGAGGCGCATCTCTATGTTCGACCCATACGGAGATCTGAAGGTAAGGGTTACACACAAGGAAATGGGATACGAAGACGTACGTTTTGCTTACGTGGCGATTGACCGTTCAGGAAGTATCTATATTACTGACATGCATAACCACCAGGTTCACAAGTTCGACAGAGAGCTTCATTACATCATCAGTATAGGACGGGAAGGAAGCGATGACTATGAGTTCTACTCCCCGCGTGGAATCGTTATCAACCCGCCTACGGGTCAGGTCTTTATCGCCGAGGCCGAAGGAGGTCAGTACTACTGGATCGGGGCCGACGGTTTCATCGCGGGATGCTACCCGAACCCATTTGACGCAGATCAGGGAACAACCATCTCGATCTACCTCACCGAAACCGCCACTATCGCGGTCGAGATATACGACAAGGACGGCTTCCTCGTTCGCAAGCTAAGCCCGCGTCATAAATACCCCATCGGAGAGGCCCTGATTGTATGGGACGGACGAGACGAACGAGGAGAACGGGTGAAAACCGGTAGATATACGGTGAAGGCCGAACTCAAACCCGCAAACATATCAAAGCGCTACTTCAAAAAAGAGCTTCAAACCACCGTAAGATGTACAGAATAGTGATACTGGGCCTTGGGCCCCTTCTGCTCGCTGCGGCTTTAACGGACATAGGTGCGGATTTCGAGGACTATCGTGAAAGTGCGGCAACCGCAGGATTGGGTGGATGTGGATTAAGCGTGGGGCAGGACCCCGCGGCATGGGCCTATAACCCGGCCACCGGTATAGATGCGGGCTCAGGTGTTTTTCTCAAACACACCGAAGCGTTTGGAGGTGAGGCTCGGGTGACGAATGACCTTTTTGCTCTGAGCTATGCAACCTCTTTCGGAGGTGTAGGATTAATGGCTTTACGCAACGGGGCAGGCAACATACATTTTACCAGCCTGCCGGATACAACGCGGCCTGTAGGTCCGGACAACCGGCCGCAGATCGATTCGACCGTTACCGCCTCAGACTGGATCGGCCAGCTCTCAGCAGCACTTGTAAGCAATCGCCTCTCGCTCGGGGCAAGCGTAAAGTTATTCTACAGGGACCTCGTCGCGGCAAAAGGTTTCGGGCTGGGAGCGGACATTGGAGTACGATACCGCTTCGACTGGGGCCTGGCGCTTGCCGCACGGATCAAAAACGCCTCTGCCAGCCCTTTATTCTGGAGCACCGAGGAGACCGACCTTCTTATCCCGCGCGGCGCATTAGGAGCAATGCAGGAGTTCAGGCTGGGCCGCCAAACACTACGCCTGCTTGTTGAAAGCGAGGTGAGCCTCATGGGCCTTGACAGCCTCGAGGGCCACCTGGGGCCAGTATATCTTCGACCGCGTGGAGGGGTGGAGTTAATCCTCTATGATCTTATTTCGCTGCGTTTAGGGCGCGCTGATTACGGATGGAGCGTGGGTGCAGGCGGCCGGTATAAAGGTTTCTTTATCGATTATGCATATCGAGGTCATGACGGCGGCCTTGGGGCAACGCATCTTGTAGGGGCAGGATATACCTTCTGAAAGATACAGGAAAGGCACAATATTAAGGAGGGAAAATTATAGAAAATCAAGGATCTAAGAGACGACGGATGGTAAGATAATTGCTCAGAGAAAGGAGTATCATGAAACTACAAGTATCTCTTTTTGGACTCCTTTTGGCAGCCTCATTCCTTACAGCTAAAGATGTAGGAGATGTCCTGAAGGCCGCCAGGAGGATGTGCGTAAACGATTCCGTGCCTCAGGCACTCACCATGCTGGAAGAGGAGGTAAAAGGTGAGTGGGATAAGCAAGAAGAGTTTCTTCTGCAACAGGAAAAGGCGGATATTCTTCTCTATCATGCCGGGCTGCCGCGCGAGGCCTACCTGGTCTATACCATGCTTACCAGGCCTGGTCCCTCGAAGGACAAAGAAGCCAGGCTCTACTACTCTCTTGGGTTAGGTCTCGAACGCAGCGAAGAATTCAGACGTGCGGCGCGTTCGTACGAAAAGGTCATAACCGAGTATCCCGATTCGCCATTCTATGAAGGGGCCCTTTCAGCGATCGAGAGATGTTTCCTTAAGAACTATCAGATAAAGGTAGCCGAGGTAGACGCCTACCCCATAACCGAACTCGAGTTGGAAGAAATAGCTTCAAAGAAGCTTTCACCTTCTGAACAGAAACACGTCTCCACCCCGGAAGGTCGCAAGGAACTCATAGATCGCATCATCTACGAACGACTGCTAAAGCTGGCGGCTGTCCAGGAGTTCGCCCCGGTTGAGTCCACAGAAGTCCGTATCAAACTGGGCTGCGGCAGCTGCAGAGCGAAACGTGTGCGAATACCCGGCCCTTTGAGCGACGGCGATCTTACCTATCAAATAAAGAAAGCTGCAAGAGAGGTCATGCTAAGGGTACTTTACAAGAAGGAAGTATTGGATAGGATCGAGATAACGGAGAAGGACAAGAAGCGCTACTACAAGGAGAATCCGAAGCGCTTCATCCAATATGCAAAATACACCGTTCGCGAGATTGTAACCGACACGACGATGCTTGATTCTGCGCTTGCGGCCCTGGATGCAGGCATACCATTCGACTCGGTGGCCAAGCTATACTCTACCGCTTCAACAAAGACAAGAGGCGGTCTCGCGAGTGCCCGGCCCCTGCATACATTTTCCGAAAGCATGCAGCCTGTGATAGAAAACCTGAAACCGGGCTCTGCAAGTGAAGCTTACGAGACCGAACGAGGCTGGGAGATTCTTTTGCTCGAGGACAAAACCGAGGAGACGCGCACGCCCTATGAGGAGGCCAAGCCTTCGATTGAAGAACTCCTGCGGCGCGAGGAGATAGGTAAACTGAGCGAGGAAGCGCTCGATCGTTTTCGCGAGGACGCGGGCGTGGATTCCATAGCCGCAGGCGACACCCTGGCTCGTGTAGCAGGTAGGGTGATACTCCAAGCCGATCTGGACGCCTACATTGCAACGATACCGCTCAGAACCCCTGAACAAACCGAAGATACTCTTTTCCGCAAGCAAGCGCTGGCGCAGTTAATCGGCGAGACGGTCTTCGATCACGAACTCGCCCAACAGAGGCTCTATCTCAGCGACAGCCTGTCGACTATAACGGAATCCAAACGCACCCAGCTTCTGGTAGACGCCTTTCTGCGCAATGAAGTAGCCTCAAAAGCCGAGCCAACGGCGGAAGAAATCGCCGCTTATTACAAGGAACACAAAAGGGAGTTCTGGCGTCCGGCACAGGTCCGGCTCCGCGAGATACTGGTTACTTCAGCAGACACCGCCAGGATGATATACCGTCTGCTTCAGGAAGGAGCCAGGTTTGATTCGCTGGCCAAGGTCCTCTCAGAGGCCGAGACAGGGTCGAGAAGCGGGTATGCAGGCTACATCAAAAAGGATCAGAGCGGAAAACCTTACGAGCGTCAGGCATTCAAACTCAAAGAGGGCAAGTTCTCCAATCCCATTCAAACCGACCAGGGCTACTGGTTGATCATGGTCGAAAAGAAGAACGAAGGCTATCAACGCTCGCTTGAGGAATCCCAAGCGCAGATACGTTCCAGCCTCTACGGTGAAAAACGAGGAAAAGCGGAAGAGGAGTTGAAGGAACGCTTGATGGCCGCAGCCCGGATAGTATACTTCTTAGACGAGCAAGAATCCTCGTTCAAGGCTGCCCCACAGGAAGTGACACCCGCAGGCGAAGAAAAATAGTTCGGATCGTAAGATGAGCCTAAAGAAAAAAGACTACCTTCTACTCAGGGATAGCTTGGGTTCCTCCGAAGTCCTGATCTCGCCCGGTCGCTACTCAAGGCCCAAGGAAACCAAGCAGGACGCAAAGGGCAAATGCCCCTTCTGCCCGGGCGCAGAGCACCTCACCCCACCTACTTTACTTAAGATACCCGAAAAAGGAGACTGGAAGGTTCGAGTCTTCGAAAACCGCTACCCCTTCTTCCCGGAAGACGAAAACGATGAAACCTACGGGATACACGAGGTTATAGTGGAGACCCCAAAGCACGACGCGCTCATGCACCAGATGCCCGTTCAAACCATATCCAGAGTGATGCGTGTGATTCGCGATCGCATGAGCCATCATGGTTCCAACGAACGCCTGCGTGCACTCATGGCCTTTCGAAACGAAGGATTACGCGGAGGAGCATCGCGTAAACATCCGCACACCCAGCTGGTCGGACTCTCGTGGGTGCCGCCCCGTCTTGTGCAAGAATCTGAAGCGTTCTTGAACATGGCCGAGAAAGGCCGTTGTCCCTTGTGTCTTGTGACAACCGATCCTCTCATTATCGTCGAAGAGGAGTCTTTCCGAGCATTCTCCCCGCCCACTCCTCGCTTCCCGCATGAAACCTGGATAGCACCTGTGCACCACGAGCCCGCCTTCGCAAATCTTAAGGATCACGAAATTGACGATCTAGCAGCCCTTTTCAAAAAAGTGCTCTCGGCCCTTGCCAAGCTCTCATCACGAGGGAGAAAATCCAGCCCCTTCGACTACAACCTGGTGCTGCATACCGAACCTCTGAATGACGAATCCGGTACCTTCCATACTCACATAGAGATACTTCCACGTTATGAGGCTCTGGCAGGCTTTGAGATAGGAAGCGGTCTTATGGTAAACCCGATAGCTCCACAGCAGTCGGTATCCGAATTGCGCGAAATTCTCTTCACCTGACCGGCTGGGATGATTCGGGTAGGGTTGACAGAACGTACCTGGCCGGGTAATATTCTGTGTCTGGGAGAGGTTTCGAACAGAAGCATCCTGGTCGAGGCCTCGAACACTAACAAGCGGGAGTAGCTCAGTGGTAGAGCATCACCTTGCCAAGGTGGGGGTCGCGGGTTCAAAACCCGTCTCCCGCTTTCCCCGTAACACCCCGTAACACCCGTAACACCCGTAACACCCGTGACACCCCGTGACACCCCGTAACACCCCGTAACACCCCGTAACACCCCGTAACACCCCGTAACACCCGTAACACCCCGTAACACCCCGTAACACCCCGTAACATCCCGTAACATCCTGTAACACACCTCAAAATCATCGAATCGTTCACGCTACCTCGCTTGCAAAATCGCCGAATCCGACTATGCTTAGTAAATAGATTAAGGAGGGGGATGACTATTCTCTATCGGATACTCAAACTACTTGCAGCTTTCCTTGCCGGTACTGCAGGTGTCTGGCTTGCACGAACTATCGCACGGAAACTCAGGCTGTTAAGTAACCCTAACCCGATCGTTGAGACTCATACCGAGCCCGTCCCCTACCTGGGCGGTGCAGGGATATTCCTGCCGTACGGTGTGCTCCTCGTTTTGTTCGTATGGTTCAAGACCTGGGCGCTTCTCTTTTTAGCGCCTGTATGGATTCTGGTGATTCTGGGAACGATAGACGATCTGCGCCCCCTGCCCTGGTGGATCAAGCTTGCTGTTGAAGTAGTGGTTGTATCCATCTTTCTCCCTTTGATTCTTGACTCACTGGGGATCGCAATTCACCCGCTCTTTATAGCACTGGGAGTCGTTGCAGTACTGATAATAACCAACGGCTTCAATCTGATAGACGTGGCAGACGGTCTTGCCGCAGGGACAGGCGGTATGATCTTACTTGGATTATTCTGGGCGCTGCTTTTCTACTCTTCCCGACCTTCCCTGGCGCTGGCTCCTTTGCTTCTTACAGGTGTACTGGGAGGGTTCCTTATCTTCAACAAACCGCCAGCCACCATCTACCTCGGGGACGGAGGAAGCCTGCCGCTCGGCCTTGCCACAGGTACAATGCTGGTAGTCTGGTTCTTCTCCCCGAAGGAAGACGTTATGAGCGTTGCGAGGCCCGTCATCGCATTCGCCTTAACCAGCCCGGTTCTTTTTGAAATCGCCCTTCTCTGCTTCCACCGAATCAAAAAAGGCAAATCCCCCTTCGAAGGCAGCCCAGACCACTTCGCGCTGAGATTGGCGAGACGCGGCTGGAGCAGGCGGCGAGTGCTGCTTACTACACTTGGGGTATGCGCCTATCTCGTTGCCTCAGTCGCCCTCCTGTGGCTGCCTGAGTTCTGCTCCTGGATCTATGCAGGGCTGCTTCTTGCTTTTTACGTTGCTAGTTTCATCCGGCTCTCAAAAATAAAGGTGGACGGGTGAGGGAGGCGATCATAATTATCGGGGCAGGACTTGCAGGGCTGGCGGCCGCATGGAAGCTAAAAGAGAAAGCAGAGGTCTTCGAAGCAAGCGATTCGGTCGGGGGTGTCGCAAGAACATATAAATACAAAGGCTTCAGTTACGATCTCGGCCCCCATGTACTTTACTTCCGTAATCTCAAGACGCAAAGGTGGGTAGAAGAAATCCTTGAGGGCAGGTGGAGAAGGCAAGCACGCAGGGCAAGGATAGTTATAGACGGTGAGAAGGTGGACTATCCCATCCAGGAAGGATTCTTACAATCCGATAGGCTGAAGAGGCGTTTCCTTCCCGATCTTCTGAAGGCTACTCAGTGTAAGGAAGGTAACTTCAAAGAGATTGCATCCAACCTCTACGGCAAGGCTCTTGCCCAATCCTTCTTTATCCCCTACAACACCAAGCTGTGGCGTTACCCTCTGGAGGAGATGGATAAGGAATGGGCGCAGCGATTCCTTCCCTGCTTCCCCAGGGACGATCTAGGGCGACTGGCTAAAGGAGAAACCCTGCCACGAGGTCCGAACGCCTACTTCTTCTATCCGGAGAAGAGCGGGGTAGGAACCTTATCGCAAGCGTTGGGGAAAGGATTGAGGAATCGCATTCATCTATCAACTAAGGTAACAAGTATCAACACCAGGGAGGGATGGGTCCAGACTAATGGCGGAACAAGACATCACTACTCCTATCTGATCTCAACCATACCTCTGCCTGAGCTATTAAGGGCCTCTGTCGATCTGCTTGAACCCGCCGGAGTTCTGGCCGAAGAACTCAAGAGCACAGGCATGGTTTTCGTGCATCTTTCCCTCGCACATCCGCTGAACGACGACTCACACTGGGTGTACTTTTCCGATCCGGAGATATGTTTCCACCGCATCTCGATACCTCGCAACTACTCTGATGCTATGACCCCACCGGACAGAGGCTCGATCGTCGCCGAGGTCTCTTTCCCGTCGGATAAGGACCCGGATATCCAAACCATCGTGGAGAAGGTCAAGGGGGATGCAGTGAGGTCCGGGATAGTTGAGAAATTGACCGACATCACCTCGCACGACGCCCAGGTGCTTCGCTACGCCTACGTCTTCCCCACCATGAAAGGCGAGAAGGCCCGTGAAGAGCTGCGTTGGATTCTGAAGCACAGGGGCATACTTCTTGCAGGACGATACGGAGTGTGGGAGTATGCAAACATGGAGCGGGCTTTAGAACAGGGAATAAAGGCGGCGGAGGCGTTGTGCTGACGATCATTGCCAGAATCATCTTCTGGGCCAGCCTGGGGATATTCCTGTATATCCTGATCGGCCACGGAATTCTACTGGCGGTGCTGCGGATATTCTTCTCCAAACCAGTCCAACGTAAAGCGATCACACCTGACGTATGCTTCATCATACCCGCCTACAACGAAGAGAAGGTCATCCGGGCGAAACTTGAAAACACCCTTGCACTTGACTATCCCAAGGACAGGCTAAAGATCGTTGTGGTCTCCGACGGCTGCGCGGACAGAACCGACGAGATAGTTAAAAGAATGTCGAAGGAAGATAGCCGAATCATCCTCATAAGACAACACTCCAGACAAGGCAGGGCGGTTGCCATAAACGCCGCCAGAAAGAGATATAGAGCCGAGGTCTACGCTATCTCGGATGCCAACGTGATGCTCGACAAACATGCCCTGCGAGAACTGACGGCGAACTTTGCCGACCCGCAGGTAGGGGCAGTCACTGCAAGATTTATCGGCCTGCAAGGCAAAGGTAATCCGACCGAAAAGGGGATAGACGGATATTGGAGCTACGAGCAATGGCAGCGTGAGCTGGAAAGCCAAATCGGTTCCGTATCATTCATATCGGGCAGTTTTAATGCCGTAGGGGGGAATCTTCTTACACCTGTACCTGCAGATATAACCCACGATCACTACGTACCCGCGGCTCTCACCGGGAAGGGGTTCCGCTCGGTATACGAATCTCGTGCGGTTGTATACGAGTATCCGGCGGATACCCCTTTGGAGGAAGTCAAGATAAGGACGCGCAACTTCCTCATGGGGATGAATTTCCTGCGCGAACTGCCACGTATACTCAATATCTGGCGCCATCCCTGGTTCTTTTTGAATCTTCTTTTTCGTAAGATACTTCGCTGGTTCTGTCCTTTATTTCTCCTCATATCACTGATAGCGGCTGTATTCCTTATACCCGAACCAGCCCCACTGGCCTTGCTCGGCCTGACAGGAATCGGTGCAATAATGACCACCCTGATGGTGACCTTCAAGTCTCCTCCACGATGGCTATCTACCGCAGGATTCTTTGGTCTGTCGCAAATAGGCCTGCTTTGGGGAATCATCCAGTTCGTATTCGGCAAACGCATCGTTGTATGGGAGCCGCCGCGATGAAAGAATCTCCCCGCTCCAAGCATCTAGAATACCCGCTTTAACCGATCTATCGCAGGCTATGATTCCTCTCGCGTCACTGTCAAGCAAGGACCCCAACAAAAGCTTATCCGGAGAGAATCCGAACCTTGCGGCGACTCCGTCTCAGTCGTCGATCAAGAAGAAGCCTTGGAGAGTTTGCGTTTCCCGAACCAGCGGATGGTACGACTCAAACCTTCCTTGAGAGAAACCTTGGGATTCCACCCCAGCAGGTTCTGTGCCCGACTGATATCAGGCAAGCGCCGGGGAGGATCTTCGCATAGGGCAGGCAAACGAACGATCCGGCTGGGACTCCGGGTAAGACGAAGCACAAGGTCGGCCAGTTCCCTGATTCCTATCTCTTCCGGAAACCCCAAATTCACAGGCTCTGTAACGTCGGAATCCATCAAAAAAATAAGCCCGTCGACGATATCATCGACGTAACAAAAGCTGCGAGTCGCTTCCCCCGTTCCGTATAGAGCGAGCTCCTCACCGGCATCAGCCGCCTGGATGAACGTGGGGATTACCCGCTGATCGTCAGACCTGAACCAGGGTCCATAGACGTTAAACAAACGGGCTATCCTCACGGAAAGTCCGCGCTCAATCCGATAGGAACGGCAAAGGGCCTCCCCTGCCCGTTTCGCCTCCACGTAAGGTGAACGTGGACCCACAGGATTCGTATAGCCCCAGTACGTCTCAGGCTGCGGATGAACGCCAGGGCTGCCGTAAATCTCTGAGCTGGAAACGTAAAGCGCACGTATCCCCTTATCCGCACACCAGCGAAGCACGCGGAGTGTTCCCTCGATAACGGTAAGGATTACATTGAGAGGCTCGCGTTCCACCCTGGACACACCGCAAAGTGCGGCAAGGTGATAGCAACCGTCCGCCTCGATAGCTTCCAACTCCGCCTCCCGGACGTCCCCTTTGATAAAGGTAAACCGGGGATTATCAAACAACCCGGAGATATGCTCAAGACTTCCGGTTGACAGGTTGTCTACGCAGAAAACTCGATCTCCCCTCTCAACCAGCTTCCTGCAAAGATGGCTTCCTATAAAACCCGCTCCCCCTGTAACCAGATATCCCTTGCCTTTAGAGTCAACTTCCATCACTACTCCCTTTTTGTCAATAAATAGAGTATAGGCCGACTATCTGCAAAAGTCAAGTTATCTTGTTCGTGTGGCAGGAGATAGTTGCCAGGTGATGAAGGGATCATTGGGAAAAGCGGGGATTCTCCCCTCGATCAAGTCTCCGGCCCACTTCTGATTTCTACCTCGAGCGCCCGCTCCACCTCCAACACCCTTTGCTGTCATACGCCCTGCCTCCCATCGATTCGAGGTCTCATCCCCCCTGGTTTTTTGGTCAGGAAGTGCCAGAAGTAGGCTGACTGTCCGTAGAATGCCAGGCGGTACGCTACCTGCGGCTGAAAGAACTCGAACTTTTGGTTCCACACAACGTTGGCCCCATTCATTTCGGACAGAGGTGTATCTATGAGAATCTTGTTATCCTCGGTTCGAGTAAACACCATTCTGAAATCAGGGGTGAGACTGGCCGTGCCCTCCTCGGGGACCTTGAATCTGCGGTCGATTCGTGTTTGGATGGAAGAGGACCACATCCTGGCAGCAAGTGAAACCAGAGGGTTCCTGCCCTTCTTTTTGCGATCAAGGAGCATTGGCATGGTTACAGCGTCGTTGTAATGCGCCCAATCAATGTATCGCTTGAAGTTGCGCGCTTCGGGTGCTGCCGGCTCGCCCAACTTCTTCAATACGAACGTTCCGTTCCCACTGAACTCCCAGCGCGCCCCGCAGCGCCTGCAGTAAAGGCACCTGCCTTTGGATTCAAGCACGAAGAAGTTCCTGCAGTGCGGACAGAGCCACAGCCGAAGTTCCAGGTGCTCGGCGACGTTGCGGTGACCGAAGACATGTTTGGTGATCTCAGGGTCTTCAAGCTCGCTGTAACGAAGTTTCTCGTTTATCATTCGAGCGATCCCGGCTACGTGGTCCGGGATCTCGGCCGGGTTCTCAAAAAGATAGTCGAACTGAAGCACAATCTTTCCCCGGCGAGGCCGGTTTGTCCAGCGAGGCCAGGTAAGGTAAGCACCCCTCGTTTTTACACAGATGACAGGCAGGCGCAGTTTCTTCACAAGGCGAGGGATCGTTTCATCTAAAGGAGGCACCTCACCGTCCCAGTTGCGGCCACCTTCAGGGGAAACAGCCACTATCTGTCCCTGTTTGACTGCTCTCATTAACATGCGCATTGTAACGGAGTCGGGCGTACTCTTGGCAGTGGGAATGACTTTAAGCCAACCCAGCAGGATGCGGGTAATTTTATATCTGAAATCGTCGTCCGTGACGACGAGGCATATGGGCCGTTTGATATAAAGAGAAAGTATGAAGGGGTCAAGTGTGTTTGTGTGGTTGCCTATTAAAATCGCAGGCTGACCTGGGGGAGGGAAGGGTTTCTTGCCTTCGCTTCGAGTACGAAGTATAAAACGCAGGGGTAGCCCGACGAAAATCTTTAACCACCACCATAAGATGTCTCTCCACAGGAAGGAGAGGTGCTCGACGATCATATCTAAGCAAACACAAAAATCGGCAAAAGTCAAGGGTTAAGGTGCAATTGTTCCCATGTATCGAGATATTAATTCGATCTTTTATCGAGTTTGCTACTCGTTACGAAGCCACCTAACGTTTTATTTAAAGGACCATAGATTAATTTTACAAAAATCAACTTGAGATTGAATCGTTGCCTCACGTGAAAATCTACTCCAAAGGTTAGACATTCAACCGATTTGCTCCGTAACCGTCGTCCTTCGGACGTGTAGAATTTAACAGATAAAGAGCCGACCTGAAGGTCGGCCACTACGACTTCTTAAACAGTTGCATGGACTAAGTGTTTATCACCGACTTTCAACGTAACGCTTTAAGTTTTTCATGATGCGTTTACCGTCGCGTTTGGCGATAGGGGTGTAAAGCCATTCCATACCTGCGGCCCGCAGTTCGAGAACGTTTTTGAAGTAAACTCGAGAGCGATCAGGCCCTAATGAGTCCAATCGCCAAAACCCTTCTGCACGTATAAAGGCAAGTGGAAGAGGCGATTGGACCAAAGAATTGACCAATCTGGTCCCTACGGATTTACCCTCGTCGATTATCCATTTGCGGTTGGTGATCTCGGCATGAAGAAAAGGGAACTCGCCGACATATCTCACGTTATACCAGTCTTTCCCTCCCCCAAGGGAGTCGACTCGCTGGACGTTATCCGCATATCCCTTGATGTGTCGGAATTCCCACATGAAAGGCCAGACTTCCTCGACAGACCGTTCGATTTCTATGGAGGTAATAACGGTAAAGTTTCCTCCGTCACGAGTTATCTCAATATAGGGCTCGGCAAGGGCTGCTGAAAAAGAAAAAAGGGAAAAGAGGATAGCGACCGTAGTCAATCCGGGTTTGAAGACCAAGACCATGGCTCTCAAGACCCCAGGGTTAGAACACGGGTAAAGCGATCGGTCAACCCGGCGACTAATGCGTATTTGGAACCGGTGTTTCCAAGATCGCGGGTGTCGCGGTAGACCTGCTTGTCAAGCTGCTTTGTCTTATCCCCGCCCGGCCAGATGCGCCACGAGTCGTTGTCTATCACGTCGGCGACCACCAACTTGCCCTCGTCCGTTCGCCCGAACTCGATCTTGAGGTCAACGAGTTTTATATCCAGCTTGGCCCAGGCTGTGAAGAGGACGTCGAAAACCCGGCGGGTGATTTTGGTGATCTCAGCGATCTCAGAAGGGGTAAGCAGGGGTTCGATCCCTTCGATGACGTTGGAATCTGCGACCGGTTCCTTCGGTGGATGAAGCTGCCAGCCCTTGGGATCGAAGGTAACGATAGGGTCGTGGCGGGAATCGTCTTTGATGAAGAACTCGACCGGGAGAGGAGCATCGAGATCCTGACCTTCGGAGACTTCCGGGTTGCGCTTGAGGTATGAGCCTGCGGCGGTGCCGCGGATTACGATCTCAAGTGGGATCATCTGACAGCGTTTGCACAGAAGGGTGTGAGGGCCGACCTTCTTGACGAAGTGGGTAGCTATACCGCTGCGGTTCAAGAGCTCGAACACGTTGGCCGTGGTGCGGGTGGCAAGCTCGGCCTTGCCTTGGATCACGTCGTGCTGGTCACCGTCGCCTGCGGTGATGTCGTCCTTGGAGACTATCTCAACCGTTCCGTCGCCCAGATCGTAGATTATTTTGGTTTTTCCTTCAGCTAGCTTTTGCATGTGGAATTCTCCTCGCAGTTTAGAAAAAGTCAACCGCCTGTCCTTACTCGTTTCGTGCCACGTTTCCGCAAAAAGTTGCTACGAACTCGTCAGGCTTACATGGCACTCGTCACACTTTTGGGGTCCCCGCAAGAACGCGAAGCGATCTTGTGGGGTGAAAAAAAGGTTGGCAAAAGTTACCCAAAAGGTGGACAAAAGATGGACATGTGTAAGGTTTTGGATATCCCCTTCCCCCGACTCTTCTGCGAAGAGTCGACCCCTTCCACCAGGGGAGGGGAACCCTTTGTGTAGAAGTCATTCCTTAACCTCCCCCTCCCTTTGTGGAGGGGGGTAGGGGGAGGGGATTCGACTCATCCTACTCAATCTCCCTTCTGATAGTTTCCATCACCCCTTCAATATTCCTCAAAACCTCGTTGTCCCAGAACCTCAACACCTTGAATCCCTGAGATCGAAACCACTCGTCCCTCACCTTATCAGCTTCGGAGCCAGCATGTTGACTGCCATCCACCTCTATAACCAGCTTTGCATCAAAGGAAATGAAGTCCACTATGAACTCTTTGATCGGATACTGTCTTCTAAAGATTACGCCAAGCTGTTTGCGGCTGAGATACTTCCAGAGTTTGATTTCTGCATCGGTCATGCGTTTGCGAAGGGTTATGGCCAAAGGTGTGAGTTCTCTCTTCATCGTAAATTCTTCTCTTCTCCCCGACCCTTTTATCCCCCTCCACCGAGGAGGAGGGAAACCTCTATGTGCAAGTCATTTCTTATCCTCCCCCTCCCTACGTGGAGGGGGTAGGGGGAGGGGGTTATATTACTATCTCTTCCACTACCAGATCGTTTTCGGCGAAGCGCTCGAAGCGCAAAGGTCTGGCGTCAACGGTCTTGTAGGAGCCGTGGAGGATAAGCTCGGCCAACGCCTGGGAGACGGCTGGAGAGACCATTGCCCCGTGGCCCGACCATCCGCAGGCAAGAAAGAGTCCCTCGTATGCAGGATGGACGCCCAGGATGCCGTTGTGGTCGGCTCGGGTTATGCTGTACAGACCGCCCCACATGGACTTCACGTTGCAGTGCTCGGTGCCCGGGATTCGCTCCTGCATGTAGGGAGCTATCTCGTCCTTGTAGTACCGCAGGGACGCCTCCTGGTCGAACCCGGACTTCTGTTCAGGATCGGCGCGGCCTATCTGCAGGTTGCCGGTTTCGTACTTGAAGTAGATGCCCCGGTCGATTATCACCAGGGGAATCTTATCGTAGCCCGCGATATCGGGCAGGTTGGTAACGAACAGCTGCCGCTTGATTGGATCGACCGGCAGGTTTTCCTCGTCGTGCAAACCGGAAGCGGCCAAAAGCTGCATCGACCATGGACCTACGGCAAGAATCACGCCTCCTGCACCGATGCGGCGACCGTTGGAAAGCTGGACACCCTTGACTTTTCCAGACTCAAACTCGACGCGTTTCACCTCGGTTCTGAGGTGAACTTCAACGCTGTCTGCGAACTCGCGCTGAGCACGCTCGGTATATCCCTTGGCCGCAGCCGAAGGGTCGAATGAGCCGCAGTCAGGACCATAAAGTCCGCCTGCAAAAGGCTGGAACCCTGCAAACTCTCGGATCTCAGGATCCATGTGATCTACGCCTGCTTTAAGGCCCGGAACCATGCGTTCGATCTCATCGGGAGGAAGCAACTCGGCGCGAACACCTACCTCATCGAACGTCGGCTTGTAGGCTTTGACCCGTTCCCACGGCTCCGGATAGAAGGTAAAAAGGTAGCCGTGCTTGTGGAACCCTATGGGGATATCGAACTCCTTCTCGAAGGTAGAAAGAAAGTTGATCGAGTAGGTGGACATTTCCATATTGATGCGCGAGCCCCAGAGATTTCGGAACGCACCCGCGGATTTGGCCGATGTTTCTTCGGCCAGGGCGTCGCCGCGCTCGAAAAGTGTCACGTTTCCCCTAAATCCCTGGACCTTAAGGTTCCAGAGGATTGATGTTCCGATGATGCCTCCTCCAATGATCACGAGATCGTATGAATCGCGCAATTTGGCCTCCGATTTTTTGGGATGAGTCTATATCTTCTTCCCTGGTTTGTCAACCCGTAACACCCGTAACACCCGTAACACACTCGTAACGCACTCGTAACGCGCTCGTAACACACGCTGATATCGATCAGAAGGCGTGTTACGGGTGTTACGGGTGTTACGGGTTACGGGTGTGTTACGGGTTGACAGAATGTAAAAGAACCTTTATACTGACGTCAAGCAAATGGAGGATAGCATTATGAAAAAAGCCTTCGCGTTGGCTCTTCTCGTCGCTGCCATACCTATCGTAGCGCAGCCGGTTTTCACCGCCGACGATCTGCCTGATATCGGCTATGAGGCCACACTGGTCCAGGATACGGCTGAGGTCATAATCGTGGCGGTAGGCGGTACCGGCGGCCCTCAGACCTGGGATTTCTCCCGTGAGGTATTCGGAGATACTGTACCATTCGAGGTGCTTGAACCTGCAGATACCCCTGTAGCAGACTCCTTCCCTGATGCAGAGTTCGTTTATCACCTCGCCGGAGTGCTTCAGGATACTATCACCGGAGATCTATGGCAGTACTACCAGACAACCTCAACCCAGATGTTAATGATTGGAGATTATGCCGAGTCATACAGCATAAGACTCTATCATGATTACGATCCCGACCGCGTCGCCTCCGTCTTTCCTCTTCAGATGGACGCCGAATGGCAGGACTCCTACCACACCCTGGACTCACTTGATCCCTTCGGCTTATTCATATTGGAAATGACCTCATCGAGTTCAAGCAAAGTGGACGCATGGGGAACGGTCATCGTTCCCGCAGATACCTTTGATGAAGCCCTGCGTTACATAACCTATGACACAACCCTCATGATCCAGACGAAGATGGGTACTCCAGACACTCTGCTACAGCGTACTATCAACTACACCTGGGTTGCAGCCGAGGTGGGGGCGGTGGTGCGCATCTCCAGCCTTGAAGATGAAACCGATCCCCAGTTCGATACAGCGGGCACTTACGTGCCACTTATAGAGAACAACCTCACCCCGGGCATCGAAGAGACAAAAATGTCCGCTCCGCCAGAGATACGCATACGGGACCAAAGGATTTTCTTCAACACGGACCAGGCCGGGGTTGTAGAGCTTGATCTTTACGATGCGGGAGGCAGAAGGGCCGCTTCTCTGTGTCATGGAATCCTACCTTCAGGAGAACACAGCTTGCCGCTGCCAGCAGACCTTACACGCGGGGTATACTTTGTGCGAATGAGAACATCCACTGAGAGCATGACAGGCAAGTTCGTGGTGCTTGACTAATCAAAAAGGATTAAAGCCGGAAGGCGTGGCAAGCTCTGTCCTGAAAGGGTACGGGTATTACGGGCGGGGGTATTACGGGTTGACAGATAACAAATAAAGTCTATACTAGGTTAAACGCAAAGGAGGATAGATTCATGAGAAAGATTAGTGTGTTTCTCATTACTCTTGCCGCACTGCCCCTTGTAGCGCAGCCGGTCTTTACGGCAGATAATCTGCCTGAAATAGGCTACGAGGCAATGTTCAAAGCCGACACCTCGGAAGAAATAATTGTGGACGTTGGGGCAACCGGCGGGCCGCAAACCTGGGATTTCTCCCGCGCCGTAGAAGGCACCGAGGTCCCGTTCGAGGTGCTCGATCTTGAAGATACCCCGGCAGGGGATTCATTCTCTACCGTAGCGGATTTCGTCTATCACATAGATAGGCTGCCGATCAACGATACTATGAGCGTTGAGTCATGGCAGTATCTCAAAGTAACCCCGAGCGAGTTGCTTATGGTAGGCGACTATAACATAGTATTCGATAGCATGGCGCTGTTCCATGATTACGAACCGGATCGCACCAACTCCTCTTTACCCGTTCAGATGGGAGCACAATGGCAAGACTCTTACTATACCGCAGACACCTTGGACGAGACAGGACTTATTGTTTTGGAAATGTGGGGAGCAAGCTCAAGCGAAGTAGACGCCTGGGGTAGCGTCACTGTTCCCGCAGGAACCTTTGAAGCCCTGCGTTACGTAACCTATGATACGACCATCACCCTTTTGACTATCTTCGTACCCGGCGATCCAGATACTACCGCAACCATAAACTACACGTGGGCGGCTGCAGATGTAGGACCGGTGATGATGATAAGGAGCCGGAACTGGGAAACCGATCCAGAGTTCGATACAGCCGGCACTTACGTGGTACTTACGGAGAACAACCTCACCCCGGGCATCGAAGAGACAAAAATGACCGCTCCGCCAGAGATACGCATAAGGGACCAAAGGGTTTTCTTCCATACAGCTCAGGCCGGGGTTGTAGAGCTTGATCTTTACGATGCGGGAGGCAGAAGGGCCGCTTCTCTGTGTCATGGAACCCTGCCCGCAGGAGAACACAGCTTGCCGCTGCCAGCAGACCTTCTACGCGGGGTATACTTTGTGCAAATGAGAACATCCACTGGGAGCATGACAGGCAAGTTCGTGGTGCTTGACTAAGCAAAAAGGATTAAAGCCGGAAGGCGGGGCAAGCCCCGCCTTTTTACTTGATACACACCTATAGGAAACGGCGTAATACCTCGGTTCTTCAGGATGGCACCCCAATTGCTAACAAAGTCCTTGACTAATCCCTAAATCGAGCTACAATAAACTCCGTGGCAAAGTATATATTCGTAACCGGAGGGGTTGTCTCTTCGCTTGGTAAGGGAATAACCGCATCCTCCATAGGTCTGCTCTTAAAGAGCCGGGGGTTCAGGGTAAGTCTCCAGAAATTCGATCCTTACATCAACGTCGATCCAGGCACCATGAATCCTTACCAGCACGGCGAGGTGTTCGTGACCCAGGACGGGGCCGAGACCGATCTTGATCTGGGCCACTACGAGCGATTCATAGATGAGAACCTCACCAAGGACAACAACCACACCACAGGGCAGATCTACGAGAGTGTCCTTGAGAAGGAACGCAAGGGCCTCTTTTTGGGAAGCACCGTCCAGGTGGTCCCCCACATCACCAACGAGATCAAGCAGCGCATCACCAAACTTGCCTCCAAAGAGTCGCTGGACGTGGTGATCTGCGAGATCGGCGGCACGGTTGGCGACATCGAAGGTCAGCCTTTCCTTGAGGCCATTCGCCAGCTCCGGCTCGATTTAGGGCAGGGGAACGTTCTGTACGTACACGTAACCCTCGTGCCGTACATCGCGACCTCGGGCGAGTTCAAAACCAAGCCTACCCAGCACTCGGTGCGTGAGCTGCGTGCTGTCGGCATTCAACCGGACATCATCATCGCCCGCTCCACCGAACGCATGCCCCGCGCCGCACGGGACAAGATATCACTCTTCTGCAGCGTAGAGAAGGAAGCGGTAATAGATGCCCCTGACGTAGAAAGTATCTACGAGGTGCCGCTTATTTTCCACGAGCAGGAACTCGACAGGCTCGTGATCGCAAAGCTCGGGCTTGCTGAGAATCCTGCAGAGCTTTCGGCATGGCGGGACTACGTGGAACGCGAACGCAACCGCAGGGAGACTATACACATAGCGCTGGTGGGCAAATACACCGGGCTAAAAGACGCCTACAAGAGCGTGATCGAGGCCTTAAACCATGCGGCGGTGGCCGAAGGGGTGAAGCTGGACCTGGTGTGGGTGGAATCGAGCGATTACGACGAAGATAAGTTCGAGGGATTTAAAGACATAGACGGCATCCTGGTTCCGGGAGGATTCGGTATAAGGGGAATTGAAGGCAAGATTCGAATGGTACGGTACGCGCGCGAGAATCGCATCCCCTACCTTGGCCTGTGTGTAGGACTTCAGGTCGCGGTGATAGAGTTCGCGCGCAACGTATGCGGTCTTGAAGACGCCAACAGCACCGAGTTCAATAAAAAAACCCCGCACCCGGTTATAGATCTCATGCCCGAGCAGAAGAACGTCTACCGCAAGGGCGGAACCATGCGGCTGGGTTCCTACCCTTGTGTACTGAAACCTGAGACCAGGACACGAGAGTACTACGGGAAAGAGGTGGTATTCGAGAGACACCGCCACCGCTACGAGGTAAATCCCGTCTATCTGGAAAGACTGCAAGACGCCGGTCTTGTGATCTCCGGCTCCTCGCCCGACGGTCTGCTCGCAGAGATCGTAGAACTCCCCGATCATCCGTTCTTCATAGCAAGCCAGTTCCATCCGGAGTTTTGCTCAAGGCCGCTTCGCCCGCATTCCCTTTTTGCCGCTTTCATAAGCAAAGCCCATGAATACGCTGCCCGTTCAGGGCTGGCCGATTCACCCGCCAAGTAAGAAAGAGGGCTAGCCACGTGCTGATCGTATTCTTTTTGATTCTGCTGCGGTCAGCCCCATTTGAGATAGCGATGATTCTCGCAAGACTGCTTGTAAGGACGTATGCGGCATTCGTTCCGGTCGGCCGCTTTCAACTGCACAAAGCCGCTCAAAGGCTTGGAAGCCGACGATTCCGTGCAAAGGATTATTTAGACCGTGCGGCGTTCAATCTCGTAGTGATGGCACGCATGGGAACCGGATTTTCACGCAGGCTAACCGAGAGGGTGCTCATTGAAGGCGAGGAACGCGTCCGCAGACTCAGGGATGCGGGGAATCCGGCGGTGATTGCGACCTTCCACTACGGGCCGTGGGAACTTCTTTCCGAAACGTTCGCAAGAAAAGGTTATCCGGTTGCGGCGCTCGTAGGCCGCCAAAGCATGCGTATCTTCGAGGGTTATCTTGCGGCCTTACGGCGCAGGGTCGGACTTGCAACCATAAGTGACTTGAACTCGGCATCACGCGTCCTTCAGAACGGTATGTTCCTTGCCGTACTTCTGGACAAGACCCGCCGCGCTAAAACCCGGGCTTGGGGATTGCCGTATTCGGACTATAATGTATCCGTGATACCCCAGCGGCTCGCAAAAAAGACAGGCTCCAGCCTGATCCCCGTGATGTGTCGTTTCCGCAACCGAAGGCTCGAGGTAACTATAGGTTCTCCTACCAAAGACCTTCGTGAGTTCTTTAGACCCTTCTTTCAAGAAGCCCCGTTCGAGTGGCTCGTATGGGGGGAGTGATGCGGAAGACGCTCCGGTCAGTCTTCTGGATGTTTGGCTGTGTATTGCTTCTGGGGTCCTGTTCCGGGGAGGAACGGGAAAAGGTCGCCGAAGAAGAACTGCCGAGCCAGATCGTCGACAACTTCCAGATGCAGGAATCCAAGAGCGGCAAGGCGCTTTATTTCCTTCAAGGCCGCCGCGCGTTCTACTACGATAAGCGATCGGAGATCGTGGTGCTTGATCCGCACATCATCTTCTACGGACGCGGTAAAGAAGTAACCTCGGAGGCGGTATGCGACTCGGGCGTGATATCGAACCGTACCAGTGATCTTGTGGCTTATGGACACGTCGTTGTAACGACATCAGACAGCACGATACTCCAGACCGATTCCCTGGCCTGGTTCAACCGCCGAGCCAAGATAGAAACCGACGCAGAGGTAACTATCGCATCAGGAGAAGGAACAATCAAAGGCAAAGGCCTCATCTCCGACGCCGACTTAAACAGAATAGAGATCAAGGAGGAGGTCTCAGGAACCACCCCGTTCTCGATAGATGAGGAGGGCGAATGATGTTATTCTTCGTTTTTATCTTCTCAGCCCTCCAATACACGGCGGACAAGATGGAGAACCTGCGAGAGGGTGCGGGCAGAACGACACACCTTATCGGAAACGTGCATCTTTACGAAGAGAAACTCGATATCCGGGGCGCCGAGGCGTGGTTCAAGCCTGCAGAAGAGAGTTTCATAGTATACGACTCGCTGCGCATAAAGGCGCAGGACGCGGATATTACCGCGGACTCGCTCTGGTTCGAGACCGACACACGTATCTCCCACCTTTACCGTCGGGTGGTAGTAGAAAGGGGGAATACGGAGATAAGGGCCCCCGAAATCACGATATACCACCGCACGAGAACCGCTGAGGTTCCCTATGGTGCCCAGATACGGGATCTAAAGGAGAACATCCTGGTAACAGGGGACGCGGTCTCCTACAGCCTGGAGGACGATAAAGGCACCATAGAACGCAATCCACGCCTGAGGGAGGATCGAGACTCATCTGGCTTTCAGATCACAAGCAAGCGCATGCATCTCGACCAGGGTGCAAAATCTGCAAGTGCTGCGGAGAACGTACGTATAGTTACCGAGGATGCGAACGTCTACTGCGACACACTCATTCTATTCTATGAGCAGGATTTTGGGCATGCGTTCGGGAACACGGCAATAGAAAGCCCTGAGGGCAGAATCGAGGCTGACTCGGCCGATTTCCGCCTCACCGGACGCAACCTTGAGGAGATATTCCTTTACCCATATGTCGTGACCCGTTACCGCACCGAAGGCCAGGACTCGGTGGTAGTCCGCTCACCCTATCTGACCATCGATCTTTCGAAAAAGAACGCTGAAACCCTGATCTTTACTGGAGGAACAAGTGGCACCTACTTCTGGCGAGAAGCGGCAGCCCCTGCCGAAGAGTAAGGAAACCGAGGCCAAAACCAACTCAAGCGTCTTACGAGCAGAAGGTCTGCGCAAGGAGTTTGGCAAGCGGGCGGTTGTGCAGGACGTATCTTTACAGCTTCGTCAGGGTGAGGTTGTAGGTCTTCTGGGTCCCAACGGCGCGGGCAAAACCACGACCTTCTCGATGATCATCGGATTCCTGCAGCCTACGGCAGGGGAAATAACGATAGACGGAAAGCGCATCAACGACCTGCCTATCTTCCGCCGTGCCCGCATGGGAATAGGTTATCTTTCCCAGGAAGCATCCATCTTCCGCAAGTTAAGCGTTGAGGATAACATAAAAGCCGTTCTTGAGCTGCGAGGCTACTCCAAAGAAGAGATCGAGAAACGCACACAGACCCTCTTAAAGAAGTTCGAGATCGGGAACCTGCGGCGCTCAAAGGGGAATACCCTCTCAGGAGGAGAAAGACGCAGGGTTGAGATAGCCCGCGCGCTCGCCACCGCACCCAAGTTCCTCCTGCTTGACGAACCATTCACCGGTATCGATCCGATAGTGCGAGCAGAGATACAGAAAATAATCCTCCTTTTGAAGAAAGAGGACATCGGGATACTCGTAACCGACCATAACGTGCGAGAGACCTTTGAGATCACCGATCGTACCTATCTCATGTACGACTCACGCATCCTCGTATCAGGTACACCTCACGAGCTTGTCTCAAACAAGAAGGTTCGCGAGGTCTACCTGGGTAAAAAATTCAAGATATGAAACCCCCGCCCCCTTACGGAACACAGCACCTTGAGACCTCGCTTCGACCTGAACTTGCCCTGCACCTTACCCCCCAGATGCGCCTGCGGCTTGAAATACTTCAGGCCAATATACTCTCCCTGGAGGAGATGCTTGAACTTGAACTGCAACAGAACCCCGCCCTTGAGTTGATCGAAGGAGAACCGGAGGTGGAGGAAGAGAGGGCTTCGGAGGAGTTCTCAGTTGACGACTTCTATCCCCACAACCCTGGTGCCGATTACGAGGAGGCCGAGAAAAGATCTGAACCTGGATCGCCCTGCACTGACCGCTCCTTCATTGCAGAACATATGATGCTGGCCCTGGCCAGTGAGTTCTCGGGATGCGAGACGGATTACCGCATTGCCCGCTACATACTTGAAGGTCTTGACGAGGATGGATTCCTGCACGAGGAATCAAATTCTATAGCTCAGGCTCTTGGCACAACCGAAGAAGAGGTGGAACGAGTAAGACGACGTATCCAGTTCCTGGAACCGGTTGGAATAGCCTCCCGCGACATTCCTGAAGCGCTTCTGGTACAGCTCGAAGCCCTTGGGTATAACGAAGAATCTACGGAGATGCGCATCATCAAAGAAGGCTTCGATGCCCTGCTCCAGAGAAGAATCACGTCACTTGCGAAGATTCTGAGACTTCCAACCGAAGTAATTGCTGAGGCCTTTGAAACGATCGCCAGGCTTGACCCGAAACCGGGGCGCAACTTCCGCGAGATAGCATGCCGTTCCGTTCAGCCGGATATAACGATTCGTTACCGTGAAGGCAAGCTGGAGGTGGTTGTAAACGAGGGCCCTTTGCCCGGGCTGAGACTTTCGGCAAAGCTCAAGGAGATTCTCAGGAATCCAAAAAGATACTCCAAAGAGGAGGTCGAGTTCGCCAGGCAAAAACTTGAAAGCGCGCAGCTCTTTATCAAGGGAATCCTGCAGCGCCGCGACACCCTGCACCGTCTGGCTCAAAACGTGCTCCTCAGCAACTACGACTTCTTCAGCGGACGAACCAGTCAATCAACACCACTCCTTATGAAGAACATGGCCGATGAGTTAGGACTGCATGCTTCAACGATCTCACGCGCGGTACGTGACAAGTATATTGAAACCCCGGTAGGTATATTTCCCCTAAGATCGTTTTTTGCGAAAGGCAAACAAAATCCTCTGCGCTCAAAACTTTCAGCAATCATAGCATCTGAAAACAAGGATAACCCTTTGACAGACGAACAGATTGCCGAGCAACTGACCCGGATGGGGCTAAAGATCTCACGTCGCACTGTTGCAAAGCACCGGCTCAAGCTGAATATCCCGGACCGTTTCCAGCGCAAAGCGCTGGGGTAGTAAATCGAGCAAACGCTCCCTTGCCCCATCGTGACGTAGTTCAGCCGAGAAAAAAGGTCGGGGCTACTCGAACCTCTATAAATTGGCGGAGGAGTGATTTTACTTCTTCTTAACGAGTAACATTAAAAGGTAACGAAGGAGGGGTTCTCTGCGATCTTTTCTCGCTCTGCGAGAAAAGGAGCATTTAACTTGGGGTCCCCGCCTGTGCCCCTCAAGGGTGCAAAAGCGCGTAGCTACTTCGTGGGGTAGTCAAGTGATTTGGCGGAGGAAGTTAAGCAGCTTGATTGAGTTTACTCTAATGCACTTTCCAATTTTTCACTAAAATCAATCGCCACAGTATCTATCACAGAATGATTGATATGCCCTTTAAGGTCCTCGACTCGCTTCAAAAGAGGCTCTAATGCCTCAGCCGGAATAAACTTACAGTATTCGCTTAGTCCAATCTTATGAAATGTGGGACGATCAAGTTCGCCCATCACTCTGTTTTGTCGAACTTTTGGAGCCACGATAAATAACTTTATCTTCAAGGCAGAAACCACCGTCAACAAGTCAGACATCCTCAATAAACCAGAATAGATTGAAGAAGTGATTTCAACCTCGAAGGCACATACCGGCGCATTCTGCCTTATCCAAATCACATCTATAAGTGATATTTTCTTTGTTGCTTCTTCACTTAACCCCATTTTCGGCAACTTCTTTAGACAGTCCTCCCCCAATTTCTCGCCTTTATATACTCTATTTCTATCATTTGATGCAATCCAAACTGTACACCCTGTAGATTTACCTAATCTAACAAGGAAATTCTGTAATTTTGAGTGTACAGATTCCTCTCTTTTTGAAATCAATGCCTCATCCTTTTCTTTTACTTTAACCTCTTTTTCAGGAACCGTTACACGCCTTGGTTTAACCGCTTCTTCTCTCTTTAACTTGGCTTCCTCTAAGTAATGCTCAAGATTCGCTTTGATCTCATCCAAATCATTATGTTGCCTCTGAATGACTTCAACTATTTTTTCTGCATTAACTCCAGTTATAAACCTCTGGTTAAGAATCCCCCACCCGTATCTGGGGCTCCATTCATCAGTTAGCGCATCCCGGATCTCCCCCAGAACAGGTGGACGGTTCTCTGGCAACATTAAATGAACGAACTTAATCGATATACGGTAAGGAAAAATCCCATTATCCCAGACTTGTTTTTTTGATATAAACGGTTCCCCAATCACCTCTGCAAGTCCAGCAACTGTCTTGTCAATTAAGAACACCAAGTAATCCCCGACCTCCCATTTTTTGAAGCGATCCGACTTACTACCCCAAAGTTGGTGCTTAAGGCACGTAAGGAATTGGTATTCATCAATTGCAGTTAAACGAAGGCGAATAATTCCTCCTCTTAAATTTCTTGGCTTTGCATTATAATAGGCTTAAAGGCATCCCTTGTCAACCCCTTTCCTTCACCCCAGACGTCTGCTCCGTGTTCGTTCGGGGACCCATACGATTCACCGTCAGCTGTTAGCCCCCCTAGGAGCTCACGGCAAACAGCTTACAGCTCACGGCTGTCAGCCCCCTTAACTTTGCATTTTAAAATTTGACTTTTGCACCGGAGGGCGACGCTTGCGGAGCAATCTTTAAATCTTTCAATCTTGAATCTTCAATCTGTAATCTGTAATTGCGACGAAGTCGCCTCCTTGTCCAGCTTTTGTCCCCTTTTTGTCCCCTTTTTGTCCAGTATTTGACCAGCTTATTTTTTACCCCGGACGTCTGTGTATTCTGCGTGTCGGGTTGACTAAAATGTAAGGGAAAGTAGAATTCGTCATGCCTAAACCTACTAAAAAGAAGTTCGTTTTAAAGCTTAACTGGAGACACGAGCTGCGCGACGCTGCGTTCATCGCCATTGGAAGTGCCGTGTGCGGCGCAGCTTACGCGATGTTCCTTATCCCGCATCACATCGTTTCAGGCGGGGTAGGCGGCATATCCATCATAATCAATTACCTCACCAAATGGCCGGTAGCTCTGTTCTATGTCGTACTGAACATACCGATCTTCTTCCTCGGTCTGCGCGGGATGGGGAAACGCTACGCTCTAAAAAGCCTGGCCGGTATTTTTGCCGTATCAGGCTTCATCTTTCTTTTTGGAAACGTCCTTCAGTTACAGGAAGTTATCAAGGAGATCGACATCATCCTGAGCGCAATCTACGGCGGTGCTCTCCTTGGACTGGGTCTGGGGATAGTCTTCCGGGGCCACGGCTCCACCGGCGGAACCGACATCGTCGGTCAGTTTTTAAACAAGCACACCAACATCTCGGTCGGCGGATGGATTCTCATCATAGACTTTATCATCATCGGCTCCTCAGGATTCATCTTCAAGACCCTTGAAGCGCCTCTCTATGGAATACTGTCCCTGATCGTGAACACCAAGGTAATAGACCTGGTTCTTGAGGGCTTCAGCTACGCCAGAGCCGCCCACATCATTACATCAAAACCCCAGGAGGTTTCCTGGGCCATAGCACTTGAGATGCGGCGCGGGGTGACAGCACTAAAAGGACACTCATACTTCTCAGGGAAGAAACGCGAGGTGCTCTACGTGGTGCTTGCCCGCAGGGAGATCTCCTATCTCAAATACATAGTAAAACAGGTGGACTCTGACGCGTTCGTGGTCATCTCCGACGTATACGAGGTGCTGGGTAAGGGCTTCAGGCCCAGGGTGTAGGTGACATCTCTATATCCAGGGACTAAGGCCGCCGTAGGCAAGAGGGTCTCTCTCTTGACACGACCCGATCCACCAATATCATAGCGGGATCAGAAAGGCGAAGAGCAACCGCTTCAGACGATAGGAAAGCAAAGCAGTTTGTCAGGATAAGAAAGGAGTTATGATGCAGCCACGAGATGCGGAAAACCAGGAAGCTAAAGTCGACAAAACCATTATCACGGTCTCCGTGATTTTGGGCGGCATATACTTCCTTCTAATATTCGGGTACATAGCTTTGATTGCGTCTCTGTTTTCACGAACCTGGTAGTATTCTTCAAGGGCGAGCAATCCCTGCTTCTATCTCTTTCCATGAACACCGGGGATTAGGGGACGAAAAATTTAAGCCTACCCTTGAGGTTAATCCTTCTTTACCGCCTTGAACTCCACCCCCTTCCTGGAACTCAACCGGCCATAGCACAATAAAGAAAACTTCTCATTGACATTTTTCCTATCACCCCTTATGATACGGTGATGTTAGAGTCTAAATGGGTGTGTCCCAAGTGTGGTTCAGGCGAAATCATCGAGGTAGGGGTTTCCCGTCTCATGTGCCAGAACTGTTATCACGTTTTCGACAAAGAGAAAAAGACGCAACCCACACTATCAAGCGGCAAGTTGAAGAAGTGCCCCTACTGCCTCCAGGAGAAGCCTGTGGAGGAGTTCAAGCAAGGTCTTTGCGCCGAATGCTATCCTAAATTCGTAAAACAGGCGAAGCAATTGGAAGACGAAGCGCTGGCAAGAAAAATCGAACAGGAAGAACGGGAGAGAAAACAGGATATAATCCTTCTCCCTTACCTACCCGTAAAACAATGGCCACCCGAGCCTCTTAGAAACCCCTTCATAAGGTGGGTTCTTATTCGATTTTGTTTAGCTGCGATTTTTGTTGCGGTGGCGCTGCTGGCCTTTTTCCTATTCAAAGGGTGTTAGCCCCATATACAACACTCCCTTAACGGATTTGCTACTTCTTAACCCTCTTGAACTCTACCGACTTATCTGAGCGGGATACTGCGATGATCTGACAGGGATAGGTAAGTGCCATGGTAACCATGACGTCTGGCGGCGGGGACTTCTCTTGGTACTCCACAATAATGGTCTTTGGCCCTTCGAGCACGCGCTGGATTGAAATGCTGTAGCCACCGGTCGGCTTTTCGCCGGAAAAAACGCCCACAAGCATCTGAGCAGAGAAATCAACCTCCGGAGCAGGAAGCTTGTTGCCTTCGCCGGTTATCACCATGCAGTAGCGATTCCAGAACGCCTCCCAGCTCTCTGCATCGCGGAAGACCATACCGCCGGATTCAGGATACTGCAAGCCACTGCATTCAATGGAAGATAGCTTACTCACAGGCTGAAGGCTCTGTGTGTTGGAGCATCCGACCAGCAGAAAAATAATTGGCAAAGCCCCAAAAAAGATTTTGCGCATCATACTTTCTCCTCGCCCATCTCAGTGAACTCATCCTCCCTGAAGGTTGCCAATGGTAAGGGATCGGTGAGGGAGCGACCCGCGTGGATATCCAGCTCCTTCTGGGCGGTGGTGGAGATGAGGGTGAACAGCTGGCCGACCCTGATATCATGTGGACAGGCCTGCTCGCACATCCCGCAGGCAACGCAGGAAAGCCCGATGTGGTTCATGCGCCCCAGGTGGAACAGTATCTCATCGCGCGGCATCGCGAGGATACCGCGACGCTGGGTCCACTCCTCGTAGCGCGGTCCTTCGAAGTGAAAGGTGGCGGAGTCGAAAAAACACTCGTTGCAGTAGCACACCGGACACATTGTTCGACAGTTGTGACAGTCGATGCATTTGGCAAAGAATTTTACGAGGCCCTCGATGCCGGCGACTTCTTTCTTTAGCTCTGCCAGATTCTTCTCCATGAACGCGGTACGCTTCTCCGTTTCTTGCTTAAGTGATGCCTCGCGACTGGAGGTATCGGAAAGTTCTGCGTCAAGGGCTATGTGCTTGAGTATCTCTTCACCTTTGTCGGTCTTGGCTTCCAGGATGATTCCGCCTTCGGCCCCGAAGGTACCGATGTTGATGTCGGCCACCGGTGCGGTGGGATGCTCGCACATGCGGCAGACGGGACGGATTTGATCTTCGGTGAAATCGGAGAACCCAGGAATGGTATCGGACGCCTTCTCTTCGAACGTCTCAGGCTCCACCGTTCCCGGGCAGTCGCGGGTGATTAAAAGAACGTTATCAAGGCTGATCTGGCGCAGTTTGACCAGTTCCACCGCGGCTCGGGATTCGCAAGGACGAAGTAGGACGGCGACAGTGTGTTCAGGATCGGCGAACCGGGTGATCTTGGAAAGTTGAACGGCAGTGGATAAAGGCATGACCGGAGCGAACGGAAAGGTTTCCTCAAGGGAATCCTTGGAGGATAGCAGTGCTGGGAATATCTGGTTCAAGCCAGCCTTGCGTGCGGGTAGGAGAGCTGAGGAGATAAGATTGGCCTCGAAGAGCTCGGCAAAGAACTCACGGGTCGCCTTGCGAGGATTCAGATCCTTCTTATAGATACCAACCATTCTTCCGCCTAGGTCTGAGGAGTTGAGCCCATGGGGTTGGGGCCTTTCTCTTTGATCTCTTCAGTCATCTGGCGCACCACCTTGGCAAACCTCACCCCTTCTGCGGCCGAAATCCAGCGCAGCCACACCCGGTCAGGATCGAGATCAAGGGTTGTGAGGATGGATTTTAGGAGGGCCACCCTGCGCCTGGCCTTGTAGTTTCCGTTCACGTAATGACAATCGTTGGGGTGGCAACCGCCTATTAAAACACCGTCGGCACCTTCTAAGAGTGCTTTAATAACGTAGCTTGCGTCCACCGAACCGGAGCACATCACCCGTATGGGCCGCACATTGGCCGGATACTGGATACGCGAGGTGCCGGCCAGGTCAGCCGCAGCAGCTGTGCACCAGTTGCAGAAAAAACCTACGATCTTGGGATCAAATTCCTTTTCCATTAATCGCCTCTTTCAGTTTGGGCCAGCATTACATCAATCATACGGAATGCCTGATCACTTTCAAGTGTCAACAAATGCGCCGCCTGCGAAGGGCAGGCCGAGGCGCAGATTCCACAACCTTGACAGATCGCCTCTATCACCCTGGCGGACATGAGATCATCGTCCATCACCCGTGCGGAGTTGGGACAGGCGTCGATGCAGATACCGCAGAAGGCGCACCGCCGGGTATTTGTGCGCGCAACGTAGTACTTTGGCGCGAGCTTTTCGGCACGCAAGAAGACCAGGGCCTTGGCGACAGCGGCGGATGCCTCGGTTAGGGCCTCAGGTAACCTCTTTGGCCCTTTTGCCAGACCGGCGGCGAACATGCCATCCACCTCAAGTTCGGTGGGTCTGAACTTGGGGTTGACTTCTGCAAAGAATCCGAACTTGTCGAAGGAGACAGGCTTGTCGTTGTAGAGGATGGGAGAGGTGGAGGCAACGATGCCGTTGGCCAGCACGACGCTGCCTGCCGAGAGCTCGACCGTAGCATCAAGGAGGCGGTCGAATACGGATACCACCAGCTTACCGTCACGCCGGGAGACCGTGGGAGGATTATCCTTCTCGTATCGAATGAAGTTCACGCCCAGCTCGCGCGCCTTGAGATAGTAGAGTTCGCTAAGCCCCCAGCTCATCACGTCCCGGGCGATGATAGTAACCTCTATCTTGGGATCCGCTTCCTTGAGCGCAATCGCGTTGGCCAGTGAGCGGCGGCAGCATACACGGGAGCAGTAGGGATGCTCCTCGTTGCGCGATCCCACGCACTGTATCATTACCACAGATTTCAGATTGTCGGTCTCTCCTTTTGAAATCCGTCCGGCAAAATCCCTCTCACTTATCACACCTTCCAGCCCCCAGCCGAACTCATCCTTCTTGGGTTCGTACTCCTGGGCACCTGTGGCAAAGAGGATTATCGCAGCACCCCGTATCAGTTCTTTCTCACCCCGCTTGAGATGCGCGGTGAATTTGCCCAACTCGCCCTCGATTCGATCGAGGGTGGTGTTGGTGAGGAGTTCGATCTTTTTGGACTTCTTTACTTCCTTGATGAGATTCTCTAGGAAAGGCGCCGGTTCAAATCCTTCAAGGGTTCTGGAGAGTTTTCGGGCCTGACCTCCGGGCTGTTCGGTTTTTTCGATAAGGGTTACCGAGACTCCAACGTCGGCGAACTGTCTGGCCGCCCACAGACCGGCAGCGCCTGCTCCAACGATAAGAGCGCGTCCGAAGGGCTGCACCGGCTCCGCTGAATCGAAGCTGAGAAGACGCAGCTTCTCGGCATGCGCCAGAGCCAGGATCAACGCGGCTTCGTTGAACTTAGATGCATCCTCATACCCCCACAGCACAGGCTCGCGAAAATCGAGATACTCCAGCTGCGCAGGATGCCAGCCCATCTGCTGCGCCCTTTCTTTTAAGATGCGCTCCGCTTTGTTGGGCGCAGGACCTGCTACCACCAACCGGTCGAGCTCCTTTTCCTTGATGAAGTTCTCGAGTTCGCTAAGCCCCTTCTCGGTTTCGGTGTAGTTGATGAACGCCGTTGTAATGCCTTTTTCGGCAAAGAAGGTTTTGATGGCATCCTTGTCCAGCCCATCGTCGTCACCCACCGGGTCGAAGACTATTCCAACTTTAGGGAATGGCTCAACTGACTTCGGAGGTGTGTTACGGGTCTTAGGTATCCCCAAGAGCGACGCGATTCGTCCAGCCGCGGCCTGTGCCTCGGTTATCGAGTCGGGCAGATCCTTGGGTCCTCCTGCCGATCCGATGGCGAACACCTTCGGATTGGCGGTTCCGATCTCCGAACCGACCTCAATCTTTACGAACCCCTCGTTGGTCTCAAGCTCAAACAGGTTTGCAAAATCGTCCGCCCTGCCTTCCTGCCCCACCACGAGCGTAACGAGATCAAATTCCTCTTTGTGGAACTTGCCGTCCTCGGACTCGTAGTGGACGATGAGGTTGTTGTCTTGATCCTCCTCGACCTTGGCCGGTCTGCACGGTATCCAGCGGACATCTGGCAACGTCTCTTCCATATAAGAATAGTATGGTTTTCCATATCCCCTTCTGTCCATGTAGAAAATGGTTAGCTTGGTATCCGGATATTTATCCCCCAGCATCCGCGCTTCCTTGGCACCGTACATGCAGCACGCCGAAGAGCAGTACTGGTGAACCCTATCGCGCGAGCCGGCGCAGAACACGAACGCCACCTTCTTGGGTTCGGAGCCGTCAGACGGGCGCTTGAGTTCGCCCTGGGTCGGACCCATGTCAGAAAGAATCCGTTCCAGCTCCAGGCTGGTTACGACGTTGGGGAAGCGTACCCCAAGTTCGGTAAGATATGCCGGATCGATTAAAGAAAAGCCGGTGGCTATCACCACCGCATCTGCTTCCAGCGATATTTCACGAGGCTGCATCTCGAGATCGATGCAGTCTGTAGGACATACCTTGACGCACTCGCCGCAACGAGTACAGTTTTCGCCGTCAATCACCCAGGTTGACGGCACGGCCATGGGATAGAGGGTATAAGCCGCCTTGCGCTTGCCTAAGATGTTGAACTCGTCGGGGACATCCACCGGGCATACGTCTTCACACTTCCGGCACCGCACGCACAAGCGAGGCTCAATGTAGGCAGGCTCCTGATTGAAGTAGAGTTTGAGCCTTTCGCCCTTGAGCTTTTCAACGTTCCAGAGTGTTGAGAGGTTGTAGATGTCAAGACCTTCTGCCCCAAGGTCTCGGCGCAGGCAGAGTTCAGATACGCCAGGCTCCACGCGGGAACGAAGCTGGCAGAACCCGCACGCGTCGTTGGGGAACTGCTTATCAAGCTGGCCGATGGTTCCCAGAAGGTGGGAGTTTTTATCTATTAGGGATACCTTGAACCCCAGATCGTTGAGTGCCAGTGCAGCCGCGATGCCTGCCGCTCCTCCGCCAAGAACCACTACGTGTCTTTCAAATTCCTTAACCTTCTTAGCCATCAGTAATCCCTGGTCGCTTCCTCAATCATGGCAAAAAGCTGGGTCCTGGTGGCGTTGCGCAATCTCATCGCCTGGGACGGACACGCCGCCGCGCACGCCCCGCAGCCCTCGCACAGCGCCTCGTTGACCTCAGCCTTCTTCTTAACCGGATCGACAGTCGACGCGTCGTAGGGACATACCTCTTCGCAGATGCCGCACCCGGTGCAGATATCAGGATCGACCTCAGCGATCAAAGGCTCGCGCTCCAGGGTCTCGCGGGAAAACATGGCCAGCACCTTCCCCGCCGCACCCGACGCCTGACAGACGACATCGGTTATATCCTTGGGAAACTGGATCGCACCGGCAACGAATACACCGCCGGTTAAGGTTTCAATAGCACGCAGCTTGGGATGCGCCTCGGAAACCCAGCCGTACTCGTCGGTTGCCAGGCGTAGCTTTGAAGCAAGTTCAGCAGTACCTTTTGAAGGTATCATGGCCGGAGCCACAACCACCAGGTCGGCCTCAAGCTGAATCGGCTGACCGGCCAAGGTATCTTCGGAGAATACGGTAACCTTGCCGTCGTGCTCGTAGAGCCTTGATACCTTGCCCCTGATGAACGTGGCGTGACTTTCCTCCATGGTACGTGCGTAAAACTCCTCGTACCGCTTGCCGTTGGTGCGGATGTCGATGTAGAAGAGATACGGCTCGCCGTCTTCAACCGCGTGCTTGTATAGCATAGCCTGTTTGACCAGGTACATGCAGCATACGCGAGAGCAGTAGGCAACCCCGTGCTCCGGGTCGCGCGACCCGGCGCAGTGCACGAACGCAACCTTCTTTGGAACCTTGCCGTCCGCGGGTCTGCGCACCTCGCCCGCGGTGGGGCCGGAGGGACACAGGATGCGCTCAAACTGCATTGCGTCGATAACGTGCTTGAACTTACCTCCGCCGTACTCGGGCATTCGCTCCAAGGGCATCAATTCGTATCCGGTAGCCACAATGATCGCACCCACCTCAAGCTGCTCGGTCCAGTCGGCAAGAGAGTGAACAATGGCGTCAGGTTCGCACACAGCTTCGCACAGCCGGCACTCCGAACATCCCCCGCAGTGGATGCAGCGGGAGGCCTGTTCTACGATGTCTTCTTCGGAGTATCCCAACTCAACCTCGTTGAAGTTGGTGATGCGATCCTTGATTGCGAGCTCGGGCATCGGTGACAGAGGAGTGGGCTTGGCCAAATCCTTGTCGCCCACCAGATCAGACTTACGGGAGAGCTCGTTTGCTCGATCACGAGTAAAGTCCAGCCCTTCCAGCATCAGGTTGATGGAGCGAGCCGCCTTTCTGCCTGCGCCCGCCGCATCTATGAACGTGGCCGGGCCGGTAACGCAGTCGCCGCCGGAAAACACCTTGGGGTTGGAAGTTACTAACGTCTCCTCGTCCACCGCGATGGTTCCCCACTCGGTAAGCTCGATATTGTCGGCCTCGGTGATGAAGGATAAATCAGGCTTCTCCCCCACTGCCAGGAAGACGTTGTCGAACTCTAAAATCTCTTCCGATCCTTCGATGGGTATTGGGCGACGCCTGCCCGATGAGTCAGGCTCGCCCAGCTTCATGTGAATGACTTCTACGGATTTGAGCTTGCCGCCCTCACCGATGAACTTTGCCGGATTGGTCAGGAGCATGAACTTGACACCCTCTTCTTTGGCCGCGTGTATTTCATCGGATATGGCCGGCATCTCGCGCTCGGTACGGCGGTAGATTATGGTTACCTCCGAACCGAGCCTGAGCGCTGAGCGGGCGGTATCCATTGCCGAGTTCCCGCCTCCTACCACGGCAACCCGCTTGCCCAGCTTGGGCGTCTTGCCTCGATTCAACTCACCCAGGAACTGAACCCCACCTGAGACGCCGTCCAACTCCTCGCCCGGAATACCCATCTTGCCTTCCTTGTACGCGCCGACCGAGAGGTAGATAGCGTCGTAATCGTCAATCAATTTCTTTAAGGGAATATCCTTACCTATTGTTGTATTGGGCTTGTATTCCACACCCAGCTTGAACACCAGCTCACATTCCTTTTGTAATACGTCCTTGTCCAGCCGGAACGCGGGAATACCGGTAAGTAACATACCTCCCGGTTTATCTTGTGCATCAAAAATGATCACTTCGTGACCATTTTTTCGCAAATCTACCGCCGCTTGTAATCCGCCTGGTCCCGCACCTACGATAGCCACTCGCTGACCACTTGGTTCACTCGTTTCAACGTCCATGTAAGCGGTCCCCTTCTCACGAAGCTCCCAGTCGGCAAGCCAGCGCTTGATGTGCTTGATTGCTACCGACTTATCATCGACTTCTTTCCGGGCGCAAGCCTCTTGGCAGGGATGGGTGCAGATGCGGCCTGCCACCCCGGCAAACGGGAAGCGAGCATCGTTTCGGATAATGGACAACGCCTGACCGTACTCCTTGGCCGAGGTTGCAGTCACGTACCCGTGGGCGTTGAGGTGAACCGGACAGGCGGCACGACAGGGCGGCTCACCCTGCTTATCGATGGTGAACTTGTTGGGTACCGCCTGATCGAACGGTCGATAAGCGGCTCGCCTAGTATCCATGCCGTGATCCCACTCCGATTTCATCACCACCGGGCAGACCTCGGCGCAGTCCGCACACCCGTTGCACTTCGACCAGTCGATATAGGGGGAACGGTGGCGGATCTTGACCTCGAAGTTGCCGATGTAACCTGAGACCTCTTCAACCTCGGAGTAGGCAAGAATGTGAATATGGGGATGTTGGGCTGCCTCGGTCATCTTGGGGGTCATGATGCACTGCGGACAGTCGAGCGTTGGGAAGGTCTCGGACAGCTTAAGCATGTTGCCGCCGACGGTGGGAGTACGTTCAACCAGGTAGACATCGTGTCCGGCATCGGCGATATCCAGAGCCGCCTGGATTCCCGCAACCCCTCCGCCTATCACCAGCGCTGCATGGGTAACCGGTATCTGGAACGGCTCGAGTTCAAGGTCGCCTGTGAGTTTTCGCACCGTTTCCCGAACAACCGTAAGCGCCTTGCGGGTCGCTTGCTCCTTTTCGTTCTCATGGGGCCAGGAAACCTGCTCCCTGATGTTGGCAACCTCCACCTTGAACGGATTAAGCCCGGCACGCTTGGCCACGTTGCGGAAGGTTTTCTCATGCAACGAGGGCGAACAGTTTGCAACCACGATGCCATCGAGTTTTTCTTCCTTGATAGTTTGCTCGACCATATCCTGGCCAGGCTCCGAACACATGTAGATGTAATCTTTTGAAAACACAACCCCAGGTATACCCCTGGACTCATCGGCCAGCCGCTGGACGTCAACCGTGCCCGCGATGTTCAGGCCGCAGTGGCACACGAAAACACCTATCCGAGGCTTCCTCACGACTCCACCTTTTCTTTGAGCCGTGCGAGCACGCGCTCGTCGGTGATTCCAAGATCACCCGGATCGATCCCCATAGCCAGCCCCATAAGCTGGGTGAAGTAAAGAACCGGCAAACCCTTGAAACCGTAAGAACGCTCTGCGACCTCCGCCTGCCTTGTGCCGATGTTGAACTCGCACAGAGGGCAGGAAAGGATGATAAGATCAGCTCCTGATTCGCGGGCACTGCTAACGATATGCTCGGTGCGCTCTAAAACCAAATCCTTGTTTGCAAGAGTCTGATAGGAACCGCAGCACTCAAGCCGCGAGGGCCAGTTTACCGGTTTTGCACCAAGAGCACGAACCAAATCTTCCATGACCGAAGGGTCCTCCAGATTATCTACACCCGCGCCTTCAGGCCGTACCAAAGCACATCCGTAATAGGAGGCAACCTTGATGTCTTCCAAGGGATTCGTAACCTTCTCCCTTAGTCCGTCCCAGCCGACATCGTCACGCAGAATCTCAAGAAGGTGCCTGACCTTAACCTTGCCCGAATATTTAAGTTCCTCCTTGTACATGAAGTCGTTGAGCTCGGAGAGCCTTACGGGGTCAGAGGAGATAAACTCGTTGGCACGCTTGAGGGTGTTGTAGCACATGGAGCACAGGGTAAGGACTTCACTCTCGCCCATCTCCTCGACACGAATCATGTTGCGGATGGTGGCGATGTGGTGCATGGTATCATCGGTGGTTAAAGAGAACACGGTGCCGCAGCAGTTCCAGCGCTCAATCTCCCGCATCTGGATACCCAGAACCCCAGTAACCGCGTAGGCAGACTGCTCAAACGCCTTGCCCGTTGTCTTCAAGGTGCAGCCTGGATAGTATGCAAAACTCTTCATCAGCCGGACAGCTTCCTCAAAGCCGACACCCATGCGATGGTCGGGTATCGCTCTCGCTCCTCCTCAGGTATGTTATTAAGGTCTAACTGATCGATGTTCTTGCGCAGACATACCTGGCGAAGCGCCTCCAGCACACGCGCGATGTCTATCCCTTTGGGACAGCGCGAGGTGCAGGTAAAGCAGGACGCGCATACCCAGATGGTTTTGGATGAAAGCACCGCCTCCACCTCACCCAATTGCAGAAGCCTGATCGCCTGGTTCGGCATGATGTCCATGAGGCTTATGGACGGGCAGTCGCCGGAGCAGCGTCCGCACTGGTAGCAGGCAAAAACGTCAACTTCAGAAATCCGCTCAACCTTGTCCAGGATGTCGCGGCGAGACTTCGTATGCCTGCCAAGTTCAATCATTTAGCGGTGATTATAAGCTGAGAGGCATGCTTGTCAACCAAAATAGCGGCTGCTTATATAAGGGATTCTTACCCTTGACAAAATTCCGCTTTGGCCTATTATTCTTGTGGAGGTGATTTATGAAGCATCTAAAGCTTGGCTTTCTCCCTTTAGGGGCGATGTTAGTTTTTGCAGGATGCGACCTCCGAGAAGTGGAAGTCCCTACTCCTATATCCCCCATAGGGTCAGAATACCATAACTATAACAACGGCATCCTTTTCACCTGGCAATCTGTAGATGGTGCGCTCATATACTCCCTGGAAATAGCCAGTGACGACAAGTTCGATGCGATGCTATTTTCGGATTCAACCATTGATGCTGTCTCTTGCGTAATTCCAATTGATTCCTTCCAGTGGGGCAACACCTATTACTGGCGAGTTCGCGTGTCTGATAATGAATGGTCTGATCCGGTAAGTTTCACTTATGAACTCAAATTCGACCTCGACACCACCTACTTCCCCTTCGGGAGGGGGTATGAGTGGTGATATGAGCATCATAAAGTAGGGTGGGAAGACGGGCCAACTGAACCAATTATATACGACGAGTATGATACAGTCACTATCACAGTGTTAGACTCAGCATGGCAAGGTGATACACTTAACTTCCAACTATCTAAGGGAATATATATACTTGGCGGTGTAATAAATATTTTTAAGGACAGAATAAATGTTCATTCCCCGCTCGTTAACGACATCAAAATAAAACCGGAAGAACTGGATTTAGATTCTGTACAATCACATGAATTTTCTGAAGAATGCTGGGAATTCTCAGTTGAGTACGATAGTGATACTTTAATCGTTACTTCTTCTTATCGTCACTATGATACAGTAACTGGATATGCTACGCCCCTCTAGAGCTGGACACGGTGGTTGTGTACCCTATGAAAGCAAAGCTTTCAAGGGGCACGCTGTAGAGGTAGAATAAAGGATCTAGCCAGGAGGCAAGATGAAACGCAGGAACTGGAGTATAGAAGAGAAACAGGCGATAGTTCTGGAGGGTTTGAGCAGAACAAGGTCAGTAGCCGAGATCTGCCGCCAGCATCAGATATCCCAAACGTTATATTACCGTTGGCGTGATAAGTTCCTTGAGGGCGGCAAGAAGGCATTGTTGAACGGGTCTGGAGATGACAAGGTTTATCAGGCGGAGATAGAGCGTCTTCAGCGGATCATCGGCAAACAGACGATTCAGATAGAGATACTAAAAAAAAGCGAGACCCTGCTGGGGGGAAAGTAGCTGCGGTGGAGAGGTTAAATCAAGCAGGTTATACGGTTAGAGACGCGTGCCAGGCATTAGGTATTTCCCGGAGCGGCTACTATGCCTCAAGAGAACCTCAGAAGACCCACAAGACTCACAGGACTGCGCGGGCTGTGCGTGATGTCGGGTTAGTTGAGAAGATCAAGGTGCTTAAGGATCAGCATCCCTTTTGGGGATACCGGCGAGTTCGGGCGTGGCTTTTATACCGGGAGAAGATTTTGGTTAATGAAAAGAGGGTCAGGCGTCTCATGAAGGAGCATGATTTGATGGTTCCCCTGACGATTTATAAGGCCAAGAGGACTTCTGGGAGGAGCAAGCCGAGGGCGGATAAGCCCAACGAGTTCTGGGGCATAGATGCGACCAAGTTCATGATCAATTCTCTGGGTTGGGTATACCTGGTGATAGTGCTTGACTGGTATACGAAGAAGGTGGCAGGATGGAGGGTTTCATTAAGGAACAGGACCGAGGAATGGAAAGGTGCCCTGGATATGGCGGTTAATCGTGAGTTCCCTGAATGGGTTCGGGGCAAAGGTCTCAAGCTCATAAGCGACAACGGTTCACAACCTACCTCTGTAAGCTTTATGAAAGACACGTCAACCCTGGAAATCGGACAGATATTTACTTCGTACAACAATCCGAAAGGGAACGCGGATACTGAGCGGATGATGCGAACCATCAAGGAGGAGGTGCTGTGGCTCAACGAGTTCGAGACGTTTGAGGAAGCGAAGGAGAAGATAAACAAGTGGCTTGCTATCGATTACAACAAGCTATACGTGCACAGCTCCCTGGGATATCGGAGCCCGGAGGAGTTCCAGACCCTTTACTACCAGGAAGAATTAAAGGAAGCGGTATGAAAACTCTACACTTCTTTGACCCTAAAAGTGTCTTGACAATAGGGTCGCACTACATTAGCTTCAACAAGTGTCGCAACCCCGAATGAGTATAATCTCCAAATAATAACAGTACTCTAACATTTTGATATTGCGACAGACTTCTTAAGCTGCCGTCAGTAGAGTTACTGAAATGTAAGTACAGCCTGATGTTAGAAGGGATGGAATCCAGTTTCCTGAACTCCGTCTGAGCATCAATGTAGATAGAAATCCCGATCAGGTTTGGAAAACGTTTCAGGACGCTAAGGTCATATTGAATAGAATCCGGAAAGTTGGACTCGCAATAATCAATAGTCATAATCTCGCTTGAATCCGGAACATCCGCGAGATAATCAGCTCTAAATCCCACAATCTTGCCGTTTACTTCCAGAAATACACGTGGGAGTTTGTAAGTATATTTTTTTGCCTTGATAAAACTCACAACCTTTATAGTCAATGGAATTCTCTCCCTGCCAGGGGTAGTAGAAATCGCAACCAAATTGAACCACATCCTCGTTTACCTCCCAGTCTGAGACGTCAAGCGAATCCTCGAACTTTCCGTCGTTGTAGATATAAAGCCAGCGCGGTTCCTTCTTGCAGCCCGGCGCAGAGAACACAATGACTGTGGCGAGTATAAGGATGACCTTTTTCATCGAACTTCCTCTTACATTATTGTAAACAAAAGAGGGTGCGTATCAAGCCCATTGCAAAATCAAACTGCCTCTCCCATTGTCTCATTATCTTTACCTGATCGTTTATTGCGGCGGTTAAATCAGGAATCTCTGATTCGAGAACTGGTTCCGTTGGTTCATATTTAAATCTTATCGCACCCATAGCAACCTCCAATGGTTCTAAAAGGTTTACTGCTCTCTATATGGATTATAGAAACAAACTTGATGAAGTCCATTGAAACCTGACCCGTTAGATTTTGATATCCGGATAAATTTGACAAATGATTAGTAAAGGATTATCTCAAAAGAATGCAGTTCTCTGAGCTTAGGCAGATGTCTGGAATTCCACCCTCTAAACAGATAGTCGTGGGGTGTTGCAAGAGATCTCAGTTCCTTTAACTTCCATATATGCTTAACTCCATTGGCACTGACTTTCACCCATCGTTCTCCAACACCCAACGTCCTTATGTTAGGGTATCTCGATATGAATTCAAGTGCTTCATCCGTCGCGTAATCGCACAAGACGTATAATCTCAAACTCGAAGGAATAGAGTCAAGTTTTTCAAGATCAGTCCTTGAATCAAGATCAATCCGAACCCCAACCAGATTGGGAAACCGTTCCAAAGTCGCCAGATTATAATTCTGTTCATCTAACCATGGATCAGAGTAGTCAATTGTTATAATCTTGCTAGAATCAAAAGCTTCATATATATCAAAGACTTCAAGGGGAGAATCGATTGTGATCCCTACTGTTTTACCGTTTACAGTTAGAAGTGGACCAGGGTTCTCGTCCAACACTTTCTTCCCTTTATAGAAGTAATATCCACCGCTGTAATTTATGGAATCCTCTCCCTGCCAGGGGTAGTAGAAATCGCCAAGCCAGACCACATCCTCGTTCACCTCCCATCCGGTGACGTTGATGGAATCCTCAAACTCCCCCTCCCAGTAGATTCGCAGCCAATGAGGTTTCTCCTCGCAGCCAAGCGAGCTTATGAGGATAACCCCGATTACCAGCAGGCTAAATGACAATCTCATCTTTTTCATCCTCCTGATGCTACTCCTAACCCTGAAGAAGTCAACCCAAACCTGACGAATTCCGGGCTAGCGCATATTACCAGACGATCTCGCAACGGGGCAAGGCCTTCCTTAGCCTTGCCACACCTTCCGGGGTAATATCGGGAGAGGGGCCGGTTCGATCCAAGTAACCGTGGAATGTCAGACCCGATACTGTGAGTCTATCAGAGCTGGACAGATTCAGCATTCTCAGGCTCTGGATTCCCTCCAGATGTCTAAGCCCCTCATCGGTTAAACATGAGCAGTTGACACGCAGATATCTGAGGTACTTCAGGTTGGTTAGATACCTGAGACTGCTATCCGTTACCCATGAACCGTTCAAGTCCAAAACCCTCAGGCGGGGGATATGGGAGATATATTTGAGACCGGTATCGCCAATCCGAAGAGAGGTAAGGTGCAGCTCAGTTAAGCTGGTGAGAGCCGCAAGGTTCCTGAGCCCTTCCTCTTCTATCATACCTTCGGAACTTTTCAAGCTCAAACGCCTTAGATTTGGAATACGAGATATGTCTCTGAGGTTTCGGTTGGTGATGCAGGGCGAATAAAAATTAAGCTCCCTTAATTCTTGCGCCAGAGCCAGGTACCTTAGACCGCTGGTGGTTGAATCATAGGAATACGCACTCAGGAATTTAAGATTGCCGATCAACGCAAACCATAGGAAGTCAAGGTCAGCAATGTCCAGATAGTGGATGTAAATGCCTATATCCCGCGGAACAAGCATAAGATTAAAAAGGATCAATAGAGTTGGGTATTTCCCCATGTGAGTACTGGAGTGCAGACCTATCGTGGTGAGATTGGGATATTGCCTGACTTCTTCAAGATCCGGGATAGTTACTACCCCCATTGTAACTATATCCTCGGGGTTCTGAACCTCTAGACTGGAATAATAGTTCTCTCTCAAACCCCGCAGCTTACAGTTTACCCACAAGTATTCGCCGTCATAAAAATAGGCTACAGTATCCTCTCCTTGCCAGAGGTAGGGGATTACAGGATGGACATCCGTCTCGCTGAAGATAAAGACCACACCATCCATGCCCCTTTCCCAATCGTTGGCATCAATCAATCTGAGGTCCTCCAGAGGCGGTTCATAACCAGGTGCATAGGAGTTGGGGAGATGAGGCACCCGCCCAACTGCCACCCAGCGCGGCTCCGGGTTTTCTATCGGTATTGGCGCCGCCTCCTTCTTACAGGACATTGCCAAGACACCAAGGCAGAAGGTCATAGGAATAAGCATCTTCTTCATCATCGCTCCTTCTGTAAACTATTGTAGGTACGGGAGGAGGGTCGTCAACCCCCGGCTTGCAAGCACAAGGAGATATTACAATCCGCATGTAGAGAGAGGGGGTGCAATGCGTGTGGTATGTGTGAGGGACGCTGGCTAGCGGATCTCCACAAACTGGTAGAGACGAACGCTTTGGACGACGTAGGTGGAGGGTGGTTTTTCGCCCTCGGGCACGATGCGCGCGGTGGAGACATAGAAGGAATCGCGCTGCTGGACAGGCAAGCCCTCCTGCGGCGCGAACCATATGCTTCCCCTGACCTTGCCATGCTCCAGCAGATTCCTGCCCTCGCTTTCATAGGGAACAAACGACTCGCCCTGATAGTCTATCCTCAGGCAAAGGTACGATCCAACCCTTTCCCACCCCTTGACATCAAACTGGTTCTCTGCAGTGATTACCCGGTCATCGAGCACCACCTTGGTTTCCTGAACCCATGTCTCGCCCGGTTTGAGTTCGCGGTCAGGATAGGTTGGTTGGGTCTGCTCAAAGTACTGCTTGCGGTACTCGCGGCGTTCCCTGCTCTGGATGGAACGGGGAGCCGAACCTGTACCGACCTCGGACATCCCGTAGAGCCTGCCGTCGGGGGCCATGCTGTATGTAACGATGGTGGGTTCGAACTCCTGTCCCTTCCTGATAAGGTTGATAGCCTCGCGTATCTGGAAGGCGGAGTCGGCCCCTATCCCAAGCACGCTCATCTCGGTCTCGATCAGGTTTCCAAACTCACCGCCGCGTTCCCCTTTTTCCCAGCCCTCGATTCTCCAATTGCCTGCAACCTCGCTGCGGTAGACGTAGGTTTTGCCAGGCTCAAGCTTCCAGCGCAGCTTCGCAGGTCTGCGCTCACAGGATGTGGTGAAGAAGACCGCAACCGTCAGCAGACCTATCAAGGCCAACCCATTCAACGACCTTCGTAACGGCACAGACCTGACGAAAGCAGAGCTCACAATCCCTCCATCCTCTGCCAGGCCGCGGCACGCTCCGATGGGGTGGGCTGGCCCAGGGAAAGGTTGGCAAGTTCAAGCGAGATGCGCTGCTCGGAATCTTCTTCGAGGATCGCTGGAGGAGCGGTGGGGAGATTTGTGAAGTAGGATGGATCATGCGTTGTCAATGCCGGTGCGAAGAAAGAACGAGCAAGAAGGAACAGGGATACAGCCGCGGCAGCGGCCATAGCACCTGCACCGGCTAAAGCCCAGCGAAGCCAAAGCCTGGGACGGCGCTGACGGCGTTGGACTAACTCGGCCTGTACGCGGGGCCAGATGCGCTCCCAGTAGCCGGGACCGACCTCAAGACGCAGACCCTGTCGCATAACACGGTTGAGACCGATCTCCTGTGCCAGCAGTTTACGGCACCTCTCACACGAACGCAGATGCCTCTGAACAGCCTCTTCTTCCCATCCCTTTAGCGCTCCAGCAAGATAGGGTGCGAGGGCCTCTCCCACTTCCTCACACCTCATTTGCCTTGCCATCTTGTCCTCATCTGCGTGCCTTCTATCCCTTGCGAACAAATCCTGCCTCCAAATCGCGTAACCGCGGGCCTAAAAGCTTCTGCAGCCGTTTGCGTGCCCGGTGCAGATGCGTCCGAACGGTCACCTCTTCGCACCCAAACACCTCTGCAATCTCCGCATAGCTCAAACCTTCCGTAACGGAAAGCACTACCACGCGCCTCTGCCTGAAAGAAAGCTGCCCCAAAGCCCACTGGATCAAAGCGGCAAGCTCCTTGCGTTCCGCACTCTTCTGGGGCGTTTGACCGTCCTCAAGCGCCAGCGTCTCCGCTGCGCCCAACTCTTCAAGAGACACAGTCTGACGTCTCTTGACACGACGCAGGCGATCTATGCACTCGTTCGTGACGCTGCGCGCCAGATAGGTCTTCAGGGCTTTAGCCCGGCGCAATCTGCCCGCTTTCTCAAAGAACCTGATGAAGACCTGCTGCACCGCGTCATCCGCCTCGCCATGGTCTCCCAAGAACTTGTAGGAGATGCTGTAAAGCAGGCGTTGATAACGCTCCACGATGGCGCGGCATGCCTGAAAATCTCCAGCACGAACACCTGCCAGGAGATCTGCATCGGACGGCAATTTCTCCTGCCCAGCCGCAGCCTCCATCTTATTATTAGACGAACCGTTTCTCGGCTCTGTTGACATGGAAAAATAACCCCGGGAATCCAGGGCATTTTGAGCCGCTGTCTTAGGCGAGCCAAGCAGAGTGCACTCCTTCACGATAGCGATTGTAACTCGGATTCAACCTCAAGTCAAGGTTTGAATGCAATTCGTCGCAAAAAAGCTGGACAAAAGGTGGTCAAAAGGTGGTCAAAAACTGGACAAAAGTTGGACAAATGATGGACAAAATCACGGGGGTCCCCGCGAAATTGAGAAGCAATTTCGTGGGGTAAAAAAAGTTGGACAAATTGAATACCCCATCCTCAATTGATACTCCCCCTCCCTGGTGAGGGGATTTCACCCTGCCGGATTCATTTAACCAAAACTATTTTAGATGTTTTCGATGAATCGCCGTCAGATTTTATAAAGTATACCCCAGGGCTCATGCCCTCGCCCCAGCTTATGGTGCTGGACGAAGCGAGGCGAATCTCGTCAACCAGCCTGCCCGAGGCGTCGAATACGGTGAGATTGAGAGGCTCCGCACCCTCCGGCGCGCGCAGCACGATCTGACGGCCAACTGAAACAGAAACCTGCCAATCGGGATGCGTTACGGGTGTTACGGGCTCGGAAACCGCCACAAGGCCCAGGGAATCGGTTTTGAGAAGATAGATGTCTCCTTCACCCGCGCCAAAGGACCTTGTTTCTCCTACTACTATGTAACCACCATCGCTTGTCTGCTGAGTATAAGACCCGTAATCTTTCTCTTCTCCCCCGTAAATCCTTTGCCAAAGAGCATCACCCAACGAATCTGTTTTGAGCAACCAAAGGTCTCTTTCGTCGGGATGTCTATAGTTACCCACAACAATAAATCCCCCATCAGATGTCTGTTGAACCATACTGGTTACATCGTATGGATCAACCCCGTAATATCTGGTCCACAACGTGTCGCCCAGAGAATCCGTTCTCATCAACCCATCATCAACACCAATAATATACCCACCATCTGAAGTTAGATTAATAAATGTGGGGTACCATGCGTTGTGCATACGTTCCCATTCAACAAGTCCGGTTGTATCTGTCTTCAATAACCATAACTTACCGTAATCCCCACTATACCCAAGCACTATGTAACCATTATCAGAAGTCTGTTGAGTACATAAACCCCAATTATACATAATGGATTCACCGAACCTTCTGACCCACTCAGTGTTACCCTCGCTATCTACTTTCAATAGTCGAATCCAAAGCTCCACGAGATCGCCACTCTCCATCACATGCTCTGTTCCAACTATAATGCACCCTCCATCAAAGGTAGGCTCCATCCAAAATGTCTCAAATCCACAGTATTTAGTCCACAAAACATTCCCAGACTCATCTGTTCTTATTAAGTTCCCAATTCCAACTCTGAATACATATTCTCCATCTGATGTCTGGTGGACGCAATTCCCCAAATAGTTATTGCTACCCTCATAGATTTGATCCCAAGTCACATTCCCCCTTTCATCGGTCTTGATTAACCAATGTCCTCCTTTAGAAGTGCTATAGCCTGAGATTATAAATCCCCCATCATCAGTTACCTCCACACAATATCCTGCATCTCCTCCTTCCCCTCCATACGTTCTCCACCAGCCGGCGTGGAGACACCCCACAATTATGCACAACATAATTGCGGTGACCCCGAGAGAATTTCTGAACACGGAAAACTTACCCACAATCTCCTCCTCATCGGTTAGCTAACCAAATTTACTACTTCTTTACGTTGTATTATACAGCATGAAGTGTGCCACTTCAAGGTGTGGAGTATGCTACGTAGGTTTGGGACTTGGAAATCGAGCTGGTTTCGCAAGTTATCTTTTTATGCAATTAATACCCTGCAAAGGGAAATAATGTGGCGTAGACACTCCTGTCTGCGCAAATATTATAAAACAGCCTGGAGAGGCTGTTCCACATTATCCCTCCATCTTAGGGGGTGAACCTTCCTTGACTTAGCACACTACCTCAGTAGAATCAATCTCAATCCCTAAGGAGGCTTCATGAAGATTGTCGAGTGCGTCCCGAACATCAGTGAGGGCAGGGACAAGGCGAAGATTGATGCGGTAACTTCAGTAATTGAAAAGGTTAAAGGTGTCAAGCTTCTGGACGTGGACCCGGGCGAGGCAACCAACCGCACGGTCATCACCTTCATCGGCTCGCCCGACGGCGTGGCCGAGGCCGCGTTCCAGCTGGTTGCCAAGGCGGCTGAGGTGATAGACATGCGAACCCACAAAGGCGCTCACCCGCGCATGGGAGCAACCGACGTGTGCCCGTTCGTGCCCGTATCCGGCGTCACCATGGAGGACTGTGCCGAGATCGCTAGGAAAGTGGGTAAGAGGATCGGTGAGGAGCTGGGGATTCCGGTATATCTTTATGAGGAAGCGGCCTCCAGGCCTAAGTGGAAGAATCTGGCAAATGTGCGCAAGGGCGAGTACGAGGGGTTGGCGGATAGGTTTACAGGTAAGGATGCCTCCTCCTGGAAGCCTGACTTCGGGCCTGCCTCATTCAACCCTACGGCAGGGGCAACCGCGGTCGGGGCTAGGGAGTTCCTGGTCGCCTACAACGTCAACTTGAACACAAGGGACCGCAAGATAGCGCAAGATATAGCGCTCGACATCCGCGAGGCAGGCAGAGCAAAGAGGGATGAGAAAGGCAACATCGTGCGCGACGAAGAGGGCAAGGCGATAAAGAAACCCGGACTGTTTACCAACGTAAAGGCTGTAGGATGGGTAATCGAGGAGTATGGCAGGGCGCAGATCTCGATCAATTTTACCAATTACAAGATCACGCCCATCCACAAGGTGTTCGACGAGTGTTGCAAGCAGGCGGAGCGGCGCGGGGTGAGGGTCACCGGTTCGGAGCTGGTGGGTCTGATTCCCAGAAAGGCGATGCTGGATGCGGGTCGTTACTATTTGAACAAGATGGGTAAATCCATTGGCGTACCAGAATCGGAATTGATTCACATCGCGGTGCTGTCGTTGGGTCTTTCGGATCTTTACCCGTTCAAGCCGGAAGAGAAGATCGTTGAGTCGTTCGTTGTCTCCGAAGGCTGGCTTGAGGGAATGAAGCTTAAAGATTATTTCGATGAGCTTTCAACGGATTCTCCTGCCCCGGGCGGCGGTTCGGCGGCTGCGGTCTCGGGGGCGCAGGCCGCAGCCCTGATCTCGATGGTCGCCAATCTCACCCACGGCAAGAGAGGCTACGAGGATTACTGGGAGGATATGGAGCGGGTAGCTATTGAGGCACAGAATCTCAAGGACGAACTGAACGCTTCAATCGATAGGGACACCGATGCGTTCAATGCGCTGATGGCCGCAAGCCGGTTGCCAAAGAAATCGGACGAGGAGAAGGCCGCACGATCCAAGGCGCTCCAGGAAGCGACCCTTGGTGCGATCGAGGTGCCGCTCTCGGTAATCCGCAACATGGTTAAGGTTATGGAACTTGCCAAGATAGCCGCTGAAAAGGGTAACCGCAATTCCATATCGGACGTGTCTACCGCAGCGGCCCAGGCTCGGGCAGCGGCAGAGGCAGCTGCGGACAACGTGATGATCAATGTCCCAGGGCTTGTCGACAAGGCCAAGGGTAAAGCGATGTTTGAGGAGTCAACTAAACTCCTTGGCGAGGTCCGTAAGGCGGCTGACGAGGTAACGGCAAAGGTTCACAATGCCCTGGAAGAGAACCTGAAGTAGCAGCGGCTGTTATTGACTGAATCCCGGGGCCAAAAAGGTTGGAAGGGAATGAGCTATAGTGAAACGCGCAACATTCGGATAAGGTGTCAGGGTCTTGACAATCCCTCTGACTCGGTTATATTTAATCAAACAGCATTGGAGGCGTGCATGAAGCGAATCCTTTTATTACCAATCGCGGCAATTATAGCCGTCTTAGCAGTTACCGGATGCGAGAAGCCGCTCCCTGAAGGCCTCACGGGTGAGATTGCGTTCATAAGTTCGATGGACAACGACGGAGCGTTCGACATCTACGTCATCAGCCTGCCTTCAAAGGAGATCCGCCAGCTTACGCATACCGAGGGGCGAGGCATAGAAAACGTGTGGCTTGACTGGTGCCCGGCAGGCCCGATCGCGTTCGCAAGCACCAGGGACGGCAACTATGAGATATATATGATCAACCCCGACGGATCAGGTGAGGTTCGCCTGACCGAAAACGACTACGACGACTTCTACCCGACCCTGCGCTGGGACGGCAAGATGGTAGCCTTCTCGTCCTCAGTGGCCTCAAGAAAGGGACCGCCCCAGAAAGCTATCTTCATCATGGACATTGCAACCCGTAAGACGAAACGGATGACCGATACACCTGAAGACGAGATCACCCTGAACTGGTCTCCGGACGGCAAGAAGATCGCTTACGCCAAGTACGTGATGGGGCAGCCTGAGATCTTCGTCCTCGATCTTGCGACCAGGACCCCCACCCGGATAACGTACAACCCTGGCGAGGATGTAAATCCGGTGTGGACATCCGACTCCAAATACCTGGTCTTTTCCTCCGATCGCACCGACACCGTAAACGTGGCAGGCGAAAGGCTCTACAGTATCTTCACAGTTGACGCGGAAGGAAAGACTCCACCTGAGCCGCTAATCCATAAGGAGAAATATACCATGGGCAGCCCGTCTATCTCTCCTGATAACAAGTGGATAGCCTATCAGTTCAAGCGGGTAGATTGGAACTGGATGTATGTAGGGATCCGCAGCACCAGCAATCCCAAAGAGTCCTACACCCTGGTTAAGAACATCTACTTCAACCGCAATCCGGTTTGGAGACCTACGACGAATTGAACTAAGGACGCCAGGAGGGGTTGCGTTCGTAAAAAGAAAGGGGCCAAAGCCCTTTTCTTTTTAGTGCTCCTTCTCGGGCAAAGCCCGAAAAGATCGCAAATAAAATCAGGCAGGAATGAAACCCACTTGAAATCGAGAATCTACCCTTCAACCACTATGCGGGAGAAGTCGGCGAGCTTGAGGAACTCGTCTCTGACCTTGGCCAGGAGATAAAGCCTGTTGTTGCGAATCTTCTCGTCTTCAACCATAACGAACACCTCGTCGAAGAACTTATCAATTAGAGGCCGCAGCGAGAGAAGCAACTGAAGGGCTTTTTTGTAATCGCGCTTCTCGATGGCTGATTCCAGATTGGGCCGGATACGTTCAGCTTTTTCCCAAAGGTTACTTTCCTCTTTCTGATCGAAAAGGGACGAATCGGGAGAAGGTGTGTTACTGGTGTTACGGGTGTTACGGGTTATGTTGGCAACGCGTTTCTGGCCCACGGCCACAAACCGGAACTCCTCGCTCTTGTCGAGTTCTCGGAACGCGGAGAGCCTTGAGTAGGAATCGTAGGGTTCATCACCCGCGACCGCAAGCACCGCATCAACCCAGTCGTAAGCAAAGTCCTGATCGGTAAGAAAGAGCCGCAGGCGATCGCCAAAAAACTCATAGATCGCCTGGTGTTTGTCTTCCCCCTTACCGATAAGCTGGAGGGTTCGATCCAGCGCGGCACAGAGACTGAGGGGCAGTTCGCGATCCATTATGATCTTCATTATCGCCGCTGCCTGCCTGCGCAGGGCAAAGGGGTCGGAGGAACCCTTGGGCGGCTTGCTCACGATGAAGGTGGCGGCGATGTTTAAGAGTCTATCGGAGATTGCAAGGATCGCGGATTCAGTGGAGGTGGGTGAATCGGTGTACTGTTGCCCGATTGCGTTCGAGACTTCCGGCTTCTCGCCCATCTTCACCGCGTAGATCGCACCTGCGATTCCCTGCAGGGATGTAAACTCCTTCTCACGCACCAGGTTGGTCAATAGATCGGCTTTTGCAAGGTGCGCGGCGCGGATATAGGTATCTTGATTAAACCCCTCGATCTTAGCCCCAAGCGAAACCCCAAGCTCGGTGAGCCAGCGGGTCTTGTCCGAGAGCGTGCCTATCCCCTTGACCCATTCCACCCGCGCTTCCTCTTCAACAAGGGGCTTAAGCCCCTTGCGAAGATCCTCATTGATAAAGAAGTCGGCGTCCTCCAGACGCGATACGGCCATGCGCTCGAACCATTTGCGTGAATGTTCCGGTTCAAGTTTTGGGGAGTTGGTAACCACCAGGAAATGCGGCAGAAGTTTGCCTTTCTTTTCTGCAACGAACGCCCGCTGGTGCTTTGCTAAAGCGGTCTGCAGAACCTCGCGCGGCAAATCCATGAATCCGCCCAGGTCGCATGAAAGCACCTCGGGGTATTCCACGAGATTCGTGACCTCGTCGATGAGCTCTTGATTCTCCACCAGCTTCCCTCCCAGCTTCTTGGCGGCTTTGGATAGTTCGGCGAGGATCTGAGCTTTGCGCTCATTCTGATCAACGAGCACGAACCCGTCCTTCAGCTTCTGCACGTATTCATCAGGATGATCAATGGTTATGGGTTCGGGATGCGCAAAGCGGTGGCCGTATGTCTTGTTGGACGGGGTAAGTCCAGGAAATTGAAACTCCAACACATCGTTTCCGAAAAGCGCACAGAGCCAGCGCACAGGCCTGGCAAAGTTGACCGTCTTGTATCGGGTCCAGCGCATCCTTCGCGGGAAGGGGATCTTAAAGATGATGGAGGGCAGGGAATCGGCGAGGAGATCGGTGGTTTTCTTGCCGCCCACCTCTTTCTTTACGCAAACGTAGCTGCCCTTGTCGTTTTCTTTGATATAGAGCACTGAGGTATCCGCCCCGTGGCTCTTTGCAAACTTCGTGGCCTGCACCGTCCATTTGCCTTTGGCGTCTTTTGCGACCCTGGCGGGCGGACCCTGGAACTCAAAGGTCTTTTTGAGATTGACAAGTGCTACATCCTTGAGGATGACCACCAGGCGGCGGGGTGTCCACATCTTTTTGATCTCGCCGTGGCTTACCACTGCGTCTTTCAGCACCTTCTCGATCTCTTCGGCAAGTGACGTAACCGCAGGCTCAAGGTATGATGCTGGTATCTCCTCTGTGCCTATTTCTAAAAGGAAGGTGCGGGTATCAGGCATCTTCCGCCTCTCCGGGACCGCCGACGTAAAGTCTGGCCACCGCCATTGCCAGCTTGCGAACACGCAGTATGGTTGCCGCGCGCTCGGTAACCGAAATCGCACCGCGCGCGTCCAAAAGATTAAAAAAGTGCGAGCACTTTATGACCGCGTCGTAGGCAGGCATCAAAAGACCCTTGGAGACCAGCCGATGGCATTCCGCCTCATAATGATCGAAAGCCCTCCGAAGATAATCGGTATCCGCTTCCTCGATGGAGTAAGCGGAGAAGTCCTTCTCGTTCTGGTGAAACACGTCGCCCCAGGTCAGGCTCTTACCGTCCACCTCGCCCCAGACGATGTCGAAAATCGAATCCACACCCTGCAGGAACATGGCGATGCGCTCCAGGCCGTAGGTGTACTCGACAGGGATGACCGCGAGGTCAATCGCGCCCATCTGCTGAAAGTAGGTGAACTGGGTAATCTCGATCCCGTCGAGGTCGACCTGCCAGCCCAGACCCCAGGCACCGAGTGTTGGCGATTCCCAGTCGTCCTCGGTAAAGCGCAGGTCGTGGCGCTCCAAAGGGATACCGAGCGCGCGCAGGCTTTCCAGATAAAGCTCCTGTGCATCCTCGGGTGCGGGCTTAAGGATAACCTGCATCTGCCAGTGCTGGTATACTCGCAGCGGATTCTCGGCGTACCGGGCGTCTCGGGGCCGCTTGGCAGGCTCCACGTACACGCATCGCCACGGTTTATCATCGAGGACTTTAAGGAAGGAGGCGGGGTTGAAGGTTCCCGCACCGACCTCTGATGAGTAGGGCTGCATCAGGACACAACCCTTGGAAATCCAGTAATCCTGCAGCCGAAGGATGATCTCCTGAAAACTAAGGGGCTTACTCATCAACTCCCCCAAAGATACATAAGAAAAGGATTCTAAAGACCCAGCTCATCCCTTATACCACGCATCGCCTCGAGCGAGATGGATACGAACTCTTCAAGCTGTATGCCTAACTCGGAGCATGTCCTTATCTGGTCGCGGTCAGCGCCAGCGGCAAAGCGCTTGTCCTTGAAGCGTTTTAGCACGCTTTTGACTTGAATCCCGGCAAGCTTCTCCGGGTGCATGAGCGCCGCGGCAACGATGAGCCCGGTCAAAGGATCAACCGCGTAGAGCGCCTTGTCGAAGTCAGTGACCCTGGGGACGTCACCCAGGTGGGCGCGAATCGCCTGCACCGCCTCGGCAGGCAGGCCATGTTCCTCAGCGATCTTCGCACCCCAATCGGCATGCAGCATCATGTCCCCTGCGGCCTCCGCTTCCTCGTAAGCCACGTCGTGAAGGAGACCTGCAAGTCCCCAAATATTAGGGTCGCCGCCGAACCTTGGAGCAAGCGCACGCATACATGCCTCGGTGGCAAGCATGTGTTTGCGCAGGTTCTTGTTCTTAACCTTTCCTTTGACTAACTCAAATACCTCTTCACGCGTAATCATGGGGTAAGGATAGGGAAAATGGGAACTAAGTCAACTTTTATCTGATCCAGCGATTGGTTCAAAACCGATAGGGAGCCTTATCTGGGCCCCAGGCATTGCCAAGACAGGATTTAATTGTTATAATAGGCGTAAACATATATTCGGAGGGCGAATGACGTCTACTATCCTTAATGCCGTGCTTTGGACGGCGGCAGGCTATCTCGCCGGTTCGCTAATGTTTTCCGCCTGGCTGGTCAGGATATTCACAAAGAAGGATATCCGGGATTTCGGCGACGGTAATCCTGGAGCCACCAACGCCTTCAAGGCTGGCGGACTCAAGCTCGGCATCCCGGCAGCGCTTCTTGACTACCTCAAGGGAGCGATACCTGTGGGTCTGGCCCTTCTTCAGTTCGGCGTATCCGGATACTGGCTTGTTCCTGTGGCTCTGGCCCCCATACTGGGGCATGCGTTTTCTGTCTTTTCAAGATTTAAGGGCGGTAAGGCGGCCGCGGTTTCGTTAGGTATCTGGACCGGCCTGACCCTGTGGGAAGGCCCCACCATACTGGGTGCTATTTTCGGACTCTCAGTGTTCATAATAGAGGTCGACCTCTGGACGGTCATCTTTTCCATGATTGCCTTCCTGGGCTACGTCATCCCCAAGGCGATTATCACTGCTAACTACTATCTTCTCGCGGTGTGGGCAGGCAATATGGCTATCTTTCTCGTTAAATACATCCCGGAGTTCAAGAAGCCGATGAAGCCGAGACCCTGGCTGGTTAAGTTATTCCGGGGGAAGCTTGATTGAGATTTTGACATCCTTCTGGCTGCAGCATCAGGCCAGCCTCATTATATTTCTTCTGGTCATCCTGGGGATAGCAATAAGCAATCTGATCACCCTGAGGCGCTTCAAGTTGGGACGCTATCCTTTGCCAAAAAAATACCCCAGGGTCTCGGTGATGATTCCGGCCCGAAACGAGGAGGAGAATATCGGAGCATGTCTGGAGTCGCTTCTGATGCAGGATTATCCCGATTTCGAGGTAATCGTGCTTGATGACCACTCCACCGACAGAACGTGGGAAATCTTGCAGAAATTCAAAGGGAATCCTCGACTGACACTGATGCAGGGCAAGGAGTTGCCTGCGGACTGGTACGGCAAGCACTGGGCATGCCATCAGATGAGCCGGGCAGCCGAAGGCGAACTCTTTGTGTTCACCGACGCCGACACCCGGCACCACCGTAATTCGATTAGATCCGCTGTCGCGGCTCTAATCGAAGAGAAAGCGGATTTAATTACAGCGATTCCCCGCGAAGAAACCGGGACCTTCGGGGAAAACATGCTGATACCGGCGATGCCTTTTGCCATCACCTCGTTCCTGCCGCTGCCTATCGCCCACAACATCCGGTGGCCGGCGTTCTCGGCTACCATAGGCCAGTTCATGCTGTTCAGGCGCAGTTCCTTTGAGCGGATAGAAGGATACGAAGCAATCAAGCACAAGCAGGTGGACGACATGGCCCTGGGCCAGCGCATCAAGAAGCTCGGGCTGCGATGGAGATTCTTTGACGGTCAGGATCGCATCTCTTGCAGGATGTATCGAGGCTTCAAGGAGGCGTTTACCGGGTTCGGCAAGACCGTCTTCTCAGCCTTTAACCGCAAGGCTCTTCCTTTCCTGTTCGTGTGGCTGTGGCTGTTTTTCATATTTACCGAGCCGCTGGTGGTTGCCGGGGTGAGAATAGCCGGAGGCCCGGTATCGGATTTATCCACCTACATTGCCCTCACCACCATCTTCGTCTCCCTGATCTTGTGGGGAATCACTGTAGCAAAGTTCCGTTTCCGGTGGTGGCTGCTGTTCCTCTACCCCCTGGTGTTTTTTGTGACCTGGCTGATGTCGCTTTACGCCTTCTACCTGGCGACGACCGGCAAGGCAACCTGGAAGGGCCGCAAACTTAATCCGAGATAAGAAACTACTTCCCTTCTATCGTCTTGAGCCACTTTTGCGCTTCGGGCCTGTCGTAGTTCGCAAACTCGGCGGGTACGGTTGGATTCTTAACGGCAAGGCAGCTCTCAAGCAGCTTGCGGGCCTGTGAGTAGTCCTTCTCCCTTATGTAAACCCTTGCCAGGGTAACGTAGGGCAGGGTGTACGAGGGATCGGACGCTATCGCCTGCCCCAGATAACGGACGGCCTCCTGAGTCCACTGCGGGTAAAAGTTGGAGGCCTCGGCATACCAGATGCCCAACCCGTGCAGCGCTCCGGTATGATTGGGGTCGATCTTGATAGCGGTCTCGAAGGACTCCTTTATCGTCATTATCTGAGCGAGAAAGTTCATGATTCCCCTCTCCTGTGCTGTCCGCCCGAGTATCACTCCGTACCAGTGATAGGCGTCGGCGCATCCGGGATCTGTCTCCTTGGCTTTCTTAGCATAACCAAGGGCGGTTTCATAGGTTGAGAGTTTTTCCTTTTTCGAAGATTTTCCCTCTGCCATCGCCAGAGAGAGCCGGGCCTTGCGCCACAGAGCCTGGGCGTCGAAAGGATTCTCGCCAAGCACCTCATCACAGAGGTCTCCGGCCTTTGCGAGATAACCGTTGTCCAGGTGGTTGTTTGCGTAGTAGTAGTCTGCCTTTGCCAGTCTTGAATCCAAGGCAGGAAGAATAGAGATAAGGATCAGGTCAAATACGACGATTTTTCTCATCACGCTCTCCTCTCGGATAAGAATATGACTATTAACGAAAAAGTCAACACCTGGGAGTAGAAATCTTTCATCCTGTAAAATCGGCGTGCCGGGTCTTTATGATACCCTAAGTGTCCGCGTTAATTGAACTTCGTGCTCTGCGTTCGGCAAACCAGGAGTAGAGAACCGGAACGAGGATAAGGTTGGCCCCGGTGGCGGTGAGCAGCCCGCCAACGGTGGGAGCGGCCATGGGCTTGACCACTTCCGAGCCGGTGCCGGAGGAAAAAAGGATGACGATCATGGCGATCATCTGGTATACAGCGTACTGCCGCATACCCGCCTCTCCGAGGTCGAGTGATCCGGGCGGCAGATTCATCCACATCATCTCGAACGAAGGGTCAGGCCATAGAAACGATGGCGCGACCTTTCGAGAGGCGGCATCGATCCTTGCGTCGGCGGCAAGGATGACAGGGTTGTTGTTCAAAGCCTCACCAAGCGCCTACTCTATGGTCAGGACCTCGGTGGCATAAATATATCCTATTATAACAGTAAGGCTTCTAAGCGCCGTTGTTCAGCGAAGCGCAAATAGCCGACGAGTGGATTTGAACCACCGGCCTACGCTTTACGAAAGCGTTGCTCTACCGCTGAGCTACGTCGGCAGAATAATCAACGTCATCCTCTACTTTGAATTGTAGCTGGGTTCCGAGTTCTGTCAACATCTCGTTCGAGATTGGCGCTATTGGTGCAGATGATTTGTGGTTGCACACCCCGCGACTCAAGTCACTCCTCAACCCGCGCAAGATCGAAGCGAAAGGCCTTACCAAGACGATACAGAAGGATTCACCGTCCCCCCCTTCCACTGCAACCTTCAATAAAATAAACTTATAATTAATTTGACATCGTTCGAAATTTAACCTATAATTTGTCAATGATAAAAATAATAGCATGTCAACGACTTCGATGGCAGATTTTAAAAACATCAACCCTGAAACAAGGAGGCTAAGATGAACAAGATGGAAGGCAAGGTTTGTCTGGTAACAGGGGCGAACTCGGGGATTGGGAAGGAAACCGCCCTGGGATTGGCAAAGATGGGCGCGACAGTGGTTATGGTCTGCCGTGATAAACAGCGAGGCGAGGCCGCGAGGATCGAGATCAGGCGCGAGAGCGGGAACGATTCGGTTGATTTGATGCTTGCCGATCTCTCCTCGCAGGCACAGATTCGCAAACTGGCAAAGGAGTTTAAGGATCGCTATCAACGCCTGGACGTTTTGATAAACAACGCCGGGATCGGTCTTGCCAAACGAAAAGAGAATACCGACGGCATCGAGATGACCTTTGCCGTCAACCACCTCGCTTGCTTCCTGTTGACTAACCTGCTGCTTGAGCGGCTCAAGGCCAGCGCACCGTCACGTGTGGTCAACGTTTCATCCTTTGCGCACTCTTGGATTAACAAGATAAACTTCGAGGACCTGCAAGGCAAACAAAAATTTCCCCCCATGCAAATATATGCCCAGTCCAAGCTCGCCATTCTCATGTTCTCCTATGAGCTGGCGCGGCGGCTTGCCGGAACCGGGGTCACGGTCAATGCCGTCAATCCAGGTATGGTGAAGACCAACCTTGGGCATGAGGTCACCGGACCTCTCATCACAGTCAGGCGGTTGATATTTAGTAACTTCCTGGCGATCACTCCTGAGGAGGGTGCGCAAACCAGCATCTATCTGGCCTCCTCACCTGAGGTGGAGGGCGTCACCGGTAAGTACTTCTCAAAACAAAGGCCCAAGCGTTCCTCCAAGGCCTCCTATGACCGCGAGACCTGGCAGCGGCTATGGAAGGTAAGCGAGGAGTTGACAGGACTGGCGTCATGAAGAAAACAACCAAGCTGCGGGCTGAACTCTAAAGGAGGGTGAACCAGAAAACGAAGTCCCCACGGAGTCGTTTCCAACCCATGGGGACGTACTTGGCCCTCCAGTTTTAATTACTCGCCGTCAGCCTTTGTCGAGGACCTCCTCTATGTCAGTCCATCTCAAGAGATCGAGCAGATTGAATCTTCCGTCGTGGTGCCAGGTGAGGGAAGGAGCGGTCATCTTACCCAAGGGGCAGATGCGATCAGCCCCCAGCTGACCCATCTTATCTGCCATGAGAAGAAATCGTTTATCTGACAGAGCCGCGCCTACCGTCTGCAGGTAGCCCTTCACCGGCTTAATCAGGTCAACCACATCTTTAACGTCCTTGACCGGTTTTACACGGATAGTTCGATTCAGGCACGAAGGCACGAAGGCCGGGTCGTTCTCATAGATGACCGTCCAGTCGGTGCCCGGGGAGCTATGGAGGATGGCTATGTCGTCTTTCTCAAGTTCTCTGAACTCATAGGAGCCGCGTAGTTGATTGATTTGTGCCGCTTCATCTACCGATATCTTGCCGCGAGGTATCTCTTTGTTGAAGTTTTCCATCTCCTGAGCCAACAGCTTCGAAAACTCTTTCGGCGTTGTCTCTCCATCCTCCTCCACATAGAAGACATGGGGAGAAAGGCAGCCCTGCTGATCAAAGACCGACGCGTCAATCGCCGCCTGTACCGCCGTTTGCCTGACGCGGTCCGCTACCAGATGCTCGCGGCCTATGACACCGAAGCTGAGCTTGTGTCCGTAGGCGATGAAGCGGGTACCCGAAGGTACCCGCTTTCTCACCTCGTTCACCGATCGTTCGCCGCCGTAGACGATCACGGCGTCGGAGGAGCTAAAAACTACGTCTTCGATCTCCTCGTCGCCGCCTTTCCAGCAAACCATAGCGACAGAGCGAGCCAGCTCAGGATCCACCTCAGCCAGCGACTGGGCGAACAGAACTGCGAACAAAGGCTCCTCAGAAGCAGACTTACCAAGTATCGCCGACTTCATTAAGAGAGCGTAGATGATGTTTCCGACAGGAAGTCCTGGAACGTTGCCTGCGAACACGGCAGTAGTGAGGCGAGGTCCGTAGACCTTGCACATCCCCTCGCTTTTGCGTCGCGGGCGAAACCGATCCAAAAACAGAGGGTCGCCTAACTCCTCTTCAAGAAGGAGCTTCAGGTCTTCTCCCCGCAACATGAGTACCATCTCGTCCAGGGTCTGGGTAATCATCTGGCTGGAGTAGCCGGTGATGAGAGGAAGCAGCGCTTCGGCCTTGCGGCGCGGAGGGTAGGCTGAATCACGCCAAAGAACCACGGCTTTATCTATGGTTCTGATGATTTCATAGACAGAGAGCTTGGCGAGGTATTCCTCACGCGCCTCTTTAAGCTGAGCGATGACTTTAGACAGCAAAGCCGGTGTGAGCACGGGCGAATGCATCCTGACCTTATTCTGGCCTTGTCCGAACTCAATCGTGGTGAAGTCAGCAAAATCGGCCTCATCAAGGCCTGGCAGGAAGAACGCCGGGATCGATGTTTTTGTCTCTGGCATCTTGCCCTCCGCTACATTCCTTGTGCGCTGATCAGTTCGTCCATGGCAATGGAGCAGCCGCGTGCCTCGGCACCTTTCGCTCTGCCCACGACCTCGAAACCATCCCCAATCTGGTAACCCAGGTCGTCGGTCTGTACGGCCAGGACTGTGTTTATGTTGGCAAGGCAATAGTGGCGAAGCAGTCCGGTTTCGCCTTTGGTTAGAGGCTGTAAGGTTTCAGGATCGACCACAACACTTCTTGTCCAAGGGGGGCCTAACTTGTAGCGCGGTTCTTTGATACCCTTGACGTGGTTGTAAAGCACGTTGTCGCAGAAAGCTGTCTGTAGCTCAGTCATGCTGTAGCCGTTTATGAGACAGTGGGGCGGCACGCCCGTCATTTTCTGGGCCAGTTCGAAAAACTCTTTCTTGCTTATCTCGCGGGAGCTACCTTTGTAGCCTCCGCCGTCGCCCAGGCGGCTGCCTTCCGGGAGATTGAAGGAGATCCCCTTGGACAGACAATAATCGAAGAAATGGAGGTAGCCTGTGGTTACGCTGATCACAAACACAGATTCACCGGTTTCTTCAGCCTTTCTCAATCTGGCTACAAGGGCTTCTAAGTTGAAGCCCTTTTCATCCATGAAGTACTCTATGTCGCCGATAGTGTGGTTTGCCAGTATCTTCAAATATCCATACATCAATACCGAATCAGGCGGCACCAGGTGCGGAGGGGGTGACATGAACAGGGTGTGAAGGTTTTCACCGGAAGGATAGAGGTAGTTTACTACGGAGTACATATAAGATGTGTCCAGAAGCTTCAGTCCTGTGTCATTGAGATATATCTTCGACCGTTTCTCGGGATTGGTGGTTCCACTACTACGAAAAATCCTAGTAGCTTCTTCCGGCGGAAAGGTACAGAGCGGGATCTCTTTAAAAGCACTCATGGGGACTGCAGGAATCTCTTGCCAGGACTCGATATCACCGGGCTTGATGCCACGCTTGGCGCAGTATTTCTGATAGGGTGCATTCGCATTGTATTGATACTCGAACAACAGAAGAGCCAGTTCATTGAACCTCTCGTCCGTGCCTGGTTGATCAACGCCGCCCTTTATGAATGCGGTGATGTCGCGCTCAAGATTGCGGACAAAGTCCGAATCGACTGCGTGCTTTTGGGTGTTTTTTGTTGTTTTCGGCATTTGTTCCTCCTTCTTAATGCCTGATACTTTAATGTATCAAGCAGTTTTGGCTAACGTTTTGAGGCTTTTCGAAACGGTAAAGCCCGTTAGCATTTATTGAAACACCCGCTGTGGGGTGAGTCGTTCTTTATCTCTAAAGAACGACTTTTTTAGTCTTTGATTATTATAATCAAAAAACTACTTATGTCAAGTGAACATTTAGGTCATTTTCCAAATAGAGAAATATAGCCAATAAGACTACAGATGGTTCCATTTAGTTGATTCCTTTAGATAAATGTAATAAAATAATATTATTTAGGGATGTTCGGGCATTAACAGGATGAGTTAATCAAATGGGGTTGACAACGCAAGAAAAAATAGTAATATGTGTAAGGATTCCCTTATTACAAGTATGGGTAGTGTGGGCATAGAAAAGTGTAATGCTTGCTGTGACTGAATCAGGCTTAAACCTGATTGGATGCAAACAAAATACGCGCTTGTATTACGCGAGGAAATCTTTAAATCACTAGAGGAGGAAAAAATGAACTACAAAGCCTGGTACGACGAGGAAAACGGGATACTGCGTGCCGATATCCTCAAAAAATTCGAACCCGAAGACACAAAGGGACTCATGAACGTTGTCAATAATGAATTTACCGATGAGCAACGGCGCTATCTTCTACTTACCATGTTCGAAGACGCCCAAGTTATGCCCAGCAAGGAAACCCGTAAAGCGATGCGAGAAGCGGCTTCGCTTGTCAAGTTGAGCAAGATCGCCATGTGCGGCGCCAAACCAACGGTACGGATGCTAGGCAAAATCGTGATTGCGGCAATGGGAAAAACTGAAGATTCCAAGTTTTTCGCTACAGAAGAAGAAGCCCTTGCCTGGCTGAAGGCTGAAAAAGAGAAGGAATCGAAGGAATCAAAGTAATCAGCCCCTTCTGAAGGAGTAAGACATGAACAGGAGCAAAGGGAAAGCGGGGATCACACCAGAAGGCCACGGCTTTGTCTATCCTCTCCACAAACTCATAAATCGCAGGATGGGATAAGTAGTTTTCCCTTGCCGGCTTTGGTTCTGCGATGATTGGAGAAGTAGGGAGGATGTGGGTGCCGGCGAATCTCTCCTGACGCGATCCCCGCGGGTTTGGACATCAAGGGCAAAAGGCTTCTAAACGTGGGCCTCATCAAGGCCTGGCAGGAAGAACGCCGGGATCGATGTCTTTGTCCCTGGCATCTTGTCCTCATTCACGATACCTGCGCGCTGAGCAACTCGTCTACTATAATGGAGCAGCCGCGTGCCTCGGCACCTTTCGCTCTGCCCACGACCTCGAAGCCGTCTTTGATCTGATAACCCAGGTCGTCGGTTTGCACCGCCATCACCGTGTTAAAATTCGCAAGACAGTAGTGGCGTATAAGCCCCTGTTTACCTTCAGGTAGCGGCTGTAGGGTCTCGGGATCGACAACAACGACTCTGGTCCAAGGGGGGATAAACTTGTAGCGGGGTGCTTCGATGCCTCTTGTATGATTGTGCATTACGTTGTCGGAGAAGATCGCGTGAATCTCAGACATGGAGTAGTTGTTGATAAGATGGGAATAATCTATGCCTGTTATCTCGTGCGACAGGTCGTAGTACTCCTTTTTGGTCATGACCCTGGATTTACCCTTGTAGCCTGCGCCATCAATGATGCGGCTGCCTCGAGGAAGCTTGAAGCGTATGTCGTTTTCCAAACAGTAATCATAGAAGTGCACTAAACCGAATGTGGGACCTCCTAACCATATCGGTTTGCCGGTTTCTTCCCCCTGCCTTAACCTTTTGATGAGTCCTTTTCCGTCCAGGCCTTGACGGTTTATGAAGAACTCCAGTTCGCCTTCTCGATGATCTTGAACGATGCTTATGGAAAGGTACATCATCAATGATGTGCCAACCGGGAAGGCCTCCGGAGAAGGGGAAACGAGCAAGGTGGGGATTTTTTCATCAGGGGATTTGTAGAAATAGGTTTCTATAGAGTTCTTGAAGGAGAGATCCATAATCTCCATTCCTTTTTTGTCCACATATACCTTTGAGCGTTTCTCAGGATTGGTAGTGCCGCTACTGACAAACATCTTGACCGCCTCTTCCGGAGGGAAGGTGCACAGAGGGACTTCCTTGAAGGCGTTTACTGCCACGAAGGGTATCCTGTCCCAGGAGTCGATGTCTCCCGGGGCCACGCCCCTCTTTTGACAGTACTTGTGATAGGGCTTATTCGCGTGGTATTGATACTCGAACAACAGAAGGGCCAGCTCGTTGAACTTGTCCTCAGTATCGGTTTGTTCGGTGCCGGCTTTTATGAAAGCGGTGATGTCTTGCTTCAGATTACTGACGAACTCCGAATCTGTTGCATACTTGTTTGTGGTTTTTGGCATTTAGTCCTCCTTACTTAATACTCAAACGTATTAAGCAGTTTTAGCTAACGTTTCCAGGCTCTTCCAAACGGTAAAGCCCGTTAGCATTTATTGAAACACCCACTGTGGGGTGAGTTGTTCTTTATCTCTAAAGAACGACTTTTTTACTCTTTGATTATTATAACTAAAAAACTACTTATGTCAAGTGAACATTTAGGTCATTTTTCTAATAGAGAAATATAGCTGATAAGGTTACAAATGGTTTCATTTAGTTGATTTCTTTATACAAATACAATAAAACAATATTATTTAGAGATGCCCGAACATCAACAGGATGAGTTAATCAAATGGGGTTGACAACAGGAGAAAAAATAGTAATATGTGCAAGGATTCCCTTATTACAAGTATGGGTAGTGTGGGCATAGAGAAGTGTAATGCTTGCTGTGACTGAATCAGGCTTAAACCTGATTGGATGCAAACAAAATACGTGCTTGTATTACGCGAGGAAACCCTTAAATCGCTAAAAGGAAAAGAAAAATGATAAAGAAAGAGAAGTACAAGGTCTGGTACGACGAGGAAAACGGGGTGCTGCGGTTAGATATCTATGACAGATTCGACTCGGAGACTGCTTCCGGACTCCTAAACTTTATTAGGGAGAATTTTGAATCCGAGAAGCACCGATACTCACTCATCTACATGGGTGAGCGTGCCCAACCTCTCCCCGATAAGGAGACTCGCAGGACGATACGCGAAAAGTCAGGCCTGGCCAATTGGGATAAGATAGCGATCTTAGGAGCAAAACCAGGACTTCGGATTTTTTCCAAGATATTAGTGGCCGCCTTAGGGAAATCGCAGAGCACCAAATTCTTAGCTACCGAAGAAGAAGCCCTTGCCTGGCTGAAAGACGAAAAGGAAAAAGAGAAGGAATCAAAGTAATCACCTCACCTGAAGGAGTGAAGTATGGCTAAAACGAAAGGGATAGGCGATCTGGAAAGCCGAATCGAAAAGATAGAAGATGTCCTTTCTCAGGCGGCGTGCGGCGATTTCGGGGTCCAGATTGAGACCGACACCGACATGGAGAAGGCGGATGCCCTTACTGCAATAGAGACCGGGATAAATCTCCTGATCTCCGATATGGGCGAGGAGGTTCGCGAGAGCACGAAGAAGGCTGAAGAGCTTGAGGAGAAGCTAAACCTCATAGAGCAGCAGCGCAAGGCGATCGAGGAGCTCTCAACACCCATCATCAAGATATGGGAGCGGGTGCTGGTTCTGCCCCTTATCGGAACGCTTGATACCCGGCGCTCGCAAAGACTCACCGAGGCTTTGTTGACGGATATCGCGGCCACCCAGACCAAGGTGACCATCCTGGACATCACCGGCGTTCCTACGGTTGACTCGGCTGTGGCCAATCACATCTTAAAGACGGTCGCCGCGGTGCAGCTTCTTGGTGCGGAGTGCGTTATCACCGGCATCCGGCCGGAGGTTGCGCAGACCATGGTGCATCTGGGAGTGGATCTTTCAGGGGTAGAGACCTTATCCACCCTGGCTGAAGGGTTAAAGTGGGCCTTCAGGAGTCTGAGCATAAGGATGGTTGAAGAGCGGAAAGCCTGACCATGCTTGGGATCTCATCCATTCCTATCCTTAAGCTGAGGGATTTTCTTATCGTTTCCATCCAGATCGACCTGCACGACCGGATGGCCCAGCAGCTTCAGCAGGATATCCTCGAACAAATCTCCCAGACCCAGGCCAAGGGCGTGCTGATTGACATCTCGGCCTTAGAGATGGTTGATTCCTTCATCGGGCGCATCTTAGCTGACACAGCCCGAATGGCCTCCACACTGGACTCAGAGATAGTAATCGTAGGTATGCAGCCTGCGGTCGCCATCACACTGATCGAGCTCGGACTTTCCTTAGGCGGCGTAAGGACCGCACTAAACCTGAACGAAGGCTACGAACTCCTGCAGCAGACACTGGAAGAGAAGACATCCGAAGAGCAAACATCAGAGGAGGCTCTGGCAGAGGAAGCGGATGACGGTGGTTCAGATTAGGGAGGAATCTGACATCGTCCGCGCACGCACCACAGCGAAGGAATCAGCTCGCGAGTTAGGTTTCGGGCTGGTTGATCAGACCCGGATAAGCACCGCGGTATCTGAACTGGCCCGAAACATCTTCCTCTACGCAGGCGAAGGAGAAGTTCACATAGAGGAGCTCAACAATCACCACGGGATTCGCGTAAGCTTCATCGATCACGGACCGGGGATCGAGGATGTAAATCTTGCCATGAAAGACGGCTGGTCGTCCGTAAGAGCCATGGGTAAAGGATTACCCGGAGCAAAACGTCTCTCGGACCGTATGGAGATCCATACTGAGACTGGAGAGGGTACCACGGTTACCATCGAAAAATGGCTGTCTCCTTCGAGCAAATTAAGGATAGCCCCGAGTCCGAACCCGAGAGGAGGCCCTAGCCTCACTTGACAACTCCTGTTGGGTGAGTATCTTTTCCCAGGTTGTCGGTGGATGCCGATTGGTATTAAGATACAGAGGAGGCAAACCGTGATCAAAAAACTCGCCGAGATACCGGCTCCGCGCACCCTGGATCTCGAAAACACCGGAATCAAAGACACGAGGTTTATTATGAGATCGGCTACGCCCTGCGCCTACAGAAAGGCTTCTCGCCGACCGGCTGAAGAGAAAAGAGCCTGGACGTCCATGAAGCGTTCCTCTCATTCCTGCTCCTTCCTGATCCGTCTTGCGACGCAGATGAGACGTCCACCGCGCCTGCGTCCATTAACTCTCATTCTTTGCTTGCTTTTCCCTGTGATTGCCGTCAGCACCGAAGTTGCAGACCCGATCGGGGACCCGGATTCTCTGCGGACGTTTGCCGACAGCCTGAGAGCGTTGGGGAAAAGTTTGCTTGAAAACGAGGAGTATCTGGATGCATCGAGCACCTTTGAGCAGGAGATCGAGCTGCGCAAGGGGCTCGCGGACACCGTCGGCTGGTGCGCGGCGCTCAATGCAGCCGCCGAAGCGTGCCTGCGAGGAGGGAGCCCTGAACACGTGATAGCGTTTACCCATCAGGCCGTTGCGCTTTGGAGTCGGGGTCTGGAAAAGGAAGATACCATACTGGCGAAATCCTATACTACCCTGGGCATAGTTTACGATAATATCGGCGAGTATTCGTTGGCGCTACAGAACCTCAAGAAGGCGCTTGGCATCCGGCTGGCAGCGCTTGGGCCGGATCATCTTGACGTAGCTGCAACCTGCAACAGCCTGGGGATAGTTTACGGGAACCTGGGCTCCTACGAAGAAGCCCTGGAAAGCCACAAGCGCGCCCTTGCGATCTGGAGCAAGGTTTTAGGACCCGAGCATCCTTTCGTGGGTGCGGCCTACGGCAGTATTGGAATAGCTTATCGCAACCTTGGAGCCTATGAACTCGCTTTGGAAAATCATGAGCTTGCACTAAAGATACAGCTTAAGACGCTTGGTCCGAAACATCCCGAGGTGGCATCAACCTACAACAACCTGGGGATAGTTTACCTGGATCTTGGCCTTTACGATCAAGCGCTCCTGAGTCATAATCGAGCACTCACCATACAACATGAAGGACTCGGTCCGGATCACCCTGAGGTTGCTAAAAGCTACGCAAACATCGGTGAGGTCTATCGCAGTCTCGGTGCCTACGAAAAAGCACTGGCAAATCACACCAGGGCCATCGCGATCTTCTCCAAGGTACTTGGACCGGATCATCCCTACCTCGCGGGCGCCTGCAACAACATCGCGATAGTCTACGGAGAGCTGGGTGAGTATCAGAAGGCGCTTGAGAGCTACGAGCGTGCGCTTGCCATCCAGCTTAAGGCCCTGGGACCTGACCATCCTTCCGTCGCTTTGTGCTACAACAACATCGGGAACGTCTACGACCAGCTTGGGGATTATACAAAGGCGCTGGAAAACCTCAACGCGGCATTCAGAATCCTTGTAGGGGCTTTGGGCAGCAATCATACTGCGGTGGCGGCAACCCGGGACAACATCGCCAACGTTTACTTCAACCTTGGGAAGTTCGAAGAGGCACTTGAAAATTACCGAAAGGCGCTGGAAATCCGATCGGATATCCTGGGGCCGAATCATCCGGACGTAGCGGTGAGCTACTACAATATCGCTCGCGTCCATCAGGAACTCGGGGATTTCGAGGGCTCCCTTGAGAACCACAAAAAAGCGCTCGAGATCTTTCGGCAAACGGTTGGAGAGCGGCATCCGGACGCTGCCTCTAGCTACAACAAGATCGGAAACGTCTACGAAGAGCTGGGGCGCTACGATGAGGCCCTTCGTAACTACCGGAAGGCACTTGCAATCCGTCTGGAGGTACTTGGGCCGCAGCACCCTCACACAGGAGTCGTATACCACAACATCGGCTACGTATATCGCTATCAGGGGGAGTATGATTCCGCGATTGTCTATTTCCAGAAATCCATCGATATCTTTGAGCGTTCGAGAAGCAAGATAGAATCAGCAGAACTACGCGCCGCCTACACTGAGACGGTAAGCGAACGCTACGAGGCGATAATATGTCTACTGATGGATATGGGAAGACCTCAGGAGGCGTTTGAGTATCTTGAGCGCTCCAAATCCAAGGCCCTGCAGGCGGCACTTGCGGAGCGCTACGAAATTGAGGTAGGAAAGGGGGAGCTCAGGGAGAAGATCAAGGAAAGCAAGAATCTCGCAAAGCAGGTCGAGACGCTCGAAACACAACTCCTTTCCGAACGGGTAAAGCCGGACTCACTGCGCAACAAAACCAGGCTAGAGAGCCTGTCCCAGCTTCTGGCCCAGACCAAGGCGGAGTACTTCAAGGTGGCCGCAGAGATTCAGGCCGATCCGGACTACGCCTTCGCGGTCAAGGTGGATCCGGTACAGATTGGAACCATACGCCAGGATATACCCCCTGGTGAGAAGCTGCTCATGAGCTACTCAGGTAAAGCCGAACTCTATCTTTTCCTTGTCTCTCGTGAAGGCTACGAGGTGCGTTCGGTTCCGGTGAGCAGAAATCACCTGGACAGCCTGATCACCTGCTGCCGCGAGCTGTGCGGCGTGCGACACATAAACCGGCTCAACATGCAGGAAAAGCTTATCGGCTGGAGCTGGGAGGACGATGAAAGCGAGTTCTACCGGAACGAAGTAGCACCGCTTAAAAGTGTGCTCCGAGAGCTCGACGCCTACCTCATAGAACCTTTTGCCCGCGAGCTTGCGTCCGCCAAGGTAGTAACGATCATACCTTCCGGCAACCTGTACTACGTTCCCTGGGGCGGGCTGCTCTACGAGGAAGCTGACAGCCTGCGGTTTCTTTCCCAGCGCTACAACTGGCACGTTATGACCTCGGCCGAGCTCTTAAAGTGCATCCAGCGCCGTGAAACCGACGGCAGACCGCGCCAGCCGGGGTCTCTCTTGCTCGTAGGCAACCCGGAAGGCACCAACCTTCCCTGTGCTCAAAAGGAGGTCGCCGCAATCGGGGCGGTTTATCCCAACTCAACCACCTTCACTGGACCACAGGCTACGGAAGAGCAGGTAGTAGGAGCCGCGCCCAAAAGTCAGGTGCTTCATCTTGCCACACACTGCCGGCTGGATGCACAGAACCCATGGGAGTCCTACATCCAGCTTGCCCCGACCCGGACAAGCGACGGGCGCTGGAGCGTGGCCGAGATATCGGGTGAATCGTGGGATTCGATGCAGCTTGTAGCGCTCTCCGGATGCGAGACCGCCCTGGGCGGCGCAAGACCCGGGCTTGAGTTCGAAAGCGTGGCCAAGGCGTTCTCATTAGCCATGGAGGGGCCTCCTTCCATCGTCGCCACACTGTGGCCTGTCGAGGACGAATCAACCAAGGAGTTGATGGTCGCTTTCTACGAAGAACTCAAGCATAACCCAAAATCCGAAGCGCTGCGGCGTGCCCAGACAAGACTAATCTCAAGCGATCGCTACGCCCACCCCTTCTTCTGGGCGCCCTTTATTCTTATCGGCGAATACAGATAGGGACGCGGTAAACTTCAAGGTTTCTGAGGGTTATCCAAGATGAACATGAATACCTACACGCGAAGCGACGACGCTTGCGGAGTAACGGGACTCCAAATAAAATGTCACTGCGAGCTACTGAAAGGAGCGAAGCAATCTCATAGGATTGAGTTCTTCCCCTTGATGACGTAAGTATTACCGTATAGTGTGGAGGTGACCTCTGCGTAGGAAAAGTTGAAGGAAGTGTCTCCCCTTCCCCCGACACTTCGTGTCGACCCCTCCCACCAGGGGAGGGGAACATCTTATCGGCGAATACAGATAGAGATCATCCCTCACCTCTAACCCCTACCAGACGGTAGCACTTACGTCTGGCAAATAGCGAGGGAACCATTACCCTCTCCCCGGAGGGAGAGGGGTGAGAAAGATGACCGCATCGGCCCTCGGCATCGTTATGTTGACATAGCTGTGAAAATTCAGTAATATCTCGAATCTTACCGGGGCTGTAGCTCAGTTGGGAGAGCGCCTCGTTCGCAACGAGGAGGTCGGCGGTTCGAATCCGCTCAGCTCCATTGAAGTAAACGTACCCGGCAGATGTCTCACGCGCGGCAGGTGCCGCATTCCATTAGGAGGAAATATGACCTCTAAGAACTCTCGAGCCAGAAGCCTGATCGGCGGCGTCTTTGCAGGATTGATAGTAATCTGGGTAGGGGTGAGTTTCTACCTTAAGATGAGCGGACTGATAACCTGGGCCGAGTGGGGAGCCTGGTTCACTTTAGGTCTGGCTGCCCTTTTTCTTCTGCAGGGTATAGCCTGGCTTTTTGTGCCTGGTCTGCGCCGCAGCTTTATCGGAATGTTCATTCCCGCCCTGATCCTTGCCGTTGTGGGTATAATACCTCTTTTGGGCGGCGGCTGGCACGCATGGAGAGGATGGTGGCCGTTTCTAATCGTGGCCGTAGGTCTGGTAATCATCATCTCAACGGTCTCGGGCATCGTGAGCAAACGCCGCAAAGAAAAACCCAAGATCTAATAAAACGAGCCTTGCCCCTATGCTCCTTTTCTCCTGCGGAGAAAAGGTCGCAGTTCCCTCTCCCTGGGGAGAGGGTCAGGGTGAGGGAATGTTCTTTTCGGGGTCCCCGAACGGCTGCGAAGTAGACGTTTGGGGTGATTTCAACTTCTCTATCCCCAGCTGGATGTAATATAGCCTCAGAGGGTATCAGGGGGTAATACTACAAGTATTGAGTTAAAAGGTATCTCATCCAGACGATAAATAACAGCTTCTTTCGCAAGTTCGAAGCTTCCCCAAGTTCCCTTTTTATTTAGCGTCTCTCTAATCTTGTATCCATAACTTCTAACATTGCCATAATCTTGCAGATCAAACCAAATCTCGCCAGTTCTTGTAGAATCCCGTATCCAATTAATGTCATACCAATGCCTAGAATGACCTTCTATACTGCAATCAAAACTCTCGCCTTCTAAGAAAGACCATATCTCATACGCTTTATACTCAGAAATACGATCACCTCTAAGGTAGACCACTATACAAGTCGGTTCATCCAATACTGTAGGTCTATCTGTTATCGGAATTGCGTCATCTCTTCCTTTCGTTTCACTTTTCTCTCCCGTTCTTCTTTCACTTTCTTGACTCTTCAACAATTCTAGCTTTAATAGAGAATCAAGTATACTGGTTTGGGTCTTAAACTCTTTTTGGATTCCACTTAAATCAACATCAGCTGAAGGAACTCTCTCAAGTACCGTTTCCTTAACTGCTTTAGGTACAACTGGATTCGCGATTACCCCTCTAGACATCACTTCTCTTAGTGTAGAATCTTTTATCGTCGCAACAAGTTCCGGAAGCCAATCATAAAGGTCCGGATTTCCTGCAGCTAGAACATCCAATACCGTTTGGGCAATTGCTATGTCATTGCTTCTTTCTTGTTCGATCAATTGCATCTCAAGTTGCCTTGTTCTGGCTTCCTCACCTGCTTTGTCGACAACTTTTGTAGAAAGCCACCAAGTAAGTACAACAGTTGCAAAAGGAACAAAAATCACAATCCACTTACGTGCTTTTTCCCATTTCGTCGGTTCACCCATGATTCCTCCTAAACCTTGAGCTTAATCTACCTCTTTATACTATGCGGGATTCATTAGCTGTCAAGGCATCCCCCTCCCCCGATACTTCTTACGAAGCATCACCCCCTCCACAATGGGAGGGGGAAATCCTCTCTGCTTGAAGTTAATTCCCCTTCCCTGGTGGAAGGGGATAAAGGGGAAGGGGAAATTACCGGTACAACCTGCCGATCCACGCACCCTGGTAGTAGTGTTTGATAATTCGCTTCGCACTCTTGCCGCGCCGCGCCATCTCCATTGCTCCGTACTGGCACATGCCAACCCCGTGTCCCCAGCCGTGACCCGAAAATACCATCACCTCGCCCTTCTGGCTGATCTTGAACCAGGTGCTCTTCAGGCCAAAAGCCCAGCGCAAGCTGGAACCTTCGATCTCGTGCTTGCCCTTATTTGAGTTTACCATCATCTTCACCACTCGCTTTGACTTAGGGTTGATCTCAAGCGACCACGAGTGTATCTTAGCGCCTGCAGGAATCATCCGCGCGATCGTTGCGTAGAACTCCTTTTTAGAAACGAGCTTCTTCCATTCATAGTGCGGGGAGTTGGAGCAGTAGGGCCTGCCGAACAGGGGCTTATCCTTGATGCTCTGCAGATACGAAACCGCCGAGGACCAAACGTCTTCGGAGTTGGCGGTTCTGCCGCCGCATGTAGAGTGGTAGCGTGCATCCAGGAGCCGATCCCCTGCGAACGCCACCAGACCACGTGTCGCATCCACCGCCTGAGTGCACCATCGGGTCTCCCTTGACATCCCGGAGTAAGCCTGGCTGCGGGTGTCTGAATAGATGTCAAACCCCTGTGCACGATGAGCACCGAAGTGGGAAATGGCATAGGAGCGGGCACATATCGCCTGCGCCTCAATTGCGGCCATGATGTCCGGGGAACCATCCCCTATCTCGCGCGGCACCACGCCGTAAAGATACTGCTCTAAAGGAACAAGATTGATGACGTTGAAGCCCGATGACGTTCCGGGCGTGACCGCAAGCCAGCCGCGATAGGGCTGACCGTTAAGCTTGAGCAAGGCGTGTTCGTCGGGCGCAACCTTAAGGGGAAGGGTGGGGTTGGTAAGATGCTGGGTACCGTTGAGGGTCACACTCAGACCTGCTGTAGATGAGATATCCCATCGCCCCGGCCTAAGAACAGGCATAGAGCCAGAGGCTGAGGATAACGTGTGGTTGCCGTTGGCCTCTATAGTGACAGATGGAACGTTTTCCGCGACCAGCACCTTGATGACCGGCTCGGAATCCCAGCGCTTGATGGCGTACCGGTTCACGCATCCGGCAAGGGCAAAAAGTACTAACGGAACAAGGATAAGGCTACGATGCTTCTTCAATATGGACCTCCGCGTTGGTGTAAAGACAAATCTCCGAGGCGATGCGGATGGATTCTTCAACGATCTGGCGCGCTGAAAGCTTGGAGTGTTTGACAAGTGACCTTGCCGCGGCCAAAGCGTAGGGTGCGCCCGAGCCGATGGCTACGATGTCGTCGTCCGGCTCGATGATGTCGCCGGAACCTGAGACCACAAACGCGTGCCCAGGGTCAAGGATGGCCATGAACGCCTCAAGCCTGCGCAAAGCCCGATCCATCCGCCACTCCTTGGCAAGCTCGATCACCGCACGGGTGATGTTTGCAGGATGCTCGTTCACCTTCGTCTCGAACTTCTCGTAAAGGGTCAGGGCGTCGGCGGTGGAGCCCGCGAAACCGATGAGTATGCGATCTCCGATCCTGCGAATCTTGCGCGCGGTGTGCTTCACAACCGTATCGCCAAGGGTCACCTGGCCGTCAGCGCCGATGACGGCAATCTTCTTCTTCCTGTCCAGCATACCGAGGACGGTAGTGGAACGAATCTTAGATTTCATCACTCCTCCTTAAAAGGACTTGTCTCATTGCAAAGTGCAAATTGTAAATTTTAAATTGCAAATTTGTCAACCTTTCCTTGCGGTTACTACAGACTTTCCAACAATCTTTGTCAGTTCGTCGGCTTCATTCACCAAGTAATCGCAATCGGGCTTTGCGGCAAGATCTGCTCTCTTAATGAGCCTAAGCCAGTAAAGGGACTCGCGCAACTCCTTAAGAACAATCTGAAGCTTATGAATGAAATCCCGTTTGCTCTCTGCTCCGCACGCTTCTTGATAATTGGCACCGGCAGAGGTTGCGGAACGTGTTAACTGATCAGCTACATGTCGACCTACGGCAATTTTTTCAATCCTCGCCGTTAACTTAATAACCGAAACGGCGAAATCTAACAACCTTTCTGAGAGTTGTTGCTCTTTACTGATCACTGTCTTTCCCGAATTTAAAATTTTCAATTTTCATTTTAAAATTTGCAATAAGCACCCCCATGCTATTCCTCTTCCGCTCTCGGATGCGCCTTCTTGTATATCTCTTTCAGTCTTTTCACCCCAACGTGGGTATAGATCTGTGTTGTGGAGAGGGATGCGTGTCCCAGGAGTTCCTGGACCGCCCGCAGGTCAGCTCCGCGTTCCAGAAGATGGGTGGCAAAGGAATGGCGCAAAGCGTGAGGTTTAATCGCCGGTGCGTCTGGAAGCTGGGAAAGATAGTAGTTGACGATACGGCGCAGGTCGCGTACCCCCATGCGCCCTCCGGTGCGCTCGTTGATGAAAAGTGGTCCTGAGTTGCGACCTGCGATGTACGCCTTGAGCACATCTGCAGCACGTGAACTCAAGGGCAGGATGCGTTCCTTAGACCCCTTGCCGAACACCTTGATCTCGCCATTGGGGAAGTCGATATCCGGGATGTCCAGGCCAGCCAATTCGGAGATCCGCAGCCCCTCGTCGTATAAAAGTTCGACGATTGCGCGGTCACGCAGCAGATTGAAATGGCCGTCAAGCACCTCCTCGATCTGCGACTGGGTAAAGACCTCAGGCAGGCGGCGGGAGAGCTTTGGCCCCTTGACCAGCCGGGCAGGATTGAGAGCAAGGCGATCCTCGCGGCACAGAAACTTGAAAAGACTCTTGGTGGAAGAGAGCCTGCGCTGGATGGTGCGTTTCGAGTATCCGAACCTTGTCTGCATCGCCACGAACGCGCGGATGTCCGAGCGGTCGACATCCAAAAGATCCTTCTTGCCTTGATAAAGGGAAAGGAATTCAATAAAGGCTGCAAGATCAGAACGATAAGCCCGCAGGGTATGTTCTGACGCCCGGCGCTCGTCGCGAAGGTAGGCAAGGAAATCCTCAGCATCCGGGGGAAGTTTGATCGGTTCTCGCTTGGGCCTAGGCATCCTCAGACTTCCTCTTCCTTGAAGACTTTGCCTTTATCTTTTCCGGGTTACAGCGCACGCAGAACGAACCTGAAGGATCGGCAACCATGTAAGTGTTGCATTTGGGGCATTTCTCTTCGCTAAAGGGATAAGGCGAGACGAATGTGCAGTCATCGTTGGAGCATTTGTAGAACTTGCCGCGCTTTCCCCGCAGTTCGAGAACATCTGAGCCGCACAGGGGGCAGGGCTGAGGGATTATGTAAGGAGAGGTGGTTTTGCAGTCGGGGTAGCGGGAGCAGGCCAGGAACCGTCCGAACCGCCCCACCTTTACCACCATGCGAGCGCCGCACTCAGGGCACCTTTTATCGGTCTGTAGAGACTCGGCTTCACCAATCGGCCTGGTGTAGCGGCATTGGGGGAAGCCGGAGCAGGCAAGAAACTTGCCGAAGCGTCCCCACTTTTCAATCAGTGGCTTGCCGCATTGAGGACAGGTCTCCCCGGTTTCCTTAACCATCTCCTGTTTGATTTCAGGTAGCTCCGCCTCCACCTTCTCAAGCGCCGCACTGAAAGGCTTCCAGAAATCACCAAGCGCCCTCTGCCAGTCAAGCTTGCCCTCTGCAATCTGATCAAGCTCTGCCTCCATCCGGCTGGTGAACTTCACGTTAAAGAAATCCGCAAACCGCGGAACCAGGATGTCGTTAACCAATCTCCCCAACTCGGTCGGCACAAGCGGGGCGGAGCGCTTGCGGGCCTCGCGTCTGGTATAGTAACGTTCGGCAAGTGTGCCGACGATGCTGGCGTAGGTTGACGGCCTGCCGATACCGTATCTTTCCAATCTCCTGATCAGGGATGCCTGCGTGTACCGCTGGGGCGGCTGGGTCTCTTTTCGCTCTATCATAAGTTTTACAAGTCGCACCGCATCAGTCTTTGCAAGCTCGGGCAGCAGGAAATCAGTCTCGCGCTTCTCGCGTTGGTAGACCTTCTCGTACCCATCAAAGGTCTGCTTAAGGGAGCGGGCGCGGAAGAGATAACCTTCATATTCGATCTCTACGGCCCTTACGTCGTAGATAGCATCGGCCATCTGCGAGGCAAGATAGCGCCGGTAGATGAGATCGTATACTCGTTTTGCGTCCTGCGAAAGATAGGAACCCACGAAATCAGGTGTTCGGGCAAGGCCTGTGGGACGTATAGCCTCGTGAGCGGCCTGGGCATCCTTGCGGTCTTGGTAGGCCCGCGGCTTTGAGTACTCATCGCCTATGGTTTGGGTAATAAAGTTCCCGGTGGAGGCAATGAAATCCGGAGAGATACGCAGGCTGTCGGTTCGCATGTAGGTAATGAGACCGACCGTGGTTTCATCAAGACTCACGCCTTCGTAAAGCCCTTGTGCCAGATACATCGTCTTCTTTGGAGCAAAGCCAAGGACCGAGGAAGCCTCCTGCTGTAAGGTTGAGGTCTTAAAGAGCGGTGACGGGGGAAATGACTTGGGGCCGCGTTCAAACTTGGCAACCTGGGCATCAATCCCGGCCTTAAGGATTCCCTTGGCCTTTCTCATCTCCTTTGCGCCGAGGCGCTCGAACCGCTTGCCGTTGATCCTTGCAAGCTCGGCCTCAAACTGCTTGCTCTTTGCCTGGAAAAGACCCTTGATGACCCAGTAAGGCTCAGACTTGAACGCGGCGATCTCGGCCTCGCGCTCGCACAGGATTCTAAGCGCTACGCTCTGCACCCGGCCTGCTGAAAGCCCACCCCGCACCAGCTTCCATAAAAGGGGAGAGACCTTATAGCCTACCAGTCTATCCAGCACCCGGCGGGCGCGGTGGGCATCGACGAGAAGGTGATCTATCTGGCCCGGATTGGCAAGCGCCTCGGCAACTCCCCGCTTGGTGATTTCGTAGAAACGGATGCGGGAGATATTCGCGTGATCAACCTCTTCGGCAAGATGCTGGGCGATCGCCTCCCCTTCCCGGTCAGGGTCTGGTGCCAGAAGCACGCGCTTAGCCTTACGGGCTGCGGCTTTTATGGCCTTTATGTCCTTGGCCTTGCCGCGAATCTTTATGTACTCAGGGATGAACTTGCCGTCCTCGATCTTCACCCCCAGACGCGACTTTGGCAGATCCTTGATGTGCCCCTTGCTGGAGATAACACTTACCTTACCAGAAAGCAGCTTCTTTATTGTACGAGCCTTGGTTGGCGACTCAACTATGATGAGATCTCTCATATTCCTCCAGAAAATCTACCACGCTCTGCATATCATCAGGCAGATCGGTTTCAAATAACATCTTCTTACCGGTTGCCGGATGCACAAATCCCAGCACCTTTGCGTGAAGCGCCTGGCGATCTATGCGTTCAAGCGAGCCTTTGAGCACCTCGGACTCAACACGAGACTGCGGGCGAATCCCCCCGCGTCCGCCGTACTCAGCATCGCCTATGACCGGGTGTCCGTAGTGCCGCAGATGCACCCTTATCTGGTGAGTGCGTCCGGTCACGAGCCACAGGCGCAGGTATGAGACGCATCCGGTATAGACCCGCTCGAGCTTGAACCGTGTGGCTGCCTCGCGCGATTCAAGGGGCGTAACCGTCATCCTGCGGCGATCCAGTGTCGAGCGCCCTATGGGTGCGGCGATCTCGCCTCGGGGCAGTTCGAACTTGCCCCATGCCAGCGCCACATACTCCTTCAGCATCGAGCGCGCCTTGGTCTGCCGGGTTAGATCGCGAAGCGCCTCGTAGGTTTTGGCAAACAGAATAAGGCCAGTTGTGTCTTTGTCAAGTCTGTGGACAACTCCTGGCCGCACCTCGCCCTTCTCTCCTCTTGGCAAGTCGCCGCAGTGCGCGAGTAACGCATTTATCAGCGTCCCCGATGAATGGCCGCGCGCAGGATGCACAACCATGTTCCGAGGTTTATTTAAAAGGATTATGTGATCGTCCTCGTACACGACGTTTAAAGGAATCTCCTGAGGCTGCAGTGCCGCGTCTCGATCGGGGAGCTGGAGCAATGCGTAGACCTCGTCACCCTCTGCAAGCTTCTGGGAAGGTTTGGCCTTGGAGCCGTTCACCAGTATCTTTCCTTCCTTGATGAGCTTTGCCGTCATGGAGCGGGAAAGCCCGATGCCTGAGGTAATTAGGTAGCGATCCAGCCTGGAGCCCGCCATCTTGCGTGATACGACGCGCTTGAATTCTCGCTCTACGAAGGACATGCTTTACACCTGGGATGATTCTAACGCTAAGGTTGTTTCCAATGAACGATACCCCATCCCTTTAAGATGTGTTACGGGCACGAAGTGAGCGTTTCATGTATTTGACGATTTCTGTGATCTTCGCCTTACCCAACGAGATGATTTCGGAGAGCTGCTCGTCGGATATCGGTTCGCGCTCGGCGGTGAGCTGCAGTTCTATGAGCTTTCCATCCGATGTACCCACGAGGTTGGCGTCCACCTCCGCTCGAGAATCCTCATCGTAACATAAATCGGCAATCACCTGAGCATCTTTTATTCCTACGCTCACCGCGGCCACGAACTGCCGCAGGGGCAAACGTTTGAGGATTCCTTCGCTGTGGAGTCTCTCACATGCCTGATACAAAGCGCAGAACCCGGCGCATATCGAGAGGGTCCTGGTTCCACCATCGGCCTGAAGAACGTCACAGTCGACGATAAGGGTATTCGCGCCAAGGGCCTCAAGATCGAACCCCATCCTTAAGGAGCGGCCTATGAGCCTTGAGATCTCCTGGCTTCGGGCGGAAGGTCTGCCTTTTCTGGACTCGCGCTGATTTCTTTCCGGGGTTGACGCGGGAAGCATCGCGTACTCCGCGGTTATCCAGCCCTGTCCTGAGCCTTCAAGCCAGGCCGAGACCTTGGGTTCGAAGGAGACCGCTGCCAGAACCCTCGTATCACCCGCCCTTGCAAGACAGGAGCCTGGGGCGAACTTAAGATACCCCATCTCGAATGATAAAGGCCTCAGTTGGTCAGGCGTTCTTCCGTCAATCCTCATATGTTACCTAAAATTCGTGACTTATGCTTACTCTGGCGACGTCTCCCATCGGTTCGCCCAAAAACCGCTCGCCTATGGTGCGGAAGTTCGGCGAAAGATCGGTGAGGTAGAATCTAGAGCCACCTTTGTGGGAGGAGGGCTGGGAGGAGGGCCGCAAAAGTTTCATATTCTTGAGTACCTCACGCGTGGCACGCGCCGTTTCGTCTCCGGAATCAACCAGCTTGACCTTGTATTCAAAAAACCGATCAAGCGCATGCGCAAGCAAGGGATAGTGGGTGCAGCCCAGAAGAAGGGTATCTATCTTATCCTGTTTGAACGAGGTAAGATACTCGGCGATGACCTGGTGTGTTACAGACCTGTCCACCCAGCCTTCCTCGACCAGGGGAACGAAGAGCGGGGTGGATTTGGCGATAACCCTGACATTTGGGTCGACTGCCAGGATAGCACGTTCGTATTCTCCGGCAGATATGGTGGCAGGGGTGCCGATCACGCCGATTCGACGATTTGCGGTCAGCTTGACCGCTGCACGCGCCCCAGGCTCTATCACCCCGATTATGGGCAGCTTATAGTCCTTCTTTAGAAACGGAAGGGCCGCAGAGGTCGCCGAGTGGCAGGCAACGATCACCATCTTAACCTGACGTTCAATGAGGAACTCGGTATCCTCGTGTGCGAAGCGGCGGATGGTCTCTGCCGACTTGGTACCGTAGGGCAGTCGAGCGGTGTCGCCGAGATAGACGATCTCCTCTGATGGGAGAAGCTCGGCAAGCGAACGAACCACTGTAAGCCCGCCTATGCCTGAATCGAACACACCTATGGGCTGATCCGCGTTTAATTTACTCATATCCGTTTGCATTATACCTCTCTCAGGCCAATTTTATGAGCCTCTCGATTCGACGCAACCTTTCCAGAATGGTGTGTTACGGGCTGACGTAATCAGACACCCCTTTGGCAATGCCTTCGGCTATCTTCTGCCGGCAGGAGGACTGACGAATCTTCGCCTCCTCTGTCGGATTAGTTAAGAACCCGCCCTCGACGAGCACGGCAGGCATCGAGCAGCCCTTGAGCACGTAGAAGCCGGCCTGATTGAGACCACGATTCGCAAAGCCGGTCTTGGCCGCTGACGCGTCCTGGATGTAGCCGGCAAGCTCCTCGGATTCCCTCTGGAACCTGTTGGTCAAAAGCGTAGCTATTATGTCGTTGAGCACCGCGTCAGGATCGTAGGCGTTCTCACCTATGTCGTATTTCAGCGATGCGTTCTCCCGCAGCGCCACGTTCTTTGCGTACTCAAGCCTGTGCATCCCAAGGAAGTAGGTCTCGAATCCTGAAGGTGACGATGATCGGTTGGCGTTGTAGTGGATCGAGATAAATAGATCCGCCTTCTTGGCGTTGGCATACCTGGTGCGGTCGGCTAAAGGAACGTATTTGTCGGTGGTGCGGGTCATGTAAACGGTGTGTCCTTGAGCCTCCAGAAGCTTCTTTAACCGCAGTGATGTATCCAGGGTCAAGGCCTTCTCCTTGGTGCCTTTTTTGCTCACCGCCCCCGGGTCCTTTCCCCCGTGTCCCGGGTCTATCACTATCACCAGCTTGCGCTTTGCCACAGGTTGCGTAACCACCGCCTTGGGAGTAAACGTAACCTGGATCCCGTTGGTGATGCCTTTCGAAGAAACCGTGCACTCCCTGGAAAGCTTAAGGTTGATGGTGGTTTGGTCGTTGTGGTTCCGCAGAGTCGCAGAACTTACGAACCCCGAAGGACTTATCTGGCTGACGTTGGAACCTACAGGCAGCTTGAGGGTTACGCTGGTTGAAGAGTTCTCGATAACCTCGCAGGAGATTGGGCCTGAGGCAAGTATCTGGATAGTGGTGGGATTGGAACCGGAAAGGATGATCTTTTCTATCTTTATATCTTCCGAGGGCTTAAGCTCCGATGGGGAGACACTGAAGATGCGCTTCAGCATCGCCACCGGGATATAGAGATTTACACCGTCCCAGCCGATGGGTTCGGGTAGATGGATGCCGGTCTGGTTATCTATAACCACCGTGCGGTTTGAAGCGGTAAAGACGTATGTGTGGCCTGCATAAACCAGCACCCCCTTCTTCTTTGCCGCAACCCAGGCATGCCTGGAACCTGTCTTTTGGGCGAACTCAACCAGGGTAACCGACTCGCGGCCGTTGTAAGTCACGGTATTCAGTGTCTTGCCTGCAAATGTAACCGTGCCCGCCTCAAGAAAAAACAAGACGAGCAGGGAGAGCACAAACACGCGTCTCATACTCCCATCCTCCTTTGTTCACGCTCCATGTCGCGACGCCTAAGCGTGTCGCGCTTATCAATGGTCTGCTTGCCTCGGCAGAGGCCTATCAATAATTTTGCAATCCCGCGGTCCGAGAAGTAAAGCTTTAAGGGAATCAATGTATAGCCTCGGCGCTGGGTCTTGCCGTAGAGCTTTTTTAGCTCATGGCTATGCAGAAGAAGCTTTCGCTTGCGCCCAGGCTCGGGGACGTCGAACGACGCCTTTCTGTACGCTGCGATGTGCATCCCTACGATGTAAGCCTCGCCGTTCTGAATCATGCAGTACGCCTCTGTGATCGAGACCTGGTGGTCTCTAAGTGACTTAACCTCCGAGCCTTGCAATACGATGCCCGCCTCAAGGGTATCCTCTATGAAATAGTCGTGCCGTGCCCGGCGGTTCTCTGCGATGACGTTCATGTAAAAGTGTAGCCTGAAAATGGGCTTCTGTCAACCCTTGCGGACTTTTGCATTCCTCGATTTGGAAAATAAAGTGGTAAAATCGTGCCGCGATTAAAAATAAACATGCTGCAAACTCGTCAGGTTTACATTGCACTCGTCACGATTATGGGGTCCCCGCAAGAGCGCGAAGCGATCTTGTGGGGTAAAAAAAGGTGGTCAAAAGCTGGACAAAAGTGGGACAAAAGGTGGACAAAAGTGGGACAAAACTCCGGGGTCCACGTACGGATACGAAGCAGATTTGTGTGGTAAAAAAAGCGGGACAAAATTAGAGTGATTTGGGAAGTTCTCTGGGTTTTTTGTCATTGCGAGGTTGCTCCCAGCAACCGAAGCTCCGCAGGGCGACGCTCGCGGAGCAATCTATTGCCTTCGGATTGGGTTGCGAGAAGGAAATGCTCCTTTGATTGAGATTGCTTCGACTTCTGGGGGAAGTCTCGCAATGACACCCCCCGTGGTCCCTGCGGCGTTACGTAGTAACGGCGTGGGGTAATAGTTCCCCCTCCCTTTGTGGAGGGGGATCAAGGGGGAGGGGAATTTCCCCGCCCACTCCGTTTAACTCGAATAAGGAGGAGGGGTATTGACAAACCCAATGAGCCGCGTAGTATTTTGCATGGAGGGAATCTTGAGAAGCAGATGTTTAAAATCAACGGTGTTGGCGGTGGGAGTAATAGGAGGAGGCTTAGCATTCGCAGCCCCAAAAGTCCTTGCAAATGATTATAATCCTGGCAACCAACAAGAGCCAGTTCAAGCAGGTCAGGTCATGGCCGATACAACCTATGAATATTATGAACTCATCGGCGACACAAACTCTGGCTTTGAATACCCTAAGGAAGAGATGGATTGGGAAGGCAAGATTATTAGTGGGAATTATAGTGAAATTCGATTACATTATCCTGGTTATGAGCAAGTTCGACCTTTCGAAGGAGATTTTCAAGCCCGAATAAAAGCAGATGATGATCGAGGAAGTATGGCAGCTGCCGCCATAGAAATTGATTTATTTACAGAAGACACGATAAAACTAGAAGAGTTAGACTCGTTATTGTTTGCTGCAAACCCTTATGTTTATCCCAATTTGGGTTCTGACTATTGGAATTTAAGAGTGGAGCTTACAACAGAGGATGGAGATACATTAACTTACGCTTACGGAGAAGATTTGGAAAGCTCTGAACACAGAGGGGTTAGGAATGTTGCGGGAATCTTTCAACAACAGGTATGGTATGAGCAAAAATTTAAAGAGGATTTAAGAGAGTTTGTGAGAGAAAATGGGTTAGAAAATGAAAAAGTAAAGTCATTAAGATTTTATATTGAGAACATTCCCGGTACTATTGAAGGAAGTGTTGCTGAATTGGACGAAGTCCACCTTCACGCAACAAGACAAATAATCACAGGAGCAGAAGAAACCCCAACCCAAAGAACCCCGGAACTAAGTGATGTCCTTTTAGGAAGATCAAACCTCTACCAAGCCACCTTCCCGGAAAGAGGAACTTTAACGATTTACGAAGCGAGCACCGGTAGAAGGGTTCAAGCGCCAATACAGGTTCACGGCCACGTTGACGTTGATTTCTCCGGGTTTCCAGCAGGGGTTTACTTTGGTGTCTACAAACCACAAGAGGGAAGGCACCAGGTCGGTAAGATCATCAAAACGCAATAGATTGTATGGGCGACGCAGGCGTCGCCCATACCTGCTGAGCCAATCAAAGGTTGACTATCGTATTGTATCTCCCCCTTGACCGGGGAGAATTTAAGAGGGGGTGACTCCCCACCCTTGGTGGAGAGGGTGGCGCAGACTCTCCAGTCTGCGCGTTTATTCTCTCCATCAGAACAGGCTGGAGAGCCTGTTCCACAGTCTAAGAACCCGTTGACAGTGCTTGACATGCATGTCACTGCTTCCTATACTCCGAATGTGAAAAACTTCCCTCGTAAAGTAATCACCCTCCTCTCTTATCCCCTACCCGACTGCCCCAGACGGTGGGATTAACAGAGCACGCTGTCCCGTTGAGGGAGGGGAAGATCAGAACTGAGCCAATCAAAGGTTGACTATCGTATTGTATCTCCCCCTTGACCGGGGAGAATTATAGAGGGGGTGACTCCTCCTCCTTGGTGGAGGACTCGACGGAGGGGGTGGCGCAGACTCTCCAGTCTGCGCGTTTATTCTCTCCATCAGAACAGGCTGGAGAGCCTGTTCCACACACAAACACTGTAACCTCCTTGACAGAAAGCCTTAGATTCCTATACTTCCCCGTGGATAGGTTCCCCAAGGTAGCGCTGTGCCAGATCAACCCGACGGTGGGCGATCTACGCGGCAACGCGGCAAAGATGATCGAGTGGATCAAAAGTGCAACCGATCGAGGCGCGGAGCTTATAATATTCCCCGAACTTGCCCTCACCGGCTACCCGCCAAAAGACCTCTTATTAAAAACCCGCTTCCTGGAAGAGCAGCGCCAAAGGCTTACCGAAATCGCTAAGATCACAGGTGATACTCCGGTGATCGTCGGCTGCGTGGACTTTACTCCGCGCGAGGAGGTCCAGGGCCAGAACCTATACGATCTCTCCGCACGGATAAGCGCCCGCTGGAAGCTTTTCGATTCCGCCGCCGTCCTAAGAAACGGAAAGGTGGAAGCCTACATCCACAAAACCCACCTGTCCAACTACGACGCCCCCCGTAACACCCGTAACACACCTACTGAGGAAAGTGCCCCGAATTCCGGTTCGATCATAGAACTGAAGGACGGAACCAGGGTTGGGGTTACCATCTGTGAGGATATATGGGTAAAGGACGGCCCTTCGGCACGGATGAAGGCCAAGGGTGCGGACCTTGTTATAAACATCTCCGCATCCCCGTTCTACGCACGCAAGTTCCAGGCGAGGCTGGACTTACTGTCAACCAGGGCAAAGGAGGCCGGACTTCCTTTAATCTACGTCAACATGGTCGGCGGTCAGGACGATCTGATCTTCGACGGTCGCTCCGCGGTGGCGAAGGAGGACGGCAGGATAGCAGGTCTGGCAAAGGGCTTTGAAGAAGAGCTTTTCATCTATCAGGGTGATGACAAGGAGATAAAATCTGAGATCGACGAACTGGGAGAAATATGGCACGCGTTAACCCTGGGCCTGGGCGACTACGTGAACAAGAACGGGTTTGAAAAGGTAATTCTCGGCGTCTCAGGTGGAATAGATTCGGCGCTTGTGGCCGCCCTTGCGGCGGATGCTCTTGGATCAGAAAACGTTCTGGGTCTCCTCATGCCTTCCCGCTATACATCAAAACAGAGTCTCAAGGATGCTTCGCTCCTGGCAAGCAACCTGGGGATCGAATCAGAACCCATCCCGATAGACGAGCTTTTTGAAAGCTACCTCAAGACTCTCAAGGAACACTTCGAGGACACCAGGCCCGACAACACCGAGCAGAACATCCAGGCGCGCATAAGGGGGAATATTCTGATGGCGTTTTCAAACAAGTTCGGTCATCTTGTGCTTGCCACCGGCAACAAATCCGAGCTTGCCGTAGGCTACGCCACCCTTTACGGCGACATGGCAGGCGGGCTTGCACCCATCGGCGACGTGCCCAAGACAGTGGTCTACGGGCTTGCCCGGTGGTTCAACCAGCGTGAAGGAACCGATCAGATACCTTCAGGTATACTTTTCCGCGCTCCATCCGCCGAGCTTGCGCCTGATCAAAAGGATGCCGACGACCTGCCGCCCTACGAGCTGCTGGATCAGGTGCTTGAGCTTTATATTGAGGAGAACCTGTCGTCGAAAGAGATCATAGAGCGCGGCTTTGACGAGGAGCTGGTGCGTAAGGTCATTCGCCGCGTAGATCGTGCCGAGTTCAAGCACCGCCAGGCCTCACCGATACTTAAGATTACGCCAAGGGCTTTCGGGTGGGGAAGAAGAATGCCTATAACAAATCGTTATGAGGGCTAGATCACCTTGCGATCTTTATCCTTTCGGATCGCAAGCGTCGTCCGTAGGACGAAAGGAGCATTAAAAGGATGCCGATAACGAACAGGTACGAGGGATAACTCCCCTCTCCCACTGGGAGAGGGGCAGGGTGAGGGGAAAACAAGGAATCACCCCAAACTTTCTCCTCCTCCATCAGGGAGAGGAGATATTATGGCTTCTCCTCCATCGATGGAAGCAAATCAGAGGGAAAAGTGTGTTACTAGTGTTACTGGTGTTATGGGTGTTATGGGTGTTACGGGTGTTACGGGCGGGTTGACCTTCTCCTGAGCCGCCCTATACTTATCCTCACATGAAGAGACCCAGACTGGATGAGTGGATCACCCTTGCATCAGGTGCCTTGATTATCGCCGGGCTGGTGGCGTTCGTGGTCTGGCAGTGGCCCCAGATTTCCCACCTTTTCTCAAACCCCACCGAGATCCGTTCTTACATTGCCTCGTTCGGCATCTGGGCACCGGTGATCTTCGTGGCACTATACGTTTTCCAGATCGTGGTCGCTCCCATACCCGGCACGCTCATGAACTTCGCAGGCGGGTTCCTGTTCGGCTGGTGGGGCGGGATCGGGCTTTCGTGGATCGCATGCGTTGCGGGTGCGGCTATCTCCATTTTGGTGATGCGGGCATTCGGGCGCTCGCTCATGCGGATCTTTATATCGGATAAAAAGCTCGATAAGTTTGACGGATACTTGAGAAGCCGGGGGTGGGTTTATCTCTTCCTCTTATACATCGTACCCAATCCACTTGGCGACACGGTAAACTACATGGCCGCGCTATCCGACATCAAGCTTTGGAAGCTGTTGATTCTGGTGGGCATCGGCCGCATCCCATCGTTGATTGTCGGAAGCTGGCTGGGAAAGCAGTCCATTCATTTTCAGACCGTCCACTGGATGCTGCTGGGTGTAGGGTTCGTGGGTCTTCTGGTTGGAGTATACATCGTTCACAGGCCGCTGGAAAGGCTGGCGATGAGGATATCGGAGAAGCTGTTCCCGCCCAGCTCACCCCACACGCCTGCTTCGCAGTCGCGCGGGGACCCCGAATAATATGCTCCTTTTTGGCTTTGCCAAAAAGATCGCAAAGGATCGAACCAATACACACGTAAATTGCTTGACAAGCAAACCGACCGCCTTATGCTTCTGGTATGGACTACCGCAAAGCGGGCGTTGATATAGGAACGCTGGATAAAATCAAGAAACGGATGACCAGGGCGGTCAGGCGGACCTTTAATGAGAACGTGGTTACCGAGTTCGGTCACTTCGGCGGCGGGTTCAGGCTGAAGGGCTACCGCAGACCTGTACTCGTGGCCTCGACAGACAGCGTTGGTACCAAGGTCAAGGTCGCCCGGATGGCAGGGGTGTTTGATACGGTGGGCGCGGATATCGTAAATCACGGGATTAATGATATTTTGTGCACCGGTGCCCAGCCCCTGTTCTTTTTGGACTACGTGGCTTTCTCGAAGCTTGGTTCGAAAGAGGTGGCCGAGATAGTCGAAGGTGCGGCAAAAGCGTGCAGAAAGGAGGGGGTTGCGCTCATCGGCGGCGAGACCGCTCAGCTTCCCGGGGTGTACAAGCCGGGTGATTTCGATCTGGTTGGAACGATCGTGGGCGCGATCGAAGAAGGCAAGCTGATTGACGGTAGTGAGATCAAGGAAGGGGACGTGGCGATAGGACTGCGCTCCACCGGCCTTCACACCAACGGCTACAGCCTGGCTCGCAAGGTGCTTCTCGAAGGCAACGCCCCCCTCCCCCTGGACGCACCGGTCCCTGGGACCAAAAAGACGGTGGGCCAGGCGCTTCTGGCCGTGCACAAATCCTATCGTAAGGAAGTCGAAGCTGTCAAACCACTGCTTAAGGGCATAGCCCACATCACCGGCGGCGGGTTCGAGGGAAACGTATCGAGACTGCTGCCTGATAACGTGGACTGCGTGATCGAGAAAAAGAGCTGGAAGCCACAGCCTATCTTCCGTCTGATACAGATTCGCGGCCAGGTTGCAGAAGATGAGATGTATCACGTGTTCAACATGGGTATTGGCATGGTGCTGTTCGTAAGGTCGAAGGACGCTGAGGAGGTACGCGAGAAGACCCGTGGTATCATCATCGGCAGGATCGAGAAGGGTAAAGGAAGAGTAAATCTAGCATGAGCAATCAGCTTCAAAGGCTCACGAGACTCGCCGAAATCCTGGGACGAGATCGTCGTTACAAGCTTGAGGCCTATCTCTTCGTAATCGAGGCATTGCACTGCGAGCTGAAACGTCTGGGGGTGGATTCTCCAGACAAACGGCGTCACCTGACTGCCAGAGAGCTTCTTGAAGGGATCAGGGCGCTGGGCTGGGAGCGATACGGCAGGCTGGCAAAGGACGTGTTCGAGAACTGGGGGGTACACTCGAGCGCCGACTTCGGGGAGATAGTCTTCAACCTCATCGAAGCGGGAGAGTTCACGAAAACCGACGATGACCGCAAGGAAGACTTCAGAGATGTCTTCGACTTCGACCGAGATCTGGTGAAAGCCTACCCGCTAGGCGATGCATCAAAAAATTGACGCCGGTTTGAACTCATTATCTTCTCAGGGAAAAAAGTTGAGGTCGATTCAGGGATGCACGCGAAAATAGAAGCGGAGTTCACTGGCCGCGGCTCGATCCTTACCAAACTTCCCAGATATGAGAAGCGGGCCGGTCAACTTGAAATGGCGCTGGCGGTGGCCGACGCCCTTGAGAATAAGGCCAGCCTGATGGTCGAGGCGGGCACCGGAATAGGCAAGAGCTTTGCCTACCTTATTCCTTTGATCTACTGGACGATGAAGGAAGGCCGCAAGGCGGTCATCTCCACCGGAACCAAGGTGCTGCAGAACCAGCTCGTGGCAAAGGACCTGCCGTTTTTGGCCGAAAATTCAGATGTAGCGTTCAAGTACGAGGTTCTTTACGGTCAGGAGAACTTCTTCTGCCGCCGCCGGGCCGGTATGATCACCCAGTACGGGCTGTTCGACGATCCTGACCAGGCTGAAGAGTTTCAGAAGATCGCCGAGTGGGTGCGGGAAGGAAGCGGCATATTCGAGGATTATCCGGAGCCCATCTCCTCAAAACTAAAGCAGCAGATCAGCCGGCGCTCCGAGGCGTGTCCACGCCGCAACTGCGCCTACTACGCGGAGTGCCCATACTACCGCAAACGCCGCGCCATAGAGGAAGCGGATATTATAGTGATCAACCATCATCTGTTCTTCGCGCATCTTGAATCGGCGGGTAAGCTTCTGCCCGAGTTCGGTGCCGCTATCTTCGATGAGGCGCAGCGGCTGGAGCAGATAGCCGCGTCCTACTTCGGAGTCCGGCTTACGAACGTCGGTCTATCACTTCTGCTCTCCCGCATCTATAATCCGCGGCGGGAAGCTGGAATTTTGCCAAGGATTCCTCAGTTCCGGCGTGTAAAGTCCAATGCCCGCACCCTGGTCGAGGAAGCACGTGCGGCGGCGGACAATTTCTTTATGAATATAGCCAATTTGCTCAAGCCCTACGAGACCAAGAAACGCATCCGTGCAGCGGGCTGCGTGCCCAACGATCTTGAGCAGCCGCTTGACGATCTCGCCGGATTTCTTTTCGAGATAGCCAAGGACTCCGACGATGAGGATCTCTCTTTTGAACTGATTTCCTTGGGTGATCGGGTATCGGTGGCTAAGGGCGCGGTGGTCAGTTTCCTGGACATGGCCGATGCGAACTCGGTCTATTGGATAGAGGCTTCAGATACCTCGAATCGAGTATCAATCCACTCCGCGCTCATCGACGTTTCAGATGTCATGCAAAACTCAGTATGGAACCAGGACTGGGTAAACATCCTGACCTCGGCCACCCTGGCCGTGGGAAAGCGGTTTGATTTTACCGCTGAGAGGATAGGGTTTAAGGACAGGACGCTCTGGATCGGTTCGCCATTCGACTATCAGCGCAACGCCTTGACCTACGTAGGGCACGACCTGGTTTCGCCTAAACACGAAGCCTGGGAGGAGCGGATGGCTGAGCGAGTGGATGAGTTGATCAAGACAAGCCATGGACGTGCGCTGGTGCTCTTTACCAGCTACGCAACGCTGAACAAAACCGTAGCAATGCTGGAGGAAAAGTTATCCAATAACCACACCGTCCTTGTTCAGGGGCGCGCCACGCGCAACGTGCTCCTTGAGGAGTTTCGTTTCGACACCTCCTCGGTTCTCTTCGCCACCACCTCGTTCTGGGAAGGGGTTGACGTACCGGGCGAGTCGCTGGTGCTTTTGGTAATCACCCGACTTCCATTCGAAGTGCCTGACGACCCGCGAGCCGAGGCGATACTGGAGACCTACCGCCGCCAGGGCCGCGAACCGTTCACCGACTATCAGCTGCCTTTGTCCGTCTTGAGGTTCAGGCAGGGGATCGGACGATTGATAAGGAGGGATTCGGATTACGGGGTTATAGCGGTGCTCGATTCGAGGATCGTTAAGAAGGCCTACGGCCGTCTGTTTATGGATTCACTTCCTCCCGCGCCTGTAGTATTCAACTTATTAGAAGTCCAAAGATTCTTCGAAAACCACTAGCCATCCCTACTGTCATTGCGAGGAGTAACGCTCCATGGAGCGTTCACGACGAAGCTCCGAAGGGCGACCGGAGGGAGCAATCTCATAGCACTCATTGTCTTTTTTTGCGAAGCAAAAAGGAGCATATATCGGGGTCCCCGCTCAGCCGCGAAGCGAATGAGTGGGGTGCGTTCCAGTTGACATATCAACTCCCTTCATTTATTATACACCATGATTGATCCCAGGAAGATTCGCGAGAACCCGGACGAGATTCGCAAGCTTCTGGCACGAAGAAAGTGCCCGGTCTCGGTTGACGAAGTTCTGGCGGCAGACGAGGAGCGCCGCAAGCTGCAGGCAGAACGTGATACTTTAAGGCACGATCTGAAAGAAGCGTCCGATGCCATCGGCAAATTGAAGAGAGAAGGTAAGGACGCGACCGAGGCCATAGACAAGACCGGCGAGCTTAAGGCCAGGGTCAAGGATATGGACGAGCGGTTATCCCAAATCGAAGCACGTTTTGAGGAGTTGTTGTGGCAGCTGCCCAACCTGCCTGATCCGGCCGCGCCTGATGAGGATACGGTGCTTCGCTCATGGGGCAAAAAGCCGGAGTTTGATTTTGAACCGAAAGACCATGTGGCCCTGTGCGAGGAGTTGGGTTTAGTCGACTTCCGCTACGCTGCGGAGTATGCGGGTGCGAGATTTGCTGCCTACACAGGCGATGGTGCGCTTCTGCAACGGGCGCTTACCAACTTCTGCATCGACCTTCACACGAAAGAGCACGGTTACAAAGAGATCTTCCCGCCGGTATTAGCCCGTGCTGAATCGGCAGACGCCGCAGGTCAGCTTTCCAAGCTGGACGACATGTACGCCCTGCGTGACGACCCGCTGTATCTCATCCCCACCTCGGAGACCGCCTTGATCAACATGCACATGGGACAGGAGTTAAAGGAGGAGGAGCTCCCACTCAAATACACCGCCTACACCTCCTGCTTCCGCCGCGAAGCCGGGACTTACGGCACCCAGACCAAGGGTCTCTTCCGCATCCACCAGTTCGAGAAGGTGGAGCTTGTGCAGTTCGCGCATCCTGACCGCTGGCGAGCGGCTTTCGATGAAATCCTTTCTAATGCTGAGAAGGTCCTTCAGCTTCTCCAGCTTCCCTACCAAGTCAAGGCGCTCTCCCCTGCCGAGGCGGCGTTCCAGGCATCCTTGACCTTTGACATAGACCTTTGGGCTGCAGGTGCCAAAGACTGGCTTGAGGTCTCATCGGTATCAAATTGCAGGGATTTTCAGGCACGCAGGAACAAGACGAGACTCAGATTAAAGGACGGCAATCTGATCTATCCCTACATCCTGAACGGTTCGGGCACCGCTTTCCCCAGGTTGATAATCGCTATCTTAGAGAATAACCAACAGCCGGACGGCACGGTGCGTATACCTGATAAGCTGCGTCCCTATATGGACGGAAAGGATTACATCGGGAAATGAGCGACGGCCTTTTTCCCGAGTTCACTGCCGAAGACGAACGTTGGATGCGCGAAGCGTTGAAGCTTGCCGCCAAGGGAAGGGGCGAGGTTTCCCCGAATCCGATGGTTGGCTCTGTGGTCGTAAAGCAAGGTGAGGTTTCAGGCAAAGGTTACCACTCGCGCTACGGCGGTCCTCATGCAGAGGCGATCGCTCTGGCCGATGCCGGTTTGAAGGCGGACGGCGCCACCCTTTATGTGAACCTCGAACCCTGCGTTCACTTCGGACGCACCCCGCCCTGCGTAGAGAAAATCGCCAAAGCCAGAATCAGACGGGTGGTTATAGCCATAAAGGACCCTGACAGACTGGTTAACGGCAAGGGGATCGAGCACCTTTTAAGAAAGCACGTCAAGGTGGACGTGGGGCTTATGGAAGAAGAGGCAAGAGTGCTGAACGAGGCCTACTTCAAGCATCGCGAGACCGGCATACCTTTCGTGATACTCAAGCTAGCCACCACCCTGGACGGCAAGCTGGCCACACAGTCCAAAGACTCCCGGTGGATCACCGGTGATGAGGTCAGACGGTTCTCCCACCGGCTCCGGGCTTACTCGGATGCGGTCATGGTAGGAGTGGGAACCGTTCTGGCCGACAACCCTCAGCTCACGGTGAGATTGGTGAAGGGGCGAAATCCGTTGAAGATAATCCTGGATACAAAACTCAGAACGCCCCAGGATGCAAGACTTTTCGAGCATGGCAAAACCCTTGTCTTTACCTCACAGGACTCGCTCGTCCGAAGGGGGGATTACGATCCGGCGAAGGTCTCGTTCGCGGCGGTCGATGTGAACCAGGGGCGACTGAACCTTTTGCAGGTGCTCAAGGAGCTTGGGAGAAGGCAGATCGCCCAGCTGCTGGTAGAGGGAGGAGGTACGGTTGCATCCGAGTTCCTGCGTCAGGGCTTGGCCGACCGCTTCATATGCTGCATCAACCCCTCGATCATTGGCAAAGGCCTGGGCTACACCGATACCATCGAGTACGAAAGAATTGCCCAACGCCTCTGCATCAAGGACTTAAAGGTATCATGGTTGGGCAAAGACTTAAAACTTGAGGGGTCCCCTTGTTTACCGGACTGATAGAGGAGGTAGGCAGGCTGCGTAGGGTAACCTCAAGGGGAGAGAACAGGATACTGGAGATAGAGACTTCGCTTGAATTCCAGGAAGCTGACAGCATTGCGGTGAGCGGGGCTTGCCTTACGATTATCGAAGTCGGCGAGGATTGGGTGAAGGCGGAGGCGACAGGAGAAACGATCAAAAGGACGATACTCGGCGATCTGCATGCCGGTTCAAGGATTAATCTTGAACGTGCCCTTACCCTTGCCAAACCCTTGGGCGGACATCTGGTGCAGGGGCACGTGGACGAGGCGGGCAAGGTGACGGAAGTAAAGAAGGGGCAGGATGCCTGGCAGATAGAGGTGGCGTTCTCCAAGGAGTTTTCTGATCTGGTGACAGATCAGGGCTCGGTGGCCATTGACGGGGTGAGCCTGACCGTTTTAAAGAAACTGCCGGGACCCAAGCTTGTGGTAAACATCATCCCGGAGACACTGCGGCGCACCACCCTCGTTGAGCGCAGGGTAGGTGACCGGGTCAACCTGGAGTTCGATATGATAGCCAAGTACGTTCGGGAACACACCCGCCCGTAACACCCGTAACACCCGCCCGTAACACTCGTAACACCCGTAACATCCGTAACGCACCTTATCCGCCGATTTCGCCGATGGATATGCCCTTTAATCCGTGTAATCTGCGAAATCTGTGGTTTATTCCTAAGCACTTGACACGTTAAGAACGCCTGTTATACTTGACTCTTGTTCTCTGGAGGCATGTGCTGGCACGGGCGCAAGATAGCAACTCCGCACAGGAGCAAAGTAACAGATAAGGTGTGTTCGTGAAATTAACCCTCAAACCTCCGAGGAGGTAGTGATGCATAAGAAACTCTTCATCCCCGGACCCACCGAGGTCCTGCCTGAGGTGCTGCAGGCTCAGACCAAGCCCATGTTCGGTCACCGAATGAAGGAGGCATCCGAACTGGGAACATCCATAATCAACAAGCTGAAGAAGGTGCTGGAGACCGACCAGGGAATTATCATATGGACCGCCTCAGGTTCCCTTATCATGGAAGCTTCACTTCGCAACTCGGTCAAGAAGGGCGTTTTGAACACCATCTGCGGGGCCTTTTCCGAGCGCTGGCACAAGATGGCCAAGGCCAACGGCCTGCCCGCGGGCAAGATAGAGGTAGAATGGGGCAAGGCCATAAAGCCGGAGGTGGTGGACGCCGAGCTGGCCACCGGCTCATACGACGTATTGTGTCTTACCCACAACGAGACCTCGACCGGCGTGATGAACCCAACCGATGCGATCGCGGACATGGTGCATGCCAAGTACCCTGACGTTTTGATCCTGGTAGACGCCGTATCCTCGCTCACCGGCGTCAAGCTGGATGTCAACTCCTTCGACGTGGTTTTGACCTCTACCCAGAAATGTGTGGCACTTCCACCCGGACTTTCCTTCTGCACCGTCTCCGACAGGTTCTTCGAGCGGGCCAAGACGGTGGAGCACCGCGGCCATTACACCGACTTTCTTTTAATGAAGAAGTACATAGACGAGCGAGGCGGCCAGACGCCTTCGACCCCGGCGCTCTCCCTGTACAACGCGCTCGACTTCCAGCTCGATCGAATGCTTGCCGAGGGTATGGATAATCGGTACAAGCGCCATTCGGACATGGCCGAGCGCACCCGCGCATGGATCCGCGAGCACTTCGAACTCTTCCCCGAGCCTGGATACGAATCACAGACCGTGTCAGTTGGTAAAAACACCAAGGGCGTAAGCATCGCCGATTTGAACAAGAAGCTCGGTGAGCGCGGTCTGGCGATCGCCAACGGCTACGGCTCCAAGCTCAAGGAGAAGACCTTCCGCATCGCCCACATGGGCGATCTTCAAGTAAAGGACATTGACGAGGTTCTCGCAGCGATAGACGAGATCCTCGGCCATTAGGAGGATGTAATGAAGGTTTTAGTAAACGACGCTATCGTTCCCCAAGGCGTCCAGAAGCTAAGGGATGCAGGATTCGAGGTAGTGGTGGATCATCTCGAACCGGAGGATTTGAAAGCTCAGATCAAAGACTACGACGCCATAATCGTTCGTTCGGCGACCAAGGTTAAGAGTGAGATCATCGAGGCAGCGGATAATTTGAAGGTAATCGGCCGCGCCGGCGTTGGACTGGATAACGTTGACCGCGAGGCAGCCGAATCAAAGGGCATCAAGGTTTTCAACACCCCTGCGGCGACTTCGATATCTGTGGCCGAGCTGGCCCTGGGCATGATGATTGCCGCCGCGCGTCACATCGCACAGGGAACGGTGAGCCTGAAGCAGGGCCGCTGGGACAAGAAGAAGTTCAAGGGCGTTGAGCTTTACGGAAAGACCCTGGGGATAATCGGCATGGGCCGCATCGGCTCGGAGATGGCAAAGCGCGCCCAGGCCATGGGAATGACCGTGTTCTTCTACGATCCCTACGTCACCGAGTCCCCATTCGGTGTCTCCAAAAATCTGGACGAGCTGCTCAGTGAAGCCGACTTCATCTCTATGCATCTGCCCCATACCGAGGCAACTCACCACCTAATCAGCACTGCAGAGTTTGCCAAGATGAAGGACGGCGCGATACTCGTGAACGCCGCTCGCGGCGGGGTGGTTGATGAAGAGGCTTTGTATGAGGCGCTTTCCTCCGGCAAGCTTCGCGCCGCGGCTATAGACGTCTACGAGCAAGAACCGGTGACCGATCACAAGCTGTTTAGTCTGGATAACGTGGTGCTCACCCCACACGTGGGTGCGCAGGCCGCAGAAGGCCAGACCCGTGCCGGCATACAGGTTGCAGAAAAGGTAATCGAGGCCCTTAAGGGGTCATAAGTGGCGGAAATCCGACCGTTCAGAGGGCTTCGCTACAACCCGGAGAAGATAACGAATCTTTCTCGTGTAATCACCCAGCCCTACGATAAGATAACGCCCAGGATGCAGGCGGAGTATTATGATCGGCATCCTCAAAACTACGTACGGCTGATATTCGGACGCGAAGAAGATCGCTACCAGGAGTCTTTAGACCACTTCAACAGATGGATGCAAGAAGGACTGCTCCTCAAGGATGCCGAACCCGCCCTCTATCCATACACCCAGACCTACACGATCGAGGGCAACCCTGATCCGATAACCCGCACCGGATTCGTCTGCGCGATAAAGCTTCATCCGTACGAGGACAAGGTAGTGCTGCCGCACGAGCGCACACTCAAAGGGCCGAAACAGGATCGCTTCAAGCTCTTTTCAAAGACACATAAGAACTACGAGCAGGTGTTCATGCTGTATGGTGATCAGGACCGCAGGATCGAGCAGCTGTTTGAGGCCGCGATGGCCCAAAAGCCCCTGATGGAGGCGACGGACGATTATGACTGTATCCACAGGGTTTGGCGGGTTTCTGATCCTGAGGTGATCGGCAAGGTTCAGGAGGTTTTAGCTCCCAAACCGGTAATGATCGCCGACGGTCACCACCGCTACGAGACCGCGCTGGCACTCAGGGATTACTTGAGACCGCAGCATCCCGACGCGCCAGACGCCGCCGCGTTCAACCACCGCATGGTTACACTGGTTAACCTGTTCGATCCAGGACTGCTGGTGCTTCCTACCCACCGCTACGTGATCAAGCTGAAGCAGGATTTCGAGCGGGCTAAGGCAGAGATCGAGCGATACTTCGACATCACCCCGGTGGTCAAAGAGGAACTTGCTGCCAGACTCAAACAGAACGCCGATAGGCACGCGTTCGGCCTGTATCGCAAGGACGGTTCGTGGTTGTTGGTGCTCAAGGACGAGAAAGTTATGGACCAGGTGATGCCCACCAATCCGCTCCAGATCAAGGCGCTCGACGTATCGGTGCTGCACAATCTGGTGATCGAGCGGCTCCTCGGCATCTCGAAGGAAGAGATCGAGTCATACATCCGCTACGAGCGATACGTTGATAAAGCGTTCGAGAACGTGGACTCCGGCTCCTTCGAGATATGCTTCCTCATGAACCCGACAAAAGTCGAGCAGGTTGAAGCGGTATCGGCGGCAGGGGCCAGGATGCCTCAGAAGTCAACCGATTTCTACCCGAAGCTGGTTTCCGGTCTGGTGGCGTTCGACGTTTCTCCGGGCGAGGTGCTGCCCTGGTAGCGGTGATAGCTTCAAGTTATTAAGAGTAGGAGGAAAGGATGTCCCTGACGTTAGTTTTCGCGATACTTGCCGCACCCATAGATAGCCTCTGGCAGACTGAGTACGAGCACATACTTGAAGGGCTCCAGCTTATGAACCTTGAGGTTTCAGACCTGGGCTACGACAAGCTCCTGCGTGATGACTCATTCAGGCTCGAAATCGTCAACGATCTCATGAACAACCCGCTGGACGTGCCGGACTACGTGCTTTTATCGGGTAAAGAGGTCCGTAAACTCTACCGTCCCTCCGACTATTTGAGATTCACGTGCCTGGAGATCACCGGCAAGAAATTTAAATCGGAAAAGATCAAGGCAGAGGACATAGAGGGTGCGGTTAAAGAGGTGTTCGAATTGACCAGCCAGCATCTGGATAAGGCGTTTGAGGATTTAACCGAGGCGGAGCGCGACAGCCTCCTATACACCGCCCCTGCCCTGTGGTCTGATGAGGCGGATTCGCTTGAGGACGGTTACGCCGGAGCGCTGCATAAAGAGTTCGGGATAGAGCGCGATACGAGTTACGGCCTAAAGCTGGTTGATCTCTTAAGGCTCTCCCAGAAGATGGACATGGCGGAACTGCATAGAGCCGGGGCAACGCTGGCCAACGGGGTCGAGCAGCTCATACCAATGGCTAAGGAACTCCTTGAACAGGGAAACCCGCCCCAGGTGCAGGTGGAGGGCGTTGAAGGAGTGGTCTACGCGGTCTACGATCTCCCCGATGGCCAGAAATGCGTTATCGGCGGGCCAGGTCATAACACCTATACCGGCGACTTTGCCGTAATCATCGATCTCGGGGGCAACGATACATACGAGGGCCGGGCCGCAGGTGCGGTCGGCGAGCTTTCATATCCGGTGAGCTTCGTTTTAGATTTATCAGGCGACGACGTGTATCGCAACCATACCAAGCTGGTAAATCAGGGCGCGGCCATGTTCGGTGCAGCCCTTCTCTGGGATATGGAGGGTGAAGACTCATACACCGCGTCTCACTACTCCCACGGGGCCGGGCTCTTTGGTATAGGGATGCTGATCGACGAGGATGGAGAGGATTCATACAGAGGCGGATTCTTTACCCAGGGCGCGGGCAACTTTGGATCAGGTGTGTTGGTAGATAGGGCAGGCGACGACACCTACCGTGCCTGGGACTGGGCTCAGGGCATGGGCGGCCCGTGGGGATACGGACTGATTGCCGACTACGAAGGCGACGATCTGTACTACGCTGGCGGGGTTTACATACATCATCCCTTAACACCTGACCAGTACCGCTCGTTCGCCCAGGGGTTCGGTTTCGGCTGGCGCGACGTGGCATCCGGTGGGATAGGATTTTTATACGACCGTGAGGGCAACGACAAGTACGTATCCGAGATATACGCACAGGCCACCTCCTACTGGTTCGCTTTGGGAATGCTTTTAGATGAACAGGGCAACGATTTGTACTCGGCGGCGCAGTACTCTCAAGGTGCTGGTATTCACCTATCTGTAGGAGCGCTTTTGGATCTGGAGGGCGACGACCACTACTTCTCGCGCTACGGCCCATCCCAGGGCGAGGGCCATGACTGGGCGGTTGGGTGGCTGTTAGATAAGGACGGCGACGACACCTACTACGCCTCGGGAGGGCAAGGCATCGGTCTGACCAACTCGGTAGGTATATTTGTTGATACCCGTGGCAACGACGATTACGGTTCGAGGGAAGGTCTAAGCCAGGGCGGGGCAAACTGGGCAAGAGGCACCGGCGGGGTGGGTATGTTTATCGATCTAGAGGGCTCGGATCGTTATGCTGAAGAGGATAAAGGCGCCAACAACCACGTGTGGACATCCGGCACCTTTGCCCTAGGCATGGACGTTGAGGCGGTCCAGCCCCGTAAGGAGGAGTGGGAGGATACCACCGTGGTGTTCCCCGAGCTGGATACCATGCAGTCGGATTCGGCCAAGATGGCTCGGCTTTTCCACTACGCGTCCCTGTGGGAGGTCAGAGGCGACATCGGCAAGGTACGGACGGCCAGAAGGATGCTTATCGATGACTACGGGGTCGAGGCGGTCTCATATATCTTCAACAACGAGTTCTGCACCTACAGCGGGCTGACCTTAAGAGCCATCGAGAAACACTTTGCCGAGTTTCCCGATACTTCTGCATACTATCTGTATCGAGGGCTTGAAGCAGACAACGACACGATCGTTCGCAACTCGATCTATCTTCTTGGGCAGCTCGAGATCGAGGGAGCGGCAGATACATTAATCAAAAAGCTTGAGGACAAACGCAACGACTCACTGGCAGGCTCGCTGGTCTCCGCGCTTGGGAAGCTAAAGGCTGAGCAGGCGTTTCCTGCAATAGTCCCCTACGCGGACCACCCTAAGCAGCGCATGAGGATTCTTGTAGCCGAGTCATTCTCAAAGATCAAGGACGAAAGGGCTGTACCTGTCTTGATAGATGATCTTTCCGACCCCTACTTCACGGTTCGCGCCGCCGCCATGGCAGCCTTGGCCCAAATAGGAGAAGCCTCGATTGACTCGCTTGAGCAGGCCTTAAAAAGATCGCGCAAACCCGAGGATCGGACAACCATCCTAAGGAGCATCCGCAACGTCTACACCCGACTGGAGGATAGCCAAAAAATCTCAGATCTCAAGAAGCGGTTGGCTGAGCTTGCGCGGCCTTATCTATCTTCCGAGTACCCTGCGTTAAGAGAACAGGCGCAAAGGCTACTGGACGAGGTCGAAGGACGCAGCGTCTTGACGCCTACCGAGCTGTTCGGCTATCCTGAAACTTGGGATTGACTGAGCAATCTAAAACACCATTAGTGTAATCCCCTGGATTCAAAACCGACGGGGCGTTGGTTTGGTCAATTAAGATATTGATACCATTTTTTTGATTTATCTCAAAAGGACTTGACAAACATGAATTTTTATGCATTATTAGGGGTAGAAGGAGGGTTTATGCCTTTCTTTCAAAAACTTCAACGCAAGGAGGAGATATGCACAACTCCAAAAAACTCATACTCGCCATCCTGGCAGTTATCCTGCTGCTGGGAGCCACTCCGGCGTTCGCTCAGCTGGCCGGAACCTGGGAAGGCACCGGCCGCGGCTCTTGCTGTCCACACCCGGGCACGATCATCTACCCCTGGCAGACGTGGAAGGGCGAGATCCCGAACTCTCAGGATGTCTTCACCGGCGAATGGTGGGATGCTGACGGCAACCACGGCACATTCGAGAGCGAGATCGTGTGGGTAAGCGTCACTCTGGCGATCGCCAGGGGTTCCTGGTACTGGTTCGATCCTACCGGTCCCAGTCACGAACCGGTATACGGAGGCGACTTCGAGATGAAGTTCTACGTCTACGAGAGGGAATGCACCGGTACCTGGACTACCATCTGGCCGTCGCCCAGCGAGCAGGGGACCATGAGAGGCTGGAAGGTGGAATAAACCTTAAGCCGAGGGGGGCGCAAACCCGTCCCCCCTCGGAATGAACCTTAAACCAGAAAGGAGTAAAGGTGAGTAACTCCAAAAAACTCATACTCACCGCTTTGGCGGTAATCCTTTTACTAGGAGCAACCCCCCTCTTCGCCCAGCCTGTCGGAACCTGGGAAGGCACGGGCGAGGGCTGGTGCCCCTTTCCTGTACCCTACCCTTCAGAGTACATGAATCCCTGGCAAACCTGGAAAGGTCGCTTGGAACCTGACCCTAATCAGGTTGGATACATCTTCTTCGGCGATTGGTACGACGCCAGCGAAGAACACGGCTCGTTCAAGGGTCGTGCAATTCTGGAAACGCCTACCGAGATCAGCTGCCGGGGAGATTGGTACTGGTGGGATGAGCGTTCCCTGCCCCCCCGCGTTTATCATATGGGTACGTTCAACATGGCGTTCAGACGCGACGGACGTTCGTGCAGAGGCGAGTGGATAACCACTCATACACCTGCCATCTATCACGGCACCATGGAAGGCAGCTGGGTAGAACCGTAGTAAGATAAGGGGGCGGGGTTACCCGCCCCCTCATAAATCTTAAACCAAAAGGAGGAGCAAATGAGTAACTCCAAGAAACTCCTCATCGCCGCGCTTGCGGTGATTTTCCTGCTCGGTGCAACGCCCCTTGCCGCCGAGCTCGACGGCGTCTGGGAAGGCCATGGCGATGGAACCTGGCAGCCACCCAGCGGCATAGTCCCTATCCACCCCTGGCAGACGTGGGAAGGTCTCGTCGAGAACGGGGCCTTCGACGGCAGTTGGTGGGATAGTGAAGGCTATTACGGCAACTTCCACGGCGACATAATATACCTAAGCCCAGAGGTAGCACACTGCAAAGGCGAGTGGACGTGGGTAGATGAAGGTTACGACCCACCACGGGAAATCACCGTAGGTCCGTTCGAGATGGATTTTCACTACGTCATTGAAACATGCAGGGGCGCATGGTGGAGTGAAGATACCGCCGTCCCGCAAGGACACATGTGGGGCTGGAGGATAGGAGACTGAGGCATAATAGAGACTAACCAGGGGGCGGCTATCCGCCCCCGAATTTTTTATACCCCACGCCGTCGCTACGTGACGCTGTGGGGACCCTGAACATAACTAAGGTGACACCTCGCTTGATTTCCCCTCATAACTGGATACAATCCTCTGGAGGATTTAATGAAGACGGTTGTTGTTTACTACTCGCGCTACGGGAACTCGCGGGTGGCGGCGCGCTTGATAGCAAAGCATCTTCAGGCACCCGTGCACCGCATAGAGGTCAAGCGCCATAGAGGAGTGGTCCGCTCCACCTTCTCCGCCCTCTTCGGGCGTCGTCCTGAGATCAAGGCCATACCTCTACAACCCGAAGACTGGGACCTTATGGTGCTTGTGATTCCGATATGGTCAGGCAGGCCGGCCACACCTCTTAAAACCTTCCTTGCCGAGACACGACTTGCCGAAAAGCAGGTGGCTGTGTTCTTTTCATACACCAAAACCGATCCCCACAAACGCCCTTCGCGCTGGATGCAAAAGGTGTTGGGGCACTTCGGCGCGCGGCTCGTTGCCGTAGGCGGGTACAACATCTCCCTTAAGAATCACACCGTGCTCAAGCAGCGGATCTGGGACTTCCTCGCCCAGCTTCCACCCCAGGCCATCCCATCTGCTCCACCCAAGAAATCCTCCACACGCACCCCTCAAAAATAGCCTGCCCCTTTCCAAGGTGTTGCACCTCACCATTGAACTCACGTTCGGCAAAAAGATCGCAAAGGAGAAAAACACATTATCTCTGGGAATAAATCACTACGTCCTTCCGACTCCTGCGAATCAATTTCTCCGAGCTTCTACAAGAAGGCGAAGCATTCGTTGTTTCGGCAAAAACTTCCTCCCTGCGATCTTTTCTCCGAAGGACGAAAGGAGCAATAAAAAACGGGGTCCCCACGCGGCTACGCAGTAGACGTGTGGGGTGAAAAAACCGGGGCCTTGCACTTGTCCTGATGGACAAGTATTCCGGGCGCGGTAAGGTATATTTCTATGCCGCGCCCTCCACGGCCCCTCCTGACTTGTATCAACTTGGTTTTCCAAAACAACCCAAAATCCTACATTCAATAAAAACCGGGGCCTTGCACTTGTCCTGATGGACAAGTATTCCGGGCGCGGTAAGGTATATTTCTATGCCGCGCCCTCCACGGCCCCTCCTGACTTGTATCAACTTGGTTTTCCAAAACAACCCAAAATCCTACATTCAATAAAAACCGGGGCCTTGCGGCCCCGGCTCTTTGTGGTCTTTCTAGGGTCGGATGGTTAGGAAGTGCGTGTGCTCTCTTCGGTTAATCTGGAAAAGGACCACGTCTGCATTCTCCAGATCACCTTTCAGTCTCTTTAACTCTTTGACGTTAGTAACGGGGGTTTTGTTGACTTCGATGATCACGTCTCCGACCCTGATTCCTGCCATCTGAGCCAGACTGCCGGGTTCAACCTCTTCCACCAGAACCCCATGCTGGAGACCATAATCCTTCTTGATTCTGTCACTCATGTCTTTGACCGTTATGCCAAGGATAGATGTCTTGGTTTGTTCCTCTTTTTCGGGCAGAGGTTCAATGCGGGTGGAGAGTTCCTCCCGACCAGGACGTTCGGCAAGCCTCAGGGTTATCTTCTTGCGTTTGCCCTCGCGGATGACATCAATATCAACCTTTGTGCCGGGTGCGGTGGTCGCGGCAAGCCAGCGGAGCTGGTCTACCGAGGTTATCTTTTCTCCGGCAAACGAGGTGATTAAGTCACCGGAGAAAAGGCCGGCCTTCTCGGCCGGGGAGTCAGGGACAACCCTGGTTACAAATGCCCCTTGTTCGTCGATATCCATGGCCTCAAGCACCTCAGGTTTGGCTTCATCGAGGTATATCCCCATGTAGCCGCGTGAGATCTTTCCGTACTTGATAAGTGCTTCGGCGATCTCTGTGGCCATGTCCGAGGGGATGGCGAACCCTATACCCGAGTTGGCAAGCCCGTTCGTGCGGATGGCGGTGTTGATGCCGATGACCTCGCCATTGATGTTGCACAAGGGCCCGCCGGAGTTGCCCGGATTGATTGCCGCGTCGGTCTGCAGGAAGTTCTGGTAGCTTGGCCCTCCGTATAAGGATACGTTGCTGCGTCCCTTGGCGCTAACCACGCCAACTGTCACGGTCTGCTCAAGGTTGTAGGGGTTGCCGATGGCGATCGCCCAGTCGCCGACCTTGACTTCGTCGGAGCTGGCAAACTTCGCTACCGGGAGGGGGTCCTTGGCTTTGATCTTGAGAACGGCGAGGTCGGTTTCAGGATCGGTGCCCACCACCTCAACGTCCTTTCCGGAGAACTCCCTGCCGTCCGACAACTTGACTTCGATATCACTGGCCCCCTCGACAACGTGGTTGTTCGTCAAGACGTATCCTTGCGCGTCAAAGATTACCCCGGAGCCTGCGCCCGGAACAAACCGTGGAGCACGTGGGGCAGGGATGCCGAAGTCCCAAAATTCAAAGAACTTACGAAGCCCTTCCGGGACACTCTCCTCGTCGAAATCGAACCCCTGAACGACTGGAACCTCCTTTGTCACGGTGATACCGACCACTGCCGGTGCCACCTCTTCCACAACCTCGCTGAAGCCCCCAAGCGGCACAGCGGCATTGAGCGCCACCGCTGAAAGAAGAATTAAGACGCCTGGAACCCTTTTCATTTGACTCATTTGATCTCTCCTTTTTGTGCTTGAAACGTTTTGCTCACCTGTAGAGTGTTTCCCCTACGGTAACTATAAATCCTTGATTCCCGTTAGATCTGGGTGCAGGTCTGAACTGGGGTGGCTGCCTTCTTGAGACCGCCATATTCTGTCTGGCCTTCTCATCAATGGGGATAAGAATAACCTTTGAAGTCGAGTCCTGGGAAGGCTTCTCATAGGCTGCGAGAAGGGCTTCCGAGCCGCTGGTGTCGGACGATTGATCGAACCCCTGTGCGTGCGCCAATCCAAGCGGCGGGCCAAGGGGTTCGCCTGCAGGTTCAAGGGTGACTGACGTTACGGGCGTTACGGGGTCTTCTCGATGCTTCTGAGTGGTGCTGTGGGGAAGCAGTATAAGCAGAAGTATTGCGGCACTTACGGCAAACCCCAGGATTATCCCGCGCCACAACCCAGAGGTTTTCGGGACCACGGAGGCCGCGATGCGTTCATGGATGCCTGCAAAAAGGCCTGGGGGCACCTCAACAGGCTCAAGGCTCTCTGCCAGATCCTTGATATGAATAATCTCTGCAAGACGCCTCTCGCATTCCGAGCACCTTGCAAGGTGAGTTACCAGAAGAGTCTCCTCTTCTTTACCCAAATCCCCGTCGGCGTAGCGGGATAGGGTTGCATCAGACGGATGTCGGCCCATTGCGCCTCCGGATTCCTTTAAGTTTTTTCCTCAAGATAACACGCGAACGATGCAGTAGCGACTTGGACGAACCCGCTGTAATGCCCAGGATTTCTGCTATCTCTGCGTGGCGGAAACCCTGGATGTCGTGAAGCATAAAAACGCTGCGGTAGCTAACAGGCAGGCTTGCAACTGCCCTCTCGAGCTCGATGCGTGCATCATGATCGCGCTCTGGCGAAGCCACCCATTCCTGAAGCTCGACCGTCTTAAGCTTCTTGCGCCTCATCCGATCAATGCAGTGGTTCATCGTGATCCTGTATATCCAGGTCGAAAGCTTCGAACGACCTCTGAACTTGTGCAAGTTCTTGTAGACCTTAACAAACACGTCCTGCGTCGCGTCCTGCGCGTCGGCACGATTGGCAAACATCCTGTAGCACAGATTGTAAACCATGGCCACGTGATCGGCATATATCTGCTCCAGTTTCTTTTCTCGTTCGCGTTCTCTCACCTCGGCACGCGACTCCTTCTCCGCCTGCCGGGTATCAAGAGCCGCAGTTAACCCCTCGCTGTCCATCGTTTTATTTTGACGTGAAGAACCCCTAAAAGGTTCGCTCGATCTTGAAGATTTCCTGAAAGAAGCGCTCACAGGTAAATATAGACACATTTTTGCCAAATTCAACACTCGCTCCTCGCGATGACAAAAGGAAACGGGCCGACCTGACGCTTGTGCCGCCGTCTGGCGCGAAGCGAACGCCGAAGGCGTTAAAATCGAACCCGACGGACTGTCATTGCGAGGAGCGTAGCGAGGAAGCAATCTCATTGCAGAAACCAAGAAAACAACGGCGGGCCGACTTGAAAGTCGGCCCCTACGAATTGTTTATGGATAAATCAGATTAAACAGTCGATTTGCCAACCCTACATCCAACCCCTTGAGAATCTTGTATTCCTGTAAAGCCGAGCCTGTATCCCCAATTTTCAAATAAGCCAAGCCCAGATTGAAGTGCGCATTTATATACTTAGGGTTAATTCGAATTGCCTGGTTGTAGGTCTTGATCTCTTCACTATGGCGTCTAAGGTTACCGTAAGCTACACCCAGATTATAGTGCGCAGCGGCATCATCGGGATCGATTCGTATCGCCTGTTTGTAGGCTTCTATTGCTTCGGAATAGCGACCGAGCTTAGCGTAAGCTAGACCCAGATTATAGTACGCAGCGGCATAATCGTGATCAATACGAATCGCTTGCTTATAGGTCTCTATCGCTTCGGAGTAGAGACCGAGTTCGCTATAAGCCCAGCCCAGGTTGTAATGCGCCTTGGCACTATGGGGATTAATACTAATCGCCTGTTTGTAGGCTTCTATCGCTTCGGAGTAGAGACCGAGTTCGCTGTAAGCCCAGCCCAGGTTGTAATGCGCCTCGGCATAATCGGGATTAATACTAATCGCCTGTTTGTAGGCTTCTATCGCTTCGGAGTAGAGACCGAGTTCGCTGTAAGCCCAGCCCAGAGAATAAAAAGCCTTGGCATAATCGGGATCAATACGAATCGCTTGCTTATAGGCCTCTATCGCTTCGGAGTAGAGACCAAGGTTGCCGTAAATCACACCCAGGTTGTGATGCGCCTTGGCATGATATGGATCGATACGAATTGCCTGTTTATAAGCCTCGATCGCTTCGTGGTAGCGCTCAAGGTTACCGTAAGTCAAACCTAGATTGAAGTACGCATCTACATCATCAGGGTTAATGCGTATTGCTTGTTTGTAGGCGTCTATTGCCTCAGAGTAGAGAGCAAGTTCACCCTTGCAATATCCGATTGCGAAATAGGCTTCTACATAGCTTGGATTTTTCTTAACCGCCTCTTTGAAATAAAAAAGTGCCTTCTGGTAGTCCTCCGCCCAAACCAATTGAACCCCTTTCCAGTAAAGCCCTTCTGCCGAAGAAACCCATTCTTCAGTTATAGCTGCTTTACGTTCGGCAAAGGTTTGACCCTTGCCAGATGTAAGTTCTGCTACCCTTTCGCCTGGAATGGCGAAATTGAGGTTCTGGCCTTCCACCATCTGAAAACTCGCGACCCCTATGGCCTTACCTTTCATATTAACCACCGGACTACCACTTGAACCCGAGGATATTGGAGCCGTAATCTGAATAATGTTACCGAAGGCCGGAATCTCACGAACGGCGGATACAATACCGTCAGAAACCGTTTGCTCAAGCCCTAATGGATTCCCAACAACAATTACTCGCTCTCCTACTTCGGGAAGAGAATCACTTATCCCTAAAACATGCACTGCATCACGAGGAATATCTACCGAAAGCCTTATCAGGTCGCCCTCTTTATCTTCAGCAAGAACTTCCTTAACATCATATACCTTTTCATCTGCGGTTTTAACCTCAGCGTAGTAAGCGCCCTGGATTACATGACGATTAGTAATTACATCTCCGTCCTCGCTTATGAAGAAGCCACTCCCCCCACTTAACTCTTCTCCTTCTTCGTCATAAGTTATCACGAGAACCACAGAAGGACTAACCTCCTTGATCAAGGCTGTCAGATTTTCCTGGGCGTAAACTGAAGAAATAACTGCAATACAAGCAAGGATAATCATCCACTTCTTCCCTAACCAACGTGTAGTCGTTTTTTCTTCTCGTATCATCCTCATAACAAACTATACGCCGCCCCCTTCCCCTTGTCAACCGCCTTTGCCCCCTTTCCCCAATTGGATTAACCCATCTTGACAAGCACTACCAAAATACTATAATTAATGCGATGATTAAGAGACCTTTTCGACACACGGCAGGAAAAAACTTGACACGACTGTAGAACATCCTATAGTTATGTCACAAACTAAACCCAAAGGAGGCATCATGTGCAAGGACGAAGAGAATGAGCGTTATGACGCGGCAAGGATGCCGCTAATCGGCGAGAAGGTTCCCACGTTCGAGGCCGAAACTACCCAGGGGAAAATCAACTTCCCTGACGACTACAAGGGTAAATGGGTAATCTTCTTCTCGCACCCGGCAGACTTTACCCCTGTGTGCACCACCGAGTTTATGACCTTTGCATCAATGCAGGACGAGTTTGCAGAGCTCAATACCGAGCTGCTGGGACTTTCCATTGACAGCACCTTCAGTCATATCGCGTGGCTGAGAACCATCAGGGAAAAGATTGAATATAAGGGTATGAAGAACGTCGAGGTTCGCTTCCCTGTCATAAGCGACCTTACCATGGAGGTTTCCAGGAAATTCGGCATGCTTCAGCCAGCGGCCAGCACCACTCAGGCGGTGCGCGCGGTCTTTATTATAGACCCCGATGCCATAGTACGCGCAATTCTGTACTATCCTTTGAGCAACGGACGCAACATGGAAGAGATCAAACGCCTGCTTATAGCCCTGCAGCGCACCGACGAGCACAATATAGCCACCCCTGCCAACTGGCAGCCGAGCGAGGAGGTAATAGTACCGCCTCCTGGTTCCTGCGGCGCAGCCGCCGAACGTATCCAACAGCAAGGTAAGGACTACCACTGCCTGGACTGGTTCCTCTGCCTCAAGAAAGATCCGGGCAAAAACAAGTAAAAAACCAAGGAGACATTGATGACTGAAAGGCTCCAAGTCTACAAGTGCGAGATATGCGGGAACATAGTCGAGGTGTTCCATAAAGGCGCAGGTGAACTGGTATGTTGCGGCCAGCCCATGAAGCTTCTTACCGAGAAGACTGCCGATTACAAGCTGGAAAAGCACGTGCCGATGATTGAGAAGATTGACGGCGGCTTCAAGGTTACGGTGGGTTCTACACTTCATCCCATGGAAGAAGGCCATCATATCGAGTGGATAGAGGTTTCAGACGACGCCGGAAGGGTTTACCGAAGGCACCTTAAGCCGGGCGACGCGCCCAAGGCTATATTTAAAATCGACGCAGAAAAGGTCGTTGCCCGCGAGCACTGCAACGTTCACGGTCTATGGAAAGGAGAGTAAAATGATCCCAAAGAAGATCGAGGATGCATTCAACAAGCAGCTAAACGCCGAGCTTTACGCAGGTTATCTATACCTTGCAATAGGAGCCTGGTTTGAAGGCGAGAATCTGGACGGGTTCGCCCGATGGATGAAGGCGCAGGCGTTTGAGGAGATGTCCCATGCAATGCGCTTCTACAACCATATCTTGGAACGTGGTGGGACTATTGAGCTTGATGCAATAAAGAAACCTGAGGGTAAATGGTCAACCCCGGTGGAGGCGTTCGGAGCCGCCTACGAGCACGAGCAAAAGGTTACAAAGATGATCAACGACCTGGTCGATCTGGCGAACACCGAGAAGGACAACGCAGCATTGATCGGACTTCTGCACTGGTTCGTTTCCGAGCAGATCGAGGAGGAGGAGCAGACCTTGACCGCGGTGGAAAAGCTCAAGATGGTTGAGAGCAGCAAGCAGGGTGTCTTCATGCTGGACAAGGAGTACGGGACCCGGCCCCTGCCTTCCACCGCGCAGATTGTGAAACCTGGTTCGCAGGAAACAGGAGGGTAAAAAATGGGCATAACCTTCAACGCAGAAGAGATACTGGGGATAGCCGAGCAGATAGAACGCAACGGGGCCAAATTCTACCGGAAAGCGGCGGAAAGCGCCGAGAACGAAGAACACCGCAAGCTTCTTTTGGGTCTTGCCGACATGGAAGTAGGTCACGAGAAGACCTTTTACGAGATGAAGCAAGGGTTGACCCCTGCCGAGCGCGAATCAAAGGACTACGATCCCCAACACCAGGCCGCGGCTTACCTTAGGGCAATAGCCGACGGCAACGTATTCGATTATCGCAAAGACCCATCCGAGATGCTTACCGGAGATGAAACCATATCAGACGTGCTCTCTACCGCCATAGGGCTCCAAAAGGATTCGGTGGTTTTCTACATGGGTATAAAGGAGATGGTTCCCGAGCGTCTGGGCAAAGAGCGGATCGCAGATATCATCAAAGAGGAGATGTCCCACATAACCCTTCTCTCAAGGCAGCTTGCGGCCTTGAATCAGTGAACCGAGGTGGGATGGTGATTCCATCCGGAAAAGATCAGGATAAGGCCCCCTTTGCGGGGCCTTCCTTGATCCCATTAGGAGGAGATGATGAATGATTCCAGTCTTTCCCTGGATACCGGGCAGCTGAGCCCTGAGCAGATAAACATCATGCTCAAGCACCTGCCCGTGGACGTAAGCTTCGTGGACGCCTCGGACGAACTGAGATACTACTCCGATACCCCGGAAAGGATATTTACGAGGACCCCAGGGGTTATAGGCCGCAAGGTTCAGAACTGCCATCCGCCCAAGAGCGTTCACGTCGTGCAGAAGATCATTGATGCATTCAGAGCTGGGGAAAAGGATTCCGCCGAGTTCTGGATCGAGATGAAGGGCCGCTTCATTCACATCCGCTACTTCGCCATGAGAGACAAAGACGGCAACTACCGCGGCACCCTTGAGGTCTCCCAGGACGTTACCGAGATTCGCAAGCTTCGCGGCGAGAGGCGGTTGTTGGACTGGGAGGATTAAAGAGAAGATCATGGACTTAAACTCAACTGTACCACCGGGTGTAGCATCACACCGGATGGGCATCCATACTTGACACCCTCTTATGCTCGGATATATTACTAGCCTATGAGCAGGATTGAAGAATTCAAGAAAGAACGCGAACGGCTGCACAAGCGCGTAATGGGGTTCGCGGGCAAGGACATGAAGGCGTTCCATCACCTGGACTGGCAGACCTACGGGGAGGGTGTGCTTCCCGTAAAGACAAAACAGATGATGGGGCTGGTTGCATCTCTTGTTTTGCGGTGCGATGACTGCATCACCTACCATCTTATCCGCTGCAAGGAGGAAGGGGTAAACTCCAAAGAGCTTGAAGAAACCCTGATGGTTGCGCTGATGGTGGGCGGCTCGATCGTGATCCCACACTTAAGAAGGGTGGTGGATATGTGGTACGAAATGGAGGAGGAGAACCATGACCGATAAGGAAAAAACCGAGCTATTTTCATCGCTTATCCACAAGATCAGCCCCGTAACACCCGTAACACGCCCCGTAACACCCGTAACACATCCCGTAACACCCGTAACACATCTCGTAAAAGGCCCCGTAAAACGCCCCGAGGACGACCCGAATAAGGCACTCCAGATCGTCTGCGAACTTCTAAAAGAAGAAGTTCCCCATTACGACTGGGTGGGTTTCTATCTTACCGACCCCAACGCGGAACGCGAGCTGGTGCTCGGCCCTTTTTCCGGTGCGCCCACCGAGCACGTACGCATCCCATTCGGTCACGGCATCTGCGGCCAGGCCGCCGAGCGCAAGCATACCTTCATAGTCCCCGACGTCGCCGCCGAGACCAACTACCTGTCATGCAGCCCGCACGTGAAATCAGAGATCGTATTACCCATACTCAAGGCAGGCGAGGTTATGGGGGAACTGGATATTGACTCCGATACCCTGGATGCGTTCAGTGAGGAGGACAGAGCGTTCCTTCTCAAGGTTTGCTATGCGGTAAGCAGATTGCTGCAAAGTGCACGGGGTGCAAAAAAACATAAGCCATCCGTTTAAGGCAGTTAAGGTCTCAGAGCGCGTTTACTTGGTGGAGTTTATCTATCTCGATGCCCTGAATACCCATTACGTCCCGGATTGCCGCTGAAAATCTGCTGATAGGGTTAAAGATATAGTGTAGGGGCACGGCATGCCGTGCCCCTTGGAGTACATTGTACTCCATAGGATATGTCCCCTACTGAAAATTGAATTAAAAACAAGAAACAAAAGATGAAGAAATACGTATGCAACGTATACGAGTACGTTTGCGACCCTGAGATAGGCGATTCCGACTCGGACATCCCGGCCGGAACCGCATTCGAGAATCTTCACTCAGATTGGTCCTGCCCGGTGTGCGGCACGGCCAAGGACTAGTTCTCTCCCGAAGATTAGAATCAACCGGAATCTAATCCACCTGGCACTAATAACAAAAAGAAGTGAGATACGAATCCAGGCCTTTCTTACCGCATGCGAGGCAGCGGATGTGGATGTGTAAACCCCTTTTCACTTGACATTTCATATAAAATATTTATAATGAAAGTAAGGTGTTTTTGAGATATCGGGGGTAAGGCGGAAGATACCGCAAAACAGAAGATGAGGAAAAATAATATGAAGCGCAGGATCAGTGGGGGACGCGGGGAATTCTCCGTATTGCTACCCTCAAGACAATCAAATCAATGCTGCTATGTGGTTTTTTGCCCGGGGGAAGAAAAGAAATCCACCCGCTCAAGGATCATCGCTGTAGGAACGATACTCGATCCACGTGTTGCAAAAGAGCTCTCAACCCTGAAGGACACACTTCCCACTTACCGATGACAGATTCTGGACGACTTTGACGACTTTACTGAGAAACTCAAAGGCGAGTATCCTTTTCAGAATCCGCTACGGGATTATCCATTAGGATAACTCTAAAAATGGATTGCCAAGAGCCCCTTTTGCAACTCTGTAAATTACGCAACTTAACTGAAGGTAACCTGGCACGAAACTTGCTCCCACTTCGTATGAAAAAAGAATGGAGGTCGTGATGAAGCTAAAGATAGAGGCTAAAGAAAAAGAACGTGTTAAGAGGGAGTTAATCCGCAAGCTTGAAGCAACGATCCGTCAGGCTCAGACCGCGGATGCGGCCCGGGATTACTGAGAGTTTAATGCCTCCTCGTAAAATGCGGCTCTCCGCCAGGGGAGCCGTATCCTTTACCCCAAACCGATCTGGTTTGTAGTGGTGTTTGCTTACTTTCGAATCAGAATCATAATCCTGCGGTTCTGAGCACGTCCTTCCTCGGTCTCGTTATCGGCCACCGGTTCTTTAGAACCAAGCCCCTTCGCGGTGATAAGACTTGCTCTTATGCCCTCTACATTAATGAAGTAACTTCTTACCACCTCGGCCCTGGCCTCTGAGAGTGCCTGGTTGTCCTTGTAGGTCTCCCCGAACTCTTCTGCTAAAGGAACGTTATCGGTATGCGCCTCGATCCGCAACACCTTCCCTGGATAGTTGGCAAGAAACTCAGCAATCCTTGCAAGCACCCGGTAGCCATCCGGGAACGGAATCTGGGCCGAGCCCTCATCGAAGCGCAGAGCCTGTTCTGTCAAGGTTATATTAATGAGGCTGTCGGTATCCACTATCCCAAGCCCGTGTATGCGGCCCACCTCTTCAAGCGCCTCACGTCTCAGACGCTCGATATCCGCACGTTCCCTCTCAATGGCCGCACGTTCCTTATTGATATTCTCGAGTTCGGCCCGCAGACGGTCACGCTCACGAGCCAACGACTCCTCACGCAGACGCCTTGCCCGTTCGGCCTGGGCGGCAAGGATACTGTCCTTCACTGCCTTGCGCGCGTCGCCGAACAAGACGCTTAAGGAAAGCTGGTGAAGAATCATCGAGGTATCGGCAGTCCCGTAGTTCAACGCCGTGCCGTAGCAAAGCTCGAAGTCCGTCTTCTGCAGACGGTGTGTACGCAGTGTTACGCCCAGGGTGGGTGAAAAACCTGAAAGCTCATCCGTCCCATACCGCATCCCTGCACGCAAACCAAGATGACCGCGGAACAGGTATGTCTCTGCACCGAGATGAAGCTTAAAGGCCGCATTGCTTCCGAATCTAAAGTCTGTATTCGCGGCAAGAAGCAGTGAGGATAGCACACCGGGTTTTCCCAGCACCGGCCCCCAACCGATCCCGGTACGAAAGATAGCCGGTGAAGAAAGATCGAAGGGCATCTCAGCCAGCGAAAACCCCAGATTGAATCCCTTTGGAACGAATGCCACGCCCCCCACTGAGAAGAAGGCACCGGTCGTAAATCTCCCTTCAAACGGGTGGAAGTAAAACTCCGGACTTCTCCATGTGCTGTGATTACCTATCGCCGCACCCAGATTGAAGTACGGTCTACAAGGAATGGCCCAGAAGAAACGAACGTCGGCATCACCGCTCCCCGCGTCTACAGGTCCATGAGCGTGGGTGTAGACGAGGCTTCCACCTATTGTTCCAAGCCCGCGCACCGGCTGGGAGTAAGCTGCTGTCCAGTAAAAATTCCCTGAGTATGGTACGGCACAGATTGAAGTAACTGGGCGTTGCCAGCGCGCGGGCAATGCAGGATTGGTGATGGAGGAGAATGCATCGTCAGCGACCGCCGCCTGGTCGCCTCCAAGGCCTAAGGTGCGTGCCGAAAAGGATACGTCCTCGTAGGCAAAAAGCACCCCTGCAGCAGCGAGGGGTACAATCCACCATTTAATCATAACAGACCTCCGAGATAATCCATATTAACCACAAGCATAACCGCAGGAAGCAAAAAGTCAAATGTTAGTTAGAAAGTAGTGGCAAGGCATGCCTTGCCACTGCAGAAAACTATCGAATCAAAACCACCTTGGCTAGAGGTTCGGTTTGACCCACCTGCTTGATGAAATACACACCTGGGGATTGGTGGGCTGCCGGCCAGGTTACGGTGCCTGACTGCTCGGTTGAGTGCAATTCGTCAACCCTGCGGCCTGTGGCGTTGAACACCTGCGCATAAAAGCCATGGGGGAAATCCGAGTATTGCAGGACGATTTGCTGTCCGACCGAAGCTCGGAGCCGCCAATTGGATGGATGTGTTACGGGTGTTACGGGCGGTTCTTCCACTATTCCCAGGGTGTCACCTGAGGCATCGGTCTTGAGGAGCCAGAGGTCGTAGCCGCCTGCACCGAAGGATTTGGTTTCTCCTGCAATAATGTAGCCGCCGTCTGCGGTCTGATCAACGCAATTAGCAAGGTCTTCTGCTTCGCCGCCGTAGATGCGGGTCCACAGGGTATCGCCCTCAGAATCCGTCTTAATCAGCCAAAGATCCTCGATCTCGTCGAACCAGGGCGATGTATACCCGGCGATGATGTAGCCTCCATCAGGGGTCTCTTGCACGCTGCAACCCACTCCTCCAGAACCCTCATCAAACCATTGCCAATCACCACGAGTCCAAAGCGTATCACCCTCCGAATCGATCTTTAACAAATAAAGATGGTCCTTTCCGTCCCAGAACGGAGCCACGCAGCCGGTTGCAATGTAACCTCCATCAGAGATCTCCTGCACGCAGTAACCTCTACCCGCGCACCACGACTGAGAGGAACTCAGTGTCCACAGGGTGTCACCTTGTTCGTCGGTCTTCAGGAGCCACAGGCTGTTTAAGGACTCCGAGTATCCACTGATGATGTAACCTCCGTCAGAGGACTGGCGTACACACAGGCCGCAGTCAGGGTTTTCCGCACCGTAGGTTTTTGACCACTGGAAATCGCCTGCCGAGTCGGTCTTGATTAGCCAGAGGTCGGTTATCTCCCCAAAGATGAAAGGTTGCCTGTAACCGGCAAGGATGTAACCGCCGTCTGCGGTTTCCTGGACCGAACGCCCTACACCGCCGGTGCTGTCATGGGGAAACCAATACCCATCCAAACGTATCCACATCTCCTCACCGGTTGAGGAAATCTTGACCAGAGCTAGGTGGTACTTGCCGTCATCGGTAGCAGCCTGATACCCGGCTAGTATATAACCGCCGTCAGAGGTCTTGGCAACCGAGTATGCAGCGCCGCCCATGAATCCGAAGGGGCTAGATGTCCACAGGGTATCCCCTTCTTCGTCGATTCTTAAAAGCCACCCTCCCTCGCCTTGCAGGCGACCTGCGATGATGTAGCCGCCGTCTGAGGTTTCCTGCACACAGTAGCCAACATCATCTTGATCCGCACCGTATGTGCGGGTCCAGCCCGCCTGAACGGATTGGGGGAACAGGATAACCACCAACGCCACCCCTGAAAACAACACAAAACGTTTCATTCTATCCTCCTTCTGTCACCCGACACGGTCACTTCGTACCCGTGTGGGACCTCGAGGGTTAGTTTGTCAATACCACTTTTTGAACGAGCTCTTTTCTACCCTCCACAACCTTGAAGAAGTATACCCCAGGGCTGTGTTTTTCTCCCCAGGTCAAAACCCCGTTTTGAGCTGGGGATTTTATCTCGTCCACCTTGCGGCCCGCCGCGTCGAAAACGGATGCGTGGAAGCCGTGAGGACAATCGCCGTATCTCAGCATTATCTCACGACCAACAGGTAATAGGATGTGCCAGTTCGATGCTAAATCAATAACAGATTCCTGGATGCCGGTCAAGGTGTCGCCCAGGGAATCGGTTTTTAAGAGCCAGATGTCGTAGCCGCCTGCTCCGAAGGATTTGGTTTCCCCTGCGATAATGTAGCCGCCGTCTGCAGTCTGATCAACGCAATTAGCAAGGTCTTCTGCTTCGCCGCCATAGATGCGCGTCCACAACGTGTCGCCTGCAGGGTTCAACTTAACAAGAAACAGGTCGTTTGTATCCCCTATCCACTCCGAGGTGTAACCGGTAAGTATAAAGTTGCCGTCAGAGGTTTCCTGGATGCATCGTCCTACACCTCCTGCCCCGTTAGGGAACCATCCTTGCTCCATACGGGTCCAGAGCGTGTCACCGTCGGAATTCATCCTTGCAACGACGAGGTGGTGCTTGGCGTCATCAAAAGGCTCTACGTATCCGGTTACGATCCAGCCGCCGTCTGAGGCCTCGGTAACCGAGTAGCTCTTGCCGTACCACCACCCCTCAAGGCCTGATGTCCACACGGTATCGCCGTTCTCATCGGTCCGCAAAAGCCACAGACTCCAGTCGGTGCTGGTATACCCTGCTACGATGTAGCCGCCGTCTGAGACTTCGCGTACCGAGCAGCCACAGTCAGGGCCTTCAGCGCCGTAGATACGGGTCCAGAGGGTATCGCCTGCCGAATCTGTCTTAATCAACCACAGGTCTTCGATCTCGCCGAACCAGGGCGAGGTAGCACCTGCGATGATGTAGCCGTCATCCGAGGTCTGTCGCACCGAATACCCGACTCCTCCTACGGGTTCGTTGATCCACTCCCAATCGCCGCGTGTCCAGAGCACCTGGCCATCCGAGTCAAGCTTGATTAGATACAGATGATGCTTTCCGTCCCTGAACGGCGCCACGTACCCGGTCACGATCCAGCCGCCGTCTGAGGTCTCGGCAACCGAGTAGCCTTTACCTATCCGCCAATCTACAGAATCGCGCGTCCAGAGCGTGTCGCCGTATTCATCGGTCTTTAGAATCCACAGGCTGTTTGAGGAGTACGAGTAACCGCTGACGATAAAGCCGCCGTCAAAGGTTTCTTGAACGCAGTATCCGCCATCATCTGCCTCCCCGCCGTATGTTCGCAGCCAGCCGGCAGAGGATATCACAGGAACGACCAACAATACCGCACTTATTAAGTGGAAGAAAAACCACTTCCTGACCATTTGAACCTCCTTTTGCCTCTTATTTGGTTCCGATCTATACTCAACCACATAGAACCAGCGCCTTAAGCTCGTCCCACGATATATCGGGGACGGACGCCATCCTCTCTATAAATTATAATAATATGGATTTGCTGGATGTCAAGTCTACCCCACACGTCTGCTTTGCAGCCGTGCGGGGACCCCGGATGGGTGCTCCTTTTGACCAAAGGTCAAAAGATCGCAGGGTAAGAGGGTAAAGGCATGGACGCCAAAACCACCTGGGGATGAAAATCATCCCATCACATAGCTTTTAACCCCCCTGCCCCTCAACCTTGAATCGGTTGTGATGGATGATCTTACCCAGAGACAGCCGCTCAGGCCTCTGTTTTTCTTTCTTTGCCTGATCTTCGGAGAGTAACTCGTTGATTTCTCCGGACTTCTTGCCAACTATGACCAGGGCGAGGACATCAACGTCATCGGGGATACCCAGGATCTCGCGTGTCTTGCTGGGGCTGTATCCGGCTATTGGGTGAGCGACCAGCCCCATCTCGGTGGCGCGCAGGATAAGAAACGCGGTAGCCATGCCGGTATCGAAGGCATAGTAAAAATCTCTATCTCTGATAACGCAGTCGGCATCCTTCTTTGCGGTGACTACTATGATCATGGACGATTTAGTAGCCCAGGCATTCCCTCTGGATAACGCCTCGTGCATCGCGCGGAGCGCGTCCGGCTTGTAAACGAAAACGTATCGCCAAGGCTGGTTGTTGAAACAGGACGGCGACAGCCGAGCTGCGTCGCCGAGCTCGGTGAGTATCTCTGGGGTAATCTCTGCCGGTTCCAATGAACGGTAAGCCCTTCTTTTGTCTATCGCTTCCTTAACTTCCATTCTTCCTCCTCGCCCGTAACACACAATTTCCTCGCCCCCTGAGTGTCGGGACTATTTTTGAAGTTCAGTGAGCTTCGCCTTTACTTCTTCAGCGTGGCCGTCGGCCTTTACCCTGGGCCAGTGGTAGGCTACCTTGCCCTCGGGATCGATAAGAACCGTCGAGCGGTTGATACCCATAAGAACCTTGCCTGCTATCTTCTTGGAGCCCCAGGCGCTGTAGCGCTCCAAGACCTTGTGCTGGGGGTCGGATAAAAGCTTGACCTTGAGATCGAACTTCACCATGAAGCGTTGGTGGCTATCGCAGGAATCGGCACTGACACCCAGAACCTCGGCTCCCATCTTGGTGAAATCCTTCATGTACGCGGTGAACTGGGTGGCCTCGGTGGTGCAGCCCGGGGTCGCATCTCTTGGATAGAAGTACAAAACCACCCAGGAGCCCTTCATGTCGGACAGCTTTACCGGATTGCCCTCGGAGTCCTTGAGTGTAAAATCCGGAGCCTTGTCTCCTGGTTTGATCATCTTATCCTCCTCGTCGAGTTTATTTTCATACCATTATTATAGGAATTATTTGAGCAAAGTCAAGATGAAGGGAAGGTTTCCACAATCTGCGGGCAGATTCAGCAAAATTGATTTTTTGACGGGGAAGAATCCCTTTCTTTCGGGCTCAACAGGGAGGTGAGAAGTTGCGTCCAAGTATAGTGAGTGGAAGTATCACGGATCTTGTAAGGAGATATTTTACAGGCCTGGGTTCTCGGTATCTCTTCAAAGCGGCGGGGACTATCCATCTGCCGTCTATAAGCACGAGTGATCTATACATCCACATTCCTTTCTGCAAGAGCATGTGTCCCTACTGTCCCTACAACAAGGTAGAATACGACAAGACCCTGGTCAAACCTTATCTTAAGGCGATTCTGACTGAAATAAAGCAGTATCATAATCGCTTAGGGAGGATTGAGGTACCCTCTATTTACGTAGGTGGCGGTACCCCTACAAATCTTATCGACGAGTTAGGTATAATTATAGAAATAATCAGGGATAACTTCACCGTATCTGGTGATCTGTATATAGAAACTACCCCTTCCGATATCAACGACGAAAGCCTGGTCAAGCTGCTCAGATACGGGTTCAGCCTGATCAGCTTGGGGGTGCAGAGTTTCAACGAGGGATACCTCAAGTTAATCGGCAGGGATTACACAGCAGGTATTTTGTATCCTGCGATAAGTAAGGTCATGTCCGCCGGTTTCAAAACGGTCAATGTTGATCTCATGTTCGCATTGCCTGGACAGACTATCAAGGAGGCGATCTCCGATATAAAAAGGGCGATTGAGCTCGGCGTGGATCAGATAACCACATATCCTCTCTTTACCTTTCCCTACTCCACGGTCGGGAAGTATCTTAAGCTGAAAAGTGTCAAGATGCCCGACATCGTTACCCGGCGAAGGATGTACAAGGCCATACATGATTACTGTGTGGCCAATGGTTTCCGGCGAGTATCTGTGTGGGGTTTCAAGCGGGGCGATCTTCCCCGATACTCATCTGTAACAAGGGAGAGCTATATCGGCCTTGGGACAGGCGCCGCTTCGTATCTGCCAGGGGTATTCTACTTCAACACGTTCTCCGTCAGTGAATATATCAAGGCCTCTCTTGCTCAGAGACTACCGGTAGCGTTGAAGATGGAAGTTTCAGAATCCATGGCGATGTATTACTGGCTCTACTGGCGGTTCTACGACACTTATATACCCAAAAGGCGCCTACGTGAACTGTTCGGATCAAGGGATAAGAAGATCCGCCGCTTGCTAGTATTGGCAAAGGCATTGGGACTATGTGTCCAGGATGAGGAGCATATCTCCTTGACGGAGAGAGGGGCGTTCTGGCTGCATCTGATGCAGAACTACTTTATACTCAACTACATCAACAAGGTATGGTCGCTTGCCATGAAGGAGCCTTGGCCGGAGAGGGTAGAGATATGAAGAGAATAATCATCCTGGTGCAATGTTAAGGAAAAAGAGACCAACTTTAGCTGAATTTTCCTTCATTAGACGACCAAAAGGTAAATCTTCTTAAAAAAACAGGGAGGCTAAAGTCCCCTGTTTAAGCTCAGACCTCAGTCCCCATCACCCTCCTCGGGCTCGTAGGATACGTAGGTAGCCCAGTTCTTGCCTGCAAACTCGTAGGTGAAGTCCTCAGGATCGTCGTACATGCGGGCCCATGCGGTCTCCTCCGTGGTGTCGGCATCCGTAGAGTCGCCATAGACTCCCCAGACCACGGCATGTGCCGCTATGTTGAGGTCCTTTCCGTTCCAGGTGGAGTCCCATTCTACCTCGTAGGTGTATTCAGTAACGCGCGGATCGTGATCCTCCTTGTGGTCGAACCTGCCGGGGATCGGATTGCCGTTCGCCTGCGGAATGGAATCAGATTGAGGGTCAACGTACAGGTGGGTCTCGGACATATCATAGCCCTCGTCGGTAACGTACTCCACGTAGAGGGTGCTGCTGTCGTTCCAGACGAGAAGTTCGCCAACCCGGTGATGCCGAGCGGCATAGAGATAGAACGTCTCCTCGTCACCTTCGTCAAGGAAAGGTTCAGGGCTGCCAGGGAATCTTACGTATTTGCTGCGCGGAGTCCCGTCCCCGCCAGAGAAGAGACTACTGCTCCCATCGGCATCTGAATCAGAAGCGGGTATGCCCTTACTCCGACGGATCTCTTTTTACCTGTGATCCTCACTTTAGCCTCCTCTATTTACGGAGCTTAATGTTCCTCAGGGTGCGGTCTCGCCGCTTGGGATACTCTCCTCCTCGGGGCATCCTTCCCATACTACAATATAAAACTATAGGATTTTTTGGGGCTGTGTCAAGGCGAATACATGCTCCTTTTTGACCCGGAGGGTCAAAAAGATCGCAGGGAGATTATTCCGCGAGCGTCATCACTTCGTGTGCTTCGCGGCTTTACTCCACAAAGGTCGTCACTTGCGTGTCAGCCGCTCGCAATGACCTTTTGTGTAATCAGTTCTTTATATGGATGGCCCGCTTGCGAACGTTCTCCGCTGCCTCCATCACCGCCTCCAAAAGGGTAGGGTGAGGATGCACGGAGGAGCCTAAAACGTCGACCGATGCGGCCAGTTCAAGGCCAAGCAGCCCTTCGCCGATCATAAGGTCAGCCCCTGTGCCGAGGATGTGCATACCCAGGAGTTTGCCCGAACCCTTCTCGGCGATTATCTTAACGAACCCGTCGCGCTCACCCAGGGTTGCTGCACGGCCTGAAGCGGAGTAGGGGAAGCGGCCTATCTCTATATCAAGTCCTGCGTCGAGCGCCTGCTTCTCACTTAGACCGACTGACGCAACGTTGGGGATGGTGTGGATGCATGAAGGAATGGCTACCGGATCGTATGAAACATCCTCTCCGGCGATAACCTCAGCCGCGACCTCGCCCTGTTTGGTGGCGCGGTGGGCCAAAAGCGGCGGCCCGGTAACGTCGCCTATGGCGTAGATGTCTGGAACCGAGGTCTCTAGCTTTTCCGAGACTTTAATGAACCCTTTCTGATCGGTTTGGATAGAAACGTTATCTGACCACAGGCCGTCGGTCACCGGCTTGCGTACTACGGCCAGCAAGAGCTTTTCAAATTCCTTTTGGACGCTCTGGCCGTCAGGCAACTCGATAATCACAGATAGAGTCGCATCGGACTTCTGGATGGAGGCAACCTTGGAGGAGAGATGAAGCTCTATACCCTGCTTCTTCAAGAGTTTGGCCAGGTTCTCGGCTACTTCCCTGTCAAGTCCGGGCTGAACCTGATCCATGATCTCTACGATGGTCACCTTGGTTCCGAACGCGTTGTATATGGTCGCCATCTCAAGACCCGAGGCACCCGCGCCGATAACGAGCATTGAGGAAGGAACGCGCTTGAAGAAAAGCGCGCGTTCGGCGTAAAATATGCGCTCGTTGTCCGGCTCTATATCAGGCAGAGGCGTTGGGGTGGAGCCTGTAGCTATGATGATCGAGTCGGTATCAATATCCTGAATAACTTCTCCATTTACCTGAACACGGGTCGGCGAAATTATCCTGGCAGTGCCTTTAAGAAGCTGTACGCCATTGGTCTTAAAAAGGAACTCGACCCCTTTGACCAGCCTGGTAACCACCTGCTCCTTCCACTGCTGAAGCTTTGCAAACTCAAGCCCGGTGTTGCCGACCCCCAGTCCGATGCGCTGGAAGAACCCCAAGGATGCCCGCACCTCGGCGGCATGACACAATGCCTTGGTGGGTATGCATCCGGAGTTAAGACAGACCCCTCCGATTACCTGCTTCTCGACAACCAGCACCTTCTTTCCAAGCTGAGCAAGCCTTATCGCCGCCGGATACCCTCCTGGCCCTGCACCGATGATTACCACGTCATATTTCATCTCAAACTCCTCTTGATTCCAAAAGTCCCATAGATTTTATAGACTTCTTGCCTCTCCTCCATTCTATCATTTACCCTTGGGATGTCAAGCCGCAAATCAAGATATCATCTCGTAGGGACGTACCTTTAGGTGCGTCCGTTCCTTTAATCGGGCGGACTTAAAAGTCCGCCCCTACGAGGCTCCAAGATGTCAATCACAGAGTCCTTGAAAGACAGAGGCGTGTTACGGTGTGTTATTTCCTTAAAATTAGGAGCGTAAGCTCCGAGTAATAATGAAAATGCCCCCTCAGGGGTACGGCGTGTTATCTCCTTGATAAGCGGAGCGTCAGCTCCGAGTAATTATGAGAACACCCTATGAAGTATAAAATACTTTAAGGAGCAGGCTTTACCCGGAGGGGTACGGAGTGTTACGGGTTACGGGATGTTACGGGCGAAAGCGCGCTTCAGACGCTCCGGCTCCGGCTTGCGGGTAAAGAAGGAGATTACAATGAGCGTCAGGAGGCCGACGATTATGCCGGGGATGAAGCCGTGGATGCCGGATGAGACGATCGGCTTCCAACCGATCTTTGCAAGAGCCTGCCATAAAAGGGCCACACCGGCTCCTGAGATCATCGAGGCCAGCACCCCGGCCTTTGAGGTGTGCTTCCAGTAAACCCCGAAGAGGATAGGCCACAGGTTGGTGGATGCTATCACGGCCCAGGCGAAAGCGGTTATCACGAGTATCAAATCGGGCGGGCGCAGAGCGATCAAAAGCGAGACAACCCCTGCCAAAAGGCTCACCACACGTCCCCAGAGCACTATCTTCTTCTCGCTCATCTTGACCCGCAGACCCTTCTGAACCACGTCGCGCACCACGGCAGATGAAACGATTATGAGTATAGCGGCGAAGGTGCTCATCCCTGCGGCCACCACACCGGCCAAGAGCAGCCCGCCAGCCCAGCTGGGAAGCACGTTTTTCACCAGTGTAGGTATGGCAAGATCGGCCACCTTGGCTGGATCAACGTTGGGGTAAAGCAAGGCAAGGTTGGGGTAAAGCACACGGGCGATGGCACCGTTGAGATACGGCAGGAGCGCTACCGAACCGCCGACGACCGCAAGCACCGTACCTATGCGCAGAAGGTTGGCTTTTTTGATGGAGTAGAAGCGTATCACCAGCTGGGGCATCCCCCATACACCGAAGCTCACGATCAAACAGTAACTTATGAGCCCTGCCCAGCCCCAGACACCGGGTGTTTTCATGAGACCGGGGTTGATTGCCGCAAGCGAGGAGTTGAGATTCTCCAGCCCGCCGACGTGGATCAGAGCGAACACCGTAAGAAATATAAGGCCGAAGATCATAATCCATGCCTGGACGAAGCTCGTCCACACAACTGCCAGGTAGCCGCCAACCGCGACGTAGAGAAGGATTATGGCACCTGAGACAATAACCGCCAGCCAGTAGGGCCAGCCCATGAGTACCTCGAGCGTGTTGCCCATGCCCTTGAGCACGGCCACGTTGTAGATGGTCAGGAACAGGATGATGATTGCGGCGGAGAAAAGCCTGGCGGAGGGCGAACCGAAGCGTTCGGCGAAGAAGCCTGGAACGGTTATGGTATCCAGACGGTGTGTCATGCGGCGAAGCCTGCGACCCAGCACAGCCCAAGCCAAAAAACAGCCCACAAGAACGTTAATGGCCCCGACCCAGATCGAAGCCATCCCGAACTTGTAGCCGAACCCTCCGCCGCCGATGATGAGAACCGACGAGTAGTAGGCGGCAACGAACGAGAACGCGGTAACCCAGGGACCTATCCTGCGGCCGCCAAGGAAGTAATCAGAACCTTTCTTCGCGCCCCGCCCGGTTATCAGACCGATAACTACAATGACAACAAGGTAGCAACCGAGGATAAGAAGATATACCAGATTTCGGCTAAGCTCCATCCTCGTCCTCCCCTCTGGGTTTTGCAAGGATTGCCCAGATTATGGCCGCAACGATAGTAGCCGCGGTCACCACTATCGCCAAAAACGTCAACCAGTGAAAACCTAAAGGTGCCATACAACTCCTCCTTGGTTGAGTTAGGCTAGAAACTATACGGGCAAAGCCGGAGTAGTCAAGTGGTTGAGGTGGATATTCGGGATTCCCGCGCGGTCGTAGAACGGACGCGTGGGGTATTATCAGAATAGCTTTATCGCAAGGACGAGTCCGAGGAAGACGATAGAGACCATGGACATGAGCTTTATGAGGATGTTGAGTGATGGGCCTGCCGCGTCCTTGAACGGATCGCCAACGGTATCGCCGACCACCCCGGCCTTGTGGGCCTCGGATCCCTTGCCTCCGTAACGCCCGGCCTCGATGTACTTCTTCGCGTTGTCCCACGCGCCGCCAGAGTTGGCCATAAAGATCGCCATCGCAAATCCGGTGGTTATGGCACCCACCAGCAGACCCACAGCGCCTTCAAGTCCGATCAGGACTCCTACCACAACTGGTGCGAGAATCGCCGAGAGCGCAGGCAAAATCATCTTCTTCTGAGCGGAAACCGTGCAAATATGTACGGTCTCGGCGTAGTTGGGCTTGGCAGTACCCTCCATGAGTCCTTTGACGGTATTAAACTGATGCCGGACGTTCTTGACTACGGACTGTGCTGCACTGCCTATGGCGCGCATGATTAACGCGGCGATGAGGAATACAAGCATGGCGCCGAGGAAGATGCCGACCAAGAGGCGCGGGTTGGCAAGGGAAAGATCGAGGCTGGCGCCGTGCAGGATGATCTCGTTGCGGTAGGCCACCACCAGCGCCAGCGCGGTGAGCGCTGCCGAGCCGATCGCAAATCCCTTGCCAGTGGCCGCGGTTGTGTTACCGAGTGCGTCCAGAGCATCGGTGCGCTCACGGACAATTGGTTTCAGCCCTGCCATCTGGGCGTTGCCGCCTGCGTTATCGGCAACCGGACCGTAGGCATCGGTGGCAAGGGTGATGCCTAAGGTGGAAAGCATCCCTACCGCAGCTATGCCAACGCCGTAAAGGCCGTGATCAAAGCTTGCCGCTCCTCCGGCGAAGAAGAAGGCACCAAGAACCGCTGCCGAAACCACGAGAACCGACGGCGCGGCAGAGATCATCCCCACCGAAAGCCCCTCGATTATTACAGTGGCCGGGCCGGTCTCGGCTGCACGCGAGATACCGCGCGTGGGTTTGTAGTTGTATGAGGTGAAGTACTCGGTCAGGAACCCAAGCACTACGCCTGCAACAAGCCCTGTAAGCACCGAGAAGTAGATACCTATCTGATCCGGACCCAAAACGAAGTAGACCACAAAGAAGCTGGCAACAGCGGTGATAAGGGCCGCTGCCCAGATGCCGCGGCGCAGGGCCAACAAAAGCACCTTCTGTTCAGCCTTCTCCCCTGCCCGTACGAGGAAGAACCCGATGATGGAAGCGAAAAGACCTACGCCGGCTATGACCATGGGCAAAAGCACCATCCTCAGACTCATATCCGCTTTGAGTCCCGCAGGCAGGGCTGCCGTAGCAGCCGCGGCAAGCGCCATGGTGGCAACGATCGAGTCGGTATACGACTCGTAGAGATCGGCACCCATTCCTGCAACGTCGCCCACGTTGTCACCCACGTTGTCTGCAATAACGGCAGGGTTGCGCGGGTCGTCCTCGGGTATGCCTGCTTCGACTTTGCCTACGAGATCGGCACCTACGTCCGCGGCCTTTGTAAATATCCCTCCGCCTACACGCGCGAACAGCGCCTGGAAGCTTGCACCCATCCCGAAGTTAAGCATGGTAGAGGTAATGATGGGCAGCCGCTCGACCACAGGCTTCGCCTTATATATCTGGTTGAGCAAGATATACCAGATGGAAAGGTCCAGCAAAGCCAGGCCAACCACCACAAGCCCCATGACCATTCCTGAGCTGAACGCAACTCGCAAGCCGGAGTTGAGGCTATCTCGAGCGGCGTTGGTCGTCCGCGCCGAGGAGTTCGTGGCCACCTTGAGGCCGATAAATCCTGCAAGCGCGGAGAAGAAACCTCCCGTAAGAAAAGCGAAGGGAACGGGCTTGGGTAGAAGATTGAAAACAAACGCCAGAACGCACAAAACCGCAAATATAATCCCGAAGAAGATCGCTACAACACCGTACTGACGTTTGATGTATGCAGCCGCTCCTTCACGTACCGCCTGGGCGATAGCCTTCATCGCAGGAGTTCCTTCCTCGCGCCTCAGGATGCCGAGTACCAGTATGACGGCAAAACCCAGGGCTATAATCGCTCCCACAGGAGCGGTCAGGAACAAAAGCTGCATCTTCTGCTTCTCCTTGCTTAACTATCCAAGAATTGAGCGGTTAAGCGGTTAGTCTACTCCGTCTCTTCGGCCTGTCAAGACAATTATGTAGAGTATAAGTAAGCCTCAACCACCGACTTGACAACTCCACCTGGACGCATAAAGTTCTATCATCCAAAGGAGGCAGCATGAATACCTCTAATCTCCCTTCAGAACGATCTATTTATGAGGAAAGACGGCGACGTTCCCCAAAAATAATCTTCCCGTCCGAAGGGCAAACGCAGGGAGCTACGTTATTGGTTTATTCCGCAAGCGTCATCCTACGGTCCTCAGAATAGACTGGTTGAAGCCGGAAGGGTTTAACGGAGTGCAAATAGCGGTTAATCTCCCGGGTAAAACATCTGACTCCACTGGTCAAGTTGGTAAGTGGAGTGAGCATCCTTAACCTGAGTCCGGACAACCCGCTTTTTTGTTCCACGATACGCTCAAAGCTGAGCCTTGAGCTCAACCGAATTCTCTGGGTTCAGTTCACCCATCGCTGGCTTCCCCGGTATTCAGGTGAGCACAGGTGGGGCCGTTCACTCTACAACCATTCGTTTCATCTTGGGATATGTTTGATTCTGGGAGCAAAGGACAATCGCCGCTTCAAAAAGGTAACAGGAAAGGAGGATTAGATGGGAAAAGTGATAGCGTCAATCACGGGGGTATCGCGACGACGTGGAGGGATTGTTAGTGGTCCCCGAAGGAAGACGAAGTATTCCTTTGGGGTGTAAGGTAAAGGCCGGGTGCAAGCCCGGCCTTTTAATCTTTTTGGAGTCCCTGTATCGGGGTGATATTAGTATCCGCCGTATCCACCGCCGGGCGGCATGCCAGGCATCTCTGGTTTCTCCTCAGGCTTCTCGACCACCGCGGCTTCGGTGGTTACGAGCAGTCCGGCGATGGATGCTGCGTTCTGAAGGGCGGAACGAACGACTTTAGTCGGATCAATCACTCCGGACTTTACCAGGTCCTCGTATTCCAGTTTCTCCACGTTGAAGCCGAAGTTGGGGTTCTCGGATGCCTTGACCTTCTCCACCACGATCGAGCCGTCCAGACCGGCATTGGCCACCAACTGGCGAAGCGGCATCTCAAGCACCTTGCGGATGATGTCCACACCGGTCTTCTCATCACTTCTGGCCTTTGAGCGCACGCCATCAAGCACATTAGATGCACGCATCAGGGCAACCCCGCCGCCGGGGATAATGCCTTCCTCGACTGCTGCACGAGCGGTGTGAAGGGCGTCCTCCATGCGGGACTTGCGTTCCTTCATCTCGACCTCGGTAGCGGCACCCACGTTGATAACCGCAACCCCGCCCGCGAGCTTGGCCAACCGCTCCTCGAGCTTCTCACGGTCGTAGTCGGAGGTGGTATCATCTATCTGGCGCTTGATCTGCTCGATGCGCGCCTGGATATCCTCGCGCTTGCCCGCGCCCTCGACGATGGTGGTATCTTCCTTGTCAATGGTAATACGCTTGGCCTTACCCAAATCAGAGACCTGGACGTTCTCAAGCTTGATGCCCACGTCCTCTGAAATTAGGCGACCTGCGGTAAGAACGGCTACATCCTCCAGCATCGCGCGGCGCCGCTCACCGTAACCCGGGGCCTTGACCGCGCACACGTTCAAAGTGCCGCGAAGCTTGTTGACAACGAGGGTGGCCAAAGCCTCTCCCTCGACGTCCTCGGCGATGATCAACAGAGGCTTACCTGACTGGGCGGTCTTTTCAAGAAGCGGCAGAAGCTCGCGAGCGCTAGAGATCTTCTTCTCGTAGAGGAACACGTAGACGTCCTCTAAAAGCGCCTGCATGTGCTCCTGTTCGGTGATGAAGTAGGGGGAGAGGTAGCCGCGGTCAAACTGCATACCCTCGACGAGCTCGAGGTTTGTCTCCATGGACTTGGCTTCCTCGACGGTGATGACTCCGTCCTTGCCGACCTTCTCCATGGCGTCGGCGATCATTTCTCCGATCTTGCGGTCGTTGTTTGCAGAGATTGCCGCCACGTGAGCGATCTCGGTACGACCCTCGGGCTTCTTGCTCATCTTCTTGAGTTCGGCGACCACGCCCTCCACCGCCATGTCGATACCGCGTTTTAAGGCCATGGCGTTGGCTCCGGCGGTAACGTTCTTCAAGCCTTCGCGGTAGATGTGCTCGGCCAGAAGTGTCGCTGTGGTGGTGCCGTCGCCGGCCACGTCAGAGGTCTTGGATGCAACCTCCTTGACCATCTGCGCGCCCAGGTTCTCGAACTTGTCTTCGAGTTCTATCTCCTTGGCCACGGTAACGCCGTCCTTGGTGATGGTGGGTGCTCCGAACTTCTTTTCTAAAACGACGTTGCGGCCACGCGGCCCAAGGGTAATCTTTACCGCGTTGGAAAGCATGGTGGCACCGCGCAGGATCGCGCGTCTTGCTTCTTCCTCGAAACGGATCTCTTTGGCTGGCATCGTTCCTCCTTACTCCACAAGCGCCATTATGTCGTCTTCGCGCATGAGAAGGTACTCCTTGCCCTCTACCTTGATCTCGGTTCCGGCGTACTTGTTGAATAATATGACGTCGCCCGGTTTGAGTTCGAGGGGGATTAGCTTGCCTTTCTCATCTTTGCGTCCCTGACCTACCTCAATCACCTTGCCCTTCTGCGGTTTCTCCTTGGCGGTGTCCGGGATAATGATCCCGCCGACCGTTTCTTCTTCCTCTACTCTTTCGACGAGGACTCGATCTTGAAGCGGTTTGATCTTCATCGTTAAGCCTCCTTCGTAATGTTTGACAGAATCTCTCTTAATAGTTGCCCGTCGGGGCTTCTTTTGTCTATGAATTTACAGACCTCTTGAAGGTTCGACCTGCAATTATACGATCCAGACCGGTAAACTGCAACCGGTACATGGGCAGAGCAGGATTTGAACCTACGACCTCCTGCTTGTAAGGCAGGCGCTCTAGCCAACTGAGCTATCCGCCCACTCATATTTCTGAATTATAGGGAAGTTAGCCGCCTCGTCAAGTTGACCTTTTTAGCATTCACGGAAATGGTTGGGTTCACTCCGCCCCCTCTGATTCCTTATTCGTTTTTAACTCCTCCAACACTTTCTCAAATTGAAGGAGGTGTGGACTCTTTTCCGGCTCTACGATGTGTTTCCAGCGATCTACACAAGTTCCTTTGTAATCCATGAGCTTAAGTAGAATAACCTCCGCAAGCCAAAGTAGGTATTGAATTACTATCGTGTTTTCTGCAGCTTCGCTCCGCTTCAATTGACCACCGTGGGTGACTGTGTTCCGCATAGTAACAAATCTATCAACCAACTTCTCATCATACACAAATCCTTGTTCCACAAGGAAAGCTTTTATTTTATCTCTGAAAGGCTTTTCTATCAACATCGACAGAATCCAATCAACCCTTTTTACAAAAATACTTGCAGTTCCCCTAAGCCTTTTTTTGAGAAAACACTTGATGAGGCTACTTAATTTTCTCTTTACAGATTTCTTCATCGGGTAAACCCTAGATGTCGTGGGCAACAATTTTTTTTCTGCAATGAATTTTTCGTAGATCCGAGATAGAAAAGCCACCTTAACTTCAATAAGACCTGCATCATGAAATGCTACAAACTCATGGACCAAGTTTCTCGTCCATGTTTTATTTTCTTCACTTAAAGCAACATACGTTGGAAATAAAGAATTTAATGCAATACCAAATTCCATAGGGAATGAGTACCAACACCATGTCATTTTCGTACTATATTCATCCACATAGAGATTCTCGACTATTAACTTATCATGTTTGCCTTGAAGCCAATACGCGATGGGAAGAACGAGTCTCCCTTCCACAAAAGAGGTAAGCGCAAAGAAATCTCGATAGCAAGCGTAGAATTCATCCTCAGATTTAGGCCTTTCAAAACTCAATAGGCAAACCGCAGTAATCGCTAATCTTCTAGTTTTCTTCAAGCGTTCTAGTATCTGTTTGTAATCATTGAGTTGTTTAAGCTCTATCGTAGGACTTCCTGCCACTGAAGAAAAGGAAAAGAGACACTTGTCTCGCACATACTCTATCTCATTGGTCTTAATGCGCTTTGTAATTTGACATCCACCAAATTCCAAATTGGGAATCCATGTTAAGCAAGCGTCATAGTGTTGACTAGCATCACCCAATTCCAAACGCTGAAATCCACCTTTTAGAATATCTTGCGTACCTGTCAGAGTCCCCATTGTATGAGTTGACCAGTGAATTCCTGTTATTTTTACTTTCCATTGTCCTACCTTCCCTTCTATTCTAAACAACTCGACGAAGACTTTTTTTCTTCGTTTCTTGTAAATATGCTCAATTCTATCTTGTACTTCAGGGGTTTGATTCTGCGGAATGCATTCTAGTTTTCCTCCTAGATTCTCTTGAGGAGAAAATGTTAGGGAAAACCCACATACATGACCATCAATAGGAGTTTCTTCATCCTGTCCATACAACTTACCCACCCCCTCCAGCTTAAACTCTCCGCTCTCAACGCTTCTGTGGAAGCCGAAAGGGTCATCCATCACCAATTCAGACATAAACTCATTGTAGACCACCACTCTCTCTTGTCAATGCAACCTTTTCCCCTCCCTGCCGTCTACCTAAGATATAAAATCGAAGAGCAAACAAAACCCTTACCAGGAGGAGTTGAATGAAAAAAGCAGTCTTATTGGTAGCGATCCTTGCCGTGGCTGTGTTTGCTGAGAAAACTGTGTTTAGAGCAGAAGGTAGAGTCGATGGAGGGTTCATCCTCTGCTACATGATGCCTGACCTTTCCAAACTCAGTTCCGAGTTTACTACTCATGGTTTTCCCGCGATTGATGACGATATCATCACTTACGGCGGCGGTGCCTGGGGCGGCAAAAAGAATCTAATGATAGGTGCCTGGGGTTTCAGTGGAAGCCAGAAGTTTGACGGCGACTCGGGCTCAGTCAAACTGAACTACAGCGGAGTATTCTTTGACCCAGGTTACTTTATCAAAATCTACAAAGGATTCAGAATCGTGCCTTCTTTAGGTCTGGGTATGACCCGGTTACGCCTCGAGATGCGAGAGATCCTGGGTGACGTGGATTTCGACAGCCTTCTCCTCGATCCCGCCCGCACCTCCAAGGCCACGTATCGTACTTTTACTGCTGCTCCTGCGCTTACTATAAACATACCCATCGAGTTCATCTCCATCCAGATCAAGGGCGGCTACATGTGGAGTCCCCTTTCAGGCAAATGGAGGATGGAAGATGGCTCCGACATGCGAGATGCCCCTGAGATCAATCACTCAGGCGTCTTTGCAAGTGCAGGATTAATGCTCGGCGACCAGTAACAGATTAGTGTTAGGAGGAAATGACATGAAAAAAGCGATTTTCTTGGCACTTATCCTCGCCGTGGCGGCCTTTGCCGCAAAGGGGCGGGGCTACGGCGGTTTTGTGCTGTCCTACATGATGCCTGACCTTTCCAAACTCAGTTCCGAGTTTACTGCTCATGGTCTTCCCGCGGTGGATGACGATATCGTCACCTACGGCGGCGGCGGCTGGGGCGGCACCAATCTCATAGTCGGCGGCTGGGTCTTCGGCGGCGGTCGCAGGTTCGACAGCGACAGCGTCTCTGTCAGAATGATCTACGGCGGCGGTTTCTTCGAACCCGGCTACTTCATCAATATCTGGAAGGGCTTCGGAATCAAGCCCGCGTTAGGCATCGGCGGCACCAGCATAAACCTGAAACTGAGACCGAAACTGGGGGATATAGATTTCGGAGACCTCCTTGACGATCCGGCCAGAACATCCGAGGTCAACTACGGTACGTTTACCGTCGCCCCCAATCTTTCCATCCTCATCCCGATCGAATTCATCGCGATAGAGCTGAAGGGTGGCTACATGTGGAGTCCGTTCGAAGGTGAATGGACCCTTGAGGACGGCGCAGACCTGCGTTTCGGACCTGAAATCAACCCTTCGGGCATCTTTGCCTCGGCAGGGCTACTCTTCGGCGGCGGAAGCAACTAGCACCCCTCGAAGCTGCTTCGGAAAGTTACTCCGCAAGCGTCGTCATTTCATGTCGCGGGGACCCCGAAAAGAATTACAGGCCAGCCCACCGGCTGGCCTTATTCTTGGGAATGCCTACGCACCTTGACAACCAATGTTTCCCGAAGTATTATTGTCTTATGAAACGAAGAACTCACATGTATATCGGAGCAATAGTAGGAGCATTAGTTGGTTTTATTGATTATCTGACAAAACTTGATAATCAAAACGACAAAGAACTCGATTTTCTTGAATTGATCTTGTGGGTGGTTAGTTGTGGGTTAGTAGGTTCTCTATCGGCACGTCTTCCAGATATACTCGAACCCGCCACTAATCCAAATCACCGAAAGTTCTTCCACAGTATCTTGCTCTTGTTAACAAGTGGAACGGGAACTTTAACCCTTACAAATTCTTTAATCAAAGCCTTCTGCGCCGGCTATGTTAGCCATCTAATCGCAGATTTGACTACTCCCAAAGGCCTTCCTCTTATTTAACTTTTCTATTATACAATTACGAAGATCACCGCCGCTTCCTTTTCTTCTTCCGCCTCTTCTTACTCTTAGGTCGCATCCGTACCTTCCCCGCCCCCATCATGCGAGAATCAACCCCTGCCCCTTTGACCATCCCCTGCATCATCTCAAGCTGCTTTATTAGCTGGTTGACGTCACTCGGACTTGTGCCTGAACCCTTGGCGATTCGCAGCTTGCGGCTGCCCGAAAGGATATCCGGGTTGCGCCGCTCCTGGCGCGTCATCGAAAGGATAATCGCCTCGGTGCGCTTGATCTCGGCAGGATCGAAATCCGCAGGACTCATACCCTGCATCATACCCGCCGGCATCTTCTCAAGAAGCTTCGAGAGATCGCCCATCCTGGAAAGCTGTTTCATCTGAGCTAAAAGATCCTCGAAGTTGAGCCTGCCTTCCATGAGCTTTTCGGCAAGCTCGGCGCTACTCTGCTCGTCAACGACCTGACGCACCTCCTCGGCCACAGAAACGATATCGCCTTCGCCAAGGACACGGGCGGCGATGCGATCGGGATGGAATATCTCAAGGTCCTCGACCCTCTCCCCTGTGCCGATGAAGTAGATGGGCAGGCCGGTAACGTGCCTGAAAGAAAGTGCCGCACCGCCACGCGCGTCGCCGTCAAGCTTGGTGAGGATGCCTCCGGACAGGCGAAGCCTGGCGTGAAAATCCTTGGTCTGGCGCAGCGCATCCTGACCTACAAGACCGTCGAGCACGAGCAGGGTATAGGCAGGGGAAAGCTTGGATTTGATATCGGCAAGCTCGGCGACCATCTCCTCGTCTATGTGAAGACGCCCGGCAGAATCAATTATGACCAGTTCGTTATTTGATTTCTTCGCGTATTTGAGTGCCGCGGTGCAGGTTTCTATATCGCGGGATGTAGGTTTTGGAGGCCCAAAAAAATCTGCCTTGGCTTTTTTAGCCAGCGACTCCAGCTGCTCGACCGCCGCAGGCCGCTTGATGTCCGCGGCGACCAAAAGTGGGTGCTTGCCCGCGTACATCTTGGCCAGCTTGGCGGCCATTGTGGTTTTGCCTACGCCCTGGAGTCCGAGGAGCAAAATAAGGGTCGGAGTCTTTGTGAATCCCAGCTTCTCGGCCTTGCCGCCTAAAAACGCGGTTAGCTCCTCGTAGATCACCCGCAGCGCCTGCTTGCCGGGCTGAAGCGAGCTGTATATCTCGGTGGTGTTGAGCTTATCTTCCAGAGAGGTAATGAACGCCTTGGCCGCCTTGTAGTTCGTGTCCGCCTCAAGAAGCCTCACGCGCAGGGAGCGCAGAAATTCCTTGATCTCTTTTTCCGATAGGCTGCCCCTGCCCAAAAGCTCGCGCTTGAGCTTGGTAAACGCATCTTTCAGAAGGTCAAACATCTGTGATATTACCTTGTTGGCTTTTTTTATTTAAAGTCATTGGAGTATTTTACTTACTTCTCCTTAAAGATGCAACCTGCTCGGAAGATGTTTAATGGATATGGAGGGCGGGTTCTCTAACCCGCCAGATGCCCAAGCGATTGCTTCACAATCTCTTGGGGACCCCGTGTCGTTACAAGTAATTAATGAACGCAACAAGACGCTTGTTGCACTCCAAAGTTGAATGTAGTATTTGCATTTTGCACTTTGAAATTTGACTTATTAGCCCTTGACGGCGCGCACCACCTCAGAATAGTCGTCGGATTTGAACAACGCCGAGCCTACCACGAGTATCGAGGCACCGGCGTTGCGTATATCCGGCGCGGTCTCGGGGTTAACTCCACCGTCAACCGAGATGGGTAAAGAGAGTTTCTGGCGCTCGATCTCGCGCTTTAAGGTCTCGATGCGGAAAAGCGTCTCCGGGATGAAGCTCTGTCCGCCGAACCCTGGATAGACGCTCATTAAAAGCACCTGCGAGAGTTTTGGCAGGATCGGATATACGCTTTCGAGTGCGGTATCCGGGTTAAGTGTGACACCTATGGGTTTAGCGAGCTCAAGGAGCTTAGGCAGGGTGTCGGAATCCGCAACCTCGATGTGGTAAAGCACCTCGTCCGCGCCGGTTTCGATGAACTTAGGTGCGTAGCGAACAGGATCGGTGATCATGAGATGAGCGCGAAGCGGCAGCTTTGTGAGATTCCTGAGATGTTTGGTAACAGGCGGGCCGAAGCTTATGTTGGGGACGAAGTGACCGTCCATGACGTCGAGGTGGAACGCATCCACTCCGGCTTCTTCCGCGGCCTTGATCTCGAAGCCGAGTCTGGCAAAGTCGCAGTTAAGTATTGAAGCGGAAAACTCGATCATCTACACTATCCCCTTTCACAACTCATGCGAGCCTTCACCCCTGACCTTGAATATGGCACGCCGCCGGAACCGAATCAGGGTTCCTGGCCTACGGTAAGGTTTATCGTATCCCCTGGGCCGACCAAAACCCCGGGGTCAGGGGACTGCAGGATAACTATGCCGCCCTTGCCCGCTACCTCCATCCTACGAACCTCACCCAGGACAAGCGAGTCGGCCTCAAGCATCTCTTTAACCTTCTCCAGAGGTAGATCAATCAGGTTAGCGACAGGGATAGTCTTGCCAATCGGGCCTGCAGAGATATAGAGACGGAGCCTGGTTCCCTTTGCGACGCGAATCTCCGGATCAGGCTTCATGGCAACTATTCTTCCTGCGGGAACACTATCGCTCTGCACGGTATCCACCTGCTCGATCTCGAAGTTGCGGCGCTGGGCGATCGCCGTTGCCTGCTCCATGGTAAGGCCCAGGAGATAGGGCACGCGAACCGACTCCTCTCCAGATGATACGGCAAGCTGCACAATCCTGCCTTTCTTGATCTTGGCTCCGGCACCAGGTCTTTGCTCCACAACCACTCCTTCGGGGTAGAGTGTGTCGGGCCGCTTCTCGTTGGCAACTGACTCGAAGCCCTGTTCCTCCAGGAGTACGATCGCCTCCTCCAGAGGCAGACCTACCACCTCAGGAACCTCAACCTCGGAGCCTTTGCCGACGATCAAAGGCATCACTATATAATTGCCCACTAGGAATCCCAGGAGACCAAGCCCCAAGAATCCGCCGATGACAATTCCTACAATCGCCGAGATTTTCAGGGTACGCCTACCAGGGGATTTTTCAGACATCCTAACGCAGAACCCCTGCGACCACCAGATCTATCTGCGAGCCATTTGGAGCCATCTCGCCCGCTTTGGGCGTCTGTTTCATCACAGTCCCCTGATAGTACTCGCCCGTTACCCGATAGGTTATATCGCCTACTACAAAGCCCTTCTCTTCTATCGTTTTGCGAACCGTTGAGAGCTTGCGGCCCGTCACCTTAGGAACCTCAACAAGATCGGGACCAAGGCTCACGAACAACTCAACTTTGTTCCCCTTCTCTACGGTGGTTCCAGCCTCAGGATCGGTTCCTATCACCAGGTCTTCGGGCAAGGTATCGTATTTTGAGACGACGTCGGAGACGAAGAGTCCGGCGGACTGCAACGACTCGGTTGCCTGAACCAGCCCAATGCCGGCAAGCTGGGGCACCTGGATCATCGGTCTTCCACTGCTCAAAACGACGCGAATGATCCCACCAGGGCGAATAGACTCGCCGGGCTCCGGGTTCTGGGAAAGTATCACCCCCTCGTCAAAATCGCTGGGGTCCTCTCCTGCCGGAAGAATCACGAAGCGGTAAGGCTCAACCACCTCTTCGGCTTCGGCAACGCTGAGGCCCACTATCTCAGGGACCGGACGTGGACGACGAGAAAGAAAACCCGGGATCTGCAGCGCTATGGTAACTACGGCGGAGATAAGCAAGGCAACCCCGGCACAGATAAGCACCGAGATCCACAGGGTACGGTTGTTGGATCTTTTTTGTTCGTTCATGATGTTATCCCTCCTCCATTAGTCGTTTTCTTCTTCCTCTTCTTCATCACCCGAACCTACTAATACAAAGAGCTTTGAGCCTCTGATACTACACAAGCGTTCTTCATCCTTAAAGCTGGCCTTCACCTGGAGGATGTAGTTGGCAGGCTTATCTAGTTTATCCGCATCCATCTCCCAAACTACCGCCTTTCCATCCGGTTTAACTGTGGCATTTACAATAATCTCACCTTTTGGAATCGGAGCAAGCGTCCCAAGGGTCATAAGCCGAGCCTCGTATTCGCTAACCCCCTCGATGCGATCCCACGATAAAATCACCCTGCCCTCCTCGACCAAAACGGTGTCGGGGAGATGAAAGTTGACGCCTGCAAAAGGGATGCAGGTAAACTCCTCAAGCACAAGTGCCCGATCCTGCCTGAGCAAAAGCAACCGGTAGGTGGTCTCCTCAACGCTCAGGGTTTCAGGATCGCTAAAATACATCTCTGCGGCGAGGGTGCGTAAGGTATCCACCACAATGAAATCCTCGTTAACTTTCCTCTCCACTACCACACCTTCACCATCATCTTCTGAAAGACCCTGCCAGGAAAAATTAACCGCAGCGTATGAGAATAGGCCTTCTTCTTTAGTAAGGCATACCGTTTCTGTATGCACCCTTATCTTACCGAGTTCCGTCTCGTATAAAGGCTCATCAAGTCTGTCGCAGTTCAGGGCCAGAAGGACAACCCCGGTTGCAGCCAGGATGATCATCACCACAAGATATCTTGCCATCAATCCTCCTTCTTGCGATCCGTAATCTTACGGCTATCCTGAGGCATGTCAAGCGCGAAGGTCTTATTGCGTGAGTGCTCGCCCTTGATAAGATTAACACCTGAGCGCGGCAGGCCGAAGTGTTTCGCCAACAGCTCGCGGGTCTCCTGGTTAGCCTTGCCCCTCTCGGGAGCGGAGTGCACCCAGACCTTGAGGTGATCCTTTCGGAGTTCCTCAACGCGTTGTCTTGACGCTTTGGCAACCACGCGCACCTGGATCAAACGCATAACTAGCGCCCTTGAGTCTTAAGACGAATCCCGCGCCGACTTGAGGTTATAAAGTTCAGAAACTCCGCCACTTCCGGTATCGAACGCTCTTCTGCTGAAAGCTCGAGAAGCGCCTTGTCGCGCGGTCTGGGGTCCTGGTAAATCATACGGTAGAGTTTTGTTATGAGCGTGCGGCGCTCGAGCGGGAATCCGGCACGCTCAAGCCCCTTCCGGTTGATGCCCACAATCCTGAAAGGGTGACCCGAACCCAGAAGGAACGGCGGCAGGTCCTGAGTAAGGTAGGAGTGCGCACCTACCATTGCCAGTCTGCCTATGCAAACGAACTGGTGCACGCCGCTTGAGCCGCCAAGAAAGGACCGCTCGCCGATTTCAACGTGTCCTGCAAGCTGGACCCCGTTGGCGAGGGTTACCCGTTCTCCTAACTTGCAATTATGCGAGACATGTGCGTAGGCCATGACGTATGAGCCCTTGCCCACTTTCGTCGTCTCGCCCTCACCTGTGGCCCTGTGCAGGGTGGCAAACTCCCGAATCGTGACGTTATCTGCAATATCAAGAAAGCTTCGCTCATCCGCAAATCGGGTATCCTGGGGCAAACCGCCCAACACCGCGTGCTCTGCTATCGTGCAGTTCTTGCCGATACGCACGCAAGGTTTGATGACCGCATGGGAGCAGATGCGTGTCTCGGCTCCGATTATCACATCCTCCTCGATCACTGCGTAGGGACCGGCGCTTACGCCCTCACCGAGCTCTGCCTGGGAGGAAACTACCGCAGTCGGATGGATATCTGGCATCTAAAGGATAAGCCTGTAAATTACAACACCCTAAGCGTCGGTATTCGAAAAAAGCCCTATAAGGAAGGTTGCCGTGGCTGCCAGCTCGCCGTCTACATGGGCTTGTGCCTCTATCTTGGCCTGCTCGGTGCGCTCCGCCTCGCGGTGATAGATCAACCGGGCGTGCATCTCCAGTTTGTCGCCCGGTCTTACCGCACGGCGGAAGCGTACCTTGTCCACGCCCATGAAGACCATGTTGCGTTCCTCCGGCTCGGTGCGCGGGCCAAGGATAATGAGGCCCGAAAGTTGGGCCATCGCCTCGACGATCAAAACACCAGGCATAACCGGGAAGTCGGGGAAGTGTCCTGCAAAGTAAGGTTCGTTGTGTGTTACGTTCTTATACCCCCAGATCTCTTTCCCCTCGAGCCGGGTTACCCGGTCAACCATCAGGAAGGGATAACGGTGATGCAGTTTGGCGCGAATGGCGTCTATATCCAAAGCTGTCATCTAAGACCTCCTTGAGAAGAATTTTGATGACCTTATGTGTCTCGCGGTGACCGGTTCCGAATGCCCTGATCTTGAGCGGTGCCCGAATCCCAATTAAAGCCAGATCGCCGATCAAGTCAAGCACCTTATGGCGCAGCATCTCATCGGCGAACCTTGCAGGATAAGGAAAGCTCAGCCTGCCGCTTCGGTGAACGTCGAAGGGATAGGGAAACTCAGGGTAGTATCCGACCGCAAAGGTCCTGGCAGGGGCGATCTGGGAGCCAAAAACCTCCTCGATGTTCTGGAACCGCCGAACCATCAAACCACGATGAAGAAAAGCGTAGCTTAACCTGAGTTCTGCTGCCGGAGACACGTATAAAAAACGAGCGCCTTCGATCACCACGAGCGATGCAGAAACCTCCAGCAGCAGTCGAGAAACCCCTTGGGTAACCACCCCGGCCTTCTTGATCCCCTGAACGTAAGGCAACGCACTCCCGTCGAGAAAGGGCAGCTCAGCCCCGTCAACGTCAACGCAAGCGTTGTCTATCCCCATCCCCCACAAGGCGGCCAGGAGGTGCTCCACGAATACAAGCTCATCCTCGCCGGTCCTGAGAACCACCATGTGAGAACGAACCTGTGCATTCTCCACACAAACAGGGAAGGTGACGCTTGCGCTCTTGTCAATGCGGCGCAGGAGGAGTCCTGTATCCGGCTCAGCCGGACTGACGCGAACCCGGCTCGAGCCCCCACTCCACAGGCAGTGACCGCCAAGCTCGAAGGGGGCCTTAAGTGTCTTTTGTAGACTCATCTCTAAAAAGCCGCGCCTGCGCGCGCAAGCTCAGGCGGTGGGGGCGGGCAGGTATGCCTGAAACCACGGCACCGGCCTCGATGTCCTTGAAAACGGCGGACTTGGCAAGCACTACCGCGCCTTCGCCGAGGCGGACGTGGTCTTTGACCCCTACCTGACCGGCAAGCGTAACGTTATCCTCAAGGATACTCGAGCCGGCGATACCGCATTGTCCGGTTATAAGACAATTCTTGCCGATTCTCACGTTATGTGCGATGTGCACCAGGTTGTCTATCTTGGTTCCCTGACCGATTCGCGTCTGGCCAACCGTGCCGCGGTCGATGCAAACACCTGCCGCGATCTCAACGTCTTCCTCGATCACCACCCTGCCCAGATGCGGGACGTGTTTGTACGATCCATCGGGATTCTTGACATATCCAAATCCTTCGGAGCCGATGACCGAACCTGCACCGATCTTAACGCGTGCGCCTATCTGAGAAAGCGCATGGATGGTCACGTTGGGACCTATCAAGCAATCCGGGCCGATCCGAACCCCGGGTCCAACATAGGCGAAAGGCAGAAGTACAGACGAGGGATCAATCAGGGCAGAATCCGATACGTAAACGAGGTTCGGAGATTGTTCCTCTGAAGCCTGTGGAAACGTTTCCAGGGCTTTAACCCAGGATTGACGCACCTCGTGGAGGGAAATAATGGAGCGCGCTGAAAACCTCTCGGGATGCAAGCGTGTGATGACGCAACCTGCACGAGAAGCCGAAAGCTCTGCTGCATCATCCCCATCGTAGAAGGTAAGTTCATCAGGCGATGCCTCCTCAAAAGCAGCCGGACGCACAAGCTCTACCCCCCCATCCCCCAAAAGCTCCCCTACTAAGAGTCTGGCCAATTCACCAGCGGTCACAACTTACCCTCCGCTTTAGTTACTCCTATCTGCAGAGCTTGCTATCCCTGCATCACTCTTTGCCGGCAATAAGATAGGCCTGAAGCTTGGCCGCAAGCCCGCTTACCTTCTGCTCAAACAGGGCCTCTTCCTTCTCGGAAATCCTATCGGTAACCGGTGGAAAAACCTCATCTTCTTTGGGTTTAAGAAGCTTTAGGGTCACCACGATATCACCGCCTTGTCTCTCGACCGTCCCCATATAGACGAACTCTGCATCCAGATGTCGGCCTATCTCCAACGCGGTTGCCTCCTCCAGCTCACGATCGAACGAACCGCCGTATTGCAAAAGCATCGGTTCAATTTCGTGATCTGCAAGAAGCTCAAGCCTCAGCTCCTGCTCAAACTGTGAGACAACCCTCATGACCACCATGCGTACCTTTCTGCCGAGTTCCTCAGACTGACTTTTCTCATCCAAGGCGGCGATACCGAAAATCGCCACCTTCTTCTTGGCGCCTGAGGCGATTGCAGCGTATTCACGGTTGAGCTCCTCGATAACCTGGGAGGTAATATCGAGCGAGACGTCGGCGTAAAGGAGGCTTCCTGCGGCCACGTCAAGCACAATAGAAATCCCTTGCTCTTGGGCGATCTCTTCGATCACCTCATTCATTTTGTCGATCACCGGGGCAAAAAGCTCGCGGTGCTTCTGGTCCACCTTGCCGTCCTTGCCCCATATATCCTGCCCAAACGTCTCGAGCTGGTGTCGCATGGCCGTAAGTTCCTGCTGTCTGGCACGCAGCGCCTCCTCGGAAAGCATGGGCTGCTGTGTCTTGAACTCGTCCTCCGCGGTCTGATAAGTCCGCCTGAGTGAATCCAGTTCGAACTTCCACTGGAATACCGCCTGGTCAAGGGTGGCGCGTGCGATCTTTGCATCCTCAAACTCGTTAAGGATCTTGTCCGAATCGATAAAGGCGATCTTGTCCTGCGCCGATACACAACAGAACGCTAAAAGCACCCCTATGATTGTAGCTAAAGTTTTATTCCCCATAGCTTGAACTTTAATGCCGAGAACGCATTTGTCAAGCCGTCACCGCTCGTAACACACCAACCCCTTCGGACTTTTTATTCTACTGAGGGAGTATGGGAAGGTGGAGTTACAGAGGGGGGAGTTGACACATTCACATAGTTAAGTATTCTAAACAAACCAAACCCAAAGGAGGGTTTATGAAAAAGGCGACATTACTGTTGCTTGCAGTGGTGATCGCGGCTCTCGCATACACCCCTAACTCATTCCGTTACTCCTCAACCGCAGGGATACTGTGGGACGACTACGACTGGTTCCTGGCTGATCCCGCACGCATCCCTTTAATCGAGGGCTACCAGCTCTACACCAACCTTGCCAACTTCGTTTCAGGCAAGGAGCATCCCCTGTCCGATTCGATCGGATTCCAGGGACCCGGCTTCTATCTCATCGGAGGCAAAGGCTGGGGCCCGCCCCTTGGCATAGCCGGGGTGTTCGACACCCGGATGCTTAAAATCGCCGACCCTACCGGAATCGGGGATCAACTGGGACATGCTTCGGAAGCAGACACAAACTATACCGTTGATCCAGACGACGGCTCGATTATCGGAACCGACATCTCTACCCAGGTCGTAGACGCATACCACACCCGCAACGACTTTGACGGCTACCTCGGCCTGGGATACACGCTCGGCGAGACGTTCAGTATGGGGCTTGGATACTACCACGGAAGCAACAAGACGAGCTGGTTTCCCGCAGACAACAATCAGATCATCAGCAATTATTCGTACACCACCGGCTTGGACTCCTACGATACCAGCTACTCCTTCAACGAGACAACGACCAAGGAGATGAGTAACCGGATAAAGCTGGGAATCTGGACAGAGATAGATTACTTCCAGTTTTCCGGCTACCTGGGCGCGGATATCTTCAGCGGCAACAACGGACTTGACAGCCTTTACCGCTACTCCCTGGCTGAAAGTTACCCCGGACTGAACGCGAGAACCGACACAATGCTGAACAACCTTGGAACCTGGCCTTACTCAGGCATGGGGATACCGGTTGAACTTCTGGGCATCTACGAGATCGACGAAGGCCAGGAGATTTGGTTCTCCGGCGGCGTAGAGTATCGAACCTGGAAATTGAAAGAAGGCGCCGGTATCAAGAACGTCAGCATGGACACCCTGCTACAGGACTACGAGGAGGCGCCCGATACTTTCACCCGGACTACGGCCAACATCGACTCAATGCGCACCGACGGTTCAGGCTCATACTCCGGCCTGGCTTACAACCTCGGGGTCAAGGGCGTCTTCGCTATAAACGAGATGGTCAGTTTCGGACTCGGGGTGCACTTTGTAGGCTCTTCCGGAAGAGACTCCACCTATAACGAACACACCGATTTCAACCTCGCTTCGCTCGACGACGGCGACGGCATGGGAGAGGTCACGGACGTTACTACGACCACCCTTAAGACCTACTCAGACTACCTGATTAACAAGGCCTCAAGCATGGCCTTTCACTTCCCGGTAGGGGTCGAGTTTGCGCCCATCAAATGGCTGGCGCTTCGTTTGGGCGCCACCTACGTTCACGAGATGAGCACCTACCGCACATGGGCCGAGGCAATAAGTGCTATCTATACGGAAACTTACACTCAATTCGGCGACGGCACCAGCGATGCCTCCACTACCTACCTCCCCTATGACATTGAACATGCCGAGGGCGAACAGAAGGAGACGCTGGATAAGGTAACCTACGACTTCGGGATCGGGTTCAAGATAACCGAGAACCTCCAGATCGACCTGATGGGCTTTTCCGACCTATTGGATATGGGCAACTGGCGTCTCTCTGCTGTATTCAAGTTCTAAAGGCGATCTTTGCGAGCGGCGGTTTTACCGCTGCTCGCTTCATCTTAAAGGATTAAAGGAGAAGCGTTGATCAAAAGAGCAGCATTCCTCTTATGCCTGGCTGTTCCGTTACTCGCAATAGATTGGGCTAACCCCGCCTCGATGGATCCTACGAGTGTGGAGCCTGCCGATGTCTTCACCGCCAATCCAGACAGCCTACACATGCTTGCCCGTGAGGCTTACAATAAGAAAAACTACATGGAGGCTGCCCGATACTACCTCGCGGTGGCCCATTACCAGTCGGATAACGTAACCGCGATCTACAACCTGGCCTGCTGCTACAGATTAGTGGGTGATGAAGAGCGTACGGTCGCATTCCTTAATGCCGCATGGGAGCGAGGCTTCGCCGATCTCGAACATATAAAGAAGGACCCCGACTTCAAAAAAGTTCGCAAGAGCGAGGCCTTCAAGGAACTGGTTGCCAAATTCGAGGAGGAAGTAAAGGCGAAGAAAGAAGAGTGGGCAGGCGTCGAACAGTTATCATTCCGTACCCAAACGATCCAGCTTGCAAGCCTTATCTATCCCGCCGATTATGATTCCACTCGCTCCTACCCACTTCTTGTATTCCTTCACGGGCGGGGAGGATCGGCTCAAAACTCCCTGCATCTATTTGCCGACGTGAAGGGGCTTGAGCAAAGTGAGGAGATCGCAGCAAAGCTTTCTTCTTACTTTATCTGCGTTCCTGACGCCCCTTATCCACTGGACATAGGAACAGAGGTAGGCCACAGCTGGGTGATTGAGGCGGCACCTGACGGTGAAACGAGACGCCTTTCTTTTGAGCGCTCGGCAGACCTCGTCATGGATATGCTGGATGATCTGCTTGCCCGTTATCCAATCGATACCACAACGGTCTATCTCTTCGGATTCTCTCAGGGCGCGGGGTTGACCTATATGGCAGGGCTTGCGCATCCAGATCGCTTCGCCGGCATCGCTTCCTTCGGAGGGTGGCTCGATGATAAGCTGACCGACGAGGTGCTTGAGCAGGCCAAAGACCTGCAGGTATTTATTGCTCATGGAACCAAGGACCGATCGGTTCCTTACAAGTTAGGCAAGAAAGCCTACAAGCGGTTGGAGAAGCACGGCTACGACGTTACCCTGGAAACCTTCGAGGGCGGGCACTTCATCCATCCTGAAAAATTCCTTGCCATGCTCGAATGGATGGAGGGGAAACAGGGCGATTGACAGCTATCTATAACCGTTATATACTCCACGGATAATTGAGGAGATCTACGTTATGAAAATCATGGTGCGAGGCAAGGGTGAGGCGGGGTGGAAGCCGTTGGATGAGTCTCACTATGACAGCGAAGCCCACCTTCAGGGATTGCTTAACAAGGATATCAGCCTGATACCTATGGAACCACCTCTTCTCGCCTCGGCCAGCGAGTTCGGACTTCCCGGCTCAGGGGCAACCGATATCGTCGCCGTGGATCAGGACGGTGCCATAACCATCATCGAATGCAAGCTGGCGCAGAATCGAGAAGTGCGCAGGATGGTGATCGGTCAGCTTCTCGAGTACGCTGCGTTCCTTGCCAAGATGTCTGCGGACGAGTTTGTGGAAAGGTTTGATGAACTGGCCGACGCTCCTTTGTACCAAACCATGGCCGAGAAGGTGGAGGACTTCGAGGAATCTGTCTTCAAGGAAAACCTGACTGACAACCTAAAGGAGGGTAGATTCACCCTGATCGTTGCGGTTGACCACATCAATGATGAGCTTCGCGAGATAATCCTCTACCTTAACGCCCACAGCGACTGCACGGTAGGGGCGCTTGAGCTAGAGTACTTCAGGGATGAGCAGCGTGAACTGCTCGTCCCGCATCTCTACGGCGGCCCGGAGGTAAAGGAAGCGGCTGGTAAAAAGTCAACGAGACGAGAAAACAGGGAGTGGAATCGAGATTCATTCTTCAGAGCAACAAGAGAAGAGCAAGGATTAGATGAGGAGTACGTCAACGCACTCGAAGAACTTCTAGATTTCTCGCAAAAGAATGCGGATGAATTTGTTTGGGGTAAGGGAGGAAAGTACGGTTCCTTCGGCTTCAAAATTGCTAAAGGAGAACATGTTGCGGCAGTATTCTTTGCCTATACCGATGCCACCATCAACATATTTTTCGATTCTTTAAGTCGGATCACCGAAACTTCTGATTTGGAGGAATTCCGTCGCAAGCTGAATGCTATACCAGAAGTATCTATCAATGAAAAAAGGAGCTTGGATACACTTGTAAGCACTTTTGGTAAGAAGCCTTTGCGCGACGAATCCGCCTTAAAAACCTTCAAGGAAGCCGTACTGTGGATAAGGGATAAGATTCGCTCATACGATGAATGAATAGAAAAGCAATAGATATCCTCCTTGCCAAGGCATCAGCCCCGATCCGGTGCCGACGAGGACTAACCGCAGGCAGACGCTGGAGGCTACCTTCAGGCTGTTGCTGATTAAATTGTCTTAAAAACCACCTGTTGCCTTATCTAAATTCTACCTGACCGAAGGACGACACATGCGGAGTAAAGTAAGGGTTTGTCCATCTCAGGTTTCCTTATACCTCGTTTGCGGGAAGAGTATGTAAATAGTTCTTGTTGATAACGTGTTATTTCTCTTTTCAACTCCGCTGGATTCAATGCCTCATACCGTCTGTTTAGAAGCTCCTTCAGCTCTGGAGAGACTTCTGTGTACTCAAGGAGCCTGCGCTTCTCCCAGGTTCTTAAAACCCATGAGGCATGGTGTCGTGTGTAGCCGGTCAAGACCACAAACTCGTCAAGCATCTTAGTCTTCTCCTTCTTAGGAGCCTTCTGATAACGCTCAAAACTCCCCTTGGTCACGACTCTCCTTTCTTGCAACGTCAATGCCATATGACCGTCTCCTTTTCTTGTTCTTAATGGAAACGATCATACCCTGATCCACGTTCATGTGGATTTTTACGTGAGGCAACTACTCAAGTTATTCCGCAAGCGTCATCCTTCGGTCAGGTGGATTTTTGATGAGGCAATGCGACCCCTTGACACCCTCGATCCAAAGGGTATTATCAACCCATGTTAAAGCGAAGCCACTTATTCTGGTTTGTCATCGTACTCATCGGTTGCGCCCGTCAGGGAGCGATTCCGAATACGGATCGCTTCCCGCCGCATCTTGTCTCGGTGACTTGCCCAAACCGAGACCAGGTAATCATGAGTTTTGATGAGGAACTCGACTCGACCGCCCTGCTCCCGACCACTTTCCTTTTGAGCTCATCGCGGGATACGGCCAGGATCCGTTTCATAACAAAAGACCCTGCCGACTCCAAAACCTTGATTCTACTTACCTCGCCACTTCTTGATGAAACATACCGGCTATCAGGACTGGCCCTGGATCGCAAGGGCAACGCATCATCAATCCGGTCGAGCTTTCACGCCTCAACCCGCCAAGATACAACCCCCCCCGCTATACTCGTATCACCCGGTGATCCCCAGACGACCTTCCCCTATAGTATCCGGTTCGAGTTCAGCGAACCCGTTGACACAAGTCGGGGCATGCCGATACCCTTCGCTCCACCCGCATCCGAGGAAGCGCTCTCCGGTTCATGGAACAGGGACCTCACGCGCTACAGCATACGTATTGCCGATACCACGCTTAGGGGTCTCCCCTTCTATCTTGTTCTTCTGCCCGGAGTCTCGGACTTTGCAGGCAATCGTGTAACTGAGGGTCTGGCCGCTTTTGTGTATTCGGATACCGGACTCCTCCTTCGCGACATCCGAGGCAAGGTAAAAACCACCGAAGGCGCGTCTGCCTCTAGAGCGATCGTTCTGTTCAAGACGCCCGAGGAGCCGTTTGCCCTCACGATCACCGACTCCTCAGGGGCTTTTATTGCAACCATCGAGGAACGAGAAGAAACAAGGATCGAGGCGTGGTTCGACCGGGACGGCAACGGCGTATACGAAGAAGAAGCAAGCTTGTCCGCACAACCTCTTCCTGACAGCGTGACACTCGTGACCCGTCCTGCCTCAGTCCCCATGCGCCTCGACCAACTCATACACCAGACCCAGTGAAGCCTTTAGACTGGATTCTTCGCGGCCTCATCCTGGCTGGTCTGGCTACGCTTTTCATCCCTTCTATCCCTCTACCGAGGCCCGGAACTCGTCCCCGTCTGATTCTGCTTGTGGATGCCTCTTCGAGTATGTCCAGCGAAGAAAAACAGAACCAATACAGGCAACTTCTGGCGGAGCTGAAAGGACTGCAAGGAAGCGTTGTTCTGGACGCTTACCGTTTCGCCGATTCCCTTGCCCCGCTTAAGGATCCTGCCGGGGTAAAGTTCAACGGCCGCCGCAGTGACATCCATGCCGCGCTCGGCTCACTGGACACTAAAGGGACCGATGCTATCCTACTGGTAAGCGACGGGCGGCACAACGGCCCGGATGAACTGGGGGGTAAGCTTTTGCCGATACCTCTCCACGCACTCGCAATCGGAGCAAAAAACCTCCCCGATATAGGCATAGAAGAACTCCAGATGCTTGACTCCATTCAACTGCGTGTCAGGTTGAGATCGAATCTTGAAGCCGAAACCATTAGTCGGTTAGACTTCTATAAAGGGGGTCACAAGGTTACGGGACGTGAAGTGAAAATCGCAGCGGATGGACTGACCGAACTAACCGTTCCGCTACCCCAAGACGGCTCGAAAACAACCTGGCGAGTGGAACTCGACAGCTTGCCCTTGGAAGACAGACTGGACAACAACACCCTTGTTTTTCGAGCGCCCCAGAAATCAAGACAACTGGAGGTGCTCTTCATCGCAGGAACGATCTCACAGGAAACGGAGTTGATCCTTGCGGCACTGCGTAACCTGCCTGGGATAAGGCTCTCCACGCACGTCGAGGTCGCGCCGGGTAGGATCGTTGGGAAGGCGACAAAACAACCGGACGTGCTGGTCGTTGGCCCGATGCGAACCGACCTATCGGAAAGAACCCAGGAACTGGTAAGGGATGCCGTAAAGGAAGCCGTGCCTGTTATGCTCATCTCTGTGGCCGAGCGTCCCCCATCCGGCTTAAGGGATCTAATACCCCTTAAAGCAACTAACCGTCGGTTCGATCCCACCCCCCCCTGGCAATACTCGCCACTTGCAGAGCTTCTCATGGCCGGATGGCATCCTGAAACAGGAGGTGCAGAGAATCCATCGCAGGCCATGTGTGTGGCAAAGCCCGGCGCCCAAACCCTGGTAGGCAAAGACGGAGCCGCATTTATAGCAGGAGCCAACGAGCCGGTCAGAACGGTCGGGGTCGAGCTGCCTGATCTCGTTTCAGCCATCCGGCGGGATCGGGAAGGTTTTAGCTCTTTTATCCGAACCGCACTGGCCTACCTTGTAGAAGGTGAGGGATTCCCTTTCAGGTTCGGGGTGGAGGAATCAACCGATGCTTCATTGAGGCTTGTACTCTTTTCTGAGGTAGAGGTGACCGGGGGCGGAATCCAAGCCTGGCTGATGCCGGACTCGCATGCGCTGAACGTCATCCCATTGAGTACCAACTCGTTTCGTCTTTCTGGAACGCCGCCCGCCGGAGCCTATCGCCTTGGTATCTCATGGAACAATCAAAGATTCGCCCCACGGGGTGGAATCGAAATAACCCCGGCTCCTCCCGAACAGCCCTCGCGGGGAGCCAACTATGAGCTGCTCGCGCATCTGGCATGGCAAAACTCAGGAGAACTCGTTACGATTACAGAATTGGAAGAACTCGTTGAATCCATCCCACGCAGAAAGACCTTTAATTTCAAACCACTACAGAACCCGTTGCTCGTGATCCTGGTGGTGGCCCTTTCCCTGGTGGAGATATGGCACAGAAGAAAGACAGGCTTGCCCTGATCGGGACTCTTGTCTTTGCAGTTCTGGCATTAGGTGGCGGATTGGGAGAATATATGGGGCAGGAACTAAGCCAGCAGGGGCTGGGGGGGCGTTTGGTGGTGTTTCTTCTTTCCATGATGCCCATCTCCGAGCTGCGCGGAGCCGTACCACTGGGTATACACGGCTTCGGTCTTCCCTGGCTTGAAGTCTCGCTTATAGCGCTTGCAGGAAACATCCTGCCTGTGATCCCTATCCTCTTTCTTTTTGACGCCGTAATGCGCCTCCTCGGTCGCCTCAAGATATTCCGCCGTTTCTTCGACTGGCTCATTGCTCATGCCCAAAGGAAGGGGGGACTCATCGAACGCTACGAGTATCTGGGGTTGTTCCTGTTCGTAGCGATACCTTTACCTATAACCGGCGCATGGACCGGCGCTCTTATCGCGTCTGTTCTGAGGATGCCGCCCTGGCGCTCTTTCCTTACGATCTGCGTGGGGGTGCTCACGGCGGACGTTATCGTAACTTCCTTTTCCCTGTTAGGATGGTGGGGGCTGGCAGCGGCTGTAATCGTACTGCCTGTGCTGTGGTTTTTCTCACGTTGGTTGGAGACTAAAGGGAAGAAAAAAACCGGAGCCGACGAGACTCGAACTCGCGACCTCTAGCGTGACAGGCTAGCGTTCTAACCAAACTGAACTACGGCTCCCTGAAATTGGATTATATTTAAAGCGAGGCCCGTGTCAACCACACGGGCCTTTCAACTTTCCTCGTCTAACGTTACTCTTTCCCTATTGGAAAATAAACTCTACACGCGCGTACTCTGGGTTCTCCACAACGGCAATCTCAGTGTGGTAAAGACGCTCGCTAAGATAACGCTGTGCGATATCGGCTATATAGCTATCCGAAGCGGTTATTCTGATCCGGGAGAAACCCTTCTCTTTGAAGCGGTTGAGAACGTACTGATAATAGCAAGCGATCTTTTCAGAGACAATCGGATCGTAGGTTGCAATCTCTGATTCCTTCACCGCAACTACGCTGTCGTAAGCAATCCCATTCAGATCGATAGGCCGGCCGATCTTGCGCATGCGGGAACCGTCTTTCATGGTCAGGATTATAATGTAGGAATAGACATCGCCTACACGCATCACCTCGGTGAGTTCGTCACCGCGCCCATCCCAGCTAATGGAAGCCGGCAGGGAGCCTTTACCTTGAAGGGTGCGAAAGGTACTACCTCTTGCATCCAGTATCTGCACTTCCCATTCGCCCACACCACGCTCCTGGTAGGGAGCCGTTTCTACACTCAAAACCTCGTGGTCAAGATTGTAGAACCTGGGAATCTGAACCGGGATACGCAAAAGATAGGGATCGGCCATGAAGGTGCTTCGACCAACCGCCATCTCCACCTGGGTGATAAGGTTTGGGTCAAGGATGAACCTGTTGGCACCCAGGAGAATCCCTATAGGTTGGTAAGGATCTATCTCGTAGTAAAACGCCTTCGGCTTACTCTCGATGATTGCTTTCCCTGTTACAACCCTTTCCCCTAGCTGCTGCCCTAAGAGAGTTACCGGAATAACGACTAACGCCGTCAAGAGAACAAACAGTATCTTCCTCAAAGCGAACCTCCTAAGTCAAGATGAACCTGAAGGTAATGGTAGCGTTTCGTTTACCAATACCATCGGCGGGCTTGAACTTCCAGCGAGCCAGGGCTGACTTAACCTGGGAATCCCAGTTCGGATAGCCGGTGCTCTGGACCACGATCATAGTGGAAAGCACGTTCCCTGCGGCATCGGCTGCGAAGCGGATAGTAACCGTGACATTGGTCAGACCCTTCTGCCTTGCCCAGGGCGGATACGCAGGGAAGGGGCTGGTTACAATATCTGAAGGCGACAGGTCGCCCGAGAGAGAAAAGGTCGACTTCTTAGCGCCTCCATCAGTAACGGCCTGTTTAGCCGCGCCATCACCACCGGCTTTCTCAAACTTAGGTTTCTCCACCTGAGAGCCGATCTGTGTGGCTTTACTGTCCAATTCGATTGAACTGCCAGCGCCAGACGCGATTTGATCGAAGGGATTCTGGGCACCAGTGCCGCCGACACTACGTGAGATGTCGATCGGAGCCTGGGCCAATATCTCCTCCGTCGAAAGCCGCGCATTGGGATTGATTCGGATAACATCACCGGTTAAGCTGGCCTGGCCCTTATCCAGGGAGAACTCATCAACATCTATCTGGGACTGGAAAGAAACCTTGCCCTTTGAGAGATCGATGGGTGCAGTCTCGTCTGCTGTGCCGCCCGGCATGAACTGTTCCTGCTGAACAAGCTGCTGGGCTTTAGGGGGCAAAGTGGGATCATAGGTCACATCTATATTCTGACCTAGATCTTCACTTACTTTGCGTCCCCTCAAATCCAACGAGAGGAAGAAAATCAACCCATGCAGGGCCACTGAAACGGCAAGCCCGACCCACAGCCGTTTGTTTGCAAAAATCTCACCAAGACCGCGAGCCGTGTTAGAGATGGCCAGCCACCACGCATGCAACCAATCCCTGGGATGCGGGCTGATCTCTAATCCCATAAAACTAGCCATTTTTCATCTCCTTCATTAGCCACTGGTGGCTTCTTCTTTCTTGACAATGCGCTTAGTAGATAGCGCTATGCGCTGCGCTCCCGCACCTTTAACCATCGTTAAAAGATCCATAACCCATTGGGAAGGTGCACTCTTATCAGCACGAATAACAACCAGATAGAAGGGGTCCTCGCTCATCTTCTGCTGAATCCTCCGCTCGACAGAAGGTAGGGACATAAGCGAATCGTTGAGATAGAGCTCACGATCCTCAGGATTATACATAGTACCTACGAGGGCTATCGTCATGTTGTCCTCTGTTTTTCGTTCCATCGTGTTAGCTCTGGGCACCTCTACAGGAGTCTCTTCATGCGTAAGCAGTTGCGTCGCGGTCATCATCATCATCAGAACGATAATCAAGGCCACAGCAGCCATAGGCATGATAGCCTTCTGGACGTCAAGCTCACGCTTTGCCTTATGCTCAGCCATTACGACCCACCTTCTTCTAAAGGCTTACCTCGCAGGAGTGCCAGTTTAACCGCCTTCTTCTCCTTTGCCAGATCGAGGATCTCTACCACGTCGCCGTGGCTAACCCCACCGTCAGCACGTACCACTACCATCTTATCAACGCTGCGCTGGAGCAGAAGCTCAATCAGTGGGCCTATCCGTTCTTTCTCGATAGGCTCCTCGTTCAAAAGATAGGTGCCGTCGGCCCTAAGGTAGATGGCAACCTTGAACTCATCGCTTTGGTCGGTTGCTCCTCCGGAAATTACGCCTGGGGCCTTCACAAAGATTCCGCTCTCCAGAAGCGCAGGAAGGGTAACGATGAAGAAGATAACGAGGCTCAGGGCAATATCAACCAAAGAGGTGATCTGAGCCTCTCCGGATCGATGCGCTTTCCTGCTAGGCTTGCGGATTCTCATAGGAACCACCTTTGGACATCGAGATGAGCTTGAGGAGCTGACGCATGAAGGACTCCATCTCATCCGTCAAATCGGTGGACTTCTTGGCAAAGTAGTTGTAGGCCCAGATAGTCGGCACGGCAACTATCAATCCGAAAGCGGTAGTGTAAAGGGCTTCCTGAACACCTTTCGCAACCACGGCAGGGCCGCCCGAACCAGACGTAGCGATGTTAGCGAATGCGTTGATAAGACCAAGAACTGTGCCCAAAAGTCCTAGAAGCGGCGCCACGTTGCCTATGGTGTTCAGACCACCAAAGAAACGTTCCATCCTGGTCCGCTGCTCGAGGATCTCGCTTTCCATGAGCTCAACGATCATCTCGTCGGGGAGATTGTAGTTCTCGAAAGCAACACGAACAATGTGAGCGAAAGGAACATCGTAGTTCTTTACCAGGGCAAGCACCTCGGGGATACCACCTGTTGCAAACGTCTCCTTAACCTTCTCGAAGAACCTCGCGGCCTTGACACGTCGTTTGCCGAAGTAGATAAACCGTTCCACGATCAATGCGATCGCGATAACTGAAACCCCGAGAATCACTGTCATAACCCAACTGAATTTCGGATTGACCAGCTGGAGTAACTTCATCGTACCTCCTTTAACAATGCTTTGACCAAAGTATAGTCCATTTTTCCCTTCTTGTCAAGTCTTTATCCCCTAATGGGATACATCCTTGAAATCACCACTTTTTCTCATCTATAAGACGTTTGAGCTCGCCTTTACGTTTACGGAAAGAAGACAAGTTGCCTAACTTCCAAGACGCGCAATTCCAACCACTTACCACCTGCCGCCCGACTCTTAAACAAAAACCGCGGCACTCCCCTGAGGCTTAAACGTATTATTATAATAAAATTTGAACAAAGGTCAATCGGAAAGATACCCTGGGCAAAAAGCTCAGTCATAAGACTGAAGGCCAGGATATCTCCGAAAGATGGAAATCCGTACTTCGAAGACGTCGAACCCCTCTAGCGGACAAGCAACTCGGCTGAACGCCGCAGGGATTTAATATCATCCAGATACTCCTTTACAAAATCAGTCTGGGCGTAGGAGTTCTCAAGTCGATTCAAAGCCTCGATGGCCTTTTGGCCATCTTCCTTGCGAGCGAAGGCCTCGCCGTTACCCGCACGTTCCAGGAGGGCCGCTGCCTGGAAAAAAAGCACACGTGGGGCAAGCTCATACAGATCAGGATAGGATCTCATGAATATCTCGCTTCGAAGTATTACCCGTTCCCAGTCCTTGGAGAGCACCGCGGCACGAATCAGTTCGTAGGATGCCTCGGGTAGTATGTTACTTACATCCTGAAACTTACTCCACCGGATGATTCGCTCAAGCCTTTCTATGGCAGGTCCGTAGTCGGCGAGTTCAATCTCCATGCGCGCGAGCTGCAAGAGAAGCGGCGGCAGGTATGCGCTTTGAGGATTAACGTGGGAAAGCTTTGCAACTACACCGATAAGATGATCGGTCTGCCAAAGCGCCGTATCCCGCTCTCCGATTCGATAGTGGAAAGCCTCCAGGGGCAACGTCGAGTTCTGAGCAAGACTGAAACTTTTTGCCACTTCCATAGCCTGCTCCTCATCGCCTTTGGCCATAGAGGCGTCGAAGATCAAGAGAAGTATCTCTTTATACAGATCGACAAACGGGAAATGGTGGAGTTTCGCCTGCCTAATGAGACGATTCAGGGTCTTTTCTGCCGCATCCACATCATCCATTTCGATCTGAGCACGCACCAAACGAGTCCACGAATCGCGCACCTCTTCCCGGTCCGGGAAAACGGCAAGCAGATCATCGTAGGCAGAAGCGGCAAGTTCAGGCCTGCCGCTTTGTTCATAGGAGCGGGCTTCAAAGTAAAGCCCCTGCATTTGCATCTGTGGCACCGATGAAAAGTTCAATCGGGAAAAGACCTCGGCAGCACCTCGGAAGTCACGCCTTGCATAAAAAACCATGCCCTCCAGGAATATCGCAATCTGACTTTCCCACTCCGTCAGGGATTCCTCTCGCAGGGCTGAAAGAACAGGTTCTATACCCTCCATTTCCCGTTTTCCAAGCAAACTCCATCCAAGACCAAAAAGACCCAGATGACGAAGATCATCAAAGTCACTCTTCATACAGTACTCATAGAAAGGCTTCGCCAGATCCTCGTAACGACCTCCAGCGTAGTAGTAGGCGTCAGCTACAGCCAGATGAGCGGCGGTCACAAAGTAGCTTTCTTCCTCCGATTGCATACCGCGTTCTCGAACTGCATCTGCCAATCTCACTACAAGCTGGTAGTTAGCCTGTTCGTTCTGGGCAACCCCATACAGCGCTACCATAAGATCGCCAAGGGGCGTGGAGCTGGATATGTCAAGACCCCTAAGAGACTCCTCAAGGATGGGAACCGCACGCTCGTATTCACCCTCCCTGAAGAGATCGGCAACCCGCAGAGCACGATAGAGTTCATCCGCATTGTGACGGGCAAAGTGAGCCTCGGTGGCAGGAGCGGCCTTGCTTACAGACATCACCCACTTGGCGTACAAATCGAACGAGACGTTATCCTGAGCCTCTCTGAACCACCTCTTGGCGTCGGCGGGACGCTCCTCGGCCCACTCAACCCGCCCTCTCATAAGGGCAAGCGAACGCTGAGGAAGGAACCATTGATACGAGAAGGAATCCGGCACCGCAAGATGTGCCTTGCGCGAGTTATCGCGTTCCAGAAGGGCCGCAGCCATATCGTAGCGTGAGAGCGCCTGGTATGGGAAGCGCAGATCAGAAAGCCGCTTTAAGGAATCCTCAGCCTCCTGGTAGCGCCCCTGACACAAAAGCTTGTGGGCGCGCAGGAAACGTCCCGTTGAGCCCTCAGGCAAAACCTGAACCTCATCATTAAGATGGTATCGCAAAGCCTGCGCCGGGACTGGTTGATCGGGTAAAAACTTCAAGGCCTTTTCAGAATCACGCTCTACTAAAAGAAAGTAAAGAAGCGAGTCATCGGTCTCTGCCTTTCCCTTCTCCCAGTAGGAAAGAAGAAAGGAGAGGAAATCAAGATCAACGCTTTGCGCCGCCTCTCGGTCGGCCTGGAGTGTTTTAAGGCTTCGTCTTGCCGCGTCAAGATCGCCGCCCATCCAGTCGCCGGTTATACGATAGAGTAGGATCTGACGCCTCACCTCAGGTGCAGGCGAGGTCCCAAGCTGTATCGCCAGGATCTTCATCGCCTCCTCGTGCTTCAGTTGTCCAAGCAGCTCGAAAGGACCGACCATTGCCGGGCTTAAAGGCTTGCCGCCAAAGCCAAGGGTAAGGATCGTGGCATCAATGCACTTCTCGATCTCTTCATCAAGCGAGAAGCCGGCAAGCGCGAAGAGATAGTGATCCGTGACCCATTCTGGCAGTCGGTATGCGAAATGCGGCTTGCGCTGTAATACCTCCGAAGCCTCGACAGTGCGAACCCCCAAACCATCCTGGCTGATTAGCAACAAAAGCAATGCGACCATCACGTTCTCCTAAAGTAATTCTCCATCTCTTCCATATTATAGAGACAGATTACCCTCACTCAAGGGGTGCAATCTTTTCCTCACGCGGCGTCCATCTTCCATACTCTCCCAAGCCCCAACCATATCTACACGTATGTTCGCCCCGGATTCGATCGGTGCAGCTGTGAAAAATACAAGGATGAGGGAGAAAGAAGCAACGGCACTACTGCAACTGACTGCGGCAGTAAGCCAGGAGTTGCTCGGCATAGCTTCGATATGGGTTATCTGCTGCGGCGGTGGCAAGGAACTTCTCGAACGGAGGGATTGCCTTGCGGAAATGATCATGTGCCGATGTAACGTTGGTTTCCTTCAAGTCATCACCGCGGGAAGCATACCCAACCCCAAGAATATACAGGAGTTCACCTTTAACATCTTTTGGGTATTGCTTTTTGAAGTTCTCGCCTTCCTCAATCAGGTCCTTCCACTCCTTGAGGGAGTAGAAAGCAAAGAGACGCAGCCTCTTTGCGTCCTTGATGACATCTTCGTTAGCCTGCGACGCCAGGGCTGATGCTGTCCACTCAAGCACCTTACGGTAGTTATTATCGTCATAAAACCTTTGAGCTAACTGAAACTGGAAGGTGGGCAGATCCTTTGAACCGGGAAGGTCTGCGGCGAAGTTCTTCAAGAGACGTTCAAGGGTATCGGTTGCGAAAAACCCGTAGTCTCCGGCGATCATCTCGTCAGAGAGCCTGGTGTAGCACTGCTCAAGACCGGTGTTAGCCACCGAGGCCTTCGTAGTTCTGCAAATCTCCTTCCAGTTGCTGATCGCCTCGGACAAACGCCCTGCATTGTAGTAGGCCTGGGAAAGATTGACGCGAATCTCGTAGACGTCTGAACTATCGGCAACCAGGTCAATGGCCCTGTTGAAGAAGATTATGGCTTGATCATAGTCCTCTGCGAGGAAACTCAACCATCCGACAAGATAGGTGGCCCGGCCTGCCTTGGAATAATCAGGATAGTCCTCGGAGACACGTCTGAAGTAAAGAACCGCCGTACGCTGATCCCCAAGACGGTCGTAGGCCAGTGCCTTATAGTAGAGATTCTTTGGGACAAGCGACTTTGCCAAAGGTCCCCACGTCCCTTCCAGAGGTATCTGTTGATAACCCGCCTCGTCAAAGAAAAGCCTGATGGCTTCGTGGTACCTCTCATCGTTAAACTCGTTGATCGCCTGGCCGAAAAACGCCGCCACATAACCCTCCACCGTCGCAGGATAAAGCTGCTTGAACTCATCGCGCGCCTCACTATAACGTCCCAGGTGCATAAGGCACCAGGCAAGCCCCTGATGGGCGAAGGTATAGATCTCGGAGGAGTTGTAGTCGTTCATCAGTTCCCGGTAACGCAGCATCGCTTGTTGGTATTCACCCTGATAGTAAAGCGCTTCTGCAACATGGAAGAGGATATGGGGGCGGAATACAGGGTCTCCCTCCAGGTACCTCTCAAGATAGCTCCGGGCCTCATTTAGAAGAGCCGCGTAGCTGCCCTTCTCATACAGATCAAGGATGATCGAGTTCTGTAACGCGTCTCTCAACACCACAAGATCAGTGCTGTTTATAATCTCTTTAAGACCAGAGACCTGCTCTGGGGTAAGTCCTCCCTCCAGCTTCACCTCCCCGCTTTCGTGGAAAAGCCCGTGAGGTTTTTGTTCCCGAATTGCTCCCTTGTATTCCTCTGTAATAGTAATCTGCATCTCCCCTGCAGCAGAAAGCACGGGAGATGCAGATAATAGAATTGTTAAGGCCAGGATAAGCGTTAGCCGATTCCTTTTCTGCATTGAGAGATAAACCTCTCTACCTGATCTGTGTTCTTCGCGTAGAAATCACTATCGGCGTAGGTTTCCTTAATGACCTTGAAGTTTTTCAAAGCATTACGGTAGTACCCGGCACGAACCTGAGGTGAAGACTCTTGGTCTCCTAGGTTATAGTAGGACAAACCGAGGAAGTAGTAAACGAATGGAGCAAGATCTATCCTTGGGTTTTCGCCGGTCTCGTAGTAGCGCGTCCACGACTCGAACTCGGTGACTGCATCGGTGTAGTTATCTGTCCGGAAATGTACCATTCCGAGCTGATAGGAGATGTCGGGCATCCTGTCTCTGGTGGCCGAAATATCAGGCCAGTTCTTGAGTTCGACCAAAACATCCTTGGCTTCATCGAAGCTTTTGTCCTCAATAAGAAGCAGGCTCAGGAGGAACAAGGGATCAGGCAGGTAGGTGCTACGCGGATTACGCGCCCGGATCATCTCTATCTTCCCACGCAGATCACCGATATTCGCGACGCTGGTATCTTTTTCCATGGCCTGTCTGTAGTAAAGCCCTTCAATAGGCTCGGTGGTCCCCAGCTCGCTCACAAGTTTCTTAGCGTAGACCTCGGCCGTAGCCTCGTCACCTGTTCTCTGGTAGTAATCGAACAAGGACGCCAATCCGTATCCATAGGTTTCCTTGTAGATGCTGGGATTCACAGTCATCTTGCTCTTGACTTCTTCGGTTGCAGAGACCGCGACATCAACCCGGTCTCCACGGAGATTGAACTCTATAATCTTCCGCCAGGCGTCTCCCGCCTTTTTGCGATCAGGGTAGTCATCGGCGATATGCTGGTAGATATCCAATGCATCACCGTATCCGCCGAGCGCTTCCATGCAGATGGCACGCCACCAGAGGCTGCGGTCGATAAGGCTATCCGCAATCTCGTTGTAGCGCGTGGTGTCATCGGCCTCCTCACGGTTCACCGCCACGCCAAGCCCGTTGCGGTACTCCTCCTCGTTCAGGAACCACGCGCCAGCGTTTGCAAAGTCGCCTTTGTAGTAGTAAGCGAGCGCCTTTCCGTAAGCTGCAAGAACCCAAGCGTCCTTCTTAAGGGTAGCAGTCGGGCTCTCAGGATTGGTAAGGGCATCAAACTCCGCAATGGCCTCATCGTAGTAGCCTTCTCCTGCCTCAAGCTTATACCATGCCAGAGCAACCTTGACCAAGGTACTCATATAGGACTCAGGATACTTCTTAAGGATCTCCTGGTACTTCTCTCGTGCTTGCTCGCGCCTCTTTATGTTACGGATCTCTCCACGTACGTAAGAGGAGTAGTATGTTGCATCGGCCTGGTTATAGAGGAGATACGCCCGCCAGTCACCGCCGTACTCAAGAGCAACCGAATCCCGCTTAAATATCGTGAAGTAAGTGTGAGGCATGGTCATCGCGGTGTTATAGCTTTCGCGATTATCCTGCCTGTTGAGCGCCAGAAGTGCCATGGTCATTGCCGTCTCATACACCAAAAGCTCCTCTTCAGTGGCATAGTCAGGTGAAGGTAGATCAACGGTAACTTCACGGTAGTAGTTAAGAGCCTCAGTGTAGGCGTGCTGATCAAACTCGATGTTGCCCCGCACGTAGCTGGAAAGATTCTCCATAAGGAACTGTTGGCGCCCGCGAAGAGCTATATCTCCCATGCGCTTAGCCTCTCGTTTCGCCATGCTTAGAGCAACCTCCTCACCCTTGTTTTTGTATTGCTCTCGGTAGATCTCGTAGAGCCTGTATGTGGTGTAGAAATCGACCATCGAGTTGGGAGCAACGATTCTGGCCTGCTCGAATGAGCGCAGCGCACTGTCGGGTAACTCAAGTCCCTTATAAGCTTCGCCGCGCATAAAAAAGGCATGAGCCGCAAGAACATGATTGGTGTTGGGATCGGTTAGTTTACTTAAAAGGTCGATAGCATAACGGTACTCACTCTCGTGGAAGTAGGAACAAGCAAGGTAATACTCAGCATAGGATCTCAGCGCTGTCTGTGGATACTTGGTCATAAAGTCGCGGAAGACGTTTTTTGATGTGGCATAATCCTGGTTGAAAAACTGCATCTCTGCACGGCTGAAGTCAACGAGTTCCTCAAGGACAACCTCCTCGGAAAGCTGGGTAAGAAGGTACCGGATGTCGCTGAAGAACTCGGGATCCCTGGAGTTTATGAGGCTGCGAGCAAGGAAAAGCTTATCAACCGGATACTCTTTATCCTTCAGGTGATCGTACGCCGTCTTATAGTCCATGCGGATGAGGTAATCCGCGATCCCCATTCCGCCCAGTGCCTCTGCCTCGTCAAGAAAGCGCTGAGCTCGCTGGTCCTCTCCTATCTGGAAGTAGCACAACCCCAGGGAGAACCTTACCTGTGGCTCAAGATAAGCGTAGCGAGCATCCGCGGGGATATCCTCATTCAGGACCTTTTCCAGAAGCGAAATCGCCACCTCGAAACGCCCGAGGTTATATGCACATTGAGCGGTACGGTACTTTATCTCGGCGGCAAAACCGCGGGGGGCGGACTCCCGTATAAGTCCGTTGTAGAGTCTATAGGCCTGCTCGTAGTTCTTCTGCGTAAGCAGACGCTCCGCATCCTTGTAGTCGTCCATGAACTTGTCTGCAAAGAGCCCCCCGACAACGACGAGGATCGCGAGGAAGACTACCAGCTTCTTCATTTTCCTATCTCCTTACACCTTTCCAGTCTACCTTGAGGAGAAGTCCTTCATAGACTATCTTGTCGCCGAGTTTATCGGTAATCGTAATCTGGTAGTAGTAGGTACCGCTATCAACCTGACCGCCACGAATGCTGTTCACACCGTTCCAGGTAAACTTTGAAGGTAGCTCATCGATCTCGCCGTATACGTCCTGGGCTTTTCGATAGACCACGTTCCCGCCGGCGTCCTTGATCTCGAAAACCCAACGCTTGATACGTCTCTTGAACTGTGATGCTCCGTTAACGGTAATCTCCGCGTAGTCGGCCGGGGAGTTAAGCTCGGCAGGACGAGAGGCAAGCCAAAGTCCGGCAACATTCTTCAAGTTGAGATTTAAGGATACCTTATGAACCGGTTCGAGCAGGAACTCGCTCGCATAATTCATCATGAAGGCATAGTCAACCTCAAGCGCCACGCTGCGTGAAAGCTCGGCATTGACACCAAGCCCGAAGCTGAAGAAGTTGTGGTTGATTCCGGCACGAAGAGCCAGAAGCTTCGCCGGATATACCTCAAGGCCTTCATACCAGCCGAAGACGCCGTTGTCATCGAGCGTGTAGGAGACATCAGAGGCGAGTTTCACGCGGTTGTCAAGCAGCCTTATCCCCAGTCCGGCACGGACGATACGAGGATTCGCAGGTTCCATGCCGCTGCCCGTGTAATCCATGGTTGCTGCCAGAAGGTTCTTGGCAGCAACACCCAAAGTAACCAGGTCGTATGGAATGGAACCGGTGAGTTTCTTGGCGAGGATGAGGCTGAGCGGGTAGAACATGAATCCGGCGTCTACGTCAAAGGCAAGCGCCTGCTCATCCGAAAGCGTACTGAAGAGAATCTTGGGGGCAAGCCCAACACCAAAGGCGCTGAACTTCTTGGCGTAGCTGATCATCACGCCGGAGTTACTCATTCCCGCATCGGCGTCGATGTTATTGCCATATGGATCAATCGTCTCCTCAAGGGCACCGAAGGCTCCCACATAGGCCAGACCAAACGTCCCATAAGTAGCCCAGGGCATGTTGTAGGCCAACACACTCTGGTAAGTACTCCCGTAAAGGGATCCACCCAAAAGCGAGAGCTTTGCAGAGTGAATCTGCCCCAGACCTGCCGGGTTGTAGAGCACGGCTTCGCCCTGATCGGCTAAGGCGGTAAAGGCCTGACCCATAGCCAGCGAACGAGCACTGCCGCCTGCTTCAAAGAGCATAGCACCCTGGCCGCCTGTGCCTTCCGTTACTGGTTGGGCAATCGCAAGGCCGACAACCAGTGTAAGTGCTATAAATACGTATCTTGCTTTCATCATTGCCTCCTGACCTACCAGATCACCATGAAGTTTTTCTTCAAAACCTCGGTGCTGAGATTCGTAAGCGTAACCTTAACTACCGCCTGGTACATCCCGCTGGCGATCTTGTTGCCTTTACTGTTGGTGCCGTCCCAGGAAATCTCCTGCTGACCGGGAGAAACCACCTCGCCTGAGGTATAGGTCGCCTTGTAGGCTATGTTGCCGTATGGATCGGCGATCAACAGCAGAACCTCAGCGGCGCCTGCCTGAGCAACCTTGTAAATGAACTTGATTGCGTCATGCCCGGGTGAGCCATACTTGAAGGGGTTAGGGGCCACCAGAAGCTCTGTAAGCTCTTTAATAGTAAGGGTTAAATCCTTGGTCTGTTCTCCAGCGGTAACCCTTATGGTATAGGTGGTCTCGGCCTCGGCCCACACCTCAGTTTCTGCAACTCCGTCCAGTATCCTTAGTCTCCATTTGTCCTCAACCACATCAGTGGAGTCTTTTATGTGGAAAGATTCCTTAGGCCCGCTAATCAGTTCCACGTAAGCTTCTCCAAGAACTACCTTAACGCCGCTTTGATAAGCCTCTATATGGAGAATAGAATGCACATCCTTTGGAACTATAGCAGGATTGAGTGAAACCACCAGAGAATCTATGCCCCTTAAAACCTCTACATTGGTATTGTAAGCGGTTTTCTTTCCGTTGCCATCTTCAGCGTAGATGTCCGTCCCAGGACTAGGAGTAGTGAACTTAACATTGACGTTGTCATTTTTACCTTGTTTGATGGTATCAGCGGTGGTTGCAGTCAGATTGTTCTTGGCAGCATCAAAGACATCCACTGCGTAAGGCCCATAAGTCGATACGAGGTTCCAGCACTTGTCCACGGCCCGAATCTTAACCGCATAAGAAGAGCCAACTGTGGCTTTCTGAGGAGATCCCTTTGTACCTGGATAACTTTTTTGGGTAGTCGTGGAATCATCACCCTGGAGAGGTTCTTGGTCTGGACAAATCAGCAACAGCTGGGTTGCTTCACCAGGATTGACCGTGACCTTGCTTGAGTCAGCCAGAGTCAGTCCACCACCGTAGACCTTAACGTAACGTGAACCTGCGGTACGAAGCTCGATGCTGTTCCCGCCTACCACAGGGGTTGCAGGCAGGTGACCGAAGGGATCGGTGGTTTCAAGACTCGGCGTCTGGCTTCCAGTTACAGGGTTCCACCACTTGTCGCAGATGCTAATGGTGTAGTTCTCCGGATCGCCAGCCGTTACCGCAGCACTGCCGTGCTTTCCGATGGTGCTCGTGGCGAGTCCGGAGTCAGGAACCTCGCCTGGCGCGAGTATCTGCCAGCGATTAGGATCACCCACTACCACATCAAAAGCCTCTGAAGTATCATCTTGAGCACCTCTAGCGAGAAGCCTAAACCCGTTACCAGGACGGGTTATCTCGATCTTGTTATTGTAGGGGAGGTTAACTCGAGTAGGATACACCCACTGCTGGTTACCTTCGCTTATCACGTAAAGGAAGGCTTCACCTGAACCCGTGATCGTAACATCTACTTGAACACCCACTTTACTAGGTTCTCCACTTGGAAATGTAATGGCTGCAGAAGCGGCCACAACAAGAAGGACAGTAAGAAGTGCTACCTTCTTCATTATTTCCCTCCTTGGGCTTAAGTTTGTTTGACTTCCTTTTACTTACTTCTTTAGTGTATAACTATACACTCTTTCTAGAGTTTGTCAAGCATGCCGGAGCGCAGAATTGAACTGCGGACACCGGGTTTTTCAGACCCGTGCTCTACCAACTGAGCTACCCCGGCAACAAGCTAAGAATATACTGATTTTACCGGACATTGTCAAGCCCCGGCAAAGTTTTGTCGCGGGCCGAACAATACGCGCCCGAGCCTGAGCATCGTGGCGCCTTCCTGAACCGCAATCTCGAAATCGTCGCTCATACCCATCGAAAGATGCGGCAGATAGCAACCGAAGACGCTTTCAACCCGGTCGCGCAGCTCACGTAAGAGCACGAAACTGCGTCTTATTCTATCCTTGTCCTGGGTCAGAGGACCCACCGTCATCAAGCCTACCAGCTTAATGTGCTCCAATTTCAAAACCTCCGCAACCAGCCCGGCCAGATCATCAGGAGCCACGCCGAACTTGGTCTCCTCCCCCGACGTGTTAACCTCTATAAGGCAAGGTGTCATTTTGTCCAGCTTTGCGCTTTCCTTCTCTATCTCGTCGGCCAGGCGCTTTGAATCCAGACTCTGGATCATTGAGAATATGTTAAGGGCCTTGCGAACCTTGTTGCGCTGCAGGTGGCCAACCAGATGCCACTCGATTTCTGCCTCAATCTCTTTATATTTCACCTCTGCCTCTTGGACGCGGTTCTCCCCTATTATGTTGATACCGGCGGCGATTGCTTCGCGTACAACCTCCGGAGGATGGGTCTTGGTAACTGCAACGATCTTTACCTCCATGGGGTCGCGTCCCACACGTTCACAGGCCGCGGCGATGCGCCCCCTTACTTTTCCCAGATTCTCGCTAACCACCCCACATCCTCTCACGTTTCTTCCATAGCTCCCTGAACTCAAGGCCTGCGCGAAGCCCGATATGATACTCCGAGATTTTCCCTCCGTTACGCAGACCGCCTGAAAGCTGGATGACTCCATAACCGTAAGACTCGATGGGTATGCGCGTTCCTATACCAAGGTAGATGTCTCTTATAGGTGAACCACCTGCGGACTCCACATACCAGCTCTTCCATCCCGCTTTACCGGTTAAGATGAAAGGCTTAAACTTGTAAGCGGCGTTGGCTTCAACAAGATGACCCGTAATAAAGGAGAGGGAGTCAGGATCCTCCGCTTTCTGCTGGATATACGCCAGACCCAGTTCCAGCTTGTTTGCGGAGTAAGCAAGTATTCCTCCCAACTCCGCAGGCGGGGTGTATGAGGCCGAGTCAACGACCGTGGTATCGCGGGAGGTCTGCACCTCGGTGGTAACCTGAAGGCCGAGGGGGTGTGCATAGAAGCCGCGAAGCTCTAGATGCCCCAGTTTGAATCCCGCCATACCCCACACGCCGTTGCCGCCGAAATAATATAGAAGAGAATCAACCGTTATCTGGTTAAGTTCGACGATCTCAGAATCCCAGCGTTCCCAGGCTCCGCCGAACAACCTTTCGTATCCGACACCCAGGTAGATAATATCGTAGAAACCCTTATCGAGTGAGAGCCTTAGCCCCTCGATCCCACCTCGGCCTTTAACACGTCGGATAAGTGTATAATCTGCCGAACGGGCGGAGTCGCTCTCTACATAAAAATCAAGATTGAAACGCTGGGTGATCTGCGCCCCAAGCCCGAATCGCCACGGCAAAGGGAAGTAGAACCTGAACCGTTCAGGACGCACGAGGAAAGCGTTTTGCCCTGCCTGAGCATCGGTTGCATAGACGTACTCCGAAGTGAAGTGAGCCTCAAGGATTGTCTGGGTCCTTGACGGGATCTCGATGAACTCAACCGGAGGGGTGTAGCCACCCAACCCGCGCGTGTTGAAGACGGAGTATGCCGAAAGCGCCGAACCCAGCAGCAGAAGTAATATAAGAAATCTTTTCACCGATCCTCCCCTGGGAAACGAGTCTCAGGCACAGCGGTATAGGTAACGATAAGTCTCGGCGTCCCCGTAATGCGACCAAGAGCATGAACACGTTTCTCCTGGCCGAACGAAGGGTTGGAGGCAAGGAACGAATGGGATACTACGAGCCCGAAGTTGGAGTCGGGTTCATCCACCCAGAACTGCATCACACCGACAAAAGAAACAGAGAGGGAGTCCGAAGTCACATCTATCGAGTCCCTTCCTGCGATCGCCGATGCCGGCTCGCTGAACCGGCCGGCATAATCATCAATCAAGCGGTAGCAAACGAAGTCCAACGTACTCTCGGGCGAGAAGAAGTTCTCGTAATCAACCACCAGGTCGGCGGAAGTAATATCAATATCCTGCGGGAATGTATCCAGAGAAAAACGCATGAAGACCCTCCATGCCAATCCTGCTCCCAGCAAGGTATCGTCGGTAGGTGCTTCGTAAGGCTTAAGGATGGCTGCATCGTGAACCGCAGCGTAGTAGTCGGACCCTGCCACCGATGAAAACTTGGTGGTATCATCCGCATCAAAACCGAGGACAAACGGAGCATAGGATGCCTTCTCGTCGGAACCCAGATAACAGAAGCCGTCATTCTGAGGGAGGAGAATGATTCCCTGGTTGTAGGCCTCAAGCCGGTCCGGATCGAGTTTAATCTCCACGGTATCCTTCTTTACTTCGATCTCACCCATAAAATCGGTCGAATCGAACACCCCACCTAATGTAGGCCACCAGTTATGATACGCATCTGCGAGCATCCATGTACAACCCTCCTCCTCCCAATCCGTGGTAATCGGATAGATGCGGAATAAAACATCTGACTGAGCGATCTCGCCCTCAGGATAGCGCCTGAGGCAAAGCTTTACCGAATCGAATGCAACTATCGAATCAAGGCCGTCTATCGAAATAAGGATACGCGCCTCGGTCAACTCATCTCGCCCGCCCATGAGTGTTGTCGCCTCACCAAGAGCAATCTGCTTAACAAAGCTTGCAACCGTATCAGGCTCAAGCACAACTTCCTCGACTTTAAGGTCTCCGCGTCCAAACTCATCAAAGCCCAGCGGCCCTTGCTCGCATCCTGCCAACAGACACGCTAAGCTACCCAACAAGAATAATCTAGTTGCCAAATTCTTCTTTGATCGCATCCACTACTCCTTCGCGGACTACAAAACAAGCAAGACGCAACGCGTTCTGGATCGCATGAGAGGAGGATCGACCATGGGAGATGATCACAGGACCTCTTACCCCCAAAAGGATCGCCCCGCCTGACTCTTCGTAGTTCAGTCCGCCTATAAAATCACGGAATACCTTCTTGGAGAACCAACTGCGCCAGCGGTATTTCTTCCCCGTGGTATGAAGGGTAGAAAGCACCACCTCACCCATACCCTCACATACCTTGAGCATCACGTTACCGGTGAATCCATCGGTTACTATCACGTCTACCTTGCCGCAAAACACCTCAGAACCCTCAAGATTGCCGATGAAACGAACGGGAGCCTGCTGGAGAAGCTCGTAGGCTTTCTGGGTCAACTGATTGCCCTTGCCGCGTTCATGTCCGACGTTTATTAGTCCCACGCGAGGCTCGGGAACGTGAAATATCTTCTCCATAACTATACGCCCCATGACCGCGTAGTTCCTCAGCTGCACCGGCTTGGGGTCCACGTTGGCTCCCACGTCCAAAACGAACGTGTGCCCACCGGGGGCAGGGAAGAACGCCCCCAAGGCAGGTCGCTTTATCCCCTTGATTCTCCCCAGGGTAAAAAGGGAAAAGGCCATCACCGCGCCGGTGTTGCCTGCACTTACGAAGGCATCCACCTCGCCACTTTTGAGCAGATCGATACCTCTGGCGATGCTGGAGGAGGTTTTGGTTTTAAGGACCTCGCTCGGGGCCTCATGCGTATCGACTACCTGCTCGACTTCTACGAACTCAAGGTTGCGAGCTTTCTCGACAGCCTTTTGGAAGGGTTCGAGCGCCTCCCGCAGCCCCAGCAGAACTACGCTGAGATCCGCATCCTCTGCCAGGGCGGTTAACGCACCCTCCACCTCAGAGGAAGGAGCGGCGTCGCTGCCCATCGCGTCGAGCGCTACCTTCACTTCTTGGACTTGCTCTCCACAACGATAACTTCGTGGTCCCCGTAGAATCCGCAGTTAGGACAAACCCGGTGCGGCTGCTTGGGCTCGTGGCACTGCGGACATACGCACAGCGCCGGAGCCTGTAACTTCCAATGCGTGCGACGCTTACGACTGCGCGTCTTTGAATGTCTTCTCTTAGGTACGGGCATTTATTTGTTCCTCCTTAAATCTGAATCCCTATGTTAGTGAAAATAGGCGAATTGTCAACACTATGACTCTCAGATTCCCCTGCTTGAGCAGTTCAGGTTTGAGCCCAACTCGTCACAAAAAAGCTGGACAAAAGGTGGTCAAAAGCTGGACAAAAGGTGGTCAAAAAGTGGACAAATCAAGGACAATTTTCCGGGGTCCCCGTGAAGCTACGAAGTAGATTTATGGGGTAAAAAAAGGTGGACAAAATGATCGGGGTCCCCGGACGGATGCGCAGCAGACGTCTGGGGTAAATTTCGCGTCAGGTTTGAGTGTTACTCGTCATCCGCTTTCAATTTAGGAATAATTTTGCTCCATGCGTTCGCCCTTCGGAGCCTCGCCGGTCTGCGTCCGGCTCGCAATGACATAAATAAGGCTGCCAGCGGGCTAAGAGCCCGCTGGATAAACTCAATCCTATGAAGTTGAGGCTATTGAGATTGCTTCGTTTCCTTCGGAACCTCGCAATGACAGAGGTAGTAAGATACACTAAACGAGAGTTGTCTTTGCGAGATTTTGTCCGACAAAATCGAAGCAATCTCATAACCGCGCAGCGAGGGGTCCTTGTCAAGAACCCATTGAGATGGGGTGCGGGCCGACCTTAAGGTCGGCCCCTACGAACTTATATTTTTGACTTACCAGGATACGTGTAGCGCGGACTCTCCAGTCCGCGGGATAAGCTGATTACCGCTTTCCCCTCCCCCCGGCACTTCGTGCCGACCCCCTCCACCAGGGAGGGGGAAGTATTATTCGTTGCAATCGTCGGTTATCCCCCTCCTTTTGCGGTGAGGGGATAAAGGGAAGGGGAAACACCCCCACCCTACCCTCCCCCGTCGAGGGGGAGGTGATCAAAGGAATCCCCCTTTTGTTCCCCCTTAAATAAGGGGGACTAACTGATTGTGAGAGATTGTAACCGAACTCCATTTCCAGGAAGAGGTGGTAGGACACCCTCTCAGGGTGTCCGGGCAGCCTGGAGAGGCTGCCCTCCTACTGCTCGGCCAGCTTTTGCTCTGCAAGGGCAATGTTGCGGTCAGTTTGCTCAACCATGTGCTTTGCCCCAATCTTTACGAAAATCTCACGCGCATGCTGGAAGTAGTCAAGGGCTTTTTGGTGATCACCCAAAACTCCGTACAAAACTCCGATGTTGACAAGGACGCTGGCCTGAATCTCAGGGTTTCCTATCTCCTCCGCTATCTTCAGCGCCTTCTGATAATACTCAAGCGCCTTGTGCGGGTCGCCAAGGGTTTCGTAGACATTCCCCATGTTGCCGAGTTGTATGGCCTGTCCTTGAAGCCTGCCTATCTTCTCATTAATTTCCAACGCCTTTTCGTAATACTCAAGCGCCTTCTTCGGCTCGTCAAGGGTGGCGTAGACATTACCGATGTTGCCGAGGTTTTGTGCCCGACCTTCAAGGTTGTCTATCTTCTCATTAATTTCCAACGCCTTCTCGTGATACTCAAGCGCCTTGCGCGGCTCGCCAAGGGTGTAGTAGACATTCCCGATGTTGCCGAGGATGCTGGCTTGGATTTCTAAGTTCCCGATTTGTTCGGCTATCTTCAATGCCTTCTCGTGATACTCAAGCGCCTTGCGTGGGTCACCAAGGGTGCGGTAGACAGTCCCGATGTTGCCGAGGTCATGTGCCTGACCTTCAAGCCTGCCTATCTTCTCATCTATCTTGAGCGCCTTCTCGTGATACCCAAGCGCCTTGCGCGGCTCACCAAGGGTGTCGTAGACAATCCCGATGTTGCCCATCTGATTGGCTTGCCCTTGAAGGTCACCTGTCTTTTCATCTATCTTCAAAGCTCTTTGATGAAACTCAAGCGCCTTCTTAGGCTCGCCTAAAGTGCGGCAGACAATCCCAATGTTGCCGTAAGCGGCGGCAAGGGCATCGTCGAGTTTGGCTTGCTCGGCGATTTCAATCATCTCAAGGAAGGTCTTTTTCGCATCGCGGTTAGCGCCGCTATCCATCTGGCTCAATCCTATAAGGTTAAGAACCGCGCAGCGTTCGCTGTCGTCTGAGGCAAGGGGCAGGGCTACATTGAACTTCTTGATTGCTTCTTCGTGTTTGTACTCTCGCATGGCGCGGAAGGCGTCGCGTAGAATGGTTGCTTTTTTACCTCTTACTTGAGGGAGACCATCGAGGTAAAGAGCCATCTGAGTTTGTTGTTCTTGAAGTTTCTTAATCTCTTCCTTCAACTCCCTATTGGCCCGATCACCTCGACGCAAGGCATAGATGACACCCCAGATAGTCGTACCGATTCCTAAAGCGGCAAGTACCACAGTAACCACTACTACCCAGATGTTGTCTAACAACCACTCCCAAAACATGGTCTAAATCATACCCTTTAAGGGCAGCTTGTCAAGGATGGTGTCCTAGAGGCCTGGAGAGACCGGGCTCCACCAAGGGGGAAACAGGTAATTCCCTCCCCCTGGTGGGGAGGGATTGAGGGAGAGTGGAAAATAATGAACCCATTAAGCGGGCTAAGAGCCCGCTCTACACTCTATTGAGATAGGGTGCGGGCCGACCTTAAGGTCGGCCCCTACGAACTCGCTTATATTTTTGACTTACTAGAATATGTGTAGCGCGGACTCTCCAGTCCGCGGGATAAGCAACCTCTGGCTGATTGAGGGGAGGGTGATCACCCCCACCCTACCCTCCCCCGTCAAGGGGGAGGTAAATAGAGTGTTCGGACCTATCCTTCTTCCGATCTTTTCTCCGAAGGAGAAAAGGAGGACAAAACCCGCCGTGAGCGCGGCACCTGGCTCTTGAGCTTGTTTTCTTTGAGAAGCCCGATACCCAGAGCATACCCCTTGTGGAACGCCACCACAAACCCGCCCGTAACACCCGTAACACATTCCGTAACACCCGTAACACTTTCATCCCCTTCCTCCGGCAGGTGAATATCCTGCGTCTTTCCGGCCAGAAAGAGCAGGGTCTCGTGCTCCGAGAGTTCGATCCGATTGCGTTTTACCAGATGCCCGAAAAGCTGAACCGCGTTGGTTGTGGGCCTTACCGAGTGCTCGAACACCCGCGCTATGCGCAGCCCGCGGCGAACGATTTGAGGAAATTCCGCCTCACCCGCCTGCCTGCTCGAGCACCACACGTCGTTGCGCCTGGTAAAGAGGTGATAGGAACGGAAATAGCCCGGATCTATCCCGAACCGCTCGGAGAGCGAGGCAAGCGCTCTGGCTATCGCTTCGGCTTCGTGATCCTTGCTACGCAAAATCCCTCTCCGTCGTGTTCATGCGGGAAGAGTCTTAATATATTCTTGACCGCAGGGTTAAAGGCCTCTCCTCGCCATTCGCTGAATCCGGGTTGGGTGTTCAAGCCTTCAAGATTGATGGGTTCTACTATCGCTTCAGGGAACTTCTTCAAAAGATAACTTACCGTGCCTTCGTTTTCCTCCGGCGCAAACGTGCAGGTGGAGTAGACCATAACACCGCCGGGTTTAAGCGAGTAGTAGGCTGACATGATGAGGTTTCGCTGGGTGGCAGATAAACGCTTGATGGCCGACTCGCTCCATATCTCGAGCGTCCTAAAAGAACGGGAAAGGGTTCCTTCCGAGGAGCATGGTGCGTCTATGAGGACCCGGTCGAAACGCTCGGTTGCGATGTAGCCGTATGCCTGACCCGGAAGCCGAGTGACTACGGTATTGAGCACCCCTGAGCGGTCCAGGTTGCCGGTAAGTGAAGGGATGCGCCCCGGGCTTACGTCGTTTGCAACTAAAAGACCGGTGTTGCGCATCGCCGCGGCAATCTGGGTAGACTTCGAGCCTGGTGCCGCGGACATGTCTAAGATTTGCCCATGAGGCTGGGGATCGAGCACGGTCACAGGGATGGTAGAAGAGGAGTCCTGGGCGTAGATGAGCCCGAGGAAGTGTTCGATAAGATTACCCAGCTTGAGCCTTTTTTTGACCCGAAAGACAAGTGAATTCCAGCCGCAAGGCTCGGGTTCCAGATGGGAGAGGGATGTAAGTACCCGATCGCGATCGCCTTTGAGGGTATTGATTCGAAAGGCCTGTGAGGGTGGTCGGAGCAATGCCGGAACGAACCGGGAAAGATCGAACCCCATCTCCTCGAAGCGGGCAAGCATCTTTTCTGGAAGCAAATCCCGCGCGGGGCGCCTAGGAGCCAATGGAGACCTCCTCCAGCCAGCGTGAGAGGCGATGCAAAGCCTGATTCTCCTCAGTGTGACCGAGCTTGGAACGTTTAAGGGCGGAGGCGAAGTATGAGATGGTGTGATCGTATGTCTTGCGGTTGACCGGGAAGGGCGTGCCGTCCTTGCCCCCGTGTGCGAATGAAAAGCTTACCGGGTCCTCAAAAGACGGTTTCTCCCCGAAGATGATCTGGGATACGAGTGCCAGGGCGCGAATGGTGGCCGGTCCTGTACCTGGAGTAGCAAGTAAACCTTCAAAATCCTGAGGAGAGCTATCGAAGGTCTTAAGGAATACGCGTTGCACCCTTTTTGAGTCGAGGTCGGAAAACTGAATGCGATGACGCTGTGGGAGTTCAAGACGGCGGATACGGGTGAACTCCTGCTGGAAGTGTCTGGGGTCATTAGCTATCTCCACGGAGCGACTTTGTGATCCTACGCTTTCGGCAGAAACCATGTTCAGGACGTCCAGTCCGCGTCTGCCTTCGATGGCCGCGTGGGGGTCTATCACGAACGATGGAAGCTGATCACTGCCCCAGTGGTAGCGCCTAGCCCAGCCTGTGGCGGCATTCATCCCCTGATCTATCACCACCCATCGGTCGTCCTTGGGGATAAAGAGGAAGAGCTGGTGGTAGACTTGGTAGCCGTCCTGAAGGCCTGCCGAATCCACCTTGGCCGACATCCGACTGGTGTAGATGAAGGGATCGGGTGAAAAACCGACGGAGTCGGCGATAGTACCGATCTCTGAAGGTATCCTGCGGGAGGCCGCACCCTTGCCGCCGACAGCGTATACGCCTGCTGAAGACCCGATATCTCCGAGGGCTATCTTGAGCGCCCCGCAGGTTGTGGTGGTCAGGCCTGATGAGTGCCAGTCGAAGCCCAGGACACACCCCAGGCTCTGGAACCAGAACGGGTCGGTAAGGCGTTTGAGGAGTTCAGCCGGCCCGTATTCGGTAAGGATGTAGTCGGTAATGACCAGTGCGAGCTTCACCATGCGGTTAAACAGCCAGCGCGGGGCACGTCCCCCGTGCAGAGGCAGATCGGCTGTATGAGGCATCTATCTCTTGGGTATTCCTACGGACAAAACGTAGAGGGGTATCGTTTTATCCTCGGCTTTATCGAGATCAAGCAGCTTGGAAACCGCGCCGTCATTAAACGCACCTATGGGAACCCCACCCAGGTCTAATGCGACCGCCTCCAAAAGCACGTTCTGTGCCGCGTGTCCCGCCTCCATCCATACGTAGCGCATAGCGCGCTCGCCGTAGCGCTGCGATGTCCGTTTGGGCACCGCACATAGGACTATCGATGCAGGTGCCTTGCCGACCCAGTACTGTCCCAAGCAAGCCAGAGCAAGCTCGGCACGCTTATCACCCTTCTTTAGAAGGGTGAGCTTGTGGGCCGCCGGATGATAAAGGAAGATGCCTTGTGCGGTAACCAGGTAGGCCTCCAGGGAATAGGTGGCTCCTGCCGAGGGTGCGGTGCGGAATCCGCGGTTAGTATCGGTGATCCCCTGAGCGGCCCAGAGAAGGGTCGCGATCTGCTCGGTGGTAAGGGTATCGGAGGTAAAACTGCGAATCGAGCGGCGCCCGGCAAGGCATTCCTCTATCGAGCGGTTCGTTTGCAGGGGCTCAGGCAATTTATACTCCTCGGCCACGTTCCCTCCAGGGCAGGCGGCAAAAAGCGTCACCGCCAAGATTATCGCATACTTCTTCATCGCTCCTCCTGAATTTCATCTCTACTCCAAAAGCAGATAAGGATTTCATTAACCTCCCCGCTTTCTAATCTTACTCGTGTCGGTGACGATACGTAAACCACCTCCAACCGCAGTGTTCAGGCCACCGTCGCCAAGGCGTCGACGAACGCGTCCATCTCCTTTTTGGTGCGCTTTTCGGTTACGGCAACCAGCAAGAGATCTGACCATTCTTCATTGAATTGGCCCAGATCGATGCCTGCGAGGAAGCCACGCTCAAGCATCATCTCAACGACCTCTCGAGCCGGGCGCTTGGTGCGTAAAACGAACTCTTTGAAAAAGGAACCACGGAACGCAAGCTCGCATCCGGGAAGTTTGGCTATACGTTCGGCAAGGTAATGCGCCTTCTGTAAGCAGAGATTGGCCATCTCCTTTAAGCCATCCTTCCCGACGACCGAGAGGAAGACGGTAGCGGCCAAAGCGCAGAGCGCCTGATTAGTGCAGATGTTTGATGTCGCCTTCTCCCGGCGGATGTGCTGCTCCCGGGTCTGAAGCGTCATAACGAATCCCGGCTTGCCCTCGGCGTCCACGGTGCGGCCTATGATGCGGCCAGGCATGCGCCGGATGTATTCCTTCTTTGCAGTGAATATACCAAGATAAGGGCCGCCGAACCCCTGTGCAAGACCCAGCGATTGGCCCTCTGCCACCGCAATATCGGCACCGTAGGCTCCGGGAGGAGCAAGGATACCGAGCGAGATCGGATCGACCGAAACCACCAAAAATGCACCCGCTGAATGCACCTTGTCTGCAATCTCGTAGACCGATTCCAGCAGCCCGAAGAAGTTGGGGTGTGAGAGCACCACAGCCGCTACCTCGTCGGAGAGGAGATTATCCAAAGCCGAGACGTCCAGAACCCCGTCTGCAGTTGGGATCGTATCGATTGGGACGCCAAGCCCCTCGGAATAGGTACGCATCACCCGGGTGTAGTAAGGATGCAGGGTCTCGGCTACCAGGACCTTTTTACGCAGGGTCAGATCGCGCGCCATGTGAACAGCCTCGCCCAGGGCCGATGCGCCGTCGTAGACAGAAGCGTTGGAGACGTCCATGTCGAAAAGCTCGCAGATCAAGGACTGGTACTCATAGATGGTGGCAAGTGTGCCCTGACTGACCTCTGGCTGGTATGGTGTGTAGGCGGTGTAAAACTCTGGGCGGGAGATAACGAAGTTCACGAGTGCGGGGATGACGTGATCGTATGCCCCGCCGCCCAAAAAGCTCACCAGTCGGCTGGGATCGCCGTTCGAGCCGGCCATGCGAGTAAGCTTGAGTTTGATCTCGTACTCGGATAACGCAGGCGGAAGATTCAGCTCGCCCTTAACCCGCAGCTCTTCAGGGATGGCCTCAAGAAGATCTTCAAAGCTCTGCACCCCGATGCGCTCAAGCATCCGCCGGACGTCTTCCGGGGTGTTGGAGGTGTAGGAAGCCATCAATGTTCTGCCGTCGCCAGGAACTCCTTGTAGGCGGCGGCATCCATGAGCTTCTCGACTTCACCGGGATCTGCAAGCTCCAACTTGGCGATCCAGCCGTCGCCGTAGGGGTCGGAGTTGATGGTTTCGGGAGCGGAAGAGAGTTTATCGTTAACTTCAGCGATCTTGCCTGAAACCGGTGAGTATAGATCGGAGACCGCCTTCACCGCCTCGATTACGCCGATGGAATCTTCGATCTTAACCTCGCGACCTACCTTGGGCAATTCGACCATCACTATATCGGAAAGCTCTCCCTGGGCAAAATCGGTGATGCCGATGGTTGCCACTGTACCTTCCAATTTCACCCACTCGTGGGTCTTGGAGTATCTCAGTTCTTCAGGCACGTTGGCCATGGTTCCTCCTATCTTGCAATCTTCTAATCTTGCAATCTTTGAATCTTCTAATCCTCAAATCCCCTACTTATGCGACGCTTCCTTGTAGAACGGCGGTTTCACGATAACTACGGCAACATCGCCGCGATGGGTGCGGATTTTAAGCTCGGTGCCCGATTTGGTGTAACCGCTACGCACGTAACCCATGGCAATGCCCTTGCGAAGAGAGGGAGAGAAGGTGCCGGAGGTAACTTGGCCCAGCTCCTCGCCGTCGGAAACGATAACGTCGTGGGGACGGGGGATTCCTGATCCCTGGACTTCCAGACAGACCAGCCTGCGGGAGGGCTTTTCTTCCTTCACTTTAAGTAATACGTCGCGGGCTATAAAATCGGACTTGTCGAACTTCACCACCCATGAAAGACCCGCCTCTACAGGGTTGGTTCGCTTATCTATGTCGTTGCCGTATAAAGCGTACTTCATTTCGAGTCTGAGGGTGTCGCGCGCACCCAGGCCGATTGGGGCGATTCCTTCTTCGGCGCCCGCCTCGAACAGCTTATCCCAGATAAGATTTGCCTTCTCGGCAGGGAAGTAGAGCTCGAACCCGTCTTCGCCGGTGTAGCCGGTTCGGGAACAGAACATGCGGACCCCGGCAAGTTCTATCTCAAGGCCGTGGTAGAAACCGATTGGTGCCAGGTCTGCGGATGTAAGCTTTTGCAAGACCTTCTCGCTCTTCGGTCCCTGCACCGCAAGCTGAGCCATTACGTCGGTACGGTCTATGATCTCAACGTCGAATCCAGCCGCCTGCTCGCGCATCCATACCTGATCCTTTTCATTGTTGGCCGCGTTGACCACCACAAAATAATGATCGGGCAGACGGTAAATCAAGAGATCGTCCACGATCCCGCCTGAAGGGTAGCACATGGGCGTATAGAGCGCCTGGTGCATTTCCAGCGTGGCAACGTCATTGGTAACCAGGTAATTTAGAAAGGCAAGCGCATCATTACCCTTGACCTCGACCCTGCCCATGTGTGATACGTCAAACACTCCCACAGAGGAACGAACCTTCTGGTGTTCGGCCATCAGACCTTCAAACTGAACCGGCATCTGGTATCCGGCAAAGGAGACCATTCTACCGCCGGCCTCAACCATCTTATCGTAGAAGGGTGTTTTCTTGTCCATTAATTTGCTCCTAGATTGGATGATTATACGGGGAGCAGAAGAAGTGTCAACAAGACACCCCACCGATTGACAAGTCGTTAGGGCCGACCTGAAGGTCGGCCCGCTTGTGGATTCCATATAAATCTGCAATGATACGGTCATTGCACTCCATAAAAGAGCATAAGAAGTGCCAAGGAAGCACTCTGTGGATTGGGAAATCCGGGGTGTATGTAAGGTTGCGAGGCAACTCCTAACGACTTCCGTCGGAAGTCGTAGCGATACCCTGCGAACTTTCGTCTGTAAGACGAAAGGAGCATTTCGGCTTGACACCTACTCCCCTTAGCGTATCATCATCTGATGGGGCAAGGCTGCTACGATGTATACGTCCGCACGGCGTCGAGGATGAAGGCCAAGGATGCGAAGATCATCCCTGCCGATACGATAGTTGCCGCCCAGTGGGTCAGGGAGAAGTGCCAGTTCGGATGCGGGGGCTACGGCAAGAATCTGACATGCCCTCCCAACTCACCTACACCGGAACAAACCAGCCGGATGCTTACCCACTACAAGCACGTCCTCCTGATCCATGGGGATGAGGAGACCCCTATCACGAGGATAGTTGCCGTCCTTGAACGAGAGATATTTCTGGACGGGCATTACAAGGCGTTCGGCATGGGCGCAGGTCCATGCTCTATCTGCGAGGAGTGCGTGGAGCCCTGTAAATACCCTCACCAGGCGCGTCCCTCGATGGAGGCGTGCGGGATAGACGTATACACGACAGTGCGAGCCAACGGCTTCCCGATCCAGGTACTGAAGGACGAGGGCTGCAAGGGTAACTACTACGGCCTGGTGCTTATTGACTGAGGTAAACGTTTTGGGAATATCCTCGCGGTTCTATTGAATCCAAACTCACAGCTCCTTCTGCATCTTGCGCATCACGGTTTTGTACCCGAGCGACAGGTTGATGCCGATTGCTTGAACGAGCGACTCATCGGTTCCTCCAAACACTGTGGACCGACTGCACAGCCGGGTAATAGTTTTAATATCTTTTCACTGCGCATCTCAAATCATACGTAGACATTCCTCAAGTGTAGATATGACTGGAGTATATTCTATCTTTTATAGACAAAATTTTCCTTGACAATTCTGTCTGTGAACTTAAAATAGGGTGTAAACAACTCTAACGTAGGAGGGAATAGTGAAGAAAAACTTACAGAAAGCTTTATTAGCGATCACCATCATCCTCTGCGTAACGCTCATTGCCTGCAACACCGACGTTCTTACAATCGACAGTATAAACATTACTCCCCCGGGTGGCTATGCCGTAGAAAAACTCACTGCAGAAATCCACGCAACCGTTTCAGGCTCTCATAGAATAAAGGTAGAATGGAAATGGCGCGGTGCAGGAAGCAGTGCAGAAGAGATCGCAAAAACAGAATACATAACCATGGATCACGATGGGGATTACTATTCGGAGTACGTTGCGCCAAGCGGTTACGTGTTACTCGACTACTTTTGGGTTGAACTCTATGACGAAGATGGAATTCTTTTGAAAAAATCCAGCGAGGTGTTCTGCGAGTATTACTAATTCTATCTCTTGTTTTAGCCCATTGCAGCAGTAGCGCGAACCTTCAGGTTCACAGCGAGGCTAAAGCCTCGCACTACAAATTGTTATCTCCATAGGGGTATTCACGACAAATCAAAGAGATACAATTTTTCCTCGGTCATCTCGCGGATAGCATAGGCAGGGCCCTCGCGGCCAAGGCCGGAGCCCTTCATCCCCCCGTAGGGCATGAGGTCTACCCTGAAGGTTGGCACCTCGTTTACCAGAACGCCTCCAGCATCCATGCCGTCGCACGCCCGGAACGCCTTCTTTAAGTCCTTGGTGAACACCGCTGCCTGAAGACCGTAGCAGGTATCGTTGACCTTGCAGATGGCGTCCTCCAGGTCGCAAACAGGATTGACGACGACCACAGGTGCGAACGCCTCCATTTTGATCAGTTTCTGATCCTCGGGAACGCGGGTAAGGATCCATGGGCCGAGCAGGCTGAGGAGGGCGCCGGAGCGCTTGCCTTCGAGGACTACTTCGGCACCTGCGGAGCGGGCCTCATCTATCCACGAAAGGATGCGCTCGATTTGTTTCCCCTCGATCATAGGACCCAGCTCTGTGGACTCATCCAAGGGATCACCGGTCTTGAGGGTAGAGACTTCTGAGACAAGCAAGTCAAGGAATTTCTGGTAGACCGATTCCTCAACATAGACCCTTTGGGTGGAGATGCACACCTGACCGGCAAGACAGTAGCCGCCAACCTTGATGCGTTTTGCGGCGCGCTCCAGATCGGCGTCGGAGAGTATTACCACCGCGGAGTTGGAGCCGAGCTCAAGTGCGATCTTCTTGATACCTGCATGCCTTGTGATCTCCTCCCCTACCGCCCTGGACCCGGTGAAGGTCACCATGCGCGGAATAGGGGATTCAACCAGAGCATTCCCAACGGTGGAACCAGGGCCTATGACCACCTGGAGGGCTTCCTTAGGCAACCCTGCACCATAAAGGGTTTCTGCCAGCTTGATACCGGAAAGCGGGGTCGCCGATGCAGGCTTAAGTATTACCGAGGATCCTGCGGCAATAGCCGGGCCTATCTTGTGAGCGGCCAGGTTGAGAGGGAAGTTGAACGGTGTTATTGCTACCACCACCCCGCACGGCACCCGTTTGTAGAATCCCTGTTTGTTGGGGTGTCCTGCGGCGGAGAACGCCACCTCCTCGCCTGCCAGCTTCATCGCTTCTATCGCGGATAGCCGGAGGGTATTAACGCATCGTGCCGCCTCTGCGGAGGCCTCGCGCCAGGTCTTGCCCACCTCCATCACCAGGATTTGGGCGAACTCTTCAGCGTACTTGGAAACCAGGTCAGCGGCCTTGTTGAGAATCTCGGCCCGGCGCTGCTGGGAAAGGTCGCGCATCTTGATGAGGCCGGTCCGGGCCAGTGACAATTTCGCGGCAACCGAGGAGGGGGTATCCTGCTCCAACTCCGCGATTACTGAGTTGTCGTACGGGTTAAATATCTGTAATTTCTCGGCCATTGACTCCTCCTTGAGTTTATACAGTATAGGGAAGCGACATTCGGTGTCAAGAAATCACCCCCTCCCTTGACGGGACAGCGTGCCCCTTGAGTGCTTTATGCGCTCATAGGGTAGGGGATTAAGGGGAGGGTGAAAAGACTAAGGCCAGCCTTGGACTGGCCTATCAAATCTTCTACTCCGCGATCTTTTAGCCGAAGGCTAAAAGGAGCATTAAAGGCGGACTGGAGAGTCCGCCCTCCAAGGTTATGAAGTAACCTCGTGGGGTGTTACTTCGGGGTCCCCGCAAACACGCAAAGCGGGTTTGTGGGGTGCTACTTTGCGTGCTTGGCGATCTCGGTCTTGAGCCAGGCGATGGCTGCTTCGCCGTGCATCAGGGCGTCAACTTCAGCGGAATCGACTGGCCTCATGGTAAATATCCAGCCTGCCCCGTATGGATCGGAGTTAATGAGGGTGGGATCATCCTCAAGCTCGGAATTAACTTCTACGACCTCTCCTGCTACAGGCGAGTAGATCTTGCCCATCCACTTGCCGGTCTCGTATGAGCCGATCACCTCGTCGGCCTCGGCCTCCGACTCTATCTCAGGCAGTTCAATAAAGCTAAGCTCACCGGAAAGCTTCTGACTGAAGTCAGTAAGACCGATACGAATAACGTCGCCTTCCTTTTTGATCCACATGTGCTCGGGGTGATAGTACAGCTCGTCGGGCATCTTGTATCCTTCTATCTCCGCCATCTTGCCTCCTTAAGAGATTGCGATCTTACGATATGATGTGCTTTGCTTCTTCGATGAGTGATGTTAACCCATCGTAGTTGACTGTTTTTCCCTCCGGCGCGGTAAGGCCGCGAGCCGCCAGATCCTCAGCAAGAAACCGGACGGTAACCCCGACCGATTCCATCTCGGAGAGTTTCCGAGAGAGTTCTTTCGGCCCCTGCACGGCAAGCACCGCGTCCTGGATGAAGCAGACGGTGTCGCCGGGCTTGGCCAGCCTGGCGGCCAACTGCCACGCGGTACGCTCAAAGGTAGAGCGGGTTACGAGATAAAGATTCTCCATGCCTCCGCCTAATTAAAGGTTATCACGTGGTCAACCTCGGAGATCAACTCGTGCAGCTTCTCGTCCGAGATGAATTCTACTGAGATACAGTCATCTTTCAAGAGTCCGCGTTTGGTGAGGGAAGGGAGGTGAACGTACAGTATGGCGCCGAAGTCGGCAAGCTGTGAGTAGGCGTCTTCCAGCTTGTGCATCCCCAAGGCCTCCGGGGCCTGTCCCTTATGGGCGATCAGAACCCCGTCGTCTGCAAGGACAACGTGCGTTTGGATTCCCATACTCGCAAGACCAATCAATGCGCGAAACCCCTCGCCTGCGGTGGCCATTCCGTAAGGAGCCGAACGGATAAGGATCATTACCTTCTTTGCTTCCATGACTAAAATCCAAAGGAGAGAAAACGGTCGCACTCCTTGAGGTAGTTGGAGAACACGACAATACCCGCAAGTTTTGTGCCTTCAATGACGTCGGCCATCTTCAGACCTCGGAACTTTGCACAGGTGCCGCAGCCCCGTATCTTTGCACCTTTTTGGGCAAGTTCAGCCACCATCCCGGCAAGGTTGCGCTCCTGAGGGGACTGTATCTCCTTAGCGAGATTGAAAACCCCGTCTTCGTAGAGAAACATCCTTACCCCGTGCCCCTTTGCCAGGAATCTTTTAGCCAGATGATAACAGGTATCTACATTCTGAGACGTGTAAGGGCCTGTTCGCAGAAGAAAACCGACAGTCATCTATCTATCAGGGTTGAAAATCCTCTAGACCTTTCGACGGATGTAGAATTTTAAGGTGTCGCCCTCTTCCTTCATGCCCAGAAACTCGTTTCCTGTCTGATCGCACCATGCGGGAAAGTCCTCGCGCCCCCCTTCATCGTCGGACAGAACCTCAAGAACCTCGCCCATATCAACCTGTTTGATCTTCTGAGCGGTCTTGAGCACAGGTATTGGGCAAAGCATCCCTCGCGCGTCAAAGGTGTGGCCCTTCTCCATAGCTATTCTCTCCTTAATCTGAAGAGAAGATCGTTAACTTTCAAGGCACTCCTGAAGTTTTCAATTTAAGGGCAGGGCCTAAAAACATCACTATACCCATTATTATGGCCCAAGCACTCCCGATAAGAATCTCTGCAAAATTCCATCGAACCAAAAGTCTTTCCCCTATGTCCCCTGAATGAGGATCGAATTTAAATATCAAGTAAGTTACAAATATGGTGAACAAAGCGCTCCAGATGACTATTGTGATGGCAAGCAAATTACTAAACCCCACACCAACGATTTCTTTAAACCAAAGAGATCTTAGAAGGATAATACCTAAAAGTACTCCTGCATACCCAATGTAGACTATATTGAACCAATAAGAGCATACCCATCGAGAAACAGCCCAAGCTCCCACCACAAGGCCTACTCCAAGGATCAATTCCGCCAAAGGTGGGAGGTTGGATAAACCTAAATGAATACTCACATACACAATTAAGGCAACTAGCCAAGGCAAAGGAATAAATAATAAAAACCATTTGGAAGGGGCAGGTTTGTTCTTTGCCCATTTTTGCCCAGACACATTGGAGAGGAAATCAGACTCCCCTTCCTTAATATAGTCAGATTTAACTCTTGCGCTATATTCCACTATTCCGTCCACGAAGTAAACCACCCCTACCACCAAAAAACCTAACAGAGCTACGTATAACCAAGGGAATCTACCCATCTTTCTTCGCCTTATCTCTCAAACATCTCCTGCTTCTTTTTCGGGCAGATATTCATCCAACGCCTGCATTAAATATCCGATGTATTCGAAGATCGGGCCGCCGCCCATGGCAAGGGCGACGTTGGCCGCGTCGAGAATCTCTTCCCTACTGCACCCCACCTGAACGCATATCTGGGTATGCAGGTTTATGCAGGGACGGCAGTGCTGGACCAGAACGATCGCAAGCTGCATCAACTCCTTGCACTTGGTGGGTATGGCGCCTTCTTCCTTTGTTTTGCGCCAGAACTGCATGAACGCTGCAGCGGCATCCCCTGCCTGTCTGCGGTAGCGCGCCTGGGCTTTAGAGATTTTCTTTTGTTCCGGATCCTCAGGGAGGTTTGTGTTACGGGTGTTACGGGTGTTACGGACGTCAGAGGGAGGTGGTGTGTTACGGGGGGTGTTACGGGGGGTGTTACGGGTCACGATTGGCGTTCCTCGGCCTTTGCCCTTAAAAGATCACGCAGATTGTCAAGGGAGGAAAGCAGTTCTTCGTCTAAGATATCTGCATCTATCTTATCGGGATCGAAAAGCTTACCGTCTATCTGAAAAGTCATAAGCTCAGGGATCATCTCGGCACCTCCCATCCCTTCCCTTACCAAAAAGAGGGCGTGTCCCAATGGGATGTCGTCTTCGAACTCAGCCGGCAGGTTTTTCACTAATTACTCCAATCCTCTCAAGGATCTTTATGGGTTTAACACGGTTGATCTTGAATCCCAGCTCGTCAGGGGTGTAGCCAAGGGCAAGGCCCAGAAGCTGGGTATAGTAGATACAGGGCATGGCGAACTCCTGCTCCAGTTCCTTCTCGATCTTTTTCTGGTTCTGCTCATACATGACGTTGCAGAACGGGCATATGAGGATCATCGCCTCGGAGCCGGAGTCTTTGACGCTTGCAAGCTTTTTGCCCGCCATGGCGTATGCTGCGTCGACCCTGATGCCCAGGATCGCGCCGCCGCAGCAGAGTTCCCTTTCGGAGTATGGATTGCTGCGAGCGCCGGTTGCGTTGATTAAATCGTCGTAGACGTGGGGGTTCTCCGGGTCGTCGAAATTCTCGAACGCCTCGGAGGGCTTCGTAAAGTGGCAGCCGGGATGTCCGGCTACTGGTAAGGACTGAAGATCAACCTTGACGTCTTGCTTGATGCGCTCGATCCCGATGTCCTCATATAGTACCCGGGCGAAGTGGCGGACGTTTACTGTCCCTTTGTATTCCAGGTCTTCCTTTTTTAGGATGGCGTTGACTTCGGCCAGCTTTTTGGCATCGTGCTTGAGCTGATGGTTGGCCTCCACCTGGGTTCCGGTGCATGCGGTGCAAAGGGTGATGATGTCTAATCCTTGCTTCTCGGCGAGCGCCAGGTTGCGGGCGGCCATGACCAAGGAAGAGCGCTGGTCTACGGACTTTATGGGGAACCCGCAGCAGGTGAAGGAGGGGATGTCAACGAGCTCGATCCCGAAGTGTTTGGCGACCACACGGGCCGAAATCTCGTAGTTCTGGGCGCGAACCGGAACGGTGCAGCCCAGATAGAGCGCGTACTTCCGCTTCGCGTCACCCATTAGAACCTCCCTCGGTATTCCCAGATTGAGGTGATTCCTTGGACTCTTTTGCTTCCGTAGAGTACTCGTACAGTCCGGTGGCCTTGAAGATGGCCTTTATGGGTTCAGAGGATTCGATTATCTCAGGAAGCTCAATCTTTGCGCGCTTCTTGTTCACGAAGGAATCCGCCTCGTAAAGACGACCATGCCCCTGGATAAGATCTATCTGGGCGGTAAACGCGGGATGGATGTAGCCGTTCTTGACAGCCAGGTTCTTTAATGCGTTCATCATCTCGGTGATGCGAACGTCCTGGGGACAGCGCTCGTGGCACGCATAGCACGTGGAACAAAGCCACACGAACTCGGAGGAAAGCACCTGTTCCTTCATGCCTAAAAGCGCCATGTGGATGATGCGTCGGGGGTTGAAGGTCTCCTCGATTGCTCTGACCGGACAGGATGCGGTGCAGGTTCCGCACGCATAGCACCGGGTGATGAATTCCCCCGAAGGCTCGGCCTGAATCTCGTACTTGAAGTTCGGATCAAGGTCTTCGAACCGAATCACTTTCGGCTCCTCTGACTTCGTAACTTCATCCACCGACTGCTGGTCAGTTCCTTCGTTCGGCTGATCCGGCTTCTTCATATCTTCCAAAATTCCTCCTGGGCGACAGCGGTCGCACTAGTATTCGTGAGGTAACCCTTCGAGTTGGTCGAGGGAAAATACCGGCCCATCTTTACAGACATAATAAGGACCAACGTTGCAGCGACCGCACTTGCCGATCCCGCACTTCATCCGGCGTTCAAGAGATGTGTAGATCTGATCGGGTTTGAACCCCAGCTTGGTTACCACCGGCAGGGTGTAGCGGATCATCGCAGGCGGCCCGCACATTATAAGAAGCGCGTTATCCGGGCCAGGTGCGATTTGCTCGGTCACCGTAGGAACGAATCCGACCAGACCGCCCCAGCCTTCTGCCTCGGTGTCTACGGTCAGGTAGATGGACAGATCGTCGCGCTTGGACCACTCGGCAAGTTCTTCTTTGTAGAGCAGCATACCCGGGGTGCGCGCGCCGTAGATAACGGTTACATCCTTGTAATCTGTCCGGTGGCCATCTATAAGCCAGCGGATTACCGATCTCAGGGTGGTGAACGCGAAGCCGCCGGAAACGATCACCAGATTGTGCCCCTTGTATTTTTCCAAAGGATACCAGTTGCCTAAAGGGCCGCGCATCCCGATGGGTGAGCCGACCTCGAGCTGGTGCATGGTGTTGGTTACCAGACCGGCGCGGTTTACGGTAAAGCGCACGTAGTCTTGCTCGGTGGGTGCCGACGCGATGCCGAAAGGGGCCTCGCCCGTTCCCAGGATCGAAACCTCGCAGAACTGACCGGGCAGGAACCGGAAAGCTTCCTTATCTTCTGGATTTACGAACTCAAGGTCAAACGTCTTGAGCGTCCCGTCCTCGGATTCCACGCGTATGTCTTTGATTCTCATAGGCATGGGAAGATAGGGATTTTCACGTTTGAAGTAGAGCTTCGCCGCGCTCGATTGTTCCATCAAGGCTAATTATAGGAAAATCGGCATGGATGTCAATGAGGAAGAGTCTTTAAGTCAGGTTTGAGTCCTGCTCGTCGGATTTGAATGCAATTCGGCGCGGTTTTCGTGCCTTTTTGGGGTGAAAGTCCAGGTATCCCCCTCCTAGGTTGAGGGGGATAAAGGGGGGGGGGAGATTTTAGGCTGACGTACTATAATCTGTCTCCTCCCATTTGATGGGGAAGGTGTAGGAGAGGGTGTCATCGCGAGATTTTGTGAAGTGAATATCTAAGGTATGGGCGACTCAGGGCCTGCCCCTTGAGATGTTGTACATCTCATAGGGTATGAGTCGCCCCTACTATCCTCCCTCTCAAGAGGAAGATGTGGCATAGGCTCTCCAGCCTGTGCTTTTATATCCCTAAACAGACTTAAGAGTCTGTTCCACACAGTTTATCTTGACAGATCAAGGGATCTGCGTATTCTTTTGATTAGAAGGAGGTTTTATGCAAAAGAAAATACACCTTTTCGCACTATTGCTTTTGGGAGGGATATGGATGACCCGCTGCGTCTCCCCTTACTACGGCACGGCAAGGATAGAGCCGGGATGGCAGCTGGATGCCGGGGCAGGGCTGCACTCCACCGTGGTGCCGGTATTTGACGCTGACCCCATGTACGGTATCGGGATACGCTGCGACGGTGAGATAGGCTACGGTATAGAGCATTTTTTAAAACCCTACGCAAGAGCTGCGGTCGGCCTTAACACGGCCTACATTGGATACGCGGACATCGGTTTAGGCATTCATGCGGCTCTGCCCGTATGGATATTCACCCCTGCGGTAAGGCTGGAGATCAACTCCACATGGATCCAGCCCACCTTTTCACCGGTCGTTCTATTAGGAATTGGCAAAAAGGAGTGGTTTACTCTAGGAGCTAAGACCTATTTTATAGCCTTTGGTGACCCGAACTACCCCAGATTTCTTGACGCGTTCGCCACCGCTCACATCTCTCCTCGCTGGTCAATCTTTGCCGGCGCTGAGATGAACTCTTTTGTGGATTATTTCGAGGACGGTAACGGATATCCCTTTTTCACGGTGGGTGTGGGTTACAAGTTCCCTCCGTTCGCAGCCAGGATGAAGCTTTAGAAAGTTGCGGGTTGCAAATCAATATGCGATGACACGGTCATTACGCTCCATAAAAGTCTCGGGCCGGTCTAAAGACCGGCCCCTACGTTTTTCACCCCAAACCTTTGCTCTCGCAAAGCTTTGGGGACCCCGGTTCAGTCTTCGGCAAAATGAACGTAAGATAATAACGTAAGGCACGGCATGCCGTGCCCCTACTTAATCTGCGTAATCTGTGGTTAAACTACCCTACCGCCAGCCTGGTCTTCACCCAAGGCAGGAGGGCTGAGCCGAGGTTCATGCGCTCGGAGCTGATCGCGGTGATGTTCTTCAAAAGTTCAAGCGCGTTGCCCCGCATTGCCCAGGTGCCCGGTTCGGCGGTGGCGACCATCTTTCCGTTGGAGATAACGTAGCTCACGTATGCGGTGTTGGCAAAAGCACCGGTAACCCTATTAGCAGTGTGAAGGCCCAAAAGATACTTCAGCAAAAGGCCTTTTTTGATACCTTTAACCATATCCTTGAGCTTTACCTTACCCGGCTCCATCACAAGCGAACGCAGCGCAGGCCTGACCGGTGCCTCGAAGGTATCTTCGGCAAGAACCGGCCTGCGCATCCCGCTGCCGGTGGATTTTTTCTTATCCAGTACCGCGGTTTCGGCGTCGTAAAGGAAGGTCTTGAACACCCCTTTGTCGAACAAAACGTTGCGCCGGGAGGGGACGCCTTCATTATCGGTGGGCGCGGATGACAAGAGATCGGGGTGGGTGGCGTCGTCATAGATGGTAACTTTGGGAGAGGCGAGCTTCTCGCCGACCTTATAGCGGGAAAGCCCGGCCAGCTTGTTGGATGCGTATATCTGCTCGGCCACCAGGGTCGAGAATATCCCCTGAAGGCACATGGGATGAATGATGACGTCTATCAGGTCGCTCTTGGCTCCGACATCAGCCGGTTTCAGGGATTTTTTTGGCAGCCGCTTCGCCACCTCGATACCCAGATTTTCTATCTTTTGAATCCCCGGCAGCTTGCGTCCCACGAGGAACTCAAAGTCCCGGCTGTCAAGGTCTATGTAAGCGGAGAACGCGGTCAAGCGTTGATATGCGGGCTGGCTGCTGTGGGCGGTATAGACCCAGCTTTCGCCGTGGAAGACGCTGCCGTTTCCGTTGAGCCGCTCAAAGCTGCCCTTGCCTTTCTCCCATGTGTTCCTGACCGTGCGAGATAGCAGATCGCGCAAGACCTTTGGCCTGGCCACCAGGTTGACGATCTCGGCGTCGGCTCTATCGGATGAGAGTCCTTCGGGTATGAGAGCGAACCCCTTAAGCGCGGTGGGCTCGAGGTTGGCAAGGGCGGCTGAGATTACGTGTTCAAGCGAGGACTCGTCAAACACGGTGGTTGAGGCGTAGGTCAGCTTGCCCTGCTTCATTAGCCGCAGGCCCATGGTGGCGATACCCACCTCGGAGGAGATGGTCAGATCGCGCTGCTCGATGTTGAACGAGGTGTTATCCTCGCGGGAGAGGACGATCTCAAAATCGTCTATCTTGTGTTTTGCGGAGAGCTTTTCCAGTGTCTTGCGGATTTCCGAAAACATCATGAACCTCCTTGCACCGCTAACTGCACGTATGGGTTGGTCTTGATGCGTGTCCAGCGCGGACCGCCGTCGCCTACCGGACGGTGCTGACCGTCCTTGCCGCAGAAACCTATGTCGTCAGTTCTGAGCTCGCCTGCGCAGCCGTCAACGTACCGCAAGGCGTACATGCTCTTGCCGGAGAAGTTGGAAGGGTTGACCGTTTTGGTTACCTTGCCGTTCTGGATAAGGTATCCGATCTGGATGGATGACGACATCCCGTCCTTTGATACCGCTCCGCCCAGGGTTCCCTGAAGTATCACTCCATAGGAGATGTCGCGGATAAGGTCCTTGAGGTCTTTGCGGACGATTTTAGGATCGGCGGGAACGAGATAGGTATTGGACATACGGCATATCTGTTGATCGCCGAGCTGGGAATAAGCGCCGCCGTTTGGCCGCTTACTAAAGTAGGCCGCGGTCTCCCGGTTATAGATGAATTCCTTGACCTTGCCGTTTTTGGCCAGTACCTTAACCTTGACCTCTACCCCTTCATCGTCAATAAGCTCGGTTCCAAAACCGGTGCTGTAGTCGGGCTTGCGTGTTTTGATGTCAACCGGCGGGCCGTCCAGGATGTCAACGGCCTTTGCCGCCACCACACCCAGGGGCTTGCCCTTTGCATCGGCCACCCCGGAGGAACCTGACTTGACCCCATCGGCCTCAAAGTTGTGACCCAGCGCCTCGTGAACGAATACACCGAGGGTGTTAAAATCCAGAACAAAGTGATCCATCCGGGCGATCTCCTCGGCGGAAAGCGAGACGCCGTCCAGGAGATCAACCGCCTTCTCGATCCAGTCCTTGATTTGGGCCTTGGTGTGGGGGTTAAGCCTGTAGCCTTGCTTTGTTGGTTCGAGCAGGGTCTCAAGACCCTTAATGTCTCCGATACGGACGCGCGTCTGGGTGGTTTTGCCTTTCTTATCTTTGATTTTGGTGTGTACCTGAAGGAAACTGCGGGGCACGGTCTGACGTTTGTAGATGCCCTTGGAGTCGGCGATGATCTTTTCCTCGTTCTGCGCGTAGAACCAGACCTCGGGATTTATCTTGACGCCGCGTCTCGCGTATTTCCGCTCAAAGGCATCGGCGATCTGACGGACACCCTTCAAAACTGCATTGATCACCTTCTTGGGATCGGCCTTGGCCAGATCGTAGCCGGGTTTGATTCTGTATTCCTTGCGCTTGGGGTTGGGTATTGGCGCGAGCTTGACCCCAACCTTGGGCTTTTTGGCTGTGCGCCACAGCCCTTTGGCACGCTCGACAGCCTCGTAGAGAACCTTCTCATCCAGATCGCCGATCTTCAAAGAGACCTTTTTCCCGTCCCGCAAGAACCGCATCTGCACCCTGGCCTTCACCGAAAGGGGTGTAATGAAGGTCTGGGAGCCTATGGTCTTGGCCTCGGTCTTTTCAACTCGCTCGTAGAGGATGTCTGCGTAGTCAAAGAATTTTTTAGCGCAGCCGAAAGCCTTCTTTATTGCTTTGTTGAATCGCTGATTATTCATGCATGGATAATAGGCTGTAAGAGCAGATTGTCAAGGAAGGCACAGAGAAAGAAATTATTAAAGGTCAGCCGTCAGGCTGACCTTACGTTTCCCTCTTCCGATCTTTTTGCGTAAGCAAAAAGGAGGACTCGATTTGCGATCTTTTCTCCGCCAGGAGAAAAGGAGCACTAGCTACCAGAAGTAACGGAGTCCGATTCCCACCCCCGGGGATATGAGCCGACTAGGTTCGTAATCGTCAAGAGATTCACCTCTTTCCACGTAGTAAATCCTTCGGGGCATTGAGTAGTAACCGAACTGGAACTCCGGCGCAATGGAGAGGCCGGAATTCTCGCCCATCTGGAAAACTATCAGGTCCAGCCCTACCAAGGCTACGGCCGAGATGCCGGTCTGGGTACGTATACGCTCCTCATATACGTAGTTGCTATCCTCGTCATAGCCTACCCATTCCCAGTACTTCTCCTTGAACTGCCAGCCGCCGCCACCCAAGCCCAGAAAGATCCGCAGCCGGTCATATGTATCAAAGTGCTTGAGCAGTCTCAACTCGCCTCCAAGATCGTAGGTCTTCTCGGTAAGATCGTACCGGCCCCTGCCCACGATCTCAGCACCGAACCCCGAGGGTAAAAGATAACGGTACGCGATACCCTGACCTACCATATCAGCCTGGATACCCAAAGACTGCTCGGCATCAAGGGCAGTAAACACTGCCAGAGAGCTCAGGACAAGGATTATCGCTGACTTTTTCATGACTTCCTCCTACCAGTTGAAGCTAATGCCTGCACCGAAATCCGGGAACCGGATAAGATGCCCCTTTTCTTCAATCGTCTCAATGTGGTAGTTGCCGTCGTCATCGTCCCAGATGTGTTCCTCGTACTGCCTGAGATAGTGTCGATAGTACAGTCCGGAATCGAATCCGATACGCAGACCTCTTATGGCGTCGGTCCAATCCAGCCACTCGATCTCACGGCTCAGGAAATGAAAAGGTGCAATGGAAAGCCCAACAAACAGTCTTCCGCCGTAGCCCTCGCTCTTGTCGTAGTATGCGGAGTAGGTATAACCGCCTCCTATACCCACGAGGGGGGAAAGCCATCGATCCGCGGCATACATCACTCCCAGCCTCAGACCAAGACTGTAGAACCCCAGATCCTCCTCGAAGTAGTAAGCTCCAAAGCCCTTTGGAGAGATGAAAAGCTGGGCATTGGAGCCTGCCGGACACCAGAAGGTGAACTCCAAACCCTGGGAGAGGATATCGGAGTGCGCACCTACACCGACCCGGTAGGCGGCTGTTGCCAGCATTGGCACAAGACACACTCCTAAGATGAGCGCTGTGATTATTCTTCTCGGCATGCACGCCTCCTTTTCAATAAGATAACTATAAGGCTGAACCTGGAAGTTGTCAATACCACATGCTCCTTTTAACCTGCGGTTAAAAGATCGCAATTTGAGCACCCCTTTCTTGGAATCACAGGAACAATGACAACTCCCGGAGAAGCCATAGGGGTGAATTAAAACCTGAACCCGGTGGATAGCCCGAACTCAGGGTAGAAGACTACGCCGTTCGCGTTTGGCCTGAACAGGACGTTCCAGTCTAAGCCGAGGCCGAACAGCCAGCTGAAATGAGGGACTTTGACCGCGGCTACCTGAAATCCGAGGTCGAGGCTCATGCCGGTACGTTTTTCACGATCAAGCAACTCTCGTACCGCCTCCTGGGGGTTGTTATAAAGCTCAATTATCTTTGGGATATCCTTTGAGAGCTCGTTCACATAGTAATTCACCAGTGAGTCGCTTGCCGCAGGGAGGAACCAGTTGTGGGTGAATTGAAGACCTAAAGGAAAGAGCACCCTGCCCTCGGCTGCAGACAGGGTCTTCTGGATACCCCAGGCGAACTGAATGTGAAGGTAAGGGACCTGGGCGGTGGTATCGATGCGGGAAGGAAAAAGGGGTATCCCCAGATTATCCAGGCTGTCCACCAGCACGGTGACCTCATAGTTCTTGTAGTGAGTGGTTAGATCAAGTGCGAATCCGATGGAGCGCTCGTCTTCCAGCGAGATGCCCAGATGGAAAAACCCGGGAGGCGGGACAGCGGGACGGCTTGCCTCCACGTAAACGTGGGTTTTGGGGTTCAGGTACGTGCCCTGTGCAGGCTTCATCGCGTAAAGTCCTGCGCTCCAGCCTGCCTCCAGCCCGAAGTTCCACGGGGCCGAGATGATAGCTAAGGACATTAGAATAGCGTTCATGTTACTCCCTCCGTGTTTTGGGGGATTATACGGCGAATTATCTGGAGTGCAACAACCGCGTTGTTGCTAGTAATCACCCCCTCCTAGCCTCCCCCATCAAGTGGAAAGAGGTTAAGCGTTCCCTCTCCCTTTGGGAGAGGGTTAGGGTGAGGGGTAATCCTGCAAATTCCATACAACTTGACGCTCAACAAATGTTTCCTATAATGTAGATAATGTAAACTTTTGCAAACAGCGACGGAACGTCGCAAGGAGAATAAGTATGGCAAAAAACACAGGTAAGGGTTACCGTAAAGGTGCGGTAACCAGACGCTCCCAGATCAAAACAGGCTCCGGTCGTTACGTCAAACGCGATGCCAAGACCGGTCGTTTCAAGGACGTGAAAACGTCCAGCAAGAAACCCTTCAAGGGTGTAACCAAGGAATAGTACCCAGCCTCGTAAGAACCGACGTTTACTGCTCCGCCGTGCGCTTCATACCCGACTGGGGCACAGGCGTCAGGTCAGTCCGAAGCGAACAACTAGGAGAAAAGACATATGATAACAATACCAGGACAACGAAGTTCTAAAGTATATTTTGACTTGAGCGCCTGCATTGGTATGAACATGGATAAAGCGACAGAAATTAAAACAAAGCTGGATAAACATCAAATTACTAGCTTTAACTCACCTGTTTTAATTGTGGAAGCAATCATAAACTACAAACAACGCAGCAACGATGGGAAATTTGTTGCTGCTGTAGAAAAATCAAATCTACTTAGTGGAAACAACTTTCTGCCCTCACCGGCAATTTTTGTTAGAAGAGAATTCTTAAAGTGGTTACATTCAAACCCACATCCACTCAAAAACGAATGCAGAGATGACGCTCATGAATACACGAATATTAAGGATCGTTTTCTTGTGAATCCCGAAGTACTCTTTGAAGCAGTAGATTTCAAAAAAGACATTGAAACCGCAACGGAACAACGATTTGAATTCGCTGAAAAATATTCTGAGTTGATGCAAGAATATACCCCTAAGCTCATAACAGAAAAAGATATTGATACGCTCTTAAATTCTTCTGAATGGAGACATAAGCTGTTCGACATACTAACCAAAAAGTACCAATTCAGTTCACAGGAAACTGCTGAATTAAGTGTCCCACTTATTGACAATCAGGAATTTCCCGAAGTCTCAACTTTCCAATTGTTTATCCGTTTTTTTGATAAAATACTCCACCGATATTTTGTCAAACGTCGAACCCCTCATAGGGGAGATTTCATGGATCTCGACCATATCAAGGAATTGTCCCACTCTCTGTTGAAATTTGACAGCGGACCGTAGTTCATTGACCTAACCTTACTATGCGGCTTTACTTTTGTCAAGATCACGTTTTCTTTTTAAGGCCGCTACCAACCGGGGTATCT
>Ga0307428_1000015_pt1 | contig 186900 bp, 168 predicted proteins | sample SalMarWE160240MG_FD_202161 | JGI IMG/M metagenome (GOLD analysis project Ga0307428, IMG submission 202161) | Salt marsh sediment microbial communities from the Plum Island Ecosystem LTER, Massachusetts, United States - WE1603-240 | ecosystem: Environmental > Aquatic > Marine > Intertidal zone...
ACCGGCCGCACTTCCGAGGACACTAGCTTATCCTTGGTTTGCGAGGAGAATTTCGGGTCCGGCACCTTGCAGGACAGCACGGCAGTCAGGCCCTCACGGCAGTCGTCGCCGGTCAGCGCCACCTTCTCTTTATGTGGGGTACCAATGGTTTCGGCGTATTGCGTGATCTGACGGGTGAGAGCGCCGCGAAAGCCGGCGAGGTGGGTGCCGCCGTCGCGCTGCGGGATGTTGTTGGTGAAGCAAAGCACGCTCTCGTGGTAGCCGTCGTTCCACCACAGTGCGCATTCGACCGTGGTGCCTTCGCGCTCGGCCTTGATCATGATCGGATTGGGGACGAGCGGGGTCTTGTTGCGGTCGAGATATTTCACGAAGGCTTCCACGCCACCTTCGTATTTCATCTTCTCGCGCTTCTCGACCGCGTGACGCTTGTCGGACAGCACGATGGTGACGCCGGAATTCAGAAACGCCAGCTCGCGCAATCGGTGTTCGAGCGTGGCGAAATCAAAATCGGTCATGGTGAAGGTGGCGGTCGAGGGCAGGAAGTTCACTTCCGTGCCGCGCTTGCTGCCAGCGTCGCCGATCGCTTTCAGCGGCGCAACCGCAACACCGTTATGGAATTCGATGAAGTATTCCTTGCCGTCGCGCCAGATGGTGAGCTTGAGCCAGCTTGAGAGCGCGTTGACCACCGAGACGCCGACGCCGTGCAAGCCGCCCGAGACCTTGTAGGCATTCTGGTCGAATTTTCCGCCGGCGTGCAGCTGAGTCATGATCACCTCGGCCGCCGAGATGCCTTCGCCCTTGTGAATGTCAGTCGGAATGCCGCGGCCGTTGTCCCACACGGTGCAGGAGCCGTCCGGGTTGAGCGTGACCGCAATCTCGGTGGCGTAGCCGGCGAGCGCCTCGTCGATGGCGTTGTCCACCACCTCGTAGACCATGTGGTGTAGGCCGGAGCCGTCGTCGGTGTCGCCGATATACATTCCCGGCCGCTTGCGCACGGCGTCGAGGCCCTTGAGGACCTTGATCTGCTCGGCGCCGTATTCGGCATTGGACGGGATATTGCGGGCCGGTTCAGCCATCGACGGCACCTCGAAACGGGCTGGAAAATGAGTCGGAATTGAGTGTTGGTCTGACACGAAAAAAGGGCGTCGTACAGAACAAAGTTATCGGTATTAACATATTGATTATAAATAAGTTTTCAAGGTCACACTGGCCTAAAAATTAGCGCTTTTTTTCTCCAATTACAGTGGCCGAAACCGCCGTTCGCCCAAATGCGGTGACGGCCAGAGTGCGAAGCGATTAAACGGCAAAACCTACCCGCGCGCGTTCACGGTTCCGTTGCGCACCTCGAACACTTGCGCGCGGCTGACGATGTCGCCGAACGGCGCCGGGTCGGCGCCGGTCATCCAGACTTGGGCGCCGAGGCCGGCCAGCGCGTCGTAGAGCGAGGCGCGGCGCGCCGGATCGAGATGGGCGATGACTTCGTCGAGCAGCAGGACCGGCGCGCAACCAGTCATGTCCTTGATCAGGCCGGCATGGGCGAGCACCAGGCGGATCAGCAGCGCTTTCTGTTCGCCGGTGGACGCCGCCGCCGCCGCGATCCCCTTGCCGGCGTGGCTGACCTTGAGATCGGAAAGGTGCGGGCCGTCGAGCGTGCGCCCGGCAGCGGCGTCGCGCGCACGGTTATCTTTCAGCAGGGCGCGGTAGCGGTCCTCGATCTCGGTCGCGCTGTGCGCGGGCAAAAGCTGCTCCATCCAGCCGTCAAGCGCGACCTCCGCACGCGGAAACTCCGCCGCCGCGTCGCGCGCGCCAGCCAAGGCTGCCGAAAGTCGCGCGACCGTCTCAGCTCGCGCCGCCGCCACCGCCACCGCGACCTCGGCCGTCTCATGCTCGACCGCATCGAGCCAATGGGCGTCGCTCGCCGCCTCTTCCAGCAGGCGGTTGCGCGAGCGCAGCGAACGTTCGAGCGCGGCGACGCGGCTAGAATGGGCGGCGTCAACTGCTAGGACAAGTCGATCGAGAAAACGGCGGCGCTCCGAGGCCGGCCCGTTGAACAGCCGGTCCATGGCCGGCGTGAGCCATACGACGCGCAGGTGATCGGCGAAAAACATCGCTGAGCCGACCGCTTCACGATCGACGCGGCATTGGCGCGTGGGCGAAGCGTCTTCAGCCGTCGGCGGATCGATGCCGGTGCCGAGCGTGGCTAGCCCCAGCATGCCCTCGATCTCGGCCGACACCGCCCAGGCGCCGTCGCCTTCGGAAAAAGCCAGTTCCTCGAGTGTGGCGCGGCGCAAGCCGCGGCCGGGGGCGAGCAGCGAAATCGCCTCGATCAGATTGGTCTTGCCAGCGCCGTTGGCGCCAGTGAGTACCACCGGCCCGGCGCGGTCGAGCGCAACTTGCGCGGCGTGATAGCTGCGGAAATTGTTGAGCGTCAAGCGGCGCAGGAAGGCGGCGGTCATCGACGACCCATACCACCGTCTCGCTTATTGAGAGAAGCTCACACCCGCATCGGCATCAGGACGTAGAGCGCGCCCTTGGCGTCCTTGTCCTGGATCAGCGTGGGCGAGCCGGGATCGGCAAGCTTGAGCACCGCCACCTCGCCCTCGATCTGGGCGGCGATGTCGAGCAGATAGCGCGAATTGAATCCGATATCGAGCGCATCGGAATCGTATTCGATCTCGATCTCTTCCGTGGCGCTGCCGCTGTCCGGATTGGTCACCGACAGGACCAGCCGCCCGCCGGTGATCGAGAGCTTGACCGCGCGGCCGCGCTCGCTCGACACGGTGGAGACACGGTCGACGGCTGCCTCAAAATCCTTTTTGTCCACGGTCAACAGCTTATCGTTGTTGAGCGGGATCACGCGCGCGTAGTCGGGGAAGGTGCCGTCGATCAGCTTGCTGGTGAGAACGACGTTGCCGATGGTAAAGCGGATCTTGCCGGCGGAAAGTTCTATTCCCACTTCGCCTTCGCCGGTCTCGATCAGCCGTTGCACCTCGCCCACGGTCTTGCGCGGTACGATGATGCCGGGCATGCCGGCGGCGCCGCCCGGCAGCGGCAACTCACACTGGGCGAGCCGATGCCCGTCGGTCGCCACCGCGCGCAGCGTGGCGGCCTTGGCGGTGCCGGCCGTGTGCAGATAGATGCCGTTCAAATAATAACGGGTTTCTTCGGTTGAAATGGCAAACTGTGTCTTGTCGATCAGCCGCTTGAGATCGGCGGCCGGCAGCTTGAAGGAATGGCTCATCTCGCCGGCGGCAAGATCGGGAAAATCGCTTTCCGGCAGCGTCTGCAGCGTGAAGCGCGATCGGCCGGCACGGATCGAAAGCACGGCGCGGTCGCCGGAGCCTTCGATCACGATCTGCGCGCCTTCCGGCAGCTTGCGCACGATCTCATAGAACATGTGGGCCGGCACGGTGGTGGCGCCGGCGGGGCTCACTTCGGCGGCGATCGAGTCGGTGACTTCGAGATCGAGGTCGGTGGCCTTCAAGCTGAGCGCGCCCTTGTCGGCCTTGATCAGCACGTTGGCGAGAATCGGGATGGTATTGCGCCGCTCGACCACGCGATGGACGTGGCCCAGCGATTTCAAGAGCTCTGCACGCTCGACGGTAATCTTCATGGGGAGTCCCGCTTCGGCGCCTTGTGAAGAACGACCCTGAAAACCAGGCGCGACGGCAAGCCAGGCTCGCGGCATGCGAGGCCGGGGGCAAAGGTGGCGCGCCGACGCGAAAATCGCAAGTGTGCCGGGGCTTAAGCGGCCTCTATCCCCAAGGCGTCCACAGCCCGGGCAGCGCCCCGGTACGCGCAAGAAAACCTCGCCCCGGCCGTGCCGGGACGAGGTGCGAGGGGGCCGCGTGGGAAGACGCGCCAACTACTCCTGCAATTGGCGTTTAAGGATTTCGATCTCCTCGGCCAGCGCCATGTCGTTGCCGACCAGGCCTTCGATCTTACGCACCGCATGCAAGACCGTCGTGTGGTCGCGGCCGCCGAACCTGCGGCCGATCTCGGGAAGCGAGCGCAGCGTCAAGGTCTTGGCCAGATACATCGCCACCTGGCGCGGGCGCACGACGTTGGCCGTACGTCGCGACGACAGCAGGTCGGAACGGCTGACATTGTACTGGCGCGCCACCACCCGCTGGATGTCCTCGATCTTGACCCGCTTGGGCTCCTGCGGGCGGATCAGGTCGCGCACTTCGCGCTCGGCCATCTCCAAAGTGACGGCGTGGCCGGTGAGCTTGTTGTGAGCGAGCAGGCGGTTGAGCGCGCCTTCCAGATCGCGGCCGTTATGGGTGACGGTCTTGGCGATGTAACCGAGCACCGGCAGCGGCACGTCGAAGCTCGGATGATGTGCGCGCGCCGCCATCATGCGAGCTTTCAGAATCTCGAAGCGCAGCTCCTCGCCGAGCGGGCCCATTTCCACCACCAGCCCGCCCGCCAGCCGCGAACGCACGCGGTCGTCGAGGCTTTCCAATTCCGAGGGCGGCCGGTCGGAGGCGATCACCACCTGGCGGCCGGCATCGATTAGGGCGTTGAGCGTGTGGCAGAACTCCGCTTGCGTGGACTTGCCTTGCAGGAACTGGAGGTCATCGATCACCAGCACGCCGATGCCGCGTAGCGCCTCCTTGAAGGCGAGCGCTGTCTGGGTGCGCAGCGCCGAGACGAAGCCATACATGAATTTCTCGGCAGTAAGATAGAGTACCTTGCGCTCGCCCACGGCGTTGCCCGCCCAGGTGATCGCCTGCAACAGATGGGTCTTACCGAGGCCCACGCCGGCATGAATATAGAGTGGATTGAACATCACCGGGTCGGATCGCTTGGCGGCCGCCACCTGTTTGGCAGCGGCATGGGCAAGCGTATTGGAGCGCCCGACCACGAAGCTCTCGAAGGTGAGCCGGGCGTCGAGCGGGGAGCCGCCGAGCGCCTCGTGCGCGCTTGGGTCACCGGCCACCATCGGCCGGCCATTGCCGGATCCGTTGCTGCTGGGGAATCGGCTGGCGCCATTGCCGGCGGGCTCGAGTTCCGGTTTCGGCTTGGCCACTGCCGAGCGCAGCACCGCCGTGCGCACGATCAGCTCAACGCGGCCGACTTTGGCCTCCTGGGCCTGCCAGCAGGCCAGCACTCGTTCGGCGTAGTGCGATTGGATCCAGCTTTTGAGGAATCGGGTCGGCACCGACAGGCGCACGGTGCCCTCCTCGATCGCTTCCAGGTCCATGCGCGCAAACCAACTCGAATAGACGTCGTCGCCGACTTCTACGCGCAGGCGCTCTTTGACCCGTGACCAGCTCTCCTGATCCGCGTTGGACATTTTTTTGTTCTCAAATCCGTTGAAAGGTTGAAACGGACGCGGGTTGCTCGGCCTGACAGCAATTTTGCCGTCGACGCGCCGGGAACGGGACGCAACGTCACTCAGGCGATGATGTCGTGGGCGGAAGCCGGATCCGCGTGGGCTTTGATGCCAAGGCGGCGACACCGAAACGGTCGAGTTGACTGCGTCTTACCCCGTGGGCGGGGGCACGGCGCCTCGAACTCCGGTCGCGAACTCTGATTGACTAGGACTTATGCAAAACAAACCGGATGAAATACCGGCGCAAAAGTGAGCGGGAGGGGTGACGATGGAGGACGAATCTGCGTCGGACGCTGTGCTTTCGGTGGCGCCGGTGATGGTCACTGTTCCCGCTCCTGTCATAATAGCCCCCCTTTGTTTTGTAGCTTTCGCTTGATCTTATGACGCGTGTCCCGCTCGGAAGCCGGCGCATTGGCGCCGTCAATTACGTCGATTCTATTGTTTGGACCCACAACCCCCGACGAAAAAACACGACTTTGAACGCGGTCCCTCCGGCCCAACGCATCAAACGTCAAATATTTCCTGGCAACAGGCGCACAGTAGTCGTACTCATCCGCCGATGAGCGTATGGAGAGACCTTTTTCTGATGACGCCCGGAGAATTCCGAGCGCGTTTGTAAAAGTTACACAAGCGTTGTGCGGCGGCAACGAATTTCGCATGAGCCGCTATGGCGCAGCGCTAAACTCGCGTTTCTTGGGTGGTAGCGCCACAAGAGAGTTGCGAGGCAACGTGTTGATGAGTCGCAGGGAATTTCGCAAATGAATTGTCCGCGTGCGTGCGCCGCGGCGGTAAAAGTTTTTTGACCGTGGTCAACCCAGAAATGCCTGCGGCATGGGCATTTCAAGGTCCTCCACATCGCTTACACGTTAAGTTATTCACGATGCGCTGAAATTCTTGCGCGATAGTTCAAGGTAACCCTTGCGCGGAAACCGGTGTGGCGTCGATGTTCACGCGCGCCGACGCCGCGCGTTGTCAAGCGAAACCGTAGCGAGCAAAACTTTGTCACGAGGCGATGACATTTTGATAACGGTCCATGCGCCTTGCGCCCGAGACGCCGCCGTTCGACCGCTTTTTATCCAATTTCGATCGGAAAACGCCTGACGCGACTGCCGGCCCGACTTCAGGGCTCCCTTATGCCTGCTTCTCGAGCTTGGCGACGCGGTGGGCGAGGCGCGAAACTTTGCGGCTGGCATTGTTCTTGTGCACGACTCCGCGTTGCGCTGCACGCATGATCACCGGTTCGGCCGCCTTCAGCGCCGCCGCCGCCGCGGTGCGGTCGCCGTTGGCGATCGCTTCTTCAACTCGGCGCATTGAGCCGCGCAAGGCCGAGCGCCGCACCTTGTTGACTTCGGTCCGGCGCGCGATCTGGCGGGCGGCTTTGCGGGCAGACTTGGTATTGGCCATGTAACTCTCGTCTAACGGGACGCTGACGTGGAATTTTTCAACGAAAGCGGCCGGATTTTGCAAGAAATTGCGGCGGCGAGAAGCCCCGCCGCCAAGGCTGAGGCTTATAGTGAGGCGCCGCGCACGCGTCAACGTCGACAATCGTGCTTTAAGCCACCCGTTTGGCGCGCACCGCGTCGTAACCGGCAGTTACCGCGGTGCAATCGGCTGCCGATAGGCGCGCCAGCGGCGGTTTGACCCGCGCCAGCGCCGGATCGCCATGGATATGGGCGAGCAACGCCTTCACGCCCGACACCAGCGGCTTGCCGTCGAACAAATTTCGGATGGTTACAGCCGCATCGAGCGCCGCCCGGTCGCCCTGTGCCCAAGCGCGCGCGCATAGATCGGCATTGAGATTGGCGGTGGCCGAGATGCAGCCAGCGAAAGCGCCGGCGCGCGCCTCGATAAGCGCCGCTTCCGTCGACGGAAAAACGGCGAAATTCTTCGAGATCGCCGCCGCCGCCCGCGCGAAAGCCATGTCGCCAGAAGAATCCTTCAGACCCACGATGCGAGTCGGGAACGATTCCAGCAGTTGCCTGATCAGCATCAAGTGCCAGGGCAGGCCGGACATGGCCGGGAAATGATAGAGGTAGATCGGGATCGGCTTATCGGTCGTCGCCTCAACCAGCGCGGCGATATAGGCGGCGAGCCCGTCATCCGGCACGCCTTTGTAGTAGAACGGCGGCAGTACCAGCGCGCCGGCAAAGCCGAGTTTCGCCGCGTGGCGGGTAAGCGCGACCGCATCCGATACCGCCGCGGCGCCGGTGCCGACCATTAGTCGGTCGAGTGGTATCTTCTCCGCCTTGTAGGCGTTCATCACTGCCTTGCGCTCCTCGCGCGCGAACGAGGTGGCCTCGCCGGTTGTGCCGAGTACGTTGAGACCGTCACAGCCGTTGTCGAGCAGAGTGCGCGCGAGTTTCCCCGCACGCTTGAGATCCGGGGCGCCGCTCTCATCGATGGGCGTGGCAATCGCCGCGATCACGCCGGAAAGGGACTTGCTCAAGGATGTTCTCCGTCTGTCTCGCTAGCCGCTGATATTGTAGGCTGCCAGCGCCGCCATGTTGACGAGCTGATTGTCCTTGGCGCCGAGCTGTACGATCTGCACCGGCTGGTCGAGCCCAACCAAGAGCGGCCCGATCACGGTGGCGCCACCCAGTTCCTGCAGCATCTTGGTGGAAATAGAGGCGGAGTGGAACGCCGGCATCACCAGCACATTGGCCGGGCCTGACAGGCGGCAGAACGGATAGGGCGCAGCTAGCTCGGGATTGAGCGCGACGTCGGCTGCCATCTCGCCGTCATATTCGAAATCGACCCGCTTGTTGTCGAGGATGCGTACCGCTTCGATCACCCGCGCCGAACGCTCGCCCTCCGGGTGTCCGAAAGTGGAAAACGCCAACAGCGCGAGCCGCGGCTCGTAGCCGAGCCGGCGTGCAACGCCTGCTGCCTCGATGGCGATCTCGGCCAGTTCCTCGGCGTTCGGCATTTCGGTGACCGCTGTGTCGGCCACCACCACCGTACGCCCGCGTGCCACCACCAGCGAGACTCCGATCACGCGGTGGCCCGGCTTGGGATCTATCACGCGACACACGTCCTCGAGCGCGACCGAGAAATTGCGTGTAACGCCGGTCACCATGGCGTCGGCGTCGCCGAGTGCGACCATGCAGGCGGCGAAATGGTTGCGGTCGGTGTTCACCAGCCGTTGGCAGTCGCGTACCAGATAGCCGCGCCGCTGCAGCCGCTCATACAAGTAGTTGATATAAGACGTGTTGCGGGTCGACATGGCGGCATTGATGACCTCGATGCCTTCGCCGATTTCGATACCGAGCTCGCGGGAGGCCTCGCGCACGCGGTCCTCGCGCCCGACCAACAGGGCGGTGCCCAAGCCTTGGTGCACGAAGCTCGCCGCCGCGCGGATCACTTGTTCTTCCTCGCCTTCGGCGAAGACGACGCGCTTAGGCGCGCGACGCAGCCGGTTGAACACTTGAACGAGCGTTCCGGCGATGGGGTCGCGGCGCGAGCGCAATTGCTCGCGGTAGCCGTCCATGTCGACGATCGGCTTGCGCGCGACACCGGTATCCATGGCGGCTTTCGCCACTGCCGGCGGCACGAAGGAAATGAGCCGTGGGTCGAACGGCACCGGGATGATGTAGTCGGGTCCGAATTTTGGCCGCGCGCCATAGGCCGCCGCCACCTCGTCCGGCACGTCCTCGCGCGCTAGTTCGGCGAGCGCGCGGGCTGCGGCGATTTTCATCTCCATATTGATGGCACTGGCGCGCACGTCGAGCGCGCCGCGGAAGATATAAGGAAAACCGAGCACATTGTTGATCTGGTTGGGATAGTCGGAACGCCCCGTCGCCATGATGGCGTCGTCGCGCACTTCCGCCACTTCCTCGACGGTAATTTCAGGATCCGGATTGGCCATGGCGAAGATGATCGGCTTATCCGCCATGGACTTGACCATCTCCTTGGTAACCGCGCCCTTGGCCGAGAGGCCGTAGAATACGTCGGCGCCTTTGAGCGCGTCGGCGAGCGTGCGCGCTGAGGTTTTGACCGCGTAACCCGACTTCCACTGGTTCATGCCTTCGGTGCGACCCTGATAGATCACGCCCTTGGTGTCGCACAGGATGAGGTTTTCGGGCTTGAAGCCGATCGCCTTGAGCAATTCCAGGCAGGCGATGCCGGCGGCGCCGGCGCCGTTGCAGACCAGCTTGGTGTGCTGAATGTCGCGCCCGGTCAGGTCGAGCGAATTCAGTAGGCCGGCGGCCGAGATGATGGCGGTGCCATGCTGGTCGTCGTGAAACACCGGGATGTCGAGCAATTCGCGCAAGCGCTGCTCGATGATGAAGCATTCCGGCGCCTTGATATCCTCGAGATTGATGCCGCCCCAACCAGCGCCGAGATATTTCACGCAATTGATGAATTCGTCTGGGTCCTCGGTGGAGACCAAGAGATCGATGGAATCGATGTCCGCGAAACGCTTGAACAGCACCGCCTTGCCTTCCATCACGGGCTTTGCCGCCAGCGCGCCGCGGTTGCCGAGCCCCAGGATAGCTGTGCCATTAGTGATGACGGCGACGAAATTGCCCTTGACCGTGTAGTCGTAGGCGCGGGTCGGATCCTCCGCGATAGCCAGCACCGGCACCGCCACCCCCGGTGAATAGGCGAGCGAGAGGTCGCGCTGGGTGGCCATCGGCTTGGTGGCAATGACCTCAAGCTTGCCGGGACGCCCGCGGCTATGAAATTGCAGGGCTTCCTGGTCGGTAAAGGTCGGCCGGGTCGGGCCGGCGGGGGGCTTGGCGGGCATTTTGACTCCATGGACGCAACCGGGATGCGCGGGGCTGGAGACCCTAACGGAAGCGGGCGCGCTTGCTCAAGGCGAGCCGGTTGGGCAGCGGCGGTGGTTGAACGGAAGCGCGGCTCGGGTTAACGGTGCGCGGTGGGCGCGTGAGAAGACGTTTCGACCATGATCCGTTTCCTATTCCGCTTTATCGGCGTGCTGTGCCTGGCCGCGGCCTTTATCCTGGTGATCTATGACGGTACCAAGTCGATCGCCGCCAACAACCTTTATCTCACCAGCGTGCGGGCGCTGTGGGACCTGATCAATGCCGACAGCCTGGCGCAGCTCAAGCTACAAATCCAAACCTATGCCAACGGGGTGCTGTGGGACCCGGTGATGCTCACTTTGCTGGCGGCGCCGAGCTGGAGCGTGCTTGGCGGTCTCGGCATCATATTCGTCCTGCTCGGGCGCAAGAAAAAGCCGTTGATCGGCTACGCCCGGCCTTAAGCCAAATACCCCTCGCGCCGGCGTGAGGCCTGCGTGCGGGCCCCTATCCGAGACGTGATCGCGCGGCGCGTTTCGGATAGGTTTACCTGTGCCTATATTCCTGCCATCAATTGCAGGAGGACGAAACATGTTCGGTTTCAAGAGAATTGCCATGCCAAAGCCGGGCGAAGCACTGCCGGGCCGCAGCCAGCCGATCCGCACAGCAACTGAACACTTCATCAATCATCGCGCTCTGAACGGTCCGTATCCGGACGGCTTGGAGAAGGCCGTATTCGGGCTCGGCTGCTTCTGGGGCGCCGAACGCAAGTTCTGGGAGCTGGGTGACGGCATTCACATCACCGCCGTCGGCTATGCCAGCGGGCAGACTCCTAATCCGACCTATGAGGAGGTCTGCTCGGGCCGCACCGGCCACAACGAGGTGGTGCTGGTGGTCTACGATCCCAAGAAGATTTCTTACGAGATGCTGCTCAAAACCTTCTGGGAGAGCCACGACCCGACGCAAGGCATGCGCCAGGGCAACGATGTCGGCACGCAGTATCGCTCCGGCATCTATGTCTTTAGCGCCGCTCAGCGCAAATCTGCTGAGGCCTCGAAGGCCATGTACGAGGCGGAGCTGAAGAAGAAAGGTTATAAACCGGTCACCACGGAGATCGTCGACGCGGGCGAGTTCTACTTCGCCGAGGACTATCACCAGCAATATCTGGCCAAGAATCCGTTTGGTTATTGCGGGCTTGGCGGCACCGGCGTGTCATGCCCGATCGGCACTGGCGCCAAGCTGGTGACGGCCTAGCGCCGGCCTTTCCGACCCAATAATCGGGCGCCCAAGTCGGGCGCCCGTGGCTTTTTCCGCCCAGCGGGGGTCACCGGCGCTCCGCCGGTTAGGATTTGTTAACCATATAAAGTGTTAATTGGGTCTCAATTTCCCGCCACCCCGGATTGGTTTTCATACGGGTAGCCCGAATTTAGTTGCCCATCTTGATTGCGTTCGCGGCCGCCGCCTGTGCGAGGCAGCAGCAAGCCTATTACGTCGTCGATCCGGCGACCGGGCAGCTGGTGCCTGTTGTGCAGCAATATAGTCGGGGTGCCTATCAGCAATCTTACGCGCAGCGGCCGCAAGCGCCGCCGCAAGATGCGCAAAGCAGCAACAACAGCCGCGGCCTGTTCTCTTCGCCGCAGGCTGCCCAACAGGCTTACGCGTCACCGCAATATGCCGAGCAGGCCTATGCGCAGAGCGATGCGCAGCCGCAATACACGGCGAGCGCCGAACGCGGCCTGTTCAACGCGCGGCATAGGTCCGCCCGGCCGCAATACTCGCAGCAGCCGCAGCAATCTTACGTGTTGCAATATCACCCGCCGCAGGCCGCCGGAGGTCCCTACATCGCCGCTCCTTATGGTTATGCCTACGCGCCGTCCGCTTATCAGCAAGTCTATAACGCTTGACTCAGGCGACAAGCTGCGCGTCGTGGTGTTCGGGCAAGAAGGCATCAGCGGCTCGTATCTGGTCGACGCCGGCCGCAATGTCAGCCTGCCGCTGATCGGCACCGTGCCCGCGCGCGGCGCCACCACCCAGGCGCTCGCCCGGCTCATTACCGGGCGGCTCAAACAGGGCTATGTGCGCGAGCCGCACGTGACGGTTACGATCGAAGGCTACCGGCCGTTCTTCATCTTGGGCGAAGTCACCACGCCTGGCCAGTACCCTTACGTGCCCAACATGACGGTGAAGAGTGCCATCGCCGTCGCTGGCGGCTTTTCGCCGCGCGCCAAGAAAGACAAGGTGGAGATCACCCGCAACACCGGCGACCAGAGTTTCACCGGCAACGTGCCGCTCAATTACTCACTTCGCCCCGGCGATACCGTCGTGGTCAAGGAGCGGTGGTTCTAGAGGCTTAGCCCGCTCGTCCCCGCTAAAGCGGGGACCCAGTACTGGATGCCCGCTTTCCGCGGGCATGAGCGGAAAATGGTGGTTCGTGGTCGCGCTTACTTCATATGCTTGCCGAGGAACTCCTGCGCCCGGCTCCAGCCCAGATCGGCGGCGGCCTTGTTGTAACTGGCGCGCTCGTCGCAATAGAAGCCATGCGCGGCGCCCGGATAGACGTAGATCTCCGCCTGCGGCTGTTTCTTCTTGATGATCTCCACCACGTCCATCGGGATGCTCTCGTCCTTCTCGCCGAAATGCATTTGCAGTGGGCATTTCGGCTTCTCATCGGCAAACTTGCCGATCATACCGCCGTAGAAGGCGACCGCGCAGGCAAAGCCCGGCAGCCGGCAGGCCGCCAGGAACGAAGCGGTCCCGCCCATGCAGAAGCCGATCACGCCCCGGGCGCCGGCGCCTTTCAGAGTCGCTTGGGCGGCGGCGACGTCGGCCATCATGTGGTCCCAGTTGAGATTGCCAAGATAGCTGCGGGCATTGGCAATCTCGTCGGGCGTATAGCCGCATTCGAAATTGCGCACGAAACGGTCGAACACCGCCGGCGCCACCGCCGAATAGCCCAATGCTGCGAGGCGGTCGCAGACTGCGCGGATGTGGTGGTTGACGCCGAAAATCTCCTGCACCACGACGATGGCGCCTTTCGCCTTGCCTTGCGGATCGGCACGGTAGGCGCCGAGCGAGTGCTGGTCAGTGGTGGTGAGTGTGAACTGCTGGCCCAAGGTAACCTCCCGTTTTTTGTCAATCGAAATGGGATCAAACGCTTTTGTCGCGCCCGCGCGATTTCTAGCATGGCAGCGCGGGTAGAAACTACCCGGTGACGTCGATGAAGGCCCGCGCCAGCAATTCGTAGGAGCGCTTGCGCGCCGCGTGGTCGAAAATCATGGCTGTGACCATCAATTCATTGGCCTTGGTCGCCGCGAGCAGTGGCTCCAACCGCGCCTTGACGGTCGCCGGGCTGCCCACGGTGAGCCGGCTACGGTTCTGCGCGATGCGCGCCTTATCGACCGGGGTGTAGTCGTAAGATGCCGCTTCCTCGGGCGAGGCAAGCGGAAGGTATTCGCCCTTGGCGCGGCGCACGAAATTGAGCTCCACTGTCATTGCTAGCCGCTCGGCTTCTTGGTCACTGTCCGCGCACACCACATGGGTCGCCAGGATCGCATAGGGCTTGTCGTGCGACGGCGAGGGCCGGAAATTATCGCGATAAAGTCGCATCGCCTCCACCGCGTCGAAATTCGCGAAGTGATGGGCAAACGCAAAGGCCGCGCCGATCTGGCCGGCCAATTGCGCCGAATAGTCGGAGGAGCCGAGTAGGAAGATCGGCGGTAGCGGCACATCCGACGGCATGGCGCGCACCTTGTGAAATGGATGTCCTTCCGGAAATCCGCGCGTTTCCAACAGCATCAGCTCCTGGAAGCGCTCGAGGAAATCGTCCTCTTCGCTGATGCCCTGGCGGCGGCGCAACATGTAGGAAGTGGCGGGATCGGTGCCCGGCGCGCGGCCCAAGCCAAGATCGATGCGACCGGGAAAGAGCGCCTCGAGCACCTTGAAACGCTCAGCCACCATCAGCGGTGCATGGTTTGGCAGCATCACGCCGCCGGAGCCGATGCGCATGTGCTCCGTCACCGCGGCGATCTGTCCGATCATGATCTCGGGAGCAGAGCTGGCGATGGCCGGGAGGTTGTGGTGCTCGGCCACCCAATAGCGGGTGAAGTCGAGCCGGTCCGCGAGTTGCGCGAGATCGAGCGTATTGTGCAGCGCCTGCGCTGCGGTGGAACCGGCCGACACCGGCGACAGATCGAGGACCGAAAGCGGGATCATGCCGTTATCATATCATGCTGGGCGGCGGCTTCTCTCGCGTGACGATCTGCGTATGATACGGGAGCGAGAGAGGCGAAAGGGAGCGTGCGCCGATGGCTTCGCTGCTCGAATGGAAGGTTCCGCCGGCCGCGCAGCCGCGCCCGGAAGACTACAGCCACGATCTTGAGCGCGCGCTGTCCGCGATGGTCGGCCTGCATTCCATGATTCCGGCCGACGCCTTCACCGCCGACACCCTCGGCGTCGAGCGCGCTGGCAATGGTGTGCTGATCGACGACGGGCTAGTGCTGACCATCGGTTACCTGATCACCGAGGCCGAGACCGTTTGGCTGCATTGCGGTGACGGCCGCGTGGCGGCGGGCCACGCCCTCGGCCTTGACCAGGAAACCGGTTTCGGCCTGGTGCAGGCGCTCGAGCGCATGGATCTGCCGTCGCTGCCGCTCGGCACGGCGGCAAGCGTTGACATCGGCGAGCGCGTGGTAGTGGGCGGTGCCGGCGGGCGCACCCGCTCGCTCGCCGCCCGCATCGCCGCCAAGCAGGAATTCGCCGGCTATTGGGAATACGTGCTGGACGAGGCGATCTTCACTTATCCCGCGCATCCCAATTGGGGCGGCACCGGCCTGATCGCGCCCAACGGTGAGCTGATCGGCATCGGCTCGCTGCAAGTCGAGCGCATGCGCGAGGGCCGCAACGAGCATCTCAACATGATCGTGCCGATCGACCTGGTAAAGCCGATCCTCGACGACTTGCGCAAGTTCGGCCGCGTCGACAAGCCGGTGCGGCCGTGGCTCGGTCTCTACTCGACCGAAATCGAAGACAAGATCGTGATTGTCGGCATCGCGCTTAAGGGGCCGGCGGCGCGCGCCGAATTGAAGACCGGCGATATCGTGCTGTCAGTCGCCGGAGAGCAGGTCACAAACTTGGCCGCTTTCTACCGCAAGGTCTGGTCGCTCGGCGATGCCGGCGTGGAAGTGCCGCTCACGCTCTACCGCGAGGGCGTCACCTTCGACGTGGCGGTGAATTCATCCGACCGCGCCAAGTTCCTGAAGACGCCGCGGTTGCACTGACGTCACGCGGGACCAGTCAGCTCTTCTTTCCGAAAAGCTTTATCACTCCGGCGTAGGTCATGAGCGCCGCCATCAGCCAGGTGAGTATCGCGCCGAAACCAAACACAACGCGAACCGATCATTTCGGCCAGCGAGCCCCAAACTGGCAACGATATCGAGAATTGGCGCGTGCCGGCGCCGAAGGCAATCCAGGTGCCGATGCTGGCGAGCTCTGCGATTATGGTCAGAGCCGCCAGCCATTGCATCACCACCGCGATCGCCGGCGCATTGTCCGGCAAATGCGGCTGCTTGTCGGGAACGCGCAGCGAGGCGCGCACCAGCACCGAAAGGCCACCTGCAAAAAACACCAGCCCGGCGGCAAATCCCAGCCAGTTCGGTCCGTTGATATGGCTCGGCGAGCGGGCCAGCCCCAAGCTCACCAGCGCCAGGTAAAATCCACCGCCTGCCAAGGCCACGCCGATCGCCAGCAAGGTCCAGTCGAAAGAGCGTGTTGACGAAGAATTCGGCTCGGCCATGCGCGTGCCTTGGCGCCATGAAATGCGCGGGCATTCACTAACACGACATGCTTGCCAAAACGTTGAACGGCCCCGTCAGGCCTCACTTTCCTCGATCTTGTCAACACGGCTGGCATAGAACGCCAGATGATCTTTGATCGCTGCCATCGCCGGAATGGGCTGCTCGTAGCTCCACACTGCGTTATCGGCGCTGCGGCCGTCGACGGATATCGTGAAATAGCTGGCGTCGCCCTTGTAAGGACAATAGGTGCGGTGGTGGTGGGCTTGAGCGCGCTCATGTCAGCGTCGGCGCGCGGAATGTAATGCACGGGCCGATAGCCAACTTCATCCAGCCTCAGCGCCTTTGTCGTGTCGGCGATCACTTTGCCGGCAAAGCTGATGCGTACACGCTTGGCGTTGCGCTCGATGGTGATCGGATGGTCAGGATCGGGCTCTTTCATGCGGCTTGCCTTGCTATCGATTTTAACCACGCGTTAGCCAAACAAAAGAGCCTGGGGTCTGTGTCGTTGGTGAGCTGATTCCACCTTGCCTTTGTCGCGTTTGCGAAAAATTGACCGGCCGAGATTAGGAATATGGCAGAACCTTTTAACTAGCGTGGGGGTCCACATTGACCCAAACAGTGGCGCGTTTCATGCCGAACATGTCGCTTTCGCTGACCAACAAGTCGGTCGAAAAATTGATTCAGGGCCTCAACATCCTGATCGTCGACAGCAATTTCTACACGCGCCGGCTCACCCGCGCCATGCTGATGAATCTCGGCACCAAGTTGGTGGTAGAGGCCGCCGACGGGCTGGCCGCGCTGGAGTCGATTCGCACCTGCGACCCGGACGTTATGTTCCTGGATTGGGACATGCCGGTGCTCAACGGCATGGAGGTGATGCGCATCGTGCGCTCGCCCGGCGTGTTCCCGCGCCCCAACTTGCCGATCATCATGCTGACCAATCGCGCTCAGCGCTCCACCGTGATTGAGGCATTGCGCGGCGGCGCGCACGAATTCCTGATTAAGCCGACCTCGCCCAAGGCGCTCGGCGACCGGTTGACATCGATCGTGGTCAAGCCGCGACCGATGGTGAAGCTCGGCAAGTACTACGTGCCGCAGCCGCGCCGCATGCCGGTGCTGAGCGAACTGCCAAAGGCCGGCTGAAGGCGCCGCCGTTCGCTGCGGCTGGCGGGAAAACTGGCGCGCCCGAGACGATTCGAACGTCCGACCTTTGCCTTCGGAGGGCAACGCTCTATCCAGCTGAGCTACGGGCGCGTTGAGCCCTCCCATAGACGAAACGGGCCCGAGCGGCAACGCCACCGAGTTCCCCGAAAAAGCGCCGAAAGCTGCGATGTTTCTGTGATTAAGCCCGCCCCGGGTTGCGTCAGCGCCTTGCGCCGCCACGCGAATCTCTTAGAGCTTGAGGCTTCGCGCATTGGGCGCGCAAGGAGCAATTTCAATGGCAGCGACCGTAGCCAAGCCAAAACCCGTCACCACCCGTCACCTCGCCGCGACACTCTCGGAGCAGCATCAGCTGACCAAGAAGCAGGGCCTTGAGATGCTGGAGGATCTCATCGGCATGATCACCAAGCACCTGAAGAAGGGCGAGCGGGTGAAGATCGCCGGTCTCGGCATTTTGCAGGTGCGCAAGCGTGCCGCCCGCATGGGCCGCAATCCGGCGACCGGGGAGCCGATCCACATCAAGGCCAAGAAGAAGGTCGCCTTTCGCGCCGCCAAGGACCTGAAGATGGCGATCTGATCGGCCTTTGCGATTTCGGCTTCGAAGACCCCGCCGGTTTCGGCGGGGTTTTTGTTTGGGTAGTACGCGGGCCATGCAACAATTACGGTGTCATACGCGGGCTTGATCCGCGCATCCATGATGACGCCCCGTCTATAACAGCCTTACGGTCGGCCATGTTTGCTGAGCAACTTCATGGATTGCCAGGTCAAGCCCGGCCATGACGACAGAGGGCCGGCCGGTCTATAATGACCCGCACAGCTAAGTTACCAAGGAGGTCACATGTCGCAAGCGGCCGAAAAGCGCGACGCCAAGTCGGTGATGCTGAAAGACGCGGAGTTCGACTGGCAGGACCCGCTCGACCTCGAAGGCGAACTCACCGAAGAAGAACGCATGGTGCGCGATTCCACGCGCGGCTTCGCGCAAGACTACTTGATGCCGCGCGTCATGGAGGCCTACCGCGACGAAAAGTACGATCCCAACCTGATCCTCGAAATGGGCAAGCTCGGCCTACTCGGTCCCACTATCCCGGAGGAATACGGCGGCGCGGGCTTAGGCCATGTCGCTTATGGCCTGATCACGCGCGAACTCGAGCGCGTTGATTCGGGCTACCGCTCCACCATGTCGGTGCAGTCATCGCTGGTGATGCATGCGATCTACGCCTATGGCACCGAAGCGCAGCGCCGCAAATATCTGCCCAAGCTTGCCACCGGCGAGATCATCGGCTGTTTTGGCCTGACCGAGCCCGACCACGGTTCCGATCCCGGCGGCATGGTCACGCGCGCGGTAAAAACCTCTGGCGGCTACAAGCTCAACGGCGCCAAAACCTGGATCTCCAATGCACCGGTCGCCCATGTCGCGGTGGTGTGGGCAAAGCTCGACAATGGCATCCGCGGTTTCCTGGTCGAGCGTGGTATGAAAGGCTTCTCCACGCCCAAGATCGAAGGCAAGCTGTCGCTGCGCGCCTCCATCACCGGCGAGATCGTGCTCGAAGACTGCGTGGTGCCAGAAGAAAATTTTCTGCCCAACGTGAAAGGCCTCGCTGGCCCCTTCGGTTGCCTCAACAACGCCCGCTACGGCATTTGCTGGGGCGCCATGGGCGCCGCCGAGTTCTGCTGGCATCGCGCGCGGCAATACGTACTCGACCGCAAGCAGTTCGGCCGCCCGCTCGCCGCCAATCAGCTGGTGCAGAAAAAGCTCGCCGACATGCAGACCGAGATCGCGCTTGGCTTACAAGGCGCGCTCCGCCTCGGCCGCATGCTGGAGGCGGGCAAAGCGGCACCGCCGTCGATCTCGCTCATGAAGCGCAATAATTGTGGCAAGGCGCTCGAGGTGGCGCGGCTTGCCCGCGACATGCACGGCGGCAACGGCATTTCCGAGGAATATCACGTGATGCGCGTGCTTTCGAACCTGGAGACGGTCAATACCTACGAGGGTACGCATGACATTCATGCGCTGATTCTGGGGCGCGCGCAGACCGGAATTCAGGCATTCTTCTAACCAGTCTGCCAACCGGCTAACTTGCCGTCACTAGGTTTTTCGCGGTGACGTTCGCTCCGCGCGCTGGAATTCACCCGTCGAAATGACGCTTCACATCATCTTGCTACTGGTCGGCGCCGGCATTGTCGCCGGCATCACGGCCACCATGGTCGGCGGCGGCGCGGTCGTGCTTTATCCGGCGCTACTCGCCTCCGGCGTGCCGCCGCATTTGGCGGTGGTATGCATTCTCGCGTCTGTCGCGCCGGCGGCGATGCTGGGTGCCTTATCGGACTACTCACAATTGCCGCCGTTCAACCGGGCCTTCCTCGGCTTGATCCTCGCCTCGGTCATCGGTGCCGGCGTCGGCGCCTCGCTGCTGTTGCTGACGCCGGAGCGCATGTTCGCGCAGCTGATGCCGCTACTGATCGGCTTTGCCACGCTGCTGTTCGCCAATTCCGAACGCATCAGCGGCTGGCTGCGCGCGCGTGCCGCCGGCCGCGGCCATGACATCACGTTCAACGTCGCCAGCCTGAAGGTGCTGCTCCCGGTCTCGTTCTATGGCGGCTATTTCGGCGCCGGCGTTGGCATCATGATGCTCGGCGTGTTTTCGCTGGCAACCGGCGGCGATTATCGCTCCGCCAATGTCGCCAAGAATTTCGTCGCCAGCCTCAACGGCACGACCGCGACCTTGATTTTTGCGACGCAGGGTGCGGTGCTGTGGCCGCAGACGCTGGCGCTGATGGCGGGCACCATCGCCGGCGGATTGATCGGGGCCTATGTGGCGCGCGTTATTTCGCCCCGTGCGGTTCGCGTGCTGATCGTCCTGGTGGGCGCTGGCTTAACCGTGGCGCTCGCCCGCCGCTATTGGTTCTAGAGCGCGATCGAATTGACGTTGTGCGCGAGATCGCAAACGCGCCTGGTCATGGCGCTGCCGGGATCGGTCAGCGCATCGACAATGGTGAAATGATTGGCGCCGGCGATCTCCTCATAGCGCGTCTGAACCATGGCCTGCCGCCAGGCTTCGGCGATGCTGCGGCTCTGGCGCAGGAATTCGCTCGACTCCAGCGCGCCCACCACGGTGTCGAGGGTGCGGCCGGGCGGCACGCGCCAATAAAGCGGCGAAACCTGCCGCGCGTCGGCCGGACCGAGGCGCAAATCCTGATTGACCGAAATATTCACGAGTGGTGTGAGATCGAAAACTCCCGAGATCGCATAGGCGCGGGGCACGAGGTCGATCGGCGCGTCGGAAGCGAAAGCCTTCCATTCCTGCGCCACCATGCAGGCGGCGAGATGCCCGCCGGAGGAATGGCCGCAAACCGTGATGCGCCGGCGTTGCTTGCGCCACAGCCACAGGCAAGCGGCGCGCGTCTGCTCGATGATGGTTGCGATCGTTACCTGCGGGCAGAGATCGTATCCCACGACCGCGACGCTGACGCCCTGGGCATTCGGCCCGGCCGCAATCTGGCTGAACATCGAAGGCTCGAGCGTGCGCCACCAGCCGCCATGGATGAACAGCGCGAGCGGCGTCGAAGAATCATTGTCCTTGGCGGGGAACAAATCGATGGTCTGGCGCGGCGAGGGGCCATAAGACGCGCCCAGCTCGGCGTCGCGCGCGGCATCGCGATAGGCCGCTCCCTCACGCGCCCAGCGCGCGAAAATTTCCGGGTGCTCGGGCACGCGGGCGCGGTTGTCGTATTCCTTTTCGTAGTCGATGGCCATTTCGCCGCAGAGTGACCCATGGCGCGGACTCAGGCAAGGCGACAGGATCGAGAAAAACCGCTATCTCTTGTCTCATGAAAATCGACGGCAAGGACACGCGCACGATCTGGTTGGAGAGCAACAGGCAAAGCGTCGGCATCATCGACCAGACGTTGCTGCCGCACCGCTTCGCCACCGCTCGGCTTGCGACGCTGGCCGACGCCGCGCGCGCGATTCAATCCATGCAGGTGCGCGGCGCGCCGCTGATCGGGGCGACAGCGGCTTACGGGATATGGCTGGCGCTGCGCGAAGACGCCTCCGACGAGGGCCTGGAGCGCGCCTGTGCCACGCTCATGGCGACACGGCCGACCGCGGTCAATCTGAAATGGGCGCTCGATGAAATGCTGGCGGCAGTGCGCAATAGGCCGCGCGGCGAACGCGCCGCCGCCGCCCTGCGCCGGGCCGGCGAAATCGCCGACCAGGATGTTGCCACCAACCGGGCGATCGGCCGCCACGGGTTCACCCTGATCGAGGCGATCGCGGCGAAGAAGAAGGCCGAGCGCGTCAACGTGCTCACCCATTGCAATGCCGGCTGGCTGGCGACGGTGGACTGGGGCACGGCGACGGCACCGATTTATACGGCGCATGACAAGGGGCTGCCGGTGCATGTGTTCGCCGACGAGACACGGCCGCGCAACCAGGGCGCTTCGCTCACCGCCTGGGAGCTCGGCCACCATGGCGTGCCGCATACCGTCATTCCCGACAATACCGGCGGCCATCTGATGCAGCATGGCATGGTTGATATTGTGATCGTCGGCGCCGACCGCGTCACCGCTGAAGGAGACGTCTGCAACAAGATCGGCACTTACCTCAAGGCGCTGGCCGCCCACGACAACCGAGTGCCGTTCTATGTGGCGCTGCCGTCGCCGACCATCGACTTCACGGTGAGCGACGGGGTTGCAGAAATCCCGATCGAGCAACGCGCAGCCGACGAAGTCGCAACCATGACCGGCAAGACCAAAGACGGCCGCATCGAGACCGTGCAGGTCATCCCGGACGGCACGAGCGTCGCCAATTACGGCTTCGACGTCACGCCGGCGCGGCTCGTCAGCGGGCTCATCACCGAGCGCGGCGTGCTGGCGGCCAGCCGCGAGGCGCTCAGCGCGGCCTTTCCCGAACGCGCCGGAAACCGTGATAAGATTGCGTCATGACGCTCGCCGCCAAACAACCCATGGAACTTCCCATTGACGGTCGCCAGTCGGACACCGCGCTGGCGGTGGCGCGCGGCGCCGCCCGCCTATTGCATGCGCACGGCTTCTACGTCGTGAGCGAGTTGTCGCTGCCCTCGGGGCGCCGCGCCGACCTGGTGGCGCTCGATGGAGGCGGCGCCATCTGGATTGTCGAGGTCAAGTCATCGGTCGCCGACTTCCGCGCCGACCAGAAATGGCAGGACTACCGGCTCCATTGCGACCGGTTGTTCTTCGCCACCACGGTCGAGGTGCCGTGCGAGATTTTCCCGCCCGACGTCGGGCTGATCGTGGCCGATGCTTACGGCGCGGAATTCCGGTGCGAAGCGCCCGAGCACAAATTGCCGGCGGCAACCCGCAAGGCGATGATGCTGATCTTCGCGCGCGCAGCCGCATTGCGCCTGCAATCGCTCGCCGATCCGAATGGGCCCTATGGGGACGTGGGTTGATTAAAGCGGCGCGCGTTTGGCCAGAATCCGCTGCAGCGTGCGGCGGTGCATGTTGAGCCGGCGCGCGGTTTCCGACACGTTGCGGCCGCATAATTCGTAGATGCGCTGGATATGTTCCCAGCGCACGCGGTCGGCCGACATGGGATTTTCCGGCGGCTCGATCTTGCTGGTGCCCTGCGCCAGCAACGCCGCCACCACGTCGTCGGCATCGACTGGCTTGGCGAGATAATCGACCGCGCCCATTTTCACCGCGTTCACCGCGGTAGCGATATTGCCATAGCCGGTGAGAATAATGCCGCGCGCGTCCGGGCGGCGCCGTTTGAGCACAGAGATCACGTCGAGGCCATTGCCGTCGCCGAGCCGCATGTCGACGATCGCGAAGGCGGGGGTCGACTTTTCCACCTGTAACAGTCCATCCGCCACCGATTCGGCGATGGTTACGGTAAAGCCACGCTGCTCGAGCGCCTTGGCCAGCCGCTGCAGGAACGAGCGATCGTCGTCGACGATCAGCAAAGACCGTTCCTTGGGCACTTCTGCCGCCGGCTCCGCGACGTCGTTCATGGCGATATCCACACTATCACCCATCTCAATCCAAGTTCGATCTGTATTTTATCTCGGCCGGCACGTTTTTGCACAACACAACATAGTTATCATAATGCGCAATCTCAAGCCGCCGCGAAAGTCAATGGGCGCTCGAAATCGCTGCGGCTCCAGCGCAAGCGCACGATCGCGCCGCGCTCGGGAGATGTGCGGTTCTCGAAGGTGAGTGTCGCGCCCGAGCGCTCCAGCAGCGTCTTGGCGATGAAGAAGCCCAGACCCAGTCCGGCCGGTTCCTCGTCGGCCTTCGCCGGATTGCGGCGGCGGCGGCTGACGTAAGGCTCACCGATGCGGTCCATGATTTCCGGCGCGAAGCCGGGGCCGTCGTCGCTGATGGTGATGTCAACCGCATCCTCGTCCCATTGCGCGCCGACCACCGCGCGCTCGCGCGCGAAATCGACGGCGTTTTCCAGAAGATTGCCGAGGCCGTAGAGGATCGCCGGATTGCGCGCGCCCACCGGTTCGCCGCCGCGCTCGGCCGGCAGCGAAACATCAATCGAAACGCCGAAATTGCGATGCGGTGCCACCACCTCTTCGATCAGCGTGGTGAGCGGCATGCGGTCGAATGGCTCGCCGCTTGACGACAATTCGGTGAGCTTGGCCAGGATATCGCGGCAGCGCGTGGCCTGCTCGCGCAACAGCCGCACGTCGTCGCCGTGCGGCGCGTTCTGCGCGATCGCGTTTACAAGTTCCTTGGCGATCACCGAGATGGTGGACAGCGGTGTGCCGAGCTCATGCGCGGCGGCGGCCGCAAGGCCATCAAGCTGCGAGAGGTGCTGCTCGCGCGCCAGCACCAGTTCGGTAGCGGCGAGCGCATCGGCGAGCTGGCGCGATTCCTCGGTGATCTGCCAGGTATAGACACCGATGAATCCGATGGCGAGCAGGATTGAGAGCCACACACCCATCATGTAGATCGGTGGTAGTTGCAGGGGATCGTCGGTGTCCCATGGCAGCGGATAATGCACAAACACCAGCACGGTGGCGCAGGCGATCGCGAAACCGCCGAGCATGAGCGTGAAACGCGGCGGCAGCGCGGTCGCCGACAGCAGCACCGGTGCGAGAAACAGGAACGCGAACGGGTTTTGCAATCCGCCGGTCAAAAACAGCAGCACCGCCAGTTCCGCGGTATCGAAGGCCAAGAGCCAGGCGGCACGGTCGGGCTCGAGCCGCTGTGTAATATGGAAGCGCAGCCGCAGCGCCACGTTGAGCCAGGCCGACAGCGCGATCACCGCCAGGCAAGCATAGACCGGCAGCGGGAAATCAAGCCCGTAATGAACCACCAGCACGGCGGTGGTCTGGCCGATGACCTCCAGCCAGCGTAACCGTACCAGTGTGTCGAGGCGCACGTTGCGGCGCGGATGATATTGGGCGAGGCCGAGCGCGGGCATGAATTGAGTGTAAGCCAGCGACCCCGGCACCTCAAAATTGGCTGCCGCAGTGGGGCTTGCGCTTCGCGGCGCGCGGCGTCACATCTCCCCGCAGCATGGACGCCAGCAATACCAGCGCCGTGACCGTCGACCGCCTGGTCAAGCTCTACAAGGGCGTGGCGGCGGTCGACGGCATTTCGTTCCGACTGGCGCCCGGCTCGATCACTGGCCTGCTCGGCGGCAACGGCGCCGGCAAGACCACGACCATTGCTATGATCATGGGCCTGGTCACGCCCACCGCCGGCAGCGTCACGGTGTTGAGCGTGAAAATGCCGAAAGAGCGCTACCGCGTCCTGCACCGGATGAATTTCGAGAGCCCCTATGTCGACATGCCGACGCGGCTGACGGTGCGGCAGAACCTGTCGGTGTTCGCGCAACTCTACGCCGTCGCCGATATCGAGGCGCGCATCGCCGAGCTTGCCGCCGATCTCGATCTTGCGGAATTTCTCGACCGGCCCAACGGCAAGCTCTCGGCTGGGCAAAAGACGCGGGTCTCGCTCGCCAAGGCGATGCTCAATAAGCCGGAAGTGCTGCTGCTTGACGAGCCGACAGCCTCGCTCGATCCCGACACGGCCGACTGGGTGCGCTCGCGGCTCGAACGCTACCGCCGCGCCAACCGCGCAACCGTCTTGCTCGCCTCCCACAACATGAACGAGGTCGAGCGCTTGTGCGAGCGCGTCATCATCATGAAGCGGGGCCGCATCGAGGACGACGACACGCCCGAACGCTTGCTCGCCCATTACGGCCGCGAAACCTTGGAGGAGGTGTTCCTCGACGTCGCGCGTGGGCGCGACCGCCAGCGCGAGGCTGCACAATGACCAGCATCGACTCCGGCTTCGAGTTCTCGCTCAACCGCGTTGCCGCCATGGTGAGGCGCTACTGGTATCTGCTGCGTTCGTCCTGGCCGCGCATCCTCGATCTGATCTACTGGCCGACGGTGCAGATGCTGATGTGGGGCTTCCTGCAGATGTACGTCGCGCAAAACGCCGGCTTCTTCGCGCGCGCCGGCGGCGTGTTTATTGGCTCTGTGCTGCTGTGGGACATACTATTCCGCGGCCAGCTCGGCTTTTCCATTTCGTTTCTGGAGGAAATGTGGTCGCGTAACCTCGCCAATATCATGATGTCGCCGCTACGACCGGTGGAGTTCATCTCCGCGCTGATGATCATGAGCGTGGTGCGGCTCGCGATCGGCATGGTGCCGGTGACACTGCTCGCCGTCGCCTTCTTCGGCTTCAATCTGTGGTCGCTGGGCTTCGCGCTTGCCGCCTTCTTCGCCAATCTGATGATGACCGGCTGGTCGGTCGGCATCTTCGTCTCCGGGCTGTTGTTGCGCAACGGCATGGGCGCCGAGAGCTTGGCCTGGACCATTATGTTCCTGTTCCTGCCGCTCACTTGCGTCTATTACCCGGTGACGGTGCTGCCCGGTTGGCTGCAATACGTCGCCTGGTCGCTGCCGCCGACCTATGTGTTCGAAGGCATGCGCGCGCTTTTGATCGAGCACGTCTTCCGCGCCGACCTGATGATTCAGGCGCTCGCCTTCAACGTCGTGCTGTTTGCGGCTGCGTCATTCGCCTTCCTCAAGCTGCTGCAGAGCGCGCGGGTCCACGGCACGCTGTTGCAGGCCGGCGAATAAGCCGAAAATTCTCATAGCTTCAAGTGGTTGATGGGCCCCGCCGGGTTGTAAACCGGGTGCGAAGGACTTATCTGTAATGTTGACCGCATGACAGAAAAACGACAGTCTGCCGCAGTGCAGCAAGGGCCGGGGATGGAATCGACGGTGATCGGTGAATTCGACGGGGCGGCAACGCTTCCCGGCGAAATCGGGCCGTTATTCGTCTCGCCGATCTATTGGCTCTACGAAATGAGCCTGGCCGCGCTCAATCCGTCGCGCGCCTTCGCCGACGCCACCCGCCTGCTCTTCAAGAACCCGGCCAATCCGCTCGCCTATACCACCTACGGCAAATCGGTAGCCGCGGCGATGGAATTATTCGAGCGCTCGACGCGCCGCTATCACCGTCCGGAATGGAATATCGACCACACCACTGTCGGCGGCGAACGGGTGCCGGTGCATGTGACCAGCTTTTGGGAGCGGCCGTTCTGCAAGCTGTTGCATTTCGAGCGCGCGTTCCGGCACGTTCCGCGGCGGCCGCAGCCGAAACTGCTGATCGTCGCGCCGATGTCGGGTCATTACCCAACGCTACTGCGCGGCACGGTGGAGACGTTTCTGACCAATCACGACGTCTACCTCACCGAATGGGTCGACGCGCGCATGGTGCCGCTTAGCGAAGGCGAGTTCGATCTCGACGATTACATCGACTACATCATTTCCATGCTGCACCTGCTCGGCGGCGACGTGCATGTGATCGCGGTGTGCCAGCCTTCGGTGCCGGTGCTGGCGGCGGTCGCGCTGATGGAGGCGGCCAAGGATCCTTACGTGCCGCATTCCATGGTGCTGATGGGCGGGCCGATCGACACCCGCATCAATCCGAACGATGTCAACGAATTGGCTGAAAGGCGCGGGCTCGACTGGTTCCGCAGCCACGTCATCACCAAGGTGCCGTTCCCGCATCCCGGCTTCATGCGCGAGGTCTATCCCGGCTTCCTGCAGCTGCACGGTTTCATGAGCATGAACATCGACCGCCATCTCAAGGCGCATCACGACCTGTTCCTGCACCTGGTCAAGGGCGACGGCGATTCGGCGCAGAAGCATCGCGAGTTCTACGACGAATATCTCGCGGTCATGGATCTCGCCGCCGAGTTCTATCTGCAGACCGTCGATACCGTATTCATCCGCCACGCACTGCCGAAAGGCGAAATGACCCATCGCGGCCGAAGAGTCGATCCGTCCGCGATTCGGCGCGTCGCGCTGATGACGATTGAAGGCGAGAACGACGATATCTCGGCGCTCGGGCAGACCGAGGCGGCGCACGCTCTATGCTCGAACATTCCCGCCGATGACAGGGCGCATTATGTGCAGCCCGAGGTCGGCCACTACGGCGTGTTCAACGGCTCGCGCTTCCGCTCCGAGATTGCGCCGCGCATCGCCGACTTCGTGTTGTCGCACAACGGGGCCCGCAAGCCGGCGGCGCAGCCTGCGCCCGCCAAGGCGGCCGCCCACTAGAGTGCGCGCGGCTGTTGTCGCGCCCCGCGAATCAGGTTTCCTGTCCGTAAGCCGTCGTCGTGTTTGGAGGGCCGTCGCCCGCCCTCGATCCCGGAAGGCCCAACATCTCGTGGCTCGCCAGCGCAACATCCCCAGTCCATTGAGCCATCGCGAATTCGATCACGAGGAGGCTGCGCCGCCGCGCAGCTGTGGCACACTTTCCTCCCGGCCCACGCCGGGTTGGACGAGCCCCATGCCGCTGCGCGCCTTGCTCTATCGCCGGCCGAGCGAACCGTCGGCGATCAGCATCGTCTTCGATCGCGAGGTTTACCTGGTGCGTGTGCGCCGCCACCGCCAGGCGCGCCGCTACACGCTGCGCATCCATTCCGCCACCCGCGAAGTGGTGCTCACCATGCCGCCGCGCGGCAGTTTAAAGGAGGCGCGTGCGTTCGCGCAGAAGCACGGCGCTTGGATCGCGGCGCGGCTTACCCGGCTGCCGGCGCCGGCGCCCTTCATGCACGGCATCGTGCTGCCGCTGCGCGGCGTCGATCACCGCATCGTGCACCGCTGCGGTGAGCGCGGCACGGTCTGGATCGAAGGCGCCGGCGACGAGCGCAGCCTTTGCGTCGCCGGCGAGGCGCCACATCTGGCGCGGCGTATCCATGATTTTCTCAAGCGCGAAGCTAAGCGTGATTTGGAAGTGGCGAGCAGGCTTGCCGCCGAACGGCTCGGCGTCGCGATCAAGCGCGTGTCGATCCGCGACCAGTCGAGCCGCTGGGGCTCGTGCTCGACCACCGGAGTGTTGTCTTATTCCTGGCGATTGATCCTGGCGCCGCCCTTCGTACTCGACTATCTCGCCGCGCACGAGGTCGCCCATCTCATCGAGATGAACCATTCGCGGCGATTCTGGCGCTTGGTCTCGCGCATCTGCCCGCACGTCAGCCGCGCCAAGACCTGGCTTGACGTGAATGGTTCCAACCTGCATCGCTACGGCCTGCCTGACGAGCGGCGCTAGCGTTGAGACTGCCGCGGAGGTAACAACCAGTCATGCCCGGCCTTGCGCCGGGCTTATCTTTGGAAACTGTCTGCATGCTGCGTCCCGACACCTTCGCGCTGACCGCATTGCTGGCTGGCTTGAGCGCGATCGGCCCGCTTACCACCGACATGTATCTGCCGTCGCTGCCGGACATTGCGCGACAGCTCGATGCCTCGACGGCGCAAGTGCAGCTCACCATCTCCGCTTATCTGATCGGCTTTGCGGTCGGGCAGGTCATTTATGGCCCGGTGTCCGACCGGCATGGCCGTAAGCGGGTGCTGCTCGTCTCGATCGGGCTTTATTGCGCGGCAAGTCTTGCCTGCGCGCTGGCGACGTCCATCCACATGCTGATCGCGGCGCGCGCCTTGCAGGCGCTTGGCGGGTCCGGCGGAATCGTGCTGGCGCGTGCAATGGTGCGCGATCTTTATTCGGGGGGGCGCGCGGGACGCGAATTGTCGGTAATCGGAGCGGTGATGGCGCTGGCGCCGGTGCTGGCGCCGATCGCCGGTGGTGTCCTGCAGACCGGCTTCGGCTGGCGCTCGGTGTTTTTCACCCTGGTCGCGGCCGGTCTGGCCGGCGCGGGCGTCGTCTGGTGGCTGCTGCCGGAAACGCTGACGCAGCGCGCGGGCGAGCCGGTGTCGCTGTCCTTGATCGCCCGGTCCTATCGCGTGGTCGCCCGCAATCCGGCCTATGTGGCGTATCTGGGGCTCGCCACCGCCAGCTTTGCCGGCTTGTTTGCGTGGATTTCCGGTGCCTCCTTTGTGTTGCAAAATCTTTACGGGCTCTCGCCGTTTGCGTTTGGTTTTGCTTTCGCGGTCGGCTCGCTCGGCTACATGACCGGCTCGATGGTGTCGGCGCAATTGACGCGGTGGCTTGGCCTCGACGGCATCATCGGCATCGGCGGCGTCGTCATTGCCGCCGGCGGGCTCGGCATGATAGCGGCGGTGGCGCTCGGCTTCACCTCAGCTCTCTCTTTGGTTTTGCCGATGGCGGTTTATCTTGCTGGCATGGGCATGGTGCTGCCGCAATCGCAGGCGGGCGCGATGACGCCGTTTCCGGAGCGGGCGGGCGCTGCATCGTCGCTGCTTGGCTTGATTCAGCAGAGCGTGGCGGCTGTGTGCGGGGCGATTGTCGGCGTGCTGCTAGGCCAAAGCGCTTGGCCGCTCGCCGGCGGCGTGGCGGCGGCGGGATGCGCAACGCTGCTGATATGGATCGCGACGCGCGACATGCGAGCGCGCTTTGCCAAGCACTGGCCCGGTCGAGCTAGCGGCGGCCGAACAGATTGTTGAGCAGCCAGCCGTCGAGGCTGGCGGTGCCGCTGCGTGCCGGCGACCTCGCCGCAACGTCCGCGGGCGGCACCGGCGCCGAGCCGTCAGTGGAGTCGCCGCCGCCGAACAGACTGGAAAAAAAGCCGCCGCGGCCGTCGCCGGGCAGGGAAGCGACCGGCACACCCTGGTGGGCGCTGCGCATGAAGCGGCTCCAGATGGCCACCGGCATGCCGCCGCCGGTGACGTGCCGGGTCGGCGAGCCGTCGTCATTGCCGAGCCAGACGCCGGTGACGAGATGGGCGGTGTAGCCGATGAACCAGGCGTCGCGGAAATCCTGGGATGTGCCGGTCTTGCCGGCCGTCGGCCAGCCGGTGAAGGTAGCGTGCCGTGCTGTGCCGATGAGCAGCGTCTGCCGCATCATCTCGTTCATCATCGCCACGTAGCGCGCGTCGATGATGCGGCCGAGCGAGCGGTGGTCGCGCGCGTAATGCAGCTTGCCGTTGCCGGCGGTGATGCGCTCGATCACGTGCGGCGCGTCGGCGAAGCCGCCGTTGGCGAACGGGGCATAGGCGCCGGTCAGTTCGAGCAGCGAAACTTCCGAGGTGCCGAGTGCGATCGAGGCATTGGGCTCCAGCTTGGAGGCGATGCCGAGGCGGTGCGCGGTGCGGATCACGTTCACCGGTGAAAATTCCAAGGTGAGGCGTACCGACACCGTGTTGAGCGAAAGCGCCAGGCCTTGGGTCAGCGTCACCGGGCCGAAATATTCATGTCCATAGTTTTCCGGCTGCCAGTTTTTGATCCGGATCGGCCTGTCGTGGCGGACGCTTTCGGGCGTCAAGCCGCCTTCGAGCGCGGTCAAATAGACGAACGGCTTGAATGCCGAGCCCGGCTGGCGCCTGGCGGCGACCGCACGGTTGAACTGGCTTTGCGCGTAGTTGCGGCCGCCGACCATGGCGCGCACCGCGCCGTCCGGCGTCATCGTAACCAGCGCGCCCTGGCTGACCTTGTACTTTTCGCCTTTCTGCGCCAGTTCGCTATCAAGCGCCTCCTCGGCAATGGCCTGCAGGCCTGTATCGATCGTGGTCGTTACCGTGATGTCTTCGTCAACATGGCCGAGCACGTCGTTGAGCGCGTCCATCACCCAGTCGGCGACATAATTGATCGAGCCGGTGCCGGCCTGCGTCGCGATGCGCGGCGGATGCGCCAGCGCCACGCGCTTCTTGGCCTTGTTGATGAAGCCGAGCTCGGCCATCACCTTGAGGACGACCTGCGCGCGCCTTTCCGCGCCATCGAAGTTGCGCGTGGGTGCAAGACGCGATGGCGCGCGCACCAATCCGGCGAGCAGGGCGGCTTCCGCGAGCGTTATGTGCCTGGCGGACTTGCCGAAATAGCGCTGCGCGGCCTGTTCCACGCCGTAGGCGCCGGCCCCGAAATAGACACGATTCAAATAGAGCTCGAGGATCTGCGTCTTGGAAAATTTGCGCTCCAGCCACAGCGCCAGCAGCACTTCCTGCAGCTTGCGGCGGATCGTACGTTCTTGAGTCAGAAAGAGATTTTTCGCCAATTGCTGCGTGATGGTGGAGCCGCCCTGGCTCACCCCGCGGTGCAAGATGTTCGCCATCAGCGCGCGCGCGATGCCGAAAGGGTCGAGGCCGTAATGCTCGTAGAAGCGCCGATCCTCGATGGCGACGAAGGCCTGAGGAACGTAGCTCGGCAGTTCCTTCAGCGACAGAACAGCGCCGCCCATGTTGCCGCGGGTGGCGAGCGGACGACCTTGGAAGTCCACGATTCTGATCGAGGGCGGCCGTTTGGGAATTTCCAGCGACTGGATCGGCGGCAGGTGGGCGCCGGTCCAGGCCAGCGTGCCGATGGCGGCGATGCCGAACCACAGGCCCAGCACCAGGCTCCAATAGACCATGCGGCCGATGAGCGAGCCTTTGGGCTTGCGTGCTTTGCGCTTGCGCCGGCGTTTTCGCGGCTTCGGGCCGCCGGCGGGGCGTTCGGCGGCGGAAACCCGCAACGCCGGGCTCACATCGAACACCGGCTCGCGGCGGCCGCCCGCCTGTCCCCTGCCTTGCGCCATCGACGCTACTCTTTGATACGCCGGCAGCAACTGCCCCGCCGGTCCCCGCCGATGACGCTAAGGGGGTCGGTTTAAGGGCTCGTTAAGCGGAGATTCCCCCGCCGCGGCCGGGCTTTGCCGACGTTAACAACATGATAGGTTGCCTCTGAGCCCTTGGTCCTCGGGGACGTTTTCGTTGAATACGCAGGTTCTCATCGTCGGCGCCGGTCCCGTCGGGCTGACGCTTGCCGTCGCGCTCGGCCGACGCGGCGTGCGCTGCATCCTCATCGAGCAGAAAGAGGCCCCGCAGTTCCTGCCCAAGATGGAGCGTTGCAACGCCCGCACCATGGAAATCTACCGCCGCCTCGGCATCGCGGAGAAAGTGCGCGCCGCGGGTCTCCCGCGCGACGCCCCGATGGACGTCTTTATCGTCACCTCGCTGGTCGATCCGCCGCTGCTGCATCTTCCCTTTCCCTCGGTGGCGCAGGCCGAGGCTGCGATCGCCGCCTGCCGGGACGCCAGCATGCCGCGCGAGCCCTACCAGCTCATCTCGCAATACACGCTCGAGCCGCTGCTCAAGGCGGTGGCCGAGGGCATCCCCTGCGTGGACGTGCGGTACGGCTGCGAATTCCTGTCATTCGAGCAGGACGCCGGCGGCGTGCGCGCCCAGGTCAGACGCGGTGGCGCGGTCGAAGAGCTCACTGCCGACTTTCTCGTCGGCTGCGACGGCGGCTGAAGCAGCGTGCGCCGCCAGCTCGGCATCAAGCTGCAAGGCGACGCCAATATCATGGAGCTGCGCCAAGCGCTCTACCGCTGCGACGATCTCTACTAGCGCATCCCGATCGGCAAGGGGCGGCATTTTCACGTCGCCGATGACCGCTGGACCTTCCTGATCGTGCAGGATTCCACCCGCCATTTCACCTTGCATTCGGTGGTCGAGACCGACGCCGAGATGGCGGTGATGTTCGAGCGCACGGTCGCCATGCCGGTCAAATACGAGATGCTTTACGTCGGGCAGTGGAAGCAGAATCTGCTGCTGGTCGACCGCTACGCCAGCGGTCGCATCTTCCTCGCCGGCGACGCCGTGCACCTGATGATCCCCACCGGCGGGCTCGGCATGAACAGCGGCGTCGGCGACGCCTACGATCTGGCCTGGAAGCTCGCCGCCACGTTGCAGGGCTGGGGCGGGCCCAAGCTGTTCGCGTCGTACGAGCTCGAGCGCCGCCCGGTGGGCGAGCGCAATGTCGCAGCCTCTGGCCACGCCGCGCGCGGACGGCGGACGTGGCGGGCGGCGTGGCGGCCGAACATCCGCGACGACACGCCGGAAGGCGCCGCGGCGCGCGCCAACCTGACGCGCATAGCCGATGTCGAGCAGCGCAAGGGCAATGTGATGCGCGGGGCCGAGCTCGGCTACCGGTATATCGGCTCACCCATCGTCGCCGACGAGCCGGACGGGCCTGAGCCCGACTTCAAGAATTATGTACCGACCACCTGGCCGGGGGCGCGGCTGCCGCATCTATGGCTCGCCGACGGCAGTGCGCTGCATGATCGCATCGACGCCGGCTTCACGCTGTTGCGGCTGGGGCGAGGGCCTGCCGATGCAGCGCCGTTGGCGCGCGCCTTCGCCGCTTACGGCGCGCCGTTTACCGTGCTGGACGTTGCCGAGGAGCGGGTGCGCGACCTCTACGGCCACGACCTCTTGCTGCTACGGCCGGATCTGCACGTAGTCTGGCGCGGCAACGTGCTGCCGGTCGATCCGGATAAACTGTCGATGCTGGCGACGGGACACTTGGGAGGCCAAACATGACCGCAATCTATCGCGGCATGGATCGGGCGGCGCTCGACGCCGCCTACAACAACAGCGCGGCGGTGGCCGACAGCGCCAACTGGCTTGCCCGCTGGCGTGTCCGCAGCACGGAAGTTCGCACCATGCCGGGCGCGCAGCTCGACGTCGCCTATGGCAACGCGCCGCGTGCCCGCCTCGACTACCTGCCGGCCGGCAAAACCGGCGCGCCGCTTTTTATGTTCATCCACGGCGGCTACTGGCAGCGCAACGACAAGGATATCTTTGCATTCGTGGCCGAGGGGCCGCGCGCCCACGGCGTCGATGTGGCGATGCTCGGCTATTCGCTGGCGCCGCAGGCGCGGCTTTCGGACATCGTGCGCGAAGTCGAGCAGGCGCTGACGTTCCTTGCGCGCAACTCGGGGCAATTCGGTTTTGATCCTGCAAAAATCTACGCCGGCGGCTGGTCGGCGGGCGGGCACCTGGCGGCCGTCGCGAGCCAATGGCCGCTGCTACGTGGCGCGCTCGCCATCAGCGGGATTTTCGATCTGGCGCCGATGGCGCTCTGCTATATCAACGACAAGGTCCAGCTCGACAAGAACGAAATCGAGACGCTCAGCCCCGTGCACCTGCTGCGCAAGGGCATGGCGCCGCTGCATGTCGCCGTTGGCGGCGACGAATTGTCCGAGCTCAAGCGGCAATCGCTCAGCTTCAAGGAACGGGCCGACAGCCCGGGCCTGCCGGTGAGCCTGCACGTTTTGGCCGGCCGCCATCATTATTCAATCCTGGAAGAACTAGCCAAGCCCGACGGCATGCTGACCAGCGATTTGATGCAGCTCATGGCGCGCCATGTGAAGGGCTAGCCGCGCCTTACTTGCCCGCCTTGCCGTTTGCGTTCGCCGCCTTGAACAGCGCGATCAGCGCGTGCTTGATGGCGGCTTGGCGCGTCGGCGAGGTGATCTGCGCGCCCATCAGGTCGGTCACGTAAAAGACGTCGACCACGCGCTCGCCGAACGTGGCGACGTGGGTGGAAGCGATGTTGAGGTTGAGCGAAAGCTTGTAGCCCGGTGAAGCGTGGCAAAACCTGGGGCAGCCTATCAGTCGTTCCCGGGCTACGGGCTACGGACGGTGCCGTTACTCCCACTCCCACTCCCAGTCCCACTCCCGCGCTGCAAACTCCTCCTCGATATCCTGCCGCCCATCAAGCACGCGCACGATTTCCGGCGTGTCATTGACCACACGATAGAAGACGACGTGAGGCGTGGCGGCGAACGAACGCAGCTCTGGGCGCACCTCGTTTCGCGGACGTCCAGCAAATGGATGGTCTTCGATCAGCGCAATAACCGCGGCGATTTCGCGGAGGATCTTTTCCGCGGTATGCCTGCCGGCGGCCTGGTCATAGTAATCCCAAATCCTCTCGCGATCGTGGAGGGCCTCGGGCGACCAGAGAGCCGCGCGCCGGGCTTCGGCCATCTACCGATTCTTTTGCCGGATAAAATCGTCGATGCCGGACTCTCGTCCCTGTCCCGCATCGAGCGAGCGGATGCCCTTGTCGATTTCCACGCGCAATGCCCGCAGCTTTTCGACATGAGACAGCAGTGTCCGCCCGATCTGCTCCTGATCCTCGGCGGGCAGGCGCTCCACTTCGGCAATGGCTTGTTCAAGTGTCTTGACCATGACACCAATATACCAAATCGCTCAACGCATAACAGAGGCAGCAAGTAGCCCGGGTGAAGCCCCCGGGGCCGCACCTTCGGTGCGCCCGAGGGTCAACCCCGCGAAACCCGGGGCAGCCTTAATCAATCGTTCCCGGGTTACGCTGCGCTCCACCCGGGCTACGAGCTGTTGCCTTACTTGCGCGCCTTGCCGTTTCCGTCCGCCGCCTTGAACAACGCGATCAGCGCGCGCTTGATGGCGGCCTGGCGCGTCGGCGACGTGATCTGCGCGCCCATCAGGTCGGTCACGTAAAAGACGTCGACCACGCGCTCGCCGAACGTGGCGACGTGGGCGGAAGCGATGTTGAGGTTGAGCTTGGACAGCGTCGCGGTCAGCTCATAAAGCAGGCCGGTGCGGTCGAGCCCGGTGATCTCCACCATGGTGTAGCGGTGGGACCACTGGTTGTTGATGGTGACGGTCGGCTCAAGCGCGAAGGCCTTGATGCGGCCCTTGGGCGCCGCGGGCTTGGCCACCACGTCGGGCAGCCGCAATTCGCCTTTCAGCGCCTTCTCGATTGAGTCCGCGATCCTGTTGGCGCGGCGCTGCTCGTCGTCGTCGCGCTCGAATTCGCGTGACAGCGAGATAGTATCGAGCGCGCGCCCGTCGGTGGTGGTGTAGATCTGCGCATCCACGATATTGCCGCCGGCCATGGCGCAGGCGCCGGCGATGATCGACAACAGCCAGGGATGGTCGGGCGCCAACACGGTGAGCTCGGTGACGGCGCGCTCGCTGTCGTAGCCGACCGCGGTCGCCAAGTGCTTGCCGGCGTCCTCGACCGCACGCAGGAAATTGGCGTGCTCGATCTTGTGGGCTAAGTCGACCTTCAGCCAATAGGCCGGATAGTGCTTGGCAACATAGGCGCCCAGCACGTCGCGCGGCCACGCCGTCATCGCTTCGCGGAATTCGACCTGCGCCGCGGCGACGCGCTGGGCGCGGTTAATTTCGGAGAAGCCGCCGGTGACCACCGGCTCGGTCTCGAAATAGAGCGTGCGCAGCAGCTGCGACTTCCAGCCGTTCCATACGCCGGGGCCGACCGCCTTGATGTCGGCGGTGGTGAGAATGGTCAAGAGCTTCAGCCGCTCGGCCGACTGCACCACGGCGGCGAAGTTCTCGATCGTCTTGCGGTCGGAAAGATCGCGCGACTGCGCCACGCTCGACATGACGAGGTGATTGGTCACCAGCCACGCGGTGAGCTCGGTTTCGCCGGGGCTGAATCCGAGCCGCGGGCAAAAGCGTTTTGCCACCCGCGCGCCGGCGATGGAGTGATCCTCCGGCTGGCCCTTGGCGATGTCGTGCAGGAACAAGGCGACATAGAGCACCTTGCGGTGCGTCGGCTGGATTTTATGGATCAACTCGTCAGCGAGCGGGGTGTCGTGGCCGCCGCCCTGGTCGATGTCCGCCAGCATGCCGATGCAGCGCAACAAGTGCTCGTCCACGGTGTAGTGGTGATACATGTTGAACTGCATCATGGAGACGATCTTGCCGAAGGCGCGCACGAATTTGCCGAGCACGCCGGATTCGTTCATCCGCCGCAGCACGGTTTCCGGGTCATGCTTGGAGGTGAGAATCTCCAGAAACAGCTTGTTGGCTTCCGCATTGGCGCGCAGCTTGGCGTCGACGAGCTTGAGCGATCGCGTCACTGCGCGCATAGCGTCGGGGTGGAACGCCAGATTGTGCTTCTGCGCGAGACGGAAGATGCGGATCAGGTTGACCGGATCGTGGCGGAACACACTGCCGTTGGCGACGGTGATGCGGTTCTTGTCGATGTCGAAATCCTCGCTGCCGGCGAGCCGCACGCGCTTGACCGGACGGATGCGCGCCATCACGCGGCTCAGCACCGGCACGCTCTTGGCGTGGCTGTCTTCCAGCTCGGCGCACAGGATGGCGGTCAGGTCGCCGACGTCCTTGGCGATCAGGAAGTAGTGTTTCATGAAGCGCTCGACGTCCTGCTGGCCGGGGTGCTCGGTGTAACCGAGCCGCACCGCGATCTCGCGCTGGATGTCGAACGACAGCCGCTCCTCGGCGCGGCCGGTGACGAAATGCATGTGGCAGCGCACCGACCAGAGGAAATCCTCGCAGCGGCGGAACAGCTGGTATTCCTGCTTGTCGAACACGCCGCGCTTGATCAGCTCGTCCGGCTCGCGCACGCGATAGACGTATTTGGCAATCCAGAACAAGGTGTGAAGGTCGCGCAAGCCCCCCTTGCCGTCCTTGACGTTGGGCTCGACCAGATAGCGCGACTGACCACTGCGGCGCACGCGGTCCTCGCGCTCGGCGAGCTTGGCGGCGACGAATTGCCGGGCCGTGTTGCGCACCACTTCGTTGTCGAAGCGGGTCTGCAATTCGTCAAACAGCGCGCGGTCGCCGAGCAGAAATCGCGCTTCCAGGATGGCGGTGCGGATCGTCATGTCCGCCTTGGCCTGGCGGATGCATTCGTTGATCGAGCGGGTGGCGTGGCCGACTTTGAGGCCGGTGTCCCAGAGGCAATAAAGGATCGCTTCCGCGATTTGCTCGCCCCAGGCGGTCTGCTTGTAGGGCAGCAGAAACAGGAGATCGATGTCGGAGCCGGGCGCCTGCAGCCCGCGGCCATAGCCGCCGGTGGCGACCACCGCCATGTGCTCGGCCTCGGACGGGTTTTGCGAGGGATAGAGATGCTTGCGCGCAAAATCGAACAGGATGCGGATGATCTCGTCTTCCATCCGGCACAGCTGCTCGGCGCAGCGCCGCCCGTGGCGGTCTTTCAATAACAATTGCTCGGCCTTGGCGCGGGCGGCGATCAGCGCGGCTTTGAGCCGCTGCGCCACCGCGCTGCGCAATTCACTCTCGTTGCCGGCATGGGTCTTGGCGAGTTTTTCGAGATCCGCAATGACGGCGAGGGCATCGAGCAGGTCGCTCGCCTGCCGGGTCGGAGGTGCAGGCGCTGCGCGCTGGGCTGTTTCGAGGGCAAGCGAGGCCATGGCGCAATCCGGATAGCGGAGGCGGGGCCGTAAGTCACGGGCTCGGAACAAAGATATTCAGGAGCAGGCCGAATTTACCTCAAATTTGGGCTATGAATTATGGTTCCTTGTCTTCGCCGGGCGCGTCCCGGCGATTCCGATGAGGTAGGCACTGTGCGTCCCTAAGCGAGATAGCTGGGAAAAACCCGGCCATGACAAGAATATGAAGAGTGGGGAGTGAAACAACATGCGCATGTTCCAGGTCTGCGTCTGCGGCCAGCCTTTGCAGTGCAACGAAGCGCCGACACCGGAGCCGAAGGGTTCGGAAATCCTGCTCAAGGTGCTGGCCGCCGGGGTCTGTCACAGCGACCTGCATATCGCCGACGGCTATTTCGACATGGGCGGCGGCAAGAAGCTGAACCTGGAGGACCGCGGCATGAAGCTGCCGCTGACGCTCGGCCATGAGAACGTCGGCGAGGTGATGGCGGTCGGGCCCGACGTGAAGGGCATCAAGATCGGCGCGCGCCTGCTGGCCGACCCGTGGATCGGTTGCGGCACCTGTCCGGCCTGTCTGCGCGGCGAGGAGAATCTCTGCCGCGCCCCCATGAAGAGCCTCGGCGTATTCACCAACGGCGGTTATGCCGATTACCTGATGGTGCCGCATCCGCGCTATCTGTTCGAGATCGGCGACCTGCCGCCCGAGCGCGCGGCGCCGCTTGCCTGTTCCGGGATAACCACCTTCAGCGCTTTGAAGAAGGTGCCGACGCTCAAGAGCGAGCCGACGGTGATCATCGGCGCTGGCGGTCTTGGGCTGATGTGCCTCGGCCTGCGTCAGAAGATGGGCGGCCACTCGGCCATCGTGGTCGATATCGATCCGGTCAAGCGCGAGGCCGCCAGGCAAGCGGGCGCGGCGGCGGTGGTCGACGGGGCGGCGGCCGACGCCGCGCAGCAGATCATCGATTTGACCAAGGGCGGCGCCTGGGCGGTGATCGATCTGGTCGGCTCGTCGGCGAGCGCGCGGGTCGGCTTCGACAGCCTGGGCAAGGCCGGCAAATACATCATCGTCGGCCTCTTCGGCGGCGACATCACGCTGTCCTTGCCGCCGATCGCCATGCGCGCGCTCACGATCCAGGGCTCCTATCTCGGCAGCCTGCCGGAGATGAAAGAATTGATGGAGCTCGTGCGGCGCACCGGCCTGCCGGACGTTCCGGTCACCACCAGGCCGCTGAACGAAGTAAACGCGGCGATGGACCAATTGCGCGCCGGCAAGGTGGTCGGCCGCGTGGTGCTGACGCCGGCGTAAGTCGAGTGATTGACTCTCCACTGTCGTCTCCGCGAAAGCGGCGACCCATAGCCACTGGACCATCGAGAGACTGCGGAGTATGGGTCCCGGCCCTCGCTGACGCTCGGCCGGGACGACAGCGATAAGCTTGGTGCATAGTCTGCGATACATGCCCCCCGACCTCTACTTCGCTCTCACCCTCATCGTGAAAATGGCCGTCACCGCAGCTTTCGTGGTGGCGGCGACCGTCACGGCCGAGCGCGCAGGCCCCTTGGTCGGCGGGCTGGTGGCGACGCTGCCGCTCGGCGCGGGGCCGGTCTACGTGTTCCTCGCGCTAGACCACGGCGCGCCGTTCATCGCGCAAAGCGCGGTCAACAGCCTCGCCATCAACAATGTCAATGTGATCTTCGCGCTCACCTACGCGCTGCTGGCGCAGAAAAGATCGTTCACGCTAAGCCTGTCGCTCAGCCTGCTGGTCTGGTGCGTGCTGGCTTGGGGCGTGCACGTCGTGCACTGGAGCTTGCTCTCGGCCGGCCTCACCAATGTCGTGGTGCTTTCGACCTGCATCGCGCTGGCGCGGCCGCTGCGTCATGTGCCGATCCCGTCGGTGCGCACCTATTGGTATGACTTGGCGCTGCGCGCCGCGCTGGTGGCGCTGCTGGTCGGCGTGGTGGTTTCGCTCAGTTTCCGCATCGGGCCGGGCGGCAGCGGCATATTGGCGGTGTTTCCCATCATCCTCATCGGCATCATTTTGATCCTGCACCGCCGCGCCGGCGGCAAGCCGACCGCCGCGGTGATGGCCAATGCCGTGCTCGGGCTGGTCGGCTTTGCCTTCGCCTGCGTGGTGCTGCATTTCTCCGCCGAGCCACTGGGCGCCGCCATCGGCCTGACGCTGGCGCTGGCGACGTCGGTCGCCTGGGGCCTGACCGTGCTGGCCGCGCGCCGCCACGGCATTGCGATGTGATCATGGGAATATTTCTGATCGGCCTGCCGCTCAAGATCGCGCCAGCAACCGACGCAAAACCAGAGCGTGGACACACAATCGGGCGGTCGAATAGCGACGAACATCTAGAGCGATGACGGCGAGCGGTATTGTGAAGTGGCTTATTCCGTTGCAATCATGGCGGGCGACAGAAAATGTAATTGCCAACACTAAAGGGTTGCATCTATGCTCTTTCTTGAGTGGTTCAGCACCAGGGGGCTTGAAGCATGAAAAAGACAATCGTTGCGGCTATGTCCATTGCAGCTCTTTTGTTTACAACGGCGGCTGCATCCGCGCAGGCATGCGCCGTCGGAGTCATCGTTGCGGCAATTCAGGCCAGTGTGCGCGATAATCGCGAACTGACCGCAGAAGAGGCGTCGACTTGCGGACTTAAGTTTTTTTTCGAGGCCCCGAAGCCGAAGAAAAAAGTTGATCGTCGCGCTAAAAAGCACTGAACCGCAAACGAGGCCGCCGCAATTGGCGGCTTCTTTCATTTCAGACCAGGCATGCGATGTCGCCTGTTGGCACAAGGCGGACATGCCCATCGCATTGGCGAATAACTGCTCTGCTGGGAAGAGTTGAAAGTGCGGACAGCGTGCAGCGCGTTTATGATGGCCGCGCGCCCTCGTTCAGCAGCCCTTCCTCCAGCGTCTTGATCTGGATCGCCAGATAGCGCGAGAAGATGCGGCATTGCGCCAGGCTGCCGGCGTTGAACCACAAGCCGGGTTGCGCGGTGCGCCGCCACATGTTGCGCAATTCGCCGCCTTCGTCGAAGCCCCAGACCGGGCCGATCCTGTCGGCGATTTCGTCACCGAGATAGAGGCGCACGGTGTCCTGCTGGTTCTTGTAGCCAGTCGCCAGCACCAGAAGCTCGGCCGGCACTAGGCTGCCATCGCGCAGCTGTGCGCCCCGGGCGACGAATTTTTCGATGTCGGAAAATTGCAACAGTTTGATCTGGCCGGAAATGATCAGCTCGGAGCAGCCGACGTTGAAGTAATAGCCGCCCCCGTAGCGCAGATACATCATCTGGAAGCCGGTCTCGTCTTCGCCGTACCAGATTTTGAAGCCGCGCTTCTCGAGCGCGGCGATCAGCTTGCGGTCGACCATGCGGCCCTTGGCGGTCGACAGCTGGTAGGCGCGCTGCAGCACCGGATAGGGAAACGAGGTCGCCAGCAGGTCGCAATCGGCAAACGGGATGCCTTCCGAATAGATGGCGTAGACGCTCTGGGCTTCCTTCAGGCTCACCACGTAGGTTTTGCTGCGCTGGATGATGGTGACGTCGGCGCCGTGGGCGTGCAGTTCCTGCGCCACGTCATGGCCGCTGGTACCGGTGCCGAGCACCAGCGCCTTGCGGCCCTTCCAGTCTTTGGCGTTTTTGAAATCGCCGGAATGCACCACCGGGCCGGCGAAATCCTTCAGGCCTGGCAGGTCGGGGAAGATCGGAATGCTGCTCACCCCGGTGGCGAAGATCAAATGGCGCGGATGCATGACGCGCTCGGTGCCGTCGGAGCGCCGTAGCGTGACATTCCATTGCTTGCGCTTTTCGTCGTAATCACCGGCGATGAGTTCGGTACCGGTCCAGTAATTCAGCTCCATGGCCTCGACGTAAGCCTCGAACCAATTGGCCAGCATGTCCTTCGGAATATAGGTGGGAAAGTTGGGCGGGAACGGCATATAGGGCAGGTGGTTGACGTGCACCTCGTTGTGCAGCGTCAGCGAGTGATAACGCATGCGCCAATTGTCGCCGACGCGCGGGTGGCGGTCGACGATCAGCGTGTCGACGTCGAGCTGCATCAATCTTGCGGCAATTGACAGCCCGGCGTGACCGCCGCCGACCACCAGCACGGCCGGATCGCGATCGGCAAACTCACGTTGCTTATTGAGGCGGTCGAGCCAGTTCTCGGCGCCGAAGTCGCGCGTCGAGTCGGGCTCGGCGCGCCGCTTGAACGCTTCTTCGTGGCCCTTCAGCTCATGCAAATTGGTGTTCAGCGTCCAGGCCCGCAGTTGCGCGGGATCCTGCGCATCGCGCACCAGCCGCACCACGCCGTTGCAAGGGCCGAACGCGGCGTCGAACTCGAAGATGCATTCGATCGCCTCGGTGCCGGCTCGGCTGATCCAGCGCGGCGGCGTCCGCTGCGGCGGAATGCGGAAATTCGCCGGCTTGGTGCGCTCAAGCGATTCGCGCAGCGTCTCCTCGATGGCCGGCCGCCCGGCCATGGTCTGGATGGTCCAGGTGAAGGCGATGAGGTCGCGCCAGAGCCCGTCGGGGAGGTACATGTCCGCGGCCGCGGCGGCATCTTGCGTCTGCAAGGCGGCCTCGAAACGCGCGAGCCAATCCTGGGCCTGTGCCGGCGCCGTTGCTTGCTTTCGCTCGGCGATGTTCATCATGGCGCTCTATTCACTCACATCCGCTCCTCCCGGCGCAAGCGGGGACCCAGACCAAAAAAAGCCGGACCAGCGATTGTGGCCCCTGGAATCCCGCGTGCGCGGGAATGAGCGGAGTATGACGCAACGCAAGCGGAACATCCTCAGCCTTTGTTCGCCTTCGCCAGCTTGTCTTTCAGGCTATACAACGCCTCCATGGCCTCGCGCGGCGACAAGTCGTCGGGATTGAGCGCGGCGACGACGGCGACCACCAGGTCGAGCGCGTCGTTCTGGGTCTGCGGCGAATGTGGCCGGGGCATCGCGAACAGCGGCAGGTCCTCGAAACCTTTCGGCGCGGCGCGGTCCTCCTGCTCGAGCTTGGCCAGCACCAGCTTGGCGCGCTCGATGACACTCGCGGGAAGCCCGGCGAGCTTGGCCACCTGGATGCCGTAGGAGCGGTCGGCAGCGCCGGCGGTGACCTCGTGCAGGAACACCACCTCGCCCTGCCATTCCTTCACCCGCACGGTGGCGTTATGCAGGCGGGCAAGGCGCGCGGCCAGCGCGGTCAGCTCGTGGAAATGGGTGGCGAACAGCGCACGGCATTTGTTGACGTCGTGCAAATGCTCGACCGTCGCCCAGGCGATCGACAGGCCGTCGAAGGTGGCGGTACCGCGGCCGATTTCATCAAGGATCACCAGCGCGCGCGGACCGGCCTGATTGAGAATGGCGGCGGTCTCCACCATCTCGACCATGAAGGTCGAGCGTCCGCGCGCCAAATCGTCGGCGGCGCCGACACGCGAGAACAACCGGTCGACCGCGCCGATGTGCGCGCGCTTCGCCGGCACGAACGAGCCCATCTGCGCCAGGATCGCGATCAGCGCGTTCTGGCGCAGGAAGGTGGATTTGCCGGCCATGTTGGGGCCGGTGAGCAGCCAGATGCGGCCGCCATCGGCGTCCTTCGGCGGTGACAGGTCGCAGTCGTTGGCAACAAATGGAGTACCATCGCGCGCCAAGGCCTGCTCGACCACGGCATGGCGGCCGCCTTCGACGATGAAGGAGAGCGAGTCGTCCACCTGCGGGCGCGCATAGTCGCGCTCGGCGGCGAGATGGGTGAGGCTGCTTGCCACGTCGAGCTGCGCGAGCGCTTCCGCGCAAGCCTTGATCGCCTCGGTGTCGGCGATGACGGCGCCAGCAAGCCGCTCGTAAATCTCCAGCTCGAGCCCGAGCGCGCGCTCGGCGGCGCTGGCGATCTTGGCTTCCAGCTCGCCGAGCTCGCTAGTGGTGAAGCGCACCTGGCCGGCCAGCGTCTGGCGGTGGATGAAGGTCGCATTGAACGGCGCGGCCATCAGCCTATCGCCGTGCTGGGTGGTGACCTCGACAAAATAGCCGAGCACGTTGTTATGACGCACTTTCAGCGCGCGCACGCCGGTATCCTCGGCATAGCGCGCCTGCAAGGCGGCGATGACGCGGCGCGATTCGTCGCGCAAGGCCCGCAGCTCGTCGAGCGCGGCGTCGTAACCTTGCCGCACGAAGCCGCCGTCGCGCTTGAAGGCGGGAAGCTCGGCGGCGAGCGCCGCCGACAATTCGGCCGCCAGCATGCCGTCCGGGCGTCGGCAGGCCTGCATTGCTTGCGCGATCTCGACTGGCGGCTCATTCAGCGCGCTGAGCGCGCGGGCGAGATCGGCGGCGGCGTTGATGCCGTCGCGGATGGCTGCGAGATCGCGCGGGCCACCGCGGCCCACGGCCAAGCGAGCAAGGGCGCGGGCGAGATCGGGCGCTGCCGCCAGGCGCGAGCGGGTGTCGGCGCGCGCGGCGGCATCGTCAACGAACGCCGCCACCGCCTCGAGGCGGCACTCGATCGCAGCCGGATCGGTGAGTGGCGCCGATAGCCTTTGTGCGAGGAGCCGCGCGCCGGCGGCGGTGACCGTGCGGTCGATGGTCTCGAGCAGCGAGCCGCGCCGCTCGCCGGAAAGCGTGCGCATTAATTCGAGATTGCCGCGGGTGGCCTGATCGATCGCCATGGTGGCGGAGGCCGCTTCGCGTAAAGGAGGCGACAGCGGCGGGCGCTTGCCGATCTGGGTGCGCTCGACGTAAGTGATGCAGGCCGCGGCGGCGGTTAGCTCCAACCGCGTCAGCATGCCGAAGGCTTCGCTGGTGGCGACCGCGAAGAACGCGGTCAGCCGCCGCTCGGCGGTGGCGGCGTCGAACACGTCGCGGGCGAGCGGCGTCACTGCAGGCAATTCGCGCCAGAAGGCGGCGAGATCGGCGTCGCCAAAGAGCGCGTCGGAGACGATGATCTCGCCCGGTTCCAGCCGCGCGATTTCGGCCGCGAGCGAAAGGCGGTCGCATTCGGTGACGCGGAACTCAGCCGTTGAAATGTCGATCCAGGCCAGCGCGAAGCGCGCTTCCTTGCCGACGGAGGACAGCCGCGCGCGCGCGACGGCCAAAAGGTAGTTGTTGCGCCTGGCGTCGAGCAGCGTGTCCTCGGTGAGCGTGCCGGGTGTCACCAGCCGCACCACGTCGCGCCGCACCACACTCTTGGGCCCGCGCTTCTTGGCCTCCGCCGGGTCTTCGAGCTGCTCGCAGACCGCGACGCGGTGGCCGAGCGCGATCAGCCGGTGGAGATATTCGTCGGCGCGCTCCACCGGCACCCCGCACATCGGGATGTCGGCGCCCAGATGCTTGCCGCGCTTGGTGAGCATGATGCCGAGCGCGCGCGAGGCCACTTCGGCGTCCTCGAAGAACAATTCGTAAAAATCGCCCATCCGGTAGAACAACAGGCAATCCGGGTTGGCGGTTTTGATTTCGACGTACTGCTCCATCATCGGGGTGACGCGGCCGGCTTCGCCGGACGGCGGCGCGGCGCCGCCTTGCGGGGGCTGCTCGGGTTCGTTGAGGCCGATGGGTCGCGTCAGCGCCATGGGCGGGAAGGTTAGCAGATGTGGGCGGGGCTTCTACAGTCGAATAGGCCGAACCCACACCCGCTCATTCCCGCGGAAGCGGGAATCCAGCCTTTGCCAAAGCGCTAAGCATCCTGGGTCTCCGCTTTCGCGGGGACGAGCGGAAGAGGCCTGCTAGCTCTTGAACTTCACGCCGGTGATGCGCTCGAGATTGCCGTGCCAGATTTTTTCCTTGTCGGCCTTTGGCATGTCGATGCCTTCCAAGATGCGCAACGTCTCGCGCGCATACATGGTGCCCTTCTCCGGATCGAACGGGCAGTCGGAGGCGAACACGATCTTGTCGAGGTCGTAGAAGGCAAGGCCGGCATGGGTCGCCGGCTCGGCGGTGAACACCGCGGTGTCGGCGTAGAAGTCGTGCTTGAAATAGTCGAGCGGCCGCTTTTTCAGCCGCTTGGCGAGTGCGCCCAGGTCCTCGTCCGAGGTGCGCGCGCCGATCTGGTCCCAGCCCGGGCCGATGCGGCCTTCCAGCATCGGCACGATGCCGCCGAAATGGTGGGTGATGATCTTCAGGTTCGCATATTTGTCGATGATGCCGGAGAACACCAGCCGCGCCATGGCCGCGGCGGTCTCGTAGGACCAGCCGAGGGTCCACCAGATTTCGTATTTCGATTTCTTCTCGGATAGATAATCGGGGAAATTGGCGGCGCGCGCCGGATGCAGCCAGATCGGCTTGCCTATGCGATTCATGGTCTCGAAGAACGGCGTGAAGGCCGGGTCGTCGAGCGGGCGGCCGGCGATGTTGGTGTAAATCTGCACACCGAGTGCGCCGTTCTCGATGGCGCGCTTCGCTTCGGCGGCGCCGGCATCGGGCGCGTTGAGCGCGATCTGCGCGACCCAGCCGGGGAAATGCGCGCGCTCCTTTTCGGTGATTTCGGCGAAGCCGTCGTTGATCATCTTGCAGAATTCGTTGGCTTCCTCGGGCCTGGCGAGAATCTCGATCGGCGGCTGCGGATAGGCCAGGATCTGCGCGTAGTCCTTGAACGTGTCGACAACCTTCTTGCGCGCGTCGAGATCGTGAATGCAGGGAATCTCGCGCACGCGCTTGCCGATGCCCGGCGGGCCGATCTCCACGAGCTTGTCGAAGAATTTTGCCGGGATGAAATGGGTGTAGGCATCGATACGCATGGACTCTCCTCCCTAATCTTCTCTTTCGTTGTACTCAATAAGGCGTGATGATGTTGAGCAACGCCTGCCGGCGCCCGCTGACGACGGCGTCGCGCGCGCGCGCGAGCGCGTCGGCGAGGTCGGTGGGCTTCTCCACGCGCTCAGTATAGCAACCTTGCGTGCGGGCAAGCTCGTCGTAGGGTGGTGACGGATCGAGATCGGCGAGCCCGCGGCCGTCGTTCTCGCCGGCGGCGCCGTCCTTGAACATGGAGAGCGTGGCGCGGCGCACCGCGGCGTAGCGGGCGTTGTTGAAGACAATGGTGAGGATGGGCAATTCATATTTGCCGGCGACCCAGTGGCCGACGGTCGGATTGCCGAACATGTAGGCGCCGTCGCCCAACGTAGCGACCACGAGCTTGTCGGGCGCCGCCAGCTTGGCGCCGAGCGCGGCGCCGAAGCCCCAGCCCAAGCCCCCGGCGGGGCCGAGCGAGAAGAAAGTGCCCGGCTTCTCGCGCGCGCAATGGTCGGGGCGCAGCGGATATTCGTTGACGATGACGGCGTCCTCGCCCACCGCCTCGCCGACCATGCGCGAGAGATATTCCGGCGAGATGCGCCCAGCCGGAGCGGAATCTTTCGCCAATTGCGCGCGCCTTGTGCGCATGCGCTCGGTCAGCCGGGCGCGGCGGGCGACGATGCGCGCTTCGGCCATTTGCAGGCGCGGCTCGACCGCTGCGGTCAATGCCGTCAGCGCATGAAGGGGGGCTGACTGCAAGGCCAGGTCGCTGGGAAACGAGCGCATCGGATAGCGCACGAAAAACGGGTCCTCGCCGAGATGGGCGACGTGGCAGCCGGCGGGCGGATGCTGTAAGTGCGGCAGCCATGGCACGTCGGATTCGAGCGCGATCACCAGATCGGCATCGGTCAGCAGCGTGCCCGGTTCGAAGCCGAAATGCATGGCGTGGCTCGACGGCAGGCAAACCGTGCGCGCATTATGTGTGACGACGGGGATGGCGCAGCGCTCGGCGAGAGCGCCAAGCGGATCGACTGCGTTGGCATCGAGCGCGGCGGCGATGATCAGCGGGCGCTCGGCGGCCGCGATCCAATCGGCGAGTGTTGCGACCGTCCTGGGATCGGGATGGGTCGCCGCCGCCTGCGGCCGCGGCTTGGCCGGCCCGATCGGCTCGGCGAGCGGCGCGGCAAGCGGCTCACGCGGCAGCAGCAGATAGACCGGCCCGCGCGGATGCGCCATCGCCACTTCCACCGCGCGCGCCACCATGTCGCCGGTCTGGGCGGGTGCGCGCAATTCGTAGTCCCACTTCACCAGCTCGCGCACCATGCCGGCCTGGTCGAACATTTCCTGTCCCCACTGGATCGGCCGCGAGCGCGAGCCGAACGAGCCCTTCTCGGTGATCGGCGTGCGGCCGGCGGCCAAGATCAGCGGCACGCGGTCGCGCGACAGGTTGATGAGATTATTGACGCTATTGGCGGTGCCGACATTGGTATGCACCATCACCGCCTGCGGCCGGCCGTTCATCAGATAGGCGCCGTGCGCCATGGCGACCGCGAGATTTTCGTGCGGCACCAGGATCGGTTTCGGCACCTTGGCGTTGGTTTTCTTGGCGCGGGCGAACGCTTCCACGATCGGCGGGAAGTCGGTGCCGGGATTGCAGAAGAAATAGTCGGCGCCGTGGTCGGCGAGCGCGCGCAGCAAGGCTTCGGCGGCGATCGGCCGTTCGCGTCCGCTCGGTGGGACCGCCATCTCGTTTCGCCCTTGAGATATCCGCCACGTGGGCGGGCGCTATGATTGGCTCTTGTTGCCGGCAGTTCTACTCGACGCAGGGTATGGCTGACAACGAGTCCTCGGTCATTCCGGGTCCGGCGCTAACGCGTGGTCCTGGAATGACGAAAAAAGGGTGCTATTCCGCGGCAAGCGCCAGGCTGGCCTGGTTGTCGATCGCGTCGAGGCACTTGGCCAGGCTTTCGCCCTCGGGGTCGAGGAGGGCTGCGGTGCGCGCGCTCGCCACCGCATCGACCGCGCGCGCCAGCGGAATCCGGCCCGCCAGCGCCGGCCGGATGATACGTGTCTCGATTGTGACATAGTTGGCGAGGCCGCGGGCATGGGTGTCGCCATAGCCTTTGATCAACCGCGCGCATTCGGCGATCTCGATCGCGAAATTGATCGAGCGCGCCGCCGCCTGCACGATCAGCGCGAGCCAGGCCTCGATCTGCTTCTGCTCTTGCTTGTAGCGGTAGCCGTATGGGCGAAACGGGCGCAGCTTGGCGAGCATGAGAAAACGCAAATGGCCGCCGATCGAGGTGGAATTGATCTCCATGGGGAAATAGACGCGGCCGAGCCAGCCCCGGCGCCGCGCCAGCCACAGGATCGGCCGCGCTAGGAATGGGGGCATGAGCTGGGTGAGTTCCTCGATGCCGGGCTTGAGCACATCGTGCACCGTGAACGGCTCGTTGGTGACGCCCAGTTCCTCGCGCGCGATGCGCCGCATGCGCGCGGGTGAAATCTTGGCTACCGCCACCCGCACCACGTCCTCGTAGGACATGCGCACGGCGAGATGGCGCGCAACGTCCTTCAACAGCCGGCCGTTGGCGCCGGCCGCTTCGTCGGCCTCGAGCACCGGCTTGAGCCGCTGCAAATAGAGCCGCGCATATTTGACGCCCTGATAGAGCACCAGACGGCGCACGCCTTCGCCGGCGGGCGGCTGGGCCAGTGCCGGAAACATCCAGGCCACGTGGTGCTCGAGCGATTGGCGCGTGGCGACGGCGCTGTACTTCTTGCCGGGATTGCTCGCCGGCGGCGTTTTGGCGCGCGCGGCCTCCAGCCCGGCGCGGAAGCCGCGCAGATTGGCCTCGACCGACTTGCCGTCAGCCTGGATCGCGGCTTCCAGTTGCTCGGCCGACAGCGGCAGCCCTCCGCTGCCGGCGATGGTGCCGAGCATCACCGCGTTGATGAGCGAGCCGCTTTCGCGGGCGAGCTCGGCCATGTCGATGAGCAAGGCCTCGTGCGCGTTCTGCTTGATCGCCTTGATCAGCGTGTCCTGATCGAAGCGGCCGTCGCCCATGGCGGTCTTCTCGTCCATGGCATAGAAGCGGCTGAGCGAGGCGATGGCATAGGTGCGCTCGGGGGTGACGAAGCCGCCCGCCACCGTGCGGCCGGCTTCCATGAGTTCACTCGCCACCGCCACGTCGATGTCGCCGATACCCGGGGTGAGCGCCAACACTGGCCGCTTGCCGTTCAGTTCGCTGGCCGGCACCGGCAGGATCTCGATGTAATAGGTGGTGGCGCCGGTGCGCTGGGCGACGCCGGGGATCGAGGTGCTCTGCACCGGGAAGCCGGCCTGCGCCGCCGCCGCCACGATCCAATTCGTGAGCACGCCGCCGCCTTCGCCGCCGAGCGCGGCGATCAGCATCGTGAAAGGACGCGGCGCGCTCATAATGCGGCCCTTGCGGCGATCTTATCGTTATAACCGCCGAGCCAGCCGATCACCGTCTGGCGCCAGCGGTGCGCGATACGCTCGCGCCAGCCGGCATTGCGCACGATCTCGGCACGGTAGAATGACGGGCACAGCACGGCGGCATCGGCGACTTCGCCGCACAAGCCGCAGCCGACGCAAGACTCGATCACCGTCGCCACCGGATCGTCGCGCAGTGGATCGGGCGATGGCTTCACCGTCAGCGACGGGCAGCCCGACAAGCGGATGCAGGAATGGTCGCCGGTGCAAATCTCGTCGTCAACGCCATAGCGCGTGCGCACCACCCGCTTGCCGCGCTTGAGCTTTTCGGCGTCCTCGGCGCGCACGCGGCGCTGGCGCGCGAGCTGGCACTCGCCGTCGGCGATGATCACCTTCAAGCCGCGCTCGGCGGTCTTCATCGCCTCCTTCAGCGTATTGGCCATCGGTGCGACGCTGTAGCTGCGCACCGTGCGCAGCCATTTCACGCCCATCATGCGCAGCGTCTTCTCGATATCGACGCCGGGCGTCGGACCAGAGCGGCTCATGGTGCTGGACGGAATGTATTGCTGGCCGGTGGCGGAAGCGTAGCCGTTTTGCATGACGATCAGCACGCCGTCGCCCTTGTTGAACAGGTTGGAGGCAACGCCGGTGATCAGCCCGTTGTGCCAGAAGCCGCCGTCGCCCATGATTGCGATCGGGCGTTTTGCCATGTTGGGTCCGACCGCGGCGGCGCTGGCGAGCGACATGCCGTAGCCGAGGATGGAATTGCCAAGCGAGAACGGCGCGAAAGTCGCGAACGAATGGCAGCCGATATCGGTGCTGATATGGGTCGGGCCCAATTCGCGCTGCATCAGCTTGATGGCGGAGAACACCGGCCGCTCCGGGCAGCCCGTGCAGAAAGAGGGTGGGCGCGGCGGCAGAGGCCCCAGCGCTGCGGCCGCCTTTGCTTTGTGTGCGATCAGCCCGCGTCCCTGTTCGGCCAGCGTGTCGGCATCGAGGCCGGCGGGTTTGGCCGCTTGCAGGAAGGCGGCGAGGCCCTCCAGCAGCACCTCGGAGGTGTATTCGCCGGCCATGGGCAGCGGGCCCTTGCCAAGAACCTTCGTCTGGATGTCGGCGTGGCGCAGTTCGACGTTCACCGCCTGCTCGATGTAGTCGGGATAGCCTTCCTCGACCACCAATACCGCGCGCTTATCCGCGCAGAACGCGCGGATCTCCTCCGGCACCAGCGGATAGACCACGTTGAGCACCAGCATCGGAATGCGCGAGGCGCCGAACACGTCGGCCAATCCCATGCGCTCGAGCGCGCGCAGCACGCTGTTGGTGAGACCGCCCATGATGATGATGCCGGCGTCGGCAATGTCGCCTTCGAGCAGTTCATTGAGCTTTTGCTCGCGGATGAAGGCGCGTGCCGCCGGCAAGCGCTCCTCGACCTTCAGCTTCTCCTGCACGAAGGTCACCGGCGGATGCGACAGCCGCGCGTAGTTGAAGCGCGGCGGGCCGGTGAGCGGATTGAGCCCGGAAAAAGCCGCCTTGACGTTATCCTTGGCGGCGAACTCGCCGGTGGCGTGGCAGGCGCGGATGCGCAATTCCAGCATCACCGGGGCGTGGCTTGCTTCCGACAGCTCGAAGCCCTGCTCGACGATGCGCACGATCGATGGCAGGTCCGGGCGCGGATCGAGCAGCCACATCGAGGATTTCAGCGCATAGGCATAAGAGCGCTCCTGGATGACGCTGGCGCCCTCGCCGTAATCCTCACCCAGGATGATCATGGCGCCGCCGGTGACGCCGGGCGAGGCCAGGTTGGAGAGTGCGTCGGCGGCGACGTTGGTGCCGACGATCGATTTCCATGTCACCGCGCCGCGTAAGGGATAGTTGATCGAGGCGCCCAGCATGGCGGCGGCTGAGGCCTCGTTAGCGCAAGTTTCCAGATGCACGCCGAGCTCGCCCATGATGTCGGCGGCATCCACCAGCACGTCGAGCAGGTGGGACACCGGCGCGCCCTGATAGCCGCCCACGTAGGAGACGCCCGATTGCAGCAACGCCTTGGTGACGGCCAGGATGCCTTCGCCGCGGAAGGTCTCGCCCTGCCCGAGCTTGAGCGCCTGCACTTCCTTCTTGAACGAGCGCTCCATGTTCCCCCTCCGGGAACGCTTTTTTACCACATCCGTGCCGGCCGCAACGCCGTGCCGGCGGCATGGACATCGCCGGAAAAACGCGATTTCATTGCGTTCCCTCCTCTGCGATTGAGCCGGATAACGGCAAGATTGTAAAGATAGTTTGGCACCAAACTAATTGGCCAGCGGCGAGCCGGGGGAGGGCTCGGGCCGGCGCCGGGGCGGGGGATTCGGTTGGGCAAGCGCAGGCAACAGCCTCGGCGCGGCAAGAACAGCGCGGCCGCGGATGGGTCGATCGATTTCGGCCCGCTGGGGGGCTGGGTCGGTTTCAATCTTCGCTTGGCACAAGAAGCCTCGTTCCAGGCGTTTTCGCGCCGGTCGCGGGAAGTGGGCGAGCGGCCTGGCCGCTTCGCCACCTTGACCATCATCGCGCGCAACCCGGGCATCAGCCAGACCGAGCTCGGCCAGGCCAATGGCCGCGACAAGTCGAGCGTCACACCCGTGATCGAGGAGCTGGTGCGGCACGGCCTGGTCGAGCGCAAACGCGTGCGCAGTGACCGGCGCGTCTGGCGCCTCACATTGACGCCGGCCGGCAAGCGTACGCTGGCGACGCTGATGCGCTGCGCGCGGGCGCACGATCGCAAGCTCGACCGCATCATCGGGCGGCGCGACCGCGCCCGCTTTCTTGCAATCCTGAAGAAGCTCGCGGCGCAGATCGATTAGCGATTGAACTTCGCCAGCACTTCTTCCGGCACAGCTTGCGACTTGATCCCGCCGGTAGCCGGGTCGCGCACCACCCAGATCCGCGTTTCTGTGCATTCGGCGCAGAGTTCGCCGTTGAGGCTCAATCGATGCTCGACCTCGAAACTGGAGCGGCCGAATTTGATGGTCGTGTCCACCACCACGTCATCGCCGAAACGCGTCGGCTTCAGAAAGTTCGCCTGCGTGCGCACCAGCGGGAAGCCGCCGAACGGCAACGCCTTGAACATTTCGAATTTGGTGAGCCCGAGCGCACGCTCGAACAGCGCCGTGGTCGCGGCGTCGAAAATCTCGAAATAGCGCGGATAGAAGATGATGGCGGCGGGATCGCAATCGCCCCACTCGATCCGCACCGTGCGGCTGTTGCTCAACATGATATGTTAACGCGGCGCCAGGCGCAGCCCGCCGTCGAGGCGGATGACCTCGCCGTTGAGATAGCCGTTGTGGATGCAATGCATCACCAATGCGGCGAACTCGCGCGGCTCGCCCAGCCGATTGGGGAACGGCACCGCGGCGCCGAGCGAATCCTGCGCCTCCTGCGGCAGCGCGCGCAGCATGGGCGTGCTGAAAATGCCGGGCGCGATCGCCAGCACGCGGATGCCGAATTGGGCGAATTCGCGCGCCGCCGGCAAAGTGAGCGCCGCGACACCGCCTTTGGAGGAGGAATAGGCGGCCTGCCCGATCTGGCCCTCGAAGGCAGCAATCGAGGCGGTCGACACGATCACCCCGCGCTCGCCGCCGGCGAGCGGGGCAAGCGCCTGCATAGCGGCGGCCGCGAGCCGCATCATGTTGAAGGTGCCGATCAGATTGACGCGGATGACGCGCTCGTAGTCTGCGAGCGGCATCGGCCCGTTGCGGCCGACGATGCGCTTGGCGGGACCGACGCCGGCGCAATTGATCAGGATGCGCGCGGGGCCGTGATCGGCGGCGGCCTTATTGATGGCGGCTTCGGCGGCAGCGCTGTCGGCCACGTCGCAGGCAATGGCGATCCCGTTGACGTCGATCGCCACTTCGGCGGCGGCCTTGGCGTTGACGTCGACGATCGCCACCTTGGCGCCGCTCGCCGCCAGCGTGCGGGCGGTGGCGGCGCCCAGGCCGGAGGCGCCGCCGGTGGCGATGGCCGCTTGTCCCTTGATGTCCATAGTTGGGGCCCCAATTTTCCTGTTCCGGTCCCATTTGACCCTGCCAGTGGGCGGCCGTAAATACGGTCCCGCAACCGGATCACAAAGCGTATGGCGCGTATTTCCTCTCTCGCCGAGGCCATCATATCAACCGTCCGCGACGGCGACACGGTTGCCATGGAAGGCTTTACCCATCTCATCCCGCACGCCGCCGCTCATGAGATCATCCGCCAGCGCCGCAAGAACCTCACGCTGATCCGCATGACGCCGGACCTGATCTACGACCAGCTCATCGGCATGGGCTGCGTCGATAAGCTCATTTTTTCATGGGGCGGCAATCCCGGCGTCGGCTCACTGCACCGCTTCCGCGACGCGGTCGAGAATGGCTGGCCACACAAGCTGGCGATCGAGGAGCATTCGCACGCCGCCATGGCCAACGCCTACGAGGCCGGCGCCGCCGGCCTGCCGTGCGCGGTGTTCCGCGGCTATATCGGCGGCGACCTGCCAAAGGTAAATTCCAAGATCAAATACATTGCCTGCCCGTTTACCGGCGAACAGCTCGCCGCGGTGCCGGCGCACCGGCCGGACGTGGCGGTGATCCACGCCCAGCGCGCCGATAAGGCCGGCAACGTGCTGATCGAAGGCGTGCTCGGCGTGCAGAAGGAGGCAGTGCTTGCCTCCAAGCGTTCCGTCGTCACGGTGGAGGAAATCGTCGACGATTTGGGCCCCCGCAGCCTCAATGCCTGCGTGCTGCCGCACTGGACCGTCGGCCATGTGGCGGAAGTTCCCGGCGGCGCCTTTCCCTCTTACGTGCAGGGCTACTATCCGCGCAACAACGCGTACTACAAGCAGTGGGACGCCATCGCGCGCGAGCGTGACACGTTTCTGAAATGGATGGACGAGAACGTGCTCAAGAAAGGTCCCGAAGCGTTTGCCGAGCACGTGCGCAAGTTTCGTGACGCGGCGGAGTGAGGGGCATGGCCGATTACAAGCCGAACGAGATGATGACCATCGCGGCAGCGCGCGCGCTGAAAAACGACGACGTCTGCTTCGTCGGCATCGGCATGCCGTCGGCGGCGGCCAACCTCGCGCGCCTGACCCATGCGCCCGGCATCACGCTGATCTACGAATCCGGCACGCTCGCCACCAAGCCCAACATATTGCCGCTGTCGATCGGCGACGGCGAATTATGCGAGACGGCGATCACCACGGTGTCGGTGCCGGAAATGTTCCGTTACTGGCTGCAAGGCGGCCGCATCAAGGTCGGGTTCCTCGGCGGCGCCCAGATCGACAAATACGCCAATCTCAATACGACGGTGGTCGGAGCCTACGATAAACCGAAAGTGCGGCTGCCCGGCGGCGGCGGCGCGCCGGAGATCGCCACCTCTTGCGGCGAGATCTTCATCATCATGGCGCAGGGAAAGCGCAGCTTCGTCGACAAGCTCGATTTTGTCACCTCCATCGGCCATGTCACCGGCGGCAACTCGCGTAGCGAACTGGGGGTCAAGACCAAGGGCCCGACCAAGCTGATCACCGATCTTGCGCTGTTTGCGCCCGACCCCGAGACCAAGGTAATGACGGTGGTCTCCATTCATCAGGGCGTCACCCGCGCACAGATCGAGGAGAATACCGGCTGGCCCGTCAAGTACGCGGCCAAAGTGGACGAGACCGCGCCGCCGACGGCGCGCGAGCTCGAAGTGCTGCGCGATCTGCAGGCGCGCACCGCTCGTGCCACCGCAGAGGCGGCGTGATGCCAAATCGTGAAGCCTTTCTTTGCGACGCGGCGCGTACCCCGATCGGGCGCTTCGGCGGCGCGCTCGCCAAGGTGCGCACTGACGATCTCGCCGCGGTGCCGATCAAGGCGCTGATGCAGCGCAACACCCATGTCGATTGGGAAAAGCTCGACGATGTCTTTTACGGCTGCGCCAACCAGGCCGGCGAGGACAACCGCAACGTCGCGCGCATGGCGCTGCTGCTGGCGGGGCTGCCCGCCAGCGTTCCGGGCATCACGCTCAACCGGCTGTGCGCGTCGGGCATGGAGGCAGTCGGCACCGCCGCGCGCGCCATCCGCGCCGGCGAAATGGACTTCGCCATCGCCGGTGGCGTCGAGTCGATGACGCGGGCGCCCTTTGTGCAGGGAAAGAGCGAAGAAGCCTTTTCGCGCAAGGCCGAGATCTACGACACCACCATCGGCTGGCGCTTTATAAATCCTCTGATGAAGTCGCAATACGGCGTCGATTCCATGCCGGAGACCGGCGAAAACGTGGCGGAGGAATTCCAGATCAGCCGCGCCGACCAGGACGCCTTTGCCTTGCGCTCGCAACAGCGCGCGGCCAAGGCGGCTCGCTCCGGATATTTCGCCGACGAAATCGTGCCGGTCGAGGTCGCGGGCCGCAAGGAGACGGTGAAAGTCGACAAGGACGAGCACCCGCGCGAAACCTCATTGGAGCAGCTCGCCAAGCTGAAAACGCCGTTCCGGAAAGATGGCACGGTAACCGCCGGCAATGCCTCCGGCGTCAACGACGGCGCCGCCGCCATGATCGTCGCCTCCGAAGCGGCGGTGAAAGCGCACGGGTTAACGCCGCGCGCGCGTATTCTTGGCATGGCCTCGGCGGCGGTGCCGCCGCGCATCATGGGCATCGGCCCGGTGCCGGCCAGCCGTAAATTGATGGCGCGCCTGCAGCACAAGATCGGCGCCTACGATTTGATCGAGATCAACGAAGCCTTCGCCTCGCAGTCGCTAGCCTGTCTGCGGCAGCTCGGGCTTGCCGACAACGCCGAGCACGTCAACCCGCAGGGCGGGGCGATCGCGCTCGGCCACCCGCTCGGCATGTCGGGCGCGCGCCTGGTGCTGACGGCGGCGCATGGGCTTAACGAACGCGACGGCAAGCTGGCGCTGACCACCATGTGCGTCGGGGTCGGGCAGGGTGTATCACTGGCGTTGGAACGGATCGTCTAAACAAGAAGGAAAAGAATAATGACGCTGATCTATCCGCGGGAAAGCCTCAGTGCCTTTCCCAAGCACCTCTCGCCGCACTACCGCAGCACGGTCAAGCGCTCGCCGTCGCAGCCGCTGATCTTCATGCCGCACACGCTGTCCGAGCTCTCAGGCCCGATTTACGGCCATAACGCGGTGCAGGAGGGCGATGCCGACCTTACCAAGCAGCACAAGGGCGAGCCGCTGGGCGAGCGCATCATCGTGCACGGCCATGTCTACGACGAGGACAAGCGCCCGGTGCCCGACACGCTGGTGGAAATCTGGCAGGCCAACTCTTGCGGGCGCTACGTGCACAATGTCGACCAGCATCCGGCGCCGCTCGACCCCAACTTCACCGGGGCCGGGCGCACCGCCACCGACAAGAACGGCTATTACCGCTTCATCAGCGTGAAGCCCGGCGCCTACCCGTGGGGCAACCACCACAACGCCTGGCGGCCGAACCACATCCATTTCTCGGTGTTCGGCCATTCATTCCTGTCGCGGCTGGTCACGCAGATGTATTTCCCCGGCGACCCTTTGTTCCCGTTCGACCCGATCTTCAATTCGGTCACCGATGAGAAGGCGCGGATGCGCATGGTCTCGAGCTTCGACCTGGAAAATACCATCCCCGACTGGGCGCTCTGCTTCCGCTTCGACATCGTGTTGCGCGGACGCGAAGAGACGCCGCCGGACAAGCACTAGGGCAGGTATAAATGTCTGACATCACCCCCTCACAAACCGTCGGCCCGTACTTCGCCTATGGGCTGGCTCCGCACAGCCGCTGCGACTGGAGCCCGGACAAGAAGGTCTATGACTCGAAGGAAACCGTCGGTGCCAACCTGGTGACGCCCGACGCCACCGGCGAGAAGATCCGCATCGAAGGCCGCGTCACCGACGGCGACGGCCTGCCGATCAACGACGCCATGATCGAGATCTGGCAGGCCGACAGCCAGGGCCGCTACGCCAGCCCAGCCGACAAGCGCGCGCGCACCAACGCCCTATTCAAGGGCTTTGGCCGCTCGGCCACCGACAAAGACGGCGCCTATTCATTCGACACCGTCAAGCCGGGCGCCGTACCGGGACCGGACGGCAAGCCACAGGCGCCGCACATCGTGGTCTGCATCTATTCGCGCGGCATGCTGCGGCAGGTCTATACGCGCCTCTATTTCTCCGACGAGGCCGCCAATGGCGCCGATGCGATCCTGGCGCTGGTGCCGGAACAGCGGCGCGGGACGCTCATTGCCCACAAGGAGGGCGGCAAGGGACAGACCGTCTATCGATTCGACATCCGCGTGCAGGGCGAAAACGAGACGGTTTTCTTCGATATTTGAAGACACTAGGGGGCGGCCCGCCGTCCCACTTTTTCGCCCACTAATATAGCCGGCTAGTGGGCAAATTTCCAATATTTCCGCCTATCTAAGTGAGGGTCTGCCCTATCAATAAATTATATCTGTATATTTCAGCATATAAATTGCCCACCCACTTTGCCCATCTTCCCGAAGCCGACTATTTCAATTGACGTCTGCCGACGGACTTGGTTGGCTGGCGCTTCGTAGCGGCCGCCTTTGCAGAGCCGCGCGTGCTGGGGAAGACGTCCATGAACGAGCAAATCCTCCAGGAGATTTCCGAGTTCTGCCGCACGCAGGGGCTTGCCGAATCCACCTTCGGCCGCCGCGCGGTCAATGACGGCAAGCTCGCCAACCGCCTGCGCAACGGCGGCCGCATCACCACCGATACGCTGGAGCGCATCCGCGCCTTCATGGCGCGCAGCGCCGACGGCATGCCCGGGCGCCGCCGCGTGCTGTTCGAGCAAGCCCCGGCCGGTCTGCCGGTGGTGACGCCGGCGGCGCCACCGGTCGCCTCGGGGCTGGCGAGCGATGACCCCAGCCGAAATTTCCGCTTCTTCGACAACCGGCAGAAATATCTACTGTTCGTGAACACCTGCAGCGAAAAGTGGGAGATCGCCAACCGCGTCGGCCTTGAGCTCGCCAATATCCATCCGCGCCCTCCGGCGGTGCGCGTGTTCGACGCCGGCGTCGGCGACGGCACCGTGCTGGCGCGCGTGATGCGCACCATGCACGACCGCTTTCCCACCATGCCTTTCTACGTGGTCGGCAAGGAGATCAGCCTGGAGGACATCCGCCTCACGCTGCACAAGATGGCCGACCGCTTCGTCGAGCATCCCGCGACCGTGCTGGTGCTCACCAATCTCGCCTATGCCGAGGCGCCGTGGCTGGCGGTCAAGTCGCTCTCCGCCGCCACCAGCCTGGTGTGGAAAGAGCTGCCGATGGACGGCGACAGCGCCCACCGTTTCGAGCAGCAGATCACCGCGCTCGAGCCGTTCCTGGCGCAGAACTGGAAGGCGGGCGTTTCGCCCAAAAGCGGCAACCCGGTCTATGAGCGGCCGGTCATCCTGGTGATCTACCGCGCCGACCACAAATTCCTGCTCGACCAGATTGTCCCCAAGCCCGGCGGCAGCACCGCCGACTACGACCTGGTCATCGCCTCGCAACCCTATCGCGCGCGCGCCTCGCTCGAGTTCAAGGCCACGCGGGTGCTAGCGCCGCTGGCGCGCGCGCTCGGCCCGGGCGGCCGCATGATCACCATCCATTCCTACGGGCACGACCCCGGCATGCAGATCATTCACAAGGTCTGGCCCAACGACAATCCGTTCGTGCACAGCCGCCACGACCTGCTCAAGGCGGTCAAGCACGAACTGGGCGCGGCCGGCCGCGATCTCAATTTCAGCGCCTATTCCGACCAGCGCTCGCTGTTCCGCTACGACATGCACACGTTGCCGTCGGAAATCTCCGCCTCGATCGGTACCTCCACGCTGCTGGCTGCCTGGAACGCGGCAATCTATGTGGGCCAGATCGAGGACGACCGCCTGTCCGACGTGCACAGCGACCGCCGCTATATCGAGGCGACACGCGAAGTGTTGCAGAAGAACGGGGGCTTGTGGTTCTACGATGAGTCCTTCGTGATCTCGCGCCGGCGTGAGTGAGGCGGGCCATGGCAAGACTTACATCAGCCGCCGCTGCCGCCGCGCCAGAGGCCGCGGGCTTTGCGCGCAATTTCTCGATCGAGGCCACACGGCCGAACGCGACAGAAATTGCAGCGCTCGCCGAGATCTTGCCGCACGCGACGCCGGTTTATTTTTCCGCCGTTCCGACGATCGCGCCGCACGAATTGGTCGTCGCAGCAGCCAGCTTGCGCCGGGCCGGTCTCGAGCCGGTCGTCCACATTGCCGCGCGGCGCATGCGCACCGCGTCCGACTTGGCTGATTTGCTCGGGCGCCTGCGCGGCGAAGCCGATGTGAAGCGTCTGCTGGTGATCGGCGGCGACGTCGATACGCCTGGGCCATTTCCTGACGCCTTGTCGGTGATCCAGAAGGGCCGGCTGCGCGAGGTCGGCATCGAGGAGATCGGCATCGGCGCCTATCCGGAAAGGCATCCGCGTATTGGCGCTGGGCGCCTGGAAGCAGCCCTCGACGAGAAGCTCGCCGCTGCCGCGGCGCAGGATTTGCGCGTGCACATCGTCAGCCAGTTCTCATTTTCGCCCGAGCGCATCCTGGCCTGGCTCAAGCAATTGCGCGCTTGCAGCATCACGCAGCCGGTGAAGGTTGGCATGGCGGGGCCGACCAGCATGCCGGCGCTCTTGCGCTATGCGCGGCGCTGCGGCGTCGCCGCCTCGCTGCGCGGGCTGATGACGGGCGCCGGCGGGGCGCTGGTCGGCCAAGTCGTGGGCAATGTCGGGCCGGACCGCATCATCGCGACGCTCAGCGCGGCGGGCGGGCTGGGCAATACCGCGCCGCATTATTTTTCCTTCGGCGGCACGGTTGAAACCGCGCGCTACGCATGCGAAGCGTCGGCGGGACGGCACGGCGCCGGCCGTGCTATGGCTCAATAAACAAACCCCAGTGGGCTCAAAGCTTGGGGATATTTCGCGGAGGAAACCATGTCACCACGCAGCAAGCCGCCATTTCGCGCCGACCATGTCGGCTCAATCCTGCGCACCGCGCCGATTAAGGACGCGCGCGCCAAGCGTGAGAAGGGCGCGATCAGCGCCGCCGAGCTCGCCAAGGTCGAGGACTCCGAGATTATCAAGATCATCAAGAAGCAGGAAGACATCGGGCTCAAGCTCGCGACCGACGGCGAATTCCGCCGCTCGTGGTGGCATTTCGATTTCTTGGGCATGCTCGACGGCATCGATGTCGTCCAAAGCGACCACGGCATCCAGTTCCAGGGCGTGCAGACGCGGCCGCTCATCCTCAAGATCTCCGGCAAGATCGATTTCTCGACCCATCCGATGATCGAGCATTTCAAGTTCCTGAAGGCGCACACCAAGGTGATGCCGAAGATGACTATCCCGTCCCCGGCCATGGTGCACTTCCGGCTCGAGCCCAACGCGGTGAGCAAGGACGCCTACGCCAATCGCGATGCTATCTTCGACGACTTGGCGACGACCTATCAGAAGGCGATCAAGGCATTCTATGACGCCGGCTGCCGCTATTTGCAGCTCGATGACATCGCCTGGGCCTACCTGTGCTCGCAGGATGAACTGAAGAAGGCGCGCGACCGCGGCATCGACGTCGATCATCTGCAGGGCACCTACGCGGCCTGCACCAACAAGGCGTTGGAAGCCAAGCCTGCCGATATGACCATTACATCGCACATCTGCCGCGGCAATTTCCGCTCGACCTGGATTTCATCGGGCGGCTATGAGCCGGTCGCCGAGACCTTGTTTGCGAAATTGAATTACGACGGCTACTTCCTGGAATACGACACCGACCGCGCCGGCGGGTTCGAGCCGCTACGTTTCTTGCCCAAGGGCAACAAGATCGCGGTGCTCGGGCTGATCACCTCGAAGTCGGGGCGGCTGGAGCCGCGCGACGAGGTCAAGAAGCGCATTGAGGAAGCGACCAAATATGTCGCGCTCGATCAGCTGTGTCTGTCGCCGCAATGCGGCTTCGCTTCCACCGAGGAAGGCAACGTGCTGGCCGAGGACGAGCAATGGGCGAAGTTGCGCATGGTGGTGGAATTGGCCGAAGAGGTGTGGGGCAAATAATAGAACCGCTCATTCCCGGGTAGGCGGGAATCCATAAAAAAGAACTGGGTCCCCGCTTTCCGCCTTCGCGCTCGGCGCTTCGGCGGACTGCAAACGCGCCGAAGCTCGCAAAGCGGGCGTAGGCGGGTCGCGGGGACGAACGAATTAGGTAGGGAGTGAGATACTATGACCCGACGCCCCACGCCTCCCTTCCGCGCCGATCATGTCGGCAGCCTGCTGCGCACGGCGCCGCTGAAGGAGGCGCGTGCCAAGCGCGCCAAAGGCGACATCGACGCCGCGGCCCTCAAAGCGGTCGAGGACCGCGAGATCGAAAAGATCGTCAAGAAGCAGGAAGAGGTCGGACTGAAACTCGCCACCGACGGCGAATTCCGCCGCTCCTGGTGGCATTTCGATTTCTTCAAGGGCCTCAAAGGCGTCACGTCGATCGAGACCTCCACCGGCATCCAATTCCACAGAGTCGAGACCAAGCGCGAGGCCATCCGTATCGATGGCAAGGTCGATTTCGTCGGTCACCCGCAGGTCGAGCATTTCAAGTTTCTCAAGGCGCATTGCCGCACCACGCCGAAAATGTGCATCCCGGCACCCAGCACGTTTCATTTCCGCCAGGGCCGCGCCATGGTGAGCAAGGAGGTCTATCCCGACCTCGATCAGTTCTTCGCCGACATCGGCGCCGCCTGGAACAAGGCGATGCGCGCCTTCTACGACGCCGGCTGCCGCTATCTGCAATTAGACGACACGGCCTGGGCCATGCTGTGCGATCCGCACGAGCGCGAGGAATCGAAGAAGCGCGGCGACGATCCCGACAAGTTACCGGAAATCTATGCCCGCACAACCAATGCGGCGCTGGAAGGCAAGCCGGCCGATCTCGCGATTACCATGCATTCCTGCCGCGGCAATTTCCGCTCCACCTGGATCGCGCAAGGCGGCTACGAAATTGTCGCCGAACAACAGCTCGGCCACACCAATATAGACGGCTATTTCCTCGAATACGACAGCGACCGCGCCGGCGGCTTCGAGCCACTGCGCTTCCTGCCCAAGGGCGAGAAGCAGGTCGTGCTCGGCCTCGTCACCTCCAAGAGCGGACGGCTGGAGCCCAAGGACGACATCAAGCGCCGCATCGACGAGGCGACCAAATACGTTGCGCTCGATCAACTCTGCCTCTCGCCGCAATGCGGCTTTGCCTCTACCGAGGAAGGCAACGTGCTGGCGGAGGAGGAGCAGTGGGCCAAGCTGCGCATGATCGTTGAGATCGCGGAGGAGGTGTGGGGCCGCTGACCTGATCCCTCTCCGTTCAGGGGGATCGAGAAAGCACGCGCCAGATCGACGATCATGCGACGCACTACGCCCCCCTTCCGCGCCGATCACGTCGGCAGCCTGCTGCGCACCGCGCCGCTGAAGGAGGCGCGGGCGAAACGCGAGAAAGGCGAGATCGACGCTGCGGCGCTGAAGGCGGCGGAAGATCTAGAGATCGAAAAGATCATCAGCAAGCAGGAAGAGATCGGCCTCAAAGCCGTGACCGACGGCGAGTTCCGCCGCGCCTTCTGGAATTACGACTTCCTCGGCGCGCTCGACGGCGTGGAAGCCTATCTCGGCGAGCGCAAGATCAAGTTCCAGGGGCCGAACCCAAAGCCGATGATGCTGCGGGTTACGGCTAAGCTCGGCGCGTTCACCACCCATCCGATGATCGAGCACTTCAGGTTCGTCAAGGACCACACGCGCGTGACGCCGAAGATGACGATCCCGTCGCCGTCGAGCTTGCATTTTCGCTACGGCCGTGATGCGGTGCCGGAGACGATCTACCCGGGCATGACCGACTTCTACCGTGACCTCGGCCGAACCTACGCGCAAGCCGTGCGCGCCTTCGCCGACGCCGGCTGCCGCTATCTGCAGCTCGACGAGGTGAACTTCACCTATCTCTGCGATCCGAAACTGCGCGCGCAGGTGGCGAACCGCGGCGACGATCCGGAACGACTGCCGGCGATCTATGCCGGCATGATCAACGCCGCCATTGCCGACGCGCCCGCGGACATGACCGTCACCATGCATCTGTGCCGCGGCAATTTTCAGTCCACTTTCGTCGCCTCCGGCGGCTACGAGTCGGTCGCCGAGAATCTTTTCAACACGATCAACGTGCACGGCTATTTCATGGAATACGACAGCGATCGCGCAGGCTCTTTCGAGCCGCTCCGGCTGGTGCCCAAGGGCAAAACCGTGGTGCTCGGCCTCGTCACCTCAAAGAGCGGGCGGCTTGAATTGAGGGACGAGGTCAAGCGCCGCATCGAGCAGGCGACGAAATTCATCGATCTCGACCAGCTCTGCCTGTCGCCGCAATGCGGCTTCGCCTCCACCGAGGAAGGCAATCTGCTGGCGGAAGAGGAGCAGTGGGCAAAGCTGCGCATGATCGTGGAACTGGCGGAAGAAGTGTGGGGGAACAAATGAGCCAGCGCACCACGCCGCCATTCCGCGCCGATCACGTCGGCAGCCTGCTGCGCCCGGCGGCGTTGAAGGCGGCGCGCGCGCAATACGCCAAGGGCGAGATCGACGCCGCCGCCTTGAAAGCGGTCGAGGACCGCGAGATCGAGCGCGTCATCAAGAAACAGGAAGAGGTCTGCCTGCAGTCGATTACTGACGGCGAGTTCCGCCGCTCCTGGTGGCATCTCGATTTTCTCTGGGGCCTCGACGGCGTGCAGAAACACGTGATGGACACCGGCGTTGCCTTCGCCGGCATCACCACGCGCAACGAAGGGCTCAAGGTGACCGGCAAAATCGGCTTTCCCGGGCATCCGATGATCGAGCATTTCAAGTTCGTCAAAGACCACACCAAACGGACGCCCAAGATCACCATCCCGGCGCCCTCGGCGCTCTATGGCCGGCCGGTGTTGCCGCCGATCGACCGCAAGGCCTATCCCAAGCTCGATCAAATGTTCGACGATCTCGGCCAGACCTACAAAAAAGCCGTGCGCGCCTTCGCCGATGCCGGCTGCCGCTATCTGCAGCTCGACGAAGTGTTCATCGCCATGCTGTGCGACGCAAATTATCGTCAGAAGATGAAGGACCGCGGCGACGACCCCGAAAAGCTTGGGCCGCTTTACGGCGATCTCATCAACACGGCGATGTCGGATATTCCGTCCAATATGACCATCACCATGCATCTGTGCCGCGGCAACAACCAATCGACCTTCATGGGCTCGGGCGGCTACGAGGCCGAGCAGGAGATCCTGTTCGACCGCATCAAGGTGCACGGCTATTTTATGGAATACGACAGCGAGCGCGCCGGCTCCTTCGCGCCGCTCAGACTGGTGCCGAAGGACCGCCAAGTCGTGCTCGGCCTGGTCACCACCAAGACCGGCCGGCTGGAGAGCAAGGACGAGATCAAGCGCCGCATCGAGGAAGCCGCGAAATATATTCCGCTCGATCAGCTCTGCCTGTCACCGCAATGCGGCTTTGCCTCGACCGAGGAAGGCAATTTGTTGGCCGAGGAAGAGCAGTGGGCGAAACTCCGCCTGGTGGTGGAATTGGCGGAAGAGGTGTGGGGCAAGTAGCTCGCCCGCACATTGCCGCGTAAGCGGGATTCCAGCCAAATGAACTGGATCCCCGCGTTCGCGGGGACGGGCGGAAAGGATGCTGCCCGGCCATGACAGCAAACCGTGCTGTCGCTATACCTTCCCAGCAGAAAAGGGAGGAACAATGCCGGGCATCGTTACAGGCAAGACCGCCATCGTCACCGGAGGCGGGCGCGGCATCGGGCGCGCGATCGTCGAGCTGATGGCGAAGGAAAGCGCGCGCGTGATGGTCTGCGACATCGGCGCCAGCCTCACTGGCGCCGGCACCGATGCCGGCCCGGCGCAAGAGACGGTCGAAGCCATCAAAAAGGCCGGCGGCGAGGCGATCGCCTCCACGCTCTCGATCACCGAGGCGAAGAACGCGGAAGCGATCGTCAAGGCCGCGCTCGATGCCTTCGGCCGCGTCGACATCCTGGTCAACAACGCCGGCATCTTGCGCGACTCCATCTTCCACAAGATGAGCCATTCCGACTGGGCGGACGTGATCGCCGTGCACTTGAACGGCTCGTTCAATATGAGCCGCGCGGTGGCTGGCCATTTCCGCGAGCAGGGCTCCGGCGCCTATGTGCACATGACCTCGACCTCCGGGCTGATCGGCAATTTCGGCCAGGCCAACTACATGGCCGCCAAGCTCGGCATAATGGGCCTGTCGCGCGGCATCGCGCTCGATATGCAACGCTTCGGCGTGCGCTCGAACTGCATCGCGCCATTCGCGTTCACCCGCATGATCGAATCGATCCCGGCGCAGACCGAAGCCGAGAGGCAGCGCGTCGAGCGGCTGGCGCAGATGACGCCCGCCAAGATCGCGCCGCTCGCCGTCTATCTCGGCTCCGACAAGGCGGACGGCATTTCCGGGCAGATCTTCGCGGTGCGCAACAATGAGATCTTCCTGTTCAACCAGCCGCGCCCGATCCGCGTCATCCATCGCTCCGACGGCTGGACACCGGCGGCGCTCGACGCCCAGCTCAAGGGCGCCTTCGCTTCCTCGTTCACGCCGCTGGAGCGCTCCGGCGACGTGTTCAATTGGGATCCCATCTGAGCGATGGCCATCGTCTACGAAAATCTATTGGCGCTGCAGATCCCTCCGGTCGAGCACAGTTATGGGCCGAAAGATTGCATGCTCTATGCGCTCGGCCTGGGGTTCGGCCAGGACCCGATAAACGAAGCAGAGCTTGCCTTCGTTTACGAGAAGATTCTCAAAGTGCTGCCGACCTTCGCGCTGGTGCAGGGCTATTCACCCTACTGGCTGCGCAATCCCGACAGCGGCGTGAACTGGACCAAAGTGGTGCACGGCGAGCAGGGCCTGACGCTGCACAGGCCGGTCAAGCCGCAAGGCACGGTGATCGGGCAAACCCGCATCGTCGAAGCGATCGATAAGGGCGAGGGCAAGGGCGCGCTGGTTTTTTCTGAGCGCAAGGTGACCGACAAGCAAACCGGCGAACTGCTGGCCACGCTGACGCAGACCACCTTTTGCCGGGCCGACGGCGGCTTCGGTGGTCCCAAACGTGAGGCGCCGGCGCCGCATCCGCTGCCTGAGCGCGCGCCCGATCTTGTTTGCGACCTGCCGACGCGGCCGGAAATGGCGTTGATCTACCGGCTGTCCGGCGACGTCAATCCGCTGCATGTCGATCCGGAATTTGCGCGCGCTGCCGGCTTCCCACGGCCGATCCTGCACGGGCTTGCCACCTTCGGCGTCGCCGGCCACGCTCTGCTCAAGTCGGTCTGCGGCTACGATCCGGCGCGGTTGACCGCAATCAAGGGCCGCTTTTCGGCGCCGGTCTATCCGGGCGAAACCATCCGCACCGAGATTTGGCGTGATGGCGCCGTGCTAAGCTTCCGTGCCCGCGTGGTCGAGCGTGACGTGATGGCGATCAACAACGGCCGCGCCGAAACCATTGCGTAGATTGAGTGCCGCATGAGCAAGACGTATTTGGAACACGACGACGGCCTGACCGATATCCGCGAAGGCGTGCGCGCGCTCTGCGCCAAGTTTCCCGGCGAATATTGGCGCGCACTGGATCGGGAACGAGCCTATCCGAAAGAATTCGTCGCCGCATTGACCGAGGCCGGCTATCTCGCCGCGCTGATCCCCGAGGAATACGGTGGCAGCGGGCTCACTATCAGCGCCGCCGCCGCCATCATGGAAGAGGTGCATGCCGCCGGCGGCAACGGCGCCGCCTGCCACGCCCAGATGTATATCATGGGCACCATCTTGCAGCATGGCAGCGACGCGCAGAAGCGAGACTACCTGCCCAAGATCGCCAGTGGCGAATTGCGCTTGCAGGCTTTTGGCGTAACAGAACCGACCTCGGGCACCGACACACTCTCTTTGCGCACCACCGCGCGCAGGGAAGGCAACCATTACGTCATCAACGGCCAGAAGATCTGGACCTCGCGCGCCGAGCATTCCGATCTGATGCTGCTGCTGGCGCGCACCACGCCACACGAGCAGGTCAAGAAACGCAGCGAGGGCCTGTCGCTGTTCCTGGTGGACATGCCGCTGGCGCAAGGCACCAACATGACCATTACGCCGATCCGCACCATGATGAATCATTCGACCACGCAGATCTTCTTCGACGGCTTGCGCGTGCCGGCGGAGAACCTGATCGGCGAGGAAGGTCAAGGCTTCCGCTATATCCTCTCCGGCATGAATGCCGAGCGCATTTTGATCGCGGCCGAATGCGTCGGCGACTCCAAGTGGTTCATCGACAAGGCGACGGATTACGCGAAAGAGCGCGTGCTGTTCGAGCGACCGATCGGGCAGAACCAAGGCGTGCAGTTCCCGATCGCGCGCGCTTATGCGCAGATGCGCGCCGCCGAATTGATGGTGCGCGAGGCCGCAGCCCAATACGAGGCCGGCGGCGAAATCGGCCCCGTGGCCAACATGGCCAAGCTGATTGCCGCCGACGCCTCTTGGTTCGCGGCCGACATGTGCGTGCAGACCCACGGCGGTTTCGGCTTCGCCGAGGAGTACGACATCGAGCGCAAGTTCCGCGAGACCCGGCTCTACCAGGTGGCGCCGATCTCGACCAATTTGATCCTGTCGTATCTGGCGGAGCACGTTTTGGGATTGCCACGGTCGTATTGACATGACGCTTCCCCTTGAAGGCCTTCTCGTCGTCTCGGTCGAGCAAGCGGTCGCCGCGCCGCAGTGCAGCTGCCGGCTTGCCGATGCCGGCGCGCGCGTCATCAAGGTCGAGCGCCCGGAAGGCGACTTCGCCCGCCACTACGATCACGTCGTGCATGGCGAGAGCGCCAATTTCGTCTGGCTCAATCGCGGCAAGCAGTCGGTGGTGCTCGACCTCACCAAGACGCAAGACAAGGCGCTGCTGCAAGCCATGCTCGCAAAGGCCGACGTGTTCGTGCAGAACCTCAAGCCCGGCGCGCTGGCCAAGCTCGGCTTTGCGTTTGCGCGGCTGCGCAGGGACTATCCGAAACTGATCTGCTGTTCGATCTCCGGCTACGGCGAGAGCGGGCCTTACGCCCAGCGCAAGGCCTACGACCTGCTGATCCAGGCCGAATCGGGCGTCGCCTCCGTCACCGGTGGGCCGGACGGGCCGGCGCGCGTCGGCGTCTCCATTGTCGACATCGCCGCTGGCTTGAACGCCTATGAGGCGATTCTGGAGGCATTGATTGCGCGTGGCCGGACAGGAGAAGGGGCGGAGATTTCCGTCTCCATGTTCGACGCCATGGCGGAATGGATGACGGTGCCGCTGCTGCACGGCGAGGACGGCGCGCCGTTCAAGCGCATCGGGCTTGCCCATGCCAGCATCGCGCCCTATGGCGTGTTCATGAGCCGCGATAACGCCGATATCCTGATCGCCATCCAGAACGACCGCGAATGGCGCGTGCTGGCTGAGAAAGTGCTGGGCGATGCATCGCTCGGGACAGATGCGAGATTTGCCACTGTGCCGAAGCGAGTCGAGCATCGCGGCGAGACCGACGCGCAAGTTGCGGCGGTGTTCGCGCGCCACGACGTCGCGTCGCTGAGCAAGATGTTGGAGCAGGCCGACATTGCTTTCGCCCGGGTCAACGACTGGGAATTGCTGGCGAAGCATCCTCACTTACGGAGGATTACAGTTGGCGCGCCGAGCGGGCCGGTGTCGATACCGGCGCCAGCGTCGTTAGACGCCAGCAAGCCGCGCGATTATGGCCCGATCCCGGCGCTGGGCGAGCACACCGAGATGGTGCGGAAAGAATTTTCCCGCCTTGGCTAGTTGAAGGGCATCCGCTGAACGGCATAAATCGGCGGTACCCACCTACGTCTCTGATTATAAATAGGATTTCACGATTGGCCGGCTACGCCTGCATGGTATTGCCGGTATTGGCGCGGGCCATGGGTTCCCGGAGAGAGAAATCTCCCTGCGCCACCGATTGGGACGGGCGGGACAACCGCCGCGCCGCTCACGTAGACTGCAATCAAACGCTTGCCGGAAAAAGCGCTGATATCACCTGGGAGGATTCCAAATGGCGACACCCGATGGGAGTGGGAGCAAAAACGTAATCCGCCGTCGCGATGTGCTTACCGGTGCGGTGGGCGCGGCCAGCACGCTGGTCATCCGGCCGGGAGCGGCGATGGCCGCCAAGTGGCCGGACAAACCGGTCACCCTGGTGATTATGTACGCGGCCGGCGGCGGCACCGACGTCGTCATGCGTCTGATCGCCAAGGAGATGGCCGCCGCCAAGGGCTGGAGCATCGAGCCGATCAACAAGCCCGGCGCGGTCGGCGGCATCGCCACCAATTACGTGCTTCAGCAGCCGGCCGACGGCTATACCCTGCTCGGCGCCGCCAACTTCAACAAGTTCGTGCGCGTCATGAGCCACACCAACAGCAAATGCTGGGAGGACTGGACCATCATGCAGGCGGCCGCCTCGCTCGCCAGCTGGTCGGTGCGCGCCGAATCCGAGTTTAAGAACGTCGATGACGTGGTGAAATACGGCAAGGCCAATCCCGGCAAGCTCACCATCTCCACCTCCGGCACCGGCGGTATCTGGCACGAGGTCGCCATGCAGATCGCGCGCCAGCTCGGCATCACCGTGCAGTTCGTGCCCTACAAGGGCGGCAAGCCGGCGACACTGGCGGGCCTGCAGGGCGAGACCACTGTCGCCGGCGGCGGCGTGCACGAGCACATCGAGCTCATCCGCGCCGGCAAGCTGCGCAACCTGTTCCAGTGCGGCACCGCCGACATCAAGTTCGCCGACGGCAAAGTGCTGCCCTCGATCGGCACGCTGCGTCCGGCGACCAAGCCGTTGCTGCCGATGGGCGGCACTTACAATCTGATGATGCGTCGCTCGGTGCCGGTCGCGGTGCAGAAGGAGATCACCGAGGCCTTCGTCACGGCCGCCAAATCGGCCGCGTTCAGCGCCGTGTGCAAGAAGAAGTACTTCGAGCAGCAGATTCTCACCGGCGAGGCGGCCGACAAGCGCGCCGCGCAGCTCGAGGTCAGCACCGCCTTCCTGTTCAACAAATACCGCGACAAAGTCGGCGGCAAGGTCAAGACGGCCAAGGAGCTCGACCTGCCCGATCCGGAAAACTTCGACAAGTGGTGGCCGCCGAAAGGCTACAAGCCGGTCGGCGCCTGACGTCGGTGTCGGCGAGCGGGGTGGCGCCCGACTCGCCGCCATCTCATAAAAAAATTTACGCCTGCGCGATGGCGAGGTCGACGTGATGGCCAGCGACGAAGTGGCTGACGACGAAAAGCGCGTCATATCGGAAGACGCCAATGCGGGGCTGGCGACGCCGATCATGGATCTGACGGCGGCCGTCATCGTTGCAGTCATCGCGATCCTCGTGGCGGCCGAATCGCTGCACCTGCCGGTGCCGGGGGGCGTTGTCTTCACGGCTCCCGGCCTGTTGCCGTTCCTCACCGCGGCGAGCCTGGTGGTGATGGCAGTGCTGCTCGGCGTTTCGGCGATTACCCGCCGGCGGGCCATGCCGCGCGCGCTCGATCGTTTCGAAATCCCGGCCGACGCCATGCGCTCGCTCTCGCTCGGCGGCATCGTCGTGCTCTTTGTCCTGGCGCTGCAGGTCGTGCCGTTCGAGACGAGCTTCAATGTCGGCCCGCTGCATTTCTACATCGGCACCTTCGAGCCGGTGTCGATCGTGTTCCTGACCGGCTTGCTGCGGATGTACTGGCGGGCGCCGCTGTGGGCGTGCCTAACGGTTACCGTGGCGTGGATCGCTTTCCTCTCGATCGTGTTCCGCATCCTGTTCCAAACCCCCTTGCCGTGAGATCCGCCCGTGGTCGACGCATTCCTGCAGGCGCTGTCACCCTATCTACTGCTGGTCACGCTCGCCGGCGTCTGCCTCGGCATTTTCTGGGGCGCCATGCCGGGCCTGTCGACCACCATGGCGATGATGCTGCTGATAGGCCTGTCGGTCGGCATGAAGCAGGATGTCGCGCTCGCCTTCATGCTCGGCGTCTATACGGCGAGCACCTTCGGCGGCGCCATCTCGGCCGTGCTGATCAACATTCCCGGCACGCCCGATTCGGTGCCGACCATGATCGAGGGGCATACGCTCGCCAAACGCGGCCAAGGCGGCCAGGCGCTGGGGCTTTCGATTACAGCGTCTTTTCTTGGCAATTGGATCGGCATCCTGCTGCTGGTGGCCTGCATGCCGGTCATTCTTGCAATCGCGCTGCAGTTCCGTTCCTGGGAAATGTTCCTGCTCGCGGTTGTCGGCATTTCGGTCTGCGGCACGATGACCTCGGGCACCATGCCGCTCAAGGGCTGGATGACCGGATGGCTCGGCATGCTGCTGGCCTTCGTCGGCTACGACACGATTCACGGCGTGCCCCGCTTTACCTTCGATATCCCTGCGCTCTACGACGGCATCAGCTATGTTGCCATCCTGATCGGCCTGTTCGGCCTGGCCGAGATCCTGAAAGTGTTGCCGCAGCGCGAACACACGGCGATGCCGGAAAACGTCGGCCGCGCGATTCCCTCGGTCGGTCTGCTCATCGAGCATATGCCGGCAGCGCTGCGCTCCGGCCTGCTCGGCACCGTGATTGGCGCCATTCCCGGCGCCGGCGCCAACATCGCCGCGTTCCTGGCCTATGACGTCGGCCGCCGGCGCGCCAGCCCCGAAGAAAGCGCAAAATGGGGCAAGGGCAGTTTCCAGGGCATCGTCTGCGCCGAGGTCGCCAACAACGCCTGCGTCGGCGGCTCGATGCTGCCCACGCTGACGCTCGGCATCCCCGGCAGCGCGCCAGCCGCAGCCCTCATGGCGGCGTTACAGCTAAAGAACGTGCAGCTCGGGCCTACCATCAATATCGACCAGCCCGGACTGATCGAGCTGATCTATGCGCTGCTCGTTATCGCGAATTTCCTCATGTTCGGCGCCGCGCTCGCGCTAATCAAGCCGTGCGTGAAGTTGTTCTCGTTGCCCCGCGGGCTGCTGATGACGTTGATCATCCCGATCTGCATCATTGGTGCCTACGCCGTGCGCACCAACATGTTCGACGTCTGGATCATGGTGGTGGGCGGCTTCCTCGGCTACGCCTTCTATGTGTTCAAGTTCCCGGCCGCGCCGGTCGTGCTCGGCGTCATCCTGGCGCCGCTGGCCGACGAGAACCTACGCCGCGCGCTGCTGCTGTTCGACAACAACGGGCTCGGCTTCTTCGCCAAGCAATATGTCGGCCACGTCCTCGTCGTGGTCATTGCGCTGGTCTTCATCGAAGGCTTGCGCCGCGGCCGCCGCAACCGCAAGCTGGCAACGGCGGCGGCGACGGCTTCCGCCGACGCGCGCTAAGCTCAGACGTCAAAAAAACGCAATGGAAGGAACGCAATGGACATCGGCTTCATCGGGCTGGGCAATATGGGTGCGCCGATGGCGCGGCGACTGATCGAGGCCGGCCACAAGCTCACCGTCTACGATACGCGGAACGACGCGGTGGCGCCCTTCGTGGCGCTGGGCGCGCAACTGGCGTCGTCGCCGCAAGACGTCGCCGACCGCGTCGAGACCGTGATAGCGAGCCTGCCGGAGCCGCAGGTGGTCGCCAAGGTGGCGGTCGGCGAGGGCGGCCTCCTCCACGGCAAGTGCATTAAGCGTTTCGTCGATCTTTCCACAACCGGCGCGCGAATGGCCGCGACCATCGCTGCCGGCCTCGGCAAGCGTGACATTGTGCAAATTGACTCGCCGGTGTCGGGCGGGGTCGCCGGCGCGGTCAAGGGCACGCTCGCGGTCATGGTATCAGGCCCGCAAGCCGACATCGATACAGTCAAGGACGCGCTCTCGGTGTTCGGCACGGTGTTCGTCGTCGGCCACAAGCCCGGCATGGCGCAGACCATGAAGCTCGCCAACAATTTCCTCTCCGCCACCGCCATGGCCGCGACCTCGGAAGCGGTGGTGATGGGGGTGAAGGCGGGGCTCGATCCGTCGGTGATGGTGGAGGTGATCAATGCCGGCTCCGGGCGCAACACCGCCACCACCGACAAGTTTCCCAAGGCCGTCATCCCGCGCACATTCAATCTCGGCTTCGCCACCGCGCTGATGCTCAAGGACGTGCGGCTGTGTTTTGCGGAAGCCAAGGCGCTCGGCGTACCGAATGAAGTGATGAGCGCGGTGCTCAACGTCTGGGAAACGTGCAATGCCGAGATGGGCGCCGACGCCGACTTCACCACCGTCATTCAGCCGATCGAGAAACGCGCCGGCGTCACCGTGGGGAAAAAATCATGAGCGACGACATCCACGAGGTTTATGCCATCCGCTACGCCGAACATGCGCGCATGCGCAGCGAGAACTACATCTTCGGCGATCCGCACGACGAGATGACCGCGATTGCCTATTACGTCTGGGTGATCAAGGGCCCGCATGGCGTTTTCGTCTGCGACACCGGCTTCGACGAGACCGCCGCCAAGGAGCGCGGCCGCAAGATCATCCACCCGGTGGGCGAGGGGCTGCAGGCGCTGGGCATTGCGCCCGACACGGTCGATCACGTCATCGCCACCCACATGCATTGGGATCACGCTGGCAATTACGACTTGTTCCCCAACGCGCGCTATCACGTACAGGACACCGAGATGGCCTATTGCACCGGGCGCTGCATGTGCCACCCGACGCTGCGCATTCCGTTCAGCGAGGCGGACGTGCACGCCATGGTCGCTAAGGTCTACGCCTATCGCGTCGAATTCCACGATGGCGTCGAGCAGTTGGCGCCCGGCATCACCGTGCACAAGATCGGCGGCCATTCCAAGGGCCTGCAATGCGTGCGGGTGAAGACCAAGCGCGGCTATGTGGTCGTCGCTTCCGACTGCTGCCATTTGTATTCGCACATCGACGAGGGCCGCGTGTTCCCGATCACCTACAGCGTCGGCGACACGCTCGAGGGCTACAAGACGCTGCTGAAGCTCGCCAGTTCGCGCCAGCACATGGTGCCGGGGCACGATCCGGAAGTGCTGAAAATCTACCCGCCGGCACAGCCGAACCTGGCGAACTGGATATGCCGGCTTGACGTTGAGCCGATGGCCTGACCCTCGATGGTCGTCCCCGTGAAGGCCGGGACGACAGAAAATATTTACACCAACCCCAAATCCGCGAACGTCTCCTTGTGATGCTCCGCGCTCGCGGGCGCGAAGCAGCAGAATACGACGCGCTCTATCCCGCGGGGGCGCGCCGCGATTTCCGAGGCCACGGTGCCGACCGCGACGCGGGCGGCGAGATCGGGCGGAAAGCGGTAGACGCCGGTCGAAATCGCCGGGTACGCGATCGAGGTCAGCGCGTTCTCTGCGGCGAGATCGAGCGCCGTGCGGTAGCAGCCCGCCAGTAGCGCCTCCTCGCCCTTGCCGCCGCCCCCCCAGACCGGCCCGACCGCGTGGATGACGTAGCGTGCCTTCAGCCGGTAGCCGCGCGTGATCCTGGCGGATCCGGTCTCGCAGCCGCCCAGCATTTCGCATTCGGCCAGCAGCTCCGGTCCGGCGGCGCGATGGATGGCGCCGTCGACTCCGCCGCCGCCGAGCAATGTTCTATTGGCGGCATTGACGATGGCGCCGACCTCGAGCGTGGTGATGTCGGCGACGATAATGTCGAGGCGCGTTGTGCCGATCTCGGTGGAGAGGATGGTCATAACCACATTATAGCATCTCAGCCGTCGTCCCGGCCGAGCGAAGCGAGGGCCGGGACCCATACGCCGTATCCCGTCGATGGGACACGGCGTATGGGCCCCCGCCTGCGCGGGGACGACCGCCGAGGCGTCATCCCCGCTCCGAATACACCTCGGCCTTGAGGTCGATGCTGCTTTCGGCGCCGATTGATCCGTAATGCGCATCCAAAAACCGCCGTGCCGCGCGCTGGCCGAGCTTGCGCAGCAGCTGGAACGATTCGTAATCGTTGCGCAGTTTGGTGGCGGAGGCGAAGCGCTCGCCCAGGCCCTCGAGCACGATGCGGTGCACGTTGATGCGGCGGTATTCGTTCTTGCCGGTGCCGCGCGGCACGCGGCCCTGGTCGATCAGGCGGTTGACGAATTCGATCGCGCGCAGCTCCGCCAGCAACGGCGCGTTGAATGTGATCTCGCTGACGCGGTTCATGATCTCGCGCGTCGAGGTCGGGATTTTCTTGCGCACCAGCGGATTGATCTGCACGATCACCACGTCCTCGCTGTCGGTGGAGCGGAAGAACGGATAAAGCACAGGATTGCCGAGATAGCCGCCGTCCCAGTAGGCGACGCCGTCAATCTCCATCGCGCGGAACACCGCTGGCAGGCAGGCCGAGGCCATCACCGCTTCGGCGGAAATTTTCTCATGCGGGAAAATGTGCAGCCGCCCGGTCTGTACATTGGTGGCGGCGATGAAGAGCGGCCGTGGATCGGCGCGCAGCCCCTCGAAATCGACGAAGCGCTCGATCAGGTCCTTGAGCGGATTGATGTTGAGCGGATTGACGTCATAGGGCGATAGATATTGCGACCAGGCCGACAGCCAGTTGAAGCTCGGCGAGCGCTCGACCGGCAGCAGCGAGAACAGCCGGCCGACCACCGCGCGCTGCACCGCCGGCAGATCGCCGCCGACGCTCGCCGACCGCCAGAAATCCGCAAGGCGTTTCTGCGCTTCCTGCGGGCCGCCGCGTTTGAGCCCGTCGGCCAGCATCACCGCGTTGATCGCGCCGGCGGAGGTGCCGGAAATGCCCTCAACGCTCAGCCGTCCGTCTTCCAAGAGATGATCAAGCACGCCCCAGGTGAAGGCACCGTGGGTGCCGCCACCTTGCAGCGCCAGATTGATGCGCTTGCTGCCGCGCGGCTTGCCCGGCTTGTCGCCCCCGAAAGCGCGCGAAAGAAATTCGATCATTACTGCGCGGTCCAGCCACCGTCGATCGAATAGGCCGAGCCGGTAATGGTGGCGGCGGCATCGCTCGAAAGAAACACGGCGAGCGCGCCGATATTCTCAGGCATGGTATATTCGTGCATAGGCTGCTTCTCCGATACCAGCACGCGCTTGGCCTCATCGAACGATTGCCCCGCCGTCTTGGCGCGCGCCTCGATCTGCTGCGCGACCAGCGCCGTCATTACCCAGCCCGGGCAAATGGCGTTGCAGGTGATGCCGGCGTTCGCCGTCTCCATCGCCACCACCTTGGTCAAGCCCACCAGGCCGTGCTTGGCGGCGACGTAGGCCGCCTTCTGTACGCTCGCTACCAGCCCGTGCGCCGAGGCGATGTTGATGATGCGGCCCCATTTGCGTTTCTTCATGCCGGGCACCGCGGCGCGGATGGTGTGAAACGACGACGACAGGTTGATGGCGATGACGGCGTCCCATTTTTCGACCGGGAAATCCTCGATGTTGGCCACGTGCTGGATGCCGGCATTGTTGACCAGCACGTCGAGCGCGCCGGATTCCTTTTCGGTCGTCGCGATCATGGCAGCGATCTCGGCCGGCTTGCTCATGTCGGCGCCCGAATAGCGCGCCTTGACGCCAAAGTCCTTTTCGATGCCGGCGCGGATTGTCTCGATCTCGGTTTTGTCGCCGAAGCCGTTGAGCATGAGATCGGCGCCGTCCTTGGCCAGCGCGCGGGCAATCGCTAGCCCGATGCCGGAGGTGGAGCCGGTGACCAGCGCGGTCTTGCCTTTCAACATGGCAGTCCTCGTTTTATGCCGCCAAAGGGCCGGAAATAGCGGCTTGGAAACAGGGGCGGGAACCTGCTCCCATTTTTGCTGCAATGCAATATATAGGGGGCGAGTTCGGTTTTCACGCTTCGACGTTAGTCGCGGTACACTCGGGATTCGAAAGGCGGAGCGTTTGGCCAGAAAATCAAACCTGCGCGCGGTGTTCCCGGCGCCCAATCACGACCACGACCGCTGCTCCAGCGATGCCATCGCCCATGCCGAGGCGATCTGCGCCAAGCGCAACGAGCGGCTGACGCCGATGCGCCGGCGCGTGCTGCAGGCGCTGCTGGCAAGCCACGCCCCGCTCGGCGCCTACGAACTGATCGACCGGTTGTCGGTGCGCGGCGCGCGGGTAGCACCCATCACCATCTATCGCGCGCTCGACTTCCTGCGCGAGCAGGGACTTGTCCATCGCATCGAAAGCCGCAACGCCTTCATCGCCTGCGTGCACAATCACGAGACCGGCGATCCCGTGGTGTTTCTCATTTGCGAGAAATGCGGCGCGGTCGGCGAGGCGGCCTCGGCGGCGGTCGCCGACACCATCAGATCGGCCTCGCGCGCCGCCGGCTTCACGCCGAAGACGCCGGTGATCGAGATCTCCGGCGTGTGTGCGCATTGCAAAAGCGCGACGTAATTTCTTCGCCCGTGAGACGACCACGCTTCCCTCTCTCCTTGTGGGAGAGGGAAAGAGAATATGCCTCGCCGGCGTGAACTATCTTGAGCGCCGCATAGCCTCCTGCGCCTGAGCGCGCTAAAACCGCCGCGCCCGGGAAGTTTCATGTCAGCCCCATCCGCCCATCACCACCACACCCGCCCGCTCGACGCCCTGGCGGTCGCGGTGGTGGTGATGCTGTGCCTGTCCTGGGGCTTCAACCAGGTCTCGGTGAAGCTGGCGATCCACGACATTCCGCCGCTGCTACAAGGCGCCATCCGCTCGCTCGGCGCCTCGCTCATCGTCGCGGCCATCGCGAAAGCGCGCGGCGAGCCGCTGTTTGCGCGCGACGGCACGCTCTTCGCCGGCCTGGTCTGCGGCGCGCTGTTCGGCGCCGAATTCATCTGTATCTATCAGGGCCTGGTGTTCACCACCGCCACCCGCGCGGTGCTGTTTATTTACCTTGCGCCGTTCTTCGTCGTGCTCGGCGGACGCATCTTCCTGCCCGCCGACCGCTTCCATCTGCCGCAATGGTTGGGCCTCGCACTCTCCTTCGCCGGCATGCTGGTCGCCTTCGGTGTGCCGACGCCGGCGCTCGATCCGCGCCAGATCGTCGGCGACGTCATGATGGTGGGCGCCGCGCTGCTGTGGGCCGCTACCACGCTCACCATCAAAGCGAGCGCGCTTGCCCGCGTGCCGTCGGAAAAAGTGATGCTCTACCAGCTCGTGGTTTCGGCGCCGATGCTGGCGCTGGCGGCCTGGCTCGCCGGCGAGCGCATTCCGCAGGCGCCCTCGGCGTTGGCGCTGGGCGCGCTCGCCTACCAGACCGTCTGGGTGGTGAGCGTCACCTTCGTGCTCTGGTTCGCGCTGGTGGTGCGCTATTCCGCCAACCGGCTCTCCGCCTTCACCTTCCTGACGCCGCTGTTCGGGGTCGCCGCCGGCCATCTGGTGCTGGGCGAGCCGTTGACGCCTGCCTTCGCCGCCGCCGTGGCGCTGGTCGCCGGCGGGCTGATCCTGGTGAACCGGGCGAAATAGGCCTTGCTGCGCCGCAGGCGGAACGCGAAGCTGGCGGCCGCATTGACCCTGCCATATTTGTCTGTCACTCCGGTGCGGCAGGAACGGCCTATGAGCTTGCAAACGCGTCACAAAACGGTCGCAGTGGACGTCGGCGGCGTCATGGTCGGCGGCGGCGCCCCCATCATCGTGCAGTCGATGACCAACACCGATACCGCCGACGTCGAGGGAACCGCGCAGCAGGTGGCGGCGCTGGCACGCGCCGGTTCCGAGCTGGTGCGCATCACCGTCGACCGCGACGAGGCCGCAGTTGCAGTGCCGCGCATCAAGGAGCGGCTGGCGCAGCTGGGCGTCGCCGTGCCGCTGATCGGCGACTTCCATTACATCGGGCACAAGCTGCTGGCCGACTATCCGGCCTGCGCCGAGGCGCTCGACAAATACCGAATCAATCCCGGCAATGTCGGTTTCAAGAACAAGCGCGACCCGCAGTTCACGCAGATCGTCGAGATGGCGCTTCAATATTGCAAGCCGGTGCGCATCGGCGTCAACTGGGGCTCGCTCGATCAGGAGCTGCTGACGCGGCTGATGGACGAGAACTCGAAGTCGAAAGAGCCGCGCGACGCGCGCGCGGTGACGCACGAGGCCATGGTGCAGTCGGCGTTGTTGTCGGCGCAGCGCGCCGAAGAGATCGGCCTACCGAAGAACCGCATCATTCTCTCCGCGAAAGTTTCGGCGGTGCAGGACCTGATTGCGGTCTATGGCGAGCTCGCGCGCCGCTCCGACTACGCGCTGCATCTTGGCCTCACCGAGGCCGGCATGGGCTCCAAGGGCATCGTCGCTTCCTCAGCCGCCATGGGCGTGCTGCTGCAACAGGGCATCGGCGACACCATCCGCATCTCGCTGACGCCCAAGCCGGCCGGCGATCGCACGCGGGAAGTGCAGGTGGCGCAGGAATTGCTGCAGACCATGGGGCTTCGGACGTTTGTGCCGCTGGTCGCCGCCTGCCCCGGCTGCGGCCGCACCACCTCGACCACGTTTCAGGAGCTCGCTTCCGACATCCAAAGCTTCATCCGCGACTCCATGCCGGCGTGGAAGACGCGCTATCCGGGCGTGGAGAGCTTGAACGTCGCGGTCATGGGCTGCATCGTCAACGGCCCGGGTGAATCGAAGCATGCCGACATCGGTATCTCGCTGCCCGGCACCGGCGAACAACCCACGGCCCCTGTGTTTATCGACGGCAAGAAGGCGGCCACCCTGCGCGGGCCGACGCTGAGCGCCGATTTCAAGCAGATGGTGGTCGACTACATCGAGCGCCGCTTCGGCGCCGGCGGGACGCGGACCGCGGCGGAGTAGGAGCTGTGGTTATCAAAACGACGGCATTCAGCAGCAGCCGGCTTTAGGGACGCGATAGTTCGCGGGACAACAATGTCAAATTTGCAATTCCCTTAGAGTGCACCTGATGTCATCAGACGTATTGATGAAGCGTTGATCGGTATCGAGATTATGTATAACGCGGGCCGCGAAGAAGTGATGCAAAAGCTAGGTGGCTGGATTTTAGTTGGAAAGTATGGGCTGGCTGGCAGAGAAGTACTAATTGCTTTCGACAAGTATTGCATTTCGGAGTGTTTACGAGAAAATCCAGATTGGCAAACACCAAAAAAATAACAATTTTATTGCATTACCTCGGCTCGCAGACAGTGCAGTGACTATTGGATCGTCCGCTTTCGCAGACGATGACAGCCGAAGGTTTTCTTGACGCATCATTTGCTTCCTTTCATCGCCGTCGCTGCCGTCGCGTAGCCGCCGTTGGCGCCGTCGATGAAATGCACGTGGTTGGGGTTGGCCGGCGAGGGCGCAAAGCAGGTCATCATCGCCGCCTCCTGACGGTGGGTGCCGTAACGCACCACACCGTCGGCTGCCGCCCGTTTAAGATAATCCTCAATCTCGGCCGCCAGCTCCGGCGTGCAATCGAGCACCATGCGCAGCGAATCGTCAAACTTGCGGAAATCCGAATTCTCGACCAGCTCGCGCTCGTATTTCTGCGGAATGAACCGGCCCATGCGCAGGCCGGACCACATGATGAGAAAATAGAAAAACGTCAGCGCCAGCACCTTGGCCTTGCGCAAGCGGATCGATTCGCCGGCGCGGCGCGAGGCGCGCGCCTCCAGATCAACGCCCTGTGGCGGCCATTTCAGCCGCAGCCCCTGGCCGGGAACCGGCCGCGAGGCCTCGGGCGTCTTCTCGACGAAGTGCGCAATGGTCTCGACCGCGGCGCGGAATTTGTCCGGGCGCGCGCGTGGCCCCGGCATCACCACCAGCGACAGCACCAGCCCGCGTTGCGACGGGATCAGCTCATAGCGGCAGGACAGCCCCGTGAGATCGGGATGCGCCCCGGAGGCGGCCGGCGGCACCGCGATCTCGCCGCGCTTCATGGCGGCGTCGGCGAAGGCGAGGCCGCCGCCCGAGAACATCGCAATGGAGACGCTCCGCGACGGCGCGTAACGGGCGACGCGGACGTCGCTGCCCTGCGCGCGGATATCGGCAACCGCAACCATGCCGATCCGCAAGGTGAGATCGAGATCTTCCTTGACCCAGGTCGCGGTTTCCGCGAGCGCCCGCCGCGCCAATTCCGCGCCCGCGGCCGACACCGCGAAGCTCGCGCCGTCGCCGCCGAACACGAAGGGGAAGTCGCGGCCGTTGAGCGCGTTGGTGATGGCGACGATCACCGCGGCACCCGCCATGTTCACGGCCTTGTAACGGTTTTCTTGAATCGCCTTGGTCGATTGCACCACGTCGGCGACGCCGACCATCCAGCCGTCGGGTAGCGGCCTAAAGCGCGCGTCGTCCGTCACCTGGGTGAAGTCGGAAAACACCGGCAGACTGGCGTAGAAATCGTCGCTCGCGGGCTTTTCGTCCATTGGAGGGTCCTAGCGGATTTGCTTTAGCGGCGAAGCAAATCTCCGATGTCGTCCCCGCGCCGTCAAATAATAGGACAACGGAGCGTCGGCTATTTCGTTTTTCGGTTCCATGCTTACATTAGAAAGAATGCATTCACCGCGCTCTCAGGAGGCGATCATGAATAGCAAGCTTCAACCTCTGGCTTTCGGCATCGCGATCGGCGTGCTCTGGGCCATCTACATATTCTTCGCCGGGATTTTCGCGATGTTCGGCTGGGGGGTGGCGATGGTCGATGCTCTTGCCTCGTTCTATCTCGGCTATGGCGCATCGGTGATCGGCGCGATCATCGGCGCAATCTGGGCTTTCACCGACGGTTTCGTCGGAGGCTTCGTCATCGCCTGGATCTACAACATGGTGGCGAAATAGCCGGCGCTCTGGCGACGGAAAAGGCTATATCCAGCCCCCGCCGTCGGACCCGCGGTTGGCCAGGCTCGCCTCCTCCAGATCGAGCTCGTATTCGATGCGCCGGCGCGCATCGTCGCTGATCTTGCCGTCACGCAGCAGCCGGTAGATGAAATCGCGCTCGGTATCGATCAGCTCCTTCTTCACCGCCGCGGACAGGCGCATTTGATCGAGCCCGTCGGCTATGTCCCGGGGCAGGATCTGGTTGCGGCTGAGATTGCGCGTACGCAAGAGCGCGATCACGTCCTCCGGCAGTGCGCGCTCGGCGGCGAATTTCTCCAGCCGCTGCTCGACTTCCCGCAGCGCCGCCTGGCGCGCGGTGAGCTCGGCTTCGATCTCGCTCACGCGTTCCTCACTGCCGCGCCGGGTGAGGCCCAGCCAGCGCACCATGTTCGGCAGCAGCGCGCCTTGTCCGACTAGCGTGACGATGATGACGCCGAAGGTGACGAACAAGATAAGCTCGCGGTGCGGAAACGGTTGGCCGTTGTCGAGCGCGTAGGGGATCGCTAGCGCCGCCGCCAGCGAGACAACGCCGCGCACGCCGGTGAACGCGATGAAAAACGGCCCCTGCCAGGGCGGCGACGGGTCGCTCCGCGCTACCGCCGGAATCAGCCAGCGCGGCAGATAAGTCGCCGGGAACACCCAGATGAAACGGGCAGCAATGACAATGGCCGACGTCAGCGCGGTAGCGATCAGCAAATCGCGGATCGAGAAACTGTGCGTTTGTTCGATCAGCGTGCGCGCCTGCAATCCGGTGACCAGGAACACTAAGCCCTCGATCAGATAGACCAGCAGATCCCAGAAAAACACTCCCTGTAGCCGCGTGGCTGACGGAATCAACAACGGCCCGTTCCAGCTCACGTAAAGCCCGCAGGCGACCGTGGCCAGCACGCCGGAGCCGCCGAGATGCGCCGGCGCCCAGAAGGCGAGATAGGGCGTCATCAGCGACAGCGTGATCTCCACGCGCGGGTCGCGCGCCCATTGCCGTAAACGCAGGATCAGCCAACCGACGACGATGCCCCAAATGATTTCACCCACCAGGATCGCCGCGAAAGTGCCAGCCGCGTGTTCGAGGGAGAACGTACCAGTCGCAACCGCGGCGACCGCGAAGCGGTAGAGGATCAGCGCGGTGGCGTCGTTGGCGAGCCCTTCGCCTTCCAACACCACCACGATCCGGCGCGGCAGGCCGAGCCGGCGTGCTATCGCCAGCGGTGCCACCACGTCGGGCGGGGCGACGATCGCGCCGAGCAGAAACCCGCTCGCCCAACTGAACTGCAACAGATAATGCGCGGCCGCCGCCACCGCGCAGGTGGTGAATATCACGCAGCCGAAGGCCAAGAGCCCGATCGGCCGCAGGTTGAAGCGGAACTCGCGCCAGCTCATGGCGAAGCCGGCCGAATAGATCAGCGGCGGGAGGATCATCAGCAGGACAACCTCCGGCGCCAGCTGCACCTTGGGCAGGCCCGGGACCAGCGCCACGCAGATGCCGGCCACCACCAGCAGGATCGAGGGCGCGACATTGAGCCGCCGCGCGGCGACGGCGACCGCCGCCAGCACCGCCAGCATGAACAGCAGCGTCTGTATGATCGCGGTCATCGCGTCGAAATCCTTGCCAATTCAGCGCGAGGCCATCGCGCTCGCCGCGATGTTCACCATCAGGGCGAGCAGGGCAGTGTTGAACAGGAATGCGATGATGCCGTGCGCGGCGACAGTGCGGCGGATCAGCTTAGAGGACACCGATACGTCGGAGACCTGCGAGGTCATGCCGATGACGAAGGAGAAATAGACGAAGTCCCAATAATCGGGCGCGGCGTCGTTGGGAAATTTGAGCGCGGTCGTCTTGCCGGCGCGCACGCCATAGTATTCGTGGGCGTAGTGGAACGCGAAGATCGTGTTGACGAAAGCCCATGACAGCAGGATGGTCACGGTTGCAAGGCCGAGCCGCCAGGGGCCGCGCAGGCCGGCATGGCTGCTCACCAGCAGAATGACGATTGCACCGAGGCTTGCCAGCGCTGCAGCGACGGTGAGCACCAATACGCCGATGCGTCCTTCGTCCTCGATCTCGGCCCGGTGCTGCAATGACGTGTCAGTGCCGGTGATGATCAATTGGAAGGCGGCGATCAGATAGAGCAGCACGGTGACGTCCCAGCTCACAAGCAGCCGCTCGGACAGCGACGGCATGCCGCGCAGCGCAACGGCCACGATCGCCCCGATCAGCACGGCAATGAACAGGCGCGGCCGTGCGCGCAAGATGCGCAGGATACGCGGCCAGCGACGGCGCAACATGGTTTGCGGGGCGTCGTTGGGGGCCATGGTGGAAACTCAGGGCTAGCGTCGCCGCGCGGCGACGAAGCGGGCGGCAGCGCGCAGAGTATCGGCTTTCGCCGCGAACGGCGCCAGCGCGGCATCGGCTTGCGCGACCAGTTCGTCGAGGCGGGCATGGGCGCCGGCGGCGCCCAGCGCCGCCACCAGCGTGGCCTTGCCGGCGGCGGCGTCCTTGCCGGCGGCCTTGCCCAGCATCGCGGCGTCACCTTCGAGGTCGAGCAGGTCGTCGGCAATCTGGAAGGCATGCCCGACCGCCACACCGAAGCGGTCGATGGCGATGAGTGCGCCGGCATCGGCCTGGCCGAGTATGGCGCCGGCGCGGCAGGCAAAGCGAATGAGCGCGCCGGTTTTCATGGCCTGCAAGGTTTCGATCTCGTCCGTCGCCAGCGCGCGCTTTTTCTCGAAGCGGCCTTCGGCGGCGAGGTCAAGCATCTGCCCGCCGGCCATGCCGCCGAGTCCGGCTGCGCGCGCGAGTTCCAACACCAGCGCGGCGCGCACCGCCGGATCGTGATGTACTTCGCCGCGCGCCATGGCGTCGAACGCCAAAGTGAGCAGCGCGTCGCCGGCGAGAATCGCGGTCGCCTCGTCGAACGCCTTGTGCACGGTCGGCCGCCCGCGCCGCAGGTCGTCGTCGTCCATGGCCGGCAGGTCGTCATGCACCAGCGAGTAGCAATGCACGAGTTCGAGCGCGCAGCCGGCGAGCAGCGCACCTTCGCGTGCCGCGCCGAACAGGCTGGCGGTCGCCACCAGCAGGAACGGGCGCAGGCGTTTTCCCCCGCCGAGCACGGCGTGCTGCATGGCGGCGAGCAGGCGTGGCGGCCGTGCGATCTCGCCGTCCAAGGCGGCATCGTCCAGCAGCCGCTCGAGCAAGCCTTCGGCTTCGCCCGCTATCGCGGCCAGCCGGGTGCCGAAATCATGGATGGAACTCGCGTCCATATCCGCCATTTAGCTTTAGTGCCGCACCCGCCGCAATCGGCAGGCGGGATGGGCTATTCTCGGCCTCATGGTTCAATCCGCCAAGGATCGCCCGGGCACGAGGATGAGCATCGCCCATGATATTCTGCGGTTGCCGCATGTTCCGCGGGCGCTACGCGCGGCTGGCATCGCCCTGCTGGCGCTGCTGCTGCTGCCTTACGCGATCACGCCATTCTATGCCTTCGTCGAGCCGGTCTCCACGATGATCCTATGGCGGCACATGACCGGCGAGCCGGTAGCGCGCACTTATGTGCAACTTTCACATATCTCGCCCAATCTGATGCGGGCGGTGATCGTGGCGGAGGACGGTCGCTTCTGCCGGCATTACGGCGTGGATCTCGCGGAAATTCGCGACGCCATCAAAGAAGCCGATGACCTCGACGACGTGCGCGGCGGCTCCATTATTACCCAGCAGGTGGCCAAGAACCTGTTCCTGTGGCCGGGCCGAAGCTATTTGCGCAAGGCGCTGGAATTTCCGCTGGCCTTGTGGATCGACTTGGTATTGTCGAAGCGGCGCATCTTCGAGATCTATCTTAATATCGCCGAATGGGGCCCGAGCGGACAGTTCGGGGCGGAGGCCGGCAGCCGGCGTGCCTTCGGCAAGTCCGCTGCCGATCTTTCCCGCTACCAGGCGGCACTGCTGGCGGCCGTGCTGCCCAACCCGCACCACCGCGATGCACGCCGGCCGGGGCCGGGCCTGCGGCGGCTCGCTGGCCTCTATGTCGGTCGGGCGGGCCGTGCGCCTGCCGTGGCGTCTTGCGTGCGCCGAACCCCCTAGCCTCGGCCGGGGCCATCCTCTATAAGCCCGGCTTCAAACCGACATCGCGATTTCCTAGGAGTCTCTATCCATGGCTGTGCCGAAAAGAAAAACCTCGCCGTCGCGCCGCGGCATGCGCCGTTCGGCCGACGCGCTCAAGCGCCCGGCCTATGTCGAAGACAAGGATTCCGGCGAGCTGCGCCGTCCGCACCACATCGACCTGAAGACCGGCATGTACAAAGGCCGTCAGGTGCTGAAGGTGAAGACCGAGGCGTAAACCAGCGCCAGCGCATGATCCCGAAAAGTGGGAGTCGGTTTCCGCAAAGGTTCGTGCGCCAGGGATAAGGGAAAAGCTTGTCATGTTCCTAATCGGCTTTCCCCTGCTGCTGATCACGTTCGCGATCTACAACATCGTAGCCTTCCTGATGCCGGGCGTGACCTGGGCCAGCGTGATCACGACCGTGCACATGGTCTCCGGCGCCGCCTGGACCATGTCGGCCGGCGACTTGCTGGTCGCATTCGGAATACTGTTGCTGTTCGGCGAGGTGCTGAAATCGACCCGCATCGGCGTGCGCACCGTGGTCGACCACGGGTTGTCGCTGATCCTTTTCCTCGGCATGCTGGTCGAATTCCTGCTGGTGCCGCAGGCCTCGACTTCAACCTTCTTCCTGCTGCTGGTGCTCAGCTTCATTGACGTGCTCGGCGGCTTTGCGGTGACGCTGCGCACGGCGCAGCGCGATCTCACGGTCGAAGGCATCGATCACATCCACTGACCTTGCCGGTATCCGCAACATCATGAGCCGCGATTTCCAATTGCCCGGCCGTTCTCCCGTCATTGCCTGCGAAGGCATGGCGGCGAGCTCACATCCGTTGGCTACGCTTGCCGCCATCGACGCGCTGCGCGCCGGCGGCAATGCGGCCGACGCCGCGGTCGCGGCCTGCGCCGCGCTCTGCGTGATCGAGCCGGAGAGCACCGGCATCGGCGGCGATTGCTACACGCTGGTGTCGCGGTCGGGCAAGCCGGTCTGGGGCTATAACGGCTCCGGCCGCGCGGGCGCTAGCGCCTCCGATCAGGCGCTACGCGAGAAGGGCATGGAAGCGGTCGGCCTGACCTCGGTGCATGCGGTCACCGTGCCGGGCGCGGTCGAGGCCTGGGAAGAGATCCTAAAAGCCCACGGCCGGTTCGATCTCGCGCGCGCCTTGCAGCCGGCGATCAAATACGCCGAGGCCGGCTTTCCGGTGTCGCAGCGCGTGGCCTGGGACTGGGGCCGGCATGTCGCCAAGCTCAAGGCCGATCCCGGCGCCACCATGCATTATCTGTTCGACGGCAAGGCGCCGACGGAAGGCGACATCGTGCGCCTGCCGGCCTTGGCGCAGACGCTGAAAATCATAGCGGCCAAGGGCGCGCGCGCTTTTTATGAAGGCGAGATCGCCGACGACATGGCTGCGACGGTGGCCGCGCGTGGCTCATTCCTGACGGCGGAGGATTTCGCCCGTCACCGCGGCGATGCGGTCACGCCGATCGCGACCAATTACCGCGGCCTCGATCTGCTCGAGATTCCGCCGAACGGGCAGGGGCTCACCGCGCTGGTGCTGCTCAACATCCTTGAGAACTTCGACATCGCCGCGCTCGATCCGCTGGGACCTGAGCGCTTTCATCTTGTGCTGGAGGCCGCGCGCCTGGCCTACGCGGTGCGCGACACGCATGTCGCCGATGCGCCACATATGCGCGTTGCCGTGGCCGATCTGCTCGACAAGGGTTTTGCCAAGCGGCTCGCCGGCAAGATCGACCGCAAGCGCCGCGCCATGCTGCCGACTGCGCCCACGCCCGGCAAGTACACCGTCTATCTCAGCGTGGTGGATCGCGACCGCATGGCGGTGTCCTTCATCAATTCGCTGTTTTCAAATTTCGGCACCGGCATCTGCACCGAGAAAACCGGCATCCTGCTCACTAACCGCGGCGCCTGCTTCACGCTGGAGGCCGGGCATCCCAACGTCTTCGGCGCCGGCAAGCGGCCGATGCACACCATCATTCCGGCGCTGGCCATGCACGATGGCCGCTGCGACATGTGCTTCGGCGTCATGGGCTCGCATTACCAGCCCATGGGCCACGTGCAGGTCGTCACCAACATGCTGGACTTCGGCATGGACGTGCAGCAGGCGCTCGATTGTCCGCGATTCTTCTTCGAGGACGAGCAGACCATCGTCGAGCGCGGCACCGATCCCAAGACCATCGAAGGACTCAGGCAGCGCGGCCATAATGTGGTGATGGCGCCGTCGCCCTGGGGCGGCGGACAGATCATCAAGATCGATTGGGAGCGCGGCGGGCTGATCGCCGGCTCGGATCCGCGCAAGGACGGCTGCGCGCTGGGCTATTAGCGCCCGGTCAGCCCGGCAGTGGCGCGGTAGGCGGCGATCGCCGCGTGCGGAGCGGCGCGGCGACGCGCGCGAGTCTGCGGGTGCTGGTCCTTCACCGCCAGAAGCTGCGCGAGGAACGGGGCCTGGCGCAAGCGCGCCACCGGTTCGCGCAGTGGCGCGGGCGGCGCCAAGGCGATCAGCGCGCGACTTTCACTGGCCTTGGGCGCGGCTACTGTCTGACCCGCGGTCGCGCCGGCTTGGCCCAAAATTACTTCCCTGATCTCGCCAATTCGCATCGCACTGCCTGTCTCAATTCGGGACAAGGGACCCTTGTCTTCCTTGGGCCACGCAAGGGCCGTGCCGCCGCACAACGGCACTGCTTAAGGCCGCGCGATTCAGGCATTTTTTCAAATTATTTAAGGATTACCCGTAGCTTGGCGACAGCCGCGCGGGCGCGGAGCGGCGCCCGGCATGGCGTGGCCTTCCCAGAAAGGGGCGAGCGTGACCCGTTTCGATCTTTCGACCGGCGGCCAGGACATTGCGGAAATCCTTCGTTCGGTCGGCGAGGCCGCCTATGAATGGCGGCTCGACAGCGATGCCTTGGTCTGGAGCGGCAATGCCGCCGCCGTGCTCGGCGTCGCCGACGCCGGGCAGATCGCCAGCGGTCGCGCCTATGCTGCGCGGGTCGAGGCCGCCGACGGCCAGAGCCGGTTCGACGCGGTCATGCCGTCCGGCCGCAGCGATGACGGCGCGGGCGTTCCCTATCAGGTGCAATACGCCTTCAAGCGCGCCGACACGGGCGGGAAAATCTGGCTGGAGGACACCGGTCGTTGGTTTGCCGGTCCCGACGGCAGGGCTTTACGCGCGCACGGCGTGGTGCGCGCCATCGACGAGCGTCACGAGCGCGAGCAGAAGCTTATCGAGCTTGCCAATTTCGACCCGCTCACCGGCGAGCTCAACCGCGCGCAGCTGACCGAGGTGCTGAGCGCCATTCTCGATGAGGCCGTGCGCTTTCGTACGTCCTGCGGCTTCCTGCTGATCGCCATCGATCATCTCGGCCGCCTCAACGAAGCCTACGGCTTCGACATCGCCGAAAACGTGATCGCGGAAGTTGCCAAGCGCATCCGCGCGCACCTGCGCGCCAAGGACCATCTCGGCCGCTTTTCCGGCAACAAGTTCGGCGTGATCCTGACCAGCTGCACCGCCGACGAATTGGCAAGCGCCGCCGATCGACTGCTGACGTCCGTGCGCGACGAGCCGATCCAAACCGCCGCTGGCTTTGTCGCGGCGACGGTGACCATCGGTGGGGTGGCGGTGCCGCGGCATGCCCATAGAGTTCCGGAAACCTTCACCCGCGCGCTCGACGCCCTGCATGCCGCGCGCACCCGCCGCCACGGCTCATTTATTGCCTATCGGCCGAATGTGGAGCGCGAGAACCTGCGGCGGGAAAGCGTGCGCGCGACCGACGAGATCATCTCCGCGCTCAACGAGCGGCGCATCGCGCTCGCCTATGAGCCGGTGGTCGAAGCAGCGAGCCGCACGGTCGCGTTCTATGAATGCCTGATGCGCGTTTATCGCGCCGACGGCGGCATCTCCCATGCCAACGAGATCGTCCCGGTGGCCGAGCGCATCGGACTGGTGCGCATGCTCGACCACCGCGTGCTCGAGCTGGTCGTGAACGAACTCGCCGTGGCGCCCGGGCTTCGGGCCAGCGTCAATGTCTCGCCTGTCTCTGCTGTCGATCCGGACTGGTGGGCGGGCCTCGGCGCGCTGCTGCGTGCCAACAAAAGCGCGGCCGAGCGTCTGATCATCGAGATCACCGAGACCACGGCGATCCAGGATGTAGACGATGCGCGCGGCTTCGTTACCCGCGTCAAGGATCTTGGCTGCCGCATTGCTATCGACGATTTCGGCGCCGGCCACACCTCATTCCGTAATTTGCGTAAGCTTGGTGTGGACATCGTCAAGATCGACGGCGCCTTCGTGCGGAACATGATCAAATCGAGCGACGACCGCGCCTTCGTGCACACGCTGATCGACCTGTCGCGTCGGCTCGGCCTCAAGACCGTGGCTGAATGGGTGCAGGACGAGCAGACGGCAGCCATGCTGTCGGGGTGGGGCTGCGACTACCTGCAAGGCGCGCTGATCGGGCTGGCCAGCGATGCGCGGCCCTGGACCGGTGATATAGGGCGCGCCGCAAGGGCGTAAGCGCCTATTCCTTCTCGCCGAGCTTATCCAACCGCTTCTGCATCTCGTCGAGTTGGCGCTTGAGCTCGTCCATTTCGCCGCTGCCGCCTTCCGGCTTGTCGGCCGCCGGGTTGCTCTGGCCACGCGCGAAGGGAGCGAACATGGCGAAGGTCTTCTCGAACATCTCCATGTTCCGGCGCACCTGATCCTCGAGCGGCCCGAAGCCGACGCCACCGAAGGCCTGCGTCATCTGCTCGCGGAACTTGCCCTGCTGGCTAGTGAGCGACTGCATCGATTGTTCGAGGAAGCGCGGCACCAGCATCTGCATGCTGTCGCCGTAAAAGCGGATGAGCTGGCGCAGGAAGGTGATCGGCAGCAGGCTTTGGCCTTCCTTGTTCTCCTGCTCGAAGATGATCTGCGCCAGCACAGAGCGTGTGATGTCCTCGCCGGTCTTGGCATCGTAAACGATAAAGTCCTCACCATCCTTCACCATGGTGGCGAGGTCTTCGAGCGTGACGTAAGTGCTGGTGCCGGTGTTGTAGAGCCGCCGGTTGGCATATTTCTTGATTGTGACCGGCTCTTTTTCCTCTGCCATGGTGTTCACGTGGTTGCCCTGCCCAAGGTTTGAGCATAACCGCTTTCCGTATCGCTGGGCCACCGTTTTATCGCGCCGCGGCAGACCCGCCCCCGCGCTGCGGCGACCCTTGCGATAGATCAAAAAAGGGCCAATTCTAGCGGGTATCTTCGATGCCGCCCGTTGTTGACAGGGCCAGCGGGCGGCCTGAGGATGCGGCAGCGCCAAAAAACCCGCCCTTGCCCCAACCGACCGCAATAGGAGTTTCTGATGGCAGACGATATCGTCATTGTGAGCGCCGCCCGCACGCCCGTCGGTGCCTTCAACGGGGCATTCGCCAATTTAGCCGCCCATGAGCTGGGCAAGACCGCCATCCAGGCGGCCATGCAGCGGGCCGGCGTTGAGCCGGGGCGCATCAACGAGGTCATCATGGGACAGATTCTGTCCGCCGGGCAGGGGCAGAACCCGGCGCGGCAGGCCTCCATCGCCGCCGGCATCCCGGTCGAGAGCCCTGCGTGGGGCGTGAACCAGCTCTGCGGTTCCGGCTTGCGCTCCGTAGCGCTTGGCTTCCAGCAAATTGCCAACGGCGACGCCGACATCGTGGTCGCCGGCGGTCAGGAATCCATGAGCATGGCCCCGCACTGCGCCCATCTGCGTGGTGGCGTGAAGATGGGCGACTTCAAGATGATCGACACCATGATCAAGGACGGCTTGTGGGACGCGTTCAACGGTTATCACATGGGCAACACCGCCGAGAACGTCGCCAAGCAGTGGCAGATCACTCGCCAAATGCAGGACGAGTTCGCGGTCGCTTCGCAGAACAAGACCGAAGCCGCAATGAAGGCCGGCAAGTTCAAGGATGAGATCGCCCCCGTCACCATCAAGTCGCGCAAGGGCGAGACGGTGGTCGATACCGACGAATTTCCGAAAGCGGGCGTCACACTCGAATCGATCGCCAAGCTTAAGCCTGCCTTCGACAAGGAAGGCACGGTGACCGCAGCCAGCGCGTCCGGCATCAATGACGGCGCCGCCGCAGTGGTGCTGATGAAGGCTTCCGAAGCGGCCAAGCTCGGCAAGACGCCGCTGGCGCGCATCGCGTCATGGGCCCATGCTGGCGTCGATCCGGCGATCATGGGTACCGGCCCGATCCCGGCTTCGCGCGCCGCGCTCAAGAAAGCCGGCTGGAAGAAAGAGGATCTCGACCTGATCGAGGCCAACGAAGCGTTTGCGGCGCAGGCCTGCGCGGTCAACAAGGACCTCGGTTGGGACACTTCCAAGGTCAACGTCAACGGCGGCGCCATCGCCATCGGTCATCCGATCGGTGCGTCCGGCACGCGCATATTGACCACGCTGCTTTACGAGATGCAGAAGCGTAACGCCAAGAAGGGCCTGGCCACGCTCTGCATCGGCGGCGGGATGGGCATCGCCATGTGCGTCGAGCGCTAGCGAAGACGCACCGAGAAAATGGTGCGTCGAGCGCTAGCGAAGACACACCGAGAAAATGGTGCGTGGAGCGCTCGGCAACGATAGTTTGATCTGTGTCATGGCCGGCTCGATCCGGCCATGACCCTTAAAGAAGGCTGCTGGGAGGGGACGATATGTCACGCGTAGCGTTGGTCACTGGTGGTACACGCGGCATCGGCGCCGCGATCTCGAAGGCGCTCAAGGCCGCCGGCTACAAGGTGGCGGCCAATTACGGCGGCAACGACGAGGCGGCGCAGAAATTCAAGGCCGAGACCGGCATTCCGGTATTCAAGTGGGACGTGTCGTCCTTCGAGGCCTGCGCCGACGGCGTCAAAAAGGTCGAAGCCGAGCTTGGCCCGATCGAAGTGCTGGTCAACAATGCCGGCATCACCCGCGACGTCGTGCTGCATCGCATGAAGCCGGAGCAGTGGACGGCGGTGATCAACACCAATCTCGGCTCGCTGTTCAACGTGACCCGGCAGGTGATCGAGGGCATGCGCGAACGCAAGTTCGGGCGCATCGTCAACATCTCCTCAATCAACGGCCAGAAGGGCCAGCTGGGCCAGTGCAATTACGCCGCCGCCAAGGCCGGCGAGCTCGGCTTCACCAAGTCGCTGGCGCAGGAAGGCGCGCGCGCCGGCATCACCGTCAACGCCATCTGCCCGGGCTACATCAACACGGAGATGGTGCAGGCGGTGCCCAAGGACGTGCTCGAGAAGAACATCCTGCCGCAAATCCCGATCGGCCGCTTGGGCGAGCCGGAAGAAGTCGGGCGCTGCGTTGTGTTTCTGGCCAGTGACAACGCCGGCCTGATCACCGGCGCGACGCTCAGTGCCAATGGCGGGCAGTATTTCGCTTAGGCTTTCGGCTTCCAGTCTTTTGGCGCCAGCTCGAAGCCCTCAAAGGTGAAACCGGGCGCCACGGTGCAGCCGACCAGGGTCCAGTCGCCTAGAGATTCGGCCGCCTGCCAGGCGCGCGCCGGCACCGTCACCTGCGCCACCTCGCCCGCATGGATGTTGGCGCCGAGCCGGATGATCTCTTCCTTCGAGCCGTCAACGATTTCAAGCTTGAGGGCAGCACCCGCGTAATAGTGCCAGACTTCCACCGCATCGATGCGGTGCCAGTGCGAGCGCTCGCCGCGCGCCAGCAGGAACAGGATGGCGGTGGAGGCGGCGCGGCCCTCGATCGTGCGCGCGTCGCGAAAGGTCTCGCGAAAATGCCCGCCTTCCGGATGCGGCTTGAGCGCGAACTTGGCGATCATCTCGGCGGCGGTCGGCGGGGCCATGGGCGCGATCAGAACTTGTCTTTGCGTCCGCGAATTTCAGCAAACACCTGCGCCGGCGGCTTGCCGGCCATGCCGATGTCGACGGCGAGGTCGGCAACGTCGGCGCGCAGAAACGGGTTGGCAAGCTTTTCGTCGCCGAGGGTGACGGGAATGGTCGGCTCGCCTTCATCGATCAACCGCTCGACCTGCGCGGCGCGCGCCTGCAACACCCGGTTCTCCTTGTCGATCGAGAGCGCGAAGCGGATGTTGGCCTCCGTATATTCGTGGCCGCAATAGATCTGCGTCTCGTTCGGCAGGTCGCGCAGCTTGACGAGCGAGTGCCACATCATCTCCGCGTTGCCTTCGAGCAAGCGGCCGCAACCGATCGAAAACAGCGTATCGCCGACGAAGGCGAGCTGGTCCTTGGGGAACCAATAGGTGATGTGGCCGAGCGTGTGGCCTGGCGTCTCGATCACCTTGGCGGTGAGATTTCCGACTGACACCGTTTCGCCCTCGTGCACGGTCCGGTCGACCTCCGGAATCTTTCCCGCTTCCTTGGCCGGCGCCACCACCCGGCAGCCGTGTTCCCGCTTGAGCGTCACGATGCCGGCGGTGTGGTCGTGGTGATGGTGGGTGACCAGAATGTCGGTGAGCTTCCAACCGGTCGCCTTGAGCGCTTCCTCGATCGGCGCCGCCTCCGGTGCGTCGATTGAGGCGGTGGCCCCGCTCTCGGGATCGTGCAACAGCACCCCGTAATTGTCCTTCAGGCAGAGAAACAGGCGGATTTCGGCGGGCATGGTGCTCCTCGTTTAGCGAAATGGCGGTGATAGGTCGCTGCGGCCGGCGGGCCGGATAAAAGATGTCTTCCCAGCGTCGAAAAAGTTCGCTCCGGTGTTATATGGCGGGCAGCGGACGATAGTCGATGCGGTCCATCATCGCTCCAAAATAATCGCGCACTTTCGGCGGAAAACAAAGGCCCTTGACCACCGCGGCGGAGCGCAGCAGCGGCAGCACGCGGACATCGTCGAGCGACAGCGTGGTGTTGACGGCATCAGGACTTTCGATCAGCTCATCGAGTTTCTCCAAGTCTGCCATCAACTCCGAAACATAGCGCCGGGTGTCGGCGCACAGCGCGACGAAATCGCCGAAGCTTTTGCGCTTGCGCAGCGTGTAATGGTCGAGGGCCGCGGCGGTGGCGAATTCAGGCAGTCCGAGCAACGGATAGCGCGGCATCGTCAGCGGTCCGGTTTTAGATATCACTTGTTCGGTCCAATCGGCGATTTCCGAACGTTGCGGTCCAGTCAGAATCGGCTCGCCTTGGCTGTCGATGTAATTCACCATATCCATGCTTTCGAGCATCGGCTTGCCATCGTCCTTGACCAAGATCGGGATGACCCGCTTGCCGACCAGTTTCATCATCAATTCCGTGTCGTCGTCGAGCACCACGACTTCTTGCAGATGCAGGCGCTTCAGTGCGGCGGTCATTCGCACGCGGAAGCACAACGAACAATGCTCGAACATGTAAAGTTTCATGAGAACGCCCGGGCGCGAAGCCGAAACTTCACACCGTCCTTTTCTTGCGCGGTGCCGGCGCGGCTTGCGCCGAGCCGCATCCCCGGCCTTGGCAGCAATTCTCGGTCAGGAATGCGATGAGTGCATTCATGGCATCGAAGCGCGCAGCGTAAATCTTCGAGCGGCCGTCGCGCCGCACGCTGACAAGACCGGCCGCGCGCAGACGATCGAAATGAAACGTCAAGGTGTTCGGCGCCAGGCCGAGCCTCTCGGCGACTTGGCCAGCCGCCAGCCCGTCGGCGCCGGCCTCCACCAGAACGCGGAATACGTCCAGGCGGCTTTTCTGCGCGAGCGCGGCCAGCGCGCCGACGGCGGCTATCGCTTCCATATTTCAACGAATATTGAAATGATACGCCAAGGTCAACACTTTTGTTGAACGGAACAACCGCGTTCACCGTCTTGCCGCGGGCCGCAGTGAAAACGCAGCAAGTGATATATAACTTGCGCCCATGTCGATCGACGTTGTCGACCTGCGCAACTTCTATGGCCAGCGGCTCGGCGTGGTGGCCCGCCGCTTCATCGGCCGCGGCATTCGCTCGCTCTGGCGCGAAACCGCCGGCCAGCGCCTGCTCGGCATCGGCTACGCCACGCCCTATCTCGGCCTGTTCCGCGAGGAGGCCGAGCGCTGCCTTGCCTTCATGCCGGCCGGCCAGGGGGTGGTGAAATGGCCAACGATGCGCCCCGCGCTGTCGGCTCTGGTGGACGAGAACGAGCTGCCGCTGCCCGATAGCGCCGTCGACCGCATCCTGCTGGTGCATGCGCTGGAAATGAACAACGACCCAGGCGCATTGTTGCGCGAGGTGTGGCGGGTGCTCGCGTCGGGCGGCCGGATCTTGGTGGTGGTGCCGAACCGGCGCGGCGTGTGGGCGCGTCTGGACACGACGCCGTTCGGTCATGGCCGGCCCTATTCGCGCTCGCAGATCAATCAGCTGTTGCGCGAAACCTGGTTCACGCCGACCGGCTGGAGCGAGGCGCTCTATGTGCCGCCGGTCGCGCGCGGCTGGTTCCTGCGCTCAGCGGTGGCCTGGGAGCGCACCGGCGCTACGCTGTCGGCGCCGTTCGCCGGCGTGCATCTGGTGGAAGCGACCAAACAGGTCTACCGCGCTATCCCTGCCCGCCGCGTCAAGCGCCAGCTGGTGCCGGCGCTGGAGCCGGCGCTGGCGCCCTCGCCGGGCGGATAGTGTCAACTCCGCTCGTCCCCGCGCGAGCGGGGACCCAGTTCTAAATGATCTGATGCAGCAAACGCCGCTCCGGATTCCCGCTTGCGCGGGAATGAGCGGAGAACGAACGTGCTTGCGAGCTATACCTACTCGCCCGGCTGCTGCGGCTCGTCGCCGCCGTCGCCTTGCGGCCCCGCGCCTTGCGGATTACCGCCGCTGAAATCTTGACGCTCCGGCCGGAAACCGCCGCCGCCGCGATGACGTCGCCGCCGGCGATAATTGCCGTAGCGGTCCTGGTTGCGGTCGCCCTGATCGTGACCGTTGCCGCCTGGATTCGACTGCGGCGGTTGGCCGCCGCCGGTGATGAAGGCCGGCAAGCCGCCGACCTCTTGTCCGACGGGTTGTCCGTCCTGGACCGGCTGCGCCTGCTGCGGCTGTTGCTGCGGGGGGCCTTGCTGGACCTGATCGCGCGGCGGAAACGGCTGAGCGTCGCGCGGCAGAAAAGGCTGCGGTTGCTGAACATGGCTCGGTTCGTTCTGGCCCATGAAGGGCTGACTCTCTTCGCCGTCGTCGTCGTAACTTTCCTCGCCGCTTTGCTGTCCGCCGGGCGCCTGCTGCGGCTGCTGATTGTAATAGGGGTTCTGCTGGCGGAACTGCTCCTGCGCGGCGGCGATCAGGCGGAAATAATGTTCGGCGTGCTGGTAATAATTTTCGGCCGCCACCGGGTCGCCGGAACTCTGCGAATCGCGCGCCAGCTGGATGTATTTTTCCGCGATGTGCGAGGCGGTGCCGCGGATCTTCACGTCGGGTCCGTTCGACTCATAGACCCGCGTCAGCGGATTTTGGCTTTTGCGGTGACCGCCGCGTCCCCGCATGCGCTTTTGACCATTTCTCATGATATGCCTGTTCGCTGACCTTTCGCTTTTCTCGCTTTTCACATCGACCCGCGGCACGCGCCGCCGGCTTCTCCATTACACTTCCGAGTCACACAGAATCTCGCTGCGCGGCATTTGCCCGCGCCGGATTTTCGCGCGAATGCTCGAACGTTTTGCGATTCCTTATCGCGATTGCAACAGCAACCCCAAAGGCCGCGGCCTCAGTCCGCGGCGTTGCCAACTTCTCTTTGCGCGCATCGTCAAGGTTCAGAAATTTGATGCGCCCAACCGGTGAAGCATCCGGACCCGTATCTGGCGATTTCGTTTTGCCGTCCTAAAGCCGGCCGTCCGTCATCCGCCTTTTGCGCCGCTGCCACAACAGAGCCACAAGGCCTAGGGGTTCTTGGCGATGCAAGTCACGGGTCGATTCCGTTACGGGAAGCTAGTCGTTTCCGCGGCATATTCCAAGTAGTTTTTTCGGGCCTTATCGAGCTCTGCACTTTTCACCAGGTGGCATTGCAGGATGCTCATGGCCCCATTATGGCGCAATAGTTGCGCTTCCCGCGGCGATAAGCGCGCGCGGAATTCCGGCCAAATCGTTTCGCGTGGCGGTAACGCGCAAGCCTGCATTGGTAAACAGAACGCGAACTGCCGGCTCCTGTCCGGCGCCCAGTTCCACGATCAGCCGGCCACGCGGCGCCAATAGCCCGCGGGCCTCGCCGGCGATGCGGCGATAACAGTCCAAGCCGTCAGGACCACCGTCGAGTGCCGGTGCCGGATCGTACACGCGCACTTCCGGCGCGAGTGAAGCGATTTCACCGCGCGCCACATAAGGCGGGTTCGACACGACGAGATCGAAGGCCTCTTGCACGCCGGCGGCGATGTTGCAAGCAACGAAGGAGCAGCGCGTCGCCAGCTCAATGCACTCGGCATTCGCGCGCGCAACTTCCAGCGCCGCAGCGTTGATGTCGGTGCCGAGAGCGGTGGCGTTGGGCAGTTCGCTCAGCAGCGCCAGCAACAGCGCGCCCGATCCGGTGCCGATATCGAGGATGCGCAGCTTCTCCATGTTCAGGCCGTCGCGCGCGAGCGCCTCGAGCGCGGCCTCGGCGACGGTTTCGGTTTCCGGCCGCGGCACCAGCACGTCGGGCGTGACGGCGAGCGGCAGGCTCCAGAATTCTTTGTGCCCCAGAATGCGCGCGACCGGCTCGCGCTTGAGCCGTCGGGCCGCCAGCGACGACACCGCATCGATTTCGCGCGCTTCCAGGATGCGATCGTCTTGCGCGACGAGCTGCGCGCGGTTGAGACGCAAGGCATGGCCGAGCAGGGCGCGCGCATCGACTTCGGCCTTCTCCACGCCTACGGCCTTCAAGGCTTGCGCGATCAATTGCAGGACCTCGGCGACCGAGGCGCCGGCTTTCAGCCCGGGCACAACTCTCACGTCGCGCCTTCGGCTGCCAAGAGTTCAGCCTGGTGCTGCGTCACCAGCGCGTCGATGAGTTCGCCGAGCGCCTCGCCCTCCATGACCTGCGGCAGCTTGTAGAGCGTCAGGTTGATGCGGTGATCGGTGACGCGGCCTTGCGGAAAGTTGTAGGTGCGGATGCGTTCGGAACGGTCGCCCGAGCCGATTTGCCCGCGCCGATCGGCGGCGCGCTCAGCGTCGCGCCGCGTGCGCTCCTGGTCGTACAGCTTGGCGCGCAGCATGGTCATCGCCTTGGCGCGGTTCTTGTGCTGGGAGCGTTCCTCCTGCACCAGCACCACGATGCCGCTCGGCAGGTGCGTGATGCGGATCGCCGACTCGGTCTTGTTGACGTGCTGGCCGCCGGCGCCGCCCGCGCGCATGGTATCGATTTTCAAATCGTCTTCATTGATATCGACGTCGACGTCCTCCACTTCGGACAGCACGGCCACCGTGGCGGCCGAGGTGTGGATGCGGCCGGACGTTTCGGTATCGGGCACGCGCTGCACGCGATGCACGCCGGATTCGAATTTGAGCTTGGCGAAGGCGCCGCGGCCGCGAATCTCAGCGACGATGTCCTTGAAGCCACCCTTGCTGCCTTCGCTCATCGACAGGATTTCGGTTTTCCAGCCCTGGGCGGCGGCGTAGCGCTCGTACATGCGGAACAGGTCGCCGGCGAATAATGCCGCCTCGTCGCCGCCAGTGCCGGCGCGGATTTCGAGGATGACGTTGCGCTCGTCCATGGCGTCCTTCGGGATCAGCGCCAGCCCAATCTTCTGCTCGAGCTTGTCCCGGCGCGCATTGAGGGCCGGCTTTTCGGCTTCCGCCAACTTGCGCATCTCGGCGTCGGTTGCGGAATCGCCGATCAGCGCCTCGAGATCGGCGATTTCGGCGGTGACGGCGCGATAGGCCTTGATCGCCTCGATCACGGGCGCCAGCTCGGCGAATTCGCGCGACAGCTTGACATAGGCGTCGGGCGTCAAATTGGTCGCCAGCTCGCTTTCCACCAGCGCGTGGCGGGCGAGCAGGGCGTCGAGCTTCTGCTGCGGCAGCACGATCAAAGCTGCAACCCTTCCGCCGCCGCGAAGCTTTCCAACTTGTGACGGATGGACACGCTGCCGATCGGCTTGGCGAGAAACGGCAGGATCGTCTCTTCACCCTTGCGGCAATCGAGATCCATGAGCAGGGCCTTGACCGGGCCGACGGCCGACGGCGACAGCGACAGCGTGCGGTAGCCGATGATCGCCAAAGCCAAGGCGCCGATCGGCTGCGAGGCGAGCTCGCCGCACAACGCCACCGGCTTGCCGTGCTTTTGCGCCTTGTCGACGATGTCCTTGAGCGCGCGCAAGACCGGTGCCGACAGCGGATCGAAGCGCTCCGACACGCGGGTGTTGCCGCGGTCGGCGGCGTAGAGGAATTGCATCAGGTCGTTGGAGCCGACCGAGAGGAAATCCACCCGCTCCAGCAATTCGTCGAGTTGGAACAAGAGCGAGGGCACTTCCAGCATGGTGCCGATCTCCACCCGCTCGGGCAGCGCATGCCCGTGCCGGCGCAAGTGGGTGAGCTCGAGCTCGACCAGCGCCTTGGCCTGGTCGAATTCTTCCACCATGGCGATCATCGGAAACATCAATTTCAGTTCGCGTCCGCCGGAGGCGCGCAGCAGCGCGCGCAACTGGCTGCGCAGCAGTCCGGGACGGTCGAGCCCGAGCCGGATCGCGCGCCAGCCCAGCACCGGGTTTTCCTCTTCCACGTTGCGCATATAGGGCAGCACCTTGTCGCCGCCGATGTCGAGGGTGCGGAAGGTCACCGGCAGTTTGCCGGCGGCATCGAGCACGGCGCGATAGAGCGCATGCTGCTCGTTGGTGCGCGGGAATGTGTTCGCGACCATGAACTGCAATTCGGTGCGGAACAGGCCGATGCCAGTGGCACCGGTCTCCTCGATATGCGGCAGATCGACGGCGAGGCCGGCATTGATCATAAGCGCAATCTTGCAGCCGTCCTTGGTCACGCAAGGCTTTTCGCGTAGCGCGTGATATTGCGCCTGCCGCCGCGCCCGCAGCTTGACCCGTTCGATATAGGCCGACTCGATGTCGGGCGGCGGGCGCATGTGCACGTGGCCGGTGGAGCCGTCCACGATGATAGCATCGCCCGGCTCCACCAGGCCGGTGGCGTTGGCGATCTCGCCGACCGCCGGGATGCCCAGCGCCCGCGCCACGATCGAGACGTGCGAGGTCGGTCCGCCTTCCTCGAGCACCAGGCCGCGCAATCTTTTCCTGTCGTAGTCAAGCAGCGCCGCCGGCCCCATGGAGCGCGCCACCACGATGGCGTTCTCCGGCAGCCGTTCCTTGCTCGGCGCGTGGTCCTGGCCCATCAGCACGCGCATCAGCCGGTTGGCGAGGTCGTCGAGATCGTGCAGGCGGTCACGCAGGTAATGATCGGAGGCGCGCAGCATGCGGGCGCGGGTGTCGGACTGCACGCGCTCGACGCCGGCTTCGGCGGTGAGGCCGGTCATTACCGCCTCGCGCATCTTGTGCAACCAGCCCTGGTCGTAGCCGAACATGCGATAGGCTTCGAGCACGTCGCGATGCTCGCCGCCGTCGGCGACGTCGCGGTGCTCGACCAGCCGGTCGAGATCGGCGCGTAGCGCCGCGATCGCGGCGTCAAGCCGCTTGAGTTCACGCGGCACGTCGTCGGCGATCACGTTGGTGATGACCACGCGCGGCTCGTGCAGCACCACGTGGCCGAGCGCGATGCCGTCGGACAGCGACGTGCCGACCATGTGCAGCGTGTGGCGGGCGGCGGGCTCTGCGCCGGGAGGGGCAAGCGCGGACAGTTCGCCCGAGGCAATCATCTCGGCGAGCACCATCGCCGTGGTCTGCAGCGCCTCTTCTTCCTCCTCGGTATAGGTGCGGCGTGCGCGGTTCTGCACTACCAGCACGCCGAGCGTGTTGCCCGCACGCAGGACCGGCACGCCGAGGAAGGAATGGTAGATTTCTTCGCCGGTTTCCGGCCGGAACGAGAAGGCCGGGTGGCTTTGCGCGTCCGACAGGTTGATTGGCTTGGCCTCGCTGGCGACCAGGCCGACCAGGCCCTCGTCGGCCTTCAGCACGGTCTTGTGGACGGCTTCGCGCTTGAGGCCCTCGGTGGCGTATAGCTCGAGGGTTCCGTCCACGCGCAAGACGTAGACAGAGCACACCTCCGCCACCATGTTGGCGGCGATCAGCACGACCACCTTGTCGAGGCGTTCCTGCGCGCTGACCGGCTCCGCCATCACCTCGCGAAGCCGGCGCAACAGCACGCGCGGACCGCCGAGCGCGCCACGCATTATCGAAGTCCTTGTCCGGCCGCGGCGTTCAGGCCGCGGCCTCGTCCTACGGCCCAATCATGTACGAATAGCGACCGTTGGGACCCTTGAAGCCCACGGCCGCCGATGACTCAGGCTATAGCCAATGGCCCATGCAAGGAGCAAGCCAAACGGGGCCCAATCTTCCCTCTGCCCGCTCGCGGGGAGAGGGTGGCAAGCGACGCGTGCCGGGTGAGGGGCGTTTTCCTGCTATCCGCGGCTTGAAAGCCGAGAAAGCCCCTCAGGCATTCAGCTTCAGCAGCGCGTCGGCGTTGCCGTGGCAGAGCTTGGCCATATCAGCCGGCGCGAGCGAGATGCTGTCGAGAAAACGGCGGCCGGCCGTATTGGGCGCGAAAGGGTAGTCGACCGAGAACATGATTCGGTCGATGCCGAAGGTCATCTGCGCCGCGAGCATCGGCGGCTCGGTGAAGATACCGCTGGTGGTGATCCAGACCTGCTCGAGGATGGTCTGGCTGATCGGCCGCTGCAGATAGTCGACGTCGAGCGCGGAAACCTTGTCGATACGGTCCATCATCACCGGCAGCATCTCGCCCATGTGGCCGATGATGATCTTGAGCCTACGATGTTTGTCGAGCGTGCCGGCCAGCACCATGCGCAGCACATGCACCGCGGTCTCCGAGTGCCAGCCCCAGGCGGCGGTTCCCAGCACGCGGCAAGCGCCCGGCTCCAGGCCGACATAATAGGCTTCCCGCACCGGCGCCGGCGGAATATGCGGATGTATGTAAACCGGCACATCGAGCTTCACGGCCGTGGCGAGGAGGTCGTCATAGCTCGGATGATCGAGGAAGCGTCCCTCGGTGGTGCCGTTGACGAGCGCGCCGTAGAAGCCCAACTCCTTGACGCAGCGCGTGAGCTCTGCCGCGCAAGCCTCCGGGCTCTGCAATGGCAGCACGGCGAAGCTGGCAAAGCGATCTGGGTGGCGCGCGACCGCTTCGGCCAGATGGTCATTCATCTCGCGCGCCATGGCGACGCCGTCCGCGCCGGGCACCAGATCGGGGCCGGGACCAGTGTTGGAGAGCACCTGCACGGTAATGCCGGCCTCGTCCATCGACTTAAGCCGGCCCTCACCGATCTCGGGCAGGAGATCGATGGGGTTCGGCCGGCCGGTGGGCACTTTCCGCGGTATGAATCCGCGCGCCTTGATGACGGCCGGATCGATGCGCTTGACCAGCGCCGGTACGGTGAAATGCTCTTCGAGCGCGACGACACGCATGGCGGCTTTCCCTTCTCGAATTATTTGTCCAGCTCGTAGAGGGTATGCAGGGTGCGCACCGCCAACTCGGCATAGGCCGCGTCGATCAACACCGAGAACTTGATCTCCGAGGTGGTGATCGCGCGGATATTGATGTTGCGCTCGGACAGCGCCTTGAACGCCTTGGCCGCCACGCCGGCATGACTGCGCATGCCGATGCCGATGACCGAGACCTTGGCGATGTCGGTCGCCCCGTCGAGGCGATCATAGCCGATCGAGCCCTTGGCCTTTTCGATGGTGCCGCGGGCGCGCTCATAATCCGCCGACGGCACCGTGAAGGTGAGGTCGGTGGTTTTGCCGTCTGCTGAGACCGTCTGCACGATCATGTCGACATTGATGTTGGCGTCGGCGAGGGGCCCAAAGATCGCGGCGGCGACCCCGGGCTTGTCCTGCACGCGGCGGATCGAGATTTGGGCCTCGTCCTTGGAGAAGGCGATACCGGTGACGGCATGATGTTCCACGATGTCTCCCTCGTCGCAAATAAGCGTGCCGGATGGCGGCTTCCTGGGATCAATGTCCTCCGGCTTCTCGAAGCTGGAGCGCACAAAGATCGGCACATTATGCACCATGCCGAGCTCGACCGAGCGCACCTGCATGACCTTGGCGCCGAGCGAGGCGAGCTCCAGCATCTCCTCATAGGCGACCTTGTCGAGCCGGTGCGCTTGGCGCACCACGCGCGGATCGGTGGTGTAGACCCCGTCGACGTCAGTATAGATGTCGCAGCGCTCCGCTTGAATTGCGGCGGCGACTGCCACAGCCGAGGTGTCGGAGCCGCCGCGGCCGAGCGTGGTGACGCGGTTGGTTTCCTTGTGCATGCCCTGGAAGCCCGCGATCACGGCAACCTGCTGCTGCTCCTTGAAGCGCTTGATGATTTCCCCGCCATTGATGTCGTTGACACGGGCGGCGCCATGCGCGTTGTCGGTCAGGATCGGGAGCTGCCAGCCCTGCCAGGAGCGGGCGTTGACGCCCATGCCCTCCAGCACGATGGCGAGCAGCCCGGCGGTGACCTCCTCGCCGGTCGCCACCACGGCATCATATTCGCGTGCATCGTGCAGCACGGCGGCCTCGCGGCACCAGGCCACCAGCTGATTGGTCACGCCCGCCATGGCGGAGACTACGACGGCAACGTCGTTGCCGGCGGTGACCTCGCGCTTGACGTGGCGCGCCACGTTGCGGATGTGCTCGAGATCGGCGACCGACGTTCCGCCGAATTTCATTACCAGCCGTGCCATTGACGTTCCCGGAGGCGCGAAAAACTGCTAACAAGCGGCCGGCGCAGGGCATGATGGCCCCAACGCCGGCCCGAAAAACCGCGTATTCATACCGGCGGGATGCGCAGACTGCAATATTCGCGCTTAATGCGCTCGGTTTCACTCATTTCAAGGTGCCGGAGATGCGGTATATCGAGCGGGTCCTGCAGCCGGGTGAAAGCCTCATTCATGGCAGCAAGATCCATTGGATCATCTACATTCCGGGCCTGGGTGTCGTGATGGCCGGCATTGGCGTGTTCATCGTGGCGCTCGGCCACCCAAGCTAGGTGTTCTGGCTCGCTCTTTTTATCGGCTGTTTCGCAGTTGGGTTCTTTTTGCTGTTCCTGGGCTAGTTCAAACGCTGGACGACGGAGATCGACGTGACCGACCGGCGCATCGTCTACAAGCGCGGCTTCATTTGGCGCCACACGGTCGAGATGAACATGGACAAGGTCGAGAGCATCGACGTCGATCAGTCGGTGCTCGGCCGCCTGTTCGGCTACGGCGACATCACGATTCGCGGCACCGGTATCGGCCTGGAGTCGCTGCGCAACATCGAAGCCCCGCTCGAATTTCGTAACTCCGTGACCGCGCGCTGAACGGCGCGCAAGAGAAGGCTGATGACGACCAAACCCCATGCTGCGAGCGTCGATGCCGCCGAGGTCGAGCGCTTTTCGCGCCACGCCGCCGATTGGTGGGACCCGCGCGGGCCGATGGCGGCATTGCACAAGTTAAACCCGGTGCGTCTTGCCTATATCCGCGACCAGGCGGCGGCGCATTTTTCCCGCGATCCCAAGAAGCTCGACTGCCTAAAAAAGCTGCGCATGCTCGATATCGGTTGCGGCGGCGGCGTCCTGTCGGAGCCGTTGGCGCGGTTGGGTGCTTCGATGGTGGGGGCCGATCCGGCCGCGGACAACATTGCCGCCGCCCGTGCCCACGCCGAGGACAGCGAGGTTGCCGTCGATTATCGTGCCACGACGGCGGAGGAATTGTCCGAAGCCGGCGAACGCTTCGACGTGGTGCTGGCGATGGAAGTGGTCGAGCACGTTGCCGACGTGCCGCTGTTCGTCGAGACCTGCGCGTCGATGGTGAAGCCGGGCGGGCTGATGATCGCCGCCACGCTCAATCGCACGCTGAAGAGCTTCGCCCTCGCCATCGTCGGCGCCGAATATGTGTTGCGCTGGCTGCCGCGCGGCACGCACCAATGGGATAAGTTCGTCACCCCGCTTGAACTCGAAACCGCCGTCGAGAATGCCGGACTGCGCGTGACCGGCGAGCGCGGCGTAATCTACAATCCGTTCGCCGACCGCTGGCAATTGTCCTCCGACTTGGATGTGAATTATATGTTGGTCGCTCAAAATACAGGGAGAGACGCCCCATGATCCTCGAATTCGTCGAATTCGACTCGCCCAAGTGCTGGAGCCGCCAACAGGTGGCGGAAGAGGCCCGCAACGTGATCGCGAAATGGCAGGCCAACAAGGAACTGCTGCGCAAGCACTTCCTGCTCGAACTCGACGGCAAGACCGGTGCCGGCGTCTATGTCTGGCCGTCGGTGGACGCGGCCAAGAAGGCGCATGACGAGGCCTGGCGGCAGTCGATCATCAAGCGCACCGGCAGCGCGCCGCGCATTCGCTATTTCGATCTGTTCCTGCTGATCGACAACGAGAACGGCAAGGTCAGCGAGTTTCCGCAGGCCGCCGAGATCCAGCCGACCGCAGCCTGAAGCACTGAAACCATCGCCACGCAATGCTCTGGGCTGTCTTCACGTTGATCGCCGCGGCGGCGCAGACCGCGCGCAATGCCATGCAGCGCGAGCTGACCGCCACCCTCGGCACGGTCGGCGCTACCCATGTGCGCTTTCTGTTTGGCTTTCCGTTTGCCTTGGTTTTCCTGCCCGGCATCATGTTGGTGACCGGCGATAGCTTGCCGCATCCGCCTGCCGCGTTCTGGCCCTGGGTGATCGCGGGCGCCTGCATGCAGATTGCGGCCACCGCGACCATGCTGTCGGTGATGGGCGAGCGCTCTTTTGTCGTGGCTTACGCCTATATCAAGACCGAGCCGGTGCAGGTCGCGCTGTTCGGGCTGATCTTCCTCGGCGATAAGATCACGCCGCTGTCGGCCGCCGCCATCCTGATCGCCACCGTGGGCGTGATCGTGATCTCGCTCAAGCCGGGTGCCAGCCAGGTCACCACCACGCGCTCGACCTTCATCGGCATTCTATCCGGCGCGCTGTTCGCGCTTTCCGCCATCGGCTATCGCGGCGCCATCCTGGCGCTGCAGTTGCCGCATTTTGTCATGGCGGCGACCTTCACGCTGGCGGTCGGCCTGGTGATGCAGGCGGTGCTGCTGACCGCTTATCTCGCGCTGCGTGACCCCATGGTTCTGGCGGCCATCGCGCGTGCCTGGAAGCCGTCGCTGTTCGCCGGCTTCATGGGCGCTTTCGCTTCGGAATTCTGGTTCCTCGGCTTTGCCATCACCATCGCCGCCAACGTGCGCACGCTGGCGCTGGTCGAGGTGCTGTTCGCGCAAGGCGTATCAAAATTCATCTTCAAACAGCCGACCACTAAGCGCGAGGCCGTTGGAATCGTGCTGGTGGTGATCGGCGTCGCGGTCTTGGTGTGGGCGTATTAGTAACCCCGCTCGTCCCCGCGAAAGCGGGGACCCAGGACGGCTAACGCAGCGGATTTAAAACTGGATTCCCACTTACGCGGGAATGAGCGGAATATCGCTAGTTGCGCTCGTCCGGCAACACCGGTAGCGGGTGGAATTCGATGCCCTCCTCGGCCAGCTCATTGGCTTCTTCGGGCGAAGCCACGCCATAGATCGAGCGGTGCTCGATCTCGCCGTAATGCATCTTGCGCGCTTCCTCGGGAAACCGAGGCCCGACATTATCGGCGTTTTTGACGAGATGGTCGCGCAGCTCCTTGAGCTTGGCGCGCACTTCCTGTTCCTGCGGCGAGATCATCGCCACCGGCGCTGCCGGCGTTGCCGGCGCGGCGGGCGCCGGCGCTTCGGCGGCCGTCGGCGCTTCCGCCGGGCCTTTGCGTTTCTTGGAAGTCGCCAGCCGCGGCGCCATGATCGCCTTGTCCACCTTGGCCGCGCCGCAATGCGGGCAGCTCACCAGCTTGCGCTTGGCTTGGCGGTCAAAAGCGGCCGAATCCGCAAACCAGCTTTCGAATGCGTGGCCGTGTTCACAGACCAGTGCGTAGCGGATCATTCGGCCTCCGTTCCCGGCACCACGTGCAGATGCGTCGGCTCCGCCATCGGTTCGACGATCTCAAACCGCCTGCCGTGCTCAAGCGAGGGAATGCGCGCGCGCGCCTTGGCGACTTCGCCCACGTCGATCTCAGCCATCACCACGCCCGGCTCGCTGCCGCCTTCCGCCAGGATATGACCCCAAGGGTCAATGATCAGTGAATGGCCGTAGGTCTCGCGGCCGCTCTCGTGCTTGCCGCCTTGCGCGGCAGCGAACACGAAGCAGCCGTTCTCGATCGCGCGCGCGCGGTTCAAGACATGCCAGTGCGCCGCTTCGCCGGTCTGCTTGGTGAAGGCGGAGGGGATCGCCAGTAGGGTGGCGCCCGCTTCCGCCAGCGCGCGGTAGAGCGCGGGAAAGCGCAGGTCGTAGCAGATGGTTACGCCGAGCCGGCCCCACGGCAGGTCGGACAGCACCGCCAATTCGCCCGGCCGGTAGGTGCGCGACTCGCGGTAGCTTTCGCTGTTGCCGAGTTCAACGTCGAACATGTGGATCTTGTCGTAGCGGGCGGCGATGCCGCCTTTGGGATCGATCAGGAAAGCGCGGTTGGCGGCGCGGTCGGGGCTGATCTTGATCGCCAGCGAGCCGACATGGACATAGATGCCGAGCTTGCTCGCCAGCTCGCGCAACGTGGCGAGCGAGGTGTCGTGCTCTTCCTCCACGATCGCGCCGAAAAGCTGTTCGCGGCTGGCCGCCAGGATGTTGGTCATCTCCGGCGTCAGAACGTAGTCGGCGCCGGCGGCCTTTGCCTCGCCGATCATGCGCGCGGCGGCGTCGATATTGGCGGCCGGCATCACGCCCGAACGTATCTGAATCATCGCGGCTTTGAAAGTCGCAGGTTTGGCGCCGGTGCTCATGCCGTCTGTCCTTGCCCGGTCAGAAGGGCGTCCAGCTTGCCCGCGCGCTCGAGCGCGTGCAGGTCATCGCTGCCGCCAACATGGTGAGCGCCGATAAAAATTTGCGGCACCGTCGTCCGCCCATTCGCCCGTTGGATCATCTCAATGCGCCGCTCCCGATGGCCGGACAAATCGATTTCCGTGTAGTTGACGCCTTCCGTCTCAGCAAAGCCTTGGCCGTGTAGCAATGGAGGCACCCGCGGGTGGTATAGATTTCGACGGGCGCCATGGGCATACCGCGTTGCTATTCCGGGGCGGGATTTATATGGGGCTGCGCATCGGCGCCACAACCCGGGCGAACACCAGCACGTCGACATGCGCGGCGCCTGCCCGCAGCAAGGCGCGGGCGCAGGTATCGACCGTGGCGCCGGAGGTGAGCACGTCATCGATTAGCACCAGCCGCCGTCCGGTGATTTCGGCCTTACGATCGGCCGGCACGCGGAAGGCGCCTTGCACGTTGTCGGCCCGCTGCGGTTTTGACAGGCCGACCTGTTGCGGCGTGGCGCGCACACGCTTGAGCGCATCATGCAGCACCGGCACGCCGCAGATCTCGGAGATCGCAGCCGAGAGTGCCGCCGACTGGTTAAAGCGCCGCGCCCACAATCTGCGCCAATGCAGCGGCACCGGAAGCAGCGCGTCGGCGTCGGCCGTGAGCGCGCGCCCGGCGCGTGCCATCCAGCGGCCCATCATCGCAGCGAGATCAAGCCGGTCGCCGTATTTGAAGCCGAGCACCAGCGCCCGGGCGATGTCGTCATAGCGCACCGCGGCGCGCGCCCGGTCGTAGGCCGGAGGGCTGGCGATTGCTTCCATCGACAACAGGCCGGGGCCGGGATCATAGGTGAAAGGAATGCCTAGCCGTGCGCAGTAGGGCGGTTCGATGAAGGAGAGCTTAGCCCAGCAGGCCGCGCACAGGCCGACGCCGTCGCCCAGCGGCTCGCGGCATGACGGGCACAGCGGCGGCAGCGCCACGTCGAGCGCACCCCGCAACAGCGTGCGCAAACCGCCGCGAAAGCGCGCAAAGTTCGATGCCGCGGTGTCCTGGCTTGCCGAGACAAGTTCGTTCATGCTGCAAGGGTATCACAAAGCGCGGTGGGGCGTGACAGGGTAGGGATATGTCGTCGAGCCCGACCATCTTCGACCGCCGATTGCTGCGCGCGCGCCAACAGCGCGCCCGCTCGCTTGGCCCTGAGACTTTTCTGCTCGACCGAGTCACCGAAGAGCTGGCCGAGCGACTCACCGCGGTGCTGCGCCGGTTCGAGCGCGCCGTCGATCTCGGCACGCCAACCGACGCGTTGCGGCGAGCGGTGGCCGCCAGCGGAAAAGTAGTGTCCATCGTCGCCGCGGCCCCTGACGCCGCGCAATGCGATGCGTCGTTTCCGCGCGTCGCCGCCGACGAGGAGACGCAGCCGTTCGCCGACAGCTCGCTCGATCTCGTCGTCTCCGCGCTGGCGCTACAATTCGTCAACGACCTGCCTGGCGCGCTGATCCAGATCCGCCGCGCGCTCAGACCCGACGGCCTGTTGCTAGCCGCCCTCATCGGCGGCGAAAGCCTGACCGAGCTGCGCGAATCCTTCGCGCAAGCCGAAAGCGAGATCGACGGTGGCATTTCGCCGCGCGTCGCGCCGTTCGCCGATCTGCGCGAGCTCGGCGCGCTGCTGCAACGGGCGGGCTTTGCTTTGCCAGTAGTCGATTCCGACCGGTTGACGGTGCGCTACCAATCGGTCTTGGCGCTGATGCGCGATCTGCGCCGAATGGGCGCCACCAATGTGCTGAGCGAGCGCCGGCGCAACACCCTCAAGCGCGCGACGCTGGTCCGGATGGCAGAGATCTATGCGCAACGTTTTGCCGATGCCGACGGGCGCCTGCGCGCGAGTTTCGAGGTCGTGTGGTTGTCAGGCTGGGCACCGCACGAGAGCCAGCAGAAGCCGCTCAAGCCCGGCTCGGCTGCGCAGCGGTTGGCCGACGCACTCGGCACGAAGGAGCAATCGACCGGCGAGAAAGCTGGCGGTGGGTTTCGCGACTAGCCGAAGATGTTGACGACCAAAGTCCAGGTCTGGACCAGGTTTCCGCCGAGTGTGGTGACGCCAACGATGATGGCGACAGAGATGCCAGCCGAGATCAGGGTCTATTCGATGGCGGTGGCTCCGTCCCGAAAATCCCGCAGGCGTCGGACTTCGGCGAATAACCTGAAGCGGCGCATCGGGCGGTTCCTTCGAACGATTAAACGAGCTTTACAGCAGCGTCATCAGGTGCGAGATGAGCGGCACGTCAGCCGGGGGCATTTCGTAATCACGCAGCCGGTTCGGTCTTACCCAGGCCAATTGCTGCCCTTCCGTGGCGGTGACCGTTCCCTGCCAGCGCCGGCAGACATAGAGCGGCATCAGCAGATGAAAGTCCGGATAGGCGTGGCTGGCGAAAGCGAGCGGTGCGAGACAGTCTTCGCTGACGGCTACTCCCAGTTCCTCCTTGAGCTCCCTGATCAGACTTTGTTCCGGCCGTTCGCCATCCTCGACCTTGCCGCCTGGAAACTCCCACAAACCCGCCATAGGCTTGCCGACGGGACGCCGCGCGATCAGCACGCGGCCATCGTCATCGACGAGGGCGCAGGCGGCAACGAGAACGAGTTTGTTCACAGCCCTACATCCCTGACGTTAGGCGGGCCTCGGTCAAGAGCCCTTCAATGTTGCAGTGGCGCCCGCCGCTTTCGACGCAAAAGCAAACGGAACCCTTACGAGCGGTAGTCGCCATTGATGGCAATGTATTCCTTGGTGAGATCACAGGTCAGTACGCGGTCGCGACCTTTGCCCAACCCAAGTGCCACTTTCAGATGGATCTCCGGCCTCTTCATCTGCGCGCTCACCACGGCCTCGTCGTATTCGGGATCGCGCGTGCCCCTGTGGGCGACGCGGATGCCGCCGAACCAGATCGACAACTTGTCGCGGTCGGCGGGCTCGCCGGCCTTTCCCACGGCCATCACCACCCGGCCCCAATTGGCGTCCTCGCCGGCGATCGCGGTCTTGACCAGCGGTGAATTGGCGATCGATAGGGCGATGCGCCGGGCGGAGGCCTTCGATACCGCGCCTTCCACCACGATCTCCACCAGCTTGCGCGCGCCTTCGCCGTCGCGCGCGATCTGCTCGGAGAGATTGGCGAACACCGCGTGCAGCGCTTTCTTGAAATCCTTCAGGCGCGGGTCGCCGGCGCGCGTGATGCGCGGGCAGCCTTGTGCCTGTCCGGTCGCGAACAGCATGAGCGTGTCGGAGGTGGAGGTATCACCGTCGATGGTCACCGCATTGAAAGTGTCGGCGACGTGCTCCTTCAGCAGCGCCTGCAGCGCGCTGCCTGAGATGGTCGCGTCGGTGAAGACGAACGAGAGCATGGTCGCCATGTCGGGTGCAATCATGCCGGCGCCCTTGGCGATGCCGTTGATGGTCACCGCCGCCTTGCCGATCCTGGCCCGCGCCGTCGCGACCTTGGCGAAGGTATCGGTGGTCATAATCGCCTGTGCCGCGGCGAGGAATTCGCCGAGCTTGGCGCGTGCCACCAAGGCATCCATCACACCGGCGAACTTGCCGGCGTCGAGCGGCTCCCCGATTACGCCGGTGGAGGCGAGGAATATCTCGTTCGCTTTGCAGCCCGCCGCCTTGGCGGCGAGCTCGGCGGTGAGCTTGGTCGCCAGGCGTCCGCTCTTGCCGGTGAAGGCATTGGCATTGCCGGAATTGACCACCAGCGCGCGCGCCTTGCCCGGCTTCAAATGCGCCCGGCACCACTCCACCGGCGCGGACGGACATTTCGAGCGGGTGAACACGCCGGCCGCCGTGGTGCCCGGGGCGAACAGGACGAGCAGCACGTCGGTACGTCCGGCATAGCGGATACCGGCCGCTGCCGTCGCCAGCTGCACGCCGGCGATCGCTGGCATTTCGGGAACGTGTGTGGGGGCGAGGGGTGAAACCGAGGTACTCATGGGTGCGTCATCCAGCGACGCTTGTGCCTACCTAAGTGAGATGCCCGGCACAAGGCCGGGCATAACGCAGAGTGCTTGGGGGTGTTTCCGAAGAAAACTACTACTTCGCCGGCTCTTCCTTTTTTTCCGGCTCCGCCGGCTTGTAGAACTTCTCGAGCTTGTTCTCGGCGCGCAGCTTCTGCACCAGCTCGGCCTGCGCCTTGCGCACCACGAACTGCTCGATCTGCCCCCTGACTTCGTCGAACTTCGGCGGCGGCTTGACGCGCTTGTCCTCGACCCTGATCACGTGCCAGCCGAACTGGGTCTTCACCGGCGCCGAGATCTGCCCCTTGTCCAGCTTGAAGGCAATCTCGGAGAATTCCGGCACCATCTGATCCTTGGTGAAATAACCGAGATCGCCGCCATTGGCCTTGCCCGACGGGTCCTCGGTCACTTCTTTGGCGATTTTGGTGAAGTCCTCGCCATTGTTGAGGCGAACAATCACCGCCTCGATCTTCGCCTTCGCCGCATTGCTTGTCTTTTCGTCGTCAGCGGGCGCCCGGATGAGAATATGGCGCGCGTGCACTTCCTGCGCGCTGCCAAGCTGCTTGATCGCATCCTCGTAGACCTTGTGCATGGCCTCGTCGGTGAGCGCGGCCTTGCCGACCGACTGCATGAGGTCGGACATCAGCAGCTTACGGCGCTCGAATTCCATCTTGCGCTTGAAGTCGGCCGTGTCGCCGACCTTCTTGGCCTCGGCTGCCTTCGATACCAGGATCACGTCGGCCATGAACTGCACCAGGTAGTCTTTCTTGGCATCTGCCGACATCGGTGGAATTTGGCCGGCCTCCGCCTCGGCGACGGCGAGGTCGCTCTGGTGGATGTCGACGCCGCTGACCTTGGCCAGCACCGGGTCCTTGTCCTGCGCGTACAGCGGTCCGGCCGCCGCCAGCAGCAAAGCCAAAACGCGGGCGAAGCTGGCAACAAGGATGCCGGCCCGGCGCAGGCGGGCTGGGCGACCGGCCAAAAACGAAGTCATCATGGCGCTGTCCTTGGAAAAAGGGGTAATCCGCTTATTGCGCGGAGGTCGGCGGACTTGTCACCCAACAACCGTGGCATTGCAATGGCGGAGCCTGCCGCCGGCCTGAATTTTGCGTGACAGCTACCCGTTAACGCCGGTGGCAAGCCGCCGATTGACAACAATCCGACCCCCTCCTATCTCTCGCTCAACCTCGGCCGGTTAAACTTTGCAGGCCTCGTTTGCGTCGAATTCGCCCGAAAATTGGCGCATTTCCGGAGCGCCGGAAGCGTAAATCCGGCCGCGGCGGCGTGACACAAGCGTCGCCGCAATTTTGAGGAGCTTCCCCGCATGATCGGCGCTGTCGCCCGCAAACTGTTCGGCTCCGCCAATGAACGGCGGATTCGCAGCTATCAGCCGCGGGTCGATGCCGTCAACGCCCTGGAAAAAGAGGTGGAAGCCCTCTCCGACGAGGCGCTCAAGGCGCGCAGCGACGACTTTAAGAAGCAGATCGCCAACGGCGCCGAGCTCGACGACATACTCGATCCGGCCTTCGCCACCGTGCGCGAAGCGGCCAAGCGCACGCTTGGCCAGCGCCATTTCGACGTCCAGATCACCGGCGGTATCATTCTGCACGAGGGCAAGATCGCTGAGATGAAAACCGGCGAAGGCAAGACGCTGGTCGCGACCCTGCCTGTATATCTCAACGCGCTCACCGGGCGCGGCGTGCACGTCGTCACCGTCAACGATTACCTCGCCAGGCGCGACGCCGAATGGATGGGGCAAATCTATAATTTCCTCGGTCTCAGCGTCGGCGTCATCGTCCACGGCCTTGACGACGAGGAGCGCAAGAAGGCCTACGACTGCGATATCACCTACGGCACCAACAACGAGCTCGGCTTCGACTATCTGCGCGACAACATGAAGTACCGCATGGAGGACATGGTCCAGCGCGGTCACATCTACGCCATCGTCGACGAGGTCGACTCGATCCTGATCGACGAAGCGCGCACCCCGCTGATCATCTCCGGTCCGCTCGACGACCGATCGGATTTCTATAACACCATCGACGCGTTTATCCCGAAGCTCGACAAGAGCGACTTCGAGGTAGACGAGAAGATGCGCACCGTCACCATGACCGAAGCCGGCATGGAGAAGATGGAGCAGCGTCTGCGAGACGCCAACCTGCTCAAGGGCGGCAAGCTCTACGACGTGGAGAACGTCTCGGTCGTCCATCACGTCAACCAGGCGCTGCGCGCGCACAAGCTGTTCCAGCGCGACAAGGACTACATCGTGCGCAACAGCGAGGTCGTCATCATCGACGAGTTCACCGGCCGCATGATGCCCGGCCGCCGCTTCTCAGAAGGGCTGCACCAAGCGCTGGAGGCAAAAGAGCACCAGCCGATCCAGCCGGAAAACCAGACGCTCGCCTCCATCACTTTCCAGAACTACTTCCGCATGTACGAGAAGCTCGCCGGCATGACCGGCACCGCCATGACGGAAGCCGATGAGTTCATGGATATCTACGGCCTCGAATCTCTCGAAGTGCCGACCAACATGCCGCTCATCCGCATCGACGATGACGACGAGGTCTATCGCACCGCCAAGGAGAAGTACCGCTCGATCATCGCCTTGATTGAGGATTGCAAACTGCGAGGCCAGCCGGTGCTGGTGGGTACCACGTCGATCGAGAAATCCGAGCAGCTCGCCGAAATGCTGCGCGCAGCCGGCTGGGAGGCGCACGACTTTTCCGATCCCAACGCGTTCGCCGCGCTCTATTCCGGCGACGAGGGCGCCACCAAGACCAAAGTATTCGCCATCCTCAACGCCCGCTATCACGAGCAGGAAGCGCAGATCATCGCGCAAGCGGGCGTGCCCGGCGCCATCACCATCGCCACCAATATGGCCGGCCGCGGCACCGACATCCAGCTCGGCGGAAATGCCGACATGCGCATCCGCCAGGAGGTCGCCGATATCGAGGATCCGCGCGCGCGCGAGAAAGACCCGCGCGCCGATGAGATCCGCCGCCAGGTGGCGCGCCTGAAGCAAAAGGCGCTTTCCGCCGGCGGCCTCTATGTGCTCGGCACCGAGCGGCACGAAAGCCGCCGCATCGATAACCAGTTGCGCGGGCGTTCCGGCCGCCAGGGCGACCCCGGCCATTCCAAGTTCTTCCTGTCGCTCGAAGACGACCTCATGCGCATATTCGGCTCCGACAAGCTCGACGGCATGTTGCAGAAATTAGGCTTGAAGGAGAACGAGGCCATCGTCCATCCCTGGATCAACAAGGCGCTCGAAAAGGCACAGCAGAAGGTCGAGGCGCGCAACTTCGACATCCGCAAGAACCTTCTCAAATACGACGACGTGATGAACGACCAGCGCAAGGTCATCTTCGAGCAGCGGCTCGAACTGATGCGGGACGAAACGGTGGACGAGACCATCACCGACATGCGCCACGACGTGATCGACGAACTGGTCGCCAAGCATATTCCGGAGAAGGCCTATCCCGAGCAGTGGGACGTCGCCGGTCTCGACGAGGCGCTGAAAGGCGTGCTTACGCTCGATCTGCCGGTCAAGGACTGGGCCAAGGAGGAAGGCATCGCCGACGAGGAAGTGCGCGAGCGCATCACGCGGCGCGCCGACGAGTTCATGGCGGGCAAAGTGGCCAAGTGGGGCCCCGACGTCATGCGCTACGTCGAAAAATCGATCCTGCTGCAGACGGTCGACCATCTTTGGCGCGAGCACCTGGTGATGCTCGAACACCTGCGCCAGGTGATCGGCCTGCGCGGCTATGGCCAGCGCGATCCGCTCAACGAATACAAGGCCGAGGCCTTCGCCCTGTTCGAGGCGATGATATCGCACCTGCGCGAGGCAGTTACCGCCCAGCTCATGCGGGTCGAGATCGTGCAGCAGCCGCCGGCCGAGGAAACCGAGCAACTTCCTTACATGGAAGCCCACAAGGTCGATCCGCTCACCGGCGAGGACGAGATGGCGCTGGCGCCGGCGACGCTCGCCGCCGCTTTTGCCGGCAACGGCAATGGCGCCCAATCAGCGCGCAATCCGAAGGACCCGGCGAGTTGGGGCAAAGTCGGTCGCAACGAGCCTTGCCCCTGCGGCTCCGGCAAGAAATTCAAGCACTGCCACGGCAAATACGCCTGAACTGCCTCATCCTGAGGAGCGCACGAAGTGCGCGTCTCGAAGGATGAGGCGGCCACATGCTTCGAGACGCCCGCCTTCGGCGGGCTGCTCAGCATGAGGCCGATCAATAGCGGCGTCTTCTACTCGTCATCGCCGCAACGTCTCCGCCAACTGCTTGCGAAACGCGCGGTCGCGCTTGAGGTGCCACTCGCGGCTCATGGCCTCGCGCCGGGTGGCGAAACGTTCCGAATGCAGCAGCACCCAAACGCGCCCGCGCGTCGTGCGCGCACCTTTGCCGGCATTATGCAGCACGAGCCGCCGAGCGACGTCGTTGGTCCAGCCGACATAGGTCAGGTGGCGGTTGTTGGCGATCGTGCCGAGGACGTAGACGTAGCTGTCCATCAATTGTCGAGGCGGGGACAGGGCTGCTAATTTTGCGCCGGTCAGCGCAAGGCGGTCTTGCTGAACGATCCGACCGGTACCACCGGCTGCGCGCCCGCCAGCAATCCGTTGCTGCTCGCCGGCGGCGCTGAGAATGCGGTGCGGATGACCGGTGCAGGCGCGGGCGGCGCTTCGGCCTTGGCGACCCGTCTGGCGACCGGCTTGGCACGCGGCATCTCAGCCTTCGCGACCTGCTTTTGTGCCTTGGGTGCCGGCGCGGGCACAGGCTCAGGCGCGGGTTCGTTGCGCGCTACGGCGACCGGCTTAGGCGGTTCGGCCTTTTGCGGCTTGGGATGGAGCGCGATCGGCGCGGAAGCGGTGCGTACGGTGGCGGTGCGCTTGGGCTTGGCCGCCATCTCGGTATTGGCGCCGCGCAACTTAACCGGCGCAATTTCCGCCGCCGGTTCACGTTCGGTGGCGGCCGGCGCGGTGGGTGTCGCTTGCGGTTGCGGGCCACGGAAAAAGTTGCCGAGCAAGCTTGCGATAGTGGTCGGCTTCTGCTGAGGCGCTTCGCCCTCCTTGGGCAGTGGCGCCGGCGGCGGCACAGGCACGCTCGCCATCACAATCGGCGGACTGGACGGCTCAGGCTGGCTGGCAACCTGCGGCTGCTTAGCGGGCTCGGATCGTGGCCGCCCTACCTTGGGTATTGTGGTGCCCGGCGGATTGGGCGTGTGCGGCAGCGCGCCTGGCACGGACGAGGTACTTGCGACCTGATAAACTTGGCCGGGGCTACCGTATTTCGAGGCAGAGAAGATATTGTTGCTTGCGAACACCGGATTGGTGCCGCCGTCGCTGCTGTGGGGCGGCGCCGTGGCGACGTCGCGGGCGATGTAGTTGGCCATCCTGACTTGTTCGTCACGCCGATAATCGAGCACCGTCGCGGCGATCTGCGGATCGAGCAGATAGACCGGGCACTTGCCGCGCGCGCTGAAGTGCAGTTGTCCTCCGGCACCGTCGCGCGGGACTGCGTCGAACACGTAACGCTTCTCGCAGACGGCGACCTTCGGCTCCTGGTGGGTGGCCTCGAAATGGTCGTAGCCTTCCTTGAGCATCTTCCAGAAGGCGAAATTCGGATTTTTGCGGTGCCTGGCCATGTTCAGCGCCGTCATGCGGAAAGGAAAGGCCTCGAACTGGAACTCCTTCTGGCCGCCGAAGAAGGATTCGCGCGCCAGCGCGTAGATCTCCAGCATCTGCGTGTCGGTCATGGCGTAGCAGCCGCGCGAAGAGCAGTCGCCGTGCACCATCAGTTCGGAGCCGGTATAGCCGTGCGAGCGGTCAAAGGCGTTCGGATAGCCAGTGTTGAAGGCGAGGTAGTAATTGGAGTTCGGGTTCATCTGGCCCGGGGTGATCGTATAAAAACCCTCGGGCGCCTGGCGGTCGCCTTGTTTTTTCTTCGGGCCAAGATCGCCCGACCAGCGGCAGATCGGATAGGTCCTCAGCAGCGCGTATTGGCCGTCGCGGTTCCTCTTCCAGACTTCCAGTTCCGCTTCTTCCTTGAACGCGCGGACGAGGATCGGGGACTCCTTGTCCATGTTCTTCGATTCGATCAAGGCGACGGTTTGTTCTGAGAGCGGTGCCTGGGCGCGGCCGCTGGGCACGACGCCGTCGGCATTGCAGCCGGCAAGCGCAATAGCGGCAGCGACAGCCGCTGACACCAGCAGCGCGCGTACAACGGGTTGGATCAAACGCGGCACTCCCCGAGGAGGCGGGCCCTCATTCAACAACCGTTAGCTATAAGATATGGCATGCGCAAGGCAAACTACGTCCCCACCCGGTACCGCTAAGTCTATGGTAAAGCAAAGGTAAATTCCAAGCGCCGGCTAGCCGGCGGCCCGCCCCATGGCGAGGAACTTGTCGCGTCGCTGCTTGCGTACGGCCTCGCGGTTGAGCCCGCGCAGTTCGCCTAGCGCCTGGGCAATCGCCTCTCCGGTGGTTGCGATTGTCACCTTCGGGTCGCGGTGGGCGCCGCCGGTCGGTTCCGGCACTACGCTGTCGATCACCCCGAAGCGCACCATGTCCTGGGCGGTGATCTTCATGCTGGTCGCCGCCTCCTGCGCCTTGGTGGTGTCGCGCCACAGGATCGAGGCGGCGCCTTCCGGCGAGATTACGCTGTAGATGGCGTGCTCCAGCATCAGCACGCGGTTGGCGGTGGCAATGGCGATGGCGCCGCCCGAGCCGCCTTCGCCCACGATAACCGCGACATTCGGCACGCCCAGATTGAGGCAGGCCTCGGTCGAGCGCGCGATCGCCTCGGCCTGGCCGCGCTCTTCGGCGCCGATGCCGGGGTAGGCGCCGGCGGTGTCGACCAGCGAGATCACCGGGAGGCCGAAGCGGTCGGCCAGTTCCATCAGCCGCACGGCCTTGCGGTAGCCCTCAGGGCGCGCCATGCCGAAATTGTGCTTGATCCGGTTCTCGGTGTCGGAGCCCTTCTCGTGCCCGATCACGCAGACGGCCTCGCCATGGAAGCGACCGAAGCCGCCGACAATCGCCGCGTCCTCGCCGAACTTGCGATCGCCGGCGAGCGCAATGAAATTGGTGATCAGGCCGGCGATATAGTCGAGGCAATGCGGCCGCTGCGGATGGCGCGCAACTTGCGTCTTCTGCCAGGGTGTGAGCTCGGCATAAAGCTCCTTGAGCGCCACCGCCGCCTTGGCCTCAAGCCGGCTGATCTCATCGCCGACGGCGACAGCGTTGTCGCTCTCGCCCATGGCGCGCAATTCCTCGACCTTCGCCTCCAGTTCGGCCACCGGCTTTTCGAAGTCGAGATAGCTGCGCATGGAAATCCGGCTGCGGTGATATCGGGGCGAGGTGTGACGCGGGCGTAGCCTTTAAGTCAAGCAATCGGGTTAAGGGGGTTTTACGCTGGTTTTGGCTAGCCGTCGGCTAGCGGATGCAGGTCGCGTACCAGCGTCTTCAGCCGCTCTTCCAGTACATGGGTATAGATCTGCGTGGTCGAAATATCGGCATGCCCGAGCAGGGTCTGCACCACCCGCAGATCGGCGCCGTTGTGCAGCAGGTGGCTGGCGAAGGCGTGGCGAAGCACGTGCGGGCTGAGGCGGTCGCCGGCCAGCCCACAGGCCGCGCCCAGCGCCTTCAACTCGCGGGCGAAATGTTGGCGAGTGAGATGACCCTGTTCGCCGAAGGACGGGAACAGCCATTTCGATTGCGCCTTGCCTTTACCATCGGCGCGCAGCTTCAGGTATTCCGCCATGGCGCGCCTGGCGGCCTGGTTGAGCGGCACCAGCCGTTCCTTGCCGCCCTTGCCGCGCACAACGAGCATGCGCTGGTCACGGTGCGCGGCGGACGCCGGCAATGCTACCAGTTCGGACACGCGTAAGCCCGTGGCGTAGACCACTTCCAACAGGCACAACAAGCGCGCCGCCCGCAGCCGCGCCGGCGGCGCTTGCTTGGCATCCTCGGCATTGGCGCGTGCCTGCGACAGAAGTTTGTCCACTTCCGCGATCGTGAGCACCTTCGGTAAGCCGCGCCCGCGCTTGGGTCCCTCCAGCACCGCGGCCGGATCGTCGGTACGCTTTCCCTCGGCATAGAGAAACCGGTAAAGCTGGCGCACCGCCGACAGCCGCCGCGCCAGCGAGGAGGCCTTGAAGCCGCGCTCGGCGAGGCCCCCGAGAAATCCGCGCAAGTCGTCGGTAGTCGCTATGGCAATGCCGCGGCCGGCGGCGCGCAAATGGGCGGACAGATCGGCAAGATCGTTGCGGTAAGCGGCCAGCGTGTTTTCGCCGGCGCCGCGTTCAGCCGCCTGCATGTCGAGGAAAAGTTCGACCAATGTCTCGTCGGATGCTGTCGGCCGGCGAGCCATCGCCTTGCTAGGTGCGCGCGTCAATGCGGTTGCTTGACGAATTTGTTGGACGAAATGGTCACGATGATCTCGCGCGGATGAGGTTTGACGAAATTGGCGAGCGAAAACACCGCGACATAGCTAAGCCCGCCGATCACGCCCAAAAAAACAAGAAACCTGAACAGACTCGGCATGATCTAGAACCCGGCAGTCGCCCCTTTGGCCGTGGGCCTTAAGGCCGTCTTCATGCGTGAACCACCATCCCCAAACCCGTGGTAAGACACCGCCAATGCGGTTGTCTCGCTTGCCGGTATATGGAACCGTGGCGCTGATTTGGAACTGTAGCATGGCCAATACGGTCATTCAAAAACCCGCAGAAAACGGCGTGGAATCGGCAATTACCGGCGCGCTCGGCCGCCGCTCGATCGTGCTGGTCGGCATGATGGGCGCCGGCAAGTCGTCGATCGGACGCAGGCTGGCGGGGCGCCTGGGGATTCCCTTCGTCGATGCCGACGGCGAGATTGAAAGCGCCGCCGGCATGACCATCGCGGAGATTTTCGCCAAGCATGGCGAGCCGTATTTTCGCGCCGGCGAGGCCCGCGTAATCGCCCGGCTCTTGGAGAACGGACCGCAGGTGTTGGCGACCGGTGGCGGCGCCGTCATGAACCAGAGCACGCGCGACCTGATCCGCATCAAGGGCATCTCGGTCTGGTTGAAGGCCGATCTCGACATGCTGCTCAAGCGCACCAGGCGGCGCAACGACCGCCCGCTGGCCGAGAAGATCAACGAGCTGCTGCCGCTGCGCGAGCCGGTCTATGCTCAATCCGACATTATCGTTCGGTCGCGCGACGAGCCGCACGATACTATCGTCGACGAGATCATCGCCGCACTACCGCGGCATGTCGGCATGGCGCCGGTGCCGGAGAAAAAATCATGACTGCGCCGTTGCGCCATGCTGAGCCCGTCGTGGTGCAGGTTGCGCTGGCCGAGCGCAGCTACGGCATCGTGATCGGCCGCGGTTTGATCGCGAGCCTAGGCGCGCGCATCAAGGCGCTTCGGCCGGGCGCGAGAACGGTAGTTGTCACCGACGAGACCGTCGCCCGCCACCATTTGGCGGCGTGCGAGGCTGCACTCAAATTGGCGGGTGTCGAGAGTACGCGCATCTTGGTGGCCGACGGCGAGGGCTCAAAAAGCTACGCGACCTTCGAGACCGTGTGCGAGGCCATCATCGCGGCACGCATCGAGCGCGGCGATCTTGTCGTCGCGCTCGGAGGCGGCGTGATCGGCGATCTCGCCGGCTTCGCCGCGGCCAGCGTGCGGCGCGGCATTGATTATGTGCAGGTGCCGACCACCTTGCTGGCGCAGGTCGATAGCTCGGTCGGCGGCAAGACCGGCATCAACTCACTGCAGGGCAAGAACCTGATCGGCGCTTTCCACCAGCCGATCATGGTGGTAGCCGACACGGCGACGCTCGATGCCTTGTCGGAGCGTCAGTTCCGCGCCGGCTATGCCGAGGTCGCCAAATACGGATTGCTCGGCGACGCCGCGTTCTTCTCCTGGCTGGAGTCGAACTGGCAGGACGTCTTTTCCGGCGGGCCTGCGCGCGAGCATGCCATCGCGGTGTGCTGCCGCGCCAAGGCAGGCGTGGTGGCGCGGGACGAGCGCGAGACCGGCGAACGCGCGCTGCTCAATCTCGGCCACACCTTCGGCCACGCGCTGGAAGCCGGCGCCGGATTTTCCGGACGGTTGCTGCACGGGGAGGCGGTGGCGCTCGGCATGGTGCTGGCGTTCGAATTCTCCGCCCGCATAGGCCTGATCGGCGCCGCCGACGCCGAACGCGCGCGCGCGCATCTTGCAGGCGTAGGCCTGCCTACCCATCTGAAAGACATCCCCGGCGGCGTGCCGGGCGCCGACGAATTGATGGATCTGATCGCCCAAGACAAGAAAGTAAGGCGCGGCAAGCTCACCTTCATCCTGGTGCGCGGCATCGGCCAGGCATTCGTCGCCAACGACGTCGACGACACCGACGTGCGCGCTTTCCTTTCCGACAAGCTGCGATGACCGCGAACGACTGGCTGTCTCTCGTCATCGTCCTGGTCTGCCTGATGTTGTCGGCGTTCTTCGCCGGCAGCGAAACCGCGCTCACCGCCTCTTCGCGCGCCGGCATGTCGCGGCTGGAAAAGCAGGGCAACAAACGCGCGGCCATCGTCAATCGCTTGCTGGAAAGCCGCGAGCGGCTGATCGGTGCGCTGTTGCTCGGCAACAACGCGGTCAATATCGCCGCCTCCGCGCTCGCCACCGGCATCCTGCTCGCGTGGTTCGGCAAGGCCGGCATTGTCTATGCGACCATCGTGATGACCGTCGTCGTGGTGGTGTTCTCCGAAGTGCTGCCGAAAACCGCGGCCTTCAACGCGCCCGACCGCCTCGCTCTGATGGCGGCGCGCCCGATGAGCATAGTCGTCAAGCTGCTCGGCCCGGTGCTGATGGGAATCGAGGCGCTGGTGCGCTGGATTTTGCGCTTTGTTGGGATGCATGTCGGTGAGGATCAGCAGGTACTGTCGGCGCGCGAGGAATTGCGCGGCGCCGTCGATTTGTTCCACCGCGAAGGCGGCGTGGAAAAGCTCGACCGCGATATGTTCGGCGGCGTGCTCGACCTGCGCGAGCTGGCGCTCTCCGATGTGATGATCCACCGCACCAACCTGATCAGCCTGAACGTGGACGAACCAGCCGAGGAACTGGTCAACGCGGTGATCGCCTCGCCGGTGACGCGGCTACCGCTCTGGCGCGGCAACCCGGAAAACATCGTCGGCATATTGCACGTCAAGGATCTGTTGCGCGCGCTGCACGCGGTTGACGGCGATGCGTCCAAAGTCGACGTCGCCGCGCTGATGACGCCGCCCTGGTTCGTGCCCGACACGCGCCCGGTGTCCGAGCAGCTCAAGGCCTTCCGCCGCCGCAAGACGCCGTTCGCGCTGGTGGTGGACGAATACGGCGAGGTCGAAGGGCTGGTGACCCTTGAGGATATTTTGGAGGAGATCGTCGGCGACATCACCGACGAGCACGACATTGCCATGCCGGGCGTGCGGCGCCAGCCGGACGGCTCGGTCAACGTGGACGGCGGGGTGTCGATCCGCGACCTCAACCGTGTCATGGACTGGAATTTGCCGGACGAGGAGGCAACCACCATCGCCGGCCTCGTCATTCACGAGGCCCGCTCGATCCCGGAAGTAGGCCAGAGCTTCACCTTCCACGGCTTCCGTTTCCGGGTCTTACGCCGCGCGCGCAACCGCATCACCGCGCTGCGCATCCAGCCGCTGCCGCGTAAGCCAACGGTGCGCGCGGGTTAATCCAACGCGCTTCGGGCGGCTGCCGCCAGTTCACAAGTCAGCGTTACCGGCTCAGGCAGTTCCTGACCCTCGCCCAGTTCGTAGCCGATCGCTCGAAGCACGCCGGTCGCAGGGCACATCTCGACCGCGAGGCGGGTCTGGGAATTGAGTACCGGCGGCGATACCCATTCAAATTCTCCCGCGAACGGACCGGGCCAGGCCGCTAGGTAGTCGCGTCGCGTGCGACTGTTTTCGGCCGCTTCGTCGAAGGTGCGTGTGAAAAGGACTTCGGTGCCAACTCGGGCTTCCCAGGGCGGCTTGCTTCGCAGCCAATCGTTTGCCGCCCCGGTATCGTGGTCGCGGCTGGCAAAGCCGTCTTGCGTGCGCTCGATCACGCACCATTCACCGTGATTGCAGCCGATCAATGTGTAGATTGCCGGACGGGCAATCGGCGTCGTCTCCAGGCGATGTTTCGCTTCGCCGAAGGTCTTGCAGGTTTCGAACACTTCGCGCAGCAGATGGTCGGGTGGAATGGAGCGGATTCTCCACGTCTGCCGCGCATTCAAGGCAATGTCATAGGGCCGCAACCAGGGCCGCCGGGTGCGCCGCCACATCGGCGCCTGGTTGATGCAGGCGGTAAAACGTCCTGGCGCCGAGGCCGTGAGCACTCCGACATAGGCCGGCCAAGTCACATTGTCGAAATCGCCGGCCGCGCCCCGCATCCGCGCCACTTCCATGTGCCGACCGAGCCCCGGAAACGGCCAATCGAGCGTCCGCACGATCCACGGCATACCGTCTTGCTCGCAGGCGAGCGTAGTGCAGCCCCACTGGTAGCAGCCGTTGAGAAACCAGATGCCGGGAAAGCCGAGCTTGTCTGCGATGGCGTGGATCTCGGACGCATAGGGCGAACGCGATTGGAGGAGCCACCGGCGGGTCACCAAGTCCATGGCTGGCAGCATTCGCGCCGCGATGCGCGGCAACCAGTCAACGCATTCATCGCGCAGCGAACGTGCGCGGGCGCGGCCTTCGGCGGCGTACCGGACGGGCCCGTGATCGCGAACATCGACGATGGGGATGCGAGCAAGTCTCGCCGCCGACGGCGGCATCATATGACGTCTCTCGCCCGCGATACGACCATTCGGCTGCCTGTCAATGAGCCCGACATTAGGAAGGACTACCCGCCTTCGCCCGGTGCGGCGGCATGGATGGCGAGCGCATGCACGGAGCCGGCCAGCTCGCCCGACAGCGTGCCGTTGATCATGCGGTGGCGTTCCAGCCGGGTCTTCCCTTTGAACGCCTCCGACACGATATAAACGCGGAAATGCGTCTGCCCGCCCGGCAGGTGCCCGGCATGGCCTTCGTGCTGGTGGGATTCGTCCAGCACCTTGAGGCTTTGCGGCGTGAAAGCCTCGGTCAACTTCTTTGTGATCACATCGGCCGTTTGCATGTCTCCCGACTTAAGGATGGGCGGCAGGCCGGTCAATGGCCGCTTCGCGGCGGAATTAGGGAGGAACTGTTGCTGTCAAGTCTTGAACGCGTCATCGGCAAAGGCGCATAATGTCCGGTCATGAAATTCGACTCGCCCCTTTTTGATCGTATCCGCGTCAAACCGGACAAAGATCGCCGGCGCAAAACCGACGGTCCGGATTGCCAATGGGCCGGCTGCAAGGAGAAGGCCACCCATCGCGCGCCCAAGGGCCGTGGCCGCGAAAAGGACTATTGGCGCTACTGCCTCCAGCACGTGCGCGAATACAATCAGGCTTATAATTTTTTCGGCGGCATGAGCGATGCCTCGGTCATGGCCTATCAGAAGGATGCCCTTACCGGGCATCGCCCGACCTGGAAAATGGGAACCGGCAAGGCCCATGCGCGCCCGGATTTTCGCGGCCTTGGCACCGGCGCCGATCCTTTCGGCCTGTTCAGCGAGGGCGTGCGCGCCGAGCAGAAAGCGCGGGCAGAAACCCGGCCGATCCGCAATGCCGAACGCAAGGCACTCGATACCCTTGGCCTGGAAGTCGGGGCCACCGCGCATCAGGTGAAGATGCGTTTCAAGGAGCTGGTAAAACGCCACCACCCGGACGCCAATGGCGGTGACCGCTCCACCGAGGACCGGCTAATCGAGATCATCCAGTCCTATAACTACCTGAAATCGGCGGGATTCGGCTGACCAGCCGATTGTCGTCCTAAGCAGCCCAGCTCCGCCTTCCGCACAGGCATCGGCCTACCTATCTTATTGAAAACATTGATGGGGCTATTCGTGACCGGCGGGTTTTTCGCCGCCGCCCCGTCTGCTAAGTTGCCGCCATCAGCCGGACCGTAAAGCGTCGGACCGCATTTTCAGGGCTTCGGGCGTTCTGAAGCCACGGAGGATCAATGACTGCCGCAGTTCAAGAAAGAGCGCCCCTGCCGGACATGAAAGTGTCGATCCGGCAGGTGTTCGGCATCGACAGCGACATGGAAGTGCCGGCGTATTCCAAGGCCGACGAGCATGTCCCCGAGTTCGATCCCGATTACCGTTTCGACCGGCCGACCACGCTCGCCATCCTCGCGGGCTTTGCCAAGAACCGGCGCGTGATCGTCACCGGCTATCACGGTACCGGCAAGTCCACCCATATCGAGCAGGTGGCCGCGCGGCTCAATTGGCCCTGCGTGCGCGTCAATCTCGACAGCCATATCAGCCGAATCGACCTGATCGGCAAGGATGCCATCGTCATCAAGGAAGGCCAGCAGGTCACCGAATTCCGCGAAGGCATCCTGCCTTGGGCGCTGCAGAACAACGTGGCGCTGTGCTTCGACGAATACGACGCCGGCCGGCCCGACGTGATGTTCGTAATCCAGCGCGTGCTGGAGGCCTCGGGCCGCTTGACGCTGCTCGATCAGAGCAAGGTGATCAAGCCTCACCCTGCATTTCGTTTGTTCGCCACCGCCAACACGGTGGGCTTGGGTGACACCTCGGGCCTCTATCACGGCACCCAGCAGATCAACCAGGGCCAGATGGACCGCTGGTCGATCGTCACCACGCTCAATTATCTGCCGCACGACAACGAGGTCGAGATCGTGCTGGCGAAAGCCAAGCACTATCGTAACGAGGCCGGCCGCGACATCGTCAACAAGATGGTGCGGGTCGCCGACTTGACGCGCAACGCCTTCATGAACGGCGATATTTCGACCGTGATGAGCCCGCGCACGGTGATTACCTGGGCGGAGAACGCCGATATCTTCAACGACATCGGCTTCGCCTTCCGGCTCACCTTCCTGAACAAGTGCGACGAGCTGGAGCGGCCGATCGTCGCCGAGTTCTATCAGCGTTGCTTCGGCGTGGAGCTGCCGGAGAGCTCGGTGAACGTGGCGCTGTCGTAATCGCCTTTCCCCGCATCCGGGGAGAGGGAGATGAACCATGGCTTCCAACATCAAGATTAAACCGTCGGCGAAAGAATCCCCGACCGAGCCGTTCAAGCGGGCGGTCACCGGTTGCCTGCGCGCGCTCGCGCGCAAGCCGGAATTAGAGGTTTCCTTCGCGGCGGAGCGGCCCGGCCTTTTGGGCGGCAAGGTGCGGCTGCCGGAGCCGCCGCGCAAGCTCGGCAAGACCGAAGCCGCGGTGGTGCGCGGCCATGCCGATTCGATCGCATTGCGCCTTGCCTGCCATAACGCGGCCATGCATCGGCGCCTGCAGCCGGCCGGCCAGCAGGCGCGCGCGGTGTTCGAGGCGGTCGAGCAGGCCCGCGTCGAGGCCATCGGTGCACGCCGCATGGACGGTGTCGCGCAGAATCTCACCGCCATGCTGGACGAGCGCTTCCACCGCGGAAAATTCGACGCGATCACCGAACGTTCCGACGCGCCGATTGAGGCGGCGGTGTCGCTCATGGTGCGCGAGCGGCTGACCGGCCTGGCGCCCCCGCAGGCGGCCAAGAAGCTGGTCGATCTCTGGCGCCCGCTGATCGAAGACCGCGCCGGCCGCGATCTCGACCGGCTCGAAACCTTGGTCGAGGACCAGCGCCAGTTTGGCGACGCCGTGCACGATCTGCTCGACGCACTCGAAATGGGCGACGACCGCAGTCACGATTCCGAGGAGGAAGAGGACGAAGGCGACGAGGACCGCCGCAAGCAGGAGCAAGGCGAGGACGGCGAAGCCGCCGACTCAGACGAGATGCAGCGCATGAGCGTGGAGGATACGCAAGTGTCGGCCGAGGACATGCCCGACGCCGCCGCCGAAGCCGTCGACGCGCCGACCGCCGATATGGCCGACGACACCGACAGGGGTGACGCCGAGACCCCGGGCGAGCCGCAGCGGCCGCGCCATTTCGGCGCCAACGAGCCGCGCGGTCCCGACTATCGCGCTTTCACCATGAAGTTCGATGAAACCATTGCGGCCGAGGAACTGTGCGAGCCGGAGGAGCTCGATCGCCTCAGGGGCTATCTCGACAAGCAGCTCTCGCATCTGCAAGGCGTGGTGGCCCGCCTGGCCAACCGCCTGCAACGCCGGCTGATGGCGCAGCAGAACCGCTCCTGGGAATTCGACCTGGAGGAGGGCCAGCTCGATCCGGCGCGGCTGTCGCGCATCGTGGTCGATCCGCTGCATCCGCTCTCGTTCAAGGCCGAGAAGGACACCGAATTCCGCGACACCGTAGTGACGCTGCTCCTGGACAACTCCGGGTCCATGCGCGGGCGTCCGATTACGGTTGCTGCCACCTGCGCCGACATTTTGGCGCGCACGCTGGAGCGCTGCGGCGTCAAGGTCGAGATCCTCGGCTTCACCACGCGCGCCTGGAAGGGCGGCCAATCGCGCGAGCAATGGCTCACCGCCGCCAAGCCCGCCAATCCGGGAAGGCTCAACGATCTGCGCCACATCATCTACAAGTCCGCCGACGCGCCCTGGCGACGCGCGCGCAAGAATCTCGGCCTGATGATGCGCGAGGGCCTGCTCAAGGAGAACATCGACGGCGAGGCGCTTGACTGGGCGCATAAGCGCCTGTTGGGCCGTTCCGAGCAACGCAAGATCTTGATGATGATCTCCGACGGCGCGCCGGTCGACGATTCCACGTTGTCGGTCAATCCCGGTAACTATCTCGAACGACATCTGCGCTGGGTGATCGATGAGATCGAAACCCGCTCGCCGGTGGAGCTGATTGCCATCGGCATCGGCCACGACGTGACGCGCTATTACCGCCGCGCCGTCACTATCGTCGATGCCGAGGAGCTGGGCGGCGCCATGACGGACAAGCTCGCCGAACTGTTCGAGGAACACGCCGCCGCCGAACAGGCGGTGATCAGGCGTCCGCGGAGGCGCGTGGCTTGAGGCGCGCGCGCCGCCGCTCGCTTGCGGCCGGCACGCTCATTGCCGCGCTGTTGTTTGTTGTCGGCTCGTTGGCGATCGCTCAGACGCAGCGCTATCCCGACAAGCCGACCGGCATCTCGATTTTCAGCTCGCCGATCGAGGCTTTCGACAACCGCGACCCAACGCAGATTCGTTTCGGCCAGCTCGAATTTCGCGGCGGGCTGGTGCTCGTCTCGAAATCCAGAGCCTTCGGCGGGTTTTCCGGCATTCATCTCGATGCGCAAGGCACCCGCTTGCTTGGCGTGACCGACAAGGGCTCCTGGCTTAGCGGCCGCATCGTCTATCGCGTCGGCCGTCCCGCCCGCATCGCCGACGCCGAGATGGCACCGATTCTCGGGCGCGATAGCAAGCCGCTGGCCGCGCGCGGCTGGTACGACGTCGAGGCGCTCGCGCAAGACGACGACGGCAAATTCTATGTCGGAATCGAGCGCGTTGAAAAAATCGTCCGCTTCGACGTCGGTCGCGACGGCCTCACGGCGCGCGGCGACCCGATCACTGTGCCGGCCGACTTTAAGACTTTCACCCGCAACAGGAGCCTGGAATGCCTGGCGGTTCCGCCCAAAGGCGCGTCGCATGCCGGCGCGCTGATCGCGGTCACCGAACAGAGCCTCGATGCCGCCGGCAATCTTCGCGCCTATGTCATCAAGGGCGACGATGTCACGCGCTTTTCGGTCAAGCGCAGCGGCGAATTTGACGTCACTGACTGCGCGATCCTGCCGCCGGCCGATTTGTTGCTGCTCGAGCGGCGCTATTCACTCGCCAGTAGTCTTGGCATGCGCATCCGCCGGATTCCGCTAGCCACCATCAAGGCCGGCGCGGTGGTCGACGGCCCTCCGCTGATTAAGGCCGACCTCGCCCACCAGATCGACAACATGGAAGGCATCGCCGTGCACCGCAATGCGCGCGGCGAAACTATCATCACGCTGGTGTCGGACGACAATTTTTCGCCGGTCCAGCGCAATTTGCTGCTGCAATTCGCGCTAGTGGGCGATTGAATGCAAATGCCCGGCACAGGGCCGGGCATGATGCATTAGTGCGGTGTCGGAATTCTCAGCTGGCGGCGGCGGCGGCTTTCTTCTTCACAATCGCCCGCTTGAGCTCGCGCATCTTCGGCGCCAGCTCGTCATCCTTCGCCTTGAGCAGGAAGGCATCGAGCCCGCCGCGGTGATCGACGGTCTTGAGCGCGTTGGCTGAGACGCGCACGCGCACCTTGCGCTGTAGCGTGTCGGAAATCAGCGTGACGTTGCGCAGGTTCGGCAGAAACCGCCGCTTGGTCTTGATGTTGGAGTGGCTCACTTTATGGCCGACTAGGGGCTTCTTGCCGGTCAGCTCGCAACGCCATGACATGGCCTATTCCTCGAAAAGCACCGGCGCGAAGCGGCGCCGGTCTGGTCGTTCATCTTTGAAAGACGGCCGGACGTATAGAGAGGGGGTTGCAGGGCGTCAAGCCGACCGGTTGCCACCGATTCCCATGCGTTTGTAGCGCTGTTCCTCGGTGACCGCCGCACCGATCACGCGGCGAACACAGATTCGACTTATTCCGCGCCGACGAGATTTCCGGCGCGGCCGATTGGGTTTGATTTCTGTGGGGCGTTTACCTCACCTGTCGAGCGGCCCTTGTCGACGCGTATGTGCTGCCCATTATAATATATCGCGCCCCGGCCGCGGAATTTCCGCCTGCGCCGGCGCGCTTGAGGATGGAGTATCGTGTCGATCTTGCGGCATACTATAGGATGCATCCTGCTTGCTTACGGCGCGCTCGCCGCGGTGCCTGTCCCTGTCTGCGCGGCGGGCAAGCTGGAGGCGCGCTATCGGGTGACGCTTGCCGGCATCCAGATCGGCAAGGGCAGCTGGGTCGTTGAGATCAGCGATACTCGCTACAGCGCGGCGACGAGCGGCGTCACCACCGGCCTGATGCATGTCTTGACCAAAGGTGAGGGCTCGAGCGGCGTGCTCGGCACGCTCAAGGACGGTCGGCCGGCGAGTGCGATCTACACCTCCGCTATTATCAGCCGCAAAAAGTCCGATCAAGTCCGGGTTACTATCGACGACGGCAACGTCACGGACTTTAGGGCCGATCCGCCGCCGGACAAGCCTGACGAGCGGGTGCCGATCACCGAGGCGCAGCGGCATGGCGTTCTCGACCCGCTGACTGCATCGCTGATGCGAACGCCCGGGACCGGAAAGGCGCTTGCGCAAGAAGCCTGTCAGCGCACGTTGACGATCTTCGACGCCCGGCTGCGCTATGACCTGCAATTGACCTTCAAGCGCATGGACACGGTGAAAGCGGAAAAGGGCTACGCTGGCCCGGTAGTGGTCTGCGCGGTCTATTTTTCACCGATTGGCGGCTATATCCCGTCGGCAGCGACGATCAAATACATTTCCAAATTGCGCGACATGGAGATTTGGCTGGCGCCGGTCGCCGGAACCCGCGTATTGGTGCCGTTCCGCGCGCAGGGGCCGACCCCGATCGGGGAGGCGGTGCTCGAAGCCACGCAATTCGTCACGGTCGCCATCCCGACGCGGGCGTCCGTCGATGGCCCGAAAGTCCACTGATCGCCGTTGGGGCTTGACTCTTCGGTCGAAGGCAAATCCGGAGGGCCGTTAACATTTGGAGCGGATTAAGAGCCTCTGATTCGCCATACGGCCACCCGATCTAGTAGCCATGATGGCAGGGCTCGCCAGATATCGCCGTGAACGAATTCATACAGGGCGGGAGTCAGTGATTCGGGCGCGGTTCGTTCCAGACTCGTTCTAAGGCTTAACCGCTGGCATGGCTGCCGTCGCATTGTGATACAGAAAGCCCGTGGCGAGGCCCCCCGCTAGGCCGCCCAGCTGCCAGTTTGGACGCGTAATGACCCTTACCTTCTCCCCGCAGCAAAGCCGAGCCTCGCGGGCCCGCGGCGCCGGCGTGACGGCGGTTCTTGGGCCGACCAATACCGGCAAAACCCATCTCGCCATCGAGCGCATGCTGGCGCATTCCTCAGGCATGATCGGGCTGCCGCTGCGGCTCTTGGCTCGCGAGGTCTACAACAAATGCGTCGATCGGGTTGGCGCCGACAGCGTGGCGCTGATCACCGGCGAGGAGAAGATCAAGCCGGCCAGCCCGCGCTTCTGGGTCTCGACTGTCGAAGCCATGCCGCGCGACCTCGACGTGGCATACTTGGCGATCGACGAAATTCAGCTCGGCGCCGACCTCGACCGCGGCCACGTGTTTACCGACCGCATGCTCAACGCCCGCGCGCGCGAGGAAACCTTGGTGCTGGGGGCCGCCACCGTGCGGCCGATGGTCGAGAAATTATTGCCCGGCGCGCATATTATCAGCCGGCCGCGGCTGTCGATGCTCACTTACGCTGGCGACAAGAAGCTGACCCGGCTGCCGCGCCGCTCGGCCATCGTCGCATTTTCCGCGGAAGAAGTTTACGCCATTGCCGAATTGATCCGCCGCCAGCGCGGCGGCGCCGCAGTGGTGCTGGGGGCGCTCTCCCCCCGCACAAGAAACGCGCAGGTTGCGCTCTATCAGTCGGGCGACGTCGATTACCTGGTAGCGACCGACGCCATCGGCATGGGCCTCAATCTCGATGTCGATCACGTCGCGTTTGCCTCTGACCGCAAGTTCGACGGCTACCAATTCCGCAAGCTAAATCCGGCGGAGCTGGCGCAAATCGCCGGCCGCGCGGGGCGAGCCACCCGCGATGGAACTTTCGGCACGACCGGGCGTTGCGATCCGTTCGAGCCGGAATTGGTGCAGGCGCTGGAGAGCCACAGCTTTGAGCCGATCCGCGTGTTGCAATGGCGCAATTCGGCGCTCGATTTCTCCTCGCTCGGGGCATTACAGGCATCGCTGGCGGCGACGCCGACCGAACAGGGGCTTACGCGTGCGCCGACGGCGGAAGACATTCTCGTTTTGGAACACGCCGCGCGCGACGAGGAGGTGCGGGCACTGGCGCAAAAATCGGCGGCCATCGAGAGGTTATGGGACACCTGCCAGGTTCCCGACTATCGTAAGATCGCGCCGGCCACCCACGCCGAACTTGTGGTGACCCTCTATGGATTTCTCATGCGAGAGGGTTACATTCCGACCGACTGGTTCGCTCATCAGGTTGCCCAGGCTGATCGAACCGACGGCGACATCGATACCCTCTCCAACCGGATTGCGCATGTCAGGACCTGGACGTTCGTCGCCAATCGCCCGGATTGGCTTGCAGATCCGGAGCACTGGCAGGGCGTTGCCCGCGCGGCCGAGGATAAGCTGTCCGACGCGCTGCACGAGCGTCTGGCCGAACGCTTCGTGGACCGCCGCACCAGCATATTGATGCGGCGGCTGCGAGAGAACGTGATGCTGGAAACCGACATCGGAAAGACTGGCGAAGTGACCGTGGAAGGCCATGTGATCGGCCGGCTTGAGGGGTTCATGTTTGCGCCCGAGGCGTCCACCGATGCCTCCGAGACCAAGGCGCTCAATGCCGCCGCGCAGAAAGCGTTGGCTGGTGAGATCGAAGTCCGCGCGACCCGGCTTTCACAAGCCGCCAACGACCAGATTGTGCTCGCCAATGACGGCTCCATGCATTGGCTGGGCGATGTGGTCGGCAAGCTCACCGCCGGCGACGACACCCTGCGTCCGCGCGTTCGCATTGTTGCGGACGAGCACTTGATCGGACCGGCGCGCGATATGGTGCAGACCCGTCTCGACCTTTGGCTCAAAACACAGATCGAAAAGCTGCTTTCGCCGTTGTTCTCGCTGGCCGCCGCGGATGACGTCACCGGCATGGCGCGCGGCGTTGCCTTCCAGCTGGTCGAAGCGCTCGGCGTGCTGGAGCGGCAGAAGGTGGCGGAAGAGGTCAGGGGGCTTGATCAGCCAGCGCGCGCGTCTATGCGCAAGTACGGCGTGCGTTTCGGCGCCTATCACATCTATCTGCCCGCGCTGCTCAAACCGGCGCCGCGCGCGCTGGCGACGCAGTTGTGGGCGCTCAAGCACGAGAGCCCGGATGCCAAGGGCGTCGGCGAATTGCTGCATCTCGCGGCTAGCGGGCGCACCTCGATTCCCATGGACAAGGAAACACCTAAGGCGCTCTACCGCACCGCCGGCTATCGTGTGTGTGGCGAGCGCGCGGTACGCGTCGACATCTTGGAACGGCTCGCCGATCTCATCCGTCCGGCCCTGTCATGGCGCGAAAGTGCGCCAGCCCCAAAGCCAGACGGTGCCTTCGATGGCCGCAGCTTCCTGGTCACCGGCGCCATGACGTCGCTCACCGGCGCATCCGGCGAGGACTTCTCCTCAATCCTGCGCTCGCTCGGCTATCGCATGGACCGGCGGCCCAAACCGGCTGAGCCCGCAGAGGTCAAGCCGCCCGAGCCGGCCGCAACGTCCGCTGTGGATGCCGCGGCGCCAACCGAGGCCGATGCCCGGCAGGGCGCGGCGGTTGAGGCTCCGCCGCCTGAGGCGCAGGCTGTGCCGCCCGCTCAATCCTCGATCGTCTTGCTGCCGGAGGCCGAATTTTTGGCGCAGGCCGGCGAAGCGATGGTCGCCGAACCGGCGCCTGCCGCAACTCCGGCTGAGCCGGCGCCGCAACATGCTGCTGTGTCGGATGCCGTGCCGGCGGTCACGGCGGAAGCCTTAGTCACGACCGAAGCCGGGACCGAACCGGTGGCCGAAGAACCGGCCTTCGTCGAACTCTGGCGGCCGGCCGGGCGCTCTGAGCGGCGTGCTCATAGGCCCCGTCCTAAGCAAGCTGTGCAGGTGGCGGCGCCCGCCGAGGGCGGCGAGGCGGCCGCCGCTGCCCCGGCCGCACAGGCCGCGGCGCCGGTCGAGGGTGCGGAGATGTCCGACAAGCCGCGCCGCCATGGCCGGCCGGATGGCGCTGATCGTCAGGTTCGCCGCGCCCGCCACGACCGCCAGCAACGCGTCGATCGCCAGCAGCAACGGGGCGATCGCCAGGGCGATCGTCAAGACCGCGGCGCGCGCCGCGATCGCCCGCGTCGCCGCCGCGAGGAGGGGCCAGACCGCGCCGAACGTGAACAGTATTACGCCAAGCCCTATGGCGCTGGCGGCGACCGCCGCGACAAGCAGCCGGATCCCAATTCGCCCTTCGCCAAGCTCGCCGCCCTCAAGCAGCAACTCGAGCAAAACGGCAAAGATCCCTCTTGAATCCTGCGCCACCCGATCACGCATGATCCCGAAAAGTGGGAACCGGTTTTCGGAAATGGTCATGCGCCATGCAAATGAATGCCAACGGGTCGATAAATGGCTGTGGCATGCGCGTATCGTGCGCACCCGCAGCGATGCGGCCGCGCTCGCTGACGCCGGGTATGTGCGCCTCAACGGCAAACGGATCGGCGGGTCCAGCCAGGCGGTGCGGATCGGCGATGTGTTGACGCTGGCGCTCGACCGCTCGGTGCGGGTGCTCCGCGTGGAAGGATTTTGCGACCGGCGCGGGACCAGTGGCGCGGCGCGCGCACTCTACCACAATCTGACAAAGGACGATGCCGGCGGCGATTCACGCCCTCTACCGCCCAAACGGGCGGCAGATTTGCCGTAGGCGCATGGAAGCGGTGCTGCTTGCGCCCCATTTGTCCATAAGTTACGCAGCGGTGCTGAATTTGGCCGGAGCCTTGGATGACTTACGTCGTCGTCGAAAGCTGCATCAAGTGCAAGTACATGGACTGCGTGGAAGTGTGTCCGGTGGACTGCTTCTACGAAGGCGAGAACATGCTGGTCATCCACCCCGACGAGTGCATCGATTGCGGGGTCTGCGAGCCGGAATGCCCGATCGATGCGATCAAGCCGGATACTGAGCCGGGTCTGGAGAAGTGGCTGGAATTGAACGCGGAATACGCGAAGTCCTGGCCGAATATCACAGTAAAACGCGACGCGCCGCCGGACGCGAAGGATTGGGAAGGGGTTCCCGACAAATTCAAGAAGTTCTTCTCGCCCAATGGGGGGGAAGGTGATTAGACAGGGTCGGTCGGGACCCGGTTACCTCTCGGGCAAAGGCCAGAATTAACCGATCGGTGAAAATTGCATAATTTTTTGCGAAATAACGATATTGCGCCGCCATAAGGCTTTGATTTTGGCCAAAAATGTGCTATACAAGCCAAATCATGAAGGATTTCGCCGCCAAAGCGCTCCCCCTCCCGGGAGCCTTATTTTTCGCGGCTAAGTTCAGCGGTCTTGGATAAGAGGGCGTGCGATCCACGCGTGAGCAGTGGCAGGAAAATCGCGTCATAAGTCGAAAAAAGTTTCCTCCGGCACCGGCCGGAGAGCCAAAAAGTCCGCTGTAGCGCGGCGGACTTCTCATGCCTCGCGCGGCGGTGTCCGTTCGGGGGCCTCTACAGCCAAAATGGCCGGCAGCCGCAAAGGGGCCGGTGAAGGAGTTTTGCCCGGAATGACTTCCAATAAGAAGACTACCCAGCGACAAGGCTTCAAGACCAACGAGTTCATCGTCTACCCGGCCCATGGGGTCGGGCAGATCCTGGCCATTGAGGAGCAGGAAGTCGCCGGCGCTAAGCTCGAGCTGTTCGTCATCAACTTCGTCAAGGACAAGATGACGCTGCGGGTCCCCACCGCCAAGATTGCCTCGGTCGGCATGCGCAAGCTGGCGGAGCCGCCGCTGGTCAAGCGCGCGCTCGAAACGCTGAAGGGCCGCGCGCGCATCAAGCGCACCATGTGGTCGCGCCGGGCGCAGGAGTACGAAGCCAAGATCAATTCCGGTGACATTGTCGCCATCGCCGAAGTGGTGCGCGATCTGTACCGCTCGGAGACCCAGCCGGAGCAGTCCTATTCGGAGCGTCAGCTCTACGAGGCAGCCCTCGACCGGCTGTCGCGCGAGATCTCGGCGGTGCAGAAGATCACCGAGACCGAGGCGATCAAGGAGATCGAGGCGGCGCTTGCCAAGGGCCCGCGCCGCGGTCCCAAGCCCGCCGACGAGGCTGGCAGCGAGGAGTCGGTCGAGGAAGAGGCGGCCTAAGTCCGCTTCACGACAAACGAGTAAACCAAAGCCCGGCGAAAAACGCCGGGCTTTTTGTTTCGCTCGCCATTGGGGGATCTTCCGTCATTTGTACAAAATCACTTCTTGCTCGTTGTGGCCGGTATCGTCGGCAAGACCGGAAACGTCGCCGCGAATCATGCTGCTCACGACCTGGACGGAAGTCTTCCAGAAGCTGCCCGAGAGCAGTTGCAAGGCGCGGAAGTAGCGGTTGGACATCGCCGTTGGCGCGGTATAGCGGCAGGTGATGCCGAGCCCCTCGTCGTCGAGGTTGATCGTCTTGTGCCACATCCACGCGGGGAAAAACAGGACGTCGCCCGGGTGGAGCTCGAACTCGTAGCGCGGCGCGTATTCGACCAGGGGGTAGGCCATGGGGTTGCGCGGGCCGCCCTCGGCGTCCGCGGCAAACTCCGCGAACCGCCGCATGCCATCACCGCGCGCCGCCGGATAGAGCAGCCAGGAGTGTTCGGCCTCGATCAAGGACCAGCGTTTCGAGCCCGACACCGCCAGGTACCAATTCGGGCTCTCCTCGCAGTGCCAGTTGGCGTTCAAGCCGGCGCCGAGTCCGAGGATCAGAAAGCTCAGTACCGGCTTCGATGGCCGACCCATCACCCGGAAGTAGCCGTTCGACCGATCGACCTCGAAGTAGTCGCGCAGCGCGGGGTTCTGATCGAGGAGCAATTGCTGCGGGATGTATTCGCGCCGACCGTCTTCGTGGATGGCGCGCAGCGGCACCGAGATCATCTTCTGCGCCCGCTTATCCAGCACCTGGGCCACGGTGTCGGGAAATCGGTCGGCCAGCGCCGCCAGTTGCCACTGGGACATGTCGGCCCCGGCAAACCCGCGCAGCACGCACGGTACGCCGCGCTTGACGTGCTCCTTGTAGAACCGTTCAGGTCTGATCTGGTCCGAGCGGTATTCGGCAATCACTTGCACGCGACTCTTGGGGAGGCTGCGCTCCTTGAGGCGTCTGTGGGTACGGGTATAGACACGCTGCCGCAGCGGCTCAAACGTGTCAGGGCGCCCGCTGAGTTGTCGCCAGAGCATGATGCCCTTCAACGCGAGCACGTTCCAATAACCCAGCGGCAGTGTCGGCACCCCGCGTCGTCCCATCCGTTCCACCAAGAACGTGTGGAGAAACAGCTTCTGCTCGACCACCACCTGCCAGCCGACATACAAGGTGGTCGCCACCCAGCCCAGGGGCTCGGCGAGCGCACCGAACCCCGCGGTGCGCCAACCCAGCGTGCGCCGAGCCACTGAGTCGGCGGTCGTCATCAGCCCTCCCCCCCCGTCGCCACCTGCGCGATCATCTTAGTTCATGCCCGGTTTTCTGTCATGGCGCCAACACGGCGAAAGCCGCCTCCAGGGCCGGACCGAGCTCGTCGGCCGCAGGCACCCGCCGGCCGTGGCGGGTTGTCCGCCGCGCATGGCAGGCTACAATGCCGGCCAATCACCAGACGCGCATTCAGGGAGCAAACGGTGACCGCCATTCGCGGATACGTCGCGCCGACCACGGAGGCGGACGCGCTCGGCGTGCATTCGCTCGATCAGTTCGTGCTGGCCGTGCCCAATGCCGGTGTGGCGCAGGACTTTTACGGCAATTTCGGTCTCGACGTTCAGGCCAAAGGCAACACGCTCGAGATCAAGACTTTCGGTCACGATCATCGCTGGGGATTGGTGGTGGAGGGCGCCAAGGCGAAGGCGCTGCATCACCTTTCGTTCGGGTGCTACGCCGACGATCTGGCGCGGCTGAAGGCGCACATCGAAGGCAACGGCGTCAAGCTGATCGATCCGCCGCCCGGGTTCGAGAGCAACGGCTTCTGGTTTCGCAATCATGAAAATTTGCTGATCGAGATCAAGGTCGGCCCCAAAGTCTCGCCGGATAAGAAGTCTGAGAGCCAATTTGTTTCGGCGCCGGGCGGAACGGCCGGCGCCACCACGCGGCAGAAATCACCTCCGGTGCGGCCGCGGCGGTTGTCGCATGTGCTGACCTTCACCCGCGACATCGACGCCTCGATGGAATTCTACGCGCGTAACCTGGGTCTGCGCCTGTCCGACCGCGCCGGTGACCTGGTCGCCTTCATGCACGGCATCCACGGCAGCGACCATCATCTGCTGGCGCTGGTGAAATCCTCCGCGCCGGGATTCCATCATTGCAGCTGGGACGTGGCCAGCCTCAACGACATCGGGCTCGGCGCCATGCGCATGGCCGACAAAGGCTGGACCAAAGGCTGGGGCCTCGGCCGCCATGTGCTCGGCTCCAACTATTTCCACTATGTGCGCGATCCGTGGGGCAGCTTCTCGGAATATTCCTGCGATATCGACTACATCCCCAAAGACGAGCGCTGGCCGTCCGCCGACCATAAGCCGGAAGATTCGTTCTACCTTTGGGGTCCGGACGTGCCGCGCGAGTTCACCATCAATTACGAAGGCGGCGAGAGCTAGTTCCGCTCACTCGACGATCTTCACCTTTTCGCCCCGCTTCAGCCGGTCATGCGGCCCCAGTCCGTTGAGCACGCGGAAGCGGGTGATCGCATGATCGGACACCGCCATGCGGCGTGCCAGTTTGGCCGCGGTGTCGTGGGCGCCGACGGTGATGATTTTCACGCGCAGCGGCTTGATCTGCTGGCTTTCCATCAGACTGATGCGCCGAAAAGACAGGATCGACTCGCGGAACGCATGGTCAGCCTGCGGCGTCATGTGCTTGGCCGCGAAGATGAATCGATAGACGTCGCTGCCGAAACGCACGGCGAACAGGCGGAACGACCATTGTCTGCCGCTTGCCGTCGCGGCCGCCGCCGGGAAGCCGTTGACGGTGAATTCGGCGACGCTTCCCGGATCGACGTTCTCCATCCAGCCCGAATTTAGATATGCCGGCAGCGACTGCTCGGCCGGCACGGTTACCACGTCGAGTCGCATCGCCTCGCCGCCGCCGGACTTCAGCCCGAGCACCGCCTGAGCGGTATTGTCAAGCGTAAATCCCGCTGGCGCCAGGAAAGTGAAGCCGAGCTTGGGATGCAGGAAGCGCCGGCCGCGCACGAAGCCCTCGCTCGGGTCCTCGCCATAGACCATCCCCTCGAGATTGCTGAGATACTCGTTGCGGTCGCGCTCGCCGGTGCCGGGGCCGCTGAACTGACGGGCGTTGACGAGCGCGTTCTTCACCCGATCCGGCGTCGAGGGATGGGCCGAGAGAAAGTCGGGCGCATAGACGTCGACGGGGCCGGAGGACTTGAGGTCGGCATTGCGCTGCATGTCGGTGAGAAAGCGCGAAGCGCCATAAGGGTCGAAGCCGGCGCGCGCCGAGATGCCGACGCCGATGCCGTCAGCTTCGAATTCCTGGGCGCGCGAGAAGCTCGCCATCGCCAGCTTCGATTTGGCCAGCGCCAATGCGCCCATTTGCGGGTCGCTGAGCACTTCGCTGACCACGTGGCTGACCAGGGCGGCCTGGCGCGCCTGCTCCTCACGGATCGCGGCGTGGCGCGCGATGACGTGACCCATTTCGTGCGCCAGCACTGAGGCGATTTCCGCCTTGTCGTTGGCGAGTGCGATCAGCCCGCGCGTGACGTAGAGATGGCCATTCGGCAGCGCGAAGGCATTGATCGCCGGCGAATTGAGCAGCGTCACCTCGTATTTCAGATTGGGCCGCTCCGATGCTGCCACCAGACGGTCCACCATTTTGCTGATCATCGCGTGCAGCTGCGCATTATCGTAGACGCCGCCGTAGGAAGCGAGGATGCGCGCGTGCTCGCGCCGCCCCGCCGACGGCTGCTCCACCTGCGCGGTCGCGCGCGGCAGCGTCAGCTGCGGAAGTTGCAACGATATCTGTTGATTGTCCGGCGTGCTGGTGCAGGCCGCAAGCCACAGGGCAAGCGCGATTGCGACGCCGCGCATCAATCTTGCCGGGTGACGCCTGACCGTAGCGCTCATGGACGCGTCTCGTGCGGTTGCCTCGTGCTACCGCCAGCGAACTCGATCTGCTCGGGGGTATCGGCTTCGATGATCGGCCCGCGGCGCTGCTCGATCCAGCCGCGCACCCGGACGCGGCGGCCTGCGAGCTGCTTCAGCGCGATGCCCGCGGCGGCAAAAGCGCGCTGATGGCGCCGCGGAATGATGACGCTGAATCCTTCAGTCCAGCGCCGCCCGAAATTCATATAGATCGTGCTGCCGCTCTCACGCACCGACAAGACCTTGCCTTCCACCAACGCAAAATGACCCCGTTCGCCCATGAGGCGAGCGCGATTTTCGGCCTGCAAAGGGGCAAAATTGGGATTGCCCCAGAGCCCGCGGCGGGCGGCGCGCGCCTCCCGCTCGGCGGCAAGCAGCGCCTCGGCGCAGGCCTTGTGGCCAACCCGAGCCGACACCCGCGCCTCGCCCTGCTTGAGCAAGGTCTGCTGCACGGATTTTTCGGCATTGCCGACAAAGACGAAGGCGACGAGGCGGCCATAACGGTCGTGATCGGGACCCAGCTTTTCGAGTCGCAGCGTGCGGCCGGCGACCAAGGTTTGCAGGGCGGCGGCGCTTTGAGCGGAAACTTCGATCGCCGCCAAGCGCAGCTCGCGGCCGTCGGCGAGCGTTAGCGTGCGGCCATCGCGCACCGCGGCGACGATGGCGGTGCCGATGGCGGCGAACGGGCAGGGTTGTTCGGCGGCCGCGCTCGACGCAGCAGCCGTCGGCACAGATGCGGCCAAAATGACGGCAAGCAGACGGGGCAGGTGGCGTGTCATGCGGTCGAATTGTCGGAATTTGGTGGCGGTCGCGTCAATACGGACCGCTGGAACCCGTGCGCCCGGCTATGCTAAACCGCCTCGCTCCGGTCCCGTAGCTCAGCTGGATAGAGCAGCGGTTTCCTAAACCGAAGGTCGGAGGTTCGACTCCTCTCGGGACCGCCATGATTTTTATCGGTTTTCCGCGAACTATTAGCGTGCCCGGGCCAAGCCGTTTTGGTTGGCGAAAAGACTAGCGTCGCGATGAAAGGCCGTGGTCGGGGATGATGTGCCAGGCCACGAGTCGGTGCCAGATGAACAGAATGACCAGCGCGCCAACGGTTGCGCCAAGAAATTCAGCGCCTTGATAAGGATGACGATACAGTCCGAAATAATGGCCGACGTAAGTTGTGAGCAACGCCCCGGCGATGCCGAGCAAGGTGGTGAAGACAATACCCTTGGGCGTGTTCGGACCGGGCATGAGCAAGCGCGCGATAGTTCCAGCAACAAAACCAATCACTATAATGAAAAGGAGGACAGTCATTATCGCCATCCCATATCTCATTAACGCGCGACGAAATACGTTCCCTCAAAGAGCCGCCGGCGTCAACGTCTGGTTTGGCAGCAGCTTCAAGTGGGACTGGCTGTAGATCGAGTTCTGCGCAGCCGCTTCCGAGTTTTGATGAACTCGCGATAATCCGGGGGGTTGAAATCTAGTAGTGTCCCGCCCGAAGCAAAATGCTCAATGAAGGCCATGCCGATCGCGTAAGTGGCGCCGGCAGACAATGTCGGCATCGCCAGCGCGCTAACAACTGCTCCGGCTACTGGCACGGTCTTTAGCAGGCTCGCGGCACCCAGGCTGCTGCTCGCGGGGACCATTGCTCCTGCAAGTGCGGCGATAAGCGCCTTGCCCCGGTTTTCCGAAAACGGAACGCCGTAGATCCGCGAAAGGCGGCGGAGCATTTGAATTTGCACCCCGCTGACGGTAGCCAGATCGACGAACGGCACCGGGATAAGTCCGGCAGCCCCACCCCACAAGGAGAAACGTTCGACCAGCTTCTCCGCAATTGCACGGCGACCCTCAGGGGATGTGTCGGTCGCATCAGGAGAAGTCGTTTCCGTCGCCACTATTAAAGTGCGGGCCGGTACCGTTGTTGCCGGCCCAGTTGCACCCTGCATTGAGCCGGTGCCCGCCGCGTCCGCGCCGGACGGTCTTATTGCCCTCGGGAGAGTCTTCTTGCTCATCGTTACGCCGCCTGTTTGAGCCCGACAATACCATCGACTTCATCAGCGATTGCGGCAATTTCACGCGCGGCGGTCCCGGACCTCGCGATGAGGCTCGGCGTGGCACCCCAGAGTCCCGCCTCCGCATAGGCAACGCGATTAGTCATTTCGCTCCTGAGCACCGGGAACCCCGCTTCAATCAATTCGGCGCGGATATGCTTGGAGATGACCGAATCCCGCGTCGTCTGGGTGAGCACGCAGCGAAAAGTGGGTCGCTGGCCGCCGGCGCCCTCGATAAGGGAATTGAGCGTATCAAGCATGCGGTCGATGTCGAGCGGGGACGCCTTGACCGGGACAAGAAGGAAATCCGCCGCGGCGATGCAGGCCAATGTTGCCGGCGAGCGGAATCCCGGCGTGTCGATGACAATCGGGTAACCCGTGGCGGCGAGCTTTTGCGCCGTCTGCCATGCATTTTCTGATGCGTCTTCCACCACCGTTACGCCGCCAAGCGCCCGCTCGCGTGCGGCCAGCCGGGCGATCGAGCGTTGCGGATCGGCATCGATGATCGTTGAAGGACGGCCGCAAAGATGCCAATGCACCGCAAGACAGCTTGCCAAAGTGCTCTTGCCGCTGCCGCCTTTCATTGTCGCAACCGTGATGATTTGCCTCATCAATCACCTGCCTTTCCGCCAAGGTTCGGTACGGCGAATCGCTTGCAACCAATGCTATCGGATTTTTAGCTGGGATTCCCCAGTGACGCCCGAATCAGCTTGAATATTCGCGTTTTTCCCGGCTCGCCCGCAAGATAGAAGGTGCGTTTCGAACGGCAGCTCGCACGCTACTTAAGAGGCTGATCTGGCTATTTTTTGCCAACAATTGGAGCCATTGCGCCTGCCAAGGGTTCTTGAATAGGCGACCATCGGTGTTTCGCGCGGGGCCCTTCAGAAGACTGGTCAGCGACCGGCCCTAGTTGAGGTCGCGCGGCGCCGGCGTCGCCAGGAAGTTAAGAACGCCATCGACCCTAAGATGACAGGGGATTTCGTCGGCTTTTGGGAGCCCATACCGTCCAACACATCTCGTCACGCGTTTGTTGCGGCGGCAGCTTGCAGCTTGACCTTGTAGTCTTCAACGGTTGCTTCAAGGCGCGCAATGTTTTGCAGAAGGCGGTCGCTGGAGAGGCGGAGAAAATAATAGCCGAAGGCCGGATTTTCAAAGTAGACCTCCAGCAGCCGATCGTAGGTGATGGTCAAAACTGCTCCATCCTCTATGCATTCGACCGTTTGCGTCCGTATATTGTTGGGCGTGACAAAACCGAGCTCTCCCATGAGACGCCCAGGCATGAGTTCAACGCCGATTTCAGTCACAAGAAATTTCCCCGTGGTGATGAGATACATCTCGTTGGCGATCTGCCCCTTGCGAAACAGGATATCGCCTGCACGATAGGCGCGTGAATTCATGAACGGCTTGAGCCAGTCTATTGACAGGTCGCCTTGCGCCGCGACGCGCGCCTTTTTGACGAGTTTGAGAATCTGGAACAGGCGAAAGCTATTGATGGGCAACAACAGCATATACATCAAGAAGGTCGGGATCGCGGTGGCCAGCAGGCCATAGGCCATGAAAAACAACGCACTGAGGATGCCGAAAACGCGCAGCCGCACCATTGTCGGCATCAAAAAGGTTGCTCCATAAAAGGCCGCTCCGATCAGAGCGCAGGTATTCGCAATGTTGATGTTGGCAACCGCGACGTCGACAAGGCGCTGGAATATCGCGTCGAAAGTAATATTGCTGGGGTCAAGATTGAGCTGGATCAGCAGCTTTTCGATCGTTAGATTTTGCGCTGCGTGCTCTACAATACGATTTAGTATTCCCGCCATATCGAGAATTTCGCTATTCATTCCGCCCTCCTTGCAAAACGCTAGAGGCTACACTTCCGCCATTCCGCCTGGTGCCACCGCAATCGATGCGGCTCAACGCGGGCTCCGACCTCTCCAATGCTCTCTACGGTGCTCATGGCGCTTCGCGTCTCTTATCGAGTTTTTATTGCAGTTCTCCTATCGATTGTGAAGGCTGCCGCGAGAACGGTTAGATCGATTAGTTCGCAGATTCGAACCAGCGAAGGAACCGGCCGCCGGCCATGCCCCGCGTAAGCGCGAGGTTATATTCATTGAAGACTTCAGCCGTGTGCCAGCCGCCGGCGGGCCAATTCTTGATAGCGCGCTCAAGCCGCACCAAGTCGATGACCCGGCGCACCAGCGGAGATCCCTTGAGCTCGGCGACCTGGCGTGCGAGCTCGCTGCGCTGACCATCAAGCTTTTCATACCAATCCGGGGCCTGCAGGCCGCTCAAGCGATTGGTCAATACCATATCCGGAAGCAGGCCCCACATGGCGCGGCGGATCAGCGAGCGGTCGATGCCTTCGGCAAGATACTGCTCGGGCGGAACGCCGAAGCAGTAGGAGATTACGTCCAAATCGGCGGTCGGATCGCGCACTTCGACGCCCGTGACGGCTTTCTCTGCCGCATGCCAATCGCCGACATAATCGATCTGGGCAAGACTATTAGCGCGCTCGTCGGGCCGCACGCGATAGAGAAAATCGTGCCCGACTTTCTTGGCGCGGACATCAACCGCCATTGCAGTGGCAAAGTCAGGATTGATCGCAGCATGATCTTGCCAGGCTGCGATGCGGGTTGAATGCCGCCGCCGATCGGCCCAATTGCCCAATTGCTCCGGCACCAGCGGTTCGACCAAAAGTTTTCGCAGCGCCACCCAGCGTGAATAGGACGTGCGGCGATAATAAAGTTGCCATTGACGGTAGGCCGTGAGCAGCCTGCCGCGTTTGAGGTGTGCGACAGCTTGCGACCAGCCGTTCCAGCTTATGGTGCAATTGCCATAAAAACCGCCGAGCAGCACCCGCCGCCCTTGCGCGCGCGCAAGCCGCAGAATCGCCAAGACCCAGCCGAGATTGGTCGGATTGCGTACCGGCCCTTCGAGCGCGATAAAAAACCGCTCAAGGTCGGCGAAGTCATTGCTGTCGTCGTTGCGGACATATGTGACGTCGATATTCGCGACCGCATTTTGAATTGCGTCGACATAGGGGCTTTCGTCGGCGTAGTGCCCCGACGGTACCTGACCATCGAACCCGCGTCGCGGCACGCCGGTGAAGGCGATAAGCCGCTGATTTTTTTCGGCAAGAGCGTGGGCGGCAAGTACGGAAACCGACGATGAATCGAGCCCCCCGCTAAGGAGGCAGCCGATCGGGTGGGCACTGCGAATCTGTCGGCGCACCGCCAGATCGAGACACTCGCGTAAACCTTCAGCATATGCCAAATCGGAAGGCAACCTGACCGGCTTGATCTCGGTCGGCGACCAGTAGCGGCGCTGCGTGATCGAACCATCGGGCTTCATCTGCATGGCATGTGCCGGGAGGACGCGAAAAACATTTCGGTAAATGGTGGTTGCGTGGTCGGCGTGATTGAGCACCAGGAAATCGGCGAGTTTCTCCTCGCTCAATTCACGCGGCACATTCTCCAGGGCGAACAGGCCATTTGGCATGGTGGCGAAGGCGAAAAATCGCTCAGCTTTGTGCCACATCACAACGTTTAACCCGAGATGATCGCGAGCCAGCGTCAAAATGCGATTGCGTGGATCCCAAATCGCGACTGCGAAAGGACCGCGCAGCACCGGCCAGATATCGTCGCCAAGCTTTTCCCAACCGGTTAGGAGCACGCGCGAATCGGGCCATGCCGCTGCTTCCCTCCGCGGGATACCGATGTGAGCGATTACGTCATCGCGATTGTCGAGCCGCATATCCGCCGTGATCAACGACCCGCTCGCGCCTCGCCACGGCTGGCGGTCGAACCGATCCTCGGGAGTCATGCGCATCAGCACGTGGACAAGGCCGATGCTGCCGCTAGCATTGATTTCGCACTGATCAGGACCGTATTGACGCAGTGCATTTGCTGCCCGACCAAGATCGTGCCGGGTCACATTCCGGCCGTCGAAGCGTAGCAACCCAGCGATTCCACTCATGGAAAACGCGCGCAGCTCATCAGCATGCTCCGCCAAACTCAGCGAGGCGAGTGAACCCGTCGGCCTCGGTCCCTCCGAAAATTTTGTCCTTGCCGATCTCTACCCAGGCATGTGCAGCTAGCTTGTCCCCTTCACGGGCAACGCCAATGCACAGCCGGCTCGCTATGCCGCGCCGGCGCAGCATAGCATGCGCCGCCAGCGCGCGTGGCAGACAAAGAGCATGCATCCAGGGTTTCGTGCCGAGGTTTTCGATCGCCCATGATATCCAGCTCGCTTCGTCGACTGCGAAGCGATGGATGCGCCGTGGTGGCCGGTTGGCCCACGCGAAAACGCGCGCGGGTGGAACAAAGCGCACGGCGAGCCGCGCCAAAACGAGCATGACGGCCGCCTCTCGCAGATAGACGCGCCGCATCGTCTTTACCTTCATGTGACGTCACCCGGATCAATCACGCGCACCAAGCGCTGCTCGACCAGTGTTTGCAGGAATGGCGTCACATCGCTGGCCAAGATTTCCGCGTCGACGTCATGGCGTTCCGAGAGCGAATCGAAAATTTCGCCGACGCGGCAAGGCTCGGCGAGCATGCTCCATATTTCGGTTGCCACTTGGTTGAAGCCGTAATACGAGCCCGCACGTACGCTCAAGACAACGACCTCGCCATCGAGGTCGGCCGTCGTCGGCTCCTTGTCCTGCACAAGAACGCTATCGATCGTGACGCTCAAACTGTCAGGCTCCACTGCGGCGCGGTGAAGACGACGCTTTGCGCAACCTACCCGATGTCGTTGCCTTGCGCCACCCAGCAGCTCCCGGGCGGGCCGCCGCGAGAAGCTGGACAGTCGCTGTGCTCAAGGTTGAACCAGATTTGCGGGGATGGTCTTTCGGATGACGAAGTCAGCTTCCCAGCCGTTACGTCTGCTCGTGCCCGTCGACCCGCCCGTCATTTAGGTGGTCAACAGGTTCATTCATGATTCGAGGCGTGCGGACAGGGGAAATGCCATCTCGAAGGAAAATCCGAACTTCATGGCAGGTGCCGCTGGCGGCCGTGGCTGAGAAAATCTCGGTTGGCCAGAGCCGGAAGTCTCCAATTCTAAATTTTGCCCGTGCTCACGGGCCAATTTTGTTTCAGTGCCAATCGCCAACTGCGTTACGGCCGGAGGCGTCCAGGCGCGCCGCGTTTCTAGAATGGTCCCGCTGGATTTAATCGGTCGCATCGTCCGCCTCCGGAACAATCACGTCCAGAAGCTTATTATGGGATCGGGTCCAATATGGCAAGACCGGCGCCGAGCCGCGAACCGAATATCATGGGCGAAAATTGATCAATAATCATGCGCAAGGCGGGCGATACGATAAAGTCCGGGCTAGGCGCGATCAGGAGGCGGCGGAATGGCGATCCCGGCGCTAATCTAATTGTCTTACTGGTGCGCCAGCCTAGGCTGAGGTGAAAAGAAAATAAGGAGAGCAATTGAAACAGCTTGCCCTTCGACTTGGAGTTAGATCCTAACACGGCCGTCGTCGCAATGAATTCTGGTGCCGTCGTCTAACCGCCATGCAATCATAGGAGAGAAGTGAAGAGAGGCAATTGCCATGGGAAACGCAGACGCATCAAGGTCGAGAAATTTTACGAGCACTACCCTCATTTCCGGATCAGGCGCGCTCGCCGCGGTCGTAGTGTTCGTGGGATTGACCGTTGCTCCGCAATCCGTCATGGCACTGCCGACATATGCCGAAAAAAGAACGTAAGACTTGCGGGTATAGTCATGTGAATCCAGCTGACGGTGGCGTGCGAAATACCAAAGCGAAGAAATACGAAGCGAACAGTCACACTTTCAAATAATAACGAGATCGCGGGGCATTAATCTGTCGCATTCGCACGATCTGCAGCGGAGAAGGAGCCGACGAAATCGATCATCTGAGGTCCGAGCCGGCATTCAATCCAGCCTGGGCACCAGCCGCACATGGGGCGGGAATCTTTGACGACCACCCACAAGACCGACCGCTCGCTACGGCACTAGTGGGCGCGTTTGCCAGCGGCCCAGCTGTCGCCGAGTTGTGTCGCCCCGGGGATGACTTGGCGCGACATTGATCGAAACGTCCGACTAATCTGAGAGCTGTTACAAGTGCTTGGCATCAGCTACCCCGCATGTTACTCTTTAATACTTAATGTGGATTGAGCCGACGAATAAATTCGGATCGGCTCATCAAGTGGTGGGCCCGCCCCGGGGATGATGAGAAAGGATCCGCTATGGCACAGAAACCGACTGCGTCCGTAAGCTCCGAGCAAGACGAAGCCATGGCGGCGTCAGAGATGACGCCCGAGCAGCGCGATGAAATGGCGTCGAAGTTGATCGAACGATTTGCGATATGGTCCGGCGTTGGCGGGCTTATCCCGTTGCCCGTTGTCGACGTCCTTGCCGTCGGCGGAATTCAACTCCAGATGTTGCGTCGTCTTTCGCAAATCTATGGCGTGCCATTCTCGGAAAATCGGGGCAAAGCGCTGATCGCGAGCTTGGCGGGATCGATGATCCCGGCGACCAGCGGTGTCGGCGCCGCCAGCGCGCTCAAGTTCGTGCCAGTCGTTGGTATGCTGGCTTCTGCATTTGTGATGCCGGTACTTTCGGCCGGGGCCTGCTACGCCATTGGCAAGGCTTTCGTTCAGCACTTCGCCTCTGGTGGGACTCTCCTTGATTTCAACCCGCCGGACTATCGCGAATTCATCAAGGCCCAAAAGGAACTGTGGGATTTACGAACCAGGCGAAAAGGACAGCCGGCTGAAGCCAGCTCTTCTGAATCGGGCGCGGCAGCGACTAGCTCTTGACTCGCAGGGGCGTATGCCAGCCAATCGGGAGTAGGTCCACCCACCGCAGCGCCACAGCTGTCGATCGGCGAGCCCCATGCTCGAAGCCACCGTCTATATCGTTTTCTGCCTTCTGACAGGGCTTTGCGGCATCGACCGCCGAATGGGCTTTATCGGGACATTTCTCTTGGCGCTTGCCACCACTCCGTTAGTGGTGCTTCCTGTGCTGCTGCTCACCGGCCCTTCACGCCGCGTCGAATGGCGTCGCCGGGCTTAGCGCAACTGTTTATTGGGGTCGGCACGTGCATCCCTCGCTGAGCCGGCGGCGGCGTCTTGTCGAAGCGTAAACGGAAGACATCACACATATGTCCTTCCTTGAACTCGTTCGCCGCGAAATGCACGGCTCGCTGCCGAAGCTGCTGTTCATGTCGGCGCTCGGAGGCATCAGCACCGCGGCCATCCTTGCCGCCATCAACGCGGGTATGCAAGGCAAGTCCAATCTGTGGGCGGCCAGCCTATTTCTGGTTTCGCTCTTTCTATTCGTCAAGACTCAATACTACGTTACCATAACGACCACTGCCGAGATCGAGAGCATCATACACAAAATCCGCCTGCGCCTTATTGATCTCGTAAGGCGGGCGGAGCTTTTGCCGATTGAAGGGATCGGGCGATCGAGGATCGTTGCCGCGATCACCAGTGATACCGCGGTGCTGACGCAAGCGAGCAATTTACTCGCCTTTACGATACAAGGCGCGGTTCTCATCTTTTTCGTTGCGATCTATGTGGCGTTCCTGTCGCTCGCGGCAATCTCAATAACCATCGTCGTCGTCGTTACGGCCGGGACGATATTCCACCTGAAGAACAAACGCCTGGCGGCGGAGAAGCAGGAGGCGGCAGCGTGGGAGCGCCGGTTATTCGATCGGCTGACCGACTTCCTGGATGGATTCAAGGAGGTGAGGCTTAACAATGCACGAAGCACCGAGTTGTTCGCCGATGCAGTTGACGTGTCGAGAGCTGCTGCCAACATCAAAATACGCAGCCAGGCCGAAACTTTCAAGCTGATCGTCTCATCGCAGGTCTCCATGTACGTGTTGCTCGGCGCCGTCGTCTTCGTGGCTCCACAATTAAGCGATACCCTGGCAGGTGCGTCGCTGACAAAGACTACGATGGCCCTCATGTTTGTTGTTGGCGCGTGTTTTGGTCTTGTGCAATCGATACCGATCATACTGACCGCAAATGCTTCGGCGGATCGAATTGCGCAATTGGAAACTACGCTGCGGGCGATCGTCGGCCCGCCTAGGGAGCATGAAATCAAGGTACCCAAGCGCTTCGATAAGATCGAGATGCATAATATTGTGTTCCGTTACGTCGATAAATTTTCCGACACGACCTTCCAGATCGGGCCACTTGATTTCAGCCTGAGTTCCGGCGAGCTCGTCTTCATTACCGGCGGCAACGGTTCCGGGAAATCAACGTTTTTGAGGGTGCTTGCCGGACTCTATCCTCCTGATTCCGGCGAAATCACGCTTGATGGGATGCGCATCAACGACCAAACGCGTGACGCGTATCGCGCATTGATGTCGGCGATTTTCTTCGATTATCATCTCTTCCGGCGGCTCTATGGGATACCCGAAACGGAACCAGGGGAAGTTGATCGCTTGCTGACCCAATTCCGATTGGCCGACAAGACCTGGCTAACGGACGGCGAGTTTAGCACGCTCGATCTTTCTGGTGGCCAACGCAGGCGTCTGGCGCTCATCGTAAGTTTGCTCGAGAAACGCCCTATCCTCTTGCTCGATGAATGGACGGCCGAACAAGATCCAGAATTTCGACGCAAATTCTATGACGAGCTCCTGCCGGAGATGATGCGAGCTGGTGCGACCATCGTGGTGATCACGCACGATGACCGCTATCTCGACGAGCTAGATTTGCCCGCGCGCAGGATTCGCATGGACGAAGGCCGTATTGTCGAGCAGCGTTCGATGCAGAACGGGTGACGGTGGCGTCCGATGGAGAACGGCCGATGACGTATGCAGAGTTCCTTGATGGAGTGCCATCGCCGCCGCAGAAGCGTCGATGGCGGCGTTTTCTGAGGCGCCATCTGCCGGGTTTTTCCGTCTTGTTGATGGCATCGTTGCTTGTGGCGGTCGTGCTTTTTCCTTACGTGGTGATCACCGTTCCGAGCGGGTATGTCGGCGTCCTTTGGAAGCGATTTAACGGTTACGACATGTACTGCTGGTGCTTTGTTGGTCGCGGCACAATCCTGGAACCCCGGGAACTGAGGGACGAAGGTCTCCACCTGGTCTGGCCTTGGGACAAACTGTTCCAATATAACCTGCGGCTGCAATCCACGACCCAGACATACAACGCGATTACCAAAGATGGCGTCAGCGTGAGCGTTCAGATCAGTATACGGTTTCAACTGCTGCACAACCCCATCGCCGTGCTTCACAAATTTATCGGTCCGCAATACTTGGCGTCGGTCGTAGCGCCCGAAATCGGCAGCCAAACACGTGAAGTCATTTCCAAGTACACAGCTGAAAAAGTCTACACGTCGCGCGAGGCAATTCAGGTCGAAATTCGAAATAATTCGCAAAAGAGCCTGGGCGCCAATCTCAATACTTTGGTACAGCCCGAAGCCATGGAACAACCAGACCCCAAGCACTACAACGAATTCTTGCAAAACTCGATCCAAATTCTCGACACGCTTGTGCTCAGCATCGAATTGCCACCCGACATCGTCGCAGCCATCAATCGCCAGACCGAGCAGTTCTACCAGATACAAGAGTTCAAATACCGTGTTGAGCGCGAAGCACAGGAGTCAAAACGCAAACAGATCGAGGCGAACGGCATAGCCGCCTTCCAGCGCACGGTCAGCAAAGGCATTTCCGAGTCGTACCTGCGTTGGCGTGGCATTGAGGCCACGCTTGCGCTCGCGCAGTCCAAGAATTCAAAAATAGTGATTATAGGCAGTGGCAAGAACGGCCTTCCGATCATTCTCGGCAATGTTGATACACCTGCATCGCCCGGCGCGGGCCCGAAACCCACTGAGGGCACTACGACACCGAACGCCAAAACGCCCGCAGCCTCGTCTGCTCCGACCGGCTCTACGCCAGCTGCGACTTCATCGACGGCGCCTGCCGGTGGCGCAACAAAGGAGGCCGACAAGAAGACTTCGGCAGCCGGTTCGTCGACGCCGCCAGACGCAACGCAGCCCGGCAGCACGTCGACAGCGCTGGAGAAAAAATCGACCGTTGATACCTCTACCACTCCCGCTGGTTCGGATAAGCAGTCGAGCTCATCTATTCCGGTCGATCTTTCAGATATCAAAGCCATCCTTTCGCGGATATCCGAGAAGTTGAGTTTGACCGGATCGGCGACAAGTTCTGGGACAGGAGCAAAGCCGAAACAGTAGTCGGCAGTTCAAGGGGACAATTCGAATTGCCTACGGTTCTACAAATCGGCAATCATGCGGACGCGTGCCCGGTGGTCGCGCCGGCGCGAGGCGGAGGAATTACAAAGTGACCGATAGGACGGAATCAGACCGCTCGGTCCAGAAGAGCCCTCGACCCTACGTGGCACGAGGGGGCCGGTTGCTGGTAGTCGTCATCAGTGCGAGCCTCATGCTGGGCGGCGCAATCGGGGGCTACCTGTTGGGCCGCGAAATGGCTGCCCGCCCTCTCAAAGCCGCTACAGAGCTGATCCAACAGCTCCAGCCTGAAAGCCAGAAGCTCAAGACCACAATTATTGACCAAAACGTAAAACTTGTTGTGCTGCAACGCCAATATAAAACTGTTCGGACCGCGTTGGATGCGATCATGCCTTCGAAGGACACCTATAATATCAATCCCAATCAATCGCTGATTGTCGGGGACGGTCATTTGACTATAGGATTAGTCGGTTCTCCCAAGAACGAGCATGTCGACATCAACATCAACGGGCAGCAGCATTCGGCAGTCACGGGCGATACCTTTAAAATCGCGCCCGATCCGTCGACGTCGTGTGAGGTGAGAATCCAATCTTTTGACATGTTCAAGGCTATCGTTACCGCGTCGTGCGCTACAGCGAAGCCTCAATAGACTCTAATTTCCGGGTTCCGCTTGCCGAGGCAACGCTCGGGCACAGGCCGAGCACGACGACAACATTGTCAATGGTCTCGCGCTTGCCTATTCCCAGATAATGACGTTGGGAAGAGAGCCATCGACCCGACGCAACGACGTATAGCCCACACCGGCAAGGCCGCGAAACAAGCCCAAATTGAATCGCCTATTTCCACTGTTCCATCGGTAATCGCCGGTTGATGCCGCAGATTTCAGAAGGGTCATCAGCCGCCGCGATGCAAGTTCACGAAGATCGCTTTGCCCAAGCGCGGTCGCAGCCTCGCAGAAAAATTCGATGCTGCCCAGCGCGCCACAGCAGAGCGTGTCCACCTGACCCGGCCAGCCTTGCTCCGCGCCCACGAGAGCATTCCGGATATCCGTTGCCAAGAGCTTGGAATCCAATCCGCCCCGCTTGATCGTGGCAATGCGCGCTAGGCCAATACCGGGCGCTCCGTGACACCATTGACATGGCCAGCCCGGCGCTCCATCGCCGCGAAAATCAGGCCAGTTATGGTATTCGGCGTCATAGCTGGTGTCTTCGAATGCAATACACTCCGCCGCGGCCTCGGCGAAATCGTCGCGTCCTGTCGCCGTCGACAATGACGCGAGCGCATAGGCGAAGCCTGCCGCGCCGTGAGACATGCCATTGAGGCCCTGCGGGGGCGAACCTTGGCCGCTCCAACTGCGGCGGCCCTCCGGTCCGACCCGGCTTTGCCGAAGCAGGTGTTCACCGCACTTTGTCGCGCGCTTGAGGACATCACTCGATTGGGTGTCACGATAAAGGCGAAGGAGGCCGAGTATCGCACCGGCGCTGCCACCCATGAGGTCCAACTGTTTGTCTGCCGCAATAAGATCGTCAGTGAAAAGCTCCGCCGCCACATGGGCGTCCGCGAGCAAGGTATCGTCGTGGAGCAACTTGGACACCACGGTCAGAGCATAGACGATCGAGCCCACCCCGGTGGCGCCGCCGATGCCTAAGGATCGGGCGATGCGCGCAGCGTTCCGGTTTTTCAAGCTATTGCGAAGATGCGACATCCCAGCCAGCGCAAGTTGGCCTGAAGACTTGCGCCCCGTTACTGCTGCATGCGCAGCGAGAAAGACCGCAATGCCGGAAACACCATTGTAAAGGTCTGGCCCCAGGCACACGAGCTGGAAAACCTCGGAGTCGCCAAGCCAGTCGAGGCCAATCCAAGCGGCGCCCGGCCCCCGGCGAATTGCATAGCGGGACAACTCCTCGGCGATCTTGCTAGCTTCTGCGACGAAATTCTCCTTTGTCAGCACGACAGCCCCGCCAGAGCGCAAACGCTGTTTCGGCTCCACGCCGCTGGCCGGCGGCCTGGCAGATATCGAGCCGGTATTCTGCCTGATGACCGTGATCTGCCAGGAAATATCTTGTTCATCGAAGCTCTGAACCCGGGCCCGAGCGCGATCCATACCCGAGGTGGCCTCGGTATGAATCGAAAAGCCGCCCGCATCGCGTATCTCGTTTCCATCGCTGGGTGACACGAAATGCGGCACATTCAACGCAATGAGTGCCAGTCGTTCGGCGCGCAGCAATGGCCAAACAGGATCGGACGCTTTCTCCCAATCCGCCAGCCTCGCGATAAAGTCTGCCTGTGCGGACCAGACCACGCCATCGTCCATGGTCCGATGATTTTTCAGGCGCTGGAGCAGCATGTAGTAGAATCTGGTTGGCCGAATGACAGTCCTGACGGGCGCGCCGGAAAAACCGTCGAACAGCCCTCCCAGCTTTGCATCTCTGCTCCGATGCAGCAGGAACTTCGCATAATTTTCGAAGCCCGAAACGAACTCGCCGATATGGTCGCCAAACTTGGCGTAGCGGCCATCGATATGCGGCAGGTTCGGAGTCGCGGTGGTGACCTCCTTTGTTTTCGTCGGCCGCATCTGATCGGAGTTTATGTTGATCCATTCAATTTTTATTCTGGAATTCCAGTCCGAAGTCATTCCGCCGATCGCAAAGACCTTGTTGTCGGGAGACAGTCCATAGGCGGGAAGCAAGCCGACCATCATGACCGAATTGGCGACGATTTCCATAGCGGCGTCGAAGGCCTGCGCATCGGCGTCTTGGGTTTTGTGCTCCTCGGCATTTGCCTGGAGGATCGTTTCCAGGTCGATTGGCACCGGGTGATCGCCGGCCGCAATCATGTTTTCCTGATGCACATCAGTGGCCACGAAGCAATGGAAGAGCGCAAGCCAAGCACCGGCTCGCCGGAAAAATCGCTTGCAGCCATCCTGATCGGCACATCCCGTATGCTCGATGAATTTGGTCCAACCGTAGCCATCACGCGCGATTGCGCACGCCGCTTTCAGCTCGACCGGGGGGTCGGCCCGGTTCAATCGGCCGACTAAAGCGCACCAGGCTGCATCGACCCGTAAATCCTTTGGCTTGTACACGACCCGCGAGTCATCCTCGAAAGTGATGATCTGGATCGTTTGGCCGCCGTTGTGCGGATCGGAGAGATCACCCTCGATCTTGGTGATCCGGCAGTCGGAAGTGGAATGGAGGATATCGCGACGGATAGATGCCAGATCGGCGTCAAGGCGCAGGATAAATTTGCGCCACGTATCGATCCACTGCCGCGTTATCGAAGCGATCAACCGCAAAAGTACCGGCTTGTCTTCGAAAAGACGCCGGAAACCGCCGGTTTTCATTCCGGCGACGAATTGGTCGTAACGCGATGTGTCGGCGTCGTGCTGTGGCTTCCCTACATCGGGCGGCGTTCCACTGGCGTCCCGAGCCTTTACGAAGCGCTCGTAGATTGCCGGAGTGGTTAGGTTGGACAGCTCCTTGAGAAACGAAAGGCGCAGGCAAGCGCGAGCCGAATCCTTCAGGTTGTCGACCGCTCGCGCACCGATTCCAGACCAAACCAGCGCCTCGGCTTGCTCAACTAGCGGCGTGAACAGGTGTTCGAATGCACAAGGCTCAGTCTGGTCAAGCGCTGCAATCGGTTTGGCGTTTTTAGTTGGACTTTGCAGCGCTGCCTCAATCCAGATTGCGTCGTCGATCCACGCAGGCGGAGAGATAGAAGCTTTGCGGCGAACGTTGGAAAATCTCGACAGCACCTGATCGATCGCCAAACCGTCCCGATTCAGCCGCCGGCCAAACAGCGACCAGTCGCCGCTGGCACACGACCGGCACCATGCGGCGAGGCGCCGTGCGGCCAAATCGGCATCGCCTTTCTGGCCAGGTAACGGTTCGAAATCATCCGACAGAAGTTCGTCAATAGTTGCGGCGCGAACGATCAATTGCTCGTAGAAAGCATCCACATTTCTCTCCGATCGGGATACCCGGGCCGGGGTTCATTCTATTACTGGTAAGCTTGAGGTCATAATCCTGGCCGGCCGAACCCATGATGCGGGTCGGGGCCGCACCGGCGAATGCCGTTTGTCGCAGAGATTGGAGAGGATCAAGCGATTTTTTGGCGTCCCAAATGGGGACACCCGTCGGCATCTTAGGCAGTGCCTGAAACGATCCCGCGGCTCCAAGTAATAGAGTAGATTCAAGAGGTTTATCTGGATAAATCAATATTTTGATAGACTTTACTTTGTATGGGCCGGATGATTAAATGTGCCTTGGGGGGATCAACAGAATTTCTCCTCCTGATCGCTGGCGAACGAAAGGATCAATGCCATGAGTGACACTAGGACCGGGTTTGACCGGACTGAAGAAGATATCCTCACCTACGAAGTCTCCGACGAGGCGCTGGAGACCGCGGCGGGCAAGGGGAAAGAGAAAGCGGGGAACTACACACTCGGTTTCTGCACCGGTATGAGTGTCTGCCCCGGCAACTGACCGGTTTTATTTGGTTGGTCGCGGCTTCTAAGTTTCGACCCTATCTGCCGGACCGATAAACTCTCCGACGAGGCGCCGCCTACGACGGCGTCTCGTCGTCTGCTTTTCAATTATTTTCTTTTTCTGTCTGCCGCTGTTGCAAGAGGCGTTTTTTACGCCTGCGGATTAGCATTGCCAGCAACCAGCCGAATGGCCAGCAAAATCCATTTTGTCGTGGCGCCGTTACGCTGGCGCTGTAGGTTAAAAAACTTATAATTATAGACGTTGGTCGTCGCTCGCGGAGTTGCGAGCTTCATTGGAGCATCAGATGAATCGGCGGTCCCTGCTGACATCCGCCCTGCTCGCGCTCGCGGCACGAGGGCTTCCGCTACCCGCCTGGACGCGCAGCGCCGAAGCGGAGGAAAAGAATACAAGCCTGGTGTGGCGGCATGGCGTATCGCATTTCGGCGACCTGAAATATCCGTCCGGCTTCAAGCAATTCGACTACGTCAACGCGACTGCATCCAAGGCCGGCGCGGCGCGGCTGATCGTGCTCGGCACCTACGATAACTTCAACATGGTGGTGGCCGGAATCAAAGGAACGCTTTTCCTGGGCATCAACCTCATTCACGACACCCTGTTGGTACCGGCGCTCGACGAGGTGTCGAGCGAATATGGGTTGCTTGCCGAGGCGGTAAGCTATCCTGACAACTTCTCCTCGGCCTCCTACCGCCTGCGCGCGGAAGCGAAGTGGCACGACGGCAAGCCTGTTACGCCCGATGACGTGATATTTTCCTTCAACGCTTTCAAAAAATTTAGTCCTCAGGCTGCCTCCGACTATCGCCACGTCGTCAAAGCAGAAAAAACCGGAGATCGCGAAGTCACCTTCACGTTCGATGGGCCCGGAAACCGCGCGCTGCCGCAGGTTGTCGGGCATCTCACCATCCTGGCCAAGCATTGGTGGGAGGGAACCAACAAGGACGGTAAGAAACGCAGTATCGGCGAAACCACGCTCGAACCGCCAATGAGCAGCGGCCCCTACCGTATAAAGGAGTTTTCGCCCGGCCGCGCCGTGGTCTACGAGCGGGTCAAGGACTATTGGGGCAAAGACCTCAACGTCAATATCGGCCGTGATAATTTCGACGAGCTGCGGTTCGAATATTTCCGCGATGCAACGGTCGCTATCGAATCATTCAAGGCAGGCCGCGTCGATTGGCGCATCGAGAACAGCGCCAAGAACTGGGCTAACGCCTACGACTTCCCAGCAGTCAACGAAAAGCGGGTCATCCTCGAGGAATTCCCCATCAACAATATCGGTTTGATGCAGGCCTTCGCCTTCAACATTCGCCGCGACAAATTCAAGGATCCGCGCGTTCGGCTCGCCTTCAATTACGCGTTCGATTTCGAGGAGATGAACAAGCAGATTTTCTTCGGCCAGTATAAGCGCATCACCAGCTATTTCGAGGGCACCGAGCTTGCCGCCACTGGGCTGCCGACCGGCAAGGAGCTCGAACTCCTGAAAACAGTGCGCGACAAGGTTCCCGCGCAAGTTTTTACCACGGCCTATTCCAATCCGGTTTGCGGCACTCCAGCGAAAGTCCGCAATAATCTGCGCAAGGCCGTGCGCCTGTTGAGAGAGGCAAGCTACGAGGTGCGCAACCAGCAGCTCATTGATAAAAAGACAGGCGAGCCTTTCACCATCGAATTCCTCACGAATGCCCCAGCCTTCGAACGCGTCTTCTTGTTCTACAAACCCTCGCTCGATCGCCTCGGCATCACCGTGTCGGTCCGTGTGGTCGATTTGGCGCAATATATTAACCGGCTGCGCAACTGGGATTTCGACATCATCACTTACGTCTGGGGAGAATCACTCTTGCCCGGCAACGAGCAGCGCGGCTACTGGGGTACGCAGGCGGCCGATCAGCCGGGCTCCGAAAATGTGATCGGCATTAAAAATCCAGCGGTTGACGCGATGATTGAGAAGATCATTTTCGCCAAGAACCGCGAGGATCTCGTTGCCGCCACCAAGGCGCTCGACCGCGTGCTGTTGTGGAACCATTACGTCGTGCCGCAATGGGCCTACGGGAAAATGCGCACCGCGCGCTGGGACCGCTTCAGCCATCCCAAAACTTTGCCGAAATACGGCATTTCGGCGTTCCCGACCTTGTGGTGGTGGGATGCCGACAAGGCAGCCAAGCTGGAAAGCCGCCAGTGAATTCAATAAGGCGACGCTGTCAGGCGACCTCGGTCGCAGATGCCGCCGGCCGCGTCTAATTCCGCCTTGCTACTGCCCGGCCGGGTTGCCGTTGCGGCGTCGCGACGAGGATGGGGGTACGGATTTCATTTCCGCTATCGAGCGCGAGCAGCGGCGTCAGATTGGGGACCTGGGCGTTGGTCAACAATATCATGGTGCGGTTGTCGAGAATGAGCCAGTGTCCGTCGACCTGCGCGGCGACAACGGCGTGGTCTTGGCGGATTTTGCGGTCGTGCACAATCATGAGCCGCAAGTCGTCGTCAGCCATGCCGGCTTCGCGCAAGGCCACGAGTTTGGCGATGGCGTAATCTTCGCAATCGCCGGTGCCGGTGGCGAAGGTCATGAGCGTCGTCGTCCAAACATCCGGCACGCCAAATTTGGCGAGATCGCTCACGGGTCGGATTGCAAGATTGACCGCGCGGTTTATTTCACCGACGCGCGCCCGGCCGCTACGGGCGCGCGCGGCTTCGACGATCGCAAGGAAGCGCGCGGCGGCAGGCGGGCAAATTTTTGGATTGGAGCGGCATACTGCCAGCACACGCATTTCCACACGGATGACAGATTGCAAGGCGTGCCACCGGGTGGACATTGGACTGTCGTTCGAAGCCGACAAGCCGAACGGCCCCCGGATCGTCGGCGGCGCCGTGTGTTGTGGTGCTGTTTCCACCGGACTGAGCAAGGCAAGCTGCAGCTTTGCGACGGATCGCGCCATCGCCCCATCGCCGCACAGGCCGACGAGACTGAGCATGGCCAGCAGGCGCGCGGCAGCGCGCAATTGCGATGAATTCGACACTTTGACGCCCCTGCGCGCGGAGCGTGGTGCCGCCCTTCATGGACCGTTTTTTCCCGTCGTGCCGGGAAACGATAAGGCGCGGGGCTTTTCGGCCCGGTTAAGCGCGTGCGAAAACAACGCGACTTCATCGCGTGCGGTGAATCCGGACCGAGGGCGGTCTTTCAAACTTGAATGAATCGAGCTTTATCTTGGTGGCTCATTCGTTAGCGTTTGCCGAGCGCATCCGAAGGCGACCAAGAGATAATAGCCAACGTGGCAGGAAATTGGCGCAGCGACACGCTGATTGTTGGGCTGGGTACGCCGCAGTGGCGGTATTAAGCCGGCGCCGCCCGGTTTTGAGCTTCCAGCTCGCGCTCCATGCGACCGACATTCTGCAATAGCCGTTCGCTGGCGACCCGCAGGAAATAGAATCCAAAGGATGGATTCTGGAAATAAAGCTCCCTCACCTTGTCGTAGGTAATGGTGAGCATCTCGACGTTTTCGAGGCACTCGACCGTTTGGGTGCGCTGTTGATCCGGGGTGAGAAATCCGAGCTCGCCCACCATCTGTCCAGCCGTTAGCTGCAAGCCGAGCTCCTTGACGTGGCAACTGCCGCTCAGGATATAAAACATCTCTTCGGCGTGGTCCCCCTTCTGAAACAGGGCCGTGCCTTTCTTGTAGCTGCGCTTGTGCATGAACGGCTTCAGCCAATCCATCGACAGATCGCCTTGCGAGGCAGTGCGCACCTTCTTCACGAGCTGCAGCATTTCGTAAAGCCGCAGCGAATTCAGCGGTACGAGAATGGCGTATAGGGCAAGCGTCGGCCAGGACGGATATATTAAGCCGTAGACGACGAACAGCGCGTTACTGGCGATTTCGCACACGCGCAATGGCACCATCGTTTTCATATAGTGGCTGGCGATGTAAAGGATTCCTGCAAAAAATCCCAAGCCGACGGCAAAATCATGCATTTCCATTATGCTTTCCCCTCCGCATTGGTCGATCCGCCCGCGTCACCGTAAATTACCGTCAAACACCTATCGATGCCAGGCTCTGGCAAGCCAGATGCGCGTTGTCCCGCGGATCAATCTGCGAAACAAGAAGCGGCCGCTCTGCTCATATGTCGATAATCTGACCCTCGCGTGCCGCGATGGTGCCGGGGCGCGCATCATTGGCTTCGGCGGCGAGCAAATCCATGAAATCGTCATCGTGCGAGGGGTCGTGGTGAAACAGACAAAGTTGCTTGGCGCCAGCCTCATCGGCCAAGCGAATCCCGCGCATCCATGTGGAATGCCCCCAACCGCGACGGGAGGCGATTTCCTCCTCGGTGAACGTGGCATCATAGACAATCAGGTCGGCCCCGCGGGCGAGCGATACGAGCTCCTTGTCGCGCTTGCCCGGAAAGCCCTCGGTGTCGCTGATAAGCGAAAACACGTGGCCGTCATGCTCGAGGCGATAACCACTAGCGCCGTCCGGGTGGTCGAGCGGCGCGGTCATTAACGTCACGCCGTCATAAGGGCGCAGAATGTCGCCCGAGCTGAAATCGTGAAACTCGATCTTCGCCTTGAAAATTTCGACCTCCACCGGGAAAAGCGGCGAGCTCATTATCTTTCTCATTACCTGCTCGATGCATTCGTCTGGCAGCAAATTCCCCGTCCAAATGCGAACGCGATAACCGTCGACGAAAAACGGCGCGAAAAACGGCAGCCCAGTAATATGATCGAGATGGCAATGGCTAAGAAAAATATCACATTCGCGGATCGTTTCGTCCTTGGCGAGGACGTTGCCGAGCGCCCGCAGTCCGGTGCCGCCGTCGAAGATTAGCACATGTTTGCCGCAACGGATTTCGATACACGGCGTATTGCCGCCGTAACGAATGGTCTCCGGTCCAGGGCAGGCAATACTACCTCGGACTCCCCAAAATCGAACGCGCATGGCGATTCACCTGGTCTCCAATGTCCAAAACATCCGCGCAAGTTATTCTATTCCGATTGCTTCATTAACGCGAGGCGATCAATCATTCCGGCAAGCAACAGGCGCTATGATCGGTGGTGCCTCCATCGCTGTTCATTCACTCCCTGCGGTTGTCCAAAGGCTCCGGCGTCTATTGCGCTTCCGTTGGAATTTCGTCCCCGATAGTGTTGTGGCGTCGCGCGGCTTCAGTCTCGACCGCTATTGCAAGCTCCGGATGATGCGCGGTGAAGGCGCGAAAGTCGGCAACTTCCAGGATCAGCAAGGTCGAAGGCATCGTCGTTACCACGGTCGCCGTACGCGGGCCGCCCTCGAGCAAAGTAAACTCGCCAAAGAATGAACCCGCGCCGAGCCGGATCGGTTGCGGCTCGACCCTCACTTCAACCTCTCCGGAAGCGATGAAATACATGCAGTCGCCCGGCCGTCCGCGCCGCACCACAACATTGCGCTCCGGCAGATCGAGCCGCCGCAGCATGCGCGTCAGCTCGATGATGGCGGGCGCGTCGAGATTGCGCAGGAACGGTACGCTTGTCACCAGGTCCCAGTTGCGGATGAAATCATGGCGACGATGCTCGGCGGCAAAGCCGGTCGCGAGAATACCGGCCCACAAGCCGAAAACGCCGAGGCCGCAGACCATAACGAACGCCGCGATCAGGCGGCCAAGAGATGTTACCGGCACGGCATCGCCGTAGCCGGTAGTCGTCAACGTTGTCACCGCCCACCACAACGCGCGCGGCAAACTGCCGAACCATTCGGGTTGGCCCGTGCGCTCGAGCGCGTAGAGCGCCACGGCCGAAAGCAGGAGAACAATGAGGAAAATGACGAGAACGCTCGCCAGCGGCCGGGCTTCTTGCTTCACGACCCGTCCGAGCAGCGACAATCCCGGCACCAGGGGTGCGAGCTTGAGCAACCAAAGCGAGGCCAGTAACCAGGCGGTATCGGCAGGAGCTCCAAGCAGCAGGGCGAGTGGAATCGGCACCACGGACAGCAGGTCGAATGCACCCGGGACGGTGAGCAGGTAATTGCGCGCGCCTGTAACGGCCGCACCCGGCCGGGACTTGACCACCAGGTCGCCAGCGAAAAAGCCGAGGCAGCACCAGAGTGTAACCGCAAGCCAAGTCCGTGAACCTGTGCGCAGGTCCGGCACCGTCATCGCCGTCATCGCCGCCAGGCCGATGGCCAAAACAGAATACTGCACAATGCGATAGGCGCTGCGCCTCAACGCGCCTAGTAGGTCAAGCAGCTCTTCGATGTGGTGCGGGGACATGCGAAAGGTGCGGCTGACGGTTCCCGATTCAGGGCCTGTGGTGCCCGGAGCACTTGGGGACACTACGAGACTGCCGGGTTCTCCCGCTACCGGGATTCTGCCGCCGCCGGAGGCTCGTTTGGCTGGCGAGTTGATTTCGGCAAACAGGATTACCAGACGGTTGTATTAGCAATAAGTGGCTGAGCTGCCTGCATATTGATGCAGATTTTACGTGGGATTCTCGCCTGCGGGGGTCAAATCCAGGCCTGTCCGGCGCGCGCCCATTAATATTACTCCAGTAATTTCACGTACTTCAGGCACTTTTGATCATTGACTAAGCTGCTGGTGGCGGTAAGAATTCGTAAATAAGCCCGGCCCGGGGCTTCAACCCAAAAAGATCAAGAACTGGCCATTCAAGGCCCTACAGGATGCGGCGCTGTGCTGCTGCATGCGCAAGATTTCATTCTGACATGAGTTGGGAGTTCGGGGCGTCGGAATCCGGGCCGAGGCAATCAGCCGTCCGCCTTATCGCGGGGCGGCCGAAGGAGCGCGCCTGGGCTTTGCCGTGTGAGCGCAGAAAAGTCTTTTAACTCATGATGTTAGATCGGCTGAGCCGCGTCGTCGCTGCGTTAACTCTTCTTCCACTGCAGGCGACTAATTGCAGTGCGTATGGCATAATCGAAATGGCGGAGGCCCCAATTCAGCTATCGGTTTGGCCGCGGACAAGGTCCGCGGCCTTGCGCCCCGTCAGGTGCTAGTCGATGCAGCATAACCCATCGCGTCACGGTCACCATGCGCCGCGCTCGGAGCTGTCCGCGGCGCTCGCCGCCTGCCGTAACGCCTTCATCGGCACCGCGCTGATCAGCGGCATGAGCAATGTCCTCATGCTCACCGGTGCCATATTCATGCTGGAAATCTACGATCGCGTACTGCCGAGCCGCAGTATGGCGACGCTGGTCGGCCTGGTGGTGCTGGTCGCCGGTCTATACACGGCGCTCGGCGTTCTCGACGCCATCCGCACGCGCGTTTTGGCGCGCATCGGCGGGGCGCTCGACGAGATGCTGAGCAGCCGCGTCTACGACACCTTGGTGCGCCTGCCGTTGCGCATCGGCAGCCGCAGCGAGGGCAACCAGCCGCTACGCGACCTCGACGCCATCCGCTCCTTTCTCTCAAGCCTCGGCCCGATCGCCCTATTTGATCTGCCGTGGCTCCCGATTTATCTCGCGGTCTGCTTCGCGTTCCACCCGCTGATCGGTTTCACCGCGCTGGGTGGGGCGATCGTGCTCATCGCGCTGACGCTGGTGACCGAGATGCTCATGCGCGCGCCAAGCAAAGCGGCAACCGAGGCAGCCATCGTGCGCAACAGCCTCGCCGAAGCCAGCCGCCGCAACGCCGAGGCGCTCACCGCCATGGGCATGGTTGGGCGGATGGCGCAACGTTGGGGCGATGCCAACAATCAATTTTTGCGGAATCAGCGCCTTACCAATGACGTCGGCGGCAGCCTCGGTGCCATCTCCAAGGTGCTGCGCCTGATGCTGCAGTCCGGCGTGCTCGCGGTCGGCGCTTATCTCGTGATCCATCAGGAGGCGACTGCCGGCATCATCATCGCCGGTTCGATCCTGAGCGCGCGTGCGCTGGCGCCGATCGACCTCGCCATCGCTCATTGGAAGGGCTTCGTCGCCGCCCGGCAGAGCTGGCGGCGCCTGAACACTCTGCTGGCGGCATTGCCCGCGCAAACAGAGCCAATGGCATTGCAGGCGCCTGCGCATCGGCTGACGGTCGAGAGCATCAGCGCCTCGCCGCCCGGGGTGCAGAAAATCGTCGTGCAGGATATCAGCTTCAAGCTTGAGGCTGGTCAGGGTCTCGGCATCATCGGCCCAAGCGGATCCGGCAAGTCGTCGTTGGCGCGGCTGCTGGTCGGGGTCTGGTACCCGGTGCGTGGCAAGGTGCGGCTCGATGGCGCTGCGCTCGATCAATGGTCGCCCGACGCGCTCGGCCGTCACATCGGCTATCTGCCGCAGGATGTCGAGCTGCTTGGCGGCACGGTGGCGCAGAACATCGCCCGCTTCGAGGCCAAACCGGATTCCGAAGCGATCATTGCCGCGGCCAAGGCGGTCGGCGTCCACGACATGATCGTCGGGCTGCCCGCGGGCTACGATACGCCTATCGGCGAACACGGCTCCGCGCTCTCGGTCGGCCAGGCGCAGCGGGTCGCACTCGCCCGCGCCGTCTACCGCGATCCGTTTCTGGTCGTTCTCGACGAGCCGAATTCCCACCTCGACTCCGAGGGTGATGAAGCGCTTACGCGTGCAATCCTCGGCGTACGCGAACGCAGGGGCATTATAATCGTCATTGCGCACCGTCCGAGTGCCATTGCCGGCGTCGATCAGCTGCTTGTCATGAATCAGGGGCGGATGCAGGCGTTCGGTCCGAAAGACGAAATCCTGTCGAAAGTATTGCAGCGGCCAGCCGCTGGGCCACGGCCGCTGAAGGTGGTCCCCGACAGCGGGAGTGCAGGCGCATGAACAAGCTGCAAGCCCGGCCGATCGCCGCGCGGCTCCTCGATTGGTTCAAGCAACTGACGCCGGGTACACCCGGCAGCTCGCAGGCCTCCATCCACCGCCATCTTCTGGCCGGCGTTTTGATCGTGGTTTTGCTCGGCGGCGGCGTCGGCGGCTGGGCCGCTACCGCCCAGCTTTCCAGCGCGCTGATCGCCGAGGGATCGATCGTCGTCGATTCGAATGTCAAGAAGGTGCAGCATCCGACCGGCGGCATCGTCGGCAAACTGTTCGTGCGCGATGGCGATCGCGTCAAGGCGGGCGAGATCCTCGTCCAGCTCGACGAAACGGTCATGCGCGCCAACCTGGCGATCGTCACCAAAGGTCTCGACGAGCTTATGGCACGCAAAGCGCGGCTGGAAGCCGAGCGAGATGGCGCCGCCAGCATCGTCTTCCCGCCCGAGCTGGTCGCGCACGGCGAAAATTCGGATGCCAGGGAAGCCGTCTCCAGCGAGCGCAAGCTGTTCCAGTTACGCCGCACGGCACGGCTCGGTCAAAAGGCGCAGTTGCAGCAACGGATCGAGCAACTGGAGCAGGAGACCTCCGGCATCGAGGCTCAGCAAGCCGCCAAAACCAAGGAGATCGAGCTGATAAGCCACGAACTCGAGGGCGTGCGCGAGCTTTACAAAAAGAATCTTGTGCAGATCACGCGGTTGACGCAGCTTGAACGCGAAGCCGCGCGGCTTTCCGGCGAGCGTGCGCAATTGATTGCGTCAGCAGCGCAGACGAAGGGCAAGATATCGGAGATCCGTCTGCAGATCATCCAGATCGATCAGGATCTCAGCAGCGAAGTCGCCAAGGAGCTGCGCGATATTGACAGCAAGATCGGCGAATTCGTCGAGCGCAAGGTGACGGCCGAGGACCAGTTGCGCCGCACCGACATCCGCGCCCCGCAAGCCGGGACCGTGTTTCAATCGACCGTTCATACCGTCGGCGGCGTGATCACGGCGGGCGCACCGATCATGTTGATCGTCCCCGACGCTGACAAACTGCAGGTTGAGGCCAAGGTCCACCCGCAGGACATCGATCAGGTGCAGATCGGGCAGCCTGCGGTTCTGCGTTTCTCCGCCTTCAATATACGCACGACGCCGGAAATCAATGGAACGATTACGCGCGTCTCGGCGGACATCACCACCGATCAACGTACTGGGCAGAACTATTACACCATTCGCGTTGCCCTGCCGCCGGACGCGGCGGCGCAGCTCGGCGACGTCAAGCTCCTGCCCGGCATGCCGGTCGAGGCCTTCGTGCAGACCGGCGAACGGACCGTCATCTCCTATCTGATGAAGCCGCTGCGCGACCAGTTCATGCGGGCATTTCGCGAGAAGTGATGCTATGGCGGAGGTGTGATATTCTGCCGCGTCAGTTGCCGCCATGAACAAACTCATCAATCCGGCCGCCTGAGATGAACAAGCTTTCTCGCCTGGCGCAGTCATTTGGCATTGGGCGGGCGGTTTGCCTGTTGTTGCTGGCAGCGCTGCTTACACTACGCATCTGGGATCCGCCGCCGCTCCAATCCCTGCGTGCGCGCACCTTCGATTTCTACCAGGTGCTCAAACCGCGTGACGCCAAGTTGCGACCAGCCGTGATCGTCGATATCGACGAGGCGAGTCTGGCCGCCTTTGGGCAATGGCCGTGGCCGCGGACGCTGCTGGCCGACTTGGTCACCAAGCTTGCCAGGCTGGGAAGTGCGGCAATCGCCTTCGACATCATCTTTGCCGAACCCGACCGCATGTCTCCGGCCATTGCGGCGCAAAGCTTCCGTAATCTCGACGATCAGACTCGCGCGCAGCTGCAAAAACTTCCCAGCAACGACGAGGTTTTTGCAGATGCCATTCGGCGGTCGGGGCGCGTGATCCTCGGTCAATCGGGCCACCACCTGGCCTTGCCGCAGTCCGGTCCGCAGCCGCCCGGCGTCGGCTTCGCCATGATGGGGCCAAATCCAAGTGCCTTTCTCTTGGACTTTCCAGGCATCCTCCGGAACATTCCGGTTCTCGAACGGGCCGCCGCCGGCCGCGGCATGCTCAGCATTCGCGCCGAGTCCGACGGCGTCGTGCGCCGGGTGCCCATGGCGATGAAGGCGCAGGGCACGGTCGTTCCGACATTGACGCTGGAGATGCTGCGCGTCGTCACCCATGCCGGTGTGATCAGGATCAAGAGCGATGCCGCCGGCATCCGCAGCGTTGCCATTCCCGGTCTCGAAATGCCGACCGACCGCAACGGCCAGCTCTGGGTTCATTTCGCGCCTTATGACCCAAGCCGCTACGTATCCGCCAAGGATGTTCTGGAGGACCGGGTGCCGGCCGACCGGGTCAACCGCAAGCTGGTCTTGATCGGCACCTCAGCGATCGGACTGCGCGACATCAAGACCACGCCGATCGATCCGGCGATGTCTGGCGTCGAAGTTCACGCCCAGGTGCTGGAAAGCGTGCTGAGCAATTCGGTTCTTTCCTACCCAGACTATGCAATCGGCGCCGAGCTGGCTGCGGCAGTCATTTTCGGCCTGGCAATCATTGCGCTCGCGCCGGTTCTCGGCGCCTCGATGATGCTGGCCCTGGGCGCCGTCGTCGGCGCCGGGCTGGCGGCGGGCTCTTGGTACTTCTTCACCGAGCACCGCGTCCTGATCGACGCGACCTATCCGCTATTGGCGACGTTCCTTATCTACCTGACGCTGATTTTCATCAATTATTTTCGTGAGCAACTCCAGCGCCGTCGCATCCGCACGGCATTCGGCCAATACCTGGCGCCGTCGCTGGTCGAACAACTAGCCCATTCGCATGAGACGCTGGTGCTCGGTGGTGAGGATCGCGACATGACGATCATGTTCAGCGACGTGCGCGGCTTCACCACAATCTCGGAAATCTACAAGGACGATCCGCAAGGCTTGACGTCATTGATCAATCATTTCCTCACGCCCATGACCAACGCCATCATCGATCACAACGGCACGATCGACAAATATATCGGCGATGCGATCATGGCCTTCTGGAATGCGCCGCTCCACGATCCGGGTCACGAGATCAACGCCTGCGAAGCTGCGCTGGAAATGCTCCACCGCGTCGAAACGCTCAATCAACAGCGCGAGCAGCAAGCTCGGGAAACCGGCCAGCGCTTTATCCCGATCAAGATCGGCGTCGGCATCAATACCGGCCGATGCGTCGTCGGCAATATGGGCTCCGATTTGCGTTTCAACTATTCCGTGCTCGGCGACGCAGTCAATCTGGCGTCGCGCTTGGAAGGCCAGACCAAGTCCTACGGCGTTTCCATCATTATTGGTTCCAAGACGGCGCAATTGGCGCGCGAAAAATTCGCGGTGCTGGAGCTTGATTGCATTACCGTTAAAGGGAAAACCGAGCCGGAAAATATCTACACGGTGCTCGGCCGCGAGGACGTCGCCCGTAGCGAGAGTTTCAAGCACGTCCATACCGTCTTCAACGACGTGCTCAACCGCTATCGCGAGCGGGATTTCGCCGGCGCCCAGCAGGCGATCCTGCGCTGCCGCGAGGCCAGCGCCGGCTTCGGCCTCGGCCACCTCGGCGAGCTCTACGCCGCGCGCTGCTCCGCCTTCCAGCAGAACCCGCCGCCGGCGGATTGGAACGGGGTGTTTGCGCTGGAAACCAAGTAGCGACGCGACATCAAAGACCGCAAAAAATGGCGAGCAGCGATATCGCGGTGGCAGTTATCGGTGGCGGTGCGGCCGGCGCGCGTGGCTGAGGGCATCATCACCTACAAGTCGCTGTCACCCGACGTTGCTTTCGACCTTGCGCGGACCGCGCTGCAACAGTGCCGCAAGGACGTTTCCAGGTCGCCGTGGTGGTGATCGACCGCTTCGGTTCGCCGCTGATGTCGCTGCGCGATCGCTACGCCGGACTGGGCGCGCTGGCGATCGCCAGCGGCAAGGCGTGGACCGCGTTGAACTTCACCCGCGACACAAGCGAACTGATCAGAGCGATAAAATCGGGCGAACTTAGCCCAGGATTAGTCAATTTGCCGAAGCTTGTGATGCTGGCTGGCGGGCTCATCATCGAGGCGGGCCGCTCGTTGCTCGGCGGAGTGGGGGTGGCGGGGGCTTCCGGCGGCGACAAGGACGAAACCAGCGCCAAGGCCGGGCTCGCCTCGGTTCAGGACAAGGTCGAATTCTGAACGCCGTTTACGCCGAAATTGGCAGCAAAGTTGCGAACCTGCGGCACCTTGCGTGGTTGCATTGCCCATTGTGGAACCCATCTTTAGGAGAACGTACGGCGTGACGACCGTTGCGCCTATATTCGCTTTGGAAAGCGACGATTCGCAGGCTAGAACGGATCCATGAAAACAGACACCGTGGCCAGCAAGCCGCCGCGCGGCAAGGACACTGGGCCTAAGCTGGTGGTGCGCAACGCCGTGCCCGGCGATATCCCCGGCATCAGGGCACTTATGACCAAGGCCTACGCCGCGCTCGGGCCGGTCGGGGTGTATTCCGAGGCGCAACTGCTCGGTCACCAGCACCAGTTCCCCGAAGGCCAGTTCGTCGCAATTTATGAAGACAATATCGTTGGTTATTGCGTCACGTTCCGGATTGCGGGCGAGGTCGCGCTCAAGCCGCATGACTGGGTGACGATCACCGGCCGCGGCTTCGCGTCGCGCCACGACGGCAAGGGCGATTGGCTCTACGGCATGGACGTCTGCGTCGATCCGGAATTTCGCGGCCTTCGCATCGGCCAGCGGCTCTACAACGAACGCAAGCGCCTTTGCCAGCATCTGCGGTTGAAGGGCATCGTATTCGCCGGCCGCATGCCGCAACTAGCGCGGCGATGGAACTTGGTCGGCTCGGCGGAGAAATATCTCGAACTGGTGATGGCCGGAAAGCTGCGCGATCCGGTGATCGGCTTTCAGACCCGCAATGGCTTCCAACCGATTAGAATCCTGCATGACTATCTTTCGGTCGATCATGAATCGCGCGGCTACGCGACCCACATGATCTGGCGAAACCCGCAAGTGCCAGAGGACTCCGTGGTGGTCGCCGGCACGGCGACGCGCGGCCTGCAGACGGTGCGCGTGGCGGCGGTACAATATCAGCAGCGTGCGCTCACCTCGTTCGAGGAGTTCGCAAAGCAAGTCGAATATTCGTCGACGTGGTCGCCGACTACAAGGCGGATTTCGTTCTGTTTCCGGAACTGTTCACGCTTCAGCTGCTGTCAATCGACAACAAACGCATGCCGGCCGCTGAGGCGATCGGGACGCTAACTACCTACACCGAGCGTCTCAAGGAGCTGATGAGCCGTCTCGCGGTCAGTTATAACGTGAATATCGTCGCCGGCTCGCACCCGACGCGCGAAGCCGACAGTGAAGTCTACAACATTTGCTTCGTCTGTCTGCGCGACGGCAGCGTGCATCCTCGGAGCAAAGTTCATCCCACGCCGAGCGAGCGCTATTGGTGGAACATTAAGGGTGGCAGTGACGTCAACATCGTTCAGACCGACTGCGGCCCGATCGGCGTGCAGATCTGTTACGATTGCGAATTCCCGGAGATGACACGCTATCTGATCGACCAGGGCGCGCTCTTGCTGTTCGTGCCGTTCTGCACCGATTCACCGCAGGCTTATAACCGCGTGCGCTATTGCGCGCACGCGCGCACGGTCGAGAACCAGTGTTACGTCGTCATGGCTGTTAACGTCGGCAATCTTCCCGATGTCGAAAACATGGACATCCAGTACTCGCAAAGCTGCGTGCTGACGCCGTGCGACTTTCCCTTCGCGCGCGACGGTGTCGCCGCCGACACGACGCCGAATGTGGAGATGGTGGCAATCGCCGATCTTCAGCTCGATTCGCTGCGGGCGTCGCGGCAGGACGGGACCGTCATGAACCTGCGGGATCGCCGATTCGATCTCTATTCGTTGACCTGGGGTAAATCCTGACGCGTGCGCGAGTGGTTCTCAGCCGACTTTCGATCATGCTAACTGGATCGCCGGCTTCGCTGCCGCAGGTGATTGCCGCGCGCGGGGCCACATATTAGCTTGGGCGCCCGAAAAGCGGAGACCCAAGACCATGTCCGATGGCAAGCAAGGCCCGCTCGCCGGCATCCGCGTGCTCGATTTCACCACTCTGCTGCCGGGGCCGATGGCGACGCTGTTGCTCGCCGAAGCCGGTGCCGAAGTGATCAAGGTCGAGCACCCCGATGGCGAGAACATGCGCCGCTTCAAGCCGTCCTGGGGCAAGGAGAGCGTCATGTTCGCCATGCTCAACCGCGGCAAGAAGAGCGTGGCGGCCGACCTGAAGCGCCCGCACGCGCGTGACCGCGTCATCGCGCTTGCCAAGACCGCCGACGTCGTGGTCGAGCAATTCCGGCCCGGCGTGATGGACCGCCTGGGGCTCGGCTATGGCGCGCTAAGTGCCTTGAATCCCAGGATTATTTACTGCGCCATCACCGGCTACGGCCAGAGCGGCCCGCGCTCGACCCGCGCCGGTCATGACCTCAACTATATCGGCGATGCCGGCCTGCTGGCGCTGTCCTCGGGCCCGCCGGGTCATCGCACCGTGCCGCCGGCGCTGATCGCCGATATCGCCGGCGGCAGCTATCCGGCGATGATGAACATCCTGCTGGCGTTGCGTCAACGCGATGTGACAGGCGAGGGCACATTCATCGACGTCAGCATGACGGAAAGCGTGTTTCCCTTCACATATTGGGCGATCGGCGCGGGGCTCAGCGCCGGCGACTGGCCGGAGGACGGCGGCGACCGCCTTACCGGCGGCTCGCCGCGCTATCGTCTTTACGAGACGCGCGACGGCAAGGTGGCCGCCGTCGCCGCGCTTGAGCAGAAGTTCTGGGAATCGTTCACCGCGGCCATCGGGCTTGAGCCTGAATTTATCGACGACGAACGCGACAGAGCGGCAACCATTGCCCGCGTAACCGAGATCATCGCCGGCAAGACCGCCGCCGAATGGCTGCCGATCTTCGACCAGGGCGATTGCTGCTGCTCGATCGTGCAGGACATCCGCTCAGCGCTTGACGATCCGCATTTCAAGGCGCGCGGGTTGTTTGCGGCGCGGCTGCTCAACGAGAAAGGCCAGGTGCTGCCGGCGATCCCGGTGCCGATCGACAAGCCGCTGCGTCCTGGCGCCGCCATCGAAGCTTCGGCGCCCGCGCTCGGCGCGCACAACGCCGAATTCGGGTTTTAGGCTCGGCTTGCTTGCTTGGCCGGCGCGCGTAATCCGGCGGCAACCGCCGGGGCGATCTGCGCGGGCGTGTCGACCACCACGACGCCCGCGGCTTCCAGCGCCTTGCGTTTTCCCGCATAGCTGCCGGCACTGCCGGTGACGATGGCGCCGGCGTGGCCCATTTTCTTGCCAGGCGGGGAGGCGGCACCGGCGATGAAGGCGACCATCGGCTTACGCACTGTGCGGGCGTATTCAGCCGCGGCTTCTTCCATGCCGCCGCCGATCTCGCCGACGATCACCACGGCGTCGGTGCCGGGGTCTTCGTTGAGCGCTTGCAGCGCGTCACGCGTGGTGGTGCCGAGCATGGGATCGCCGCCGATGCCAATGAAGGCGGATTGGCCGAGCCCAGCGCGCGTCAAATTCAGGCAAACCAGCGTGCCGAGGCTACCGCTGCGCGAGATCACGCCGACGCGGCCGGGCTTGAACACGCTGGGACCGAACGCCGGCATGATGCCGACGAAACATTCGCCCGGTGTCACCAGGCCTGCGGTGTTCGGCCCGACGATGCGGGTACCGTGTTTTGCCGCCGCGGCATGCATCGCCATCACATCCTGCGCCGGAATGTGCTCGGTCAGTACCACCAGCAACTTGACGCCGGCCTCGGCCGCCGCCACGCCGGCGTCCTTCGCCATCGGCGGCGGGATGAACATGACGGCGACGTCGGCGCCGACCTTGGCGGCGGCCTCCGCGGTGCTGGCGAAGATCGGCACGCCGACATGGGCCTGGCCCGCGCGCTTGGGATTGACGCCGCCCACTACGTTTGTGCCATAGGCGATCATCTTTTCGGCCCAGAACGTGCCCTGCTTGCCGGTGATGCCGAGCACGACCACGCGGTCATTTTTGCGGACGATCATTGCGCCGCTTTCACCGCTTGCTGGATGGCGTCTTCCATGAAGTCATAGGGCTCGATAGCGAGTTCCTTGCGCACCAGGGCCACCGCCTCCTCCTCGCCGGTGCCGTGGATGGAAAAGAACACTGGCACTTTCGGCTTCAGCCTGGCCCATGCCTTCACCACGCCTTCCGCCATCACGTCGGTGCGCGCGAAGGCGCCGCAGAAATTGATCACCAGGCTTTTGACGCCGGGATTGGACAGCACCAGATCGAGCGCGATTTCGGACTTGGTGTAGGCCTCGCCGCCGATCTCGAGGAAATTGGCCGGTCGACCGTCGTAATGGCGGATCACGTCCATGGTGGTCATGGTAAGACCCGCGCCGTTCGCGAGCACGCCGACATTGCCGTCGAGCTGGATCAGCTTGAGGCCGGCCTCGGCGCCGCGCCGCTCCAGCGCGGTCATGGCGCTAGGGGAGCCATGGCCGGCGATCTCCGGCTGGCGGTAGGCTGCTGCATCGTCGAGTACGAATTTGCAGTCGAGCGCCAGCACGCGGCCGTCGGACAAGAGCGCCAGCGGGTTGATCTCTAGCAATTCCGCGTCACGCGCGCGGTAGGCGGCGTGCAGGCGCGTCAGGGTGTCGGCGATCTGCGCCTGCGCGGGGCCAAGGTCGAGGCTCTTCAGCATGCCGGCAATGCCGGCAGGCGACGGCGCAGCATCGATATCGACCAGCAGCCGGCGGATCGCTTGCGGCTTTTCGGCGGCGATCTCCTCGATATCCATGCCGCCTTCGGTGGAGAACAGGATCAGCGGCTTGCGTGCCGCGGTGTCGTGCAGTACTGCGGCGTAGAATTCGCGCGCGATCTTGGCCTGTTCCTCGATCAGCAGACGCTCGACGGTGTAGTCGCCGATGCGCATGCCGAGAATTTGCCCCGCCACCTGTCCGGCCTCTGCCGGCGTATTGGCGAGCTTGATGCCGCCGGCCTTGCCGCGTTTTCCCGTCGGCACCTGGGCCTTGACCACGCAGGGGCCGGTCTCGGCCGCCGCCTTGAGCGCTTCCGCCGCGCTGATACACAGGGTACCGCGCGGCGCGGCGATGCCAGCGGGCGCTAGGATCAGCGCCTTCGCCGCATGTTCCTCAAAATTCATCGCGTTGTTCTCAGCGGCCGAATTTGGCCCAATAGGCGCCGAACAGTTGCTCTTCGCTCGGCTTGTCCTCGGGAATGGTGGTGACGAGGTGAGTGATGTTGAGAAAGTCCATGTAGTTCAGGTTGTCGGTGATTGAATTGCCGCCCCAGGTGCCGCAGCCCATGCTGAGCGTGAAGTTGAGGCCGTTGTCGAAGCCGCCGCCATTGCCGAAGGTATGCGCCTGATTGATCAGCACGCGCACCACGTCCGAGCGTTCGGCGAGCGTGCGGCCGCGCTTCAGATCCTTGGTATGCAGCCCGACTGAGTGGCCGAGGCCCTGGTGGCGAAGTATGGCGTTAGCGATGTCGATCGCGTCGTCAAAATTCTTGGCGCGGTAGACGGTGAGTACCAGCGACAGTTTCTCGCCGGAAAACGGGTAGTCGCGGCCGACGCCGGTTTCCTCCACCATAAAAAATTTCTTGGCTTCCGCTGCCGTCGGCAGCCCGCAGCCGTGCGCAAAAACGTCGGCGTCGCGCGCGATCAACGTGCGACTTAATTTGCCGTCCGGCCACAAAGCGCGCTGGATGCGCTCCTTCTCAATCGCCGAGGCGCGATAGCCGCCGGCGCGCTCGAGCGCTGCGATCGCCTGGTCATAAACCGCATCAACCAGGATCACGGAATTTTCCGAGGAGCACGACGTGGCATTGTCGAAAATCTTCGACGCACAAATCTTCTTCGCGGCGTCGTCGAGGTCGGCGGTCTCGTCCACGATGACCGGCACGTTGCCGGTGCCGACGCCGATCGCCGGCGTGCCGCTGGAATAGGCGCGCCACACATTGTCCTGCGAGCCGGTGGCTACCACCAGGTCGGCCGCCCGCATCAGTGCCTGTGTCATATCCTTCGACGCAGGCGGCGGCAGGATTTGCACAAGATCCTGCGGCGCGCGGACCTTCTTCAGCTCGGCCCGCATGTAATCGACCGTGCGCGTGGTGGTCCGCAACCCGGCCGGGGAAGCGGCGATGATGACGGCATTGCGCCCCTTTACCGCGAACATCGCCTTGTTGACCGGCGTAGCGCCCGGATTGGTTGAGGGCGTAATCGCCGCAACCACGCCCACCGGCTTGGCGTATTTCACGATGCCACGCTTCTTGTCTTCCTCGATGATACCGACCGTTTTCACCCGCATCAGGTCGCGCAAACAGCCAAAGGTTTTGCGCTGCTTCTTGAGGATTTTGTCGGGGATATTGCCGAACTTGGTGTCCGCGACCGCCAGTTCGGCCAGCTCCTTGGCATGCGCCGGATTGTACAGCGCCCAGGCGAGCGCGGTCACCGCCTCGTCGACACGCACCTGATCGGCATCAGCGAATTCCGCCATAGCCGCGCGCGCGCGCCGCACCAGCTCGTCAACGACCGTCTTCGAGCCTGCATCTGGCGGTGATTTCACTGCCATTGTCATCGTTTTTTACCCCTGCGATCCTTAAGCAACCATTTGCGGGCGCATGTCTTCGCGTCGGATGCCCGCCACGACCACGGGCGTTTTCATGGCGTCTCGCCGGAATGGCTCGCCGAGCTCCTGATTCAGGAGAATCTCGATGAAAGTCGTTACACGATTCTTCTGCGCTTCGCAGGCTTGTCGAAGCGCCTCGGTCAGTTCGCTCTGCGTTTTGACCGTCACGCCTTTGAGACCACAGCCTTCGGCCACTTTGGCATAGCTGAGATGCGGATCGAGCTCGGTCCCGACGAAATTGTTGTCGAACCAAAGGATCGAATTGCGCTTTTCAGCGCCCCATTGGAAGTTGTGGAAGATGACCATCGTTACGCCCGGCCACTGTTCGCGCCCGATCGAGGTCATCTCATTCATCGAAATCCCGAAGGCGCCGTCGCCAGCAAAGCCGACGCAAGGCGTATCCGGATTGCCAATCTTGGCGCCGATGATCGAAGGAAAACCGTAGCCGCAGGGTCCGAACAGGCCGGGCGCCAAATATTTGCGTCCCTTGTCAAAGCTTGGATAGGCATTGCCGATAGCGCAGTTGTTGCCGATGTCGCTCGATATGATGGCGTCCTTCGGGAGCCCCGCCTGGATGGCGCGCCAGGCCTGCCGCGCCGACATTTTATCGGGCTCGCGCTTGCGAGCGTCCGCGTTCCACGTGGTCCCCGCGTCGTCCTCCTCGTGATCCATGCTGGAGAGCGTCTGCAGCCACTTGGATTTGGTCGTGTGGATCAGTGCCTTGCGCTCCTCGCGCCCGGCGTCGCCGGCCTTGGCCGAGAGCTGCGCGAGAATGGCCTGGGCGACCAACTTGGCGTCGCCGCAGATGCCGACCGTGACCGGCTTGGTCAGACCAATGCGGTCGGCATTGATATCGACCTGGATGATCTTGGCCTTCTTCGGCCAGTAGTCGATGCCATAGCCCGGCAGCGTCGAGAACGGATTGAGCCTGGTGCCGAGCGCCAGCACCACGTCGGCCTTGGCGACAACCTCCATCGCGGCCTTCGAGCCGTTGTAGCCGAGCGGACCAACGGCAAGACGATGGCTGCCGGGAAAACTGTCGTTGTGCTGATAATTATTGCAGACCGGCGCATCGAGCCGCTCGGCAAGCGCGACGCATTGGGGGATTGCGCTGCCGAGCACGACTCCCGCGCCCGACAGGATGATCGGGAATTTCGCTTCCGATAGCAGTTTCGCCGCCTCGGCAACCGCTTGGACGCCGCCGGCCGGACGCTCGAATTCAATGATGGCCGGCAAGGCGATATCGATGACCTGCGTCCAGTAGTCGCGCGGGACGTTGATCTGTGCCGGCGCCGACAAGTACTTCGCTTTCGAAATGACGCGATTCAAGACTTCCGCGACGCGTGACGGATCGCGCACCTCTTCCTGGTAGCAGACCATGTCGCGGAACAGCGCCATCTGTTCCACTTCCTGGAAGCCGCCCTGGCCGATGGTCTTATTCGCCGCCTGCGGCGTGATCAGCAGCATCGGCGTGTGGTTCCAGTAAGCGGTCTTGATGGCGGTGACGAAATTGGTGATGCCCGGGCCGTTCTGCGCGACCGCCATGGCGATCTTGCCGGTCGCGCGCGTATAGCCGTCGGCCATGTAGCCGCCGTTGCACTCGTGCGCGACGTCCCAGAACGTGATGCCGGCCTTGGGGAAAAGGTCCGAGATCGGCATGAAGGCTGAACCGATGATGCCGAAAGCGTGCTCGATGCCGTGCATCTGCAAGACTTTCACAAAAGCTTCTTCCGTCGTCATTTTCATGGCTTCATTCCCTGGATTGGAAAATCTCGGCGAGCTCGCTCGCGGCACGGCGCAGCGTAGGTAAATGGCTGCGCGCGGTTTGCTCATTCATGCGCGCTTCTGGCGCCTGGATGGCGAGTGCGGCGAGCGTCTCACCGTTCTTGCCAACCATCGGCACAGCCATGCAAACCACGCCGACAAGATATTCCTCGCGGTCGAACGAAACTTGTTGCTTGCGGATTTGCCGCAGCTCGGCCTCCAGCCGCGTCCGCTCGATGATGGTGTTTTCGGTAAAGCGGCGCAGTTCCAGGCTTTGCAGCAGCCGTTGCCGGCGCGGTGCCGCCGCCAGCGCCAGAAACAGCTTGCCGATCGCGCTGCAATGCAACGGCACGCGCGAGCCGCTGGTATAATGCAGCCGCAGCGGCCAGTGCTCGGCTTCCACGCGGTCGAGATAGACCACTTCGCCGTTGAGTAGCGTACCGATATTGCAGGTCTCATCGAGCGTGCGCACCAGGCGCTGGAGCACGACGTGGGGTGCGTCGTTACGCATCGAGGCCGACAGCACGCCGAAGGCCAGATTGGTCAGCCTGGGGCCGACGATCAAGCGTTTGCGGCCCGGCTCGCGCGCAAGATAGCCGTGGCTGACGAACCAGTCGACCAGACGGTAGGCCGTGGCTTTAGGCAATTTGAGTGATGCGATGATGTCGAGGATGTCGACCGGCCCGCTCGAAGCGGCCACGTGATCGAGGATCGCGAAAGAGCGCGCAGTGGCGCCGAGTCTTTGCTTGCGGCTCTTGATAGTAGCGCTGCCGGGAACCGAACGGCGCGGCGGCAAGGTCGCGACATGGGTCGGGGCCTCTCTTGCCGGCCGCACATTGCTGCGCCTTGCGCCGATACCGGGATTTATGCCCATGTTTTCATCACCTTACGACGCATAACGATTTTCGGCGCAGCGCGCGCCGGCCATCAATGCATGGCCGGCCCCGCATCGCGTCGCGTTGTGCCATGCGGGGCCGCCGCGTTTCAGCCGCGCTATTTCTTCTTACGCAGCTCCTTGAGCAGCGCTTCCAGATATTTGTGACGGTCCTGGAACATTTTTTGGACCTGCTCGCGCGTCATGACGTGCAACGGCGAGCCGCCGGCCTTCATCTTCGATATCACTTTTTTGTCGTGGAACATCTTCGGCACGTTCGTGGCCAGCATGGCGATCACCGGCTGCGGCGTGCCCTTCGGCGTCATGATGCCGCGGAAGTTCACGCTCGAATCGTCGACGCTGATGCCGCTCTCCTTGAACGTCGGCACGTTCGGTAGGAATTCCTTGTTACGCTCGTTGTCGGCGACCGCCAGGATTTTGAACCGTTCCTGGCCGCGGAAAGCATCCGAGAGGTTGTTGAACCCCGCCATCACTTTATTGCCCATGACCATTTGCAGCGCCGCGACGCCGCCCTTGGCCGGCACGTAAGTGAGCTTGATGTTGGCGGCTTTCTCGAGCTGCAACGTGGCGATGTGATGGCCCACATACAGGCCCGCGCCCGACACGGTGATCTTGCCCGGGTTCTTTTTGGCGAAGTCGACGAAGTCCTTCACCGAGTTGAACGGGCTGCTCTTGGGCACGATCAGCACCGCCGGGTCGGCGCCCCAATTGGCGATCGGCTCGACATTGTTGATGTTGTACTTGGTGTCGAACATGATCGACTGGGCGATGAAATGCGGAAGGTTGTAGGCGCCCAGCTGGTAACCGTCCTTGCTTGCGCTCGAGGCGAGCCAGTTCCAGCCGACCTGCCCGCCGGCGCCGGCCTTGTTGACGATCACGATGGGCTCTTTCATGTATTCGCTGCTCATCATCGTCACGATGCGGGCCTGGAAATCGGTGGCGCCGCCCGGCGGGTAGGACACCATCAACTGAATCGGCTTGTCCGGATAGTCGGCGGCGAGCACGCCCGATGCGGCAAATGCCAAACCGGCGGCCAAGACTATTCCCAGTCTGCTTAACAGCTTTGTAGCGATTGTCATTGTCGTCCTCCCTTCGGTCAAAACGTGAAGCCATGTGGCAACTGGACGCGAAGCAGTGTCCAGAAAACGAGGTAGAGCATGGCCAGAAAAACGATGGAGATCGGCACGCAGCGCTTGGCCGTTGCCAGACGGCCGCCGGCGGGCGCGTACAAGACGCCGATCGACGTGAAAGCGAGCCAGGAACTCACGTAGAACCCGAGCGTCTCTGCGATCGCCATGAACACCGCAAGAATGAGCATACCCGGCCAAATTTTGTACCACTGGGTTGCTGCCCAGGCAGCCTGCCGTTTGCCGCTATTGCGAAAATCCATAACGAACATTGCCGCACCCATCGCAACCATCGTCAAGGCGAGCATCTGCGGAAAGAAATACGCCCTCGGCGTGTCGCTGCCGAGCGCGGCCCAATACAACAACCCGCCGAGGACGATGCAGGCGATGGAGATCAGGCGTGCTGCCATGTCTCGGCCTCCTGCGTCTTGCTTCGCTTTCTCGCCCGCAACTCGGCATAGGCGCTGTAGCCGACCGAAAACAAGCACAGCGCGATCAGGACAAGATTGATGCTGCCGGTGCAAAAATACGTGAACAAGCCGTCCTGGGTGCCGGCGATAAGCCGGCCCTGCATGAAGTTGTTTTCGGCGATCGGCCCCAGGATGATGCCGAGAACTACCGGCGCCGCGCTGAAGCCGAACTTGGTTGCGAAATACATGCCGCTGCCGAGCGTCATCATCACCAGCACGTCGGAGAAACTATTCTCGACGCTGTAAGTCCCGAACACCGCGAGCACGACCACCGCCGCGGCCATGTAATTATCGGGAACCTGCATGACCCAGCGGCTCATACGGCTCATCATCAGCCCGAGCACCCCCATCAGCACCTGCCCCAACAGCAGCGAGTCGATGAACGTCCAGGTAACCTTGGCGTGCGTTGTGAATAGATTGGGACCGGGGAACAGGCCGTGGATGAGCAGCCCGCCGAGCAGTACCGCGGCGGTGGGGCTGCCCGGAACGCTGAGCGTCAGCAGCGGCACCAGCGAGGGACCCACCATCGCGTTGTTCGCCGCTTCCGAGGCAATCACGCCGTCGGGCTCGCCTTTGCCGAAATTGTCCCGGCGGGAGCTGAACTTTCGGCTCTGGTCGTAGGAGACAAGCCCGGCGATCTGGCCGCCCGCTCCGGGGATCAGCCCGACTACGATCCCGACGATGCTGCCGATGGTGAGCGCCTTGACCCGCCGAAGGTTGGTGCGCAGCGAATCGAGCACGCTGCGGTTCTCCATTTCAAACATGGCGTCGCGCTGCGCGCGCGTCGCTCCCTCGAACATGCCGAACACTTGGGGGATCGCGAATAGCCCGATCAGCGCGGCGATGATGTTGATGCCGCCCTGCAGGTGATCGGTGAACACGAACCGTTCGACGCCGTTTATCGGATCGTAGCCGACGGTCGAAAGCCACAGGCCGAACACACCGGCGAACAGGCCCTTCAACAGCGACCCGGCGCCGAGAGACCCGATCACGGTCACGCCCAGCACCGCGGTCCAGAAAAGTTCGGACGGGCCGAATCTAAGTGCGAAATTAGCGAGTATCGGCGTGAAGAGGATCAACACCAGGACGCCGAGCACGCCGCCGATTACCGAGCTGATGAAGCAGTAGTGCAGCGCCTCGGCCGCGCGTCCCTGCCGCGCCATCGGGTGGCCGTCGAGCACCGTGGCGATGTTGGCCGGTGCCCCCGGAATATTGATCAGGATCGCGCTGACCGCGCCGCCCGCCACCGTGGAGGTGTAGACGGCGCCGAGCAGGATCAGGCTCGTGACTGGCTCCATGTGAAAGGTGAACGGAATGAGCAGCGCCACCGCCATGGTGGGACTGAGACCCGGCGCCGCGCCCAATATCAGGCCGCCGGCGGTCCCAAGCACCAGGACCAAAAGATTCCAGGGAACGAAGATCTCCGGCAGGTAACGGATGAAATCCAAGCGTGCTCTCCCTGCTAGCGCGCGCGTTCGCAGACGCGCGCGTCTGCGGCCGCGAAGAGGGCGTTCAACCATGTCCAGTGTTTGCGTGAGGCAATAACGGCCGGCAGAGCGTGGCTGCGCGCGCACCGCATTTCGTCCTCCCGTTGTAGCGCCGGCTTGCCGCCGTTTGCCAAAGTCTCATTAAACGAGACCAGCTTTCTTATAGAATAAGCAAACCATATGGCGGCCGCAATGGCGCATTGCGACTGGCGTTCTCAGGCGATGAGATTTTGGCTCGGTTAGCGCCCGCGCTCGGCGATCGGGCGGTAGGGCCGCGCCTCCGGCCCGTTATAGAGGGTGAGCGGGCGGATCAGGATATTGTTGTCGAGTTGTTCGAGCACCTGCACCACCCAGCCCGGCACGCGGCCGATGGCGAAGATCGGCACGAACAAATCGCGCTTGAGACCGAGCAGGTGGTAGACGACGCCGGAATAGAAATCGACGTTCACGTTGACGCCGTGGCGGGCGTAGGGCGCCATCGCCTTCACCACTGCCTGCAGGATTTCGTACCACTTCGGCTGGCCCATCTCCTTCGACAGTCGCTCAACGCCGGCGCGCATGTGGCGCGCGCGCGGATCCTCGGCACGATAGACCCGGTGGCCAAAGCCGGTGACGGCGGCGCCCGATTTGCGTTTTTCCTTGACGTAGTCGGCGGCACGCGCCGGATCGCCGATCTCCTCCGCCATCTTCATGACGTCCTCGGCGGCACCACCATGGGCCGGTCCCGACAGCGCGGCGATCGCCGCGGTGATCGCGGCGTGCAGGTTGGCTTCGGTGGCGATCACCACCCGGGCGGCGAAGGACGAGGCATTGGAACCGTGCTCGGCGTGCAGGATGAGATCACGGTCGATCAGTTGGGACGCATCGCGGGACGGCTTTTCGCCGCGCAGCATCCACAAAAGGTTGGCGGCGTGTGTGAGCGCCTCGTCGGCCGGCACCGGCTCGAGCCCTTCGCGGATGCGCGAATGGGCCGCGACGATCACCGGCACCTGTGCGGTCAGCCGAACCGCCTTGCGCAGGGTGGCGTCTCGCGAATTATCGGCGGTGTCCGGATCGAAGGCGGCAAGGGCGGAGACTGCCGTGCGCATCAGGTCCATCGGGTGTGCGTGTTTGATCGAACGCACGATATCCAGCACCGGCGCCGGCAGCTTGCGCGCCGATTTAAGCTGTGCATCAAAGTCGGCCAGTTCCTGCACGGTCGGCAAGTCGCCGTAGAGCAGAAGCCAGGCGGTCTCCTCGAAGGTCGAATTTTCTGCAAGATCATGGATCGAATAGCCGCGATAGCGCAGCTCGCCCGCCTTGCCGTCGATGAAGGTGCAGGGCGAACGATCGAAATAGACACCTTTGAGTCCGCGGTGAATCTTGATCGCTTCGGCTGTTTCAGTCATTGATGGCCCCTTCGGTTGCGCATGATTCTACCCGAAAACCGGTGCCCATCCCCGATCAGGTCGAGGACAAGCTTTTAGGGGATCATGCGCGCTCGCGCGATTTGGCGTTTTCTCACGCGGTGAGAAGTATGGATTTGATCGGCCGGTTGTTTGATATCGCACGTCAGCGCCATCGCAAAATCGTTTTGCCCGAGGGTGAGGATGCGCGCATTGTCGCGGCCGCCCTGCGTCTCAACGCTGATAAGATCGCGCAGCCGATCCTGCTTGGCGCTGCCGACGCGATTCGGAGTGTTGCGAGCGGAATTGGCGCGTCGCTCGATGGCATCGAATTGATCGATCCGCGCAACGATGCGCGGCTCAAAGCCTATGGCGAAACCTGCGCAGCCGCGCGCCCGTCGATGACGCCAGCTATGGCGATA